>WLWD01001114.1_pt1 | contig 198498 bp, 136 predicted proteins | sample 6712731 | NCBI WGS metagenome assembly WLWD01 (sample SAMN12718690, study PRJNA576275) | sponge metagenome | isolation source: marine sponge | host: Mycale hentscheli | place: New Zealand: South Island, Marlborough, Capsize Point | collected 2014-11-01
TGAGAAGGACTTGCACCATGGTTCTAGGAGACGCACAGCAACTTTTAGCGGTGCATTTTCACTCCACAGAGGCTATCGTTGTGAGGAATTTATCTACAGCGAATTTAATTGGACCACTTTGGACAAGCTTTTAGGCGTTATGGGTAATTGAAAATCGTGTATATGTTATTGTACCATGGCTCTCAGTCTTATAAATCCATTACCGACCCACCTCATTAGCCTGTACATTTCCTTCACACACACGAGCGGGCACTAAAAATACGGCTTTTGAAGACGACTTGCCCTCTATTTCCTCTGCTGTATTAGCTAAATCTTTGGCTGCAATACATCAGAAGAAATAGAGGGAAGGTTTCTGACTCGCTCAGTGCACAAGCACACCTCGGCATGCGCGCAGGGACACTCTTTCATCGGCGGCTTTTTAGGCGAGTAGTTGCTATGGTGTTGAAGTCCCTTTACCAAACTTACTTAAAATCGGGATAACTGAGGCAAGTAAGTAATTAGCTATAATGATCAAGGGCTATATATATATATATATATATATATATACTCGGCTTTTTATTGTTGCAGGGTGCTTGTTGTAAAGAGCTGGTAATTTCTTGAGTACTCCAAAACTACCACTATTTTGGGAGAATTGAGGTATGTAAGCGAGTAGTTCTGTATTTGTTTACTATGGCCCAGTCATTTTTCAATACAAAAAATTGTGGTATAATAATTTTGAAATACCATAGCATCTATTAAGCATCTCACTGCACTTTATCTGCTAGGCAATGTTGCAGTGAAATACCTGGGTAATGCTATTCAGCTACAGACTAAAAAGTATGTACCCTGCCACACAGTGGCGCTTGACATGTTGCAAAGTAAGAATGCAGTAGCGTAAGTTCTCTTGCTCAGCTATCATTCTCTACTATTGGTTAAGGTTATGTAAGTTTCCCTCTCCTGCTCTCTAATTTCTGAACTATTTCAGCTTTTCTTATCCCCCACCTTTACTTTCTTCAGCTCTTTTCTACCTCTCCTGCTTCTGAATCTCTGTCCTACTACTATCATAATTGTGGACTTAAGCTTTGCGAAACTTTTGACTTCTTTTTTGTACTTTCACCTTCCTTTTTGAAGCCGCCTTTACTGTCAATTCCATCTGCATTTTAGTTACAATTAGCTAATCGCTTGCCTTTTTGCCTTCTCTTCCATTCTCTTTACCTCGCTCCCTTACCTCGCCGATTCCAACCGCTTTTTACAATTACACCTTTTGCCTTCTCTTCCATAATTTTGCCTTCTCTTTCTTTCGCCTTCCTCTTTGGAACCCACATGTCTACTATTACACCCGCTTTTTAGTTACAATTAATCACTTTCTACTGAATGTGACGACACTTTCTACTGAATATGACGACACTTTACCCAATCATGTAATGACGAAGCTTTACCAAATTAAGCTCATGAATTATTCATGAATACACACCCCGTCAGCCGTCGTTACTGACACACAAGCATACTATTATATAGAATTGGAGTGGGAAATTTTTTTAATGAAAATATAGCTAACACAAGTTGTGATTAGTTAAAATTATTATTATGGCTATAGAATTATCATTAGATGCATTTCATCTCTTTCACAGGCTTTTATTAAAACAATACAAAAAGAAAAATATTTGATCGCCACCTGGAATCGAACTCAAGACCGCTTGCTTAACTCAGTGGCAAAGCACTTGTGTGCTAAGCAAGCGGTCCTGGGTTCAGTTCCTGGTGGCGACCAAATATTTGTTTATTCTGTCTTGTTTAAACAAAAGCCTGTGAAAGAGAGAGAATACACATCTAATGAGTAAAAGAAGGCTAAAAATGAAATTGTGAAGTGATAAAATTAACATGTGATAGCACATAGAACTGAGGTATTCGGATTAATAGCATTTGTGTGACGAGATTTTCACTTGGCTTTGCCTCATGAAAAATGTTTCACACCTTTCATGCTATTACAGCACACGAGCTCTCAGTTTGAACATTAATTCTTTTTTGTGTGTGTGTGTTTGTTTTGATTTTTTTTTTCAAGTCGCTAACAGTTGTGGCAAATTGTTACTTGGCATTTGAGACCCTTTACCAATAAATGTTTAAAAAAATAGGCAGAATGCCTGTTTGAAAGAGCTACTGAGCAGCTAAATTAGCTTGATTCAGAGCAATGTTGTAGCGTTTATTAGTTTTGGGTACAGATCTATTTGTAGTATGTATTGCTTCCATGACAAAAATGGCAAGCATCAAGCTGGTTTGACTGAAATTCAAATTTGAAAGCAAGCTGCTTATAATATTTCTTTGCTAGTTAAAATGTCTTTGTTTAATTTATTTGTGCTATTCTTTAGCAACCCACTACACTTTTACACACATTTGTTCACTGGATTACCAGCACAATACTTAGATTGTATTCTCTTTGCTACTTGCCTATTGGACAATTGATTTTCAAGGGGTAAGCAAATTTCCAAGGATGTATAGGTAAGGATCACATAAACTAAAGTATTCTTAAGCAAAAAGCCTTACCTAAGTACACTCCATCGAAAAGCTCTATTGTACCAAAGCTCTAGTAGATAACCCATCGTATTTTATTCTCTTAATGACTTGACTATTGGACAATGGATTTTCAAGAACAAATATTATCAAGTTCTGACCCTTCATACAAACTAGATAGAAACTTTCTCACCTAAAGGGGTCTGGAAAAAAAGCAAAGGAAAAAAAAGAAAATCTTGGAAGTCGAGGGTTTGTCATAGCTCAGTGGTTAGAGCACTGGTGGCTGAAGCCAGTGGCCCTGGGTTCGATTCCCGGCAACGACCAAGATTTTTCATTTTTTTCCTTTTCTTTTTTCCAGACCCCTTTAGGTGAGAAAGTTTCTATCTAAGAACAAATATGTTGTGCAAGGCATACAGTTCTGACAAACAGCACATTAATCAAGGTAAGACCTAACTGTGAAAGTCTGTCTTCTTCTGTCACCGTAGCTCTTCATTATTTCAAAGTATTTTCTCCTTAATTTCTTGTACCCACACTAATGTCAGGGGTGGATCCAGTACCAATAACGGGGAGGGGCCCAAATATATTTAGATCAAAATGTATGGAATTTAATACACTATGTAAATAATTTGAACATATCATAGTTGTCCAGCTTTGCTATCAACTGTCCATGGGAATTTCTGGGAGGCCCCACCCACCTATATGGGTGTGTACTATAGTAATAATTGTCAAAAGAACCCAAAAACATGCATTTGTGACAGTATCTGGGAGGTGCAGGGGGACCCCCCACCCGAGCATCAATGGGAGTTATTGGGGGGAAAAGCTTCCCATTTTGGGTGGACCAGTTCTACAAACACAAAAGGCTAGCACGACTATTCAACCATAAGGAGGGGTTCCCTGCAGTGAAAGTTACAAATTTAAAAGATTCCAAAATTTTGATGGGTGTCAGGGACCGCCCCCCAGGTGAGCCGAAGACAGCAGTCCTGACCGGAAATCCTCGAATCCAGGACGTTTGTGAGGATACACAAGAGTGTTTAATGAACCGTTGAATTGTTTATTCACACGTCTGGTGTTAATAAGTTGTTTACGGCGAATCTTGACTATATCTTACCTTGATTTTTGTCAATAGCTCAGTCTAGCAGAGGTTAGAATAGCTCAGTCTAGCAGAGGTTAGAATAGCTCAGTCTAGCAGAGGTTAGAATAGCTCAGTCTAGCAGAGGTTAGAATAGCTCAGTCTAGCAGAGGTTAGAATAGCTCAGTCTAGCAGAGGTTAGAATAGCTCAGTCTAGCAGAGGTTAGAATAGCTCAGTCTAGCAGAGGTTAGAATAGCTCAGTCTAGCAGAGGTTAGAATAGCTCAGTCTAGCAGAGGTTAGAATAGCTCAGTCTAGCAGAGGTTAGAATAGCTCAGTCTAGCAGAGGTTAGAATAGCTCAGTCTAGCAGAGGTTAGAATAGCTCAGTCTAGCAGAGGTTAGAATAGCTCAGTCTAGCAGAGGTTAGAATAGCTTCATTTCGATTGTTCCATATCTTATCGTCAATTAAAATTTAACTCTACATTTGTTGACCAGGGCTAGCTAGGCTCGGATAAGTGTGATGGTGGCTCTAGTAGCTAAGGTTGGGGCAGAAACTGTCACAATGGGACATCCCATGGGACTTTTGTATTGTCCCATGGGATATTAATAAGGAGTATAAATTAGCATGCAGTTGTCCTATGAACATATTTCCCTATATTGGTAGTTCACAATAAACTTGGTTCAGAGGGGGAGACTGGCCCCCTTGCCTCCCCCCCCCCTCCCCTGAATGTTAACATTTTAAAGTCCTCCTGGACATGCAGTCATAACATATATTCTGCAGTTGTGTTCATTTTTGTTGGATTTGGCTACCTGTCTGAATGTACGTATGTTCCATGCTGAACTTTTTATTAAAAAACTAAGCCATTCGGCACAATTGGTGCTACACACACTCGGATAGCCTTTTCCCTGGTAACAATGTACCTGGTTCTTAGGATAACCATCACCTGGCTCCTTAGAACTACCTTCCTAGGCTCTGGAGTTCTTTTTTACCTGATTCCAAGCCCACAAGACTCTAATGAGGGTCTCACTTCGCTCAGCCAATTATTATGTAACCTAGGCTCACTTTATGCTCAAGCACACCACTAGTATCATTGCAGGTGCTACAAATCCTACTGACATTTCAGCAGCATACATGCAGAACTTATCCTACTGACATTTCAGCAGCATACATGCAGAACTTATCTTGTGGAGATTAATTAACTGCTTGATAATGACTGATAGGCCTTCCCAAGCAGGGCTAGCTTTGGGGCAAACCTAAATGCTTGAATTTTTGTGTATTTTGTCAACCTCCTAACAATTGCAGGTGGACCATGAGAGGCACTAAAGGAAGGAACTATTTATTTTCAGCGCAGTTACACTGAGTACAGTTTGATGGCTTTGACTTTAACTGCTTAGCAATGCATGGCAGACTTTAAGAACCCCTGAAAGCTTTCTACTTCTTCAGTGCCATTAAATGGCTAATATACTTTGACTTCATTGTGTGGTCAAAGAAATACATTTCAACTTCAGTATACTACTAAACACTACAGTTGGGCTTCAATAAAGTTGAAGTAGAAAACTGAAGTATCTCTTCTTCAGCTTATTCAAAGTTTAAAAATTGATGTTTATTTAGAGATTATAAATGAAATTAGTAACCAATATGGGTTGACTCGCTTGCCATTAGTGCTGAAGCACACCACTAATGACAAGAAAATTGAGCATATTCATATAATTCTACATACTCCCTGGAATATGTATATTATATGTATGTATGTATATATGTATATGTATGTATGTATATGTATGCATGCATGCATTCATGTATGTATGTGTATATACACACTTAGTAACCATTTTACAGTGTAGAATATAGATTAATTACTTTTTGCTGTCTGAGAAATCACACGCAGTTGTAAATTTATTGGAGAAGACAAATTAACTAAATTCCTTCTTACTGTGAGGTTTACTGAGCCTCCATTTTCCACAATAATATAATCTCTGGGTACAAATGTTAAAGAAACAACTACAAATATATATAATAATGCAATTGACACAAAATAAAGAAGGCAAATGGAATACGTACCTGTAAGATCATTAATTGTTACTGTAGCTTGACTCATGTTAAGTTGGCTTGTCTGCAATGTCAAAGTAAAGTTTTCAGGTCTTTCATACACATTGTCTTCTAAAAGGTCAACCACAATATTCTTCTCAAATTCCCCAACAGAAAAAGTCACCATTTGTTCTGGTAAGGAGTAGTCTCTCCCAAACACGGCAGTGTTATCAATTGTACTGATGTTTACAACAAAAGGGGAATCCCCGTTCCTAAAAATATTGATGATCAGCTGAGTGCCCTCATTGGCAGTATATGTGGTGGATCCTAATCTAATGGTAGAAGTCTCCTCTGATGGTGAATTTACTGAAATAGCAAAGAAAATCATGATTTGAGTTATTGTATAAGCATTGTGCTAAAGAAAGAAAATTATTTAAAGTTGTATTTCCTAATTTACATTTTAATCTATTTAGGTATAGAGCTTAACTAAAGCAAGAAATTTCATGATTGCCAAAGATAAACTGTAGGTCAATACGTGTCACAGAGAAACGTGTGAATTAAGCCATTATTCTAGATTGTGTATTTTTATGCATCTTTTTTTCATGCATGCGTGAGAGGGTTATAGTAGTCATCTTGTCTGTCTGTTTGTCTGTCTGTCACCCTCTGATTTTGGAGTTTACTGAAAACCGTTGATTTATGTATGAACTTACTCAGAACGGTCATTTAGGACCTTTCATTGTGCTATTTTTCTGAATTTCGGGCTGATTTTTTAGAAAACACGAAGCTTTCAGCTCTGCTTAAGTACTAGCTTTTATGGGTATCTTCACGCTGTAATCAAGTGAGCTAATACAATAATTCTTGTAGTCCATGGTAGCATGCTTTATGCTGCTGGGAAATTAATGGAGTTGCTGGAAGTGGAGTTTAGCATTGAAATATACCAGTGAGTGTCTCTGGCCTATTTAACTTCTCTTACTGAGACTTCATTTACATGTACCATGTTCATTGCTCGAGCTATATTGATCCATGATACCTGATTAGAATAGCCAATAAAATATTCTTTTAGTATGAGAATATATTGTAATAACTAGCTAGTGTATAGTAGCATTGAGGATTCACACCTTTGGTGCTTCATTTAATCATGGTAATAAAACACTGGAAATTATGTGGTGTGCAAGCATAGTTTGGAACTATACTAGTCAATCCAAAAGTTGATAATTAATTTAATTGAATATTTAGTCAAATAAATGCTTTCTAAGTTGTACCAACTGCATCTTGAATATTTATGGTAGTAGAATTCCCAATTTGAACCCTTGCTTGATCTGTTGACAAATGTAAAGTGAGTTGCTCAGTTCCTTCCACTTCTGTGTCACTTGTGATAAATACACTGATTTGTTGCTCATATTGATCTGCTGCAAAAGTAATGGCTTCTGGCTGGAAGTTGAAATCATTGGAGGAGGCAGTTGTCTCCATTGATGAGATATTAACAGTCACTGGCACTGAAGATAATCCAAATTTTAACACATTCACTAATGTGAAATTTCCTTCCCCGACGATGTACAAATCATTCTCAAATCGAAGACTCAACTCTACAAATAATTGCAAATGTCAGTTAGTGATTGCAGCAAGTTATATTGTCTAACATTAGCCTGATTTATTGTCAACTAGTTCAATTTTTCATATCACATCTCACCATCATCATCTACAATAGTGATGGTGGCTATTTCCTGCACTGCTACTCTTACATCATTGTCTCTGGAATACATGACTACCACAAACGATTCATTCATCTCATACAAGGAGTCATCCACTATAGATATCTCATATGAAACTGAAGTGGAAGAGTCCATAGAAAATGTCACAAAAGAATTACCACTAGTGTAGTCAGCTTGGTCTACACAAACAAGAGATAATATTTGCATTGTGATTGCAATAGGTAGTTGTTGTTGTTGTTTTTTAAAAAAAAAAAGGGGGTTCAATTGAACAAAGTGAAATGGGAAAAATTAATTATGTAAAATAATTATACTACTAAAATTTACTTTTTGCTGCCTGTGAAATGACACGCAGTTGTAATGTAATTGGAATAGACACATTAATGGGATTTCTTCTGATAGTCAGATTTACAGCCACTCCATTTTCTGTTGTGATATAGTCTCTTGGGTCAAACATAATGGGAACAACTAAAACATAAAAATTAAGTCAAATACAATGCTTAATGAATGTGGAAAGCATACCTGTAAGATCATGTATGGTGACTGTAGCTCGTCTCTGACTCATAGTAGTGCTGGAATGATTAGAATGCAGAGTAAGGGTGAAATTTTCAAGTCCTTCATAATCACTATCTGCTAAAATGTTTACAATAATAGTCCTGACAATTTCATTTGGTAAAAATGTCACAGTGTATGCTTGTAATGAGTAATCCTTCATGAATGCAGCTGTACTGTCAGTAGTGTTGATGTTAACTGTCACAGCACCGTTACCTTGTTTGAAAATTTTGATGGGCAGTTGAGTGCCCTCATTGGCTGTGTACAAAGAAGATCCCAATCCTATCATGACTGTTCCTGAAGGTGTTGACACTGAAACAGAAAAAAATCCAAATGATTTATTGTGTTTGAGACTCAAAAAATGTTAATGCTGAATAGCTCTATGATTCAGTTAAAAATAAATGACACATGCTGATGGATTGTCATAAAGAAACCAGTTTTTATCTTTTACATAACTGACATAAAATGGAATATAGCTACACAATGAAAACTGTAAATGTTGTACCAATTACATCTTGAATAGCAATTGTTGTAAAATTCCCAATTTCAATCCTGGCTTGATCTGTTGACAAATGTAAAGTAAGTTGTTCAGTTCCTTCCACTTCTGTGTCACTTGTGATAAATACACTGATTTGTTGCTCATGTTGATCTGCTGAAAAAGTAATGGCTTCTGGCTGGAAGTTGTAATCATTGGAGGAGGCAGTTGTCTCCATTGATGAGATATTAACAGTCACTGGCACTGACGAGGATCCTACTTTGACTATTTTTATCATTCCAAAACTTCCTTCACTTATTGTGTATCCATCAGTTTCAAACATGAACATCAGCACTAATAATTAAATGTGATTTATAGTTTGAATGTAACAAACAAAGGAAGATTTGGAATCAAATCTTATTGGAATGTGGAATGTGCCCATACAATGTTAATTGTTGAGATTCATGATTCAATTGTTTTTTTGCTTTGTTGCTTTTTTTAATAGTCAATATAGTAGACATAGTAATACTTCACTACCATTGCTTCAATGCATGTGTACTTATAACAAATTATGGTAACATTGTGTGAGCTAGCTACATCAGAAATTTTACATGTGAGCATTACCATTTGTTGACTTATAAAGCATACTTAACCACTTACTGTCATCATCAATAATTGTAAAAGTAGACAACGACGGATCTTGTATTGATACTCCCTGACTATGTGAACTTACGACAGCTACAAAAGATTCACTAGTTTCATACATGGAGTCATCCATTACTGATATCCTATTGGTTACAGAAGTAGAGGAACCAGCTTCAAATGTAAGTACAGAATCACTGCTTCTGAAGTCAATTTGGCCTACAGACAGCAAAAACAACAACAACGCATAGAAATTATAACAACACAGATCACGAGCCATTCATTCATTTGTATATCTAGCTGCATAGTGAGCTAAGCATCACTACTAGAGGGGAAAAAAGCAACAGTTTACTTTACATAGCAAACAAATACTTACTTATAGCAGTCTGAGAAATTATGCGCAGCCTTACACTGAAAGAAATTGATAAATGTATTGTGTTTCTTCTTATAGTGAGGTTTATTGCTCCTACATCTTCCAGAATTAGATATTGACTTTGGTTGAATTCCACCTGTACAACTATGTTTATCACAATAATCAAGAGAGTACTAAATCAGTCACTTATTAGATACAAGCTATATACCTGTCAAATCATGAATGATGACTGTGGCTTGATTCTGAGTCACATTAGTGTTTGAATTGTTTGTGTGCAGAGTTAGTGTGAAATTTTCAGGTCCTTCATAATTATTGTCTTCAAAAATGTTTATAATAATCGTCTTAGCAGTTTCATTAGCTGCAAATGTCACATTCTGAGTAGACAAAGAGTAATCTACCATATGATCTGCTGTGATGTCATTACTAGTAATAAACAATGTTAAAGGGCCGTCACCTTGCTTTATAATTTTAACAGGTAATTGAGAACCTTCACTCGTAGTGTATAATGATGATCCTAGTCCAATTACAATTACTGCAAAAAAATTTTTTTTGTTATGCTATATAGTTAGAATATTAAATATTAATGTCTAATGTCATTGTGGGATTAAAGATATAAATTAATTCACGTTATAAAAAACCCTCAACATATTGGTTTCATGTTCATTCCTCTTCCTCCCTATCTATATCTTCCCTCCACATCTCTCCCTTTCCTTCCCTCTCTCCCACTCCTTCCCTCTTCTCCTTCCTTCCCCCACCCCACTTCATCAAATTTAGATTGTATGTGACAATGTAAATTGTGTATTGGAGCTTTGACTAATTAGTATTAGAGAATTCTATACCATTATTCCCTTCCACTGTTACAGATGCATTGGGACTCGATATAACAATTCTGTTCCTTAACGCGTCTGAATCTGGTCCTGTTGATAATAATAGTAGGAATTGTCCAGAATTATCTCTGAGTGCATCATCTGTTAGTGGCACTACAGCTGTTGCCGACATTTGGCCTGGTTGAAACACAACTGTAGTGTTCCAAAGTGGCATACTAGACTGTAATGTTATCAGCAGGCTTATTGGTATCTCTGCAGTTCCTTGTATTCTGTCAACTACTGCAGATAAATGACTACGTCCATACCTTACATTAAAGTTGGTAGTTTGGAATTTAAATGTATTTTCTAACAAACAATAAGAAAATTATATTAACAATTTTAGGCCAATGTGACATAATTATTAATGCATATGGCGACAGTGTGTAACCAATTTTTTTTTTAATAATTGGTTTATGAATCTATTTTATTTGAAAAGTTTTGAAATTATTCATGGTATTTCGCAACTGGTGAAATTAGCTGCTTTAGCTAACCATGCCTGGTATTATGCCAATGCCATATCATTGAAGTCGCTAGTCATGTACTGCTTGTCCTGTTGGCTAATCTTTACTCATCTGGTTGTTTAACTTTATTTTGTGTGTGTGTGTGTGTGTGTTTTCTTCCTCTCTTTGGTTTTTTTCTCTCGTGTTCTCTCCTCAACTGTTAGTGCTGTGCCTAACTTTCAATGCATTCACTTACTTTGGATATTCATTTTTCTACAGACACGAGCGTGAGTGTGGGCAAGAATTATTTGGTAGTTATGTCTTCTTTTGGCCCAAAACACTATAGCACAATGGAAGCTAAATATAATTGCACAGAAAATGCTATTTGCAGCAAAGTTACAAAATACTGAAATAAAATTCAGCCTAAACATGACTGCTAGACCATTTTTGTTTAGATTTTATATAGAGTGTATACCTTATTCCACTGGACTTAGAGATTCATTTAAATGAGAAATAAAAGCAAAGAATATGATTTTAGAACTTCACCAATTTTAAATCATTTTTTTGCCTCAAATTTACAATCAATTTATACAATTATATACATGTTCCCATTGAGAAATGTAAATATTAAGTGTAATTGTAAATTAAGTATGCTTTAATGTTGATCCATAGGTTAATAATTGCAATTGCATTGTAGGACGTGACAATAGTGGGGATTTGTATAATAATACAATTCATTATACTACACATATTACTAAATAGGAGATAGAATTGTATATTTCACAATAATAGACAGATGTGGAATACTTTGGTGCACAATTTCTTAGCAATCAACCTTTGGTTAACCGCTATTTTACTTTCTTCTAAGTGCCTAGTTTATTATACGATTAAGTCCATTTAGTTCAGTGAGGGTCACTCAAAAAAAAACACATTTCTGCATGTAATTTAATATAATACACAGTTTGTTATTGTTTTTTAAGGCCATTTTGGAAGGGGAATAACATGTCTAATCCATGGTTGTTACCACAGCAACTATAATATTATGGTATAAATACACAATTATATTTAATCACTTACTATCATCATCAATGATCGTAACAATAGACAATGATGGATCTTGTATTGATACTCCTGGATTAAGTGCTCTTATAACTGCTACAAAAGTTTCATTGGTGGATTCATACACGAAGTCATTCACAATTGATATTGAATTGGTTACATAATTGGAGGAGCCGGCCCCAAATGTATAAATAAAGTCACTGCTCATGAAGTCAATTTGATCTATAGACCGGGGGGGGAAAAAGTTTAAAGTAAGTTAGAATGTTTGTATTGTTAATGTAGTAACAAAATATATATAATTAACTAAATATTACTTTAAATGCAAGAGTTAAAGACAGTCCTGTTTTAAGGCTTACTTGTTGCAGTCTGAGAAATTATACGCAGCTGTAGACTGAATGAAATTGATAGAATTACAGGATTTCTACTCACAGTGAGGTTTACTACTCCTTCATCTTCTAGTATTGAATACTGACTTTGGTTGAATGCCACCTGTACAACTATAGATACAAATACAGTTATTTTAGACTGGTGAGATGTCACAATAGATACTGATGTACCTGTAAGGTCGTGAATGACAATTACAGCTTGATTTTGAAGTGGAGGGACATTTAAATTGCTTGAAAGTATTCCAAGAGTGAAATTTTCAGGTCCTTCATAATCATTGTCTTCTAAAACGTTCACAGTAATCGTCTTTGCAGTTTCATTAGCTGCAAATGTCACATTCTGAGTAGACAAAGAGTAATCTACCATATGATCTGCTGTGATGTCATTATTAGTAATAAACACTGTTAAAGGGCCGTCACCTTGCTTTATAATTTTAACAGGTAATTGAGAACCTTCACTCGTAGTGTACAATGACGATCCTAGTCCAAGTACAAATACTGCAAAGGAATAATAATGATGATGATAAAGTGATGATGATGATGATGATGATTACATTTAAATCACATGTATAGGAATAGAAAATTCTATAGAGCCACATTTAGCAGAAACCCATGATTTCAAATTTGTATAGGTGACAATATTAATTATAAGATTATGCTACATGACACTATGAGCTCCATTAAGCAGTTGTGTATGAAAGCAATAACAAAATGCAGGGTATGCATTGGAGCTTTGACTTATTAGTATTAGAGAATTCTATACCATTATTCCCTTCCACTGTTACAATTGGATTGGGACTTGATATAACAATTCTGTTCCTTAACTCGTCTGAATCTGGTCCTGTCGATAAGAATAGCATGAATTGTCCAGAATTATCTCTGAGTGTATCATCTGTTAGTGGCACTACAGCTGTTGCCGACATTTGGCCTGGTTGAAACACAACTGTAGTGTTCCAAAGTGGCATACTAGAATGTAATGTTACCAGCAGGCTTATTGGTATCTCTGCAGTTCCTTGTGCTCTGTCAACTACCGCAGAAAAATGACTAAGTCCATACCTTACATTGAAATTAGTATTCTGGAACCTGAATGCATTTCCTAAACAAACAAACAAATAAATAAATAAATGCACTTTGTTGTCTTTTTAGCCCTTCACTTACTGTCATTATCCAAAATAGTTACTTTCGCAATAGGCACTCCTTGGACAGATACTCCAGGAGACTTAGTTGTCAAAACCACTTGAAATGACTCTCTTGACTTCTCCAAGACATCATCATTTATGATTTGAATGGGAATGGTGTCTGTGAGTGAGGAATGGCTGAGTGTGTGTGTGATAGAAGTTGTACTCATGTAGTCCTGGCTACCTGATACAACAAAATGTAAAAGGCATCATGTGGCTATTATTTCTTGTATATGGTAATTGAAGTGTAGCTAGTACGAATTACTAGCTACTGAGTATTTTAAAATGTAGTAACTTGTTGATATTAACAACTAAAAATTCCTAAATCAAAGTCTTCAGAGTATTGCTAAAAGCAAACACAGATTAAAAGTTACGGCTATCCAGAATGGTGATCCATGTCTATCTAGTTTGGATGCTAGGCTTATTATCTCGGCAGTAAAAGTTTAAGCTTATCAAGAGTACAAAACTGACAAGACCTATTCTTTAGCTAAGAGTTAAATTTTTAAATATTTTCGTTCTATCTGTCAATGTAGTAATAAACATACATAAATGATGTATTTAAAAGCAAGACATCAAGATAGTGCCACACAAAGACTTACTTGTAGCAGTCTGGGAAATTATGTGCAGTTGTAGACTGGATGAAATTGATAAAATTACAGGATTTCTACTCACAGTGAGGTTTACTACTCCTTCATCTTCTAGTATTGAATACTGACTTTGGTTGAATGCCACCTGTACAACTATAGATACAAATACAGTTATTTTAGACTGGTGAGATGTCACAATAGATACTGATATACCTGTAAGGTCGTGAATGACAATTACAGCTTGATTTTGAAGTAGAGAGACATTTAAATTGCTTGAATGTATTCCAAGAGTGAAATTTTCAGGTCCTTCATAATCATTGTCTTCTAAAATGTTCACAGTAATCGTCTTTGCAGTTTCATTAGCTGCAAATGTCACATTCTGAGTAGACAAAGAGTAATCTACCATATGATCTGCTGTGATGTCATTATTAGTAATAAACACTGTTAAAGGGCCGTCACCTTGCTTTATAATTTTAACAGGTAATTGAGAACCTTCACTCGTAGTGTACAATGACGATCCTAGTCCAAGTACAAATACTGCAAAGGATAATGATAATAATAGCAATAGTAACAATATTTATAATAATAATAGTAATGCAGTAGGTCAGTTATAGGAATAAGATGGGACCAAGTGGTGTTCAGATAACTAAACACCATAGAAAATGTTTTATAAAGACACTAATGATGAAGGGCTTGGTCAAGCAATTTTTCATGTCTGCATGCAATGTGCTACTATTGACTGACATTTGGATAACTGACATCCTACTGTAATAATAATATTAATATCAGGGTTCTTTCTGTCTATACAAATAAATACTGCCTCCACTGATTATCTTGCTGTTTAGATTTTTTTATCAAGGTAACAAAAATACGATTTATTTCTTTTAAATTGTTACATTCAGGTCATATGTAGTCGTCACAAAAAAAAAAAGACACGACTTGAGTCACACTAAATACAGTCTGAGTGACGTGTTGTAGCTTAAAGCTGCACTATAGGTATGATTATATTTGTGACTGATGTAATTTATATCTGTTCATATAATTGATGGGTAGCTAGCCACATGTACTTGTTAGTCTAAATTGATTTATAGCATAATGACGGTCCAATTGTATGCCCTATTGATTTAATATAATGGATCTATTAATTTAAACATTCATTCATTCCTTTATATGTTTGATAGATTTATTGATTTGCCTGCTTTTCAATTTGTTTATTATTTTGTTATTACTCCTAATATTTTTGTCATCACCATAAATATGTTCGGTTAGATTAAATTGTATAGGTTTGCTTATGCAGCTCAATGGGGTATATTTTAGGTTAATTGTGAGTCTTGTGAATCTATATCCTCGCTCACCCATATATGCCTTGCAGTTATGGCTGATGTGAATAGCTGATGGAATCAAATTGAAGGGTGAGTCTGCCACTTGTTTTGGTGTTGCTATAGCTAGCTATCTGGTAGAAATGTAACTTTATTTCAGAGCATGGAACAAAAAAGCTAAATTCTTGTGACTAGTGGAATGCATGAAATAGCTACTCTTTTAAACAGTTTAAAGGCATTCTTTACATGGCATTTGAGACTCAAGACTAAATAACAATTCAATGAATCTCTCAATTAACACATTACCACCAGCATAAGCTAGCTCCACTTGAAATTAACTGAAAACAGAGCACTATTTAGCTCAGCCATAACTTTTCGATGTAAAAGATGTGCAGTTGTTCACTTGGAAGCCAAAGTTGAGTCGAACGAAGTACCTCTAAAGCAATACATATTTCACACTCACTATAATTGTGAGTATGTCCTGGCCCTACACCTGGAGTGGTGGATTTCTCACAACATAAACACTTACAGATAATGAAATAACTATCTTTAATTACAGTGTAATAATGAAATTCTATATCGGTGCTGGTGATGCCCCTTTAATAAAAAAATAGAATGGCGTTAAAAAAATAAAAAATAAAAAATAAACAAGTGAAGTGTTCTTGGACAGTTGATACATAATACTAGCTCAGATGAACCTGTAGAGAATGTACTGATGAAGATGTTAATGCTGACGTAAAGGTCATATCCACTGCACCGATCCATCTTTGACATAAAAAAAGAGACAATAAATACCCCATAAAGCAATGATTACAGATGATATAAATAAATAAACTCAATATTTCATAAATTATCTGTGGGCAAATGTTGCTAGCTACATACTGAAGACATTAATACAGATAATGGTGTGGTTTCTACATCATAGTCAATTCATTGCCATTGCTTTGAGTTGTAGTGTTAATGTTTAAGGAAGAAGGAGAAGGAGAGTATTGAGAGGCAGGGTTATCATGCTGTTCTGAGGATTCTTTACTTGATTGGTGTGATGACGTAGTTTTACAGATGTGGTGGTTTTTGCCATCATCGTTTGGATCGTCAATGTTTGTTTCTTTAGTTTTTTCGTGCTGCCTGAAAAAATCGTTTTTGCCATCTGAAACAAACACAATAAACTTGGCTAAAGCAAAGAAACAAATGGTGAAGTTGCAAGAGAGAGACAATGAGGTAGCAAGACAAATAAAGAATTAATCTTAATCTACCAGAAAGTGGTACAAGAATTAAAAATGGAGTGATAAACTCACCTGATCGCAAACTATGTGGAGAGCTATCAGGACTGTCTTCAGATGCGTTCATGTTCAAGACAGTACGGGAAGTTTCACGCCCATAAGGAGGAGAGACCGTGCGCTTCCTGCCACAAGCAAGTTACATCAATAAAGTATATTCCCAGAGGCAATTATGCCTGACAACTCACGGGTAAGTTTTATTGCGTTCTCGTTGGATACAGTATAAAATGGTGAGCAGCACTATGATAGCCAGAAGCACGGCTGACAGTGCCAACAAAACAATCAGGACCACCATGAACGTGAGGGAACTGGTTACATCAGGACAGCCTTGATCTTTTCCAGTAACAACATTCACTATTACCAAATCACACAAATGAATTGGTTATAAAACAAATTGGCTATCCATCCTCTAATGGTCAAATAATGTCAGTAAATACCAAACTTCAACTTTGTATCAAGTTCTTGAACAATTCATCAATAGATCATCATATGATTTGTTATAGTTGTAAAGTTTTCCTCGTTATTTACAAAACTAAGTTGCTTTTCAAAACACTTGATTATTTTTTGAGAAAAATCACCATTAGCTACATCCTTTGTTTCATAACTGATGAAAGCCATTGCTATATCAATATGAGAATGCTGTCGACTACAAGTCACTTAAAATGATTACTTGTAATGCAAGCACCTCATGACTAATTTTGAAACTTTAATAAAACCCAACAATCTATAAAGCTTGTGTTTGTGGCATTAAAACAGACTAAGCAAACACAAAAGATAAATGGTTTTGGAAAAAGCTGCACTAAAACTATTTCATACCTTCCAAATTCTAGTGAGCAATGTGTTTTATGTATTCTAATAGTCTAGCTGGTAATGAGATTTACATTGATGCAATATCCTTCAGTTGTGCTAAAAAAATAAAAAAAACTACTAATCAGCTATAACATCAGTTGTGCTAAAAAAATACTAATCAGCTATAACATCAGTTGTGCTAAAAAAATACTAATCAGCTATAACATCAGTTGTGCTAAAAAAATACTAATCAGCTATAACATCAGTTGTGCTAAAAAAATACTAATCAGCTATAACATCAGTTGTGCTAAAAAATACTAATCAGCTATAACATCAGTTGTGCTAAAAAAATACTAATCAGCTATAACATCAGTTGTGCTAAAAAAATACTAATCAGCTATAACAAAGTTTTCACTATTCTCTTTTTCCTAGTGTTCTAACAGGTGTTTCACAAATCACTCTGAACAACAGGTAAGGCGTGTCATTTGTCAACTACGTAATTATTCATGAGGTTTTTTTCAAGAGCGCATGTAGCTACGTCACTCCGAATGAACTATATAGTGTGCTCCGTAAATAGCGTGTCTAATTGAATGGCAAAAAATTACACTTAAGCAGACACACATGATATCAAATTTATAGGTAAAATTATTATTAAAAATGCTACATAACACTATGGGTTCCAAACACTGCAGTGAATTAACTTAGTAGTATTAAACAATTCCATACCGTTATTCCCTTCCACGATCACTGACGCGTTGGGACTTGATATAACAATTCCGTTTGTTAACTCATCCAAATCTGGTCCTGTCGATAGTAGTAGTAGGAATTGTCCAGAATTATCATCTGCTAGTGGCACTACAGCTGTTGCTGACATTTGGCCTGGTTGAAACACAACTGTAGTGTTCCTAAGTGGCATACTGCTACCAGCAGATTTAGACTGTAACGTTACCAGCAGGCTTATGGGTATCTCCGCAGTGCCTTGTATTCTGTCAACTACCGTAGATAAATGACTAAGTCCATACCTTACATTGAAACTAGTACTCTGGAACTTAAAGGTATTTCCTAAAATTTTATAAATAAATAAATAAATAAATGCACTTTGTTGTCTTCTTAGCCCTTCACTTACTGTCATTATCCAAAATAGTTACTATCGCAATGGGCATTCCTTGGACAAATACTCCAGGAGACTTAGTTGTCAAAACCACTTGAAATGACTCTCTTGACTTCTCCAAGACATCATCATTTATGATTTGAATGGGAATGGTGTCTGTGAGTGAGGAATGGCTGAGTGTGTGTGTGATAGAAGTTGTATTCATGTAGTCCTGGCCAGCTGATACAAATAAATCAATAACAAACAATAATTTTATTAAGTAACAAGCAAACAATAACACATATGTTATTCAACTCAACAAAAAGTATGTCACCAGATGCGTTTTTTTTTTTTCCTATTGATTATGTTAGCCTTGCTATAAATAGTGGCACAACTTATTTAATAGTCACTTCCTTTTAAAACAAGCTATGTGTTGTTGTTTTAATTTCAACTTTACCATATGTATAGTATATATTGTACGAAGAACAACATAGAAACTTTATCTGCTCTTGCTATATCAGAAACTATTGCATTAGTGGTGGGATAAAGAATTGTCACTTTTATAACGAGTAGTTTGTTATTGTTTTTGTTTTTTTACAATCCAACCAGTACATAGGGAATGCATCATTTCCTGATAAACTAAATGAACGAGGACTTACCAGTTGCACTCTGAGATATAATTTGGAGCTCTATAACTACTGGAGTTGAAGAGTTCCTGGTCACCATTAAATCCAAAGATCCTTCGTCTTCATCCACTGTATATTCATTGCTAGCGAAGAAAATGCTTGAAACTGGAGTAAGAAAATAATAATAAAAACTTTGCACGATAATTATAAGGATTATTATTAATACCTGACACATCTTCAATAGTTACTACCGCTGAATTCTCAATGACAATTCGCATGTTGTTAGTTGTCAAGTTTAACGTTAAAGTTTCAGTCCCTTCAACTACCGTGTCGCTAATGGCAACCAAGTTGACCAGCTGTTCATTTTGATTAGCTTGAAATGTTACCACCTCAGGCTGAATATAAAAGTCACTGGCAGATGCAGTTATTCCCATGGTAGAGATGTTCACTGTCACTGGCAAACCACTGGAGCCTTGCTTTAAAATCAATATTGGTATCACACTGCCTTCACTGGCAGTGTAAGAAACACTTGCAAACCTCATCTGCAACACTGTGAACGTTAAAAAAAAAAAAAATACAAGTATGAAATAAAACACAAACACGAAATAGTGAGCTAAATTAGTAATATTCTTTCAAGAAAATGTCAATATATATGTGGCTTGGTAGCACTTATTATTAATAACCTTTCCATTCAATTGTTGGCTTGCAAATTTTAATAGGCATTTTCAATAATACCTAATAATATCTCCATGTCCATTTCACAATGTTTGAGTGTGTAAAGTATATGTTTGAAAATTAACCCAGTTCACTATTGGTCAATAACCATGGGATGAAACTGAAGCCATGGATCAAAAGTTAATATTATAATAAGGATGACCAGGTCAATGTATATAAGCATCCACAAACACTACCGGAAGACAGCCACATTATAAATTCATTGAGAGAGCGACACTTATTGATAGAGCTCAAGAGGAAGGCATGATTATCGAAGGCAATCAGTAATGCCGTAGATTTTCATTGCTACTATAAATGTTCCTGGTAATTCAATATTTTTAGCTTAGTAGCATTAAAAAGTATGGCAAAAATTTCATGAGTGAAGTGAACAGATAATGCAGCAAAGCTGAACACTGAATTAAGTGACCTCACGAGTTATCTTACTCTGACATATCGCAACTTTACAGGAATAGCTTAGCTAGCTACCTCCGAGGAAGATAAACCCCTCATAGGCCATCATTACAATGCTTCTATGCTATTTGACTGGCATATTGCAATGTATAGACAATTTGACTAAGGACCAAATTTTCTAGCTCTGTTTGTTGTTGCTGCAGCAGTTCAATAAGCTCTTTGTATGTTCTCTTTCTTTTTGTGTTGTTTCCATCTCAGATTAAGAGGTAAAATATAAAACCATTTCAGAAACACTATCTTATACCTGACATTTAATTTTCTTATCTTCAAAAAGGTGCACCGCTTACAGTGTTTAAAAAATGCAGAATTGGTTTACTTAGACTATATCACCTTTGACCATTAATCATCGTTTTGAAAGTATGTATCTGTTAATTCTATCCAGTGTGGGGTTTAGAGAAAAAGCAATCCAAATTTTCACCTGCATAGTGTTTCACAATAGCCACTCAAGAAAATGAATATGAAATTATGACTGGAGAGAAAAATAATTTCTTCCACTTATTCAACTAATGACTAACAGATGTGTTGAGGTGCAATAGCCAACTCTGAAATCTCCATTATACTGAATGTGATAGCAAACAAATGAACTCCTAGTAAATACCAATCTGACTATTTCTACTGGAATTACAACTCACTGTCATCATCTATTATGACAACCGTGGCACTCGGGATAGACCCGCCAGATCCCTCGGAGTTTATAAGAATAAAAAAAGTCTCGTTGTCTTCGTAGATTGCGTCATTCACTATTGCTACAGTGTATTGGGCTGAAGTCGAAGAACCAGCAGAGAAAGTAAGAGGAGCATTTGTAGTAGTGTAGTCCTCTTGATCTAAAGGTATGAACACAAACCAAATAAAAGCCAAAATAAAACAACTTCGAGCCAGGTAGACAAGATTTCCAGAACTGACAATGAAGTTCAGAGTCACTCTATTGAAGAGGTAATGCTAATCGTTTTGACAACTCACCTAATGCAGTTTGGGGGATAATACGAACTTGTACGGAAAGTGATGTCGCCAGAGTCACTGCAGGTATGTCTACAGTTAGAACTACGGAGCCTCTATTTTCAGCAATCGTGTACTCACTCTGATCAAACATCACTTCAACCACTAGTGTTTTTATTATAAAACATACATGAAAATAATCACGGGATGCCAATATTACAAGTACCTGTTAGGTCAGTGATGGAGACTACAGCCCGACTCTGGCTCAACTGGATATTCTGATCCCCTGACACTAACACCAGTTCAAAGTTCTCCGGTCCTTCATACACAGTATCATTTAGAATGTTAATGCTGAGTATCTTTTCAGTTTCATCATTAGAGAACGTAACAGCGAGAGCCGGTGGTGTGAAGTCAGCTCCTGAGGTTGCAGTGATGCCCACAGCACTGACATTCACAGTCAAGCTACCAAAGCCTTGCCTGGTTACTTTGACATGCAAAACAGTTGCCTCGTCAGCAGTATAGGATGCCAAGTCAAACCCAACAGAAAATACTGTAGACATAACACAGTATTCAGTGCAAATGAAAGCATGTCAAATGCCACCTTCCATTGAACTCAGACTCAAACTTGCTGATTTTTGTATACATTGACGGTGAGGAATGCTTTTTTTTATGGAGGTATGGGTGGCAAATGATTAATACAATAAATAGTAGAATTTCATAAAGGATTATTGTCATGGGTGATGATATATGGACGTAAAATTATAATACTGATTATGGTTTTAAAATGTATGGTTTTATTGTTTTGTTGTTTTGTTTTTTTTTTGTTGTTTTTGTTATTGTTGTTTATACTAAATTATGGTTGCTATACTGCATGGTTTTGGCTATGGTAACATTAGAGGTTGACTTTCAAAGTATAAAATTTTCTTGAGTTTCTGAGCTACTAAATGGTAGCAAGAATTCTGACTAATAGAATCATTCCTTCTTCAGGAGAATATTAATATGTATTACTGTTTTGCAGTGCAGCCTTTTGATGACAAAAAGGTTATCAATAAATTGTGTTACATCAGCCACTTTAAACCCAAAGTAACAATGACCCAAAAACAAGAAAAAATAATTTTTCAGTTGTATTATGAGTAATTAATTAAACGTATAACAAACTAAATTAACTCAATAGATTATACATACATGCATAATTGGAATTCTTACCATCGTTATCAATTATAGAAATGGAGTTCTGGGACACTGTAGCTGACACTCTTGGATTGGGAGAAGTCATGGAAACACTAAATGTTTCTGAACTCTCTACCATCTGATCGTCCACAATAGCAACTTGAAGTGTTTGCATAGAGGAGGTCAGTGAGGGCATGAAGGCCATGGTCAGAGACAACAGGGGAGCAAAGTCCAAATAATCTAGGACGAAAAAATTACTTAACACTGTATATTAGAATAAAACTGATTGTGTGTGGAGGGAGAATGACTAGTTCCCTGATACTGGTCAATTATGTGTATGTAACTTGACTCTTTCTCAGTGAAGTGATCAACCATGAATTGTGAGGTAACTCTTACTTTGTGCAGTAATGTTGGCAGTTGACACGACAAATTCCACTGGCACTTCGTTTGCTACAGGCTTAGTGACCACCAGCTGAATGAAGGAATCATTCTCTAGAATAGTTCCAGCCAAATCAAGATTCAAAGTCAAACCTAAAATTCAACAATAACAACAACAATAACAACAATAACAAAACATTATCATAAAGAAATCTGTGTATCTTTTGCGACTGAACAATTTATTTGTTGGACTCACTGTCATCATCGGTGATAGTGATGGTGGCCACATAATTGAGCAGCTGCACTCTGCTAGTCTGACTTGATAGTGTGACTGTAAAAGACTCCATTGAGCTCTCATACATGGTATCATTCAAGATAGCCACAGGGATGGTTGCCATGCCACCACCAGAAAGCTGCACTGTACTAGCTGCATTGGTGTAGTCAGAATTTGCTGAAATGTAATAAGCATCGACTTAAAAGAATGGAAATAAAATACAGCAGCTACAAGTTGTATCGTCACACACACCACTACACAGCTATTAGTTATGATACAGAATACAATATTTCCAGCAGTATTTCTTTATCAACCAATCTATATAATAATAATAATAATACGCTTATGTGTCAGTAACGATGACGACTGACGGTGTGTATTCATGAATAATTCTTGCGCTTAAGAAGTTTGGTAAAGCATCATCATTACATGTAGTGGTCACATTCAGTAAAACTAAAAAGTGGGTGTAATAGTAGACGGCGGCGTATGTTTAAAAAAGGAAGGCGAAAAGAAGGCAAAAGTATGAAAGAGAAGGCAAAAGGCGATTAATTGTAAAAAGTGGTTGGAATCGGCGAGGTAAGGCAGTGTAGGTTTCAAAGAGAACAGAAGAGAAGGCAAAAAGGCGAGCAATTAGCTAATTGTAACTGATGAGTATAAAGGCGGCGGTTTAAAAAAAGAATGCAAAAGTTTCACAAAGCTTAAGTCCGCTATCATGATAGTAGGACAGAGAGATTCAGAAGCAGGAGAGGTAGAAAGAGCTGAAGAAAGGAAAGGTGGGGATAAGAAAAACTGAGATAGTTCAGAAAGAAAGAGAGCAGGAGAGGGAAACTTAAGTAACCTTAACCAATGGTTGAAAAAAATAACGAAGCAAGATAACTTGTGCTACTGCATTCTTACTTTGCAATACGTCAAGTGCCACTATAATAATTTATCCTGTGAATGATTAAGTGAATGACTAAATCATTGAGAGATTATTATACTATACTATACTATGATATGCTATTACAATTCCAATGCTTGAAGAATGCAACAAGTACATTTCAATTTGATGCTTAGTAAAAAAAAAAAAATCTCTCGGTTAACTGAATATCATTTTCTCCATTGTTAACTTACCAGTAGCAGTTCCTGGCTGCATGGAGTAAGAGATATCAACAGGTTCATCCATTGCATTCCCCAAACTCCGCACTGTCAGCGTTATGGTCCCATCAGTTTCATCCACAACCATGGCTCTGCTAGCTGCCACAAACTCCGCCCTCACCACTATAAATAACACAATTTGTAATTTTGTGCTTAATTTAGAGTAAAAACCATGTTCTAATTTTTTTTTAAAGTTACTTCCGCTTTTTTTTCCTTCCCTTTCCTACTATCAGTAGTTCCTTAATATCAGGCACGGAGTAAAATGGGTGTAGTATTGGTATTGTACAGTATAGTAAATTAGTTGTTCTAGTAGGGACTCACCATCATTGTCCATTATATTGATAGTAGCCACATTGTCTTGCAGGAGCACACTGCTACCTCCGCCACTGAGTCCTACTGTGAATGACTCCATGGCTTGCTCATAAATAGAGTCATCTGTGATGGACACGGAGATGGTCCTGACTGGGCTCGAAGGGGTTAACTGTACAGTAGTTGATGTGAAGCTATAATCTGAAGGAGCTAGATAAGATATAAGCACAGGTGATATCATATTTTGTTTAATGAAAAGCACCAGATAGACTCCCTAATTTTTTAGATCTTGTGTATTAAAAAAGAAAGAATAGGGAAAATAAAATAACAGTGTTGTCTTACTAGAGGCTTGGCCATTTGTGGCTGCAACTGACAAGCTAATGGTCTCTTCTAAACTTCCTGAAGCTTCCACTGTCAACAGAACATTCCCCATGTCCTCTGTAACACTGACATTTCTACTGGTCACCGCAAATCCAACAATAACATCTAAAAAAAGAAAAGCAACAAATAAAAGCATGAAGTTGTCCTACTACTCCTATTGGTAGTTATCACAATCAACAATTACAGAATACTCTAAATACATTTGCTTCTCTATCATACCATTGTCCTGAATGACGACTGTTGTCCTTCCTTGCCCACTTCCGTAGCTGGACCGCACACCAATGGTGAAGTTTTCCAGACCTTCAAAAATCATATCCGGGAGAATGCTAACTTGTATCTCTTGCACAGTGTCCGACAAATTGAATGTCACGTCACTCGAATAGAAGAGGAAGTCTGTCCCATTATCTGCGGTGCCAGCCTCCAGGACAGTAGAAGCAGTCACTGGAACTTGATTGCTGCCAATCTTGAGGATTCTTAGTGTCAGCATTTGCACGGAATCTCGTTCAGTTACTTCATACAGTGCACCATCAAAGATAAACTGAATGTCTGTGAGCAAAGTAACATAAATAGAAATAAATAAAAAGTAGTACTGAAATTTAGGACTGTGTAACACACAACTTGATTCAATTCCATTATGACTGATTTCTTCAGAATCATAGCATGGCTATCTTGACCTTATTTAGTGCTGATGTGTCAAAATGTCACATGATAAGCATGTGATATCATGAATATGGATTATAAGATTTTTTTTCTACTTAGACTATCGTTTAAAGCTACCAATTACACTCCTTAATCAATCTACTGGTTCCTGAGGTAATCACCAGGTTACACTTGGCAAGACATACATACAAACATACATACTATCATTGTCTTGAATGGTCAATGTAGTTTTGCTAGTTCCCAGTGAAACTCTTGATTCCAGACTGGGGTTGTCTGCAGATTCTAGAGTGACAAGGCAAGTCTCGTTCACTGCCTCTACAATGACATCATCAACTATCGGGATGGTGATGTTCAAGAGAGTGGTGCCAGCTGGAAATGTGAACGTCCGCCGAGAAATTCCAGAAAAATCATCAGGAGCTAAAAAAAATTAATAAATAAAAACTTGATCTAAATTATGATTAAGAGCAAGTTTAAAAATAATTTCATTTCATTTCCCCCTTCACATTGACTAACAAACTATTGTAGTACTAAAACTATTGTAGTACTAATACTATTGTAGTACTAAAACTATTGTAGTACTAAAATAAAAAATAAAAATACACAAAAGTGAAAATTTTAGATAGTACATCTTTGCTTCCTCTAAGCCCACAACACAGATGTTATAAAACTTGATTACCTCTAGCCGTTACGTCACCAGTTTCAACAAAGAAGTTGATGGCTACATCAGATGCTTGCACTCCACTTGACACCTGGAGCTCTGCCATGCCAGCTCCTTCTCCAACTATGACAGTTGAAGACAGCAGACTGATGACAGCATCTAAAAACAAAAAAGAGAAAATAATTATTGCATACCCTCATGTGGTGTTCTGTTCTGTGTTCTACTCACTGCTTGCATCCTGGATGGTCACTGTCGCCGAGTCTCCTGTGGTCACACAAACTGAACCAAATTCCCTCAAATGAAGCGTGAATGTCTCATTCGTCTCTTCCAGAATCTGATCGTTCAAAATGGTGACTGGGAAAGTGACTTGAAATTGCTGTGCCAATATGGTTATGTTCCTATTGACAGCCACATAGTCTACACCAGCTGTAATACATACAAACAGTACTTTATGATAAATATGAATATACATATAGCAAAATTGCTAGTGACTAGTATGACAATTATCTGGACGCTACAGCAAGGAATGATACAAAAACAATTATAAGAAAATAACAAACAAACCAAAAAAAAAAATGTCTATTTAAATTTAAACATTGTAAAAGGTTTCTTGTGGATTGCATCAAGGCTGCTGGACTTCATGCACTTACCAGTGGCAGTTCCATCCTGGGAGGTGACCTGTACCACTACTGGCTCTGACTGTGGGCTAGTGATGTTCAGAGTGACTGTGAGAGTTCCTAGAGACTCGTCCACAATGTAGTGGAGTTGGGGGAAGTAAACTCTTGGAACTGCAGCAGAAACAAAACAACGAAAGTGTGCACCAAAGCAAGGAGATAACAATACAGTAGCAAAAATATATAGACAAGAGGACTCTTTGGCAAAGCCACACCCACTGGGAAACATGCTCGAATTAATATTACAGTATTAAGTACAATATTTACTAAATCATTAAAAAGGACAAACCCAAATACAATTTTAACATACAAAAAATAATAAACACTTACAGCTAGATACAGTGTGGATGTTCTGGAAAAAGCTGTAAAACAAATAAAAGAGCAGTAACAATTATTATGTATTGTTGTTTGTACCCAGTATTGATGAGTCAAAAGAACTCATCTAACAACAAGTACAAGTTCTTTGTAAGTTATACTAGTTCAGAGAAGTTCAAAATAGCATAGACACGCAGCTTCCATTGTCTAAAATGATTCTGTCCAAGACTAATATAGTAAAGCACTGTCCAAGACTAGGATGTTTTAATATAGTAAAGCACTAACTACGCATAAAAAATCAATTCTGTAAATTTTGTTCCTCCACATAACCAAAATATATTATTACATAATTCCATATTTATGACAACAACCCAACCCATGATTGGCTCTCTCTATGAACTGTCAGCTGCACTAACAAATGCTACACTACTGTCCTCTAGTGTGTTCTTGGTAGCACGCTTGATGCATCTATTTAATGAGTAGTTCCCTGCAAACTTGACCAGCCACAACAATTGGAACATTTTTAAGAATAAAAATATATATTAAAGTAAAAACCAACAATTAGAGCATACGTACTCACAATATGATATAATAACTGTAACGTTACGACTTACTTGCTCGGCACAGCCTGTGACGATGTGAGCGTACTCACTTCGCATGTCTGGTCGTTAGTGTTCCACACGCAGTAAGGATCTCGAGCTTTGATACAAGCACTGCAGCGGTCATGGCGACCACATCGCGCCAAAGGAACACGATATACCTTAGAGTCGGTCGTGGCAAATAACACTTTGTTACTGTTGATTGTCTGGCAAAGAGATAAAGATGGAACAGCTATCACTAAAGGCACTAGTACACGACATCACGTCATGTGTGTGTGTGTACACTCACCTTCATTTTCAGATCTTTGACTCCATTTCTATCATCAAGCTATAAATATATATATATATATATTACTTATAATTATAATGAGTGTGTAATTAGAGCCTGCAAAACACACTGAAATCACTTGAACTATCCAATTAAAGATAATCCGATAAATTTTGTTGTTTTTGATATTATCCTTATTTATTACACATTTGATTATTACAGTTACTTACTATTATTATTATTGTTGTTGTTATGACTATTATTTAAGTGATTTATTATTATTGGCATTGATATCACCATCATTATTAAAGCTATTATTATGTATTTATTAGTATTATCACCATCATCAATATAATAATACGCTTGTGTGTCAGTAACGACGACAACCAACGACGGTGTGTGTATTCATGAATAATTCATGAGCTTGTACTGTTTAGTAAAGCATTGTCACCTTGTGGTAGGTAAAGTGTCGTCACATTCAGTACAACATGCAGATTATTTCTAAAAAGCGGGTACAATAGACGATGGAAGGCGGCGTAAGTTTCAAAAAGGAAGGCTAAAGTACGGAAGAGAAGGTAAAAGACGATTAATCATAACAGAAAAGTGGATGGAATGGGCAAGATAAGATGGTGTAGGTTTAAAATGGAAGGGAAGAGAAGGCAAAAAGGATAGTTTTCAAAAGAAAGGCTAAAGTACAAAATAGAAGACAAAAGTTAACATATGTAACCTTAACCAATGGTAGAGAATGATAACTGAGTAAGATAACTTGTGCTACTGCATTCTTACTTTGCAATACGTCAAGCGCCACTATGTGGTGGGGTACTTGCTAGTTGTTTTAATTATCGCAACTTAGCTCCACCAAGCACACACACATGAATGCAAAAAGTAAATTTATAATAATTCACACTGAAGGTCTACAACATGTAAACAAAACCCTGTGTCATCTCATGAGCCCATTGTGAGTGAGACACTTTACCATATTGCTGCATATGCACAATGACTTACCCTGATTTCCTCTGAAATGAGTGGATCTGTCTGTCTTTCTGCTGTGGTGGCAAATGCTACTTTCAAAATAGTGCCACGATCTGCACATGTAGAATAAAAAATTAAAAAAACACAGAACCAATCATTACATTAGTCGCTCGGATATTCTACATTTAACCATGTAATAATTAACATAAATGAACAAATAGCTAAAGCTAAAATATTCTTTTTATACACTAAAAAATCAAGTCATAACAAGACACAGTTGCCGGTGTGAAATTACTAGTAATACTTTACCTGTTCCTAGTATGAGTATGTCTTGATCAATACATGACGTGGTAGAGGTACTCCTCACAACACAGAGATTGTCCACTAGCATCTGAGTAATCCTACAGACACAACACGTGTGAATAGGTACAAACGTTTATAATAAATTAACACTTTTGATACCATGTCAATAGTGGTGTGCTACAGCATAGCACAAAAAAAAAAGGGGGAGGGGAGGGGGAACCTTTCATTACAAGGAATAATTGTGGAATAAAGCACCAGGAGTGTAACCACTCAGCACTTCAATGCTGAAGTGTTGCAAATAATTGCAATTGAAGATTTGACAGGAGTTATTTTCACCCCTGACCCATGCAACTCCTCCCTCCCTTAAATCTTCTCCACAACATGCGATCGAGTGTATTAACTTACGTATAATCACCAAGTACTAGAATAGGGTTGGCTCCAATCTGAGCAACCTTAATGGAGGACTCGACAAAGTAGCGCGCCCTGGCGTCTGTCCTAGTGTTGGCACAATTGGACTCGATGTTTTGCACTTCAGGGAGAGGGTCAGAAAGTGGCGGAGTGTAGTTGATCACGTCCTCTGTAAATACAGAGTACACAGAATCTTGGGCGTTGATGCTTGCTCCGAAGATGCATATTGCACTGCCTGCAGGCCCAATACTAACACACACACACACACACACACACACATTAATGGCAAGTAAAATAACACAACTATATGTTTAAAACGAAAAAGCTAACTACAACCAAAACACAAGGTTTATCCAACATTTCATTTCTTTGAGAATGTCTTTCACTTTTCAAAAATAAAACCTACACAAGGCCACAGGAGGCGGGGCATCTGGGGAGGCCAGAGCCGCTCCACTTTTTCAACTTCTCCTGTACTTTGACCCCTCAGTGTTTGGTACTGATTGTCAACATTTTACGTTTATTCAACGTGTTGAAAATCCACTCCACTTTAAATACGGTTTATTTTAGCCAGTTGAATGATTAAGCAAATGATCAACCTACAAACATTCCACTTCCCCCAGAGTCAACTCGGTAAGGATTCAGACAGTAGTGTTGCTTTCATTTCAGCTTTAAAATGTATGAGTGACCGTCAATAGGGTAGGGTGATATTGGGTCTTGGTACTGCGGTATGGTATTGTAAGCAGTATGAATTATTTTCATAACAATATTTTATATCTCGTTCTTGTCATAATATATAACCTTACCTCGTTGTGTATAATTGGATGTTTATTTTTAAATCAGAGCAATAATTTCCGACAGGTGTCGGCTTTTACTCCAACAAGTAATCGCTAATTCAGCAAGCTAGATTCTTAAGCTGAATGTCACAACTACTATAACTTAAGCTGAAACATTTTAATTGGCGAGCAAGCGAGACACTATCAGGGGTAACACAATTGAAAATCGGGGATATTTGTTTATTGGCGAGCGAGCGAAGCGAGCGAGACAGTATTAGGGGTGGATAATGCAAAATCGGGTATATGTTATATATATATGTATGTATGTATGGATGGTACGTATGCTCTTTAAACGCGCGCGCGGGGAACGTTTTTCTCCTAAAAACACGGCTATTTAGGCTTCACTCCAGTTTATTCTGAAACTACAGCATTAAGCAAACCTTACTTTATACTTAAGCTCCAAAGTATGAGAAAATTCCTGCTAAAACGCTTGTTTTCAAGACACAAAAAGTTGATTCGACCGGTTACTATGGCATTGAAGACCCTTTTCCAGACTTAATTTCAAAACTTCGCCGTTTTATGGGAGGATACGGAGTGCCGGTTGTTGGTTGTCAAGAGCCGTTGGTAGTCAGAATACCGTAGTATTAATGCTATGGAAGCTACTACTTCTCGAGGGAAGCTGAGATAAGTACGCAATTCCATATTTGTTAGCTAAATATGCAAAATTAACTCTGGCCTTTTTTTTTTGTAGCTAAGAGCTAGTCAACAGTGACTGGTAAATTCAAATAGTCAGATTGGCTCAAATTTTGTACTACAAAAGTTACCACTGCTCAAGAAAATGAGGTAAGAAAGTAATTTTGTATTTGTGTGCTAAAATTGATTGTCTTTTGTTTTTGTAGGTGAGAGCTTGTTGTCAAGAATTCAAGGTAATTCAGATGGTCAAAGTAACTTCAATTTGATACTACAGAAGTTATCAATACTCAAGAATGATGTAAGTAGTAATTCCATATTGTTGGCTAAAATTACAAATAATAACACTGGTTTATTTTTTATAGAGCTTGTTCAAGAGTTACTGGTGATTGAGATTATCAGAATGGTTGATGTTTGATACTACAAAAGTTACCATTAATCAGGTAAGAGAGTGATTTGTATTTGTTTGCTGAAATCAAATGTCATAACTGCTATTATAGTGTTTGCATGAAGTAAGCTAAAAATAGTAACATTTTATGTTACCTAACTATCAGGCTCGCTCGCCATTTGTGCTCAAGCACACCACTAGTATATATGTTTGGACGTACGTATGCCATTTTTGTACCTTGACCCTGGCAGTTTTGTGTTAGTTCGGTGGTCGACCCCATCCCAAACTTCACTAAACAGAGTCCTCTGGTTTATTGATCAGTACCCTATCATCCTTGAAAAACCATTTTGAATTCTTTTGCGGGTGCAATTAAACCTTAAACTTACCTGAGTTTCTTTTCTATTTGAGTTAGTGGCAGTGGTAAGTTAATGCACTATTTGTCATAGTTAGAAGCCCTACGCAACATTATTTACTTGAAAATTCATCGTCCACTAGACTAACCATGAAGGTAAGTCTTGTGTAGGTATTTCAGTTGCATAAAAGTATTGTGCGTTACAACTACTACTTAGCTAACGAATATCACAAAGAAAATGTTTAAATAACGTGACTTGTTTTGTTTTTTTGTTCAATTCAAACAGTTGCGGCAAGTACTATGGCATTGAAACCCTTTACCATATAAACTCGACCTTTTTTTTAGTAGCTTGAGTTTTAGAAGTTAAATTCAATCATTAACAATAGTGTAGTTTTAGGCTCACTCGGCCATTTGTGCTCAAGCACACCACTAGTGCTGGTACTTAAGATGGTAAGTTGTTGCCTGATCACCAAACAGCTGCACTTCTACACACGTTGTGCTTGCACAAAATATCTCGGGATAGTCCTGCATACTCTGGCGGTGATGTGAACAAAAATTACTGCGACTAAAACTTGATATACCACCGATACCAGCTCATACAGCCGATACCAGAGCCTCCCCACAATAGCCTCCCCACAATAATACCGGCTTATACAGCCCGCCCCACGATACCGGCTCATACAGCCGCCCCACTATTGAAAGCCTTCCTACGGGCCTGCTACATAGTCAGGTAAATATTCTTACCCAGTGGCCACAAAAGCTCCATACATAGCTTGTCTTGAAACTATAGTCTCTCCATAACGACTTCCAGTCTGCGCGTTGAATGCAATGCTGGCTACAGGACAAACACAATAAATATCAGCAACAATTAAGTGAATTCACATGTTACTTTAGATTTATTCTTTTAAAGATTCTACCCAATATAGGCAAAATAAAATGATATATAATTTTCTCTGTAAATATGTCAGCTTCAGTTATCGCGTTTAAGAATCTAGTAACTCATGAACACAAACAGTGCATTCAAAATAATGTTTGACATTATGAACTTACTGATTTCGCGATACGTGAAGTCCAGTGTGTTGACGCTCCTGTTGTTGCTCGGAGCTTCAATTTCACAGTATATTTCAGATTTTAAAAATGAATTGAAGTAATTTCCAGTCGAACTTCCAGCATCATTCTAAAATTGAAATGTATACTTGTATCATTGAATTAAATCATTGGTTTGGTTGACAAGCTAAATTAGCTCAACTATACACTACTGCTTTGCTATTTTACTTAAGTTAAAAACAATGATTTAAATAGAATCCAGCTTGTGATAAACCCACTTAATGAGAAGCATAACTACTGCAACAGATAATAACACACACAGGCAAGCCTAATAGCTACCAAATACTATACACACAGGCAAGCCTAATAGCTACCAAATACTACACACACAGGCAAGCCTAATAGCTACCAAATACTATACACACAGGCAAGCCTAATAGCTACCAAATACTACACACACAGGCAAGCCTAATGACTACCAAATACTACACACACAGGCAAGCCTAATAGCTACCAAATACTACACACACATGCAAGCCTAATGGCTACCAAATACTACACACACAGGCAAGCCTAATGACTACCAAATACTACACACACAGGCAAGCCTAATAGCTACCAAATACTACTATTGCAGTATATCCAGGACGAGTACAACCCTTTCTTGTTCAACTTACCCGACATATGCGCACGACTCTGCTGGTAATGACAGAAAGGGAGAAACCCCCAGCAGTGAGCTCAAAGTTTTCTCGTAAGAAGACGTAGTAGAATTGTGATGAGGCTAACGATGGATAATCCGCTCGAACGAAATCCACAAACGTTACTGGAGCTATAAAGATACATAAAAAAAGGAATAAACTTGATCAAATAGTACATTACAGTGAGCATTATTCAGAGGGAATTACAGTGAGCATTATTCAAGGGAATTAGAAGAGTTTAGTAATTGGAAAGGAATAGAATTGGGAGCTGCATTAACCCAAGCCTTAAGACTAAACCATTGGAGAAAACTGGGCATTAGAAATCTTGTTTTTCTTACAAATGAGCATGCCCAGATTCATATCATGTGAGGAACTCCATGTGGTCATCCATGAATAATGTTAACTCGGCCTGAATAGCATTAAAGTGATTTCACCTCTGTCTTACAGACTGTGAATATCACCAGACTACCATAAAGGTCTGTCCCTATACGGTTTATTATTCATGCTTCTCACTAGTAATAAGATACTCTTCCAATCAACACCAAATGAAGAAAGCGATCCTCATTGGAGCTTAGAGGTCATACACCAGCCATGACTTGGCCACCATCAGACAAACTCTCCCCTCCGCCTCCCACCCCTCCTCCCTCCATCATCCCTTTTACTGTCGCCAAACAGATGGACACACTTAGAGGACTTAATAACATGCCACACCCACCTGTAGTGCACCCCGGGAGTATTTAATTAAACCATGCAATGATAGCAGCGTACAAAAGCCTCCTCTTCAACAATAAGTGCAAAAGTGAACTTTCTTGTAAACAATTCCCCTGCCCACTCTGTTCTGCTTCTTTGTGTCGTTTTGTCATTACAAAAACTACTCTAGTAGTCTCGAGCATGTCCATATTAGACAAAGTGTAGCTTCGGACTCCACCAGCCACTACCCAGCATATACGTATATGGTAACTTCAGCTCATATCCTGAGTGTGCTGAGCAACCACATCCTACAACTCCCATGTAAAGACATGTTTTCAGATGACCATACTCCAGTGTTCCTACCCACAGAGCAGGAATGGACTAATACACATACATAGAACAATAGGATTGACTCCACTACAAATATAGCTACAACCCAACACACCAGTTTAAAATATGTTGTTTGCTAAGTGATTATGGGAAGAATGGGTGTACCAGTAATAATTAAAACAGAGTGTGCCTGGACACCAGCAAAAGCGTACTACATATTTCACGTTACAACATAAATATATGTACTGGCAAACACTAAGAATCCAATATTGCATGCCAGTAGGTGTGTACAACTTGTTCACAGCAGCTATGATGGTGCGTAGAGAGAGAGCCATACATTAATAATGTCAGGAGATTCTGTTGTTTCCGTCTACACGGTAACCTATTATCACATTATTCACCCCACCCACCCACCCACTCATACGTACATCTCAGCCAGAAGTTGTCAGTGGCACGAGTTCGGAAATCCTGTGAAATAGTGAGGGGCGGGTTGGACGAAGGGTCATAAATGACGTTCTGATAGGACATGAGGAAATCTCGCGCGTTGACACCGTAGGAGGCCGAGAAGAATCTGTTGTTCATATTTCCCGGACCAATACCTGAATCTACAAAAATATTTACATAGGAAACAAAAAACATTATCACAATTTATCTCCTAATAGTGTCAATCAACACATTGCTGAGAAATACATGCAACTATGTCACCAAGGATACACACCTTGATGGTGTGCAATATCACTATATTTAATTTTACTCAAAGTGACCCCATGATTGGGTCACTAAGCCATAGTCTTGGCACTAGCCAGCGATTGCCCAAGAGAGTTGCCATAATATTAATGCATGGTGCTAGTACAGGAAAGCATTGAGCAGGTTTAGGGTATGAACTCGTGCTCTGTTAAACTAACACACACGGTTCCTTTATAAATTCCTCTTCTGCAAAACTTACTGTGTATAATTCAGCGAGCGAGCGAAGCTGACTCTCAGTCGTGTTCAATTGAGATTTCAGATATATATATATAGGTATGTATGCGTACGTCAAAAATAGTCGCCCGCGCTTCTAATTACGTAAATTAGGTAAAGCGTTCACAGTTCCAGTATTTTTCAATTAACGAGCACGGAGAATCCTGCTGCACTGCCTTACGCAACTTTGTTTCAACCAAAACGTTTATAGCTACTCTCTTCTTGAAACAATTGTGAAGTCTTTGTCAAGCTGCGCTTCTTTGCCACTGCTTTTGAAGTTTATTCAGGTAATTCTGTTATTGTTAACTCTTCATGCCTAATCATTGCTATTATTTAGCGATTTCCTTCACAAATCATCTTTACCTATACTCATATATTTACTCGCTCGCCATGCATTTGCACTATTCGAGTGCACCACTAGTAATTCTTTGTACTATTGTAGCCATTCACTTACCGTCTATGAATTCTCCGAAACTAGGAGAGTCCACATAGTGCGACACAGCACCGTCAGGGGCCACAACAGGAAGAGAGGCTGCTCCAAGGACATTGCTGGAAATCTATCAAAACATAAAGTTGTTGTTTTTTATGCAAAGTGAGAACCCTAAAACTGTGCACTTGCTACTCATGTACGTGTGTGCGTGCTAATTAAACGCATCAATGTGTGTATGACACAAAATGATGTCATTAATTGCAAAAAAAGAGAGAATCATTCGAATCTTCATTGTTAACTTCACCATGCAGTATCTAGTACTAGAATGTCACAACAAGCGTCCATGCAGTATCTAGTACTAGAATGTCACAACAAGCGTCCATGCAGTATCTAGTACTAGAATGTCACAACAAGCTTCCATGCAGTATCTAGTACTAGAATGTCACAACAAGCTTCCATGCAGTATCTAGTACTAGAATGTCACAACAAGCGTCCATGCAGTATCTAAGTACTAGAATGTCACAACAAGCTTCATTATTGGGACAAGATGAAGTCTAAGACAAGAACTGAGAACTGGTACAACTCCTTCAATGGTATCGTGTGAAAGTGACAGACTGGTCGGGTCACCTTGCTTCAATAAAGACTCCCACTAGCGGTCTCGATGCCAATGGCCACCACTAATTTCCAAAAACCACAACTCATTACTTCACCCTACCAATCCCTCCAACCTAAATACGCACCCCCCCCCCCCCCCCACCACCAACCCTCTTTCTGTCTCCCACTCAAGGCCTGACTATCACCCAGAAATCCTGCACAGAGTTACTGCCAATAAGACAGCAGCCACAGCATTCACTGTGTCCTCCTCCTCCTCCATTGCACACAATACTAAATACCAGACACACAAGCTGGTACTGTACACCAACAGATGGTGAGGAAACCCAAGACCTGCACCCACACCGCCAAGGAGCCCACCACACACACACACACTGCCTGAGGAGCCCACCACACCCACACTGCCTGAGGAGCCCACCACACCCACACTGCCAGGAGTCCACCACACCCACACTGCCAGGAGTGCACCACACCTACACTGCCTGGGAGCCCGCCACATCACCACCCGAGTATGTATAAATAATGGACATGTGCTTTCTGTGATTAGAGTTAGCCATGCCTACTATGAGAAACAGAGCAGACTGGCTGTCTTATCTAAATGGCTGACCAATCAAATGCTAAAAGAAAATGCAACACCTCGAATGAGTGAGAATTGCCAGTTAAATTTACACACAGTAATACTGTGCATACCAGTACATGCTGCCAGCGTGCAGGGTCCACAGTACATGCTATATTGTACTGGCCAGCGTGCAGGGTCCACAGTACATGCTATATTGTACTGGCCAGCGTGCAGGGTCCACAGTACATGCTATATTGTACTGGCCAGCGTGCAGGGTCCAATGGGCTATAGTTGAAGAACGATTACTATTTTGTTAAACGACTACTGTACTGTGGACATATTTGGTTGGTGTTAATTTTTTTTTGAGATATTACTATGGACATGAAAATATGGTAAAGATTGCTGAAAAATGAAGAATAGGGAATAAACACAGATTTCCGAACGAAGTACAATAAAAAAAATATTTGAGGATAATTTTTAACAAAGCGTGTGTCTTTCTTTCCACACGCACACATGCATGCACATCACACGCACACACAAACACTAAAGATGACCACTTGCCTTAGCTGTGATCATACCAACGTGTGAGTAACAATGTATGTTATCGACCCTCCACATGGCAAATGCACGTGCTAGTAAACTTACATTCACAGCCACACATTGGGGATTCTGATTGGCTTGCGTGCCACACACCAACAAATGGTTGCTAGACGACGGAATCTTGTGGAAACTCGTGATATGATTTTGACATATGTAACTCTGGAAAAAAAATAAACAACATCAAAATGGAGTGGATTTAAAGCTTAACAAAGTATGCAGCCCTTAGTTTCATATCATGTGCTCCAATGAAAACACACACACACTCCCTTACCGGGTTTCCGTCATTCACACAGGATTGTTCAATGGTGGCATTAATGTTCCATGTCATCTTGGACTGCAGACTCAAGTCCATGCCCAACTGATAGAGCACATTCCTACAGAACACAACATGCTTGACAACCAGTCACATGCCACTGTAATCATGCACATCGTAATAAACATGCAGTCATGGATACGCTTTTAGAGCGTCACACTACTCTCTCTCTCTCTCTCTCGTTTCTGAAGACTCATTCTGAGCTAATGAATCCTTCTAGCCCACCCCTCCTTCTCTCTCATCCTTGCCCTTTAATATTAGGTGAGCACCTTACAGTCGGTTTCCGTGGGAGGTACGAAGTTATGTCAACGAGTCCGTTATTAAATCTACACATGTGTATTTGCATGGGAAAAAAGTACTACAATTTGGACATGCCTACCCCCGCACATATGCTGACATAATTGAGTAATAAATTGTGGCCATGTAAAAACACATGCCAGTACATGGCAGTGATTAATTGGTAGGCGGCGAACTTGAACTGGTACATGCAAGCTCATTACTTCAGAAGGGAGATACCGGACCCTGTAATCTTATGTAATTGACCTTTCACAGTATGGGTAGCTACTTCACACAACCCTAACACACACACACACAAAATAACAAGGAAAGAAGTGCAACTTTTAATTCAATTAACTCTGAATTCACTTCCTGTTTGTCAGCAACTAATCTCGTTAACAATGTCTGCTTCCTCTCTGGCCAGTAAAAACTGAAGCAATATTATAACAACTACATGTGTAACTTACTTTCCCCCCACCACTACACTGTTGGTGAAGATGTTCCCAATGTCCATTTCCTTGGAGAAGTACTCGTAGTCAGAGACTTCCACCACATCCTGGTTAGGAAACCGTCTTGAAGGTATCGGACCTAGTATATCAACACACACAACAAAATGAAAATTACAAGAGTTTATTAACAGAAACAATAACTACAGAGAAAAACCATCTAGACACCTGCTTCTCTGCCACATGTAGTGTTAGTGTTTCAGAGTGAGCTGGGACTTCAGTGAATAGTACAATATATATATGGTTACACCATAATGTAGGATACAGGATTTACAACAACCAAGGGTCAAACCAAAGGCCCGAATATAGTGTAAATCCAGTACCGATCGAACCATGTGGTGCAACTGACTTTTACCACGGCTCTAGGCTAACACATAAAAACCTAATTTTTTATTGAACTATTCATCTGATTGGACAGTTTGAACGTACCATGTATGTAGAACTTATAGACACTCACTGGGAAGTGCCCATAAACATTAGAGAGGGTCTTGTAGTACTCGAAATGTGCTACAGACAGCCTCACTGTTTGAAGTGGGTAAAGCAAGGAAATAGCTATATGTATGTATTGGAGTCTGAATGGGCAAACAATGCCATGCCATGCTTCTCAATTCGTGGTGTCTTTAGGTAATGATAGCTAATTTCTGGGGAAAGTTTGTTTATGGCTTGCGTTGCTGACAGAAAACAGCAGCTGGAATGTAGCACCTAGCTATATATACAAGCACCTTAAAATTAGTTTATATATACGTCCACTAATTGAACAGATGGAATATCTCCAGCACAGCTACACTCAGACTTGGCATGTTCGCTAGTCACTGACTTTTTCTTCTTTAGTAGATGCTTAGAGGATTATAGGTGAGAACAAGATGCTATAAAAAGAAAGTCATTATAATGACTCCTAGCTCTGGAAACTGCACAGTCAGCTCAGCCACATGCTGTCCTGTTAATTCCATTGATGAGAGATGCTTACCACAAAACCCAACACTGCTAGCACATGTATGTGTGTATGAAGCAGCTGCAAAGCCATCCGAAGCCATCTTACTCAGTAAAAAAAAAAAAATGAAAAAGAAAAAAAAAATTTAACACACTGGACTTCAAAATTCAAAAAGCATTCTCAATTCAAATCTCACTGCCGATATTAGGGGGAGAGGGTGTGGTGTATATGGTATGTCCATTCTGTCTGTTCTTGATCATTTAGGTAGAACTGTCAATTTGGATCGGTTCTTACAATTCAGTTAATTGTCACAATATTAGCTGCTAATTTATAACATCATGTCTGCAAGATTGCTGGCCAGCTATGCTGCAGTCCTCTCCATGTACAGGAAGAGAGTAAGAGCGTAACCACCATCCCATGGAGGAGAGAGTATTGAGAGTGAGTGTTGAGGCAGCAAAGCAGACCACCTATGAAATACGAATCCTAAGCCTCCATATTATGCTGCCTGCCACTTGATGACATATGCACTACCAATTAAGTGACAGCAGAACTTCATTTCTGCGTCAATTGGGAACACTTCCCCTTAAATTAGATTCCATCACCAACTAGTCATATGGTCACTAACTCTCTGGCAGCCTAAACTTTCACATCATTAGCAACAAAGTGACTCTGAAAGAACCAACATTCTACCTTACATTCTTATCGTTAGTCAGTACATATTACAAGTTTGTTGCGTCTCAGAGCTTCAAAGTCCCAGAATGGCATTTTACAAATTGAGTGCAAGTTGTCCAAGAGGATATCATTCATGGCACTTGGAATGTCTTGATCGTTCTCTGTTCATGACATCATAACTATCGCTAAGGCAACCAACCACAAATACCCACACACTATTGTAATCCACTCATTGGACTACCCACAGTCTCAGCTTTAATTTTTTTTTTTAATTCTGAACAAAGACAAAAAAAAAAAAAAGAACAAGCACAGACCTCCTTTAAAGGTTCTAAACTGTCTGTCCCTTATGGTTCTACAGGTTTCATAGAGTTTCAAGCAGAGAGGGGAAAGGACGGGGAAATAAGATTCTTGCTCTTCCACAACTAAATATTCAACAAAATGAAAAGTGGCAGTGTGATCACATCAACTAACTTAGGTAATCAGTATGCCCCTTAATTTTGCAGAAAAAAATTCTGAAATGAATGTCCGCCAGAATATAAAATTTTAAAAAAAACAGACTTTACTGATGGTTAAATTCTCTCAAACAAAAAAATGTAAATATCTCTTAACGAGACTTTGCAACAAACCCTCCATATTGTCATCTTACCACTTATTGCTGGAAAATAAAATAACTCCTGTAGCAACACTTATAGTTTGCAGCAATTTATGTGAATACGCATTGTCATTACTACTAAGACGATAAGTACTGGAAATACATTCCAGGATGTTTGCACTGTCGAGTGAAAGTGGCAGACAAAAGTGGCAGCAGAAAATTGGTAGCCACCTGTCTAGAAAGGAAGTGATAGAAACCAAGCCAGAATGAGTGTTGATTAGGTGCTAAGCAATGATTTTTTATGTGTGCGTACGTGTGTAATTCTGTAGTCACACAGCAGTGAGTATCTCGCTAGGGAGAGACAGGTACAACGCAGTAGTCTACAATCTTCATCTTATTGGCCAGTAGATGCTGTTAATTTGGTACATTAAGTCAATTTTGTTTTCAAATTTTGAACACACCTGCCAAGGAAGCTTTACTACTATTGTAATAGCTCCGTGTGGTAGTCTAAACAAGATACTGAAATTTCATTAGTGGTAAAACGTGTCTGACCAGCAGTGCAACATCACATGCATTCTAACCTCGGCCCTCCATTTTATAAACTGCAGTGAGAGATACTGATTCGAAGATTACGATGGAGAAGTTTGGTCCAAAACTTTTCAGGGAGATGAAAAAAATAATAAAGCGCACATACGGTCTAAGAATGTATTAACTTAATCCATAAGTGTCTATATAAAGTTAAGTCTGCACCAGCTTTAGCATTGTCATAGCTTGGAACTAATTCACTTGTGAATTCTGCACCGTGAATGGCTTATACTCACATGGGACTTCTGAATAAACATGCCTGCTCATGCATGGAGGAATTCCTATAATGGAGTAAGAGCTCTGACCAGAGAGAGTGAGGGATAAATTGGTCATTCTATTCATTCATAGGCTTCACAACAAGCTATTACTGCACAATGACATTCCTGAACAACGGATTTTGTAATAATAATATTAATAATAAATTAGATCCCGTTGCTATATTGTTACTAGGTGTACTAACTTGGTAAGTGTGCACTATTTTTTGCCTTTAGCCATTTCTGCGAAAATGCTGATAAACAAAGTTGCTAGTGGAAACTGGGCATGCGTAAACGGGATCTAAAATAGTTAGAGCATGCGCGCTTATGCTCTATTACATACTAATACTAATACTAATAATAATAATAATAATAAAGTAGTAGTAGTAGTAGTAGTAGTAGTATAATGAGATGAAAAAAAAAACACTATGGATGCTGGGGTTTACAAAAATTATTCTGTATTATATAGCTACGTCTTAAACTATGCCCAGTGAACTACAATGACAGATACTGCACATGCCTTGTAAACACATTCAAATTGGGCAAACTGTCCCATTAATTAGTTAAATAAACAACAAATAGAGCTACATACTTGATGAGTGGTTGTAGAAAACTGAGAAGTTGGTTCCATATACAGGAGTGAACAGACCGCAGCTATGCCGCAGTAAGGTAAAGAACCAAATCAACGAACTTAGGACACACACAACCGGTGCCATAGCCGACTCAATGCAGTTCTGTCCACAACACTCGCAGACTAGCTTAGAAAATCAGCACCACACCTACTACTGTAATTAAAAAAAAACAGCAACAACAAATAAAAGGGGTGTGTGGGGTTGAAGGGGATGACGCGCGAAACGCTGAATTAAATTGGCGGCGGGTAGAGAGTCACTACTAGAGCTCCATGCACACCGCCGACCATCAGCAATGCACGTTGCACTCTTTACTGGTAAAGGGTCATATAGCCGGATAAATTACATAATTTGATTTTTTTCATTTCTTCAAAAGGTTCACACTGATCAGCGTCCCACGTTGAATCCTTTTACACTGGCTTTATAATGAACGTAAGGTTAAACAGCAACTGCTAAATTTCTTAAATGGTTACATTTCAGTCATATTAGAGTCTGGTATGCTGATCCCATTATGTATAAGATATCAATAGCTGTAAAGCTACTAGCAATGCACGAGAATGGGTAAATATAGCCCCTCTCATGTAAGGCCTCGACCTCTACTTGTGAAGTTATTGAGAACAACTGAAGTGTCTGTTATCCTATCCAACGGAAGTAAATTGACCAAATCAAAGGTGTATATAAACCCTTATATGACCCTTCAGAGAGAAACTCTGAGAGTATTCTCTTAAAGGAGAGAAAGTCTTTGATTTCCTCTGGGGCAAACCCAAAGGACATTAAAGTTAAAAGCAATAAGCTTCTTCTAAGTGGATCTCTGTCTATGGATCAGTCCAGGGCTCCTCTTTTTCGCTCAATGTCCAAAATTCAATTCAAGTTTCCTCTGATTCGCATGTTGATGTGGATCCAGTAGATAGCACACCACCCAATGCTCCCAAACCACCCTTTGAAAATGAGCCTAGTTCATCTTCAATTCAAAGCAATTCTCCTGATGGGTATAACTCTACTTTGCTGGACCACCCTACTGTCTCAAGTAATATGTCATGCAATAAATAGTTCACCACAAAACAACCTCTCCTCAGATTTGTCCTCAAATATCTGACTAAGAAATAAGTCTATCACTGTTATTCTTTGGAATGCACGAAACTCTCCTATTTCCAATCTCTTATATATGCAAAATCTCCCAGTATAATCACAATCACTGAGACTCATGATTACTTCCACAAATGAGATAATTCCAGCTGGCTATCAAATTTTTCACAGAGACAGAATAAATGGTATTGGAGGTGGTATATCTGTAGTCAAATATCAGAATTTCTACTAGTCCAAATAAAAAGAAAACCCCCCTTCTTTGTGGTTGTGCTTATACTCCCCCTCAAAGCCCTCCTTCTTTGTACCATGATATTTTTACATCCCCGTCACCTCTCTGCAATGAAAATTCAATACTTCTACTTGATCATGGAACACTCTGTCCTTGTCATCTCCTTCTGGTATTACTCTCTGCAACCAATTATTCGATTTAAATCTCACAATAGGTATCTCAGAATCTACTTGTATACATGGTAGTCTTCTAGATTTAGTTATTACAAATATACTTGATGCCATACAAAACATTACAATAGACAAGTTAACTTCCCCTTCGATCATTACATCATCTACTTTGACATAAACTTCACACACAGTTCTTAACGTTATCCAATCAATAACAAAATTAAATTATTCAAGTGCTGATTATCAGGGTATGTCAGACTTTTTCTTTACTAACTTACACTCTCTCTCTGTTTTTGACTCCAATTCATTATGGACTCTTATTAAAAAATATTATTTATACAGCATGTGATATTTATGTTCCAAAATTTAAGATTCCCCCACTCTTCTCCAAAGTATTTCACTTCTGAAATTAGACACAACATCAAATGTATTCATTCCAAGAAACGTTTATTGAAAAGACATTATTCATCCTCTCTTGCTCACAAAGTACAGATTATGGAATCAGAATTACAACAAAGAATTAAAAATGCTCAAATTACTTATATAAATTCTCTAATTTCATCTTTTTCCTCCAAACCTCGCTCTCTTTATTCTCACCTCTCACATCTCAAACGTTCATCTTCACTTCCGTGCATACTCAAGCATGAAGACAAAACTACTAGTGACCCACTTGGCAAAGTAATTCTTTTTAACAACTATTTTAATTCAGTCTTTAGTCGCAGTGATTTTATTCTTCCACCTATATGCATTGTCTTCCAACACCTTCATCACAACTTAGCACCATACAGTTTTCTTCTAGTAAAATTTTTGATGTATTGAACTCTCTAGACCCCAAAAAATCTCCTGGACATGACAACATTAGCCCATATATTTACAAATTCTGTGCATCTTCACTTGCACATACAGTTTCTCTTCTCTTTACTGTCATTATGGAATCTCATTCCATTCCAGCTGACTGGAAGGTACACAACTTATTTCCTCTCCACAAGAAAAGAAGTGTATCTGAAGTTAGCAACTACAGGCCTATTTCTCTCCTAAGTATTCTTCATAAAGTACTTGAATTAATAGTTAAGATAATAGATTTTATATATCCAAAAATTTCAAAGACACAATTTGGTTTTATCAGAAATAGATTCACTCTTCAACAACTTCTTCTATCATATACTTCAGTTTTCAATTCTGTGGAGTCAAAGCGACACACAGAAATTGTGTTTCTTGATTTTGCCAAAGCCTTTGATTCAATCCCCCACAATGAACTTCTGTATAAACTTTGGCTAACTGGCATTACTGGTCCTCTTTGGTTATTTTTCAAAGACTACTTACAAAATAGAAAGCATTTTGTTGAGGTTGAAGGATGTAAATCTGACTTACTTCCTGTCCAATCAGGTTTACCTCAAGGTAGTGTCTTGGACCTCTGCTTTTTCTTATTTATGTTAACGACATACCGTCTCTCTGCTCTTTTTCGTCTGTGTTTTTATTTGCTGATGATGCCAAACTTATTGCCTCTCTAAACTCTGCAAGTGAGAATTTAGCTCTTCAAAAGGATCTTGACAATTTATTGTCATGGTGTCAATCCTGGAAACTTTCTTTAAATGCTTCTAAATGCGCATACATGAACGTCTCCCTATCATCATCTACTGACAACAATTACACCATCGGTAATGATACAATTAAAACAGTAACTCAACAGAAAGATTTAGGTATTTTAATCTCTGATAGTTTATCTTGGTCTGTCCACATCAAAGAAATATGCAGCAAAGCTTATCGGTTTCTGTATTTAATTAGGCGAACAATTCCTTGCACATCACCCATTAACATTAAGAAGTCCCTCTATCTATCACTTGTAAGATCTCAGCTGACCTACTGTTCCCAGCTATGGTTTCCCAACAAAATACAAGACATTATCCTATTGGAAAGACTTCAACGGCGTGCAACTAAATACATTTTAAATCATTATATTTCTTACAAATTAAGACTTATTCATCTCAAAATTTACCACTGATGTACTACCTACAATTACTAGACCTATTATTTTTTGTTAAATGTCTTAAGCATCATCTGATTCATTTAATGTATTTAATCACGTCACATTTCATTCTGGGTCCACAAGATCTTCATCTAATCGTAAATTAGAAATAAGTTCCAACGCACCTCCACTACACGACATCAATATTTTAATCGCATATCTCTACTATGGAATACATTCTCACCTATTGATCTTTCATTGTCCTTCACTTCTATTAAACGTTCTCTCAAGCAAAAAATTTGGGATCTATTTATTGCGCACTTTGATTCAGACAATTCCTGCACATTTTGTTGTTTATGTCCTTGCTCCAGATGTCACAGTCACTTTATTAATGTATCACTCCCCTCTCACACTTAGCTGATTTATTATCATTTATATCCTTTTTCTTTCTTTTAGCTAACTAGGCTGCTCTCTTGTACATAGAGTTTGTCCTTCATCTACCCATCATATCACATTTCATCTCTTTTAATTCTCTTTGTTATATAGTGGTTGTAAAGTTATAGTAATAATAATAATAATAATAATAATAATAATAATAATAATAACATAAGGATGGTGGTGGTGGTGTGTGTGTGTGTGTGTGTGTGTGTGTGTGTGTGTGTGTGTGTGTGTGTGTGTGTGTTTATTTATTTATTTATTCCACCCTAGATATCTTCACAATGATACTTTTAGGTGCATGACCCGTGAAATAACTCACTACACAAGCTCATTACCCTCGTAGTTGTAGCAATCCCCCTCCCCCCCCCTCCTGCTAAAATAACAGCTGGGGGGTTGGGTAACCCATATATAGCCAACTGTATAGGTGTGAGTTAATGTCCTAGTACAAACTACAGTAGTGTAGATATCTAGGGTAGAATAAACCACTTATTACACTTGTCAGAATGATATGGCAAGATATTTCACTCTTAGTCTTTATTTTCACTCGCCCCTGGCTCGTGAAAATAAATTAGCCTGCCCTTGAAATATTTCGCCATATCACACTCAGACTCATGTATATTGTTATATTATCATATTAGATGTATTGTCTCTCTTACACAGGCTTTTTCTTAAACAATACAGATTAAAAATATTTGGTCGCCACTGGGAATTGAACCCTGGACCACTTGCTTAACGCACAAGCGGTCCTGGGTGGCGATCAAATATTTTGAATTCTGTATTATTTAAGAAAAAGCCTGTGAAAGAGAGAGAGTACGTCTAATGAGTAAAAGAAGGCTGAGAAAGAAATTATGAAATATATATAATTATGTATATATATATTGTGTGTGTGGTCTTGATCAAGAATGACATTTTCAGGAATTTGGAGCCTATGCCACTGCTCTATCTGGTACATTCAAAGTGTGGGAGCTATAGAGCTTATGCTTGTGCCCTACCCACCACCCCTTCCTACCTTCCAGAGTATGTACAGATAGAAGATGGAATACTAGTGGGCAGTTACTTAAAAATAGCTAAGTAACAGGGTTTTTGTTAATTTTCTTTCAAGTTTTTGCTTGGATGAAAATATGAAATTTTCTAAGCACCCTATGACAAAATGTTAGTTGAGTGTGAGGTTTTGTTGATCTAGAAAGACTCAGTGGCAGTGTCATTTCTGTCCAGTGTGTTTGTAAGCTTTTAGGACCTTATAAGCTGATGGTTGTAATCAATTCACCTAACCATTTGTGCTTGAGAAAGATGGTCACACAATTAGCATAGTATTATAAGTGACCTCAAACATACTCTTTGACACACAATCAGTGATCACCTGTTTTGTGCAATGGCAAGGATAAAGGATGGTTGGTGCTGCTCAACTAACCACTCTCTGGCCTATAAACTTGCAGCTTCATTCCAACCTGTCTCTAGTTGCTGCTTTGTGATCACTTTGTTACAATGTCCTTCATATTTGACCATTTTATCACAGCACCATTTATTTAGGTTACATAGTTATTGTCAAGACAACAGTTCTGGCTACTGTTCACTATTACAATGTTCTTCATTTTGATCGCTGAATTCTAAGGATGAAGAAATCTTACCAATGGAGTAAGCCTAATAATTGTATAAAGAATTAAATACCAGGAGGATCCCTGTGACTTCTAATCCAGTCTGAGTAGTTTAAATATTTGAATCAAAGAGTTACTTTTGAGTTCAACTGTCAGAAGTGTTCATCCTCCATCCAAATTCCACAAATATACATTAAGTGGAATCCATTTTTTCTTCAAAATAGCTATATCAGCTAACTGTATTGCTTTTATGCTCATATTTAACATACCAGTGGTATTAAAATAGTTTGCAAAAACTGCAAAATAACTAATTTTATGGCAATAATTTGGCAAAATAGCCTGCATAATTTTTTATGCTGAGTTTTTGACAAGATTTTCTCAATTTGATGTCTCATTTAACAAAACCATAATATCATATTTAAATATTTATTTTATTTATCTTGCCGCTAATATAAAGGAAGGCCAAGAATATTCTATAGCAATTGTGATCATAGTAAATGCTGTGCTTTATTTCACACATAATTGTGATTCATAACAATTTCCCATGGTTACATGTATATCTAAATAATTATCTCACTTTGCTGTTCTGTTTTATCAATAACCTATGAGCACTCATTCATAAATTTATCTAAGTATAAATTGCACTATCTTCTTGTGACATTATTGCCTATTCAATTTAATACTCAATTTTATGTTTAAGCTAGACGAAAATCCTAGACTTTCTACCCCAATTCATGATGTACCTAAGTTAATTGTGGTGTAATTTGTAGGGAGCATGGTATGGACAGCTGTCCATCCTTATCTGTGGTAAAGTCACAAGTTGTATATAAGTTGTAATTTTGTTGTTATAGTTGTTGTTGGGTAACTGAATACTGTACTCATTTTTACCCTTGATAAAGGGTATAATTGTGGGGCACATCACTGATTCAAGAGGAGGCAGTACAATCCAGTCACTCAACCAAATGAAAATAGGTTTTTTCACATTGTATATGTTGTTATAATTATATAGATATTAACCAAAAAGTACTGCTATAAGCTGATCTCCACATAAATAAGATAATAATAATTCCATGTTTGTAAATACAGATGTATGAATACTTGAAGCTTTCCCTCTAGTACCTAAAAACAAAACAAATAACAATAATCACCATTTTTTTTAATTCCCACTACAATATGAAATTCAATTTTTATATGAGAATGGCCCAATATGCATACAGTAGTAGTTCACATTAATGTTTAATCAATTTTCCATTGACAGTTATGAAGCATTTATAATACATTATAAAATTGTATTGCATGTCCATATAATATAAAGCTCCACCCACTCTATGGACGAGATGTGGCCTAAACAATATATATTACCTATTTTGCTCTGCTCAGTCACTGAAGTACTGCCTGTAACAACACACATAGACTCAAGTCCTTTTAAATGGAGTTATGAAACATGTGTAATACATTATAAAATCGTATTGTCCATATAGCTAATCATACTAATGACCTACTTTTAATGAGAGGAAGTAGTGAACTATATAATTATATTACCTATTTTGCCTGGAGGAGTCACAACACTTGGCTTGTCATCATCCTTTATAGTCACTGTTGCTGCACTGCCTGTAACAACACAAGTAGACCCAAGTCCTTTTAAATGGAGTTTAAAACGCTTATCTCCTGTTTCTACCTTCTGGTCGTTTATGATGCTGACAGGAAAACTGAGCAAAGTTTGCTGTGGTTGTATTGAAAGCTCTCTATTGACAGTCACATAGTCCATATTTGCTGTATACAAAATTCAAAGTAAAAACGATAACTATAAATCTGTACTGCAAGCCATAAATTTCTAAAAATGAATTGCTAGCTAATGTAATATAGCCAGGTAGTTGTGAGTGAGTGAGTGAGTTGCCATACTACTCCATTGTAGATATTCCAAATGCTTACATATTTTGCGTCACTATCTAATATTTGTTAGCTACTATAAGTGACTTATACTAATAGTACGGCGCGTAAGTTGCCCATTCAAAAATGTATGGGAAAAATTGCTGTTCAATTGAAATCGCACGGGGAAAGTGAAATAGCGCGTAACTAATTGAAATACCTCGGTAACTAAGTGGAAACTAAGTGAAATACCTCAGTAGCTAAGTGAAATAGACGGGTAAGTGCGCACGCGTGCAGAGTTAACCTTGGAAATATACAGTTCGAGTAGTTTCTAGTTGGAGACAATGTCATTCTTTACCGCAGAAGCTCTACCGGTAGACGGAATGTTTTTCAACAGATTAGGAGGGGCCGCACGCTGAAAAGAAAGTTCCAGTGGAAGCTAATCCTGAAGTAAGGAGATAGTGAGTGAACGATATAGAATAGCTACAATTGCAAATGACTTTTTAAAAAGCTCGCCTACTATTAGCGAGTGATAGCAAGGGTAACCTGTGTTATTAGGGGTCAATAGCACTCGTAAAGCAATTGAAATAGCACTCGGCTTCGCCTCGTGCTATTAATCCAGAATAACATGGTTACCCGTGCTATTACTCATACGAATTGTAATTCAATACTATAAAAAATAGTAAAAAAAAAAACAACTAATAAGAATGTTGTGAATTAGTATGGTCTGCATTTTATTTTTTTTTTTAATGACAACAACAAACATATATGGATATGCCATATAGTTAACCCTTTCACCAGCAGGTCTATGACAACCTGTGTGGTACTGTAATTTCATGACTTTTTTTAATTATTTTCCTATAAAGATAATCAGTGTTCAAACACAGTACATGGCTTATTCACCTTCTAGTTACTAAATTCTGGGCTTCAGAGCCTCATACAATAAAAAAAATTGGGCGGACTGAAGCTAAGCTTTCCGGCAGCCGCTTTTAAAAAATATTCTAAATAATAAAATAATGATGCTTTAATTTCTAGGAAGTGCTATATGTCACAGCAACATAAAAACAAAAAAATTAAAATTTTATATTGGATAATTGATATTTTAAAATTGGGGAAGTGCCAACTGAATGAAGCACCAAAGGTGCGAACCCGCAGTGCTATAAAACACTACCTAGCTATTACAATAAATCTCCTTCCAAAAGAACAAGTAATCTGTTAGCTATTTTAATGAGGATATAGATCAAGCAATGAAAATGGTATATGGAAACGCTGTCTTCATAAGAGAAAAAAGTTAAACTAGCCAGAAATACTCACCGGTAAACATTTTCAAAGCGAAACTTCACTTATTTCAACTCTGTTAACTTCCCTGAGCATAAAGCAAACTACACTGCTGGCTGCAAGAAATTATTTACTCACGTAATTATGATGTGACTCTAGGAACGTTGCCCATAAAAGCTGGTACCTACCTACAGGAGGTGAAAGCTTCGCATTTTCTCAACAATTAGCCTGAAATTAAAAAAAAAAAAGTAGCACAATGAAAGGTCCTAAATCTTCGTCCTGAGAAACTTCATACCTAAATCAATGGTTAATTGTCAGTAATCTGTTATTGACTAACAGTGACCATGTAGTGCTGTTTAAAAGTATCCAATTTTAGTCAATTAACAAGCTCAAAAATCTTCTGTGGCATTCTATACAAGTTCTGCTCACTATTGACCAGTATTCTATAATTTGTTGCGTACATAAGATAGCAATGGCCACATTCATTTCTAGCAATTGAAGTGTGTGATCCTGTATTGCCACCCTTCTGGTGTAATTCTTTAGACATTTAGAGGGTCATGTCCTAACAACACAGTCATATAGTGAAGCACATCACGTGATGAATTTTGAACATAGCTACATTTCCTAAGAATTCAATTGGAGGGATAATATATATAACAAGGCAGGAACTGTGTCTCCCTCTGGAGGACTTAAGGGATATAATGTGATATCACTGATTACATACCAATGGCATTTTCATCCTGAGAGGTAACTTGTACATCCACTTGTGCAGACTGTGGACTATCTACCATCAGCAGCACTATAAGAGTTGACTGGCTCTCCTCCACTATGTAGTTGGTTTGAGGGAAGAAGACTGTGGAAACTGCAACAATAAAGTGCAAAGGATGGGGTAACAAGTAAGTCACACTTAAAAACATGAAATAAAGTTGTACTTACAATTAGACACGGAATGAATGTTCTGATGATAGCTGGAACAAATACATCAGAGTTATTACATTCACAGCATTATTACTTATATAATGTACATTGACAAAGTTTTTATTATGATGTACATCTACAGAATCAAGATCCTGAAGGAGACCTAAAAGACTGAACTTATCAAAGCATAGCAAACCCAACAGCACATTTCTCTGTCTTCAATGGATGTGTAAGTCAATTTAGCACATTTCAATTTCAACAACTATTGAAATTATGACAAGGGCTGTGGCTCATAGTTAGCTCTCCTTTAAAGCTAGGCTAGCTCGCTCGCCATATGTGATCAAGAACACCACTAGCTCTAATGTACATTGACAGAATGAGAAACACAAACAAGAGAAAAAGCAACAATAAGGACAACCAACCTAAACAAAGAGACAGATGCATACCAAATAGTGACTTACTTGCTGGCCACTGCCTGTGACTGTGTAAGTCTGTTTAATTCACACCTCTGGGTATCCGTGTTCCACACACAGTAGGGATCTCGGGAATTGATGCATTTATTGCACTGATCATGGCGACCACATCGCGACAGAGGTACCCGATATACCTTGGAGTCAGTCGTAGCATACATCACTTTGTTATTATTATTTGTCTGGAAAAGATATATTTTAAAATATACTCATCAATGTATGTTAGCTAATACAAATATGGAAACTCACCGCCATTTTAAGAGCTTTTATTCCATTGGAGTCATCAAGCTAGAGACAAACAAATTTAAGCATGATAAGGAGAAAATATAACAGTTGGTTGATTTAGTTTTGATCCTAAAATGAGATTCAAATTCAATTGAATAAATTCTAATGTGATATCCTGAATAGAAAATTTGCTGTACCTACCAATGTCTGTCAATCCCCCCCCCCCCTTGTTAGTTACACATTAACTAAGGTCACATTAGTAGTGATGAACAGTCTATCAATCAACTGATGCCAAATAGCATTACGTTTAGCTACTACTATTCATTCAGTTGACAATGTACGTGTAAATAGTCAACTTCAGTAAGCCTTGTATTTTCCTGAAGTGTTGCATCTACACTTGAATGAATTCAACATTTTGCCACATGAGCTGTAACCCAGTAGACAATGTGATAAAAAAAATGTATGCAGAAAAACAACCTTCTATGTAATAATTCTTCTTCATACCTATGTCTAATTAACTTAGTTTTCTCATTTGCAGCATGAAAAACTTTAATTATAAAAAATTTGAATAATGTAACTTCTCCTGGCAAGTTTTAAGAAAAATAATTCTAACACATTGTACAAGAATTTACAATAATGAAATTATATTTACCACATGGATGACTTGGTGGTAATGGGTATAGTATTTTCTACTTTAAGATATGATCTTAGTGCCTTACCCAAACTTAAATGCTGTTTTGATGTCAAAGTCTCTCACACTCTCTGAATACTCTCACTCTGAAGAGGGGAATACTCACGCACAGTCAACCTCTAGCGAGTCAGGTTGTAAGGCCGGCCTCTCGGTTGATGTCTGAGACTTCCGCTCTCAGTAACAGACTGGGAACGTTTACTGGAAACAATTCCCCGCTCCGGACTTCTCGCTAATTAGCTAGGTATTAATTATACAGTCTAGCAGTGGCTTGATAATATTCAGATGTAGAACGGTTTGAATAACAACGAGAAGTGAGAAAGAGACCACGGGTAACAAAGGTGATACGTGAATGTGATAGTAATACGCATGTACATAAAACAAGAATTGAGCATGCTCGGTAAGTGTGAAATGATGCATAAGTAAAAGTGAATGATAATTAGTTAGCTAATAGAGTCCAGTTGAAATTAGCTTCTTTGGTCTTCAACATCCTCCCCCACAAAAGAAGAAGAAGACTGCACATCAGAGGTTGGGGAAAATAACTTCACTAGCTTTGAAAGATCTCTATTGTAAACATGACCATTGCAGCGCAGATCTACGGCTCTGACATGTCCATCTTTACCAGGATAGGTTTTCACAATAATGGCAAGTGGCCATATACGAAGAGACGGAACATCTTCTTTTTTGAGTGTGTCATCCTTAATTATAACACAGTCTCCAACCTTGAGATTAGTAGTGGACTTTAACCACTTCTGTCTTGCTTGTAAAGTCTGAAGATAGACACGTCTCCATCGTTGCCAAACTAGTTGGGATAAACATTTGATCTTGTCCCATCGCTTTAAGAGTTGTGGACTGTCTCCCGCTGGAGGGCGTTGAGGAAAAGAAAGTAAAGATCTGCCAATGATAAAGTGTCCAGGAGTGAGAATATCTTCATCTCCAGGAGTAGCTGTTTCGTCTCGAATAAGCGGCCGACTATTTAATGTGGCTTCAACATGAGTAAGTATGGTAACAAATTCTTCATACGTAAGGAAATGTTCTGGTAGTATCTTGCGAAGTAAAGTCTTCATTGACTTAACTCCAGCTTCCCAAAGACCGCCAAAATGAGGTGCTCGAGCTGGTGAAAAATGCCATTCAATCCTCTGAATGGTAGCCAAATGAGAAATTGCCTGCTTGAAATTGTTAGATTGCAATAGAGCGTAACATTCAGTTAATTCTCGAGCTGCTCCCACTAAGTTTTTGCCATTGTCTGAATGTATAGATGATGGTAAACCACGACGGTCAGTGAATCTTGACAAGGCAGCAAGAAATGTTTCCGCTGTAAGATCCAGACATAATTCCAAATGAATAGCTCGAGTATGAAGACAAACGAATAAACAGATGTACGACTTAACCTTAACTGGACGACGAGTATGACCTTGACGAATGAGAAATGGACCAGCAAAGTCGAGTCCAACACGTTGAAATGGAAAATGTGAGCTGTTGTCTACTCTGTCAGATGGAAGATGGCCCATGAGTTGATGTAGAGTCTTTGAACAACTGCGACGACATGTAACACATTGATATGATATTGATTTTATCAACCTTCTCAAACTTATGATATAATAATCAGTAGAGAGAATAGCAATGAGAGTACCTGGACCTGCATGGTGACAATCTTTGTGACGCTGATTAACTAGAAGACGAGTGAAGTTTGACTTTCCATGAAGAAGAATGGGGTGTTGAGATGAGTATGGCAAATTAGACTGCTGGAGTCGTCCACCCACACGCACTGTTTTTGTTTCATCCAAGAAAAGGTTCAGTGAGGCAAAACGTCTTGGTTGGCTCACTGATTCCTTCGACTTAAGTTGTGAGAAAATCTCAGGGAATGACTCCTGCTGAGCCAAGGAAATAAATAGAGAATGAGTTTGCTCAATCTCTGACAAGTGCAAAGTTTTACTTAGTTCTCTGTCACTAACACATTTTCTAGCATTGGATAGAAACCGTCGAACCCAAGTATAAATTCTGACACAGTGATGGAGAGAGGAAAAATTCTTCCAAGGAAGGTCAGTTGTGGTTCCTGAAATCTGTACAGAATTTGCACTTGCAACTTTCTTTTCTTCAGGTAAGTTGACACAAATACTCTGGGTAGAGACAGGCCATTGTACAGGAGGAAGAGAGAGCCATTGAGGACCCTGCCACCACAAGGAGCAGTTAAGAATTTCTGCTGGCATCAATCCCCTGGAGATGTGGTCAGCTGGATTGTCTCTAGTAGAGACATGTCTCCACTGTAAAGAGGGAACTACAGACAAAATCTCACAGACACGTACAGTAACAAATTGTTTCCAAGGTTTATCAGGTTTACTTAACCAACCTAACACTACCATACTGTCTGTCCAGCAAAACAAGTGTTCAGTAGATATATTGAGGTCTCTTGCAGTGGACTTCAGGAGGCGAACACCTTCCCTTGCTCCAGATAGCTCAAGCTTTGGAATAGTTTGTTTTCGAACAGGAGTGACTCTTGCCTTGGAAGTTAACAGGGTGACAGATATTGATGTGTCCTCATGGATGCTTCTAAGATAGACTACCCCACCATATCCCTTCTCTGAAGCATCAGTAAAGAGATGTAGTTGACGATCTATGATAGGAGATAGAGAAAGAAAGAGAGGACGAGGAATAGCATGATCAGATAATAAATGTAAGTCACTAGACCACTTATTCCAAACTGTAAGATGTTCTTGAGGAATAGGATCATCCCAATTAAGTTTGAGCTTCCAAAGATGCTGAAGAAATGCATGGATTGTGAGAATAACTGGTCCAAACCATCCCATAATATCAAAGACTTTAGCTGCTGCAGAAGCCACAGAACGTTTGGTGGGTACCTCATCTACGGACAGAGTTGGTAGGGAAACATAAAATACATCACGAAAAGTATCCCAGTGAATTCCAAGACATTTTCCATGGAGAGATGAATCAGTTGGCAAAATCATGGTCTTCTCATTTTCTAGTAAGTCTTCAGGAATGCGACTTAGGAATGCTGGTGAATTACTGCGTATTTTCCTGAGAAGAAAACCTGCTTCCTGGCAGAGATCTGTGGATTGCTTCCAAAGTTCATAGGTAGAGTCAACAGAGTCTGAACCTGTCAACAAATCATCCACATAAAAACTGGATTTCATAATACCTGATGCCAGAGGATACTTTAGAGACATGTCATCAGCTGCTTTCTGGAGAACACTGGTGGCAATGAAAGGTGATGCTTTCACACCAAATGTTAGTCTGGTCATTCGACAGTCTTCAATCTGTCCATCCTCCCCCCTCAAAAGAAAACGATGATAGTCTCTTTCAGCTGGGGATAGATGAATGCACCTAAACATCTTGCTGATGTCCCCAGAAAAGACAACCTTATGGATCCTGAATTTATGAATGAGAGTGCTGAGGAGAGGGTAGAGAGTAGGTCCAGACAATAATGTGTCATTGAATGAAGATCCAGACATTGTTGAAGCAGAAGCATCAAAGACTGGTCTGTACTTGGTTGTGGTTGAGCTGATTTTTGTAACCATGTGAACTGGAAAGTAATAACACTCAGACACAGGTTTATCAAGGTCTTTATGGGGTACAAGTTCGGCATGGCCTAGTGATATATATTCTAACATAGCTTTGTGAAATTCCTCCAACAAACCTCTACTCTGAAGAGAACGCTCATTGGAATAGAAGCGTCTAAGAGCCATACTTCTTGACTCACCCAAAACTGGTGGGGACGACTTTCGAGGCAGAGATACCCGATAGGCACCATCAGGTAGACGTGAGCATGAAACCTTGAATTGATCAAGGGCTGACTGATCTTCAGGTGAGTGCTGTGTCTCATCCTCAGGGACTGAATTGATCCTCCAAAGTCTCTCTAACTGGATATCAAGAGATTCCTCAGAGCTATCAGATGTGGCAAGTGTGACATGAGAAGAAGAGCTTTCTTGGACTTCCTGCAAAGAGGGTCCAGATGCTGTCCAGCCATTCTTGGTCTTCAGATAGGTAGTGTTCAATTTGGCAACTACCACAGCAGAACCAGTGAGGCATTCCCATTCTCCAACTGTCTTCTGATCTCCCTTCATCCACTTATTTGTGTCTTCAGAAGATAGAAGAATGTCTACTTCAGCACCATCTGAACCTGTATGACAATCAGCATTGGGATATAAATTCAAATCAGACATAACCTTTCTATGGAGATCCAGGTCAACTCCTTGGTTAACCTTGGGGAGTTCATCAACAATGTGGCATTGGATAGTAACAGGTTCTTCTGATGGGTAATTAATTGACTGCAGCTGAACTTGGGTGATGTAAGTAGATTTGACTGTTCCACCAGCAACTCCTAAGATATCAAGATGCCTGGAAGAGAGTGGAGCACGTAGTAATTTAGCCATCTTCTTTGTGATGAGTGTAGCTTCGGACCCTGGATCCAGGAAAAGACGACCAAATCTTGAGGCATGTTCAGATCTGATATCTGCCATAGAAGTTGCTAGAACTCTGGAAGAAGAATCTTTAGTAATTACAGCATTATTCCTAGCAGTTTCAGTCACTGGAGCAGGAGATTCCTCATGGAGGAGACTGTGATGAAGACGTCCACAACTGCGACATCTGCCTGGATTACGACACTGAGTGGCCGAGTGGCCAGAAGAAAGACAATTAAAACACAAGTGTAATTCCCTTACCACCTGGCTGCGCTGTGTATGTGTCTTGTCTTTGAAAGTCTGACATTGAAAAGCCTTGTGTCCTTCTCCTTTACAAATGGAACAGATAGACTTGTTTTCTTGAGACCTGGCTTCCTGGGACCTGGCTTTATTGTCCCTAGATCTAGTCTGAGAGACTTTAGCTCGTTTAGGTCCTGCAGTAGGCTTGCAATTGGTCCCAGAAAATGTATAAGATGATTGATCGTCATCTTCACGACCTGAAAGGCGTAATGAGGATTGCTGAATGAAGTCCACTACTTGACTTAGGACAGGTGGGTTTGTAGATACTCCCTCAAAGCGGTCCCATTGTTCCCTGCACTCCTTTGAAAAAGATTGGATCACCAAATAAGCTACTATATGCTCAAAACTAGCCGCGTCAATCTCTTGAAGTCCACGTACATGATAATCCAAATCATTGGCCAAATGATCAATATCTTCTTTTTTCCAGTTTACAGTGGAACGAATGGTCAGGGCCTTCCAGTGAAGTGGGAAAAGAATTCGTGGCATGGCATACTTGGACTTAAGGCGATCTAGCATGTATGAGTATGATCCTTTGGATGCTGTTTCTGCAACTTCCCTAGCTTTGGGACACTGCATAGCCTCTATGAGAGCATTTTTCTTGTGAGGTTCAACCATTCCTCGTTCAGCCTTGATAGTCTCCTCGAAATTCTCCCAAAAACTGTTCCAATGGAGGGGATTTCCATCAAAACGTGGTAACTTTATTTTAAGTTTGTTGACTTTGTAGTCAGATGGTGAGTCACTAGTAAAAGAAGAAGAAGAAGCAGAAGTAAACCTTTCATGACTCAACTGCTCTTCATTCAATCGTTGCATGAGTTTCTTAACTCCCATCATGAGATCAGAACGATTATCAGAAAGTGATGATACTTCAGAATAAGTGATAGTGTCCCTGTGAAATTCCATAACCTTTGATTTAAATTCAACTGTTTCAGCTCGACCTGTGATTGTATTGAGTTGATCAAGATCTTGCAGAACAGATAAATTAAATAAGAGTTCTTGACCTTTTAAGTGCAATTGCTTGACTTTAAATAGTTTATGAAGTGTGGTTAGTGAAGCTTCTCCTTTAGCTAGAATTGGTTCCGCTCGTTCTTGCTCTTGCTCTAAGTTGAAATGCTCGTCCTGGGCAGAAAGTTCTTCGAACTTGGTTTGAAGAGCACGATAGAGTTCAGAGGAAAAGGTAACTTCCCCTATTTTCTTTTCGATCTCCATTTCGTTTAAATTCTCGATCGGTTGCTCAATCCAGTCCATCACAATTTTTTCGTGCGTTTTCATAACCCGATCGCGAGCTGCCCGCTTGTCCTTCAATTTACGTAGATCATGGATCCCGTCGATTTTGGCTAATTCGGATTCAAATTTGAGAGTAGACATGGCGACGGCTTTAACAAGTTCCGAAATATTGAATGAAGTAATGGAAGTTTGAAAAACAAGCGGAAGAAAAAGACTGGTAACGATTAGACGATAACTCTTGAAATATACTTGTGAAGTGTTGATCGGAAAACGTAATACAAAAAACACCCCAGTGTCTATGGTCTTTGGGTGTATCCGGCTCGAAGGACCAAATGAAGAGGGGAGTACTCACGCACAGTCAACCTCTAGCGAGTCAGGTTGTAAGGCTGGCCTCTCGGTTGATGTCTGAGACTTCCGCTCTCAGTAACAGACTGGGAACGTTTACTGGAAACAATTCCCCGCTCCGGACTTCTCGCTAATTAGCTAGGTATCAATTATACAGTCTAGCAGTGGCTTGATAATATTCAGATGTAGAACGGTTTGAATAACAACGAGAAGTGAGAAAGAGACCACGGGTAACAAAGGTGATACGTGAATGTGATAGTAATACGCATGTACATAAAACAAGAATTGAGCATGCTCGGTAAGTGTGAAATGATGCATAAGTAAAAGTGAATGATAATTAGTTAGCTAATAGAGTCCAGTTGAAATTAGCTTCTTTGGTCTTCAACAGTTCTAAAATTTGGAGTGTTTATTAACCCTCAGCTTTAAGATAGTTTTAGCAGTCAGTTAGACTGGCAACAGTAGCTAACCAGATGTAGATACTTAACCAGAGATTCAAGGTTTATTCCATAAATTCTCGGCTTGGATAGCCTTCTAGTTGATGAAGTGATGAATTACTACAAGGCTGAGGAGGACCCTAAGAAATCCATGCCTTCTTGGTTTCACTATCATTTTAAAAAAATTTTTATTTTAAGTTGCCACAATCACCATGCAAAATCTTCAGTATACACCGGTGTATAGCATAAGGATTACTTTGTTATACATATGAGAAACACCAGGGTCACTAATCTGTTTCTTCTATGCATAGGTACCGGTTTACACACACTACAAAAAAAATTGGCATTTCCTGAGTACAGTTTGAGTCAGAAATTAATATGAAATGTCACGCTTGACTTTCATGAGTTACAAATGAACTATCAGGTACAGGAAATTTCACATTCTACTCTAGTTTCATGATGTGCATGAAATATGAGATGCCCTGGTAATGTAATTCCATGAAATGTGATATTCCTGAAAAATTTCATGAAAACATGAAATTTGGAATTTCCATAGCTATTTCATGGAACATGAAACATGGACTGTAGCTGAAATTTCATGATATCAGAAATTTCAAACGTTAAATAAATGAGGCTTGTGTTTCCATCTGTTCACATTTATAGCTAAACTTTGTTCAACAGCTGTTATTTGAATAAAAATTTTCTTTCTAAAATTAGCTATTTATTACTTAGTCATTGTTTCCTTGTTTCATTATTATTTGTTTATGCATTTTTTTTATTTATTGTTAAATTTACACTACATGACAAAGCCCAGTTTACAAGGATTTTCACAAATTTATATGCAGCATATACATCATAGTTTCCTTTCTTTTACCAAGACATGTGTACAGGCACAACAGATCAAGTAACACCTGAGGTGTACTAGGCATCTACTGGAGTTTACTGAAGTGGTAAGTTTACAGATACTAATACTTGGAATTTACAGATGTACATGCAGGATGTATACACTGTGCAAAAAAAAATTTTTTATGTATATATGTGACAGGCTCTGCAAAATCCAGGAATTTGCTTAAAAAATTCAAAATCCTGATACCTATTGAAAATTACTCAACTTGAACCACATAACATAGTGTACACAGGATTTTTACTATGGACATTCAAATGTGAGTAAAAATGGAGTGGGTTTCTGGTGTGCCACTTACTAAAAAGAATAGGCTTTTCTAAAGTACGGTAAGAATCACTTGATCAATAGTGAGTAGCTAATTAACCAAGGGTTGCAGTATTTGTAGTAACAACCTTTCGAGTAACCAGAAACCCTGAAAATTTTGCTAATGTGGTAAGAATCACTTGAACAGTTACCAACTTTGCGAGTAACCAGAAAACCCTGAAAACTTTGCTATTGCTCACACGGGATTCCCACACATCCCACGCTTTATGTATTGCTAATTTCCTTATAAGCTGAGAAGAAATAAAATGATTTTCTTTCAATAGTGCACTTGATATGATACAAACTTTTAAGCTTTGAAATTTGGCATAATGATAGAACAAATACTGTACTTAATAATAAGTGAAAAATTCAAAAATTCAGCAAATTTTGACCACAGTCAGTATTTTTACTGTTTTTAAAATTCCTGGTTTTTGCAGAGCCTGTCACATGTTTTTAATGTGAACTTTTTGTAGTGATGATAATAATAAACACAATTTTAAATTATTATGACTAATAAAAAATATATATGCATTTTTTAGCTTGGTAAAGGGTTAGGCCCCTTGAGACTGCAATACCAAGGTGTTATATCAATGGAATCTAATAGATGCGTTTGTTCGTTCTCCTTCATTCATTTACTCGTTCTCATTCATTCATTCTCATTCATTCATTCATTCTCAATCATTCATTCTCATTCATTCATTCATTCTCATTCATTCATTCATTCTCATTCATTCATTCATTCTCATTCATTCATTCATTCTCATTCATTCATTCATTCTCATTCATTCATTCTCATTCCTTCATTCATTCTCATTCATTCATTCATTCTCATTCATTCTTTTTATTCGTTCATTAATTTCATTGCTTTACAGCTTATGCATGATATTTCTTAATACTATATGGAAACATGCATTTGCCTTACGACTCTTCATTTATAACTAAACTGTTATACAGTCGAACCTCGTTCAACGGACCTTCCGAAAAATGGACTACCACGATACAGCGGACAAACACAAAACTACGGAGGATGGATTTCCTATTGAACATTGTATATTAGGAGCTTCCGAGATGCGGACCTTCCGAGTTCCGGACAACGGACAGAACAGAATTCCCAATATTGCTCGACAACAACTTACTTTGTAGGAGGAGAACAGGACTTTCTAAAAAAGCAATCTAATTTTCTCTGGCTCATGTTGAGCTTGAGGTGCTTCCACCAATTCGATCACTACTACTAACTAGTAAACCTCGAGCTTCAGTGACGCCTTACCAACCGCGTCGATTTGCCAACTAAGCGAAGGGCTCAGGCTTCTCGTCTTAACAGCCGTGTCGATCTGCCTATACTACTACAAACGGAAGGCTTGGGCTGAAAAAGCATAGTCGGTAAGAGGTTTATAACACTGGAAACGACTAAAGGTAATAGTGCAGCGAGGTGGGGATAAAGAGCAAGTAATTTGGGGCGTGTGACAGTGTGTAAAGGGGGGGGTTCGGACGAATCAAGTCGAACCCTACTGGATCCGCCACTGCAATTGGTTTGAAGTATATTTCTTTTCCTTAGTCCATGTTACTGGAGAAGCTTCCATTTCTGTGGCAAATTGGTATGAGGGGCCTTCCTTCCTTGATGCTGAGGAAGGTCCCATTTCATCTATACCACATTGGTTGGATTGGATAGAGAGACATGCCTTCCTTAATTGGGAAGAAGGTCCCATTTCATCTATAGATTGGTGAAAGAGACATTTTGTCCCTGATTGGGGGAAAAAACCCATTTTATCTATAGATTTGTGAAAGAGACATTCCGTCCTTGATTGGAGAGAAGGTCCCATTTCATCTATAGATTGGCAAAAGAGAAATTCCCTCTTGGATTGGGAGGAAGGTTCCATCTCCTCAGCGTGACAGACAACATATTGCTTCTCTTTATGTTGTGCCACTGGACAAAGTTCCAGCTTTTTGGAACTTTGCTCTGTTTTCACTGCCACTGGAAATGGTCTCCTTTTCTCACTGGACTTCCAATGTTTTCTAATCCTCACCTTTTACGTTAAAAGATATTTGAAATGAAGAAACTAAAGGATATAAGCTATTGTTGTACATGCTTCACTAATAGCAGGACAAACAAAAGAAGAAAGAAGCTAATAACTCCTAATTCATTTACTTTTCTACATAATCCGTGTAATCTGCAATTGTCACCGTATGTTGTACATCATAAATCAAAGTTAATATGAACACTGTTATAACGGGGGATCTTAAATAACATCTCTGGGGTGTTCAGGCAGTGCCTCCTATTTAACACCATAACTAGATTAACCAAACACCCCATTTTTAACAGTGAACTCGTTTTATTGTTATGTACCCTTTACCTGATTTTTGTTCCTTACCCATTTTTGTATGGTCACACATTTTTTTAAATAGTAAAGTAAACCTGAATGAAACAACACTGTAAGTCCATTTGACTTCTTTCAATCCGCTTGCAACCGGTTTAGTTCTTGGTGGTGTCCCGGAGACATGCAGTAATTGGTGAGCGAGCGAGACACCTACAGGGGTAACACAATCGAAAATTGGGGATATTTGTATACAGTATGGACGTACGTATGTCATTTTGTACTTTGACCCTCGCATTTTTGTGTTAGTTGGGTTGTCGACCCCGTCCCAAATTGCACTAAACAGAATCCTCTTGTTTATCGATCAGTACCCGTATCACCCTAGAAATTGAATTGTTTACCGTTTTGAATTCTGTTGCGGGTGCAGTTCAAACTTGAAAACTTAAGGGACTTCCATTTCTATTCGAGTTAGTGGCGGTGGTAAGTCAATGCGCTCTTTGTCATAGTTATAAGCAGTGCGCAACAGTATTTACTTGAAAATACATTGTCCACTATACTACTGCGAAGGTAAGTCTGTGTAGGTGTATGTCCAGTTGTGTCAAAGCATTGTGTGTTACAACCACTACTTAGCTAAAGAATATCACAAAGAAAACTTTTAAATAACATGTATTGTTTTGTTGTTGTTGTTGTTTTTCCTTCCAAGCAGTTGCAGAGAGTTGTTACTATGGCACTGAAATCCCTTTACCCTGTATGCTAAATTAAAAAACTGGACCTTATTTTCAGTAACTTCAGTGTTAGAAGTCAAAATCATTCATATAAAAATAGTATAGTATTTAGGCTCGCTCGCCATTTGTGCTCAAGCACATCACTAGTTTATTTATTGGCGAGCGAGCGAAGCGAGCGAGACAGTATTAGGGGTGGATAATGCAAAATCGGGTATATGTTATATGTGTGTATGTATGGATAGTACGTATACACTTTAAACGCGCGCGCGAGAAACTTTTTTCTCCAAAAAACACGGCTTTTTAGGCTTGACCCCAGTTTATTCTGAAACTACAGCATTAAGTAAGCCTTACTTTATACTTAAGCTCCGAAGTGTGAGAAAATTCCTGCGAAAACGCTTGCTTTTCAAGAAACAAAAAGTTGATTCTACCGGTTACTATGGCATTGAAGACCCTTTTCCAGACTTAATTTCAAAACTTCGCCGTTTTCGGAGGGATACGGAGTGCAGATTGTTGGTTGTCAAGAGCCATCGGTGCCGTAGTATTAATGCTAATGAAGCTACTACTATTCGAGGGAAGCTGAGGGGTAAGTAGTAATTCCATATTTGTTAGCTAAATATGCAAAATAACTCTGGCCTTTCTTTTTTGTAGCCAAGAGCTTGTTGTCAACAGTGAATGGCAAATTCAAACAGTCAGAATGGCTCAAATTTGGTACTACAAAAGTTACCACTGCTCAAGAAAATGAGGTAAGAAAGTAATTTTGTATTTGTGTGCTAAAATTGATTGTCTTTTGTTTTAGTAGCCAAGAGCTTGTTGTCAACAGTGACTGGCAAATTCAAACAGTCAGAATGGCTCAAATTTGGTACTACAAAAGTTACCACTGCTCAAGAAAATGAGGTAAGAAAGTAATTTTGTATTTGTGTGCTAAAATTGATTGTCTTTTGTTTTTGTAGCGGAGAGCTTGTTGTTAAGAATTCAAGGTAATTCAGATAGTCAAAGTAACTTAAATTTGATACTACAGAAGTTGTAAATAGGAAATTGAGGCAAATAGTAATTCCATGTTTGTTGGCTAATTGGCGAGCGAGCTTAGCGAGCGAGACACTTACAGGGGTAAAAATGAAAAAATCGGGGATGTTTATTTATTTATTGGCGAGCGAGCGAAGCGAGCGAGACAGTATTAGGGGTGGATAATGCAAAATCGGGTATATGTTATTGGCGAGCGAGCGTAGCGAGCGAGACACTTACAGGGGTAACACAATCGAAAATCGGGGATGTTTGTTTATTTATTTATATATATGTTTGGACGTATGTATGTCATTTTGTACTTTGACCCTCCGTATTTTTGTGTTCGCTCCGCGTTCGACCCCGTCCCAAACTTCACTAAACAGAATCCTCCGGTTTAGCGACCATTACCCGTATCACCTTAGAAATTGAATTGTTTACGGCTTTGAATTGTTTTGCGGGTGCAGTTAAAACTCAAAAACTTATGGGAGCTCCATTTCTATTCGAGTTAGTGGCGGTGGTAAGTTAATACGCTATTTGTCACAGTTATAAGCCCTACTCAACAGTGTTTACTTGAAAATGCATTGTCCTCTAGACGAATCACGAAGGTAAGTCTTGCGTAGGTATGTTCAGTTGTGTGAAAGTATTGTGCGTTACAACTACTATTAAGAATATCACAAATAAAATTTCAATAACGTGACTTGATTTTGTTGCTTCTTTTTCAATTCAAACAGTTTCTGGGAGCGGTTACTATGGCATTGAAACCCCTTTACCACATACGTAATTTAAAAACTTGACTTTATTTTAGTAGCTCTTGAGTGTTAGTTGTTAAAATCAATCATTTAACAATAGTATAGTTTAAGGCTCGCTCGCCATTTGTGCTCAAGCACACCACTAGTATGTATGTATGTATGGATGGTACGTATGCCATTTAAACGCGCGCGGGGGGGGAACGTTTTTCTCCAAAAAATACGGCTTTTTAGGCTTGACCCCAGTTTATTCTGAAACTACAGCATTAAGCAAGCCTTACTTTATACTTAAGCTCCAAAGTGTGAGAAAATTCCGGCGAAAACGCTTGCTTTTCAAGAAACAAAAAGTTGATTTTACCGGTTACTATGGCATTGACGACCCATTTCCAGACCTAATTTCATAACTTCGCCGTTTTAGGGGGATACGGAGTGCCGCTTGTTGGTTGTCAAGAGTCATTTTGGTAGTCAGAATGCCGTAGTATTAATGCTAGGAAACCTACTACTACTGAGGGAAGCTGAGGTAAGTACTAATTCCATATTTGTTAGCTAAATAATATGCAAAAGTAACTCTTTTTTGTAGCTGTTAAGAGCTTGTTGTCAACAGTGACTGGTAAATTCAAATAGTCAGAATGACTCAAATTTGGTACTACAAAAGTTACCACTGCTCAAGAAAATGAGGTAAGAAAGTAATTTTTGGTCAAAGTAACCTCAATTTGATACTACAGAAGTTATCAATACTCAAGAATGATGTAAGTAGTAATTCCATATTTGTTGGCTAAAATTACAAATAATAACACTGGTTTATTTTTTATCATAGCTGAGAGCTTGTTCAAGAGTTACTGGTGATTGAGATTATCAGAATGGCATATGTTTGATACTACAAAAGTTACCATTAATCAGGTAAGAGAGTGATTTTGTATTTGTTTGCTGAAATCAAATGTCATAACTGCTATTATAGTGTTTGCATGTAGTAAGCTAAAAATAGTAACATTTTATGTTACCTAACTATCAGGCTCGCTCGCCATTTGTGCTCAAGCACACCACTAGTTTGTATATATGTATGGACGTACTTAAGGCATTTTTGTACTTTGACCCTCGCGTTTTTGTGTTAGTTCGGTTGTCGACCCCGTCCCAAATTGCACTGAACAGAATCCTCTGGTTTATCGATCAGTACCCGTATCACCCTAGAAATTGAATTGTTTACCGTTTTGAATTCTTTTGCGGGTGCAGTTCAAACTTGACAACTTAAGGGACTTCCATTTCTATTTGAGTTAGTGGCGGTGGTAAGTCAATGCGCTCTTTGTCATGGTTATAAGCCGTGCACACAGTATTTACCTGAAAATACATTGTCCACTAGACTACTCGAAGGTAAGTCTGTGTAGGTGCATGTCCAGTTGTGTCAAAGCATTGTGTGTTACAACCACTACTTAGCTAAAGAATATCACAAAGAAACTTTTAAATAACGTGTATTGTTTGTTGTTGTTGTTTTTTCCTTCAATTCAAGCAGTTGCAGAGAGTTGTTACTATGGCACTGAAATCCCTTTACCCTGTATGCTAAATTTAAAAACTGGACCTTATTTTCAGTAGCTTCAGTGTTAGAAGTCAATAAAAATAGTATAGTCTCTTTAGGCTCGCTCGCCATTTGTGCTCAAGCACACCACTAGTTTGTATACTATGGTGTGCTTGAGCACAAATGGCGAGCGAGCCTTAAACTACACACTATTGTTGAATTTAATTTTAGCAACTAACACTCAAGCTATTAAAATAAAGTCGAGTTTTTACATTACTATGAGGTAAAGGGGTTTCAATGTCATAGTAACCGCTCCCGCAACAGTTTGAATTGAAAAAGAAGCAACAAAATCAAATCACGTTATTTAAAATTTTCTTTGTGATATTCTTAATAGTAGTTGTAACGCACAATACTTTCACACAACTGAACATACCTACGCAAGACTTACCTTCGTGGTTGCATTTTTAAGTAAATACTGTTCAGTTAGGGCTTATAACTGTGACAAATAGCGCATTAACTTACCACCGCCACTAACTCGAATAGAAATGGAGCTCCCACAAGATTTTGAGTTTTAACTGCACCCGCAAAACAATTCAAAGCTTTTGGGACGGGGTCGAACGTGGAGCGAACACAAAAATACGGAGGGTCAAAGTACAAAATGACATACGTACGTCCATATATATAAACAAATAAACAAACATCCCCGATTTTTTCATTTTTACCCCTGTAAGTGTCTCGCTCGCTACGCTCGCTCGCCAATAATGTTTGGACGTACGTATGTCATTTTGTACTTTGACCCTCGCGTTTTTGTGTTAGTAACGTGGTCGACCCCGTCCCAAATTGCACTAAACAGAATCCTCTGGTTTATCGATCAGCACCCGTATCACCCTAGAAATTGAATTGTTGTTTTGCGGGTGCAGTTCAAACTTGAAAACTTAAGGGACATCCATTTCTATTCGAGTTAGTGGCGGTGGTAAGTCAATGCTCTCTTTGTCATGGTTATAAGCCGTGCGCAACAGTATTTACTTGAAAATACATTGTCCACTAGACTACTGCGAAGGTAAGTCTGTGTAGAGGTGCATGTCCAGTTGTATCAAAGCATTGTGTGTTACAACCACTACTTAGCTAAAGATCACAAAGAAAACTTTTAAATAACGTGCATTGTTTTGTTGTTGTTTTTTTCCTTCAATTCAAGCAGTTGCAGAGAGTTAGTTGTTACTATGGTACTGAAATCCCTTTACCCTGTATGCTAAATAAACAAACTGGACCTTATTTTCAGTAGCTTTAGTGTTGAAGTCAAAATCATTCATATAAAAATAGTATAGTCTTTAGGCTCGCTCGCCATTTGTGCTCAAGCACATCACTAGTTTATTTATTGGCGAGCGAGCGTAGCGAGCGAGACAGTATTAGGGGTGGATAATGCAAAATCGGGTATATGTTATATATATGTATGTATGTATGGATGGTACGTATGCCCTTTTAACGCGCGCGCGGGGAACTTTTTCCTCCAAAAAACACGGCTTTTTAGGCTTGACCCCAGTTTATTCTGAAACTACAGCACTAAGCAAGCCTTACATTATACTTAAGCTCCAAAGTGTGAGAAAATTCCTGCGAAAATGCTTGCTTTTCAAGAAACAAAAAGTTGATTCGACCGGTTACTATGGCATTGAAGACCCTTTTCCAGACTTAATTTCAAAACTTCGCCGTTTTATGGGGGGATACGGAGTGCCGGTTGTGTCAAAGCATTGTGTGTTACAACCACTACTTAGCTAAAGAAAACTTTTAAATAACGTGTATTGTTTTGTTGTTGTTTTTTTCCTTCAATTCAAGCAGTTGCAGAGAGTTGTTACTATGAAATCCCTTTACCTTGTATGCGAAATTTACAACCTGGACCTTATTTTCAGTAGCTTCAGTGTTAGAAGTCAAAATCATTCATATAACAATAGTATAGTCTTTAGGCTCGCTCGCTATTTGTGCTCAAGCACATCACTAGTTTATTTGTATATAGGTATGGACGTACGTAAGGCATTTTTGTACTTTGACCCTCGCGTTTTTGTGTTAGTTCGGTTGCCGACCCCGTCCCAAATTGCACTAAACAGAATCCTCTGGTTTATCGATCAGTACCCGTATCACCCTAGAAATTGAATTGTTTACCTTTTTGAATTCTTTTGTTACAACCACTACTTAGCTAAAGAATATCACAAAGAAAACTTTTAAATAACGTGTATTGTTTTGTTGTTGTTTTTTCCCTTCAATTCAAGCAGTTGCAGAGAGTTGTTACTATGGCACTAAAATCCCTTTACCGTGTATGCGAAATTAAAAAAAACTGGACCTTATTTTCAGTAGCTTCAGTGTTAGAAGTCAAAATCATTCATTGGCGAGCGAAGCGAGCGAGACAGTATTAGGGGTGGATAATGCAAAATCGGGTATATGTTATATGTATATATGTATATATATTTATATGTGTGTATGTATGGATTGTACGTTTGCCCTTTAAACGCGCGCGCGGGGAATGTTTTTTCTTCAAAAAACACGGCTTTTTAGGCTTGACCACAGTTTATTCTGAAATTACAGCATTAAGCAAGCCTTACTTTATACTTAAGCTCCAAAGTGTGAGAAAATTCCTGCGAAAACGCTTGCTTTTCAAGAAACAAAAAGTTGATTCGATCGGTTACTATGACATTGAAGACCCTTTACCAGATTTAAATTCAAAACTTCGCCTTTTTTCCGGCTAAGTGCGGCTTGTTACTAGTTGTCAAGAGCCACCTGTAGAGTCAGTACTAAGAGAGCTATCACTACTTCTGAAAAGCGTATGTAAGCACATAAAGTATTAATGCTAAGGAAGCTACTACTACTCCAGGGATGCTGAGGTAAGTACGTAATTCCATATTATTGTTAGCTAAATATATGCAAAAATAACTCTGGCCTTTTTTTTATAGCTAAGAGCTTGTTGTCAACAGTGACTGGTAAATTCAAATAGTCAGAATGACTCAAATTTGGTACTACAAAAGTTACCACTGCTCAAGAAAATGAGGTAAGAAAGTAATTTTGTATTTGTGTGCTAAAATTGATTGTCTTTTGTTTTTGTAGGTGAGAGCTTGTTGTCAAGAATTCAAGGTAATTCAGATGGTCAAAGTAACTTCAATTTGATACTGCAGAAGTTATCAATACTCAAGAATGAGGTAAGTAGTAATTCCATATTTGTTGGCTAAAATTACAAATAATAACACTGGTTTATTTCTTATCGTAGCTGAGAGCTTGTTCAAGAGTTACTGGTGATTGAGATTATCAGAATGGCAGATGTTTGATACTACAAAAGTTATCATTAATCAGGTAAGAGAGTAATTTTGTATTTGTTTGCTGAAATAAAAGGTCATAACTGCTATTGTAGTGTTTGCATGAACTAAGCTAAAACATAGTAACAATACTTAATTTTATGTTACCTAACTATCAGGCTCGCTCGCCATTTGTGATCAAGCACACCACTAGTATAAAAATAGTATAGTCTTTAGGCTCGCTCGCCATTTGTGCTCAAGCACATCACTAGTATGTATGTATGTATGTATGGATGGTACGTATGCCCTTTAAACGCGCGCGTGGGGAACTTTTTTCTCCGAAAAACACGACTTTTTAGGCTTGACCAACAACAACAGCATTAAGCAAGCCTTACTTTAAACTTAAGCTCCGAAGTGTGAGAAAATTCCGGCGAAATCACTTATTTTTTAGGACACAAAAAGTTGATTCGACCGGTTACTATGGCATTGAAGACCCTTTTCCAGACTTAATTTCAAAACTTCGCCGTTTCAGGGGGATACGAAGTGCCGATTGTTGGTTGTCAAGAGCCATTGGTAGTCAGAATGCCGTATGCTAAGGAGGCTACTATTACTCTAGGGAAGCTGAGTTAAGTATATTTGTTAGTTAAATGTGCAAAAATAACTCTGGCCTTTCTTTTTTGTAGCTAAGAGCTTGTTGTCAACAGTGACTGATAAATTCAAATAGTCAGAATGGCTTAAATTTGATACTACGGAAGTTACCACTGCTCAAGAAAATGAGGTAAGGAAGGAATTTTGTATTTGTGTGCTAAAATTGATGGTCTTTTGTTTTTGTAGCTGAGAGCTTGTTGTCAAGAATTCACGGTAATTCAGATAGTCAATGTAACTTAAATTTGATACTACAGAAGTTATCAATGCTCAGGAAATTGAGGTAAGTAGTAATTCTATATTTGTTGGCTTAAATTACAAATAATAACTCTTATTTTTGGTTTATTGTAGCTGAGAGTTTGTTCAAGAGTTACTGGTAATTGAGATTATCAGAATGGCAGATGTTCTACAAAAGTTACCATTAATCAGGTAAGAGAGTGATTTTGTATTTGTTTTCTGAAATATAACGTCATAACTGCTATTATAGTGTTTGCATGAACTAAGCTAAAACATAACAACAATACTTAGTTTTATGTTACCTAACTATCAATTGTTAGTGACAATTATTATTATTATTGTTATTATTATTATTATCATTATTATTATTGTTACTATTATTATTATTGGAGGGCATGCGAGCGAGCCACAGATTTTGCTCCATGCAATCCCTCATCGTGGTTCCACATGCTGTATCAATAATCCTCCATGGTTCTCAGGGGCACAGGCAGGATTATTAAAAGGTTAAGGGGGGGGGGGGGGGGGGTTACTTAGTGACTACACCCTAACTACACCCAGACCATGCCTATTATATGTTATATGGCACAGGAAAAGGGTGGGAGGGACTCATGTTTTTGACTTTTAGTTTTATCTTTGTTTTCCTTATTCCTTTTCTGACAGGCTCTGCAAAAACCAGGAATTTTGGCAAAAAAGTGAAAGCTAGAAAATAGTAAAAACACTGACTATGGTCAAATTTCCTGACTTTTTGTTTTTTCGCTCACTATCAAGTACAATTATTGCTCTATCACTGTGCCAAATTTCAAAGCTTAAAATCGTTTGTAATATATCAGCATGCTGTTGAAAGAAAAGTCATTTCTTTACCATATATTTCTCCCCTATGTATATATATACAGAAATTAGCAATACGTAAGCGTGGGAGGTGTGGGAATCCCACAGAATGAAGAAGGGAATTATCATGTTGTGCAAAAGTTAGTTCTTACATAACAGAAGACTTCAGTAAAATTACTTGCAGAAGTAGCTAGAACTATGTTAATTCTTACCATAATCTTGAAAAGCTGGAAAGGGTGGGGCGGGTGGCACTTGGAGCTAAACCATACCCATTAAAAATATTTACTCCATCCATTAAGTTTAAATCACCATAGCATCATCTGGTTGTCAAGTAATAGCCGATTAAAGTTACTGATGCACTTTGACACAACAATGTTGAGCTAACTAGCCCATGTTACTGATTTTTATCCTTGTGATAATGTAATGAGAAGTGAACTCAGAGCTACACCTCAGTAGAAAGTTAAGTGGAACACTACAAGAGCTTCCTTTATAGATTCTTACCTCTAGTTTATTGAAAGCTCAAACTTGTTGTTTAGCACCACACTGAAGTTGAAATTTCAGATGGGTAGAAGCAAGTTGAAAAGGGGGTTGGAGTGGGGAAAGGGCCAAATTTATTAGCAACATTCATGGTATAACTCATGCTAGAATTTTGAAAGCTACATATTAGCTTATTACTTGTCAATTGCATTCCAGAAAACATAATGTTAAGAAAACTTTTTTTCTTTTGGAGAAAAGCTATTTGCTGTAGTGATGTATGTTGCTTATAAGGAGATGAAAAGTGAAGGGGCTGGAGGCCACCACAATTAAAAATAACTAAGCATTACCTTCTACTTTTTTTGATACAGTTTAGTACAGTTAATTGTATTCATTCCACGTCATATTAGAATAACATTGTGGTGTTATGACCATTTATCGTCCCTAAAATTAAAGGCAGCCTAAAGGATCTTATTCCAGTGAAGAGACCACCATGAATTACAAGTTGAAAGAGGAGTTGTGGCCTTGTTTACGACATATTCTGAACTCCTTCCGGAGGCCCAGACATAAAAAGAAAAAAGATCGGCATGATTTGTTTATACCTTTAAATTTGTCACCTTGACAGGGACATAAATATGATGGAAGGAGTGTACCCTTATGCAAAGATATTTGTGCTAGTTAGTAAAAATTTATAATGATTCTTCAAATTTATTAAGGAGCACCCTTCTATCATTTACCTCTCAGCCAACATATTTCAGTTACGAATATTATAGATCAGTAGTAAAGTATTGGTTAACTGGGGAGTAGCTGGTGTGTCTTGCTATTCTAGTGCTTTAATTAACCAACAAATATGAAGCAGAGAAGCTAATTTTTCTTTGATATTAGGTAACTTTCAGCAATAGCAACTTAGATGGTTGTTTACAATGGGGATAGTGTTAAGCAGTCCAGGGCAAAGTATATATTTAACAGTGTACACACTAAAGATACACATAGCTAGCCACTCATGTTAGCGAGCTTAATTGCATGGGCATACTCGGCTAAATACCGTGGTCATCCTATAATTTCATTGCTGTAGCTTAGGTTCGATTCAAGAAACAATTAAAGTTCAGTAATTCCAAGTCACAACTTACACAAGACATAATACAACTTCAACAACTGACCTTGACTTTGAATAACTGAATAGCAAGTGATTAAATACACAATCAACCACTACATCATGTATTGGACAAAATAATTAAGGAGTACTCACTGATTATACTGCATTCATGTTCCTGCCACTGCCGAAAGTACGAACCTTGAAGTGCCCATAAATTGAGAATGGGACTGGAGCCAGGATATTGCGTAAAGCAGATTTTGTTGGGGTCACCAAGTGCATTTACTTTACCAACAACTCACTAGCTATTTCCCTAAAACACATGCATTCTTCACAATATACCTGCAATTGAAATAATTTATTCTCACTGGAGTGTAACATGTCCACTTTACTAAACAAGATGTATCAGCAAGTCAGTCTGAGTTATCACTGCTGGTATTAGAAGTATTACCATTAGCTTCTGAAGTATCATCAGAATAAATCACTACTATCTCTGATGAGCCGCCATAGCCTGATCTATACTGGCTACTTCCTTGTGCCTCAGATTCATCAGACATTGCTAGCTGACTAAAACAAGCCCACAGCCATAGGCTTGCAACAAACCAAGCACAGCTGTTCCCCTATCTTCATCATCACTAAGCCTCGCCCACAACATGAAGCTAATAAGATTTTGGTTATATGTGTCTCTAAGCTGAGGGGAAACTACCAGAAAGTAGTAAAAAAAAGTAGAAAATTTCATTGTAATTGCCTTAAATAAGTTTTCTGTCAAATTTCACATTTCCAAACACACAAAAAGTAGCTACTTATTATTTCTAATAGCTACATAAATATGAATAATTCACAATTAAAAATTACTCTGAATTTTTAAATAATACTTGTTGAAACTTATGGAGTTACTATTAGTTGCTGCCTTAGTACTGATACACAGTAGAAACATTATTACCAGATTAAAACAAAACAACTGTATTATTTCGAATGGTCATTCTTGACGTGGAATCGGTAATTTCTAGATTAAGTTAGTGGACTACACACGTCTTTTTTATTTAAAATACGTTTCGATCGAAGTTGCTCGATCTCCTTCAGGTGGAATATAACTGAAATGGCTGGGTGATGGTGATACAGAAGTTTATATAGGTATGAGATATAATAGAGCAGTTGGTGACTGAATGAAGGTGTTGATAAGAGTCTATTGATGCTTTTATTGATGTGTTAATAGATGATAGAATGAGTCTGACTAGTGAGGTGAGGAATGCCAGAGTAAAATGGGTGAATAACCAATAATTAAGTCAGCAAGTAAGGAAAATAAAAAAAATAAATTAATTAAAAAAATAAAAATAATAAAAATAAAAAATAAAAAATAAAATATATATCTAATATGAAATAAAATAATAAAATAAATAAGTAAACAAATAATGATGATAAAGTTGCACAACACTGCCTGGAGGAACACCATAGAATTGACTGGCAAGGCAGCACTGTCATAGAAAAAGAAAGCATCTGGCATAGAAGAAGAATTAAGGAGGCAATCCACATCAAAAGTTTTCCAAATTTTAACCAAGACCAAGGACTTAACATCAGCCCAATATGGATGAGCAACATCACATAAGTGCATATCTTTATTATCATTATTTGTTTACTTATTTATTTTATTATTTTTTTTTTTATTTCATATATATATATATATATATATATATACATATTTATTGCAGCTTTGATATTTTTACTTGAATATTTCCGCATCACGCGAGCGTTCTGTATTCTCCCATATTGTACGGTTTATATTGTACGCTCCTTGTAGCGCGCGTAGCGAGTAAAATCAATGAAAATTGTATTGTAACCGGTTGAGATAAATTTCAAAGAAGCAATAAATCACTTATCACACTCGTCGTACAATATGGGAATGATATTTTACTCTCACGCCACATTTTCACTCGCCTTTGGCTCGTGAAAATATTTTGCGTGCTCGTAAAATATTTTCCCATATTGTACTCTGACTCGTGCTATAAGTATTATATATATATATGTATATATATTTATTGCAGCTTTGATAATTTTACTTGAATATTTCCGCATCACGCGAGCGTTCTGTATTCTCCCATATTGTACGGTTTATATTGTACGGTACACTACGCATGCGCGTAGCGAGTAAAATCAATGAAAATTGAATTGTAACCGGTTGAGAAAAAATATCAAGGCAGCAATAAATCACTTATCACACTCGTCGTACAATATGGGAATGATACTCTCACGCCACATTTTCACTCGCCTTTGGCTCGTGAAAATATTTTGCGTGCTCGTAAAATATTTTCCCATATTGTACTCTGACTCGTGCTATAAGTATTATATATTTTTTTTTATTTTTTTTTATTTTTTCTTACTTGCTGACTTAATTATTGGTTATTCACCCATTTTACTCCAGCATTCCTCACCCCAGTAGTCAGACTCATTCTATCATCTATTAACACATCAATAAAAGCATCAATAGACTCTTATTAACACCTTCATTCAGTCACCAACTGCTCTATTATATCTCATACCTATATAAACTTCTGTATCACCATCACCCAGCCATTTCAGTTATATTCCACCTGAAGAAGATCGAGCAACTTCGATCGAAACGTTGTATTTTAAATAAAAAAGACGTGTGTAGTCCACTAACTTAATCTAGAAAACAACTGCAGTCGCATAACTATAGCAACTCAGAGCAATTTCTCCAATAATTGCCTTTAAATGAAATTTTTTAAATAAACATATTGAACTCATAAACCTGCTGACTAAGTCCTTCTGTTTTATAAAAACAACAAGACATTCATTTTGAGAAGACCGATTGGAAAAAGTTCATCTTGCTGCACAAATAATACTTCCATTGCATCCTATTCTTCATAATTTTGACTGTCAAACAATAAGCAACAAATGCATAACATAACTTTATTCTTGCACAAACCACAAACTAGAATACACTTGAACTTTATCAGGTGAAAAGTAAGTTGAGATTAAACAAGAACTCAGGTGATATTCTTGAGTTTTTGATACATTGTTATGTAAATGGTTAGTAGTTCCTAATGATAAACATCTAATTACTCCTACACATAAACTAATGTTACAAGTTCTATGATGCCACTTAAACAATTCATAAATTCAGATATATTTTAGTTTGGTCCAGCATTCATTCTGCCATGAACAAATTTTAAATAATGTGTCTGTCCGCCAATGACAGCGTCCATAACCATGGACAATTCATAAACCAAAATGAGTAAGGTGGTATACCACCATGAAGGTACATGTGGACAAACCAAAAAGCATTGTATTAGGTAGCAGTAGTATTCCAGGTGTGTTGTAGCTATTGCAGGATGACGTCTTAATCAAACAATTCATCAGAGTTTATTGTATAATGTTCTCTCTCTTGATGATGATGCTATTTCAAAAGTACTGATTGCACAACGAATATTAATGTAGAAGGCCACCCCATATTACTAGTCTATGTGCAATGCTTCTACTCATCGTTGTAGTGCTGTACAGGGATTCTTCAAAAGAATGGCTTTGTTAAAAAAAATTTAATACACATCCAATAACCAAAACAAAGGTGTGGGAACGTCCCCAGACAAGTCATGAGACTGTGAGGAATTCACTCCCTGGAGAAATGAACACTAGTTTTCTGTTTGTTCAATTATTTAGTTTTATTGTCCAGTGGCCTCATTATGCTTACATATTTTCTGGTTGTCTAGCTGAGTTGGGAGGCGCCAATCACAAACTATATAAGGTAAATCCCTAGACAATTCTTTTGTCTCACACCTCTTGCTGTCCTTCGTGTCCTGAAGTGTTTCTTAGTTAATTAAAAGTGATTAAACACGAAAGATAGAGAAACGGTGGCAGCATACTAACAATTTGGTGTTCAGCAAGAATCTTACCTTGGTGTGCCAAGTGCCCCAACAAAGTGCAAAGTCCAGACAAATCAATTCACATCAAAGACAAAATAATTACACGATATGCTCATACCTATACAGACTATAAACACTTGCAGTATAGTTGCAACTATTGACCATAATGACAAGTCCGCTCATCTTCTGTATATTATTCTACTTTATCTTCCCTATTCTGGACGTACAGAGTCAGGTAGAAGGAGATGTGAAGCTCGTTAATGGTCCCAGTAGCCATCAGGGAACAGTGATTGTCTACCACAACAATACCTGGGGCACTTTGTGTGATGACAATTGGGAGAAAATAGATGCAGACGTCATCTGCCGACAGCTAGGCTTCGGAGAGGCGGAGGCGGTATGGTATGAGGCCCACTATGGTTCTGGTCCTGGAGAGATATGGGTAGACCAGATTGAGTGTCCCATTAATGCTATTCATATTCTCGATTGTTCACCTCATGTTCAGCAATGGGGTGTTCATGACTGCAGCCACGTTGAAGATGCAGGTGTCGACTGCGGCCGAAAGATGGTGAAAATTGCAAGCCTCCCTATAGCTCTGTCTTGCCCTGAATATCACCAATTGGGATCCTGCCAGAATTATACCACTAAGGTCCCAGTTGATCTATTTGATTGCTCGCAGAATTCCAATGTGGAAGGGATAGTCACTGCACTACATGAAGGAAAATGGTACCCTGTGAACGGGCAAGGATTTGGCCTTGAAGAGGCCAGCGTAGTATGCGGAAGACTTGGGTTCCCATTTGCCCTGGGAAACCCAAGCTTAGAAGAACTCTGGACTAATCATGACGGCAGCTTCTGCACTGGGTCTGAAATGGGAAGTGGCATGGCTCCTGGGTCTGGAATGGGAAGTGGCATGGCTCCTTGTACAGAACAAGAAATTCTTGAAAACCATGAATATCGCACTTCTCTTAGCCAGGTACTTTTAAAAGACTTGGAGTGTACAGGTGGAGAAGCTGACTTGAAATACTGCTCATTTTCAGAATTGGGTCCTATTCCTACTTCTGGTTTGAATGTAGCCTCGGTAAGGTGTGGATTCAGCAAACAGACATGTAGTAGTCCTCCAAGTGAGGTAAGCTATGCTTGAGTCAATACTTGGGTTAAACGACTTTACTTTGGGGTAAAATAGTATCAATAAAGATCAATAGCAAATTTTTCTCGTTCTAACAGCCAATATTGTTAATTAAAAATTAACCCGACGTTTCGACTTCTTGCCGATGTCCTCTTGCTATTATTATAATTATTTCAGCCGAGAATGACTGAATCAATAAAGATCAAATATAATATGAGATGCCACTGTCTCTGAGATCTGTTGAGACTAACAGACAAATTGAGTACTGCAACCCTACCATGCATGTGCATTGAGGGTTAAAAACTAGATGGGACTAGCTGAGTGCTAGACCAGCTTAGCAAACATGGGCATTATATGTACTTACGTATGGATGTGGCTAATCCATTAAATATAAGTTGTACAATGGAAGAAATGATACTTTTGTGTAAACTCCGTGCTCAAAGGTGCTACCATTACAAATCACAGCTGCAGTAAAAGCTAAAGCATTAGAGTTAACTTTTGTCTATGGTGTCATTCTAATTAATGCTTTCTGAATAAAGTTGTGACAATGATTTGTTGTGTTTTTCCAATGGAAAATCAGTGCGTGACTTAACATTTTGTAATATTATATTTTGGTTGATGTGGTGGCAAGGATGGTAACTTTAATTGTGTAACAGTGTGCAATGTATCTTTTGCCAGCATTAAGTCCTATCTTTATGCAACTGGGTATTTTCAGGTACTTTTGATGACTACTACTAAGTCTTGAATAGGATGGCACCACTAGAAGTAGTAAAACTGGTATAGTGAATTTTCTGTAATTGAGAAGATTACTATAGCAGTGATGACGCCGTTGCTGTAGCCATTGTATTGCTTAGAATTGAAAATCAATGAAATATTGGTGGCCTGCTTCAAACTTGGATGTTGATCAGTAATTGTTTTTTGCAGCACAAAATGAAACCGTAGATTGAATGTGACCTTTTACCAGATGAAAAAATAATCGTGCCGCTGTTTACTCGCTCTTAGTAGTGAAGGTAAGCAATGTCATATTTATGGGACAAAGGTAAAATTTGTGTCTCTAGGACAGTTGGAGCCTATGAAATATAGGCTGTTAACATTCCAACATGCATCTACATTTTCTCACAAAGAAATAAAAAAGTTTCGAGTGTGCAAAAAAAAAACACACCTGGGAATCCACTGTCTTAAATATTTATGGAACTTTACCCAAACACTGACAAAGTAATCTTTATTATAACTCAGGTAACCTTTGCTTAGCATCATTAATTCATATAGGAAAAACATTGAGGACCAGAAACGCGACTTAAACACAGTTTTATGATGTTTGCTGTGTAGCAAAATTAAAATGACACCTCTAGTGACTACTGACAGCAAATTCAAAGATTTACAGTATACCTGGCAAAAGAGAATTCAGTTTTCAGGCCTGGCTACCCACCTAGACTTTGAAGCTGGTATACACATAGCGAACGTTTCCACTCTAGTCCAGTCCATAGAACACATTGGCATTACAGTCTCGCGGAGCTGAACTCTTTACCATCCCTGCTCCTTCTCGCGCGTGTAGCATATCAGGATTGGTAAAAGGTCTTTCCCCAACTAATCACTACAGCTATACTTAGCTGGAGAATATCACAAAGAAAACCTTTACATAATATGTATTGTTATGTTGCTGTTTTTTCAATTCAAACAGTTGTGGTGAGTGGTTGCTATGGCTTTTAAATCCTTTACTGTATAAACGTAATTTAGAAATTCTACATTATTTTTTTGTAATTTTGAGCATTAGAAGTTAAAATCAATCATATAACAATAGTATAGTTTTAGGCTCGCTCGCCATTTGTGCTCAAGCACATCACTAGTTTTAGTGTTTGATTGACCCCCACTCACAACCACATAAGGAGCTTTAGAAAAGAGAAGAATTAAACTAGAGAAATAGCCACCATGACTTTTTTACCTATCACCATATTTTTCATGCACGCACTTTTTCATGCCTGCCAGACTGAAGTGGTTCGAGTCACTCCCTATACTACAAATTCATGTCCCAACGGACAAGAATATCAAGAAGTTCGAGCTAAGATCACGTCTGAAGTGGTGGACAAATATAATTCACTCTGATTGAAGAAATTGAATTTTATATTCAGTAACTTTGTTATGAAATGCAATATGACTGTTGTACTTAGCTGGTAGCATTATGTAGATTTATTAGATACTATAACTAACAGTTGTGTCTGTATAACTGAATTGTAGCTAGTTAAATATGATTGGATTTATTTTTGTCAAACTATTGTGATAACAATTCGTACCTATATTTTTTAAAGAAATAATGCCTCCAATGTTATCTATGCCTTGTGTGTATACCCTCTGATGTCATGAGAAGTCAAGAGAACTTTATTTTTTAACAAAGTCATTGTTAGAGTTCGAATATAACACATAACTTGATATTCAGGATTAAATGTGCTTATTTTCTAATTCATGACACTGTAAGTAAAATGGAACATTTAATTTAGCAACAATCAAAGACCGACATTACTAATTCATACTTATTTTTCTTAAAAACTGTATTCCTCTAAAGTGACAAGTCATCAGTGTTGTTGCAATAGTAATTGTATTTGTACACACTACAAAGTAATTGTGATTGTAATGGTAATTGGACTATAAAAAGTAATTAAAATAATGGTTATAATTGTTGTTACTGTAATTATTGAAATTACCAATTACTCTTCAAGATTTATTATGATATAAAATTTTTTGCAAATTTTAAGAACTTAAGCTATATTCATTAATCATTTGCATCAAAAGTCATTCATGTATCATAATCTATTAAAAAATTGGCTTCACAACTTTCTAGTGTAGTGTCGGCTGTAATAGTGTGGCTTCAACTTCAAAACTCCTTTCCATAAGTGGAAATTCCCATGCATGGTCTTTGACCTCTAGCTCCTTGTATTCAAAACAGCAGCCATGCAAAGAGAACTCTCGAATAGTCAGCCATTTAGAAATACTGTATCCGTAGTACTAATAAGCAACCTTTTTGACAAGTCCATCACACATTTTTGAATACTACAAACACCAGTGTAACTGAAAATCAAAGTTAGAATTACTCCCCCAATTGATACTCAAATTCACAATTTGGGTGATTGGCTCATGGCTGTTTTAAAATGGGCCGGACCATTTCCAAACCTCAGACTGTTTTAAAACAGGCCAGACCATTTTAAAACAGGCCAGATTGTTAAAAAAAAAAAACAGGCCAGACCACTGGCCAGACTATTTTAGAACAGGCTGGTCAAATTATTCAAACCATTTCAAAGGGTGTCAAACCCTGTTTAAAAGAATGAGATTATTAAAACAATTCAGATTGTAAACCTGACAAAATACAAAAACAAAAACAAACTGCCAAATGTAAATAGGGTAGTTGCCAAAGCAGACCCAAGACTCAGAACTCTTGTGTGTTCATAAATATTTTTTTCTGAATAGAACTATTAAAAAAAAAATGAAATAACACAGATAGTCTTTTAAAAACTTTGTTAATCTAATCCAAGTAATTTGGGCATGCCAATCCTATTAAAAACACACTTGATCATTTGTGCGTGCATCTGTTACTTGACCATCTTCTAAACACACTTACAAATAACTAGTGCAGAATACAATCTCAATTAAAAATTGGGGATATTTGTTGGCGAGCGAGCGGAGCGAGCGAAATTGTATTAGGGGTGGATAATGCAAAACCGGGTATATGTAATATGTGTGTGTATGGATGGTACATATGCCCCTTAAACGCGCACGTGAGGAACTTTTTGCTCCAAAAAACGTTTTGCTCCAAAAAACATGACTTTTTAGGCTTGACCCCTGTTTGTTCTGAATCTACAGCATTAAATGCTTGTTTTTCAAGATACATACAATATGATATGTATATAATAACAAAATAATCAACACTTCTTCAATTTAAGCTTGACTACAACTTATTATGGCCAAATTTGATACTATTGAAAAGTTTATTGAAACTCATTCTCATGAGTTTGATGTATAATCATATTTAGTGGTACATTAACTTCTAATTATGTGAATGAATGATTTAACATTGCACCAGAGCAGCATACATATAATCTAGTGGAATACATACAACCTTGCACAGTTGTATACTTATAACAGAGACTTTGTTTTGTCTGTCAATTAGGAAAAGAGCACAGCTAAGAGAATAATGTTTATAAAGATTTAACTGCTAAAAAGTGGTTAATAACTACCTGCTGAGGTACGATAGCCCTGTTTTTTTTTAATATTGGGGGAGATAGCCCTGTTATTTAATATTGGGGTAACGGTCCAATTGTGTGGAAGTTTTGGAAGAAGAGTTCATTCAGTCAAGACCAATTAGCCATTTTCAAGGTTAATATCACTGCATATATAAACATCTTACTTTCAAATTATACTCTTCACCTGAATAAAGGCAAACTTTACTAGCTACAGGTGCACTCACAATGACTATAGGTAAGATAATATGGTTAAGTGTTGTTAAAATGTAATGGTAACTGTAATGGTGAAAGAAACAAACACACACACATGGAAAAATGACTGGTAGTATAATAGGAATGAACTAAGTGGGATGGTGAAAGTTATGTACGTAAAAAAGGATAAAGTATAGCATGCTGTAAGCTACCATAAGAGTATATAATTCTCAAGTGTTAAGGTCATGAATACTAGGGTTAATTAACGTTTTTGATGAACAATTATAATAAAGAAATAGATATTCTGTAAGCACAGTTCACCTTTGGACTCCAACATACCCCATACTCACTGCCAATGGTTGGAAATGATCATTACTATTTGTCTTCCAGTATAAAGGATATAATAACTCAGGGTTATTTGTAAGTCCAAAAGGAGAGAACTACTTATTAACTTGGCAACTACAAAAAGGATTGTCCCTCAATTCTCAATATGAATGTTATAGAAGGATTTTCTGTATTACAATTTCTGGTTAATATTTAAATAATAGTATCGTCCTAATTATATTATAGTATATTGAGAATATGGACAATATTAATAATTAAAACAGCAGCAACAAATTATCTTGTTTACTGATATTATGTAATAATAAGAGATACAAAAAAAGTTGTTGTTCGATATGACACACAGGGTTTCCAAAAATATAGCTATCTATTGTTTACTTACTGAACATGTACGGGTGGTTCGTCTAGCTCTAGAAGGACCAGGCTATTCACTTAAGATGACGCGGGCTTAAGCTACACTCAACCGCTGGCGCAAGCTTGCAGTATAGTGTAGTAGAGCATTTAAGCGCGTACTCTCTAACGATTGTATTTGCCAGAGTTCTCAGAGGTGAACAACCCTTTATCATTAAGAAACAGCAACTTAAATACAAAACAAAGGGATGCGGGGAACTGTGGCTCAAAACAAATATGAATATAATTAAGGATGGAAGGAAAAGGACGACATAGGAAATGGAATACGGAATGGAAAGGGATGACCCAAGGATAAGTTCAATATGGAATGTTCGCAGTCTCTGTGTGGGACGGCTACTCTGTTGACTCTGTCTGGGCAGGAGTCCCAGACACTTACAAACAGTTAAGGCACACAGCTGTCCAAAAGTGCTTCCCTCAATTCTATGAATGTTGTAGAAGGATTTTCTGCCACTTGATTTTTTGGTTTACAACTGATGAAATAATTTTCTTTTCTTGGTTTTCTGCTTTCAGAATATTTTTCATTCTCTTGCTACATTTGAAGTTGTTACTAATCAGGATAATCACATGATATGTCAGCACAATTAAGAAAACAGTAATTGAAAGAGTTGATGCTGTTAAATATCTACAATAATCCCGTTTAAATTGCAGTGAAATAGACAAGACTCCCAGGTTTAGTAAATAGAATATTTCCAAAAGATCAACAAATTTGCTGCGATAAACTTTTGCCGCAAAGGCATAGTTTCACTGTAAGTAGTAATACAATGGCAATACTGATCCAGTATTGATTCTTGTACTAATCATAGCTAGTGCCAAATACTGCAAAGAGACAGCAACGAAGTACCAGTCCCAGTCCTGTCCAGTAGCGATTGTGTTTAGAGTAAGGAGCGTGATAGGAATCCAATACAGTAGAGATAGCAGTGCTGTGAATCCATCAAAGACCTTTCCATCAATCACTGTCATATATGCAATCTTCATATCTTATTCTATCACAAAATATTTTCCAGATCAGAAGTAAAGATTTCTTTTGTTATTACTTGTAAAATGAAGAGAAATATTAGCCAAAACATGTATTGAAATACAAGGTGGCAATTCCTCATTGTTTTTAAACACATGACTGATTGACAATAATTATCTGGGCATCCAATGAGATTAGAAAATGTGAAAATGCAGCAAATAAAGTATCATCATGACCATCTACAATTGTGTCACACCAATGAATGATTTTATAGAAAACTTAATTAAACAGTTGTACCTAGTTGTATTCCCAATAATTAATAGTGTTTTAAATTTTTACGCAATATTTAGTTTAAAAATAATATTTAAACAAATTGAATAAAAACAATAATGTTGGCAATCACTTACATTTTCACAATCACATAGTTAGGATAGAATAAGCACTAAAATGAATTTTAAACAATGAATGTGGTAATGTCACTTTTTTTAAAACAAGTTTGCAAAAGTTGAATATTGCCTACCATAAACAGTTTTAGTTGCTGGAGATATCAAAGGATATTTCAGCGGATTCAATATGGTTAAGTTAAACGTCATGAAAATAACATCCACTATCCAAGTACATAATTTACATAGTAATTAGCCAAATTACTTTATTTAGACAATAACATAATAATAGTGAGATGAATCATTTGTTAGTGCCAATAATATTGACCAAAACTATATATTTAAGATTATTTTAAACTACATGATCTAGCTAACTAGGCAAAGGGTTGTTCACCATTTGTACACCACTAGCATATAATATATATTATATATAATATATTATAGTACTTACTACATGAGTCAGAGTGTGATATGGAGATATATTTCATGAGCAGGCTAATCTATTTTTATGAGCCAGAGGAGAGTAAAAATGAATCCTGAGAGTGAAATATCCTGCCATACCACTCTGACAGAGTGTAATAATTGGTTTATTCTACCATAGATACATTCACTACTGTAGTTTGTACTAGGAGTTTAGGCTAAAAGTGAAAAAAATCTCAGCTGTCATCGGGAATCGAACTCAACAGCCAAATATCAAATACCAAATTTCCAGTTTAGGCTAGATTCAATTTACTTTTTGTTCTTGCCACTCAAAAATGTGGTGATGATATCAGTACAGTCCTCATTAGATTTGGAAACTTCTCTAGCGCCTCTCAGCCAGTTTTTTTTTTTTTTCATCGGCCTTGTTCAACCTAGTAAGCTCTTTCATTTAGCCCCCAACAATCAGCTCTCCAGGTATGCTCCTCACAGTCAGCTCTCCAGTCTTACTCATCACAATCAGTATAGGACATAGAATAGGAAAGCCATATTGACTTACCTCTTTATTGAACTTAGTGAGCAAGAATATTCACTCCAAAGTGTTGGTTGGCTAAAGTGTTCTTGTTGACTAACTTCTATAAAAATGATATTCATTGGTTTACCTTCCATGACACTTGCTGAATTACTGGGTTGAGCACGCATTAACTCATGTGCTGTGTCATCCAAAGTTTTACTGCAATTGGTGGACAGTTCTCAGTAATGTTCCAGTCACCTTTATAATGCAGTGTCAACATAGAAACTAAGGGGAAAATATATTATTTACTACTTGGTAACTAAGATTATAGCAAGTTGCTCATGCACTTTAACACAAAATGTTTAACATTACTTAGCTTGACGTCAACTCTTCATCAGGTAATCTTCAGTAGTTTAGCCACCATTAGTACAATAGAATTTCAGGGTACTGAGTATGAAACCCATTGAAATCTGAAATTCTGTTGAACATTGAATGATGTTGCCCATTCCCGCCACGTGGAGGCACTACTCATGGGAACAAAAAATATTGTTGGAGCATGTAAAGAAAAAAAAAAGTAGTTATTGTATGTGTCTAATTATACAAATGAGTGGCAAGTAATGTGTAATCAACAATTGATAGGGTGACATGAGAGTAGAGATGAAAAAAATAATGAGCAGGACTGGTGTCAGAGATGTAGTGATCCTATAAGGAATTAGTGTATTGAATAAATCAATTGCTTTCAGTGAGATAATATTGAAATGGTAGATATTATATATAAGCAATAAACCAAAAAAGTGAAAATTTTAGACGGGAGAGAGTTTGAGCCATATATAATGCTATAAAAAATGCCTTGAGTGTATAGATGTTGCATAAGGCACAACATAACATTAATAGTATATATAGAAGTGCATAGCAACTTGATTATTTACAGCAAGAATAATAGGAAAGAGTAAAGAGGATGTTAAGTGAAGGGAGTTAGATACTTACCAGTGTTACCTCATTGTTTGTCACAGTATCAAGTACTTGCATTTTCTTTTCGGCAGACCTGATAACTATAAAATATTTAATTAGCTCAGACGCATAACCGTAATTGTAAACACAATACAAATTGATAATAGATGTATCGGTCTAAACTTATCGAATGTTACAAAGCTATATATGTATACATTGCAATTCCAGTAGAACAATATTGTTACAAAGCTATATATGTATACATTGCAATTCCAGTAGAACAATATTGTGGAAAATTATGCTTAGTGATGGTATAAAGGTAAATTTTCACCATTCTATTGTAAAATGGTTGATAAGGTATGAATTGCCAACAATACTGTTAAGGCCTCTTGGAGCATGAAGGAATCTTCCACAACAAAATACAACAACAATTGGCCCTGCCCACCATTGCATGTGACCTAGATGGGCATGGCCCAGATCTTTTGGAACCTTAACTCTTATAATTGCTAATTGTTGTGCTTCTTGTATATTCATTCTGCTTTGTGTCATCTAAGTAGAAAGACCTTATTGACTTCCTCGGATAGACTTCAGCAAGTAATCAAAACATTAGGTTAATATTAATGAACATATTGGCTGTTGGTGCTGAAAAAACTGTAAGTAACTTTATTGCTATTGTCTCTTATGACTTATGCTAATGCAACATTTAAATACATGAACCTGTAAGTTAAGAGAGGGCATCATAAGTGCAGCAATAATGTTAAACCAAAAAATGGTACAGGAAAATTGTGTACATTAATAAAATAGCAAAGACTTATTTGATCTGTAGAAGTTTTCTTTTTCTTTTCATTTTTCTTTTTTTTTTCTTTTCTTTTTTTTTTTTTTTTTTTTTTTTTTTTTTTTTAATAATTGCAGTGTATTCTAGTTGTTTTAATTGTTCCTTTTAAATTTTCTTGTCAGAAATATATTCTTCAATTTTTTTAATTTCAATTTTATCTTTCCACCTAGAGTCTGGATGAACCAAATGTATAAATCAAAATTATAGCTATAATCTTAAATTCCTTGCACAAAGCATTAATACTAGCTAGTCAAATATAAGTAAGATAACTATGTTAATTGTTCAAAGTTTAGATCACATAATATAATTTGTCAAGTCGTAAATTTATGTTTGGATGTCTCACAATGTGTGAAAAATGTATGGACTTGGCACTACCCTTGTATGTGTTGGCTGCTACAATACGTCATCTTTACTCAACTTTTCTAACTACATGCTCTAAATCCTGCACAAGCTCTGAGTTGCCTCTGGCCTAGTTAACTGTACAATAATAGTAATGTTACCATTTAGAGACAATGATTTGGTGATGGATATGGGGAAGGGGTGGGGGGGGGGGACAGGGGCACTGGTTCCCCAAGATTCGTTGTTTGGCAAGTCACAGAAAGGCACACTTCATGCAGATATAATACACCCTGTTAATGTGTCACCCTTTAATTAATTCCAAAAAAATATATTAATAGCCAGTACAAAATGCTAACTTTACGCATTACTCTGAGATTTATTTAATAGTAGCACCAATTACTTCCTTACTATATAAGTACACTGTGAAATTATAAAGGAGGTGTACCTATAATACTTAACTATTAGAGTGTTTACTTTCTTTGGTTCTACATTTGTAAGCTATCACTATAATCAGTTTCTTTCAGCATCAAAGTTGATTTTATTTTTCTTACCATTGGTAGAATTTCGGATTCTTGCCGTGTTGATAAATACAGTCTTCTTCTTTCCTCAATTAATTCATAATTTCTCTGCACTTCAGAATTGATTAAACTTTGTAAAGTGTAAGCCCCGTTGTTATAAGGCCGAGAGCCTGTCAATGCCAAATGTGGCCAAGGTGGTAATCTGCATGTGTTGGGTCGATTGGATTGCACACTTTTGAACAGTGTGAGGTGCTGTCAAAATAAAACATCATTAACATTCCTACAATTTACAGCATTGCCACATAGAAACATATGTATGAACGTATGTATTTCAGAATATTGAAGTCATAATTGACTAATGTTCAAATTGCATTATTTTAATAGCAATAGAATGCTCCATCCTGTAAACTGTGTAGTTTGCACTACATTTCTACTTTTTTCACCCAAATTTTACAAATAAATGTTTTAAATATAATAGCAAGAGCTACTAGAATCACATTAGCTACAAAATTATGAAGAGTGCATTTTGAAGTTCTGTACCTATTAACATAATCACAACATGGAAGCTTTCAGACTATAAATGTACTCATTCTATCCTACAATCTTTGCTAAGTTCTCTGATTTCGTACAACCATAAATAGCTGCAACTGTTATACCTACCCAAACTGAAATCTACAAAACTATTCACTGTATTTTTTTTTTAATAGTTCTGTAACAAATTTTCAGCATACCAGAATTCTCTGTATGTCCAGCTATTGGGTGCAGTTCTAATTTTTTGATAGATTGAAGGGAAGGACATTCCTTCTTCTTATTCTTTGAGACACGAGAAACTCCCACTTTTTGCACCAATTGGTTTGAAGTATAATTCTTTTCCTTAGTCCATGTTACTGGAGAAGATTCCATTACTCTGGCAAATTGGTATGAGGGGCCTTCCTTTCTTGATGCTGAGGAAGATCCCATTTCATCTATACGTTGGTTGGATTGGTGAGAGAGACATGCCTTCCTTAATTGGGAAGAAGGTCCCATTTCATCTATAGCTTGGTGAAAGAGACATTTTGTCCCTGAATGGGGGGAAGGTCCCATCTCATCTATAGATTTGTGAAAGAGACATTCCGTCCTTGATTGGAGAGAAGGTCCCATTTCATCTATAGACTGGTGAGACAGACCTCCCCTCCTTGATTGGGGGGAAAACCCCATTTGATCTAGAGATTTGTGAAAGAGACATTCCGTCCTTGATTGGAGAGAAGGTCCCATTTCATCTATAGATTAGTGAGAGGGACATTTTGTCTCTGATTGCAGAGACGGTCCCATTTCATCTATAGATTGGCAAGAGAGACATCCTATCCTCGATTGTGGGGGAGCCCCCATTTTATCTATTGATTGGTGAAAGAGACATTCCGTCCTTAAATGGAGAGAATGTCCCATTTCATCTATAGATTGGTGAGAGGGACATTTTGTCCCTGATTGGGGGGAAGGTCCCATTTCATCTATAGATTGGTGAAAGAGACATTCCGTCCTTGATTGGAGAGAAGGTCCCATTTCATCTATAGATTAGTGAGAGGGACATTTTGTCTCTGATTGCAGAGACGGTCCCATTTCATCTATAGATTGGCAAGAGAGACATCCTATCCTCGATTGTGGGGGAGCCCCCATTTTATCTATTGATTGGTGAAAGAGACATTCCGTCCTTAAATGGAGAGAATGTCCCATTTCATCTATAGATTGGTGAGAGGGACATTTTGTCCCTGATTGGGGGGAAGGTCCCATTTCATCTATAGATTGGTGAAAGAGACATTCCGTCCTTGATTGGAGAGAAGGTCCCATTTCATCTTCTATAGATTAGCAAGAGAGAAATTCCCTCTTGGATTTTGGAGAAGTTCCCATTTCTTCCTTGTCAAATTGGAAGGTTTTCCATCTCCTCAGCTTGACATACAACATATTGTTTCTCTTTATGTTTTGCCACTGGACAAATTTCCAGTTTTTTGAAACTTTGCTTCATTTTCATTGCCACTGGAAATGTTCTCCTTTTCTCACTGGACTCCCAATGTTTACTCATCCTGCACCTTATTGGTGAGTGAGCGTAGCGAGCGAGACACTTACAGGGGTAACAGAATTGAAAATCGGGGATGTTTGTTGGCGGCGAGCGGAGCGAGCAAGACAGTATTAGGGGTGGATAATGCAAAATCGGGTATATGTTATTGGCGAGCGAGCGTAGCGAGCGAGACAGTATTAGGGGTGGATAATGCAAAATCGGGTATATGTTATAGGTATATATGTATGTGGGATGGTACGTATGCCCCTTAAACGCACGCGCGGGGAACGTTTTTCTCCAAAAAACACGGCTTTTTAGGCTTGACCCCAGTTTATTCTGACACTACAGGATTAAGCAATCCTTACTTTATACTTAAGCTCCAAAGTGTGAGAAAATTCCTGCGAAAATGCTTGCTTTTCAATAAACAAAGTTGATTCGACCGGTTACTATGGCAGTGAAGGCCCTTTTCCAGACTTAATTTCAAAACTTCGCCGTTTTATGGGGGGGATACGGAGTGCCGGTTGTTGGTTGTCAAGAGCTGTTGGTAGTCAGAATGCCGCAGTATTAATGCTAAGGAAGCTACTATACTTCTCGAGGGAAGCTGAGGTAAGTAGTAATTCCATATTTGTTAGCTAAATATGCAAAATAACTCTGGCCTTTCTTTTTTGTAGCTAAGAGCTTGTCAACAGTGACTGGTAAATTCAAATAGTCAGATTGGCTCAAATTTGGTACTACAAAAGTTACCACTGCTCAAGGAAATGAGGTAAGAAAATAATTTTGTATTTGTGTGCTAAAATCTATTGTTTTTGTTTTTGTAGGTGAGAGCTTGTTGTCAAGGATTCAAGGTAATTCAGATGGTCAAAGTAACTTCAATCAGAAGTTATCAATACTCAAGAATGATGTAAGTAGTAATTCCATATTTGTTGGCTAAAATTACAAATAATAACACCGGTTTATTTTGTTATCGTAGCTGAGGAACAAGAGTTACTGGTGATTGAGATTATCAGAATGGTTGATGTTTGATACTACAGAAGTTACCATTAATCAGGTAAGAGAGTGATTTTGTATTTGTTTGCTGGAATAAAAGGTCATAACTGCTATTATAGTGTTTGCATGAACTAAGCTAAAACATAGTAACAATACTTAGTTTTATGTTACCTAACATCAGGCTCGCTCGCCATTTGTGCTCAAGCACACCACTAGTATTTATAAATGTATGTATGTATGTATGGATTGTACGTATGCCCTTTAAAAGGGCGCGCGGGGAACTTTTTCCTCCAAAAACACGACTTTTTAGGCTTGACCCCACTTTATTCTGAAACTACAGCATTAAGCAAGCCTTACTTTATACTTAAGCGAAGAAGTGTGAGAAAATTCCTGCGAAAATGCTTGCTTTTCAATAAACAAAGTTGATTCGACCGGTTACTATGGCAGTGAAGACCCTTTTCCAGACTTAATTTCAAAACTTCGCCGTTTTATGGGGGGGATACGGAGTGCCGGTTGTTGGTTGTCAAGAGCTGTTGGTAGTCAGAATGCCGCAGTATTAATGCTAAGGAAGCTACTATACTTCTCGAGGGAAGCTGAGGTAAGTAGTAATTCCATTTTTGTTAGCTAAATATGCAAAATAACTCTGGCCTTTCTTTTTTGTAGCTAAGAGCTTGTCAACAGTGACTGGTAAATTCAAATAGTCAGATTGGCTCAAATTTGGTACTACAAAAGTTACCACTGCTCAAGGAAATGAGGTAAGAAAATAATTTTGTATTTGTGTGCTAAAGTTTTTGTTTTTGTAGGTTGTCAAGGATTTCAGATGGTCAAAGTAACTTCAATCAGAAGTTATCAATACTCAAGAATGATGTAGGTAGTAATTCCATATTTGTTGGCTAAAATTACAAATAATAACACCGGTTTATTTTGTTATCGTAGCTGAGGAACAAGAGTTACTGGTGATTGAGATTATCAGAATGGTTGATGTTTGATACTACAGAAGTTACCATTAATCAGGTAAGAGAGTGATTTTGTATTTGTTTGCTGGAATAAAAGGTCATAACTGCTATTATAGTGTTTGCATGAACTAAGCTAAAACATAGTAACAATACTTAGTTTTATGTTACCTAACATCAGGCTCGCTCGCCATTTGTGCTCAAGCACACCACTAGTATTTATAAATGTATGTATGTATGTATGGATTGTACGTATGCCCTTTAAAAGGGCGCGCGGGGAACTTTTTCCTCCAAAAACACGACTTTTTAGGCTTGACCCCACTTTATTCTGAAACTACAGCATTAAGCAAGCCTTACTTTATACTTAAGCGAAGAAGTGTGAGAAAATTCCTGCAAAAACGCTTGCTTTTCAAGAAAAAAAAGTTGATTCGACCGGTTACTATGGCATGAAGACCCTTTTCCAGACTTAATTTCAAAACTTCGCCGTCTTATGGGGGGATACGGAGTGCCGGTTGTTGGTTGTCAAGAGCCGTTGTAGTCAGAATACCGTAGTATTAATGCTAAGGAAGCTACTACTTCTCGAGGGAAGCTGAGGTCAGTACGTAATTCCATATTTGTTAGCTAAATATGCAAAATTAACTCTGGCCTTTTTTTTTGTAGCTAAGAGCTTGTCCACAGTGACTGGTAAATTCAAATAGTCAGATTGGCTCCAATTTGGTACTACAAAAGTTACTACGGCTCAAGAAAATGAGGTAAGAAAGTAATTTTGTATTTGTGTTCTAAAATTGATTGCCTTTTGTTTTTGTAGGTGAGAGCTTGTTGTCAAGAATTCATGGTAATTCAGATGGTCAAAGTAACTTCAATTTGATACTACAGAAGTTATCAATACTCAAGAATGATGTAAGTAGTAATTCCATATTTGTTGGCTAAAATTACAAATAATAACACTGGTTTATTTTTTATCGTAGCTGAGAGCTTGTTCAAGAGTTACTGGTGATTGAGATTATCAGAATGGTTATGTTTGATACGACAAAAGTTACCATTAATCAGGTAAAAGAGTGATTTTGTATTTGTTTGCTGAAATCAAATGTCATAACTGCTATTATAGTGTTTGCATGAAGTAAGCTTAAAAATAGTAACATTTTATGTTACCTAACTATCAGGCTCGCTCGCCATTTGTGCTCAAGCACACCACTAGTTTATTTATATGTTTGGACGTATGTATGTCATTTTTGATCCTCCGTATTTTTGTGTTCGCTCCGCGTTCGACCGCGTCCCAAACCTCACTGAACAGAATCCTCCGGTTTAGCGACCATTACCCATATCACCTTAGAAATTGAATTGTTTACCGCGTTGAATTCTTTTGCGGGTACAGTTAAAACTCAAAAACTTATGGGTGCTCCATTTCTATTCGAGTTAGTCACTATTTGTCACAGTTATAAGCCCTACTCAATAGCATTTACTTGAAAATTCATTGCCCACTAGACAAACCACGAAGGTAAGTCTTGCGTAGGTATGTTCAGTTGTGTGCAAGTATTGTGTGTTACAACTACTATTAAGAATGTCACAAAGAAAACTTTAAATAACGTGACTTGATTTTGTTGCTTCTTTTTCATTTCAACAGTTGCGGGGAGCGGGTACTATGGCATTGAATCCCCTTTACCCCATACGTAATTTTAAAACTCAACTTTATTTTAGTAGCTTGAGTGTTAGTTGTTAAAATCAATCATTTAACAATATTGTAGTTTAAGGATCGCTCGCCATTTGTGCTTAAGCACACCACTAGTTTATTTGTATATATGTTTGGACGTACGTATGTCATTTTGTACTTTGACCCTCGCGTTTTTGTGTTAGTTATGTGGTCGACCCCGTCCCAAATTGCACTAAACAGAATCCTCTGGTTATCGATCAGTACCAGAAATTGAATTGTTTACCGTTTGAATTCTTTTGCGGGCGCAGTTAAAATTTGAAAACTTAAGGGACTTCCATTTCTATTCGAGTTAGTGGCGGTGGTAAGTCAATGCGCTCTTTGTCATGGTTATAAGCCATGCGCAACAGTATTTACTTGAAAATACATTGTCCACTAGACTACCGCGAAGGTAAGTCTGTGTAGGGGCATGTCCAGTTGTGTCAAAGCATTGTGTGTTACATCCACTACTTAGCTAAAGAATATAACAAAGAAAACTTTGAAATAACGTGTATTGTTTTGTTGTTGTTTTTTTCCTTCGATTCAATTCAAGCAGTTGCAGAGAGTTGTTACTGTGGCACTGAAATCCCTTTACCGTGTATGCGAAATTAAAAAACTGGACCTTATTTTCAGTAGCTTCAGTGTTAGAAGTCAAAATCATTCATATAAAAATAGTATAGTCTTTAGGCTCGCTCGCCATTTGTGCTCAAGCACATCACTAGTTTGTATATGTGTGTAAGGATGGTACGTATGCCCCTAAAATGCGCGCGCGGACAACTTTTTTCTCCAAAAAAACACATCTTTTTAGGCTTGACCCCAGTTTATTCTGAAAATACAGCATTAACCAAGCCTGACTTTATACTTAAGCGCAGAAGTGTGAGAAAATTCTTGCGAAAACGCTTGCTTTTCAAGAAACAAAAAGTTGCTGCGACCTGTTACTATGGCATTGAAAACTCTTTACCAGACTTAATTTCAAAACTTCGCCGTTTATGGGGGGATATGGAGTGCCGCTTGTTGGTTGTCAAGAGTCAGTGGTAGTCAGAATGCCGTAGTATTAATGCTAAGGAAGCTACTACTACTTGAGGGATGCTGAGGTAAGTACGTAATTCCATATTTGTTAGCTAAATATGCAAAAATAACTCTGGCCTTTTTTTTTTGTAGCTAAGAGCTTGTCAACAGTGACTGGTAAATTCAAATTGTCAGAATGACTCAAATTTGGTACTAGTTACCACTGCTCAAGAAAATGAGGTAAGAAAGTAATTTTTGTATTTGTGTGCTAAAATTGATTGTCTTTTTTTTGTAGGTGAGAACTTGTTGTCAAGAATACAAGGTAATTCAGATGGTCAAAGTAACTTCAATTTGATACTACAGAAGTTATCAATACTCAAGAATGAGGTAAGTAGTAATTCCATATTTGTTGGCTAAAACTACAAATAATAACACTGGTTTATTTTTTATCATAGCTGAGAGCTTGTTCAAGAGTTACTGGTGATTGAGATTATCAGAATGGTTGATGTTGATACTACAAAAGTTACCATTAATCAGGTAAGAGAGTGATTTTGTATTTGTTTGCTGAAATCAAATGTCATAACTGCTATTATAGTGTTTGCATAAAGTAAGCTAAAAATAGTAACATTTTATGTTACCTAACTATCAGGCTCGCTCGCCATTTGTGCTCAAGCACACCACTAGTATGTATATAATATGTATGTGTGAATTGTACGTATGCCCTTTAAACACGCGTGCGGGCAACTTTTTTCTTCAAAAAAACACGGCTTTTTAGGCTTGACCCCAGTCTATTCTGAAACTACAGCATTAAGCAAGCCATACTTTATACTTGAGCTCCAAAGTGTGAGAAAATTCCTGCGAAAATGCTGGCTTTTCAAGAAACAAAAAGTTGATTCGACCGGTTACTATGGCGTTGAAGACCCTTTACCATATTTAAATTCAAAACTTCGCCTTTTTCCAGCTACACGTAAGTCGGCTTGTTAGTTGTCAAGAGCCACCTGTGGTCAGTACTAAGAGAATTATCACTACTTCTGAAAAGCGTAAGTAAGCACATAAAGTATTAATGCTAAGGAAGCTACTACTACTCCAGGGATGCTGAGGTAAGTACGTAATTCCATATTTGTTAGCTAAATATGCAAAAATAACTCTGGCCTTTCTTTTTCATAGCTTAGAGCTTGTTGTCAACAGTGACTGGTAAACTCAAATAGTCAGAATGACTCAAATTTGGTACTACAAAAGTTACCACTGCTCAAGAAAATGAGGTAAGAAAGTAATTTTGTATTTGTGTGCTAAAATTGATTGTCTTTTGTTTTTGTGGGTGAGAGCTTGTTGTCAAGAATACAAGGTAATTCAGATGGTCAAAGTAACTTCAATTTGATACTACAGAAGTTATCAATACTCAAGAATGAGGTAAGTAGTAATTCCATATTTGAACACTGGTTTATTTTTTATCGTAGCTGACAGCTTGTTCAAGAGTTACTGGTGATAGAGATTATCAGAATGGTTGATGTTTGATACTACAAAAGTTACCATTAATCAGGTCAGAGAGTGATTTTGTATTTGTTTGCTGAAATCAAACGTCATAACTGCTATTAGCTATAGTGTTTGCACGAAGTAAGCTAAAAAAATAGTAACATTTTATGTTACCTAACTATCAAGCTCGCTCGCCATTTGTGCTCAAGCACACCACTAGTTTATTTATATATATGGACGTACGTATGTCATTTTGTACTTTGACTCTCCGTTCTCTCCGCGTTCGACCCCGTCCCAAACTTCACTAAACAGAATCCTCCGGTTTAGCGACCATTACCTGTATCACCTTAGAAATTGAATTGTTTACCGCTTTGAATTGTTTTGCAGGTGCAGTTAAACTCAAAAACTTATGGGAGCTCCATTTCAATTCGAGTTAGTGGCGGTGGTAAGTTAATACGCTATTTGTCACAGTTATAAGCCCTACTCAATAGTATTTACTTAAAAATTCATTGTCCATTAGACGAACCACGAAGGTAAGTCTTGCGTAGGTATGTTCAGTTATGTGAAAGTATTGTGCGTTACAACTACTATTAAGAATATCACAAAGAAAATTTTAAATCACGTGATTTGATTTTGTTGCTTCTTTTTCAATTCAAACTGTTGCGGGAGCGGTTACTATGACATTGAAACCCCTTTACCGCATACATAATTTAAAAACTCGACTTTATTTTAGTAGCTTGAGTGTTAGTTGTTAAAATCAAATTAAACAATAGTATAGTTTAAGGCTCGCTCGCCATTTGTGCTCAAGCACACCACTAGTAGAACTGTATTGCTTATCAGAGTGATGGAAATGACTCTAATTCTCTGTAATGAACTATAGTGTTTGTGGGAGCTTACTTATTCAAAATTTGACAAATCCTTTCCAAGTAGTAACAGCAACTTATTCAGAGAGAATTAGACTCCTATAGTGTCATAAAAAATAATTGGCAAGCGAGCGTAGCGAGCGAGACACTTACTGGGGTAGCACAATTGAAAATCGGGGATGTTTGTTGGCGAGCAAGCAAAGCGAGCGAGACAGTATTAGGGGTGGATAATGCAAAATCGGGTATATGTTATATATGTATATGTGTATGTATGTATAGATGGTACGTATGCCCTTTAAACGCGCGCGCGGTGCCGGGCTTTTTTTTCTCCTAAGAACACGACTTTTGAGGCTTGACCCCAGTTTCTTCTGATGCTACAGCTTTAAGCAAGTCTTACTTGAAACTTGGGCTCCAAATTGTGAGAAAATTCCTGCGAAAACACTTGTTTTTCAAGTCACAAACAGTTGCTGCAACCGGTTACTAAGGCATTGAAGACCCTTTACCAGACTTAATTTTCAAAACTTCGCCGTTTAGGGAGGCTATGAAGTGCCAATTGTTGGTTGTCAAGACCCACCAGTAGTCAGAATGCCTTAATATTAATGCTAAGGAGGCTACCAATACGCGGGGAAGCTGAGGTAAATACGTAATTCCATAATTGTTAGCTAAAATACAAAAATTAACTCTGGCCACCCTTTTTTTTTAGTATCTGACAACTTGTTGTCAAGAGTGACTTGTAAATTCAGATAGTCAGAAAGGCTTCAATTTGATACTACAGAAGTTTATACCACTACTCAAGAATGTGTGGGTAAGAAGGTAATTTTGCATTTGATTGCTAAAATTAATGTCTTTTGTTTTTGTAGCTTTGAACTTGTCAAGAATTACAAGTAATTCAGATAGTCAGAATGGCTTCAATTTGATACTACAGAAAGTACCAATACTCAGGAAATTTAGGTAAGTAGTAACTCCATATTTGTTGTCTGAATTACAAAAATAACACTTTTCAGAATAAACTGGGGTCAAGCCTAAAAAGCCGTGTTTTTTGGAGAAAAAAGTTCCCCGCACGTGCTTTTAAGGGGCATACGTACCATCCATACATACATACATAAAACATATACCCGATTTTGCATTATCCACCCCTACTAGTGATGTGCTTGAGAACAAATGGCGAGCGAGCCTCAAGTTAGGTACATAAAACTGCAGTATTGCTACTACATGTACATACATAATTTATATTAAGCTTAGTTCAATTAAAAACAGTAGTATAATAGCAGTTAAACATTAATTTGAGCATAGAAATACAAAATTACTCTCTTACATGAGTAATGGTAACCTCTGTATTATCAAACTTAAGCCATTCTGACTATCTCAATTACCAGTAACTCTTGAACAAGCTCTAGTATTAATGCTAAGGAAGCTACTACTTCTCGAGGGATGAGGTAAGTACGCAATTCCATATTTGTTAGCTAAAATATGCAAAATTAACTCTGGCCTTTTTTTTTGTAGCTAAGAGCTTGTCAACAGTGACTGGTAAATTCAAATAGTCAGATTGGCTCAAATTTGGTACTACAAAAGTTACCACTGCTCAAGAAAATGAGGTAAGAAAGCAATTTTGTATTTTTGTGCTAAAATTGATTGTCTTTTGTATTTGTAGCTGAGAGCTTGTTATCAAGAATTCACGGTAATTCAGATAGTCAATGTAACTTCAATTTGATACTACAAAAGTTATCAATCTCAGGAGGTTGAGATAAGTAGTAATTCCATATTTGTTGGCTAAAATTACAAATAGTAATATTGGTTTGTTTGTTTTTATCATAGCTGAGAGCTTGTTCAAGAGTTACTGGTATAATTGAGATTATCAGAATGGCAGATGTTTGATACTACAAAAGTTAACAAATCAGGTAGGAGAGTGATTTTGTATTTGTTTGCTGAAATAAAAGGTCATAACTGCTATTATAGTGTTTGCATGAACTAAGCTAAAACATAGTAACAATACTTAGTTTTATGTTACCTAACTATAAAACTCGCTCGCCATTTGTGCTCAAGCACACTACTAGTTTATTTGTATATATGTTTGGACGTACGTATGTCATTTTGTACTTTGACCCTCGCGTTTTTGTGTTAGTTATGTAGTCGACCCCGTCCCAAATTACACTAAACAGAATCCTCTGGTTTATCGATCAGTACCCGCATCACCCTAGAAATTGAATTGTTTGCCGTTTTGAATTCTTTTGCGGGTGCAGTTAAAACTTGAAAACTTAAGGGACTTCCATTTCTATTCAAGTTAGTGGCGGTGGTAAGTCAATGCGCTCTTTGGCATGGATATATAAGCCGTGCGCAACAGTATTTACTTGAAAATACATTGTCCACTAGACTACCGCGAAGGTAAGTCTGTGTAGGTGCATGTCCAGTTGTTACAACCACAACTTAGCTAAAGAATATCACAAAGAAAACTTTTAAATAACGTGCATTGTTTTGTTGTTGTTGTTTTTCCCTTCAATTCAAGCAGTTGCAGAGAGTTGTTACAATGGCACTGAAATCCCTTTACCATGTATGCGAAATTTAAAAACTGGACCTTATTTTCAGTAGCTTCAGTGTTAGAAGTCAAAATCATTCATATAAAAATAGTATAGTCTTTAGGCTCGCTCGCCATTTGTGCAAGCACATCACTAGTAATACTCCTTTATTTTTAATTTTTTACCGCCAACGCCTGTGACCGCTGGATACGCATTTCCCACCCCCCCCCCCAATATGCCGGTCCAGTGAAAGCCAAAACTCCAGAACATAAAGCAGCTGCTAGGATACTTAAAAAGATGAAAATAACTAGTGATGTGCTTGAGCATAAAGGGTGCACTAACGAAACATTTTAATGGAATATATGAGTCCATTTCTAAATGTATAGCTAAGTATGCAGCCTTTGTGACCATTATAATATACTTTAGCTAACAAACATGAAACTAATTTCTTACCTCAATTTTCTGTAGTCTCTGACTATCTGAATTACCAGTAGCTCTTGACAAATTACCAGTAGCTCTTGAACACGAACACTGGAAACTACTGAAAGGGGCGATTTTTTTTTTTTTAAGTTATATCTGGTAATGGGTTGATACGGTTGTAACCATCTCTATTATACTGGAACTCCATAGTATGTATAGTATGTCCAAGTTGAGTTGGCACGACCGCAAGCGAAGTAAAGTTTATAGAACTTAACGGGAAGCAATTTAGTCATGTGAATCCGAGTCAATTAAGCGGCAAACGTCAACGTTGCACGTGAAAATGGGGCGGTTTAACAGGTGCGTATTAAATCTGTAACTATTTTAAGAAAGAAATTTAGTTAAGTTCATGGAGTGTTTCGGGCGTTGTACAGCTCATCTCGTCCGTTTTCGGCTATATTTATGTTTCTTACGTGCAGGTAATGTACAGCAGATGGAAAACGTAAACTGGTGAGGCGTTCTTACAAAGAGACAAGATTAAAAGCAGTCGATTCTACCTACTGTGTCCCAAGAAGTATTCTGATATTCACAGGATTCAGCAGTACAGCACTGTTAACTTGTAGCTAAAGCTATTAGACTTTCTTGTTAAATAAAAGTATCAATTGTTTCATTTATTTATAAAATATATGTGAAAATTGATGAGATGATAGAATTTAATTAGTACACATACACAAAATATAACTGTGATCAGAGTTGAAGGTGGTCCGAATTGAAGGTGGAGTGCAGCCTGAGTTGGTCCTAATCCTTACAATAAAATGGCATCTAGTAGTATGTAATTGGCATTAACAGCTTGGACAAGCACACAATTTAACGGCTAAAAGGCTGTATTACAAGTTGCTAGCTAAATGGTAGCTATATCACTCTGAAATATATTGGCTATAGCTAAAGCATTTGTTATTGAATAGGTAGACAAATAAACTTACCAACATCCTATCAGGTGGTCCTGTACCCTCTGCGACAACAGGACACTCCGTCTATACTGTTTCCACACTCGCAACCTAATCAGGATATAAAGCTAGAAATGCAACAATCTTGCTTTCTTAAAGTTTCCTTTTCACTTCTACCCGCAACACCTTTAAATTCTTTGTCTGTCAAACTGCAATACATTATCTATACTGTTTCCACACTCGCAACCTAAACTAATCAGGATACAAAGCTAGAAATGCAACCATCTGAGAAGAAGCCGCTCATTGTTTACAAAATTCTTAAAGACAGTCCGCGCGATAAATTGAGCCGTAGCTACCGCGTGACTAAGCGGTCGCGTTTTGAGCGGAAAACTTGTTTTTTTTTCTATTCCCATAGACTTTTGTATTGAGTTTTGGAATAGCACTTTCTGTCCGGTTTTGGAATATAGAGAGGAAATATTTTTAACCGCTTCGGCGCGAGCTTTCCGATGGTGCAAAACCAGGATGCGTAGCTGCTTCCGTTCAAAAGTTTTTCAAGTTTTTTTTTCTGGCCAACTCAACTTGGACATACTATAGTAGATATAGCAACACGTTATATTGTCTTTGTGACATGACTATTGGACCTTGGATTTTAGAGTAAGAATAAATCTGCTACGTAAGGCGTATAACTATGACAAACAGCGCATTGACGAAGTAAACTTACCGCCGCCGCTAAAAAAATTAATGAACTCGAAACTTTGGAAGAACTAACTGCGAAATCTCTCCCATTTTGTCTCGTAGTTCTTTAACGTTTTTATTCTTTTCCTAGCATTCTTGCAAAGTCTTTTCTCCGAATGTCTTGCGCCCATGCTAATATTTACGTTTTGAAGTAGAGCAAAATGCTAAGATATTTGTGCTAGTTAGTAAAAATATATAATGATTCTTCAAATTAATTAAGGAGCTCCCTTCAATCATTTACCTCTCAGCCAACATAGTTCAGTTACAAATACTATATAGATCAGTAGTAAAGTATTGGTTAACTGGGGAGTAGCTGGTGTGTCTTGCTATTCTAGTGCTTTAATTAACCAACAAATGTGAAGCAGATAAGCTAATTTTTCTTTGATATTAGGTAACTTTCAGCAATAGCAACTTGGGATAGATAGTATTAAGCAGTTCAGGGCAAAGTCTATATTTAACAGTGTACAAACTAAAGATACACATAGCTAGACACTCATGTTAGCGAGCTTAATTGCATGGGCTTACTCGGCTAAATACCGGGGTCATCCTATAATTTCATTGCTGTAGCTTAGGTTCGATTCAAGAAACAATTAAAGTTCAGTAATTCCAAGTCACAACTTACACAAGACATAATACAACTTCAACAACTGGCCTTGACTTTGAATAACTGAATAGCAAGTGATTAAATACACAATCAACCACTACATGATGTATTGGATAAAATAATTAAGGAGTACTCACTGATTATACTGCATTCATGTTCCTGCCACTGCCGAAAGTACGAACCTTGAAGTGCCCATAAATTGAGGAACAGGACTGGAGCCTGGATGTTGCGTAATGCAGATTTTGTTGGGGTCACCAAGTGCATTTACTTTACCAACAACTCATTAGCTATTTCCCTAAAACACATGCATTCTTCACAATATACCTGCAATTGAAATAATTTCTTCTCACTGGATATTGTGTAACATGTCCACTTTACTAAACAAGACGTATCAGCAAGTCAGTCTGAGTTATCACTTAGAAGTACAGTATTCAAATTACCATAAGCATCTGAAGTATCATCAGAATTAACCACTACTATCTCTGATGAGCCATAGCCTGAACTATACTGGCTACTTCCTTGTGCCTCAGACTCATCAGACATTGCTAGCTGACTAAAACAAGCCCACAGCCATAGGCTTGCAACAAACCAAGCACAGCTGTTTCCCTATCTACATCATCACTAAGCCTCGCCCACAACATGAAGCTAATACGATTTTGGTTATATGTGTCTCTAAGCTGAGGGGAAACTACCAGAAAATAGTAAAACAAGTAGAAAACCATTGTAATTGCCTTAAATAAGTTTTCTGTCAAATTTCACATTTCCAAACACACAAAAAATAGCTACTTATTATTTATAATAGCTACATAAATATGAATAATTCACAATTAAAATTTCTCTGTGAATTTTTTAATAATACTTGTTGAAACTTATGGAGATACTATTAGTTGCTGCCTTAGTACTGATACACAGTAGAAACATTATTACCAGTTTAAAACAAAACAACTGTAGTCGCATAGCTATAGCAACTCGGAACAATTTCTCCAATAATTGCCTTTAAATAAAAAAATTTTAAAACATATTGAACTCATAAACATGCTGACTCAGTCCTTCTATTATATAAAAACAACAAGACGTTCATATTTTGAGAAGAAAGGTTGGAAAGAGTTCATCTTGCTGCACAAATAATACTTCCATTGCATCCTATTCTTCATATTTTGACTGTCAAACAATAAGCAACAAATGCATAACATAACTTTATTCTTGCACAAACCACAAACTAGAATACACTTGAACTTTATCAGGTGAAAAGTAAGTTGAAATTAAACAAGAACTCAGGTGATATTCCTGAGTTTTAGTAGTTCCTAATGATAAACACCTAATTACTCCTACACATAAACTAATATTACAAGTTCTATGATGCCACTTAAACAATTCATAAATTCAGATATATTTTAGTTTGGTCCAGCATTCATTCTGCCATGAACAATTTTCTAATAATGTGTCTGTCCGCCAATGACAGCGTCCATAACCATGAACAATTCATAAAACAAAATGAGTAAGGTAGAGATAAGTCACCGTTAAACTAGCTACATCGGTAATGGCAATAAGAAATTAGTAAGAACTATGATAACTTGGTACAGCATTACATATTCATGAATAGAAGAACAGAAAAGGAAGAGAAACAGGGGAAAAAAATATCAGCACTCACTTCAATATTAAAGTGTTACCATAAAAGTTTAGTTCATTACTTTTTATTTAATGGCACATAACAGTTCTTGCCAGACTAATGGTAACAGTTGTGATCTTATAACAGTTTGCCATTATGACCTAATACCAGAATGACGTGAATTAAAGCAGTGGAATAAGAAGTAATGCTGCAATTTTTTAGCTCAATTTAAAAATAGCTTTAAAATTTGTTGGATATTAAAAGCAACACTATCAAATTAACTACCGGTGTATTATACACATATGTGACCGTCTACAGGAAAACCGGGCACAACGCGGCGTGCGTTAATATCGAGAAAATATCGATCGATTTCTTAAAGATGTATTGTTTCAAGCCGACGGAAGGGAACGGTTAGATCTATTATAGTGGGAACGACTTAAGCTACGACGATAAAACTTGGAGAGCTCAATCTGGACGCCGACAACTCTGTAAGTGCACAAAAAAATTTTTTCGAAGGGTGCTGCGTTGTGCCCGGTTTTCCTGTAGACAGTCACATATATACATACATACATGCATACATACATACATACATACAATACATAAATACATACAGTATACGCAAAATTATAGCACTTCATCAAAATAATAAGCCACACATTAAAGATTTGATATTCATGCAGAGTGCAGTATTAACCCTTTCAACTGCAAAATAACTGCAAATAGATAAACACCTATCCATATCTGATACTAGACTGTCAGTAGCTAATTCTTCGTTCAGTATAACTTCTTGAAACTCATGCAAATCACCACTTTGTCTTCTAATGCTGTAGTCAAACGCTTGGAATCTTCAGAGCAACTCTCTCTTTGTTGGCTTTGTAGGCATAAATACTTCTGAACCTTCTGGTTTACTTTATTCATGATCTAAATTGCCGAAGTTGCTCTTAATCCAAGTCTACTACCTCAACAATTGACTGCCCATTTGCCGTTTTGAAGTAAGCCAAAACTCAGAGTGTACACTATAGCCTTAGAGATACACCGCAAGGCATTCGAAAATCACTCACAAAGTATATATCCAGCTTCTTGCAGCTGTATTGTTCGAGTGGAAGCAACGCAGACGAGAATAAACAACAAATTTATTTCAAACTGTCGTAAAGCAGTTACGGTGAAAGGGTTAAGTGAGCTTATTGAAACTGTAGTATTTTACTTATTGCTTTCTGAAGCATACCTGCCACTTGGATTCCATATCATCTAATGATAAAATCTGCAAGACTGAAAGAGAAGTTTTCAATTCAGTATCCAAAAGAATTTCACACAAATACTGAGCATCATTCAATGCTCGATGTCCTGAAATAAATCAATCAATCGATCAATTTATCAATAAATAAATACATAAATATGCCAAGCATAAAGATCATCAATAAGCATACCTCTATATTCCTTCTTTGGAAAATATCTTTCATATGTTCGTTGCAGAGATAAGCTTGGCAGACTATTTAGTAAGGTATATTTCTCCTGTTCCTTCATCTAAAATGGAAAGACAAAAAAATATGACTACAGAATATTACTGATAACTGCTTTTCATCAACAGCACCTTTTTAGTCCAAATCACAATAAAAGTGCAATTAAATAGAGTAATTCTAATGAATCAATTCAAGGACTTAATAATTAGTGAACAGAATGTCTTCATTTAGAGAGATTTGTTATAAAAATGTACTGTCCATTCTACCTTGACCAAATGTAGATACGAGTCAAAAAAAGACACTTTGTTGTCTCTGAAGAAGTCTAAACCAATCTTGTTCCTATGCATCTCTGAGAACAGCATTGGGAAGTCAAAATGGTATCCATTATGCGCACCTAACACTGAATAACAGAAACCATTATATTTTGGCTGCAAATTAAATACATTTTAACTAGTAAGGAAGCAACAATAAACATGGCAATTGAAAAATTGCTTGTTAGGCAAATTTTCATCTTACAATAACAGCTTATCATTATTACTAATACTTCTATCACCTTTATTGTTATTAACCCTCAGCGCGCATGCGCCCAGAGGGTTACAGTAGTCCTAGTGTCATTCATTCATTCATTCTGTCACTCTGTCTGTCAACAGGCCACTTCTGGAAGGTAGGAACCAGCCAGGCTCTGAAAGCGGCATCAAACAGCAGTATTTCACGAAGTATATTCCTTTAATATGCCAGAATTTTGATTTTGGACTTCATTTTCCAGAAAAAAGCGAGTCTTTCCAGAGCCGTGCGATCGTAAGCTTACAGCGGGAACCGCCCCTTAAAAACGTGCTTGTCACGTGAGCCAGCTTGCAGGTTGCAAATCACTTTTAAATAGCTAACAATTACATGCATTCAGCGTGAGGTGATGAGTTGAGTAGTCGTTGAGTGAGCAAGTACCTAACCTAGTAGTCTCTGGTTCGAATCCGCGTCGATGGTATTTTTTTTTTTTCATCCTGTTTTTTTTCTTTTTCCTTTTGTCTTCTTGCCTTATTTTCCTCTTCCTACTGTTTTTATTTCTTTTCTATCTTTTCCTTTCATTTCCTCTTTCTTTCCTGTACTGTTTTTCTTTCTTTCTTCTTCCTTTTTCTTTTCTTCCTACCTATTCTCATTCATTCCTCTTCTTTATCATACTAGCTAACTAGCGCTGAGGGTTTGCACTTCAGTGCTCTAGTTACTATTATTAGTAGTAGTAGTAGTATTGCTATTTATTAAATTGGGCGAGCAATCAAAGCAAACAAGACCATATTAGGGTTGAAATCAGATGTATATACATATATGTATATGTAATATTATTATACGAGTCACTGTACAATATGGGGAGATATTTCATGAGGAACATGCATAATTATTGTCACATGGTGAAGGCATGTGATAATACAAACTTCTGAGTGAAATGTCATCCCCATATTGTACTACAAGTATAATAAATTGTTGATTACCATACATCCGATATTTTTCCAAAACATTACCTTTTTCTTGCTTTCTTAAAGTTTCCTTTTCACTTCTACCCGCAACACCTTTAAATTCTTTGTCTGTCAAACTGCAATACATTATCTGAATCCCATATCTTTTTACCAAGCTTCTTGGTAGAAAGATATGTTGCCAAGTTTGTATTTTTTTCCTCATTTCTCTTCTTTACGGCAATAAAAAAAAGCCTCGTCATTCAGAGGTAACTCCAAACACAAATTCAATTGTCCAGAACTATGCACGCGCATATTGGAGTTTTCAATATGCAGCATTCAATATGGGGAAATGTTGAACGTCATTTGATGAGGAAACACTCAAGAAATTATCCAATGTACAATAAATATATTTATACGTAAAGATAGTATGTGGTCTCTTAAACACATGCGCCAGTACTAAAAGGATAGCTTTTAAGCCAACCTCAGTTTCTTATGGTACTATAAAGAAGTAAGTGTAATTCAGTTCTATGTCTATTTCCTAACAATCCTTTATTTTCAAGTCCCAAAATGTTGCAGCCAGTAGTTACGTAGTTACCATGGTATAAACTCGTAATGAGAAACAATTTTAATAACATTGCCATTTATTCATAACTGAGTGCTTGTTGTCAAGAGCTACCAGTAGCATTTTACATTGCAAAACAACGAAATTTTGGGGGAAAATTCTACATTCGTTGAAAAAGCACTACATATATGTTAGCTAAAATTAATGGTCAACAACTATATACTTGGATGGAAATACAACCATTATGTCACCTAAACCCCAGATAAAAATGTGGTGACTATGATAATTACATTGTTGTTAGAAGAGAACAAGTTTCAGATACAGATCTATTTGTAGTCGACAAAAGCTACTTGACATTAATGTGCATCCTAACTAGGCTTACTGTTCGGGCATACCACTAGTATTGTTATCATCATTATTCCAGCTATATTTTCTAACCTGGATAAAAAGGGATTCCATGATAATTTGAATGAGTGTCCAAATGCAATTTGATCCAAGAACAGAACTTTAAGAAGACTTCTTTGAAGCTTTCTTCTTCAACTAAGTCTTCAGCATAAATGCCATGAATGGTGGATGCTGCCACAAAATATAGTTGGTATTAAACGACAAAAAATACTACTACTACTATAACTATTACTACTACTACTACTGCTAATGAATATTATTAACAAATCATTGACTAATACAACTTAACAGAACTTCACATTTTAAGCCACTTACTTATCCGAGGAATTTCACACTCAACTTTGACCAGCCTTGAAAATGATTTCTCAGGCAGATCGGTACACAAGTCCACACTTGATCTCACTACAGCTCCTATTTCTACTATTGAATCTCTATATGTATTCAAACCAGTAGTTTCACAATCATAAAAAATAACAAGAGGCTTGGCTGTCGGAGTACATGCGTCCATCTCCAGTGCAGACGCCATAGTTTTCGTGAACTTCGACTGCAAATACATCCAAGATTAGTAAAGCATAACAATTCGATGATACTATCACTCCTGGCATTATTGTCGTTCTTCTTACCTTAGACAGCCTCCTCAGAAAAGAATTTATGGCAACAGACATCATCAGCACCTTGTTGTAACAGCGATACTTTACCCAATCAAATGGAAAAGCGCCGCTTTACCCAATTAATGTTCGACTTTGTTATTAGTGGGCGTTCACTGTAGGTTACTCGTATTCACTGTTGTTGTTTTTGTGTGTGTTTTTTGTTTTTTGGTCGTTTGTCTTTTTAATGCAACAAGATTCATACAAAAGGGTCAGGAAGTCAAAGATTTTCATTGCATACTTTTCAAATTCTTCCTATAAGTGGCAGACTTGATATTTTGCTAGTTAACTGTGACTATTGTCTCAAAGACAGGATCTATATGATTGTTAGAAGGATCAATGTTGGCTAGCACCAGTCTACACTGTTGTGCCAATTACACGTTTTTATTTTTAGTTAAAATTTTAAAATAGCTATTCTGTGGCATTGTTAATTCAAGGAAAATGCAATGGAAAGAGCTAAGTAGCTCATGATTGATGGTAAGACTTATTCAAACACACATGAAAACAAAGCAACAATTTAAGGAAATACTGGTCATTATATAATCAGTCTCCTTGTGGCCCCTTCTTTGACGATGAGGAGTAAATAAAGCTAAAACAACAACAAAAACAAACAAACAACAACAGCAAACAAACAAACAAAAAAACCCAACAAAATGAAAACAATAGTAGCATGGCATTTTTCTGGGACACATAGCTAATAATATAATTTCAATTCTCCTTTTCAATTTTTAATTAACTTTTTTTTGCCCTCACATGTTGTAACTAGCACTGTCTTTGGGCTCCTCCATTGATTTTCATCACACTTAGTGTTGTTCCCAATTAACGTACATTTGTAGGCAGAGGCTCTATTAAAGGCACTTACTTTTAGTAGTAGCTAAGTCGTATGATGTAAATCAAAAGATACAGAGTGAGAAAAATAATGAAAATGTCTAGCTATCAAACACATACATCTACTGAATATGGCTTATTTTATTATAAGACATAAGAGAAGGTAGAGGTTACAAGTACCTATTTGCTGTGTGTTCAAATAAATAGGAATTCTTTCAGGCTATAAGTACTTATTAAATGTTGTTTTAGAGACAGTAAAGAATGTATAGGAAAGATTAGTGGTCAATTGGATTATAGCCAGGACTTCTTTCCGACTAATGTAAAAGCACTCTGTCCATTAAGATGACAACCCAGCAACTTTCAACCGAGTCATCTAAGCCCCAGTATTCAGACTGAAGGGATATATATTATTGGACTGATGTCCTTTCTGCATTAGAATGACCTCTCCCATGTATTCATCTCTATTTTGCTGTCACTTCCTCTCTAAGATTTAGAACTCTGTCTGGAAAGAATCCATAGCTAAGTAGCTAAAGTTACTCTGTTATGGTTGCACTTCAAATATAGCGTACACTCTAGAGTGCAGAATGTGAAGACCAAGTCTCAACAAAGGCATACCACCATGAAGGTACATGTGGACAAACAAAAAAGCATTGTGTTAGGCAGCAGTAGTATTCCAGGTGTGTTGTAGCTATTGCAGGATGACGTCTTACAGAGTTTAATTGTTTAATATTCTCTCTCTTGTTGTAGCTATTTCAAAGTATTGATTGCACAATGAATGTTAATGTAGAAGGACACCCCATATTACTAGTCTATGTGCAATGCTTCCACTAATCATTGTAGTGCTGTACAGGGATTCTTTTAAAGAATGGCTTTATTTTTTTTTAAATGTTTAATACACATCCAATAACCAAAACAAAGGTGTGGGAACGTCCCCAGACAAGTCATGAGAAATTCACTCCCTGGAGAAATGAACACTAGTTTTCTGTTTGTTCAATTATTTAGTTTTATTGTCCAGTGTCCTCATTATGCTTACATATTTTCTGGTTGTCTAGCTGTAGTTGGGGGGAGCCGATCACAAACTATATAAGGTAAATCCCTAGACCATTCTTTTGTCTCACAACTCTTGCTGTCGTTATTGCATGTCCTGAAGGGTCTCATAGTTGGTTAAACACGAAGGATTGAGAACTGGTGGCAGCATACCAACAATGTGGTGTTCAGAAAAAATCTTATCTCGGTGTGCCAAGTTCCCCCACAAAGTGAAAATTCCAGACAAATCAATTCACACCAAAGACAAAATAATTAGCTACACATGATATGCTCATATCTATACAGACTATGAACACTTCACTATTGCAGTATAGTTGCAACTATTGACCATAATGACTAGTCAGCTCATCTTCTGTATATTATTCTACTTTATCTTCCCTATTCTGGACGTAAAGAGTCAGGTAGAAGGAGATGTGAAGCTCATTAATGGTCCCAGTAGCCATCAGGGAACAGTGATTGTCTACCACAACAATGCCTGGGGCACTTTGTGTGATGACAGTTGGGAGAAAAAAGATGCAGACGTCATCTGCCGACAGCTAGGCTTCGAAGAGGCGGAGGTGGTATGGTATGAGGCCCACTATGGTTCTGGTCCTGGAGAGATATGGGTAGACCAGATTGAGTGTCCCATCAATTCTAGTCATATTCTCCAGTGTTCACCTCATGTTCAGCAATGGGGTGTTCATGACTGCAACCATTTTGAAGATGCAGGTGTCGACTGCGGCCGAAAGATGGTGAAAATTGCAAGCCTCCCTATATCTCTGTCCTGCCCTGAATATCACCAATTGGGGACCTGCCAGAATTGTACCACTAATGTCCCGGTTGATCCATTTGATTGCTCGCAGCATTCCACTGTGGAAGGGATAGTCACTGCACTACATGAAGGAAAATGGTATCCAGTGAACGGGCAAGGATTTGGCCTTGAAGAGGCCAGGGTAGTATGCGGTAGACTTGGGTTCCCAATTGCCCTGGGAAACCCAAGCTTAGAAGAACTCTGGAGTAATCATGACGGCAGCTTCTGCACTGGGTCTGGAATGGGAAGTGACATGGCTCCTGGGTCTGGAATGGGAAGTGGCATGGCTCCTTGTACAGAACAAGAAATTCTTGAAAACCATGAATATCGCACTTCTCTTAGCCAGGTACTTTTAAAAGACTTGGAGTGTACAGGTGGAGAAGCTGACTTGAAATACTGCTCATTTTCAGAATTGGGTCCTATTCCTACTTCTGGTTTGAATGTAGCCTCGGTAAGGTGTGGATTCAGCAAACAGACATGTAGTAGTCCTCCATCTGTTCCAAGTGAGGTAAGCTATGCTTGAGTCAATACTTGGGTTAAACGACTTTACTTTGGGGTAAAATAGTATCAATAAAGATCAATAGCAAATTTTTCTCGTTCTAACAGCCAATATTGTTAATTAAAAATTAACCCGACGTTTCGACTTCTTGCCAATGTCCTCTTGCTATTATTATAATTATTTCAGCCGAGAATGACTGAATCAATGAAGATCAAATATAATATGAGATATACGATAAAATATATAAATTACGGTTACTTTGAATAACTTTTTTCCTTTGTTCCCAATACGGCTAAGTTAAAACTTGTCAAATAATTCATTCAAAGGTTTCTTTAAAAGATATTCTATAGCCATATCATTTTGTTGTGTTTCTTTAGAAGTACCGGTTGAAAGGGTCAGCTGTTCCCTGGATGGGACGAGTGGAAGTGCAAACATCTTCCGGTGGGTGGGCCACCGTCTGTGACAATGACTGGGACCATGTGGATGCTAGTATTGTTTGTAGAGCCTTGGGCTATGGTGCCGCTAAGACTGTGATTTCAGGAGCTAATTTTGGCAGAGGTGTTGGTGAAATAATTTACACTGAACTAAAGTAAGGAAAATAGATTTAGTTACTATAATTAATTTTAACTAATTCAAGCTGCTTGCGGACTTTTTATTCATAGATGTAATGGGACAGAGAAGACTCTATCAGCTTGTAAGGATAAACGGACAGGAAGTCACGCCCAGTCTTGCAGCCATGAGCATGATGCCAGTGTGGAATGTACCAGACCTGATGTCTGCCCTGACACTGTCATTGAAACGGTAATATAAAAAAGTATATTATAATATAATTTAATCACTTCTGTACTTCTTATAATTAATACAATGTCATCACTATGATAGTATTTGTAGTTAAGATCTTATTACAATTTAATCAACAGGAAAGAAAATCAAATTAGAGCTGAGATTGACATAAGAATGCAAAATAAATACCTCTTTCAAAATAATTCCCTTAACTCAAAAATAATTAAGAATAAGAATGAGGCTTCACGTAATTGATTGAATAGCATGTTTGACCTCTTCAATTGTTTTCTTACATACTACTCCATTCAAAGTACATTACTGGATGCTGCACTATGTCAGATAGGCTTGTTTCAAGGCCTATAAAACCTATATTTCTACCTAATTTGTAAATACACAAATTGATGTATTCTTACCACATTGTTCAATGTTAAGACATATAATAGTGTGAACACATAACTTTATTTTTCTAGAAAGCAAAGCTTCTCGATGTTCCAGTGTCAACTACTTTTAACAACAGCTTTGTGGAAGTTAATGGCCCAACAGGTTGGGGGTTCATTTGTATTGAGTATATGAGCTGGAAAAGTGCCAATGTCATATGCCGTAGCACTCGGCATCAATTTGCATCCAACGTTCGTGCTGGGTCATACAATGGAAGTGCGGTCAGGTATGGAGGTATACTGGAATGCTCTGGTGAAGAAATGTCCTTGTCTGAGTGTGGTATTGCATTGGTACAGACAAGCTCTTGTAAGGATGGAGAGGCAATCGTTGATTGCAGACCAGGTGGGTGACTAAAGTAATGCTCAATAATAGCTCTGGAACATGCCGACTGCAGATTAATTACTTTTATCATTGGCAGAAAACAATTAAATCTAAATTGATTTTTTAGTAGTATAATCATTTAATAACATTATGTAATCCATAAATGGAATACAATCCAGTTTACAATACATTAGCTATTTACTTTGGATCAGCTTTTTTTTTCATGAATATTTTTCTTCTTCATAGTAAAGTTGAAGTAGTTCTAAGAAGCATAAACATAGCAAAAAAAATTATTTACTGTGCTTTAATGATCAATAACCCTTTCCAATTTCATGCTAATGTGTACTCCAATGCCACCCTGCCCACTTTGCAGTAGCTCATATAAACCTAATCATATTATATTCACATAATCCAGGTCTTCCAGACTTGGTTCCAGATTTGGGTACCACCTCTCGGTCCTTGTCCAGAAATATCTACATCATCTCCACGTCGATCAGTCAGTTGACTTGTGCACTAGAAGAAGGCTGCTTATCCAGCTCCGCCAGCGCTACTTCGGAATCTTCCCGTTTCCTTCTTCGTTTTGACAGCTTGACAATGAATTGGGGTACAGCAGACTTCCGCCCACATCGTAGCCGTGATGACTGGCAGTTTCACACGTGCCATAACCATTACCACTCATTTGAAGCGTTTATCCATTATGACTTACTAAATTCAGTAACTGGGGATAAAGCAGCAGAGGGACATAAAGCAAGCTTCTGCTTGGAAGATTCTTTGTGTGAGGATGGTGGACGAAGGTATAATCTTCACTATACAATTATAATTAGGTCTTTATTTCAAATTGGTTCATATTACTGTAAGGAAATTGTTACTGTGTAAAAGTATCATGACACGTTATTAGGATTAATACCACCATCACAGTTTCACTTTGTGAAAGGCGTCCAATTAGGGGAAAATACACTGGGGGTAGCTGTAAAAGCCAGCCCCCCCCACCCCTCCTCTGAACCAAGTTTATTGATAAATTATGATGTACAAGGGTACCAATACAGACAACTGTGTTTATGGGACTGTGGGACAACTGCATGCTAATTTATGCTCTTAATTGATAAATAAATGTCCAAATCAATTTATATATTATATTAAGTTTCATAAATTTTTGACTTAAATATATTTGAGCCCTTCCCTGTCATTAGTGCTTGATCTGCCCTTACCAACAATTATTAACAATCAACAAGCACTTTTACTCAGCTAATCTCTTCTGTTTGTGTGTATTGCTTAGCTATAGCTGCCGAAGAGAACAAGGAATAGGTGTGAACTGTGGCGATCTGTACAAAGCCGATCTGGACTGCCAATGGATTGATATCACTGATGTTCCCTCGGGATTGTACGACCTCCGTCTGATTGTGAATCCAGACTACCTGATACCAGAGAGTGACCATGACAACAACCAACTCACATGTCGTGTTCAGATAGCACACATTGCGTCATACTTTTGGTTAGTACGATCCTTCGGCTGCCAAATATCAGGTATACTAACAACAAAAGATTGGACATGTTAAAACAGGGATCCTAAGGCACAATTAATAATAATTATGTGGATTGATCTTGCAAGTTTGTTTACTGTTGTGTTTGCTGTTGTTGTTGCTGAGATTTCAATTTTGTCAAAGCTCACTAAGGCCGTTTCTGAACTACTCAATTAGACATAATTACAATAAAATAGTTGACTTCCTACACATTTCCTGAAATCCTAATTAGAAGAAAATGTAGTTAGCTTCCTACATAGTTCCTGATCCTTAAGTGAATGCAGGAAATCATATAACTAATTATTAAGAAAATGTGTTTTAGACATTAAAGATATTTTGTATTTTAATTGTTTTGTTTTTTGTTGTTGTTTTTTGTTTGTTTGTTGCTGTTTTTTTTTTTGTGCTGTTACTGTTACTTAAAGAGTTTTTTCTTTTTTCATGTAAATGTCAATTTTTTTTTTTTTTAACTAAACAGCATGGAAATTAATTAGTTGTGTAACAAAAAAAAATTGTAACAAAATAATATTTAATGACCTTTATCTTTGTATTTGCAGATCACTGAACAGATGATGTATTTGAACAATTGGAGTCAATCTTTTAACCACTGCATTTAATATTACTATCATCTTAGCAATAAGAAATGTGATAAAATTAAAGTTGAAAAAAAAAAGAAAAAATTTAATACAGCAAGCAATAGCTATTAGCTACAACAATAATACAAAAGGAACTCCAATTTTATTGCAGACTTAATAATATAGCCAATTTCCTTTATTTTTTCCCCAAAATTTATCTTTATACATATCAATATATAAATTAATGGGAGGTTTTTTTAATGAGAGCTGATTTAGCTAATTAGCAACAATGAAAGCTATTCTACAAATTGAAAACAACCTCTACAAACAGGCATAACAGACAACAAGACTCTATACAACACCTCTTCATACATTTAATGATTGCACCAATAGTTTCCAGTATTTTCCAGCACTGGAATTTGTTTACCTTATAATAGCTACTCCTGCAATGGCTTACACGATAAGCAAGAAGTAGCTAGTGCTTCTTTAAATGAATGAAATATTAAATGAATCAAATATTATACTTTTGTTGATACAATTCATAAGTGGTTTGCTGTAGTAGGAAGTGAAGTGCTATATAAACATTTCCTCTGATGACAAGTTTATAATTACAATTATGTACTTAGACATTTGAATATGCAGCTATAATAATGTGAAAGCTATTAGCTACTATAATATTATAATCATTCAATGTGTTAGATTCAACTGCTGGTTTTACAAGACAAAGTAGGGTGCTATGTTAACAAAGGACAAAAGCCTCTTACACCTACTTCAAAAGAAGTTAGATTTGTTCTAGTTTTGTATCAAAGCAGCTACTATACATTCAATACATCAAAATGCCTTCCAGACAAAACACAAGTCATTCAAAAAATGAAGGCTTAACCTTATTGGTAAGTGAATATCTCACAAATAAAATACACACATTTCTACTGTTAATGCCCAGCTCATATCAATATGAAGGGAACTAGGAAAGGTTAGGGTTAATTGTGTAGCACTTATGGCTGTGAACTGACACTTCCTTGTTATTGAAGCAAAAGAGGCAAGACATGAATAAACTGATGCAACCACACAGTGTGCAATCATTGAAAATGCAATTTTTAATTGTGATGCTATAAAGCCTATCCATGCAGTCTTCATTTTAGTCAGTTTATTTGAGCGAAAATGAAGATCTATTTTTTTGCCGTTGCATTAGTTGTAGTCTTCATACAACATAGTTGGTCTCTACCTAGTAATCGTGATACAAATTTTCAAGATGGTGAAATGGAGAGTTTTAATAGGGAGCTAGATAGGCTGTCTCGGACTGACAAAAAGCTTCTTGATAAGCTCAATAAATTAAAACAGGCAAAAACTAGCAAAGAAGGAAGGCTTGTTGGTGAAGAAGAACATGCTGGTGAAGAGGAATTGGTGGGAGAACAAGAATTTGCCGGCAAAGAAGAACGAGCTGGCAAAGAAGAGTATGCTGCTGAAGAAGAATTTAAAGGAGAAGAACTTGATGCTCATGATGAGGAGCTTGCTGATGAAGATGAGGATGATGATGATGATGATGTCATGATGGAGGATGATGATGATGATGATGAATTACTGGAGCAAGTAACTGGCAGAAGAAAGAAGAACATGTCCAAAATTCGATAATGGAAAAAAGCTACAAAGTTCTTCTGCCAAGAACTTCTGAGACTTTTGTGACCTGTTAATATTATCATAGAGCTACACACTTCTTAAACATTTAAATTCATGAGTAAAACATATAGCTGTTACTTTGTTTTGTAGCCACCAATTTCTATATATTGTATTGCTTAAAGTTGGTTATTTTGTAGCTTTTATACAAATACTAGCTAGCTATATCTTCCATTACCGATAAATTGTTTCACTGGAAGTCTATTAGTGAAAATGTAAATAAATTCATTTAATATAAAATAAGCTATAATAACAACTTTCTCTAGGATATATAAACTCTCTGAGTTTCATTTCAACATGAAATAGCTAATAGGTGGTCCCTAGTTCCGTCTTTCTCCTGGTGTAGTGCACTCAGCACATAGTTGGATGTAAGGTCAGTAATAACTGAACTCAGTAACTTGTAAGTAGCCTAATTAACTACTACTCACCACCCTTATAACACAAGACCCTCTCCCTCTTGTTAAAAAGAGGGTGTGGCCACACTAAACTTTGTCAGGCACATGCAGAACTGCGGAAAATATGAAGTGAATAATCTCAACATTTACTTTCACATCCCTCAGATCTTACTCAGTATCTTTAGTCAAGTATGCTGTGCACCACATTGGTAATTAACATAATGGTCAGAAACACAGTCAAACTACCTGATATGAAGTGACAAAATTGTGTCATCCAACTTTCAGTTGAATAAGACAACTATACTTCTCGAAGCTCCAGCAACTCAGGATGGTTCACTAGTTATCATTGTTTTGAGAGTGTGTTGTTCAATTAAAGCTGCTGCTATGAAATTCATACTCAGACCATGACTCATTAATGTTAAAAGCTCACTCAGATGAACACACTCTTATAGAATGCTCAATTTTGTACTCCTCTCTTACTTACCACGCTTTTTAAATAGCTACCACATTTATTGTGCAATTGCACATTATACCAAATTCCTCCCATTCATTCCACTTGTACAATGCACTACCACACTATTATTTAATTGTGTGGATACCTCTACAGGATGTGTCCTTTTTTGATGAACACATTTGTTTTAGCTATTTATTTATGACAAGTTTGTAAACTAAATCTTGTGCACACAAGTTTGCTCTAATTAATGCACAGTGTGTTTAATAATAATAATAAGGATAAAATTGAATGCAGCATGGTTATTTTTATGTGAGCAGTTCCATCTTAAGCATCATGATGCTGTTTTGGGATTTTGTTTGAATGAGTATCAATACACCAGATAATCTCTGACATGGTTTGGAAGAAAAGCACAAGTATTTATGTTGTTTTTTATCACATGATAAATAAACTGCTACCCATTGCAGTAGCAAGAGATCATGGCTGTCATTGATGTGCATCTTCACCTTCATTACTTAATTGAATAGTGCTTCTATACAACACCCCCTGCAACGAAGCGCAGACAGTTTGAACAATCTGCATAGTCTGTTCCTTCATTATACCTAAACTGAGGGACTTTTACCCCTCCATGGTTTTCTTGGTCCTTGGAGCCAGATTTCTTAGCAGAACTGAATCTTCTCAGTTTACATCTACATAAAGTGTACAACTCCTAACTTAACCCCTCGAAATACCTCCCATGCTCATGTTCATCCCAGATGCTTTCGGGCTGTAGACGACACTGTTCCTAAATATTTTATTGTACCTTAAGGTAACGTTTATTGACGGATACTAATTTTGGCGATTTTCTGATATGGTGCATTTGACGGATATTAATTTTGGCGGTTATGGTCTGTAATAATGCATAGAATTTTTCACATGCTTCATAAATTATCAGTAATAATATTAATGTAATGGTCCAGGAGTATAATAAAAAAGATTTCATGTTATGAATGTCATAATTAATATTTATTAATAAATTAATTGTTTATTGTCTAGTTCTTGTAGATGTCCTGAAAGGGATCCAGTGGTGGGAGTACAGTGCTGCCATCAAATAAGCCAACAATTCCAGCTTTTTTCCACCCCTTGACGATAACAATTGATGGCAAATTCGAAGATGCCACTGCCGCTATTTTGAAAGATATCTACGATAGCGAGGAAGAAGACGATGAAGACGACGAAGCCATTGAAGTTAATGCATGAAGAAGAAGACGATGAAGACGAAGCCATTGAAGTTAATGCCAATGAAGAAGAAGACGATAGTAGCGAAATGAATGTTGTTACCTAGTTAGCTTGTATTATCTCGTATATGTTTAAATTGTTTACCGACAATTGCACTACAGAAACTCACTTGCAGCCTATCCAGTAAATTAGGTAAAAGATCGTCAATATAGCCTCATCAATTGTTAGCGGGTTTCAATATTAGCGAAAAATGGCAAATCGCTAATATTCGCTAAAATGAGTACCCGTTAATAAATGTTAACTGGTTAACACAACAAATTAAAGTTAACAACACAATAGGATTCCCTTCCTTTCAATCATAACAGGAAGTAAATAACTTGGGTTTCAGGAATAGTGCAACACAAGACACTTCAGCAGTCAATATTGTTGGCTCTTTTTTACACCTTAAGGTAGTTTTATGGGATTACTGTTCAAATCTTGGCTGTCACCTCTGCATCAACATTTCGAATTTAACAGGTTGAATGATATAGACTTCTTTCCTACTCACTATACCTAACATTGAAAAATAACTGAGACAGATTAATCTCTGAAAGACAGGAGCGTTTCAAGACTTCATAAAAGTCTCAAAAGTGACAAATTAAGTCACTCGTCTTCAACATTTAGAAAACCAATGCAGCCTAATTGATTTGCGCTTTCAATTGAGCAGGTGCATTTTTGCTCAACTGGAATAGGTGTGTTTTTGTAGTCACCAATAGCTCTCTTGGAACTAGAATCCTTTTCCACATCTGTGGCCCTCTCTAAATTATATAACAAAAGACCCTTAAACTGCATCCATAATAGATGAAACTGCTAATGCTGCTTGTGTAACATTTATCCACTAATCTCAGTTTGTCTGGCCTCAAACTTGAACCTCATATACAACATCTTCAGATTGTGGGTGTTACCGGTGGAACAGTGAGCAAATCCTATATGTACGTTAGTTTCCCTTTCATGATATTGGCTTTCAAGATGTTATTGATGTCAAGTGTCATACCTATAGTCTCCAGGTTGCAGTCCATCAAACCAACTCAACACCCACCTCATGACTTACAGCAATATTCAGGGGACGACTCTCTGGATCTCAATCTGGGTGGAAACCTTATCGTTATAGCTGACCTTGAAAGATGTTTGAGAGTCTCTTCAATTCACTCACCCTAAGGAACTACTATTGAACATTCCACCAGATTTGGTGGACTCCAATGTAGTGCCTTTCCTGATGAATCCCTCTGGTCATCTATTCTGTGAGTTCCAGGAAAAGAGGGTCCTTGACACATCACTATGGTGACTTTGAGAAACGGATCAGATTCAAGGATCAACCACCAATACCACAATTCAAGGAAAGCCATTTGATTACTTTCATGGCACACACAAAATTCTGCCACGTTATCGCTTCGCCATTTGCCTCCTACGCAAATGACCCATTTCAACTCTACAAAAATCACACTTGCAGGAAATGTTTTCTGCAAAGTATACAATCACTACTAAAGAATGGGAAACTTGATGACTTCCAAAATTTTTTTCACAATGACAAGGTTCTTCCTCAAACAAACAAATCTCCTTCATCATTGGGCAGTCTTTAACAGCTATGCAAAGACAACATCAGAAAGGTCATGCACCAGTTGTATCGGGGCCCAACCTACCACCCCAAAATCATCAATCTTGATCAATTTGTTCATGAATCATCAAGTGGCTCTCACCAGAAACATATCCATGATGCTTCAAGAGCTTGCTCTCCTAAGATGACCAGAAATGAACACCGCAAATTTCTCATCAGAGATAGCATGAAAAAGGTCACGAACTGCCAGATACTCAGATTAATCTTCAGCATCAAGTCTTCATCATTTATTACTACATAAACTCCTTCAAATTGATCTAAACGGTTCTAAGCACTCCCTGATATGGCTTCCATCATCCAACCCTGCTTCTATATGGATAACTGCATTATTTATACTAATTCCAATTAGAGTTGCAGTTGATAGTTGTGTAGTCTATTTCAAGTGTCCAAAATGGTCCCAAGGAATTGAGATCCAACTCCTTTGAGCTGCTTTGACATCTACACCGGAGAAGAATCTTCCCTCTGCTTCAAAGAAAGGCTCACTCCACATGGCTATTACCTACTATGAATCTCCTGTCACTGAAAGGCTAAATAGTACCAGCAAACTTTGTTAATATTTTAGATTTATCTCCCCTGTATTTATACTAAACCAAATAATTGAACCAATTAACCAAGCTTGGAAATAGTGAAGCTCTCATCTCACAGCTATCTTTAGTCATCCAGTCCCAAGAAGACTCCACACTTCAGATTTTTCTGATGATCTTACAGTCTTTGCATGGGTTTTCAGACTCTTCAACCGTGGCTTATGGTGCAGTTGTGTGCTCAGTGTACTCTGATTGTTTCCATAGTTGCATTCGATAGCAAAAGAGTGGCATTTTGCAGTAGATATATAATACAAGATGGTGGATGGGAGGGGGGTGGGAACTTATCTTTTCAGTCACTCAAAGTCAAAAAGTAGAACTAAAGTATCTCCTTTGTGTATCCCAGGCTTAAATGAATGGTTGATTGGGGTGGTTAAGAAAACTTATATCAAAAAATGAGCAGTATGTAAGTTCTAAAGCTTTAATAACTTCATAATTTATAATAATGGCTTCAATATAAAAAATAATAAATTAAAGAAGTAAAATTCAGTATATTGAGGTCCAGCCAACCTTAACTTTATTATGGTAATTGTGTTAATTCTTGTCAGTGCCCCCCTTCTACCCCTTTTAGTGAGTTAGCTAAGCCTCTGCAGCATCAAAAGCTAGGTGGCTCCATTACAGCCCATCACTGTCCTTTGTTTATTATAACTTTTTGCCGCTCATTTGCCAAAATTACAAATAACTTGAACCCAAGACCTGGGTATTTCTTCTTCTCATTTCTATGCAGACTGGCCATCTCCACAAATCCCAATAGCTTCTGATCTGCTTGACCATTATATTACATATGTTACCTTACAAACTCCCCAGAACAACTCCATCTGGCTGGAGTTGAATCTTCTTTTCAACACTCACTCAAATTGTTGCTTGCAGTATAGCTACAATTATTTTGCTTCAATTCATGTTTGAGCAAGGAATCTCATCAGTTATTATACACCCTCAGTTCAGAAGAATTTAAACAAGAAATTTACTTATTTTATCAAGCTCAGATGTTTTCAAGTGTATCAGATCAGGGAAATCGCTCTCCCATCTACACAGACACTCTCTCAATTTATGATAGCTACTTATCTTAAATATGATGAGCTATTTGTAACAAAGGCCGAACAAATACAGTGGTATGTATGCATTTAACTGCAGAAGAATCATGGCAGCTCCACATAGGTTCTGTGCTGGTAGAGAAACCCCATCAGATCTGTATATGGACAACTCAGCTCCAACTGCTGCTCAATTTCAAATCAGATTGCACTTCTCCACAACTTTTTATGTGATGTGGCACTTGACTCCTCCCAAGGCATAACACTTCGTCTTTGGTAAACCCTGGATGGCTGGAGTAAAATTAATGAGAATTGCTGAAGTAATTCTGTCTTCTCTTTTGGTAATGAGTACAGGAATGGCTACTGTGTTGGCCGAAGTAGAATCCATGCTCAACTCATTTCTATTGACTCCACAGAGACAAAGAGAACCCCTGTATTATCGTCATCATCATTGGGTGTCCAAGGCAATTGAATAGTACATAATTTTATTTGTATATTATGCCCTCTGCAACATCGTGCTGACAGTTCAGGCATCTAGTCTGGTCCTCATACTGCTCATATCTAAACTAGGAAAGTTATACCCCTCTATTTACAGCACAAATTGAGTTGAAATTTGGAATGAGATATCACTAGAAATTCCAAGGATGGATGAAGCTCGGTTAAACGGAAAGAAATCAAACTCCAGACTGAGAATGCGTGCAATCAGTTCCAAAGCACTTTGCTCATCTTTGAAGGATCCTTATCATATTGTTCATCTTCTTGTGCTCATTTGGCACCAAATTCATCATGCTTTCTCCTCTCTGAAATGGCCAGGGCATTGTAAGCTGCCAAAATAGGGCATTTGCAGCTTCGATGGAAGTGTCAAACTAGCTTGAATGATACTGATCATCGTTCTTTGGTCAGCACACTGATTTCAATTCCTCAAAAACTAGAAGCATAGGCAGAGTAAAAGACAATGATTATTAGCGGTGTAGGGGAGAACCTGGATGGCCCCCAAGCCATAATATCCAGGTCCTTGGTAACTTCAATGGTTACCTTCCACCAACTAATGGTATCATTGCCGCTTTAGTCTACCAATGCCGCCTTTGACTTCCTTTTGCCATAATCTTCCATCATGTTATTTCCATCGTGGTTCCACACAGTAGTAGAATAAAAGATGACAGTCATTAGTGGTATAGGGGAGACCCTGGATGGCCTCCAAGCCATAATATATCCAGATCCTTGGCACATTGTTACCTTTTATCATATTAAAGTCATCATTTTCCTGTTTTTCTACCTTTCACTTTGACTTCCTTAGCTGTAATCTTCTATTTAGTTGTTTCAAGTAGACATATTGTAGTTCCAATGTGTTTTCCACAAAATCCATTGCTGAGCCAACTATGGTTCAGTAAGATACAGCAGATAATAGCAATAATAATGCATTTCCAATTGCAGCTTGCCCGCTAAACCAGATCAGTATAATGGTTTTACAATCTCATGACAACCTGGACTACATAGGAGGAAGTACCATCTTTTAGAATTTTGTCCTTCTGCCATTATTTCATCTTCTCATCATTAGCTACTAAAACCTAATCATCATCAACAGCCACTATAACAACAACCACTACCACAATGGAGTAAATAACATAGCTAATTATTATGCACTTACTTTTGTATTGTAGCTGGTGACGGTGAAGTTGCTTTTGAAGCTGATTGGATAAAACATTTAGAAGTTGGTTTCAGGTGTGTGAGAATGATCATCAAGGTATATTAATTTTGGGGAAATTAAATAAAGACACCTACGGAATGATGATAATGTGTTTTTTTTTTGTTTGTTTTTTGTCTCATCATAACAGTATTTAGGACAACATGAATTATGCATGGCCTAATTTTATACACAAAATAATAAAGTCAAATGTTTTCATAATCATGTTCATCTCTACAACTTATTGAAGTATAGTTTTTTACAGGTTGATTACTCCTCCTAGTAATACTGGTGTTGCAGATCCTTAGCACATTATTCTGTGGGATATCGGGCAATTCTATGTCATACGTATGTATGGCTAAACTATCGTACAGGTTTTCATCCTGTAATACATCAAGTATGTCAATGGCATCTTTGGAAAACTCTTGGCCTAAAAAAATAACAACTATAATAGTCCATTTAAACGTGGTTTGTTTTTTATTACCGATGTAGGCACCATGTTTCCTGTAATAACAGGACTTCTTTGAAAGTTCTTCAAGACTAATGAATTGGCCACCCAATTGTCCCTACAAAATGAGTTTCATTGAAAAACAAGGACAATACAAACGTAATACTTCTGTACAGAGGGAGGAATACCTGAACTTCCCAAAATTGTAGTCTTTTTAAATGTCTTAACCCAATTGTGCGCTTTTTAATGTCAGCAAAAAACATCTGCTTGGCTGTGCTGTGACATCCCAGCATTAGAATGGCTGAAAAAATTACGAAATACATTTAACATTGCTTATTCTGGTATTTAATATTACATACGGAATTCTAGAGTTAGTTCAGTATTCTGTTCATATTGCAGAACTTTCCTATCAAGCCAGGATAAATATAATGATGCACTGTCCTCTCCAGAAAAGTTTTTCTACAGTCCAAATTTTATACATCATTGGCTTTACCATAACACTAAAATAACTTACCTTTTCACTCAGATCTCCATCTCCATTTATTATATGTGCTTTTAATTCCTTTAGATGGTCTTGGTACGTGATATCTAGGATTACTGGCCAAACTGCTGGATGTTTCAAGAGTCTAGAACACTTCTGCTTTGTCGTGTGTACTACATACAAATAAATGAGTCAGTCACGCAGTGAACAAGTCCCCACTCTAGAAGACAGTGGTACTGGAATAAGGGAGAACCTGGATGGCCCCTAAGCCTCAGTTGATCCAGGTCCTTGGGCAACTTTACAGTTACCCTTTCCAGTAGTACTGTCTATTTAGTAAGTAGCCATCTACTATTATTACATGCATCCATTTAGGATACCCCCCCCCTGGAATTAGTGGCTAATTAAATTCATGGGATTCTAGACACAAGTGCTGTTTTTGGATTTTTTTCACTTCTACCTGATCACTCTGCTATCATCAATCCCCCTCCCTCCCCCTTTTCCCCTATCCTTCTGACCTAGTCACCCATCCAGTTTGTCACAGAAATAACTCAGTGTAGCAAGATAGAATAAAAAAAATTAAAAATAAATAAAAAGAGAGGGCACAATTTATTGCAGTGTCTAGATTTCTCTATCATTCCATTTCAACCATCTGGTCACTAAACTTCGATTAGCTACTCTATTGATATTTTAACAAGACAAATGGCTAAGTACAATTTTTCAATCAACTTGTAAAGTGAATTTCTCTTATTTTCTACTTTCTCACAATTTTGTTCTTGTCTTGTCCCCAGCTAGCTACTCCTACTCAGTAGTAAATCTAATCAGACCATCACATCTAAGATTTTATGTAGTAATTCACAGAAGTTGTTTTTCCCAAAACATTTCCCTAGCCTTTACCTGAATTTTTTGCAATACCATTATTTCTGCTTTCTCCCCTCTCTATTTTTCTTCACTTCACTTACTGCAGACTAAACTTATGCTGATTTTTAGTGGTGACCCTTATGGCTTATACACTTACATTGCTGTACTATAATGCCTTGCATAACTATTTCCATGTTCTCTTCTGTATTGGTTGTCCTTCTTCAAGGTATTCTTCTTTCTTTCTTCTTTCTTCTCCCTATTCTTTAGGTATGCAGAATGAAAAAAAAGTTAGTTGATCCAAATATTTATACCTTGCACTAATGAAATTCATCTTCTGAGTGGTGAGGAGTAAACAGGGAGATTCCCTGGACCTTTCCCTGGACCTTTCCCTGGACCTTTCCCTGGACCTTTCCCTGGACCTTTCCCTGGACCTTTCCCTGGACCTTTCCCTGGACCTTTCCCTGGACCTTTCCCTGGACCTTTCCCTGGACCCTTCCCTGGACCTTTCCCTGGACCTTTCCCTGGACCTTTCCCTGGACCTTTCCCTGGACCTTTCCCTGGGATATCCCCATGATGGTCCCCAAGATCCCACACCCCCTCCCCCACAGTCCTTCCCTACACCCCTCCCCAAAATTCCTTACTCACACTCCATGAATAATCAAATTGTTATTATTTTAATTCAACAATACATAGCTCTATTAATAATACTCTACATGCGTAATTCACAAAAAAAACGTGTGAAATGAGAAAACTGATGTATAAAAATAATATAGTGACACCTTATTGCATAATCTATATAAAAAGAAAGTCAACATGTGGTTAAAAGACTGTTGTACTTCATATCTTTTCATTTTTCAATCTCCTAACAACTTCCATAATGACTTTAGGACTTCTAACCTTCAATCTACGAAGTTCTTCTTCAAATTTACTGATATTACATTCACTTTCAATGAATATGTCCTTAAGCTTATCGCATGTCAATCCTTTTCCTATGAGGTTTTTTCGCTGTTCTTGTGTCAGGTTGAAGTGTTTTAGAGTCCTCATTCCTAATTTTATCATCCAACATTTGCGCTGAGAATGAAAGGACTCAAAGCTACAAAGGAGGTGAGTGTGCTTTTCAACCACTTCCGCCAAGCTGGAAGCATATGGAACAGCTTTGTACCCTGATAAAGAAAATATGGATTAGCCTTTAGCAGTAAAAATGAAGGAACCTTACCTGGAAATTTTGTCTTTGGAAAGCATCTTTCATAAATGTCTTCAAGGCGATTATTACCTTTTTTAAAAAGAGAGCTTTCATTTTGTGATTGCTGCTAGATTGTTTCAAAAACATAAACTAAAATTTACCCTATGTATTAGTATTGACTTAAATATCTGTACCTTCAAGTTTCTCAGTGTATCACAGAAAAGCACTTCATGTTTTTCAAAAAATTCTAAATCCATTTGATGCCTCTCCATTTCGAAGAAAATCAAAGGAAAATCATAACTGAAGCCATTATGAGCTACCAGCACTGCAAAAGAGACATACAATTATTCTTGTTGTTTTGCTGTGTTCTCATTGTTTTTACTATAAAATACAGTTACACCTACCAAGCTGATGTTCAACTCCTGTTACTTTGAGAACTGCTCTTAAATACTTCTCTATCAAATTTAAAGCCTTAGTAAAAACATTTTTAAATGTCTCGGCATTTTCCAGATCTTGATCAGTGATTCCATTATACCTTGTAGCTGTATTTAATAATAATAATAACAATAATAATAACAATAACAATAACAATAATAATAATTAATAATAATAATAATAATATAAAATAATACAAATAATAATAATAAAATACTAATAATCATAATAATCATACTAATAATCATGATCCTATAATAATATAATACTAATAATAATAATACTATAAATAATAATCATAATACTAATAAATAATAATACTCCTCTAATACTACTATAATAATAATAATAATACCATACTCCTCATCATACTAATCCTAAGCATCATAATAATAATATACTAAGCCTAAGACTCATAACCTCATACTCAGCCTAAATACTCATCCTCAGCCTAATCAATCATACTACTCCTATCCCCAGCCTCAAACCCACCACACCTCCCATAATGATTCCTATAATAAAAACAACCACAACTCACCATTCCCAAAACTACTGAATACTTGTTTATTAGTTTATTAAGTACCTAATAGAATTACCTTCTGGTGGAATTTCATGGTCTCCAATGCTGACAAATTCTTTAAAGACTCCTGCTGAAATTTCTTCTGTTTCATCAGTGGTGGCCCACATTTTTATACCCATCTGTGTAATTAAAGCTTCACTTGCATTCGTATCAGTGCTAGCACTGTGAATACATGCAAAAACCAAAGCTTTGTCCATGCTGCAAGTTTCAACAAAAACTGACCACTTTCTGATGTGCAGACTCTGATTAAATTTAAGTTCTACACTTCCTTATATATAGTAGCTAAAATGCACTTGCTGGACAAACTGCTGACATAATGCAGAATGCAGGAAGTGTAAAACAGGAAATTTATTGCACAATAGGAAATACATTATGTTCTACAATCTAGATATACACACCGACCTAGGCAACTAGATATATTTAATATTAATTGGTTGTTGTTGTTGTTGTTGTTGTTGTTGTTACTATTGTTGTTACTTTTTAGCTTGTTTGTATTTTTGTTTTTTGTTGTTTTTTTCTTGTAAAGCTGTGGCTTCCTATCTGCTACCTAGTACAAAACAATCAGCTAGAATAATTGCACAACCATTTAGGCTTGATTGCAACAATGTAGAGGTCTCTGAATTTATAATTTAATAAAATTGTTGTTGTTTTTTAACTTCATTTCTGGCTTCTAAGTCTATCTATTGATATATACCCACTCAGAAGGATATTGCTGGAATTTCTTAGGGGCCGGTCCCTGGGAAAGTGCCTTATGTGGTTGTTAAACCAATGATAATATCGATCTGCGCTGTGTAAGCATATTCATACTATTATAATCTGCCATTATCATGTAGCAGGAAATACAAAACAAGAAATTGTTATTGCAACTAATAGTAAATGAATTCCGAACATAAAATTCGAAAAGTAACAGACTATAGATGATAAAAATTCATAACTACAATACTGCGACATTAGCTGTCACAGATTATAAACGAGAACATTAACAAACTAATACTACCTTGCAAAAGTGATTATCAGTGATTACACAAGCATCCATGCATGGTTGTATTATAGCTAGTTGTACATTAAATGAGTTTTAATTTACCTTTAGTACAAAGTAAAGGTATCCTTCCTAGAAAATCATTTTATTTACAGCAATTGATTGACAGCACTTACAATACACACTTTGTGGGATTTGTTGAATTAAAGGGATTTTCCCTACAAAAGCACCTTATGTGGTTTTTACACAGCAGAAAAGGTGCACTGCAATCTAACAAGATGCCAATGAAAATTCTCTTGCCACCTGCTAGGCAGTAGCGCAGCACCTGGCGGAGTCAGAATGCTTGTGCACTAAACAGGTACTGTGAGCTGTGCAACTAAAATTTCCTGGAGCCAGACTCGCAGGAGAACAGGCCCTTTCCTCACAGCAAGTGATGTGGGTACCCAGAAGTCCCACCTGGACCATTGCTACTTCATGGGAAAAGGACTTGAATTTGCACCCTAGCAAATGCCAGGTACCCAATCACAGCTGGGTGGACTGGTGGGGCTGGTGGGAGGCAGATGGAAAACCAAATGGAAAAGTTGCCTGAGTGGGCTTGAACTCAGGACCTCAGGCCCTACGAGCCGAGAACACAACCGCTACACCACATAGCTAGCCGTCACACGTCAATCACACACACTTATTAGAGACACCTGCACTTCACACCTCCTTCACTAGATTCTTCATGATCGTAAATCTTCTTAAGATCGTACATTGTATCTTGAGATTTAAAAAATTTCTATCTTGTATTTTTTCTGAAATAGTTGGAAATTGGAACCTGATAATACCTTAGTCAAGGCAAAAACAAACAACAACAACAACAACAACAACAACAAAAAGAAAGCCAACCAACATCTTGGATAGCAAAGTAATTCTAAAATTGTTTTCAGATAACTTGAACTAACTAAACAACCACAAACAACGATCCATGCAAGACATTACACAAAAGGGTCTTCCCCAACTTTCTTTAAAACAAGGCTGTATGTTGTATTTGTTGTTGTTGTTGTTGTTGTTGTTTTTAATTACATCAGACTTGTTTTAAAGTTTTATCTGATTAGTAGATGCATTCTCTCTCTTTCACAGGCTTTTTAAACAATACAGAATTAAAAAATTTGGTTGCCACCAGGAATCGAACCTAAGACTGCTTGTATAGCGCACAAATGCTCTGCCACTGAGCTACGTCAACCAGCCGGCGAACAAACACTCCAATTCTGTATTTATACTGTTAAGGGGAACTGCTATGCTACAGTCTAACTCTCAACAGACCAACGAAAATTCTCTAATTTTATTTGATTACAATATTACAACCTAGTTTCTGACAAGATCATATTATACCTAGTATTGTAGTTAATTAAGCAATATGAATAGCTTATATATATATATATTCAAAATATTTAATAATTCTAGCCCGGAAATCTTCATCAGTTCAATTTGCAGGCACCAAATATTTGGCTGTTCAGAAACCAACTGATGAAGAACTTCCAAGTCTAATAGCTTTGAAGAACAAGGTCTTATTAACATCATGCATTAAATGAACATAAGTTTGAACAGTTGTGATGATACCTTGATTTTATGAAAGATCTTTTATAGCTACATACAACCTCAAAGCAGTTTGAAGCTAATGGGAATTTCTTGTTCATATACATGCAAGTTCATATACATGCAAGCTATATAAAATCATAGCTAGTAGTCAGTATGTACCAGGTGGCTAACTACCAAAAAAATAACTGTCATTTAGAAACAAAGAAACCCTCATGGTGCCCTACCACATAGTCAAGTTTGCATCAGAAGAATTATTGTAACTATTCAATTCTGTAGTGCAACTCCTAAGGTGTAATTAGTCTTGCGTGGCCGACCCCTTTCCCTTTTATTATCCTCTCGTGCGGGGGAGGGAAAGAGGGTCTGGTAGAAGCTTGTACATCGTTTCGTGCTAAAGGAATGCAATTATAACATAGCTGGGCGTTGTGGTCGTCAAATATCACACTCGCGCGAAAGTAATAGGGATTCCTAGGTTTCAAGATGGCTTTGAGATACTGTTTTTGCTATGGAAAATCTGTTACTATGCTCTTATTTTCAACATTCCTCAACTTACCATATATGGGAGGAAGCAGTGAGTAGCACAGTGACTTGCCATAGCCAGTAGGTAAAGAAATAAAGACATCTTGATTCTGTACAAATGCAAGAATTGCTTCTTCCTGTTTGCTACTAAGTATGTATCCATGTTCCAATGCAACCGCACGCACTAAAGCTTTATAATTCATCTCCAACAAAACAGCATTCCAAGTGATGATAGCGCAGTTTTTGTACGCGTATTTAATTCTACATCACGGAAAGCCACACCTCTACATAAGCAATACACGTAAAGTATGGTTGCCCATGAATCCAGGGGAATGACACAAAATGATGTACAAGCTTCTACCAGACCCGCTTTCCCTCCCCCACGCGAGCGGATAATAAAAGGGAAAGGGGTCAGCCACGCGAGACTAAGGTGTAATTACTGTTCCCAAAGGCTTAATTAAAGTTAATTAAATCAAATTAGAAATATCCACACGAAGTTAGATAAGTTTATATAAATTCTTAATGTATCAAACGAAAAATAAACGCTCATAACAGTTTAAGACTTATTGACATTTTTGGTGCTCATACTAATAAAGCATTTGCTGACAAATTAACCAAATAATAGTTATTCTAGCTAATCAGGTTAAAAAAATTAATAATGAAGTAAAAATGAATGTGTTTCTCTTTTTAGCAGCCAATATAGTTAATTATAACTTAAGTTATAATTAACTATAATTGGCTGTTTAAAAAGAGAAAACTTCGCTATTATTATAATTATTTCAGCTGAATCATTGAAAGAACATAACAAATATCACACAAACTAGCTAATTTTGACATGATGGTACTTTTTTTTTTTACTAATAAATGTAATCCAAGCTCTATAGCTGTTGTTAATCTTACCCACACAAATTTTGTAGCTTCATCAATCATTCAATTTGTTGTGGAAAACATTTAATTATTCATTTGTAGTGGAAATTTTTCATTTGATAAATCAAGATACTGACGTAGTATTGTGTATAGCCATCTCAGAATAGTCCTTCACTCTTCCACCCCCTTATACTACTACCACCACACTAACTATCTAGTTACCAATCTGTGAACTGATGAGATTCATGATAGAGTTGTAATTTCCCAGGGAAACTCCCAAACCGCAGTAATCCAGATGAATATACTGTTTGTATGGCTCGAACAAAAAGTATCCTTCCACTCAACAGGTCAAGATTGCTCGATCGCCATTTGTAAACAAAGGCGCACCAACAGCGCAGTAGTACCTGATAAGTTAATTGCATTCCATAGAAGTACGTTTCACCCTAGAGGAGTGGCTAATGCTTACAACACATTGCAGCTAATTAGAATAATTTCAAAAATGTCAGAATTAAATATGAACTGATCTAATTATTTCACCTGGACCCACAACTGATGTATAGTATAAGAAATGGTTGAATACATAATTTAGCATATAAATAATAGTACAATACAAGTTCTGTTGAAGTATATTATGTCGTAAAATAAATAATATAATGAAGTTATGAAATGGTGCTATTGGTCTCTTCAGAACTTTGCTTGGGAACAAACTGTGAAACAAAGAGAGATAAAGAGAGAGAGAGAAAGAAAAATAATCAAGGTATCATTATGTTGTCTGGTGTTCAGACCTCACATTTAATTATATTTTGTTGCACAACGAAACTACAGGATATTAGGTAGTGGGGAGAAGAACAATCAAGGAATAAGTAAGTGTGTGTGTGTGTGGGGGGGGGGGGGGGGGAATACTTAACAATACTGGCTATATCACACAATTTACACAGGCATTTAGATTAGTGTTATGTAGCTCATGCAAAAAGTGGAAATCTCTTACAGTCTTGCACACACAAACATTATCTTATCATTTAAGTTGGAAATAGCACAGTGGTGGTGCTAGGAGGTTTTGTGGGTCTACTGGGAGGGCATCAATTAAAGATGGTGGGCACTAGATCTTAAGATAAAATTCAGTTTACATAAAATGCTACAATTGGGGAATAAACCATGATGGTGAGAAGGACACACACACACACACACACACACACACACACACACACACACACACACACACACACAAGTTGGGCTACTCAGAAACTCACTTTGCTGTACTCTGCTGGAATCGCAAACAATTCAGCTGGTGAGGTGCAAGGTTCATACTTGTCCAATGTGACAACAGCGGTAACTGTGGGAAACACGGGCACATCTACAAACACACACACATACACACATATATCATAATTAGCATACATTAGAAGTCAAGCAAAATAAAAATATGCTTATAAATAAACGTGTGATTCAGCTCCAATGAAGGTGAGTTAGCATCGCTGGATTGTTAAAGGAACTTCCTATCTACAAATACATTAGGAGAATGTCTCAGTTGTCTTTTATAAATTATAGTTTTTCACATCTAGTTTTCTTCACGCTAAAATGTAATCTAATCTGCACTCTGAAGTCTGGTGTTTACTTCTTAATCCCTGGCAAAGTCGTAAGAGTAGTGTCATCTTTTAGCAGCTTCCTAGATACAGTACTTTACGTATGAGGTGGTACAGCAGGTACTATTCTGCATTTGAAGAAGTAAACGAAGTCCAACTCTAGACAAAAAAGTCTATACACAGTGGTATTCCATTTCATTCTATACCACATGTGCTACTAATATGCCACCATATAATGTACCAGGACTTCATTGAAGGAAGGGAGGGAAGATATTTGCCAGGAAAGCCTTCACTCCCTTGCTAATAAATGAAATCTACTCAATGTAAGCCATTTCCTTAATTTCTCTCACCTAACTTGACAGGGAAGCCAGGAGGAAGCTTGAGGTTGACAAACTGTCGTAACTTGTGGAAGTGTTTATATGGAGCCACTACTTCCAGGATGTCCAATAACCTAATGAACACGAAACCATCACACAACCAGTTACCTTGATTACACAATTACCAATTGATTTACACAGTAGCAATAATTAATAATGTGTTTAATGAAGCTGTGATGTGTCACAAGTCAAACTAGCTATATCTAATTTAGTACGCTGCCAAGACTTACTTCTTGATCTCTATGGGACATTTCTGAGTCTGCAAGTAAAGAAATAAAACATAATTAGAAATGAAATTTTAATCAGTATGCATACGTATGTAGAAAAAATTTGTGTCAAAGAAAATTCCAGTACTAATGAGAAGTGTAATATTCACATACGTAAGCATTTTATAACAAGGATGAACAAAAATCTCATCAAAGACATAATTATAGGACGTTATGTATTACATTAAAAACATGGTAACAAGACCAATTTCAGATCAGTGCTGTATGTCAAACCAATTGCAAATATCTATCAGGACAAAAGCCAGGAAAGAGTAAACATTTCAAAAATAATAATTTTAACCCTTTGCGTACGATCGTCACGCATTCGTGACCGCCGTAACTTAACGCGCGCGTACGATGGTCACGAATCTGTGACACACCGGGTGCGTCAAGAGAATACGGCTGTCACGAATTCGTGACAAGCTCTTTTTTGCTTGAGCGCGTAGCGCGCTAAAACTTTCAGTAGCTTACATAGTATACATTTTGCAATCTCTATTCTACAAAATAAGTCTTATAAAATAAGTAAACTTATATCAAGTGCACCAACTAAATAAAAAAATTTTTTTTCCTACACTTTGTGTCTAGCTATTTTCAAATAGAACATCTACTAAGAAGTAAAGGCCTAAAGTAGCTAGTAATAAGCAAACTAAAACTAGAACTTACACTTGGGTGTGATTTCTCCTTTCATAAATATAAGCTAAAAAAATAGCTAACAAACTATGGCCTCCTCGATAATTCCAACTAAGTTTGTATTCAAAAACAACTCTATAAACTATAAACTAACGAATTACCATAGCTACAACGCTAGAGGCAGATTATTTGAGGCCTAACACAAAAGAAACACTCGCCCGTTTTCTTTTTCCACGTGTCGAACTCCACTGGTAAAACGTCGTCGTCTCGGGCAACTAATTGGTTTTACGGCGTGCGCGTATTTAATTACATAATTGCTCGCCCGCGTTCGTCCGCAAAGGGTTAAAATTAACACAGAATATAAATATCCATAATCTGAGACTCACCACACAGACAGTGGCCTTGAAAGTCTTCCTGTCCACCTTCAAATTCATTTTCCTTCCCAATCTTGGAGCACTACAAGAACCAAGAGAGCGGTTATGATTTTCACAAATTAAAAAGCATGAGTTACCAGAATCAATTGTACTGTACGTTTGCTATGATATGATCTGTGTAGTACTTAGACTCTCTTGTATTGTACATCTGTCTTTACATCCATCTTTATTTTTGGAAGAAAAAACCCCTGCAGTAACACTGTTAGTTTTCAGAGTGGCTAATGTTCAAGAGTTGTGACTGTATTTGCCCAGAGTAAGGCAGGTGGGGAGGCTACCAATCCTGAATGACCACTAGAGCGGCATCTGATAGAGCATATATGGGACTCACCACAATAGTTTGCACCTTAGAGGTGAGAGATTTTAGAGGGCCCAAGATAATTAATTATTAGGAGCTCCTCCCTCCCCCCTTTCAACTGGGTATTTGAAATGAGGAGCCCATAGAAAGCTGTAGCTATGAGCTAGTGGCAACTGTTCAGAGAGTTACTGCTTCACATGCAACCAAGTACATTACAACATACATACTTTGTACACTGTATTTGTGACCAGTTTTGTGAAAATCTGCCTAAATGCGGCATCTAATGTTTTCTATTTTTTTTCTACCAGTAGGCTGGGATGCCATCCTCCAACTTTGGAAGCTGTAGCACAAGCTGTCTCCTACACACTACAGTATTTCAGTATTGTTGTTCAACTCATTTGATTTCGCCAATTAGAAAGTCGCATAAAGGAGTTGCTAAGGCTAGGGGGCATGTCTTGTATTCCATACTACTACCACGTGTCTCAGAGACACTACTAGTGGTGCGCTCGAATAGCGCAAATGCATGGCGAGCGAGCAGACTCTTTTTACAGAAAAATAGGACAGAAATTACATCTAACTGTAGTGCACAGTATAACCCTTTCCATTCTCAGTTAGCATCAGAGAATCTAAAGTCTCTGATCCCAGACTAAGGAAGTGGAACCCATGTGTAGTAACAATAACAGAATTACCTGCATAAACATCGAAAGCAGTGGCAAAGAAGCGCAGCTTGACAAAGACTTCACAATTGTTTCAAGAAGAGAGTAGCTATAAACTTTTTGGTTGAAACGTTTCGTAAGGCAGTGCAGCAGGATCCTCCGCGCTAGTTAATTGAAAAATACTGGAACTGTGAACGCTTTACCTAACTTACGTAATTAGAAGCGCGGGCGAAATATTTTGACGTACGTATACATACTTATATATATCTGAAATCTCAATTGAACACGACTGAGAGTCAGCTTCGCTCGCTTCGCTCGCTCGCTGAATGAACTAAACCAGTTGCAGGCGGTTTGAAAGAAGTCAAAAGGCCTAATATAGGCCTAATATAGGCCTCTTCAAGAAACTATGATGGCAAGAGTTGCATGAGAACACCGATTATGTAGAAAAGCAAGTGAATTAGTTAGCTACAGTTTTTTCCCACTTTTAGTGAAAAGTGTGCCAAAAGGTTCTTAGCAACGCTCCATACACGAGTATAACTGGCTGGTGTTACTAGCCTCATAGTGGGAGTTCTAGAGCTCGCCCGGTCTTACAACTGTGCCATAAGCTAGAGCTAACTGGTGTTTATCAATTTCTGCAATAAAAAAAAAAAATAATAATAAAAAAATTCTTTTTTTAAATCGACCTGCAAGGCTTTGCCCGTGGATACTGAAAAAATATTGTTCACCACGTTGAGGTCAATTTTCCCAACATTTAGTCTCCTCAACCCTTTACCAAATTACCCCACTGATGCAAGTCCTTAAAAAATATAAGGTACCTATGTACTTTATGTTAATATCATTATTATTTATTATATTATTATTATTATTATTATTATTATTATTATTATTATTTTATAAAGTCAATACCTAAGTGGCCAAAATACTATACACTGCAGAGTACCAATTTTGTAAAGTATTACATAAGTAAATAAGTATGCACTCACTCTTCTGGTTTTGCAGAGATGTACTCCTCCCAGGTGACAGAGTTGGGTGGTGGAGGGTCAATAGACTGAAGACTGCCAGAATCACTATCATCATCATCTTCTTCATCACGCTAACAAGTCAAACACACAGTCATACACACACACACACACACACACAACATTGGGCACACTCTTTTGCAAACACACACACACTCGCACACATACCCATACATACGCAAATACATTTGCACACATTGAACACACATCAACCATCAACTGGCAGTTCAGTTGTACAGACAAGCTATTGCGTTTTGTAATCGTTCAATAAAAACGAGACTAATAAATTGGAAACTTTCACAATTTTGACAAATTCAATAAATGGTGTGTAGGCACACGGTGTATGCACACGGTGCATGCACACCAAACGGTGTATGCAAACGGTGTATGCACACGGTGCATGCACACCAAACGGTGTATGCAAACGGTGTATGCACACGGTGCATGCACACCAAACGGTGTATGCAAACGGTGTATGCACACGGTGTAGGCACACCACATGGTGTATGCACACGGTGTAGGCACACCACACGGTGTATGCACACACGGTGTAGGCACACGGTGTATGCACACGGTGTATGCACATGGTGTATGCACACGGTGTATGTACACCACACGGTGCATGCACACAGTGTATGCACACCACACGGTGTAGGCACACGGTGTAGGCACACCACACGGTGTAGGCACACGGTGTAGGCACACGGTGTAGGTATTATGTTACCTCTCAGTCAGTCTGAACTATTGCCTTTCTTTCAACTCACAGATTTAGAGAAGTCACTCTCACTGAGCTGTCCCGACTCCACTTTCTTCCGAAGCTGCTCCTGCTGCTGGATCTGCTCAGGTGTGAGATGTTCACGCCTTTTACGAGTGATGAGGATGAGATTGGACACATTGTACACTTCCGTGTCATATCCCCCCACCCTCTCCTAGCAACACAACACATGCGACAATTTATAATATTGACTTTAAAAATACTAACAAATAATATAAAGGAAACCATATGCTCAAACTAAATGATTTCCTTTAAACATTTTCTGAATTTATTTACCATAGAGAATAGAAAAAAAATGCACACCCAATTCATGTTGTGCTGAGAGTAAAGTACAAAGTAAAGGAGAGAATGAAAGGGGAGGTACATGTCTAGGTAAATGAAGTTAGTCGGTATTTATCTAAGTTGAACGTACGCTCTTGTCCTGTCTGAATATCCAGCCGGACTGGGCTCTGGTGACCACGATGGGTTGGGTGGACATGTTGGCGTATGTGATGGGTCGACTCGTTAGCATCTTCACATGTTCCTTCACACCTGTATTCAGATCCTCCTGTACAAACAAACACACGCCAATAAACAAACGAACGCACTTGCACAATTAACACCAAACAACAAACACAAGTACAGACCAAAATAAAACACAAACAAACACAAATAAAGACATGTCTTATAATAATCTCTATTTACTTATTTATTTCTGCCGTGCAGTAATTTTGTGTCAAGTGTGTCCATACTAAGCTATATCATCAAAGCATCACTATCTTCCGCTGCTGCTGCTACTATTACTACTACTACTATTACTACTACTTTTACAAAAATTTTAACAACATTAAAATAACAACCTTTCTTTTCCAAGCAGTTATTACTTCCTACTAGAAGCATAACAAGGAGTCTATTATTAGGAAAATGTTTAATAAATTAAATTACATGTATTTATTTACTTCAATCTCCCTATGTACTTCTCAAGCAAGTCCCTCAGCCAGCAAACCACTAGTTAGTATAAATACTTACACTCCCGAGAAGTTTAATCTTCTGGTATTCCTTAGTCTCATTATCCAGAACCATGAGAGATAGAGTGTCAGAGTTGAGATTGTTCTCTCCGTCAAATATGAAACTAAGATCACCTCTGGTCCACTTCATCTCAGAGAAATCTCCAAGAGTAGAGTTAAGTCTGAACATAAAAAAATTACAATTACCAATGAGATTTATAAATATACACATGTATATACGTACGAGTTGTGTATGTGTGTGCAAACAAAATGGAGAAAAAAAGTAGTTCATTTTTTTATATCTCAATTGTCCTCATGATCAACAAAATTAACAAACATACATACTTCTAAATAATTAAACCTTTTCCTCAGTAAAAAATAACAGCCGCAGTGCCTGATTGAGTGAAGCGGTAATCATACACACTGTACAACATGTATGCTCTGTTGTTCTACTCCACCTCTAGCTTATCATATCACACATAAGGCAGAATAAAGAGACAAGCTTAAAGTAATAAATACGGCAGTCCTATCAGTATGTTCACATGCACACACACACACACACACACACACTACAAACTGTATCCCATATTAAAATAATGGTATTATTATTAGCCACACAAAACACACACTCACAAAAAACAAACAAAAAAAAAACGAGCATGCAGAATCCCTATATTGACTTAGCACTTAAAAAATACTTACCTGATACATGCACCAGATTTATAAATCCTTACAACGTCTGAAGGCAGCAACCGTGACAGGAATGGAACTGCAAATGGTAATGGGTAAAGTATCATCAACTTATGAGATACTATTTTTCTAACAGAGAAAAAGTGGCTCAGCACATAGAACTATAGTGAACTCACCCCAAGTATGAAACTCCCACTTTAACTCTGCATAAAAGTCTTCAAGCTACAGAGACAATTCACAAAGTTACATAATGTACAACGTCATAGCTCATTATACACAGTGCATACACAACTGCAGTGAATGATCTTGTACTGTATGTATAAGTATGTATATTATTAACTACAAACATCAGGAAGGGCTGTCATTTCCATGAACAGGAAATTATTTTAGCAATTTATAATTGCTGTGTATGCCATAGACTATAAAACTACACGGTCTTCCAGTGTTTATTGGGACATTCACAGATTTGCTCTGATTGGAAAGGACACATAAATGCGGGTATACAGAACCTTTCAGAGAAAAACCTGAAACTTCACCTTCACCAGAACCTCAACAAACATTGAAACTAAAGGCTGCAAGTGAACGACAGTTTCCTTCAAACCCATCTTTCTTTACTTTCCAGCTTAGCAAGTACATCACAATATAACTGCTGCTATGTCAAATACATTGTGATACATACATTGAGTAAGGACTGCACTAGTTCCCTTCTTCTCTGGATCAGTCTTTTGGTTGTCTGGTCCCGTATCTTTCTCAGCAAAAGAGAAACTGCATACACACACAGTTACGTATATAAATTACCACAAAAGCTACGAAATCCATTGTCACTAATCTAATCAACAACAGCAATCAAATTAGCAACACCCCCAAACATTCCAACTCATTTCTGCAATGGAGACAGCCCAGCTAGTCCAGCTAACCAACAAATTCTATCCTTTTAAACCAGGACTCCTGTGTAGCAGTCCGACTTAACCAAGTTAACCCAGTTGAAGCAGCTACAGCGGACAATACTGGAGGACTAAATAAGGCTGAGAGACACTTACCTGTGGTTGCCACAACAAATTAACTACTGGAAATATGCACTACTAAATTGAGTTAAAATAATTGTGAGGAAATGCAGAGCAAACCATAAACTCCTGTACCTTCATAGCTTGCATTTCACCTCTGACCCCTCACAACTACTATGCTACATGTATGTACTTGGCTCTTTCCTTTCATAATAATAATAATAATAATTATTATTATTATTATTATAATTGCTATTATTAACAACAACAATAATAATAATGATAACAACAACAATAATAAGAACAACATTACCAACAACAACAATAATAATTAATTAAAAAATAATCACAATAACAATAACAATGAATATAATAATAAATAATAGAGAGACTAATTTTTCACGACAGGTAAGGTATAAACGAAGTTCACTCCTTCCTCATATAAGGTACAGAACTTCCCATCCAGGCCCCTCCCTCATTCCATGCTTTCTCTCTAACAGATGCTATACTTTGATAGAACTTGGCAGACAAGATATGACCTTCCAAAGATGTTCCGGAGTGCCTATTGCAGTGATGTTTGCTTACTAAATATTAATTAACCTTTCATTCAAGAAAGTGTTTACACACATGTGTCTGAGTGAGTGCTCCCTGTGATACAAGCAGTGCCCAGTAACACACAGTGCCTAGAAAAAAAGAATACTGAGTGCCAATCAATGCACAAAAAATCAACAACAAAAACCCAACAAACAAAAAACAAACAAAAAACAACAAGAAAAACAAAAAACAAAAAACAAAAAACAAAAACAACAACAAAAAAGCAACAACACTGTAATGGGCAAATCGATGAGAAAGTTTAGCTCCATCACCAGTCGACCCTAATAGCAAATTAACCCATTAGATGTCTCAGTCATGATGAAGCTACTATTTCCTCATCTGCTTCTGTCTAACTTGCAATCTGTCTACCTCATCATTTCATTTCATTTCATCAATAGTACATTGCATGGAAATACCAGTCGCTATTTAGCAACACAATAATATCAAAATGCAATTAGAAAGAATTCTTACCAGTGTCTATGTTGCCATAGCTTAGAGCTTCGTCTAAAGGTGTCCATCCCAGCCTGTTCTTTTCTTTCACTAAAGCTCCATTGGCTAGGAGCTCCTTGATCACTTCTGGAAACATACATACAAAAAGAACACACACAAAATAATGCACACGTACACGCCAGGATCATATAAGTTATAAATTAAAACCATGTGATTAAGTAAGCTATAAAAGGAATTAATATTCACTGGGGGGGGGGGGGGGGGGGGGGGGAGAGAAGAGGGGGGGGGGGGGGGGGGATGAGAGAACAAACTACGTATGTATGATATGCGAGAATGTGTCATAACCTTCTGGAATGGTAACAGAGGTATAAAGGTTCCCAACTATACTATATAGGTGCACACCATGTGAATTAAAACCACAGTGAATGGGTTCATTCCTTAGCTGACTATCTTTAGACAATGAAGCGGGACGTGCACTGCTGTAAGAAATCACATCAATGCACATCAATACTTCCTCTGGAGTTACCAGAGCACCGACATCATCACATACTGCCATGATTTCTACGTTACATCTTAATACTAACAATAAAAACTATTATTATTGTTATTATTATTATTATTATTATTGATATTACACTTACTAATTTTCAAGGCAACTGCACAATTTGTCTATTAGTCATGGTTAGTATAACAGAATCACGACAGGGGTTATTCTCAGAGAGCAGGACGTGCCACACCTACAGTTGCCCAATACAACTTCCTTTTGTTTATTTGTATGTTTGTTTGTTGGTATCACAGAAAAAAAATTACTACGCTCGGGGGGGGGGGGGGAATTTTTTTTCTAGATATTAACTACGGCAAACAACCAATCATATACTCGCTTGTCGAAATATTCACACCAACACACGTGATAACTACCAGACATTGCACCTCCCCTTAATTGTCGCCACTCAATACGAAACACATCAGGTGGTGTTAATTAGTGCTACCTCTCACCTTCATGGCCCAGCATGACTGCAATGTGAAGAGCAGTGTTGCCTACAGAAACACAAACAACAAAAATTATAGCAAACCTGACAAACATCACTTTTGTGTTATGTGAGTGAGATAGCACAATTGAAAATCACAGATAGTTTTTGCTTCGTTTATGTATGCTTGGATGTTCATATGTCATTTTATTTGACCCTAGTGTTTCGTTGTTCGCTTGGTGGTTGACCCTGTCCAATACTCTACAAAATAGAATCCTTTGACATACACTCGAACCTCTCTTATCCGTTCGTCTAAGTTACGGACACCTCTGTCTACCGGACACAAACTAAAATTATTGACTGCGTACGGATCGTCAGTGTAGTCAGAAAGCTATTAAATTAAACGAATAAAATCGGGAAAATATTTCACGCGTGGCACTTCGAGTGTATTCGATCGTAGCGTTGTGAGATGGAGCAGGGAAATCAACAGGCAGTTAGTGCGTCTACCGCTAGTTCTTCTCACTCGTTGACCCGAGGCGTCGCTACTAGTTCTTCTCAAAACTCTTTGAAAGGCAGTGGGGCTGCTAGTTCTTCTAAGAACTCAACAACCAGCGGTGGTGGAGGCAAGGTCGCGGTAACTAAACGCAAGCGTAGCGTTTTAACTCTTGAAAGAAAGCTGGAGATAATATCCTAAGTTAAGAAAGGGAAGTCAGTGAGGCAGTGTCTGGACAGTTTGGTGTTCCAAAATCTACAGTGAACGATATTTGGACATGAACAATGAAGAAATTATAGAAGATGTGTTGCAAGAAGAATCTGAGTCCGAAAATGAAGATGAAGCTTTTTCAAATGTAGTTACTCCATCGCAAGCTTGTGCTGCTTTCGATACTGCTTTGGAGTGGTTGGAGTCCAAAGGCAACACACACCTGCACATCTTATGCTGGTAAAAAGTTGGAGAGACGATGCAGCTCAGCGTCGCTTGAAATCTATGAAGCAAATTAAAATCACTTCATTATTTTTAATAAATTGATTCATGTATTTACAGGTGTTTTTGTTAATTTTAAGTAATATACTAATTCAATTATCAAATAATTAATTGTATACACGGTTTATCACCAAATAAATTAAGTATTTCTGAGTTACGGACATTTCTTAGTTACGGACACCCCTTGGTCCCAGACTGTCCGGATAAGAGAGGCTTGAGTGTATATGTTTTATTTGACCAAAGAAAATAATAATGGCCATGAAAAGCAGGAACATAGTTGAAATTATTCTAAAAATAAAGTAATGTACTAATTATACTGAAGAAACGTTTGTATGTGTGTGTGTGTGTGTGGTGTGTGTGTGTGGTGTGTGTGTGTGTGTGGTGTGTGTGTGTGTGGTGTGGTGTGTGTGTGTGTGTGTGTGTGGTGTGTGTGTGTGTGGTGTGGTGTGTGTGTGTGTGTGTGTGTGGTGTGTGTGCGGGGGTGGGGGGAGGGAGGGGGCTTGCAATATTAACTGAGAGAAGGTTTACAATAGTTTGTGCAACTGCAATTTCACAATAAATTAATGTATTAGCTTGAGAAAGCAAAAGTTTGACAATTGATTGAAGATGCACTTAAAGGGGAAAGTTGAACAAAGTGCTGTGGAAAACTAAAAGAAATAGTATAGCTAGCTGACCAAATATGAAATCATTTCTTAAGTACACGGAGCTTGAGTTGTTGGGTAATTGCAGAGCTGATGGGATATTGCAATTAATGAAATATTTCAGTTCATTGACATTCCCTGGAAAATTAGAAACACACATCCAGTTGTCTTTTATGATCGATTAATACGGTATGCTTGACATCTCTGTCATTACAGACAGAGATCTACTATTAACCTTAATTACATAAGAATAACACAAATTAATGGGTTGTTCTATACATAAATAAAACAACAACTGCAAAATCAGTTCTCTCTAGTGTTTTCAGTGGCTAAGTATAGCATTCTTTACTCCTTTCCATTCATATCATTAGCCAGCTACTGAGCTGGAAAATATGGTTTTCAAAACTGAGGGACCTCAAATATCTGAAAAATGTGGTAAATCTCACGCAGTGGTAAACTTGAAAAGGGTACAAAAAAAGAATAGGCTATAATGCTTTTTATTGTTTATTTTTTCTATTATATCTTTTGTAACTAAAACAGGAAGTAAACAATCAATGTAGACATAAAGCTGAATTAGTGTGTTTATAGAATATACTGCCTCCCAGCCTCAAGAAGGTTGTGTGTTACAGAAAACACAAACACTAGAGCTTCTTTAAATTGAAGGTGCTCATGCTTCATACTAACACAGTGATTCACATTAACTCGATCACACACACACACACACAGGATAAAGAATTTCCAAGTTCCTAGTCCTGTAATTTCAATTTCACAGTTGATTTAATGTAGTCCTTCTAGTGCCTGTGCAGATCACACTGAACCCAGTCTCTATTCACCACCACCCTCCAAATGGTTTGTACAAACCATACTTATTCTGACTAAACAAATGAAAAAAACAAAAAACAAAACAAAAAAAAAACACCCATCAAGTGGACCATTGACTTTGGACTATAACTAGCCTCTTCACCAGGCCAATTGTAGCTACTACATCTCCAGTCCCCATCTTACATGTTGTCCCCCGACCATCTCTTTGGCAACACAACTCACCATGCTCGTCCGTAACGTTCACTGCTTTCTCTTCTTCACCGGGCTGGCTACTTTTCGCTGCTTCCAATACCTCCTTCACCCTGTTTACGTCTCCGTGGAAGGCTGCCCGGTGAAGTTCATACTCGGTTCGAGTCCCGTAACCTTCCGCCATAGTAGTTAGTTACTCCCCCAAAAGACTGCGGGGCACCCGGTAACTACTTACCAATCAGCGACTAATGACGACCATAGCCTTTCACAATAATACAGTACCAACCACAGTTCTCTAAACTTTGTTGTGGTGGAGTTTTTAGTGAACCGCAGCGGAAGGTAAAAACCAATGCAGTTTTGCGTGCTGTTTCAGCACATAATATTTCCTTTTAAACTTGTAATCATGGATCACGTGACATCTTTATACAGGTAAAGATCGTCACTACTAGTTGCGCTGTTTCTTTAGAAGAGTCTGAGTGAGAGCAGAGAAATGGATCCTCTTCGCACTCACCGAGTTATTCTCTGCGAGAAGTTGGATGTCGGAAAAATCATTCCTTATTTGAGGCAGGATAGAATGCTGACTTCAGATGAGTATGCAACTTTGACAAATCCCGTCTACAATATCAAACAAAGGAGGAACAAGCTTCTGGATATGATGCCTAGAAAAGGGAGGAAATACTTCGAACACTTCGGCAAGAACTTAGTGTGGTCAGGACAGAAGGAACTGGCTAGTCATATTGGTGTGGATGTGAGCAATGTGCCTCCTCCACCTTATGAGCATGCGCTAGGTTAGTGAATCAGAACATAATATGTGGTGAGTATGAACTAGTTGAGAATTCAGTTGGTAAAAATTACTCGGGTGAACTGCCTATCAGTCCTGCCATACCATAAAATAATGAAAAGACAATCATGAACACACCCATTGATCCATCCAATGCATGAGAAGAATCGTGTAATACTACTAACCAGGCTAGTTCATGATGATACTAGGTGGACATCACGTGACTGCTTTGTGCATAAATTTCCCAGATCCAGGACGAGCTGAGTGGAGATTCACAGACCACTCACCAATATAACCTCAGTATAGGTTAAGCGTTTGTCAATGATTAGTTTGTTCATGGTGTGATATACTGTATAGTGTATTAACTGCGCAAACTTATTACACACATAATTGATTGTTTCTTGACAAGATTTGGCAGCCGCAGTAATAATATTGAAAGTGATGTGATAGCTACCCCCACACACATACACACACACACACACACACACATTGGTGCTTCTTATATTTCTTATATCTGGCATTACAAGTATACATACAAGATAAGATCATGACAAAACTGACGTGCACATTTGGGTTTCTCTGGGCCGGTCTAACAAGCATTTGACTTGGCTGGAGGATTATTAAAAACTTCAAGGAAACAATTCGCGGTCAACAAAATGGCTAAGGACTGAAATTGAAAATAAAGGATGTTGATGTAGACTTCTCAAATATGGTGCTTTAATTTACTTCTCCAAAGGGTTATGGTTATGGTTACCTACTTAGCTCCTGCTGCTTGTGCTATTTTTGTTCACAAGTGTATGACTTGAATTCATGAAGAAAGAGAATGCAAAAATACCTCTTCCTTTTTTCCTCCTGAAATGGGCATACAATCTCTCTTACTGCCCTTAGAATTAACTAGTCTTAGAACAGGTATTTGGAGGTCACGCTTTACCGTCTTGAAGGTAGTGAGTGTTAAGTTGTACATTCAATTCAGATAGTACTGAAACTAACAGCAAGCTCATACACACCTTTTTTTCCATTTCTATGATAACTTCCTTGGGACTTTTGTATGTTACAGTCTAAAATCTATTGAAGTTGTTATTAGTAATCATTCCTTTCATTTTCCTCTTAACTTATTAATATAAAGCTATTGGCTGTACAGATAGAAACAACTGATTTTAATACAATTTCAGCCGAGAAAGACTGAATATAGAAATTTATTCATATCCATGGCCTCCATATTGACACATTCAAAAGTAACCTTTAGTTTGATACGTAAATGCCAACCAGTCATTAACCCTCAACACACTTTCGCGAGGTGGTTATGGTAATGGACCTGTTTGTTTGTTTGTCTGCCTGTCATGCTTTAATTATGGAGATTCCTGTCAATCATTAATTTAGGTATGAACTACTCAAAACGATGATTTAAGACCTTTATTGTTATACTTTTTTTGTGTGTGCCAACTTTTGAGAAAATGCAAAGCTATCAGTTTTGTGTAGGTACTAGCTTTTATAAGTAATGCCTCCTTTCAGCACATGGTAATCACCTAAGCTAACAATTTCTTGCATGTAATGGTAGTTTTGCTTGCTAATAAGTTAGTCGAGTGCTTGAATTGGAGATTCACGTTGAAATTATTGATGGATATCCTTGCATGTTTAGCATTTTCTTTTGAAGACTGTGTTTACATAGTACCGTTTTCATTGTGCAGCTTGATACCCTGTTTGGTGTGAGGAATAATATAATAGCTAGCTAGCTAGTGTATAGTAGCACTGAGGGTTCGCATCTTGGGAGATTATTTACTGTTTTGTTATTGCTGATGTTGTCTGTGGTATTGTGTTCATGCGATATTTATAATTACGGCATGTTTCCAACAGTCGCATACTTAATTGATAGGGGTGCTGCAATTACGAGACCTGTTTACATGTATTTCCATGTATTGTCCGTGACAGAACCAGAGCCAGATCCACAGAACCCGTACGAGCAGATGATTAAACTATTTGGATCCACCCATGGTATGCTCAATTGTATATGCGTAGATAGAGAATGTGGTATTTCTTGGAGTATGGTGATTTAGAATTACCATAGTGCTGCTACAGTAGCTGAATGAACTGGCAGGATATTATAGTGATTGTGCTGGAGGGGAGGTGGTAGCTATTACATAGTTTCTGTCTGTCATAATATATCTTTAGGCTTCATTAATACCAATTAATATTAGTATGAGTAATAGCACGGGTAACCGTGCTATTCGGGATTAATAGCACGAGTAACATGATTGAAATAGTACGAGGCGAAGCCGAGTGTTATTTCAATTGCTTTACAAGTACTATTGATCCCTAATAGCACAGGTTACCCGTGCTATCACTCGCTAATAGTAGGCCAGCTTTTAAAAAGTCATTTGCAATTGTAGCTATATTATATCGTTCACTCACTATCTCCTTATTTCAGGATTAGCTTCCGCTGGAACTTTCTTTTCAACGAGCGGCTCCTCCTAATCTGTTGTAAAACATTCCGTCTAATACGGGTAGAGGTTCTGTGGTAGAAGGACATTGTCTCCAACTAAAAACTACTCGAACTGTACGTTTCTAAGGTTAACACTGCACGCGTGCACACTTACCCGTACTATTTCACATAGCTACCGAGGTATTTCACTTAGTTTCCACTTTGTTACCGAAGTATTTCAATTAGTTACGCGCTATTTCACTTTCCCCCTGCGATTTCAATTGAACAGCTATTTTTCCCATACATTTTTGAATGGGCAACTTACTATTATATGATTAATAATTTGTTTGGAATAATGTATGTATCAACACTACTTGTTAAAATACAAATTTCAGTTTAAAATTGAAACTAAAGTGGTTACATTAAAAAAAAAAATGAAGGACCAAATGTGTGAACCCTTAGTACTACCATACACTAGAAAACTATTACAAAAATCATCTCAGACCAAAAGAATAATTTATTGACTATTCTATTCAGGTCAGCATAGCTCAAGCAATTAAACAGCACATGTACATGTAGACGCTTTCATAAGAGAAAAAGCTAAACTGGCCAGAGACACTCACTGGTATGTATTTTCAATGCAAAACTCCACTTCCAGCACACCCAGCTTTAGCAAAACTACCGCGGGAAGCAAGAAATTATTAGCTCATGTGATGATGACGTGGGGGGGGGGCGTTATCCACTAAGGCTAGTACCTATGCGGAGCTGACAACTTCGTGTTTTCTCAATAATCAGCCCGAAATTTAAAAAGTAAATATCACAATAAAAGGTCTTAAATCATCATTCTGAGTAAGTTCATACCTAATTCAAAGGTTAATTGTCAGTAATCTCCTAAGTCAGAGCGTGATGGACAAACAGACGAACAGGACGATTACTATAAGCCTCTTGCGCATGCGTGCTGAGGGTTAGCAAACAAAGTAACATTATGACTGCCTTGATGGATGTTTGTAACTAAGAGATAGGACCTGACCCAACTTATGTTTGTTCCTCCAGCTTCCAGTCCATATCCTAACTCTCAGCCTCCGTACAACCCGAACTACCCCAGCCCTCATCAATTGCCTCCTCCTCCTCCTTCTCATGCTTCTGGTTGTAACTATCCACCACCTCAGGGACATATCTTACCAATTAGTCATCCTGTCGCAGCTCCACCTCCAACCACGACAACTCACCGTCCCATAGTCGGTAAGGTGTAGTGGAATGAGTACAATGGTTCTAATCTAGTTAAATGGACTGTGGTGTGTTTGGTAAGGAAGGTTGGGTCGCCGTACATGCTTCTAGTGTTAGTGAAATATTATTTGCATTATTCACACCTTACAGTATGAGAAGAAAAGAGATGGAGATAACTTTAAGACTGCTGTCATTCTATTTATACTTACCATAATGAATTTTCAATTAATAGCGTTGGCACCAATTAGTGGTGTGGCTTATTTGGCAACTTTTAGTAGATTTAGTGAGTTGAGGCATTAATTTATACATAATTATGGTAAACTTTTGAAGTGAATGTTATCCATCAATACCTTTTCTAAGTTTATATATAAGTTTAAAAATTGAAATTTCGTGGCTGTGATATCAGAGGTACTAAGCATATTTCGTCGTAGAAACTCCTTCAGCAATTTTTGTGACTTCCATCTTTTAGAAGGGTGCATACAAATTTTACGTACTAAGACGTAACCTTTGTCCACTAGCTGAGCCAATACTGGGAGTTGGGTGATTAAGAAAAAATGAAACAAGTGAGGGTTTGGGCGTATTTGTGTAGTGTTTATGTACTTGACGCTGTCCCATCCTCCCTCTCCCCCAAAAGCTAAATCTTGTTTAATTTACGGCTGTATGTGTGCAGGTGATAGCAAAGTGTTCATCCTGTACTGTAAAGATGACTCCATTCCAGGCGTCAGTGCTGACCAGTGGGCAGAGAGTGTGTATCACTTGGCAGAATTCCTGAACCAGAGCGGCCAAATCAGATGTACTTTGGATTACTATGAGGCAAATCCTCCACCGCCAAACTGGGACAAGTGGACCTCGGATCGATTCATGGAAAGCAATTTTGTAATTCTAGTCATGTCTCCACTATTGGCGGATGGGTTGCGATCTGGTCAACGGAGAAGTGTGTCTATGGCTTATGGTCAGTTCTACTGCGATACAGTGTACAGATTCCTTCACGGTTCTCTATGTGTGGCCGTCTTTCTGAACGGATGTGAGCCGCGCTCTGGGGATGTTACCGAATGGCTACCTCACAGTATGGCCATGGCCAGGTATTTCAAACTGCACAACTTTGCAGACTTGGTGAACGGTTTCGACCAGGAGAGTGACGACCAAGCGGAGGAGGACAATGACCGTTTTCATCAGTATTTGCAGAAGTCCTTGTATGAGCCGAGATTCAGTTCCATGGTGGAACTGGTGGGTCACTTGAGGGGACAGAGTGGGATGGAGCGTCCTCCAGAACCAAAGAAAATAGTAACATTACCGTCTCAACACATTCATCGGCAGCCTGTTCCAGCAATGCCTGGTGAGTGACTTGAAATGCATTAAGCAGGGTTCTAATTAGTGAGGAGGGGGAGCTTATCCTTCCCCCCACCCCCAATCTTTCAATATTTGCATGTTTTTACAGCATGATGTTGAAGGTCAACCCTAATTTATGTAGTTCTTATAACATCAGTAAATATTAAATATTGGTAGATTTATTGTGGAGTAGGTAGCTTTTAAGGTTTTCTTCCCTCATAACTTGTCGTAGAGGGAAGTCGACTTGCCTAAATTCCCCTCCCCCCCTCAAACAATTTTTTTTTTGGATAGGTCTCTGAAAGTAATTATCACCTTGAAATGCTCGGTAGTGGCAATAGTTTAGAATGCTTTATACAGTTAGTTGTGTCACTTTCAACTCGCTTGGGAATCCATAGCAACAGAATTACGAGATGAGTGTACATAGTTGTATCGCTACCAGGCCTCCATACAGAAAACTAATTTCGACATGCAAGTAACTTGTTCACAGCTCCCCAATTAACAAATTCCAATGCTAGTGGGTAATTTTAACATCACATTGCACCATAAATAGTTTCTGCAAGTCTTTTGCTGAAAACCCAATTTATGACCTTGCATGACATATAGTATGACTTTCCACTATGTTGGAAGATATTGGAGCACCTTTCTCGGGGGATGCTGTGATTATGACATGTTTCCAGACCTTTTCCTTTCCTCATGTAGCAGTTCAGGGCAGGTAAAGGGTCTGGGCATGCAAGACTAAACTGAACGCACAATACCAGAAAGCATGTGATGACCATTACCATATCAGTGATAATTTCTCTATTGCAGCTCTTAATGTACTCAAATGTTTTGTGTTTTATGTATGTATTTAAAGCTAAATATCCAGGTGTAAAACCGTATGATGATATTTTATTTATTCGTCAAATTTTAAGTTTTTTTTTTTTTTTTTTTGTAAGCACTGCAATAGATAAGGAAAAATGAATGAATAAAGATGTATATAAAAAGAAACAAGTTCAGTAGCCTGTGCTGTTAATTTTTGTATAAATATAATTTCAGAGTTTACCTTGGTGCCGGAGGCTGAGTATATACCGTGGGAGGACTTGAACAAGATAGCGTCGAGGGTTACGCGCGAGTGGCAGCACCTCGGCATCAAACTCGGACTCACCATGGCTACCGGACTTCAGGAAATCAATATTCGTCACCGTGGCAACCCCCAGCAAGCTGCTCTTGAAATGCTCTACACGTGGCAGAAAGTGAAGAAGAAGGATGCGACCAAACGTGCTCTAAAGAAAGCTCTACTACAGCAAAGTTTTGGACGCCTGGCGACAGAATTGTTTGCCGATGTTCAAATATAGATTTTTTTAATGCAATAGTGTGTTTATTGTTAGGCGTATTTGTGTGTCATTCAGAAATATACAGACCATTTCAATCATGGTATATTCTAATAAATTTACTTAAATTATTCCTATGAATTTTTGCATTGGTCAAACGGACTTGCATCTGATTTTAATAAATCTGGTGTTCGTTGTCACTTCTTTGTGTCACTGTAGAGTTTAATAGATGCTGTACATGAGATCGATATAATATATTTTAATAATAATGTGCTTATAGGCTCTACCGTATTTAAAGCTTTTTTAATCATGTACAAGCTAAGAATAGTAATAAAGTAATGATAATAACAATTTTAAGGCAGTAGGTGGGTTGGCACAACCTTTTGTTTTTTGTATTTTGTTTTGTTATTGTTTGAACTTCCTAATAAAGGATGGAATGGGAAAACGAGTTTTGTCCATTGTTGAGAAGCTGTCCCTTCTCGGAAACCATCACTTTTTTGACTGTTTATCTTTGATTGTGTATCCTTACTCTATTGCTTTTATGTGGCCATATTGGTGCTCCAAATTATGAGCTTACATTTTCCAATTGCTTCTTTGAAGCACTTCAACTTTGGTGAAGGAGAAACCAAATGGGTTGTCACCATTATTATCATCATCTCATCCAGTTGATTCAAGCAGGATTGACATTCATGGAGAATTTAATTCAGGAAGTAAGAGCAAATAAAAAAATAGGAAAGGTCCCTAAAAATCGCATCTTATTTATACCGCTTAACACGCACTCGGTAAAGCGAGAGTAGGCTGCGGGTAGTCTCGCGAGCCAGACCCTTTACCTATCCACTAGGCGGGGGAAGGGTCTGGCTCGCGAGACTAGGCTGCGGGTTAGAAATACAGTTCATCTACAGCCGCTGTGGACCCAAAATAGAACTTGTTAATTCATTAAAATTGTATAGTAAATTTTGATATGTCAATGAAGTGAAGCACTTTTTGTGTTGGTGTAGTTGCGTTGTCCAGAACTCGGAAGGTCCGCATCACAGAAGCGTTTAACATACAACTTTCAATAGGAATTCCATCCGTAGTTTTGTGTTTGTCCGCTGTACGTGGTTGTCCGTATTTCGGAAGGTCGGTTGAATGTATTCCTTATGATAACGGGTGATTCAAGCACCATTGTTGCATGGTCATTGCCTTCTATTAGCTTGTGCTCTCCAATCAAATTGATAGAAAATAAACCCCCAATTTACGGAATGCATGTAAGCTACAGATGGTGATGAACACAACTGATATTTGAAGACAAGTTGAAACTGGAGACAGTTTGGAACCTGTGGCATAAGTATTATCAGGCATTGACTGATCATCTTGTTTCCTGTATGTAATTGTATTCATCTATGTGGGTTTATTACTTCCTGTTGCATGATTACTTATATGTGGGCATTTGATTGATAATCATTCTTACAGTTGAAGAGACCTATGATAGTCCTGTCTTAGCTAGAGAGTAATGCTAAACTATACAAGAGTATAGTACATGGTGGCATCGGTGAGATCATGATAGAAGAAAGCGCTCCTGCAGCTACAGCTACAATGGTGGCTACCAACCTTACCCTGAGACCGCCGGCACAGTTTCACTTCAGAAACCCCGACGAGTGGCCAAAGTGGAAGCGTCGTTTTTACACAATACTTGGCAGCCACCGGACTCGACAAAGGGGACAGCAGCAGGACAGTTAGCACACTCCTCTACACAATGGGAGAAGATGCAGATGACGTGCTCGCCTCAACTAATATCACCGACGCAGAGAGAAACGACTACGCTACCGTCATAAAAGAGTTTGACGGGTTCTTCAAAGTTAGGAGGAACCTGATCTTCGAGCGAGCAAAGTTCAATCGCCGAGATCAAGCGGAAGGTGAGAGCGCTGAGCAATACATTACCTGCCTGTGATGCGAGTCCTATGTATTCTTGAGGATCAGAGACTAATCTCCTCACAAATACTTCAGTGCCAACGATACGTAGTAATCGCTGCCACCAGAATTGATATCTCCCAGCCTCCCTTACGATCTCTAGAGACTTTGCGCAGTCGCAGAGAGAATATTGGCAATAGTTAGAGTTTAACTGTAATTGCACTGACTGGTGAAGAACATCAACTGAACTGATTTTTCAATTTCTGGTGCTGATATACAACTCAATAAATGAGAGCATGACTAGGCATAAATGATGTGATATGACAGATGGGGTGATGTTACATTAATGAAAGCATGAAAATCATAATGTTCTCAATAGGCGAGATAATGGGTTCAGATTGATGATGCACAGCACCGCAATAATTGCTATGAAGACAAGACACCCATACATTAACTAAGTCAATCCCCACTATTACTGAATGTGAGGGAGGCTTCTCTTACACCTTCACCCGCTCCTCTGTTTTTTCTTCTTAATGTTGCATCTGTCTTTTTCTTCATCTTTGTCTCAATCTTCCCCTCAGCTGCTGGCATCTGGGCTGCTGTTGTTGTCCACGTTGTTGATCATCGTCATGATGATGGCGACTGAGCCAATCTGCTACGGTGTTTTCTTCTCCCTTGCGATAGATAATGTTGAGGAGTAGTCCATCAACGAGAGAGTCCATCTCAGCACACGTTTATTTTTCTGGAGTTTGGTCATCATGGACTGGATAGATTCATGATCAGTGAGTACGAATTTTCTCCCGTATAAATAAAAGCTGAAGTGCTTGAAGGCCTTTACCAAAGCCAATCCTTCCAATTCTTGTGCTGCGTAATTACATTCCGCACCGCGCAGCTGGGCTGAGTAAAATGCCACTGGCAGCATTCCTTGCTCTCCTCTGTCTACGTGTAATACTGCTCCAACGCCAGTGGTGCTTGCGTCCGTCTCCAGCACGAGTTTGTCATCTGTCGTGGGAATGCACAGTTCTATGTTCTTGCACAAACACTTGCACAGCATGTCAAATGCATCAACCATAGACGTAGTCCACTTCACCGTAGTTGGCGAATCTTTCGATGTGGTTGGCGTGAGTATAGAAGTCATCTTATGTATTTCCGGCACAAATCTTCGATAAAAATTGACGTAGCCCAAGAAGGCTCGTAACTGCTTTTTGACACTGGCCTCTTGTAGTTGATGAGAGCCATGATTCTGTCTGCTGGCACTGATGGCCGATTCTGTCTGCTGGCACTGATGGCCAATTCTGTGACCGAGGAACTCGAGCTCGCTCTTGCCGAACTCACATTTGGCAACTTGGCATGTTAGTCCTGCCTTCTCTAATTGCCCAAAACTCCTCTCAGATGTTCGAGATGCTGCTTCCAGTTGCTGGACCATATGAGGATATCGTCGATATAGACGCTGCTGTACTCGTGGCAATCTGTCAACACTCGATCCATTAATTTTGGAACGTAGCTGGTCCGAACGGCATCCGCAGGTATTCCCATTTCCCCCACGGACACAAAAATGCCGTCTTCTGTCTGTCGGAGGGTTCCACTTCGACTTGATGGAACCCTTTCACGAGATCGAGCTTGGACAGTACACCGGATTCTCCCACATTGCTGATGATTTCCTCGAGCCCCTTCATATAATACGGTTCCGGCACCGTCACTTGATTAAGCCGGCGATAATCAACGCACAGCCTCACTTTGCCATTTTTCTTGCGTACCAAAACGAGTAGGGATGCCCACGGGCTATCTGATCGTAAAATGATGCCGGCGTCTTCGAGGGCTTGTATTTCTGCACACGACTGGCACTCGTAAATACAGTGGCACTGAATATGGAGGCTGCGACACTGGCTCGGCGTCTTACGTGTTGATGCTGAGTGTCACCACGTCGGTACTTCCCATGTTGTTTTCTCCAAACACGTTGCCGATGTCTTGCACTAGTGCTTCCTATTGTGCAGCGTCGAATCCCTCGCACTCTCCGCTGAGATTGACTCTGCCATTTTTGCCTCCTCCTCTTCCTCCTTCTCTGTCTGCATTTTCCTCGTCATTGTCATCCTCGCCCTCTATGACTACGTCCAACCGGTTGAAGTCCTTTCTTTCGTCATATCTCCTGAGGTTGTTTATGTGGATACTCTTGCCATCGTTCTTCTTGCCTTCTTTTCGAATTTTGTACACTACGTCTCCGTTTCTGGCCACCACTTCATAAGGGCCTTCCCACGACTCGCTGAGTTTATCGTGCAAGCCTGGAATAATGCGATACCAAACTTTATCTCCTGGCGCAAATTGTCGTAATCTTGTTCCTTTGTCATACTGCTTCTGACGAGCTTCGACGCTTTTGGAGCCTTCGAGTGCTGCTACTTCTCTAATGACTCTCAGATTATCTGCCATTCTCTCTACCCAACTCGATATGTCAAGACTTCTTTCTTGACTTTCTGCTATGCCGTGATATAGTGCATCCAATGGCGTCCTGTTTCCCTCTCCGAACACAAGCTCAAAGGGTGAGGTCCTTCCAACGGCAAATTGCGAAGTGCGAATAGTGCGTATGGTACGTGCTGCACCCAGTCTCGTTTTTCTTCTATCACTTTCCTCAGGATGGATTTCAATGTGCGATGCATCCGTTCAATGCTACCATTCGTGGCGAGGTGATATGGTGTCGTCTTCACCCTGTCGATACCCAACATGTCGCACACTTCACCCATGGACTTCGCAGTGAATTGTGCGCCACAATCCGTCAGAATCTGTCTTGGAATCCCGACTCGACTAAACGCTTGCCACATGGCGTCTGCAACAGATCTTGTGGTAATTGTTTGCAGTGGGATGGAATCTGGCCATTTGCTCGATAAACATATGCATGTCAATAGATAGCGATTTCCTCCCTTGCCTTTTTCCATCGGTCCGACCAAATCAAGTGCCACACTTTCAAATGGCTCAGTCAACCTTGCCACAATGGGCGCTCTCCGGGGCATGTAACTGCTGTTACTCTGACACTTGTGACAACTGGCACAGTAATCTTGCGTATCCTTCACTATTCCTGGCCACACAAAATGTTAGCGAATCTTCTTCACCGTCTTGTCGGTAGTGAAATGTCCTCCGTTGTCATAAGCAATCTTCAAAATCTGTCCTCGAAATTCCTTGGGAACCATCAATGCGTCGGAGTAGTGCTCATATTCCACCAGCTTGGTGTGCATCAACAATCCGTGCCTCCACTTGTAGCCTTATTCTTGTCGCTTTCCAAGTTCCTTCCACGTTTTCCAACTGTCGTCTTCTTCTAATGCTTTCGCCCATCGTTCTCTGTCGTTACTGTGGGGGTATTATGCTGGATGGAAGGTCGCTCCCGGCTTCTGTCTTCTTATGGACCGATCGGGGTTGGCCTTCTAAAGTCGCCGCCACCAGAATTCCCGAAACCACGCAGTACAAAGGTGTCTAGGCCTTTGCTGCGTAGTACCCCGACGCACTTAGGATCTTACTCTCTAAGCTACCAAGGATTTTATTATACGATACGAGAACTGACTGGCGCATGTGCAACCTTGCTTTATAAGTTGTCGGCCGCACACACGAAATGATTTATGTTCACCGGAAGTCCGGGATAAAACTCAACATAACTACATATACACTCATACAATGAAGTCCGACTACTGCTTACAAACAAAACACTGTTCTAAATGACCATGCATACACCTATTAATTATTCTGTCTCTTTATCTTCACTTTGCTCTTCTCCTTCTGATCTTCCTTCTTCACTTGGTTTGTATCTTTATCTCTTTCGTTCTGTTCTTCCTTCTTCACTCTCTTTGTATCTTTATCTTTCGTCTCTTTCCTGTCTTCCTCCTTCACTCTCTCTCTATCTTCACATCCCGGTCTCACAGACCCCCCCGCTAAGCCTTGGCTAGACAAGCCAAGCTGAGAAACACCAACGGGATGTGTCGTTGTTGGGACATCCCCTAGCTCTTCCTCTCCCTCGTCAAAGTTCTGCCTGCTGAGTCCATCAGCATTTCCGTTTAGTCGTCCTGGTCGATAGACGATCGTCACATCGTGGTCTTGCACCCTCAAGGCCATCCTCATCAATCTCTTGTTGAGGTGGCTGCTGCTTGTAAGGGCTACACATGCCCTGTGGTCAGTGATGACAACAAACTTAGCGCCACAAAGGTAGTACTCGAAGTGGCGAATAGACTCCACAATTGCCAGGGACTCCAGCTCAGTGACGGAGTACCTGACCTCTGCTCCCCTGAGCTGCCTGCTGTAGAAGGCCACTGGCAACTCTTTATCCTCCCTTGTTACGTGAAGGCATCCTCCTATGCCCCCTCCCGAAGCATCTGTATATAGTCTGAACACATCATCCTGCGTGGGCACAGTCAAAACGGTTGAGGAACACAATGATTGCTTTAACTTACCGAAGGCCTCCAGCATTTCCTCAGACCAGACAACCCTCCGCGGAGCTGTCAGCGCAGTGGCGGGCGTCAGGAGACATGAGTGCTTGGCGAATCCCGGGATGAATTCCCTATAGTAACCGATTGAGCCCAGGAAGGCTCTCATCTGCCTCTTGGTGTTCGGCCTCTCATACGCCCTCATTGCACTCACCCTTGCCTCTGGAATACCTAACTTGCCACTCCCCACCTGATGACCTAAATAACTCATGTACTTCCGACCAAACTCACACTTCCTCGCTTTCACCCTCAAACCTGCATCCTTTAATACATCCAATACTCTGCTCACATCCCTCAAATGCTCCTTCCACGAATCGCTGAACACTATTACATCGTCAATATAGTTACGACTACAGCCCTTCACAGGCTTGAGTACTTGCTCCACTATGGCTTGGAAGATAGCCGGAGCGTTCTTCAGGCCGAAGGGCATACGCACAAATCTAAATTTCCCTAGAGGGCAGCTAAAAGTGGTAAACTTGCTGCTCTCTTCATCCATTCTCACTTGGTGAAATCCTGCTGTCAAATCCAACTTTGATAGTACAGCACATGGACCAACCTGGTCCAGGATTTCCCTCAGGGAAGGTAGCCAGAATCTCCTGAGGGGCGTTCTCTCATTTAATTCTCTGTAGTCTACGCACAACCGGATCGAACCATCCTTCTTCCTAATTGGGACAATAGGACTACTCCACTCTTCGTCACTGGGAACAATAATCCCAGCTGCTAATAACTTATTAATTTCAGCCTCAACACTAGCCCTGATGTGGATGGGAATGACCCTTGGTGGTATGTTTACGACACTATGGCCCTCACTTAGCACTATTTTACATTCTCCCACCTTGCACAGTCCTGCTGACTCACTAAAGCACTCCTTTTTACTTTCCAGCAACTTCCCAATCTCACTCTCATTATAGTCCTCGCACTGATCATCTCCCAATAACTTTCGGTCAATCCACTCTTCCATCTCAACTCCTTCTTCCGCAATCACGCTGATCCCTGCCATATGGTTTCTACTCTCTCCCTGTCTGAACACTTTGAGATTATTAATGTGTGCCACTCTCTCATGCTCTCCATCTTTCTTTCTTATCTTGTAGGTGACACGAGATATTCTCTCACTGACCTCGTAAGGTCCCTCCCAGGCTGCAGTCAGTGCCACATGCAAACCTGGCACCTTTAACATCACCAGATCTCCCACCTCCAAACATCTGTCTGATTTATTTTTATTATACACCTGAGCTCGCGACTCTATCGCTGCCAACTCGTTAGAATTCGCCATGTCATGTAACAAGCTCAACTTGTCCTGTAGACACATCACCCACTCACACACATCCATCTCCTTAAATACTTCATCCACCCATCCCGCATACACTAGGTCAAGAGGCCCTAACATGTTCCTCCCAAAAACCAACTCATGGGGGGAATAGCCAGTAGACCTATTGGGGACTTGTCGTATAACGAACATTGCCATAGGCAAAAAGTCAGCCCAATCAATCCCCTGCTCAACTGCCTTGCTGAGCATGGGCTTGAGTGTTCCATGCAGGCGCTCCAATACGCCATTGGTCTGTGGTCTATAGGGTGAGGAATGGATCTTGTCCACTCCAAGGATCTCACACAGTCTCCCAGCCAACTTGCCTACGAAGACCGTCCCTCTATCAGTCAAGATCTTCTGAGGGATCCCAGTCCTAAACATGATCTGGGTCATCGCCGTGGCAACTGCCTCAGCTGTGATAGAACGTAAAGGCACTGCCTCTGGCCACCTGGATGCCATGCAAATATACGTAAGGATATGTTTCACTCCTCCTCTCGCCTTAGGTAACGGTCCAACCAAATCGAATGCCACTGATTCGAACGGCATCGAAACCACCGGTCGTTCTACCATCTTAGCTGGTTTGTTTCCAGCTCTGTTGTGTTTCAAGCACTCTGGGCACTCCCTAGCATATTTTACGATGTCAACACTCATGCCAGGCCACGTAAACTTCCTGTTGACCAACCGCCTCATAGCTTTAACACCCACATGACCATTTTTGTCATGTGCTAATCTCAAGATCTTATCTCGCCTTGACACAGGCAACACCAGACGAAGCAACACATCTCCTTCAGCATTCAAACATTCTTGAAAGAGCATGTTATCAACCCATTTAAAACCATTCGCTTGTCTGTCCGCTAAGTCCCTGCAATGTTTCAGAGACTCATCCAGTTTCACATCCTCCCGAAGATTATCCACCTCATTCACCTCAACCATTTCTGGGCTACCGAAGCATTCCAACTCTCTGACCTCATCACTACCTCCCAGCCCATCATTCTTATCTGACTCCTCTAACTCAATATCCTTCTCTTCGGCTCCTCCCCGAACACCTCCCTCCCCAGCGGAATCGGCCCGTTTAGTGACCGTCCCCGGTTCAAGAGGAGTTGGGGGAACCACATCCTCATCAACTTTGTCTTTTACTGCCTTCTGAGTCACTGCCTTTTTAGTGACAGACCTCGTCAGGACAGCGGAGACTGGTGCAGGAGGCGGAGGAGAAACATCCGCCTCCTCACCTGTTGACGCAGACTGACGAAGAACCTCTCTGTCACAAAGTTCTTCTAGTGCTTTTATAGCATCAGTCTCACACTTTGGGGGCGCACTCAGGAATACAAAACTCTCCCTTTCCCCCTGTTGGCTCACAGCCACCACTTGTTGAAAGGTTCTCCCTCTCAACTCAAATGCGACCTTGGCAAGTGGCCGCCTAATAACTTGGCCATTCGCCATGACCAAACTCTCATGAGTGCCTAAGTAATCATCATCATTCACCAGGTTACTGGAGACCATGGAGAGAACAGCTCCAGAGTCTGGCAAGAACATGCACCAGTGTCCATTGCACTTCCCCTTGACTTCTATGAGGGTATTCCCCACAGACGCCAGTGCTTGAGACTTTGCCTGGTGCTTCTTGGTCGAACTAGATTTCTCATCGACCCTCCCACTATCTTTCCTGACTACCTTGTCCGCTCTACTGGGACACTCGGGCGCCCTGTGGCCCTGCTGGTTACACACATAACATATGACACTGTAGTTATTGTCACCACGTCTGCACTCGCTAGCCCGGTGACCTACCCCTTGGCATTTATAGCACCTAAAGGGTTCTGGATTAAAACGACTTCCCCAACCATCATTTCTGCGTTTGTCCCTCTCACTTACATGTTTGGACTGACTACCAGCTTTAATCAATTCAGCAACATCGTTTAAGTCTTCATAAGAATCAATTTGCCTGGAATCAAGCATGCACTTCTCACTGGTAGTTAATGCTGTTCTGAATACACCTGTCACTATAGCTAATGGCAGGTCATCAGGGGAATCAAGAGACAGTAATAGTCTGTCCATGTGGTCACGCAAATGTTGGTAGAGTCTCACTGCATCCATACCTCTCACCTCTCTATCAGACAATCCGACCAATTTGTCAGTTACGGCTGTCTTATGTAAGCCTAGCTTTTTCACAAGAGCCTTTGTTAACTCTGCATATGTGCAAGTAGCCTCACTCACATACCCTCTAATGGCTTTGCGTGCTTTCGGTGTCAGCTTTCTCAATAAAATTCTCTTCCACCTCTCTCTTGGCACTTTGATGTCAATTAGGTCTGCCTCCAAACCAAGAATGTAACTATGGATTTCATCATTATCACGGTATGACACAATTTGTTGAACCTCCCTGTTCATATACTCACTGAACTTTTGCTTTCTACTCTCAACTGCCGTACCCGCTAATGCCTCTAGCAACTTCTCAACTCTCCTCTCATGACTCATGTCCCCATAATTATTGTCATCCTCATACTCACTCGAAGGATCATCCTCCAACTCGCTCTCAACTGGCTCTGTAGATCCCCCTCTTTCCGTCCCATGTCTTGACCTAGTGGCACCGGGACGTCTACTAACCCCTCTGCTATGGCTAGTTCCACTGACACACCCGCTTGGAGTAGCAGCATTCTCGGTCCTCCTGCCCTTAGACCTAACCACACTGACACTTCCCTCTCTTGTCATTCTCTCGACAGAGTCTAATGGGATTTTGTCTGACTCCCTAACAGTGGTATCTGGATGTAACTCAGCACCCTCCATGCTCTCTAGCACTAGCTCGTCTCTCTCACTAGACATTGACTCTTCAACTCTCGCTTCCCTCTCAACAGAACCTTTCTCCTCACCTTTCCTCGACTGAAATCCTGAATCCAACACCCTTTCCGAATAGGCTCCGTACTTGGAATTGCCTCTACACTCACGTCTCCGGTGCTCCCTCCTGAACTGCTCCGACATGCAGGCAAGGGCTATCCAAGTCCAAGGATCCGCCGTTAACCTCCTGTAAGAAAGCAAAGGAAAAATACAAAGATTAAATGACAGGGTCGTAAAACGGAAAAATTACACAACAAAAATTAAACGACACAGACGTAAAACGGAAAAATTACACAACAAAAATTAAACGACACAGACGTAAAACGGAAAAATTACACAACACGGAAAACGCAAGGAATTCGCAGAGAAATTAAAGGTCACAAAACGAAAAGGTGAATGTCCACGTGTGAAATAAAGAAATCACAATGAAATGACACACAAATAAGATATCTCAACCACTCAAACTGTTCGTAGCTCCACACAGGGGATGGTCTCAAACGTAGAGATGAGTCAGTAGCTCCACGCAGGATTTTAAGGCCCCGTTGAAACGATAGACACTCCCGCTGAGACTATACACCAATGAACAACTCCTGGTATGTGCATCCAATGACCCGGGACGTCTACGATTTTTCCTCCTCGCTTGGATTTTAAGGCCCAATGGAAGGAACACCGCTGCCGCCAGTTGTGGGGGTATTATGCTGGATGGAAGGTCGCTCCCGGCTTCTGTCTTCTTATGGACCGATCGGGGTTGGCCTTCTAAAGTCGCCGCCACCAGAATTCCCGAAACCACGCAGTACAAAGGTGTCTAGGCCTTTGCTGTGTAGTACCCCGACGCACTTAGGATCTTACTCTCTAAGCTACCAAGGATTTTATTATACGATACGAGAACTGACTGGCGCATGTGCAACCTTGCTTTATAAGTTGTCGGCCGCACACACGAAATGATTTATGTTCACCGGAAGTCCGGGATAAAACTCAACATAACTACATATACACTCATACAATGAAGTCCGACTACTGCTTACAAACAAAACACTGTTCTAAATGACCATGCATACACCTATTAATTATTCTGTCTCTTTATCTTCACTTTGCTCTTCTCCTTCTGATCTTCCTTCTTCACTTGGTTTGTATCTTTATCTCTTTCGTTCTGTTCTTCCTTCTTCACTCTCTTTGTATCTTTATCTTTCGTCTCTTTCCTGTCTTCCTCCTTCACTCTCTCTCTATCTTCACATCCCGGTCTCACAGTTACCATCTTTGATATTTTCTCACTTGCTTGCGAATTCCTTCCACTGTTCGTCTATCACTGCTGCTTCTTCTTAATTTTCTTCGTCGTCGTTGATGGTGCCATTGCCGTTGTTGTAGCCTCTGTCACGAACTACCTCGGTCACCACTCCTCCTTCACTCACATCAATTGGTTGGCCGGACAGAACTTCTGGCTGTTCTCCTCCTGCCATGCTGCGACAGTTGCTTCTGTTTGTTCGGCATTGCTGCCGGTTGTGTTCCTTTCAGCGCAGCTGCTGCCATCCTTGGAGTCAATCACTTTTAGCAATGTTACCACTTCATTGCTTGTTTCTTCTTCCTTCTCTTTGTTGCTTTGTGGTTGCTGAACCACCTTCAGCTTCTTGCTGCTCATTTTCTTGGTGATGCCGTTGCTGGCTGTCACTGGATTCTTCTGAGATTCTTGCTTTTTGCTTGTTACTCGGGTCTTCTTGTCGTTGCTGGGATTCTTCTCCGTTGTCAAGGGCTTGACCTTTGCTTCTTTGTCCGGGTGTTTGCTATCAACTGCTGCTTCTTGGCGTGCTTGGCGTCTCGTGGTCACTACGTTCACTGATGTAATTGCAGGAGTATTGCTGCTGCCGTTGAATAATGCGTGAATGTGCAGTACTTCCTCGCTGTTGCCGAGATCCAGTGGAAACCAAAATTCTGGAGGGTGACATCTCTCTTTGTCTACCATGGCTTTGCGCCTGAAGATCTTGCCACCGATCACGAAACTCACTCATGCCACGTCCTTGAGTCCTTCTCTGGCTCCGTTTGCCCACACTCGTTCTCCGGTGTAATCTTCCTTTGCCACTGCCCTGGCTGGAACTACACCATAGTCAGCACCGCTGTCGATGAGTACTTCTCCTTGTTCTCCGTTCACTTCTCCCTGGAGCACGTTGTTCTTGAGCTACACAACTCCGATCTTGCGATAGTTGGAGCCACTCACTTCTTTCTTGATTCCCTTGGGCGGTGGTTGTTTGTTGCCTCCACTTCCTCCATTTTTCTGCGGACACTCATTGCTCTTGTGTCCCTCCTGCTTGCATGTGTAGCACATTACTTTCATTTGCTGTTCCGACGATTTCATGTTGAGAGTGTTGGTCGCTTCGTTGGATTTGTTGTACCAACATGTTTCTGTCTTGTGACAGTATCTTCCATACACTGTGCGCGTCAGCCTGTCTCCATCTCGTCTTCCAGTTCCGTATCTGCTGTTGTTGCCATTCCGGCCATTGCTGCTGCTGCGATCTTGCTGTTGTCTACCATTCCCTTGGCCACCATTGCTATTGTTACTGCTGTTTCCTCCCGGTACCCGAGACATGTCGCCTGGCATTCTCGTGGAGAGCCATGCTTCTACTACTTCTCGTAACTCCACAATGTTGTTGCTAGCAGTCGTCTCTAGGAACACTTGGCTGTTTTGCGGTAAATATTCTTGCAGGGTTGCCTTGGTCAAGTAGAATTCCGCATCTTCCACCGTGTTTGCTTCCTGGAGCAGTCCGTGAATGATTCGATGCAAATGCTCCATGAGCGTAGCTGCGTCCATCTTCCTGATGCTTTCTGACGATAGTGCGGAAAATTTGTGGCCGTAGACTGCCACCGTTGCGCCAACTGCACGAAGTAGGCTGTTCTTGATTTCATCGTACGTTCCTCCAGAATCCAACTTCGTTCTTGCTCTGTCACCCAGTTTAGGTGGTAGGCGAGTCACCAGTTTGTCTGCCCATTCTGCTTTGACTATTCCTCCCTTTTGAATTACAAATTCATACTGATTCAGATAAGCGACAAGATCATCGCTGTCCTTGTACGAGCCCAATGTCGTGAGCCTTTCACGTAATTCGTCGGACTTGCGTCTCTCTTCCTTCTCGTTCTCTCTGCGAGTTGCCTCTGCTTCTTTGTGCTCCCTTTCAGATTCAGCCCTATTCTGCTCGTACTCCTGCTTCCTCTTGGTCTCATCGTCGGCTGCGCACTTTTCTTTACAGTGGTGACTGAAGATGGTTTTCGAGTTTCCTCTGCCTGCATGTGGCGAAGAAAGAAAAAAAATTTGAGGTCCTCGTTCCTTTTGTTTCTTCAACAGCTTCTGCTGTGGTTATTGTCCACTTACTGTTTTCTTTCCACTAGTAGCTTCTTGGGAGCTTGCTGCTTTGCCACAGACTCGTTACTCCTCTTGCTACTCTGCTTCACTGGTTGTAATTGTGATGAGTGGTTCCACAGTCACCCTGACCGAAACACTTGACGAGTTTCCAAACTTCCACACACACACTGTTGTAGATTTGTTGCTGCTGTAGGTTCGGTATCCCGCTCTGTCAAAACTTTGATGGCAGCAGCAGCGCTGAAAGGAACACAATCGGTAGCAATGCCGAACAAACAGAAGCAACTGTCGCAGCAACAATGGCAGGAGGAGAACAGCCAGGAGAAGTTCTGTCCGGCCAACCAAGTGATGTGAGTGAAGGAGGAGTGGTGGCCGAGGTAGTTTGTGACAGTGGCTACAACAACGGCAATGGCACCATCAACGACGACGAAGAAAATTAAGAAGAAGCAGCAGTGATAGACGAACAGTGGGAGGAATTTGCAAGCAAGTGGGAAAATATCAAAGATGGTAACGACAGAGAACGATGGGCGAAAGAATTGGAAGAAGACGACAGTTTGAAAACGTGGAAGGAACTTGGAAGGCGACAAGAACAAGGCTACAAGTGGAGGCACGGATTGTTGATGCACACCAAGCTGGTGGAATATGAGCACTACTCCGACGCATTGGTGGTTCCCAAGGAATTTCGAGGACAGATTTTGAAGATTGCTCATGACAACGGAGGACATTTCAGTACCGACAAGACGGTGAAGAAGATTCGCAAACGTTTTGTGTGGCCAGGAATAGTGAAGGATACGCAAGATTACTGTGCCAGTTGTCGCAAGTGTCAGAGCAACAGCAGTTACATGCCACGGAGAGCGCCCATGGTGGCAAGGTTGACTGAGCCATTTGAAAGTGTGGCACTTGATTTGGTCGGACCGATGGAAAAAGGCAAGGGAGGAAATCGCTATCTATTGACATGCATATGTTTATCAAGCAAATGACCAGATGCCATCCCACTGCGAACAATCACCACAAGATCTGTTGCAGATGCCATGTGGCAAGTGTTTAGTCGAGTCGGGATTCCAAGACAGATTCTGACGGATTGTGGCGCACAATTCACTGCGAAGTCCATGGGTGAAGTGTGCGACATGTTGGGTATCGACAGGGTGAAGACGACACCATATCACCCCGCCACGAATGGTAACATTGAACGGATGCATCGCACATTGAAATCCATCCTGAGGAAAGTGATAGAAGAAAAACGAGACTGGGTGCAGCACGTACCATACGCACTATTCGCACTTCGCAATTTGCCGTTGGAAGGACCTCACCCTTTGAGCTCGTGTTCGGAGAAACAGGACGCCATTGGATGCACTATATCACGGCATAGCAGAAAGTCAAGAAAGAAGTCTTGACATATCGAGTTGGGTAGAGAGAATGGCAGACAATCTGAGAGTCATTAGAGAAGTAGCAGCACTCGAAGGCGCCAAAAGCGTCGAACTTGTCAGAAGCAGTATGACAAAGGAACAAGATTACGACAATTTGCGCCAGGAGATAAAGTTTGGTATCGCATTCCAGGCTTGCACAATAAACTCAGCGAGTCGTGGGAAGGCCCTTATGAAGTGGTGGCCAGAAACGGAGACGTAGTGTACAAAATTCGAAAAGAAGGCAAGAAGAACGGTGGCAAGAGTATCCACATAAACAACCTCAGGAGATATGACGAAAGAAAGGACTTCAACCGGTTGGACGTAGTCTTAGAGGGCGAGGATGACAATGACGAGGAAAATGCAGACAGAGAAGGAGGAAGAGGAGGAGACAAAAATGGCAAAGTCAATCTCAGCGAAGAGTGCGATGAATTCGACGCTGCACAATTGGAAGCACTAGTGCAAGACTTTGGCAACGTGTTTGGAGAAAACAACATGGGAAGTATTGATGTGGTGACACTCAGCATCAACACGCAAGACGCCGAGCCAGTGTCGCAGCCTCCGTATTCAGTGCCACTGAATTTACGAGAGCCCGTTCGTGCAGAAATTTTTTTATTTTTTTATTTTTTAAACTTTTGAATTACATGGTACATGTACAATGGAATCATGAAAGCTGAATTTGTAGTGGTAGTGAATTAGATTGTTTAGTTGGCAGTGACCGTTGCAGTGTCGACTTGAGACTCTCTGATAACGAGATCCGGTGGGAGATGGTTAACTTTGATAGCCCTGCCACATGATGAGCGAGCACCACGTATGGCCTGGATGGAGGAATGCAGGAGGCAGAAAGACAGGCGGCATCTTAGCCAGCTCAGGGTTGTGCTGTATGCTTGGTTCCACTTGACTGCCAAGAGGGTTGCCAGACGTTTGGGAAGACCAATCCCACCAAGCCTGGCTGGGAGAGCAAGGAGATCACGTTCCACAGTGTTGGGAGGGGCCCTACCCGATAGCGCTGGGAGGACCTTTTTCTGTATGATATGTTCCAGTGGGAGAAGCAAGGCTGCTATGTTGGGTGTAGTCCGAGCGAGATAGACCCACTTTCCTGCTAGGCCGTGTGTGGCTGCTGCATATGCTGCATGAGGTTTGGTTTCAGCGATCGAGGACAACATTTCCAGTTCTGCTTTCAACTCAATCACCTTGTCAGCAACAAACTTGTCACAATAGTCCTGTGTGCCGAGTGGAGTACCAAGGTAAGGTCTGCCCTCTGCTGTGACGTTGACGTGGGTTCCATTGAAAGCGGCCTTGGCGTCAGCTAGGTGTTCAGGTTTGGTGATTAACCAGGTTTTTGAGGCATTCACGTGGTAGCCATAAGCAGGTCCCTTGGAGCACAGGTCGTCCCACGCCCGTAGGTCGCCTGACCCGCCGGTGGCAGAGGCATCGTCGGCATACCATACTTGCTGAGTGCCTGGGAGCTTGCGGATGAGTGGAATAGTGGCCAAGGCATACATTGGCAATGCCAATGGGTCGCCTTGCGTGGTGCCCTCTTGGGAGAGGAGGGAAGATCCATCCACAAAGAGGTCCGTAGAATCCCTATAGGTACTTATGAGGGTCGTAGCTATTGAGGGGCAAAGTCTCCTGATGTTTTGGAGGGCGACCTGGCGATTAAGGGAGTTGAAAGCATTGCTGGCATCTACCAACAGAACCGCTTCAGTGTTGTGACTTGCGAATGCCTCCCTTGTGGTATGGACAGCAGCTTCTGCTCCCGCTATCTGGCCGGCACAGAGCTGGAGGGATCCGGCGGCGTCCTGAATATCTCCTCGGGTTATGAAAAAAATTGCCTTGGCCACTATTCTCCGCACAGTCTCGCACACTCCAATTGGGAGGACCCCTGGATTTTTGTTCAATGCTATCAACCTGCAGGCCAGGAATGGAGAGAGACCATTGGGGTCCACATAGGTGGTGCTTATGCGCTTGGCTAGCAGGGCTAGGGAGTGGCAGAGGTCGGCAGATGCGGTCTTAAAGGCTGTACAGAGTCTCCTCCAGCCCTTGGCATCGATTCCGGAGGGGCCGGCCGCTCCTGTCGTGCAGAGGGCAGCGGTGCATATCACAGTAGCATCGATGCTGTCAAATACCACTGGATGCACATTAGATGGTGCTTCATTTCCCACAATTGGCTGGATGGCCTCGGCTGTTGCAGGGTGACTGGTTGGATGCTTGCTCTTCAGCTCCTCCAGAACACTGGTGGATTCCCCACTGTTGGAGGAAATAGTGCTGTCAAGGTGTAGCTCCCCCCTTGCTTCTGTTGGTTAGCAATTGCAGAGCCGCTTTGGTCTTGCCCTCAAACATCAGGTTCGAGAACGAACGGGCTAGGTGGTCCTCTGCATCCTTGGTGTTGTGGATCTTTGGGAGGCGGCCTTGAAGCGCCTTGCCCTCATTCAAGAGGTCGTCAAACTCGCCCTCACTTCGGTGGCGTTCTAAGCACGAGGTATGTTCCCTCGGTTTTGATTTGCGGTGTGGCTTCTGTAGGAGAAGGATTGATGCCAACTGTGATTGCATAGAGCCACATACTCCAGGGCCGTCCCCTCTGCATAAGCTCTAAATAACCGTGACAGCTCAGAGACGAAGGCAGTCCCGGCCTTACCTGTTGGTACTGGGAAGTTGTTTCTTCTCCAGCATACTACCTCGTCATATGTAGTGGAGATGGTGGAAATAATGGTGGCAGAGTCATAGACACCCCCCCATACAAAAGATGGATCAGCCATTGGCATAAAATTGGGGAGAGTTGGTATGGGTGATGGAGTGTCAAGCTCACCAGTTATATCTGCTGTTTGAGAGCTGGCAGAGGATGGTTCCAATCCAGACAGTACAGTCGGTTGACTTACTCGGGTGGTGGTTGGGGTGCCAGGGTTACCAGGAGGTACGGGTCGAATGGTTGCACTTGGTGAGGGACCGAGGCCACTGGCTGGTGGCTGTCCTGGTGGGATTTTTACATTTATGCACTGACGTATGCGAATAGGGAGACAGCCCTGGCATTCTATGCCTGCTTTTACACAGGAATAGTTCCTGCATCGCCCTGTCTTGTTGCATTTGCAGCAGCACGTCATCACTTTACCAGCAGCATAAGTACAATTTTTTGTTCTGTCCGTGCAGAAATACAAGCCCTCGAAGACGCCGGCGTCATTGTACGATCAGATAGCCAGTAAGCATCCCCACTCGTTCCGGTACGCAAGAAAAATGGCAAAGTGAGGCTGTGCGTTGATTATCGCCGGCTTAATCAAGTGACGGTGCCGGAACCGTATTATATGAAGGGGCTCGAGGAAATCATCAGCAATGTGGGAGAATCCGGTGTACTGTCTAAGCTCGATCTCGTGAAAGGGTTCCATCAAGTCGAAGTGGAACCCTCCGACAGACAGAAGACGGCATTTTTGTGTCCGTGGGGGAAATGGGAATACCTGCGGATGCCGTTCGGACCAGCTACGTTCCAAAAATTAATGGATCGAGTGTTGACAGATTGCCACGAGTACAGCAGCGTCTATATCGACGATATCCTCATATGGTCCAGCAACTGGAAGCAGCATCTCGAACATCTGAGAGGAGTTTTTGGGCAATTAGAGAAGGCAGGACTAACATGCCAAGTTGCCAAATGTGAGTTCGGCAAGAGCGAGCTCGAGTTCCTCGGTCACAGAATTGGCCATCAGTGCCAGCAGACAGAATCGGCCATCAGTGCCAGCAGACAGAATCACGGCTCTCATCAACTACAAGAGGCCAGTGTCAAAAAAGCAGTTACGAGCCTTCTTGGGCTACGTCAATTTTTATCGAAGATTTGTGCCGGAAATACATAAGATGACTTCTATACTCACGCCAACCACATCGAAAGATTCGCCAATGAAGTGGACTACGTCTATGGTTGATGCATTTGACATGCTGTGCAAGTGTTTGTGCAAGAACATAGAACTGTGCATTCCCACGACAGATGACAAACTCGTGCTGGAGACGGACGCAAGCACCACTGGCGTTGGAGCAGTATTACACGTAGACAGAGGAGAGCAAGGAATGCTGCCAGTGGCATTTTACTCAGCCCAGCTGCGCGGTGCGGAATGTAATTACGCAGCACAAGAATTGGAAGGATTGGCTTTGGTAAAGGCCTTCAAGCACTTCAGCTTTTATTTATACGGGAGAAAATTCGACGTACTCACTGATCATGAATCTATCCAGTCCATGATGACCAAACTCCAGAAAAATAAACGTGTGCTGAGATGGACTCTCTCGTTGATGGACTACTCCTTCAATATTATCTATCGCAAAGGAGAAGAAAACACCGTAGCAGATTGACTCAGTTGCCATCATGACGATGATCAACAACGTGGACAACAACAGCAGCCGCAGATGCCAGCAGCTGAGAGGAAGATTGAGACAAAGATGAAGAAAAAGACAGATGCAACATTAAGAAGAAAAAACAGAGGAGCGGGTGAAGGTGTGAGAGAAGCCTCCCTCACATTCAGTAATTGTGGGGATTGACTTAGTTAATGTATGGGTGTCTTGTCTTCATAGCAATCATTGCGGTGCTGTGCATCATCAATCTGAACCCATTATCTCGCCTATTGAGAACATTATGATTTTCATGCTTTCATTAATGTAACATCACCCCATCTGTCATATCACATCATTTATGCCTAGTCATGCTCTCATTTATTGAGTTGTATATCAGCACCAGAAATTGAAAAATCAGTTCAGTTGATGTTCTTCTCCAGTCAGTGCAATTACAGTTAAACTCTAACTATTGCCAATATTCTCTCTGCGACTGCGCAAAGTCTCTAGAGAAGAGCTATTGTAAGGGAGGCTGGGAGATGTCAATTCTGGTGGCAGCGATTACTACGTATCGTTGGCACTGAAGTGTTTGTGAGGATATTAGTCTCTGATCCTCTAGAATACATAGGACTTGCATCACATTTTGAATACATAGGACTCGCATCACACTGCCTTTATCACCTTGTGGAAAACTGTGAATACGGACCACTCAAAGAAGAGCTACTACGTACGGGACAGAATCCGGGACAAATCTCTGTCGGAGAAACTCCGAATGGATGCTGCCCTTACCCTGGAAAAAGCAAAGACTTCGATACGGCAAAAAGAAGCGATTGCAGCCTAAGGTCAAACACTCCAAGGAGGCAAGAAGTCAAGCAGCATTGATAGTGCTAGACAAGTTCCAAGGCAGCAAAGGCATAGACAAGTCAAAAGTGAATCTCAATCAGTTAATCAATCAGCTAATCAATCCAAGCATCCAAACAAAGGAGGAGCTAGAGGTTTCCACAGAGCTAACCAGCAAAACAAACCTTGCATGAGATGTGGTAAGCCAAGGCACCAGACACCAGTGCAGATGTCCAGCACTGAGTGTTACTTGCCACAAATGCCACAGACAGGGACATTATGCCAGCCAATGCTTATCAAAAACAGTTGCAGCAACAACTCATGCAGAGGAATGCTCAGACACTGAGGAGGAAGTCTTCGTAGGAGCAGTCAGGTCAGACAAAGGCTCAGTGTGGTTTACCAACCTATCACTCCAAGGGAAAAAGGTTCAGTTTAAAATGGATACAGGGACAGAGGTCACAGTAATTTCTGAGAAAGCTTATCACACTTTGAGTACAGGGAAGTTACAAAAAGCATCCAGCAACCTCTTTGGGTCGACACATCAGCCTCTAGCTATCATGGGCCAATTCGATGGAATTTTGCAACATGGCAAACTCTCATACAGAGAAGATTTATGTGGTCAAAAATTTACACAACAATTTACTTGGTCTACCAGCAATTGACGCTCTACAGCTGATCAAGAGGGTGGATTCTACGGTGAAGGTACAAATGTGTGAAGCGGCCTCATCAATTAGTGAACAATTTCCCAAGGTCTTCAAAGGATTGGGTACTTTTGGTGAAAACTACACCATCCAAATGAAGGAAGACGTTCATCCTCGTGCACTGTATACTCCCAGAAGGGTGCCCTTTTCTTTACGGAAAGCAGTTGAAGAAGAACTTCAAAGGATAGAATCTTTGGGCGTTATTTCGAAAGTGAATGAACCAACTCCCTGGTGCGCGGGAATGGTGGTGGTCCCCAAGAAGAAGGGGATACGGATCTGCGTCGATTTGAAATCACTATATGAGAGTGTACTGCGAGAAGTCCATCCTATTCCCCGGGTAGATGAAATTTTAGCGCAGATATCGGGGGCAAAGTTCTTCAGCAAGTTAGACGCTAATAGCGGCTTTTGGCAGATATCCCTATTACCAGAGTCTCGCCTGTTGACAACCTTCATCACCCCTTATGAGCGTTACTGTTTTAACATGCTCCCATTTGGGATATCTAGTGCCCCAGAAATTTTCCAGAAACGAATGAATCTGATTCTGAAGGGTTTAGAGGGACAGACTTGTCTCATTGATGATATACTCGTTTATGGTAAAGATGAGGAGGAACATGATACACGATTACTCAAAGTACTGGATAAACTTGAGAAAGCAGGAGTGACGTTGAATGGGGAGAAATGTGATTTTTGCAAGCCGGAAGTTAAATTTCTTGGGGTTATACTCACCAAAGACGGAGTCAGAGCCGACCCAGGGAAGACTGAAGCTATCAGAGACATGGAAATTCCGCAATCAATATCCGACCTGAGGAGATTCTTAGGAATGGTGAATCAATTGGGGAAATTTTCACCTCAGATTGCCGAGTTATCTCAACCACTGAGGGAACTACTCAGCACCAAGCGGACTTGGCTGTGGGGGTCAGACCAAGAGAAGGCATTCAAACAACTGAAAGATGAACTCTCCAAGCCAACGGTGTTAACACTCTACAATTGTCTAGCAGATCTAAAGGTGTCTGCAGATGCGTCATCCTTTGGGTTGGGGGAAGTCTTGTTTCAACTTGAAGAGCAGCAGTGGAAACCGGTTGCTTTTACATCCAGATCCATGTCCGAAACTGAAAGGAGATATGCCCAGATAGAAAAAGAAGCAATGGCCGTGACATGGGCATGTGAGAAATTCTCCAACTATTTTCTTGGACGTGATTTTCTAATAGAGACTGATCACAAACCTCTGGTTCCTCTCCTCAACACTAAACAGCTTGACTGTCTACCACCATGAGTTTTGCGTTTCAGAAGATACAGATACAAAGTTAGCCATGTCCCAGGGAAGGACTTGTATACGGCAGACACACTGTCCAGAGCTCCAGTGGCCAAATCTGAGGCGGAAGATGAGCCATTTCAGACCGATGTGGAGTCATTTATCAACAACATAGTCAAAAACAGTCTTCCTTGCCTAAAGTACTCCAGAAAGAAACTTTACAGAAAATCCATGAGGGCCACCAAGGCATTGAGCGGTGCCGTGGGAGAGTGACATCATCAGTATGGTGGCCAGGCGTGAGCTCACAAGTAGCGCAAATGGTTCAGCAGTGTCCAGAATGTGCTAAAAATAGTACACCACCAAAGGAGCCATTTGACATCACCCCTACCAGATTTCCCCTGGCAAGTGATTGGGACAGACTTATTCGAGTTAGAAGGGAAACAATATCTCCTTATAGTGGACTATTTTTCAAGATTCCCAGAAGTAATACAGTTGAAATCTACTACATCAGCAGCTGTGATCTCACAGTTAAAATCAGTATTTGCCAGACATGGGATTCCGGAGACTGTACGAAGTGATAACGGGCCTCAGTATGCATCATTGGAATTTGCTCAGTTTGCAAACTCCTATGAGTTTAACCACATTACAAGCAGCCCGAAATTCCCTCAAAGTAACGGACAAGTGGAACGTACAGTGAAAACAGTGAAGCAGATGCTGCTGAAGTCACCAGACCCTTGGGTGGCACTTCTCAGCTATCACACAACACCTCTACCTTAGTGCGGACTATCACCAGCAGAGCTATGCATGGGAAGAAAGCTGAGAACACCAATACCCCAGTCTGACAAGCTTCTTATACCGGAATGGTCATGTTTCGATCAAAGAATAAAGATTTCAAAGAGAGACAGCAGTGCAATTTTAATAGAAGACATAGAGTCCGAGAACTAGCACAGATACCAGAAGAGACTGAGGTCACCACAGAAGATCCACCTATCCAAGGACGAGTGATTGGCCCAGCAGGACCACCTCGATCATATATTGTAGAAACCCCTACAGGACAGATACACCGAAATCGAGAACATCTCAATGTTATTCCAGAGTCAGTATTAGGTCAAGAGCATCTGACTGATTCCGATGCAACACCAGTCGTGGAACCGCCTCCCCAGGCTCAACCTACCCCCAAGATCATTATGACTCATTCCCGAACAGCAGGAACAATAATATGACCGCCGGATAGACTATCTTAAAGGGGAGATGTGGCATAAGTATTATCAGGCATTGACTAATCATCTTGATTCCTGTATGTAATTGTATTCATCTATGTGGGTTTATTACTTCCTGTTGTATGATTACTTGTATGTGGGCATTTGATTGATAATCATTCTTACAGTTGAAGAGACCTATGATAGTCCTGTCTTAGCTAGAGAGTATTGCTAAACCTAGTTATAGTATACAAGAGTATAGTACAGAACCAGGCTTCCTGTTCACATTATCAGAAGTTGTTTTGCTGTAAGAGTGGTTAGTAGCTAATATGTTTTCTAGTGGAGGGGCCGGGCAAGTGGAAAGTTTGCTAATTTATCAAAAGAGAGGAGTTCAATTCACTGCATATAGTCTATAAAAGCACATGCAATATGTCTGATATACTCTGGTGTATATCAACTGTATTTCTGTCATATACTTATGATATACACCAAATTCTGTATCAGATATACACCTGTGTATATCCAGTGTATAGGTACTGTAATCCACTACTATGTATACCATAAGTATTTCTGTAGAATACAGTGTGCAGTATTCTAGTACTATTCCATTGGTATGCACCAGGTAAGTTATTTGATATACCCACAGTATACACCATGTAATTTCCTCAGGTATACTGATGTGAGTGTGCTATGTGTATTACAGTGGTGTGCACCAGGTATGTATACTGGTGTTATACATGGTATGTTTCTTTTGTTATACATTATTATGTTCATCTAGTGTTATTATTCAGCAATATATATATTTTTTAACAACAGTAACAACAACAACCAATGCATTAGTCACAGTAAATATGATGATTTTGTGATTGTTATTAGCATGATCCTATTTGTAGTCTCAAGTTCTCCAGTAGCTTGTGCTGTGAGAATCCTTGCTGGTGTTGTACAGTGATCACAACTCCTTTGACCCTCCTTTCTATCCTTTACGGACAGACCAGCCTGCTTCTCACATTTCTATTCAATAAACGAATATTAAATAAAATTAAGCAACAGTTAACTTGTTGAGAAGAACAAAAGATAATAATGATAACAATGTAATTACATTTGAAGCTGTGAATGAATTTATTAAGGGGACTTTGACAGAATACTTGGCTAGGTAATACAACTTGCTGGGATAGGGGTAACATTATTCTCCAGCTGAAAGAAACTTTTCACCATATGTTATAGTTATAAACCAAAATTGAGGTTTGTATGTGATTTATAAACTCCGAGACACGAGGGCGCAGCCCGAGTGGCGAGGATTTATAAATTGAAATACAAACCTAATGATTTTGGTTTATAACTATTTTATAGCCAGAACATAAACAACGAGCAAAGTATAGCGTTAGCTATCTTAGTAATTGTATTAAAGTACCCAAACTCTTCATTATTCCATTTTGCTTTGATCTGCCTTCTACCATAATTATGGTTGCTAAGAACTATATCAGACTTTTCCCCGCTAATACATTTTCTTACGAGCATACCAGACTGTATCAGATTTATAGTTCTTAACGACAAGCGCAGTCGCTCGGGTAACGGGCTATAATAATCAGTTATAATAGCTTCATTAGTATATCTGGTTCCCATGTTTTTTTAATCAAGGACAATGTCTAGTGTACCGACTCTTATAGTCTCACTTTCTGACTCTTATACACTCCCTTTACCGATTCTTATAGTCTCACTGTACCCACTCTTATGGTCTCCCTGTATCAACTCTTATAGTCCCCCTGTACCGACTCTTATAGTCTCCCTGTACCAACTCTTATAGTCTCACTGTACCAACTCTTATAGTCTCACTGTACCAACTCTTATAGTCTCCCTGTAGTCTCACTGTACCCACTCTTATAGTCTCACTGTACCCACTCTTATAGTCTCACTGTACCCACTCTTATAGTCTCACTGTACCAACTCTTATAGTCTCACTGTACCAACTCTTATAGTCTCCCTGTAGTCTCACTGTACCCACTCTTATAGTCTCACTGTACCCACTCTTATAGTCTCACTGTACCCACTCGTATTAGTCTCACTGTACCCACTCTTATAGTCTCACTGTACCAACTCTTATAGTCTCACTGTACCAACTCTTATGGTCTCCCTGTAGTCTCACTGTACCAACTCTTATAGTCTCCCTGTACCAACTCTTATAGTCTCACTGTACCCACTCTTATAGTCTCACTGTACCAACTCTTATAGTCTCACTGTACCAACTCTCATGGTCTCCCTGTAGTCTCACTGTACCGACTCTTATAGTCTCCCTGTACCAACTCTTATAGTCTCACTGTACCCACTCTTATAGTCTCACTGTACCCACTCTTATAGTCTCACTGTACCCACTCTTATAGTCTCACTGTACCAACTCTTATAGTCTCACTGTACCAACTCTTATGGTCTCCCTGTAGTCTCACTGTACCAACTCTTATAGTCTCCCTGTACCAACTCTTATAGTTTCACTGTACCCACTCTTATAGTCTCACTGTACCAACTCTTATAGTCTCACTGTACCCACTCTTATAGTCTCACTGTACCAACTCTTATAGTCTCACTGTACCAACTCTTAATAATAGTGATTTCAAATCGACGCAGATCAGTGGTACAGTGAGACTATAAGAGTCGGTACAGTGAGACTATAAGAGTTGGTACAGGGAGACTATAAGAGTCGGTACAGTGAGACTATAAGAGTCGGTACAGGGAGACTATAAGAGTGGGTACAGTGAGACTACAAGAGTTGGTACAGGGAGACTATAAGAGTAGGTACAGGGAGACTATAAGAGTGGGTACAGTGAGACTATAAGAGTCGGTACAGTGAGACTATAAGAGTCGGTACAGGGAGACTATAAGAGTAGGTACAGGGAGACTATAAGAGTGGGTACAGTGAGACTATAAGAGTCGGTACAGGGAGACTATAAGAGTGGGTACAGTGAGACTACAAGAGTTGGTACAGGGAGACTATAAGAGTGGGTACAGTGAGACTATAAGAGTGGGTACAGTGAGACTATAAGAGTCGGTACAGTGAGCTATAAGAGTGGGTACAGTGAGACTATAAGAGTGGGTACAATACGAATGGGTACAGTGAGACTATAGGAATGGGTACAGGGGGACTATAGAAATGGGTACAGGGGGACTATAGGAATGGGTACAGTGAGACTATAGGAATGGGTACAGGGGGACTATAGGAATGGGTACAGGGGACTATAGGAATGGGTACAGGGGACTATAGGAATGGGTACAGGGAGACTATAGGAATGGGTACAGGGGGACTATAGGAATGGGTACAGTGAGACTATAGGAATGGGTACAGGGGGACTATAGGAATGGGTACAGGTGGACTAGGAATAGGAGGGGTACAGGGTATAGGAATGGGTACAGGGGGACTATAGGAATGGGTACAGGGGACTAGATTAAACACAGAGTGGGTACAGTGAGACTATAAGAGTGGGTACAGTGAGACTATAAGAGTCGGTACAGGAGACTATAAGAGTGTGGGTACAGGGAGACTATAAGAGTCGGTACAGGGAGAGACTATAAGAGTGGGTACAGTGAGACTACAAGAGTTGGTACGGGAGACTACAAGAGTTGGTACAGGGAGACTATAAGAGTCAGTCAGTGAGACTATAAGAGTGGGTACAGTGAGACTACAAGAGTGGGTACAGTGAGACTATAAGAGTGGGTACAATACGAATGGGTACAGGAGGACTATAGGAATGGGTACAGTGAGACTATAGGAATGGGTACAGGGGGACTATAGGAATGGGTACAGGGGGACTATAGGAATGGGTACAGGGGGACTATAGGAATGGGTACAGGGGGACTATAGGAATGGGTACAGTGAGACTATAGGAATGGGTACAGGGGGACTATAGGAATGGGTACAGGGGGACTATAGGAATGGGTACAGGGGGACTATAGGAATGGGTACAGGGGGACTATAGGAATCGGTACAGGGGGACTATAGGAATGGGTACAGGGGACGATAGGAATGGGTACAGGGGACGATAGGAATGGGTACAGGGGGACTATAGGAATGGGTACAGGGGGACTATAAGAGTCGGTGCAAGTCTATGTCTCCCATATCCAATTGATTTGCCTCATGACCATCTTAAGAATAAACTCACTAAATTTTGCGCTTACTTTTTCCAATCCATACAGAATACGAATCTCTAAACTTCTTCCACATTTGCTGTTCTATAACACTGTATCTCTTGCAGGATCTGTAAATAATAAAAATATTAAAATAATAATAATAACATCATCAAGAACAACAACAACAACAACAAAAAACAACAACTCTGTATGAGAATTTCATAATGTTGTTTAATCCTGGTTACACATAGTATGTGTAACACTACTAGTGTCAAAACTTCCGCTACTTTAATATTTCACCTAAAAAGTAACTTATTGCTTTGTAGTAAATGGTATCCAATTATTGCTCACTTCACGCCAGAATATATCCTACATGGTACAATCATTAGTTGAGAATCAAGTGTCATAAAACTATACTAGTTGTGGTAACAGAGACAATATCAAGCAATATATGTTTGTGTACATGTATGTGCACATGTGTGTATATGTGTGCACGCAAGTATATATGTGTAAGTTACATGATCATGTTTTGTGGTTTTGTTGCTAGGAAACATAATTAATACAATCATGTGTAGATCCTCAGACAATCATAAAATATATGATTGCTAGGGGGTTTCACCAATATATGCTACAAACTTTTAAATGTGTGCACTAAAATGGTTGAAAAAATTACTTGACAAGGAAAGCATTAAGTACTCAATATTTGCTGATCAAAATACGTCACCCACACACACCATATTGTTATTTCTTTATATTTCATTTCAATCTATTTATTGTTATACATCATTTTATTAACTTAATTGATAGCATAAGTCTGTATGATCCTAATGTACACACACACACACACACACACACACACACTGTAGCCAAGAACAGATGCTAAAACTTATCACGTGAATTTGTTAATATTTACAAGGGAAGAAAAGGTTGTCAAGTGTCCCACGCCAGAGGAACAGCTACGCAAACAAAGATTTAGATATTCCATAAACCTGTTGTCATGTATTATTTGATTTTTGGCATACTCCTTTACTTTAAATGACCGATATAATATTACACCCTATCCATTACCGAATTAAGGATATTGTAAATACGTTTTTTAAGTTTGGGTCCAATAAGCCATCTATTCTGGTATTGGTGATTACATTATCACCAAATCTAAGCAGAAAATGGCCCTAACCACCTGGTATGACACATGCGCACCATTGAACTACTAATTCATTGTCACAGGTAATGTTATACACCTGTAAAACTCAATAGACACAACTGACTACATATACACGATGGCAAAAAATTATACAGATTATTGTACCAATACGGGAGGGTAAGGGGGAGGCACTACAGTTCATACGACAATTGCATGCTAACTTATGCTCTACCCTCATATCTGGAGCACTAATAAAGACATGCTAAAAGTAAACAACAAACACTAATTAGGATTTGGTGTTCAGTGTCAGGCATCAGAGTCCACTAATTTGAATTGGTAAGGCCAGGAAGTGGGTGTGGCCTATGTAGATAACAGGAATTGAGTGAGAGCACAGTGAGACGTGTATATGATTTAAGCTACAGATCAAATAAACACTAGAATGTTCCGAAAAGTGTTTATTTTGTTTACTATGTGGCTTCTTTCAGTTATTATAACCTGTTAATATCTAAAAATGATACATTAAAATAAAAACAAATTGACTTAATAAATGTATTGTAGTTTAAACTAACAAAATCAGAGTCATGGAACGTTAAACAGCTTTTTTTACATCAGTGAGGCAAAGATGGGTAATCGATGCACCCTTCTTTGTAGTGAAGCCACCTCTAGCAAATGGTTATTGTACGACAGATTGATTGCACGCAATTAGCCAGTCGTAGGCAACAACCTCTACCAACTTAACATTGATGATTTCTATGTAACGATCTCAACCTTAGACAAAAAAAAACGGTACAACCAAAGTTGTACTGGTCGTAACTATCAACTACGGCCCTGATAAAGTGGCTCCAACTAGTGAAGAATGATTTATATAAATAAATTGCACTGGCTGCTCATAGTACCTCTACACACAATCAATGCATATGCACTCTTCATTTCACTCTCACACATCACCTTTGCTACCCGTTTTATCATTTTTCACTTCTCATTGTTACTCAAACTTTTATGCCACACCTAATACAATTTAACTCGTCTCTAGTTAGTAAGTGAACAGTCCAGAGCGCGGAACTGTTCCCAATAAACATTCCCAGTCTAATTTACTCAGAGCAGAAGTGTCTCAGATGACAACCGTGAGGGCAGCCTTACAACGTGACTCACTAGCGGTTGACCGTGAGCAAGCACTTCCCTCTTAGTTAAAAATCAGGAGACTTAACAATGTAGGCTTCAATACTATAGCTACTTGCAAGTGGTCTTTCCTCCTTTTTTTTGTTATATAGTATACAAGGTAGATTGCAACATTTTACTCGTTGGCAAAAAAATAAAATAATAATAATGGCTTCCCATAGAAGTCACATGTAGTCTACGTATCTTACCTGCTCCATTTGGCTCTTCTTTGAGCCTGTCTTTTTCATATATTTCCTTCCTTTTTTTTTTTTTTGTCACCCCATCAATTTTTTTTCTGCTGTCTTGGGAGTTCTTTGAGCTCGTTTATAACAGTAGTAGAAATGTTCACTTCTGGCAAACTGAATGGAAGACATGATGTATATATATCACGAAGTCATGAGTATTGCTGAATAATGATAACAATAATAATAATAACTGGCTAATATTTTAGTTGCTATATTGAGTAATATCAAATATGCTCTGACCTTAATTATATCAAAGCTTCTATTACAGTTAGCTAATTGATACCAGATTACTACTCGAAAAAAAAATACAAGCACAGTTAGGAATGGTGCAGTATAATAGTTTTAAATAGCTATAGTTGCCTTTGTTGCTCTTAGTTTTTAAGCTCTCCTTTACTTAAAGATGGGGACCCTAGGCTCCACTTAGTGTCAACAGAATTACAATCATTAAGAAACTTTTTCATGCAGTTTCGTTCAGTACACATCCAAGTAAACAAGGAGACTATAATAGGGATAGCTACCCACGAAAAATGTTAAATGTTATAGCTAAGCGCAAATAGCAAAACATTACTTTTTCATAATTAAATTACCTACTAAGTAAGTTCAAGTAAAGGGTGACTAGCAAAATGTCACCAATATACACAAGAGCCAATCGTCAACAGCCTCATCATAGACTGAGCTCGGTAAGCCGCTCACCTTTTATCTCCCACACACCATCATGCATCGGCACAAAAAAAAAACTGGATGAGGCTAGCGCTTGGTGGTTTTGACCACCTTTTCCAAATGCACGCAGTAGGCGTGGACTGTTGTTATAGTTCAGTTATTCCATAAATAAAAACAAACTGATCTTGCAAGTTTAGCTATACGGGAACAAGTTTTTTAGTAGTGTATTTATAAATTCACGTAGATATAATGTCCATAGTTGTGTGAGGGGAAGGGGAGGGGGGGGGGGGGAAAAATTAAGTTGAGTTTTCTTTCAAGAGAACAGGTAAAGAAAGAGTGTATGCAAGTTTCATTACTTCACTAACTTAGCTATAGATTCTAATGCTTTAGTGATTGTGACGAGTTCAAATGTGAAACCAAACAAAAACATCTGCTGGTAGCTAAGTGAAATAGTATGGGTAAGTGTGCATGCCTTGAAAACATGCCTTGGAAATGTACAATGTCATTCTTTAGCACCAGTTCTACCCGTATCAGATGAAAACTTTTTCCAACAGATTAGGAGCCATAGATTGAAAATGAAGTTCCAGAGGAAGCTAATTCTGAAATACGGAGACAGTGAGCGAACGATGCAGTAGCTACAGTGCAAATGATATTACAAAATTTAAAACTGGCCTACTATAGCGAGTAATAGCACGGTTAACCTGTGGTATTCGGGATCAATAGCATACTAAAGTAATTGAAATGACACTCGGCTTCGCCTCGTGTTCAATCTCATACTTGTTGCTATTAATCCCGAATAGCATGGTTACCTGTGCTATTACTCATGTGAGTAGTGTGATTGAAATAGCACAAGGCGAAGCCAAGTACTGTGTCAATTACTTAGAAGTGCTATTGATTCCTATTAGCACAGGTGTGCTATCACTAGTTAATAGTAAACAAGATTTTTTTTTAACCATACTGTAGCCATACTGTATCATTCTCTCACTATCTCTAAATTTAAGGATTAGTTTCCTCTGGAACTTTTATTCGACCTGTGGTTTTACTGTAATCCGTTGAAATATTTCGTCAAATTAGGATAAAACTTCAGTGCAACAAAACAAAACAAACAACAACAACAACAAAAAAAGATGTAGTCTTCGTCTAGAAAATACTCAAACTTACGTTTCCAAGGCTAAAGCTGCACGATGCACACTTACCTGTACTATTTCACTTAACCACCATGGTATTTATACATTCAACAACCCTCAATAATGAGCTATGTACAATATTTAAATCATCTCTCATTTGTATTCAAAGAGAATTTCCTACTACATTATCGATCTCCTCTCTCTACTCCCCTCCCCCCCCCGCCCACCCCAACGGTATTAGCTGTATGTGATTTCAATTTCTTGTTTAATTTTCTTGAATTTGTCTGCACTGTTATATGATGTGTAGTGTGCACACAATTAACAATAACAAATTAATCACACTGTACTAATAATTGCACATGAATGTATTGTGCGAACACACACATGTGTATAAATTAAAAGCGAACACACACATGATGTGTATAAATTAAAAGTGAACACACACATGATGTGCATCAATTAAAAGCAAATACACACACATGATGTGTATAAATCTAAAAGCATGTGTACGAGAGTGCATATAAGTAGATGATGATACTAGACTATCATACCCAGTATGTATATATGTATATATTCAGGTAGTACTTACTTTTCCTTTTGGAGACTGTATAGCTTTCTTTAGCCTTCACAATAGTTTTAATTCGTATTTTCTTGCATATCTGGCATCATTCTATGTACAAACATAAACAGATACAAGGATAAGGTAATTCACTTACATAAGAAATCATAACTATGGTGTATTGAAAACCAGATTCATCACCCCTTCCTACTAATACCTGTAGGTGTAGACTTTCATTCCTACTGGACTTAGTACTGTCTGATTATGCAGGCTTCCCAGAGTCTTCATCATGACTTTCTACAGCTCTAACCCTAAGGAAAACAGCTGTATGGGTAGCTAACTATCTGTCCTTACTTTGTTCTTCCCTAAAATGGATAAAATCGCTGTTCTCCTGAAGCTCAGTAGCCCCAAAGGTTGTAAAATGTAAAACAACAAGAAGCCATAAGCTTCAAATCAAACAGTCCAAAAAATCGGTAAAGGGTCGAACGCAAATCAAGTTTGTTACTATTTTTAACTGATTAACCAGAAAGAGCAGTATTTTAGGTGTCCTTTGTTACCGTGTATCATGCATAGTTTTAATATTGTATTTTTTATGATTTTTTAAAGTGATCAATTTCCGCGGCTGCATTAATGTGGCCGCAACGGTTTAAGGGTTACAATAGTAGCACTATAAAAGGCCTTAAATCATCTTTCTGAGTAAGTTCACCATTAATTGTCAGTAATCTCCAAAATCAGAGCGTAACAAACCAACAGACAAAGTGACAAAAATAACAGATGACTACTACAATCCTCTGGCGCATGCACACTAAGGGTAAAAAGTAAGCTCTAAATACATCAGCTCACTACCAGCCCAAATCTATTTAAAACTTGCTAAGACACACACAGTAGTGGTGGGCGATACCGAGTAGTTGGTATCGATACTTCGATACTTCCAGAGGAAAGTGTCTGGTATCGATACCAGAGTGGTATCGAACAGACTTCGATACCAAATCCTGCCCAGACAGAATATCGACCTTTACCGACATCTCATTGTGGCCAACATTAGCACTTGGTAAAGGTGGTTAATTTAATGTGGTTAATTTAATGTGGTTAATCTTTAGCGGTTCCTTCCAGAGCTGAATAGAAATAAATGATACATGATTTCTCCCTCATTTAAGAGCGAAGAAGCAGAATCATACCACAGAACATTGACATGATGCTCTTTCTGAATCAAAATAGCGAACTTTTTCATCGGTACCAAATCATTTTTTTGACAATTCATCTAAATTCAAAAGAATAATTTAATAAATTAGTGCGCATGCGTGGTATCGATATAGGTATCGATACCGCCGATACCAGGTTCGAAAGTACTTGGTATCGATATCGAAAACATAAATCCGGTATCGCCCACCACTAACACACAGTCACACTACTTTTTGTGGCACACCCCCTATGTTATTCCAGATTTGGTAATGGTCGTCAAAGATGCTGCTTTTTTTTTTTTTTTTTTTTTTTTTTTTTTTTTTTTTTTTCCAATTGCAGCACTGTACATGAAGCAAAAAATATGCTAATATACACAGTATGCCCCATCTAAATTATCATCATACCCTCTCTCCAGTATGCCATGACAACCACATGGCTGGACCACATTGAGGGTGTGGCCTAACACAACCCTAACATCCTTACTTGGAATGTATGTGCGTAGACAACTAAAGAGAAGATTTATGCAGATACTATATTTAAAGGCACACAATTTAGAGTAAACTGCCAGCAATATTGTTTTACTTTATCTACTCATTCCTTGAGCTGTTATTTTAATACAGTGAGCATTTCTTGTGAATGGTTCTTTCTTGAAATTTTATGTATTTCAAAGGTCATAGCAGTGTTTCCAAAACTTCATGTTCAAAACCACAGCTACGATAGAATTAGTCATTTATGATGTCATATTGGTTTTTATAACATACACCACATAAAATGGTTTGTTGTGTAAATATTCCCTTTGCAATAAAGGTCCCCCTTGCTCAGCATCATTTATTCATACATACTATGCAAAGAACAAGAAACACGACTTAACCAGGAAAAAAAAAAACCACTCATATTTGACGCTGTGCAGCTAAAAAGACACTTCCAGTGATCACTGACGGAAAACATAATTTACAGTAAAGCTACTTAGCAAAAGAGAATTATTAGGCGAGAAAACTACTCACCTCGACGCTGAAGCCGGTATAGATACAGCAGACACGTCCACAGGCCATATACTCACTGCCGGTCGACGCGGGAAGCACAGAGGTTGGTAAAGGAGTTGTTTACTCAAGACAACGAAGAACACACACGATGAGTACGTGCTTCGGACGACCATTGCCAATCGAGATTTTTACTTTTAAATGTATGGTAAAGCGTTTCTAACAATTGTCCTGGCGATACAACTGGAAAAGGGTTTTTCATTAGGATAGTTATTGTATATATTTTACTATTACAGTGTAGATAGAGACAGAGACTATGATGTTTTATATACTGTTACAATACAGTGGTGGCATAAATATTTTTTTTATTGTAAGTAGTATAGAATACACATAATATGAACTACTTTGAATTTTATGATTCATCTTATTATTTATATAGTATATTGAATAAATTTTGATTACATTAAGTTGTAAAGTAATTATATTAATGAATGAATGAATACGATTAATGAATGAGAATGAACAATAAATAAAAAATAAACAAACAAATAAATAAATAAATAAATATAAATTAATAAATATAATGAATAAAAATTAGCAAAGTGTTCTCTACACAAGCAGAAATTTCACATCTTTGGAAAAAAACCAATGAAAATGTATATGAATGTTATTTTTTCCTCATACAGTGCATACATCCTGCATGTACAGCATCTTTAAAGTTCAAATATCAGAGGTGGTACTATATCTGTAAACTTTAGTAAACTCCAGTAGAGGCTAGTATACTTCAAGCGTTAATCAGTGCACTGTGTCTCTCTATACTTTGCATGGCAAAGAGGAGAGTATGATGAAGCTATAATGTGCAACATACATTTATATAAACCATTGAAAGCATATTCAAGCTGTGATAATAGTGCCCTCAATTTAAACTAAGCATTTTCAAGCAGTGCATTATTCAGTAATACATATCTAGCTGTGCTATGTATAACTTAGTAATACACACAACTGTATACACCAAGTTAGTATTCAGTAATACATACCTAAGTGTTCAAAATGTATATCTTCGTATTACATACAACAGTATACACTGAGTATATCCAGTAATACATACCTAAGTGTGCATATGTATATCTTAGTAATACATACCACTGTATACACTGAGTATTATTCAGTAATACATACCTGAGTGTACATATGTATTTCTTAGTAATACATACAGCTGTATACGTTGAGTATTATTCAGTGTTAATACTTACCTGAGTATACTCATGTATAACTTAGTAATACATATTGCAGTATAAGCAGAGTATTATTTAGTAATACATATCAAATACACATATATGTATATCTTTTCTGTTATACATAATAAGTTCTACATCAGTAATACTTTAGAGTGTATAGCTACTCAATATATTATTATAATATACACCCTTACTTCTACATCAGTATACTCTATTTTTTGCACGGTAAAGGCCACACTAGATATTCCTTACCATTTTTGTCACTTGCAGTCAGCTGCAGCAAAATAATTTCACAAGATTCATATTGTACATTATATTTTAATTAGCTAATTACTGTAGCATTCTTTACGGCCAAAAAAAATGGTAAGAATTTTAATCGTATATATTTTTTCCCCTTCTTGATGAAGTCTTCCTTAGAGGTAGAAAGTCAACGTTTGGTAATATATTATGAAATAAATTTTATTGGTTGTTAACAAGAAAAAAAAACACACTGCTCTAATGATTGAAGGAAAATCTACAAATGATATAGCTCATAATGAAGCTGTTCACTTTCCCACTATTATAACTTTAGGTATAGCAGCATCCTGCGAGATACTTCGGGCCCTACTAGTTTCGCATACTCCTTCACTTTCTCCTCGGCATTCTTGGCTTTGGGCGTAATAAGAGATAGCATCTCAAAACTGAAAACTGTCCCCTGCCAGAGAACTAAAGTCTTTCCCAGCCACTCATCCACATTCTCTGGAGGATGTTCAGTCTCACACAGCCGCGAGTATTTAGTTTGATCTATTTTGGGCAAGCAGGCATCGATGGGCATGAAAATGTATTTCTCTGGGCAGAGAAGATAAGACGGGGAATAATTTCCCTTGTAACGCATCTTGGGACATGAGTGCACGTAGTACCCCATGTAGTAGTACTTGAGTCTCCGCGTGGTGTCACTTACGTAGAGTTTACGAGTCATCTCAATCTCCCTAAGGGCAGAATACACACCCAGGCTGAGAAAGCTATAATCATCCATGTCAAAGTACACGTACACTGACGAAACACACTTGGGTAAAATGTCTATCACTCCAACAGCTATTAGTTTACCATCTATCCTGTATTGCTGGTGATAGGAACCGTAGTCACATGGCCAACCTTCTTGGCCCTTCTTGGGAATCAGAGGGGAATCGCAGAGAAATCGCGTGTAGCCTGATTCCCTGCAGTCTTCCTCCTTGTCCTTGTGTACGGACATTTGATACTTCTTGTAAAGAGCAAAAGATTCCTTAAAAGTAGCTTTGAATTCGTCTGAAGGTGGAGATGATCTAACAAGTTTGATTTCTAATCGATGAACACTGGATTCTGGAATACTCAGAAAACTTTCTAGTGGTTTTTTATTGTCCATTCCAACTTTTAAGAAATCAGGAGTTTTATCATTACTCTCGTCTGTGTGGCCCTTTTCATTGCCAGAAGGTACAATCTTCTTCTCTATAGGTACAGACACACTAGGTGGCGTGGACTTGTCACCTGATGAAACACCTCCTCCTGCTGCAGTTCTCTTCACTTTCCTTTCCATTCGAATTACTTTGGCTTTTCGACATGGTGGCTTTGATGGATCAGCTCCTTCTCCTAGACGCACCGTCTTCTTCTCACTTTCTTGTTTCTGAGTCGTCTGAGTAGCCACCGCTCCTTGTCCACTATGTGAGGATGGTCCTCCCTCTGCAGCTCCTTGTCCACTATGTGGGGATGGTCCTCCATGACCCAAAGACAAGTACTTTGCTATTGCATTTGCACAACGCTTCTGTGACTTGGAAATACGGAACTTAGTTGCTTGACATGAAATGGTGTAGAGTGGACAGCAAGTGGAGGACATCAGTGGCTTGTAGCAGTACTTTCCTGATCTCCTCCAACCTCTGTCAATTATGTCTTGGTAGTCCTCTACAGTTAAGTGGTGGGTCCACATGCCATGGGATATGTTAGAATCATCAGATTTGCAGTACCCACATCTGTGCCCTTCTGGTCCTTTTGGATCATGAAAGTATTCTGTAATGCTATGCTCCATCCGACTATGTGAAGGAACTTACTCTTTAATAGTTAGAAGCAAAGTTGTCAGTACAGAAGAACACACCGAAACGCAATACACCACTAAGCAAGATACTACTCTCAGACCTGCGGTGAGGTCGGGTGTATAAGTCAATGAATGGCCCTGCCCACTCCCCTCCCACTTCTCCATCGCGCGCAGCCGCGCCTCAACCACAAAAAATAAATACTGTACATAAAATGATTCGCGCAATTAACATTCCTCCCCCCGCCCTCCCCACGAAACCGTATACATAGTTGCTGCTAGCTCAGTTACTGTCACCTTTTATAAAATTGTCGTCGGCCGCGGCGTATTACTAGGCGCAGCTAAACGAGATGCCGGTGTCTGTAGGATATCAGAAACAGAAAAGGGCTGGGGAAAACGGCATAGCAGAAGCGAGTAGTGTGAAACGCAGTCGAGTTGGGCTTCCCAAGGAGCAGAGAGTTGGTGCAAAGTCGTTGGTACTTTGCGATTTATCGAAATGCACTAAAGAGTAAGTATTAAATATTGTGTACTGCTTATTATTCCCACACCGGCCACAGTGTAAACTAACAATTGTGCTTGAAAAGGTCACCTTACAGGTTATGTCACTAACCATCTTTGTTACTATCATCCGTTTCTAAGTTTGCAAATACTGTTCTTCTATATATATTCAGCTCTATAGTAGAAGCCTTTATACATATATGTTGTAGATAGCATATGGATGAGATATTCCACTCCATCAAAATATTATATGCCGTTAAACCACAACTATTCTACTAGAATCCTGCTATAGCAACCTATTGTATACACAGGATGCTAATCATGAGCATTTGTTCCATGTTGGCAGTGAGTGTAGCGTGTTTAGACAATACTCTTTGCAAATTATTATGAACATATATCTCAAGGTGGCTAAGGGTCACCTCTATAGAGTTAAATGTAGAAGTTACCACATTGACTAAGATCACCGTAATCACGATTGTATTTACCTGTGCGTTTAGGGAATTGAGGGGTTATTTTGTCAATTCCTATGATCTCGATGAGTATATCTTCACAGCAATTAGAGGTTAGTTTGGTAGCTATTGCTTACAATGCCGCAACGCTATTGGTTAGTTGTTGTAGTTGTTTTTAGCACCACCTTCAATATTTAACTCATTTTAATATTTCACTTTGTATTTAGTCTAACGTGAAAATAAAACTTAGTGGCACATTTATGTGGAATTTATTTAACCATGCAGTTTGTAAACTCTAATGCCTAAGTTTGCTAAACGTATCAAGTTTGATTTCTTTTCAAGTTCAGTTACATTATGTTGCTGATCTTTGTGGTTTTCCTCTTTTTTTTTTTTGTGTGTGTGTGTCTGTGTGAGTGTATGTGTGTATATTTTTTCAGATGAAAGTGATTTCAACAAGTGTCCAGATAGACTACGGTTGCCACTCATCTTCTATTTTGCTCACACAGCCAGTGTGTATGTCAACAAGCTCATGCTCGCTGGACTCATTAAGGTATAACGAACTCTACCAAACAATATATACATTGTATTGTCAAACTTCCTAAGTACCATGGTGGGTAGTCTGGAAAAGGCTTCATTTCTTTCCCCCTCCTTTTTTTTCATAGCCCTGTATTTTACTTGGTACTTGTCTGTATTACTTAGGAGCGTGTCAACAAGCATTTTGAAGTGATGTTTGAAACTGGTGTGGATGAAATGTCATGGGATGATACGGTAATTATTATCTGCTTCTACTTTTAATTCTACATTATAAGAGAAAATTTCATTTTTTACACATTTTTTTTTCTCCTGCCACCTTTGTGATAACTTAGGAAAATTATCGCATGGGCGGGGCTTACGAGTGGCCAAGTGTGTCTAGCATCCAGTCATATCGGCAGCAAGTGCGAAAGGTTATCCTTGATGTCATTGAGACAGTTGAGTTGGATTTACCAGTAAAAATTGACACTCCTTTGGTAATGATATTCACGGCATATTACACCAATGCTTGTTCACTTTTTTTTTTTTTTTTTTTTTTGCTATATGTATAGTGGTCTCTATTTATGGGAATGGAACATGAAAGGTAACCTAATCCGTCTTGGAAGTTATTCATGCACGTTATTTGTATTGATATATCCAAAGAATCCATTTGGAAACTTCATCTGTGTTGCTCCGCCAGCTTCCAGTGAGCATGCTCAAGCGACCTAATAACTGGAAGTACGGCCCTCATTCCACCGGTGAGTTTAATTGTAAATCTTGTTGTGTATGCTCATGCTGAATGCAAGGTTGTAACCATCACTGTCTAGGCTTCCACTGCTTCATTGATGAGCACAGTCGCTTCCAAGTTATATAATATTGAATCCCTCAGGTTGATCAAGGTGCCCACAGCTTCAATGACCAGTTAAATGAAGCTTTTTAAATCTCCAATCTGCTCATCAAACAACTAAAAAAACAACAACAACAACAACAAACAAACAAACAAACAAAAAGAACCAGAACAACCATAGCCTTGATTTAAATGCCAGCCAAAATTAGTTATTATACAAACTAAAGTTCAAAATTGCTTCAGGTGTATCTGACAGTCACACTCTTCCACATAGAAAGTTAGGTACTATGACGAATGCAAGCGGTATGAGAAAGAGGAGCGTAACAAATATTGGAAAATTTGGGACTGAAAATTTGGAAGTCCCACTATTAACTATTGAGCAAACTTCTGAATTCGAGTATTGGCAGGGTATGGTAGTGACCCTCTGAATTAATAACATGTCTAAAGTTCAGGCACCTTTTGGTCCCACATTGCCTTGGTAGGAGTTGATGGTATTGATTGCATTAAGGGTGCTGGGACATAGCAACGCGCGCGCACCCGCACCCACCACAAATAACCACAAAAATATGCTGTGCTCGCAATAGTAAAAACGACCGCTAACTTAGCTTGCGCGGGTAATTCAAAGCTTCCCGCCCACCAATCAACTAGGCAAAACAAAGCAGAATTGAGAAAAAATACAACGAAGGTTTTGAAGACAATCAACAAATGTAGCAGTAGACGAAGAATGGGCTCGTCAGCGACGGCACCCGCGGAGGAGTTGTGGATTATATACTTGAGGCTGAGGAGCTCTAACTTGAACGAAACAGGCTCCCAAGGCCCGTTCTTTTTATTTAGTTAGTCCATTAGCAGTACTCTTTAGGATCCACCCTTAGTTGGAGCTCTACAAACACCAAGAAAAAAGTTAGTAATCCCTAGCAACCAAAATCCAATTATTGTGAATATTTGCGTGGACGTTGTCCCAGCACCCTTAAGGGCTTTTTCCTGTTCCCTTTCTGAGAATCTGAAGTTGTAAGCTATCGATTTACAATGTTTTAATTTGTGATTTCATGCGATTTCTATGGCAATCAAGGTGTTCCTGTTGGGCCTAACGAGCTGGTGCGAGTTCCAAGAGGAAAAGTAGTTGTCGGAAAACCACGAGATTTCCCATCATACGGGTGGGACAATGAATACGGACAAGTGGAAATAGAGTAAGAAATATTGCATGGCTGAGTATTTAACTATCAGTTTAGTGTGTGTGTGTGTGTGTTTGTTTGTGTGTGTGTGTGTGTGTGTGTGTGTGTGTGTGTGTGTGGTGTATGCTTGAGTATTGTTTGAATATTTATAAAAAACAACAAGATAATAAATTCATAGCTATAGTATATTATGATGTTGGGATATCTATATGTGACATATTTATTAGTCACGTTGGGATATTAATATACCTTTTATTCTGCAGTGTTCCCGAGTTTGAAGCCACAAAATATTTGGTCACCAACAAGGAGTTCCTGGAGTTTGTTCAAGATAATGGTTATCAGAGACGCGAGTTGTGGACTGATGAAGGTAAGTGCTTTCTGTGTGTGTGTGTGTTTGTGTGTGTGTGTGTGTGTGTGTGTGTGTGTGTGTGTGTGTGTGTGTGTGTGTGTGTGTGTGTGTGTGTGTATGTGTGTGTGTGTGTTCGGTTACATCATTAATGATGCTTAATTTAGGCTGGAAATGGGTTGAATTTCGTCAAGCCAAGCATCCTACTTTCTGGGTCTGTAATAAAGCTTGCAAGTCTGGATGTGGAGCAGATCTAGCATCTTACTCACACTGTCAAAGTGACAATAATTCAAGTCAAAATGGCACTTCAGAGGAGTATATGTAAGTATTTGGTGCAAATGAGCGAGACCGTGTCAGGAATAACACAATTGAGGACATTTGTTTGTATTGTGGATGTACAACGTATGTCATGTTTTACACATGTTTTTGTATTCGCTTGGAGGTCGCCCCTATCCCATACAGAATTCTTTGGTTTATCGATCTTTACCCGTATTATCCAACGAACAGGTTTTTGACGTATCTGAATTTTCTAAATGTTGCACTGGACATTTTGAGTCCCTTTAATGTGCCAGAAGTTTTAGTTTTGATTATTTTTTTCAGAAAAAACTAGTTATTTTAGGCAGTCGTAAGTGATTGTTGCTATAGTTACGCTGTACTTGCGTGAGCTAATAATTTCTTTGCTAGCTAGAACATTAATTTCAACCAAACTAAATAAATGTAGCTTCTTTTTTTTGCGAAAGGTTAAAATCAAGTTTCAGCAGATTAATTTAGTTACATTACATTCAGTAGAGTAGAATAATATGAAAATGATTGGGGGTGCTGAAAACCTTATGGCCATTTCTCTGAAAATAACTTTGATTGTTGAAATTTTGAGGGTATAAGCCAATACAATCTTACTCCCCTGACGTTGGTGTTTCAATTGCCTTTTTTTTTGTGCACAATGGCTCAGTCCATCAGAACCACATCACTACTATACTTGCAATAAGTAGAAATTTGGTTCGTGAAGAAATTAAGGTGGCACTGATGGTTCAGTGGTAGAATTCTCGCCTGCCACGCGGGAGGCCCGGGTTCAATTCCCGGTCAGTGCATCTTTTTATTTTTTTTTTATTTTTATTTTTTCTTCCCTTTACTTTTTTATTTTCTTTTTCCTTTCTTTCTATTTTTTTCATTTTTTTATTTCTTTCCTTCATCATTTTTTTCTCCTTATTTTCTTTTCTTCCATTTTTTTTTAATAGAACAGCATGTAAATTGTTTGCTCCTTCTAAAATGTATGGGAAAACTTGCTATTCAATTGAAATCGCCTAGGGAATGTGAAATAGCACGTAACAAAGTGAAATAGCACGGGTAAGTGCGCATGCGTGCAGCTGTATAGCCTTGGAAACGTACAGTTTGAGTAGTTTCTAGTTGGGGACAATGCCATTGCAGAAGTTCTACCCGTATTAGGCGGACTATTTTTTTGCTATTATTGTGGAAGCCATGGGATTCTAAGTCTTTCAATGCAGGCAGTACTTGACACTTTCTTCTTCTATGTCATAGAGCTACCTGCTATTTTCTATCTTATTGTACTTGACAGCTCAACTAGATCCTAATTCTTGATTATGTGAATACTTGAAGATACCTATAATATCATACAGACAACTCATAAACATAACAGCTAGGCAGATACCTGATTGGGGAATATAGAGCTAAGACAGACCATGAATAAGTAAATGCAAGTGAAGTAACCAAATTTACAATGCCTTTCTTCCTCTACCAAGGCTCTTAAACTGTGCCCAGTGGTTTTATTAGCTTGGTGGAATTAAAATAAGTAGCAGGGCAAGCTATGGCTCTTTCAAAATTATTTCTCTGTCAGTGCCATGTATTATTTCAGGCCATCTAGCCTAACATAAAAAAAAAACTATTGCAAGAGTGATATTATTGTATGTAGTTACTATTCTGGTGTATATCTCGGAGTACAACCAGTTTTGTTAATTGGTTAGAACCCAAGTCGTTACTCTAATTAGTTCTCTGACATGAACTGATCCCTATTCCATAGGTATCGGGCAATCTACGATGTACTGCCAATGCCGTGGGACTGGCCGGTGGATGTCAACTATCATGAAGCCAAGGCTTTCTGCAAGTGGAAGGGACCAGAATACAGAGTCCCCACAGAAGCTGAGCACCATCGCATGAGAGGGGATCCGGTAAATACTCTTTGGTGGAGGAGGGCAGGAAGATGGGATAATTGAAAGCCTTCACACATAATGATTCAGTTGTCGTCTGTGAATTAATCTTAATGGAATGCCAAGTTTCTGAGCCTAGCAATAAACTTTGCATGTGAACGCATGATATGGTTTGCATTCTGTAACACTTCACATATACTATAATATGGTGGGTGTTTACTAGTCATGTAACACTTTATGTGTGCTTGCTAAAATCATTCTGTTATTATTAAATTATCATTGCGTAGCTACCCAGCACACAGTCTGAATGTGATCCTGCCTTCAACCCAGACTACCCAGCCAACATTAACTTCAAGTATGGCTCTTCAACGGTATGTCACTGTAGCTACATTGATATTACTCCAATTTTATTTTTACAGTTGACTTCCATTTCATATCAACTTATATTGTAGGCATTGATGATGAGGTCAATTTGAGTTAGATGTACTATGATTAGAAGAACCCATAGTGTTTCAAGAAGTTGAACACACTATGTTTAAAATATAAGGCCAAGGCCAAATGATTATTTTTCATGACTTTAGTTGCTACAGGAGAGTCAAGCATGACATTTTTTCATGACCATGATATTGTGCCAGTTTGAACTTGATTTGCATTTTGTGGTTGAAACCAAAAATACTCTAAGTGGCTTTGACATTTTGAGATCTACAACAGAGTGACAGGCAGATGGTAGATAGGTCACATGAACTGAGGGTTGTTATAACTACTAACCTTTTTGTATACCTTTAAGTATATACTTTATTATAATTTGATTCAGCCGGTGAATATGTTCCCGCCCACCTCTATGGGATTCCACGACGTATACGGCAATGTGTGGGAATGGGTGGAGGATCATTTCAACGGTCTACCAGGTTTCAAGACGACTTATTTGTACGATGACTTCTCCACGCCGTGTTTTGACGGCCGTCACACTATGATAACTGTGAGTAACTAAACAAGGAAAGAAAACCTGTAACTGTAGCTGCTGTGGGGAGAAACGGAAAGCAGCCAATGTTTGCTGGATTACAATTTGGGATTGAAGGGTTTGGGGGGGGGG
>WLWD01000814.1_pt1 | contig 198478 bp, 169 predicted proteins | sample 6712731 | NCBI WGS metagenome assembly WLWD01 (sample SAMN12718690, study PRJNA576275) | sponge metagenome | isolation source: marine sponge | host: Mycale hentscheli | place: New Zealand: South Island, Marlborough, Capsize Point | collected 2014-11-01
CAGACTGTCCCAGTGAGACCCAGACTGTCCTAGTGAGACCCCGTGTTCCCAGACTGTCCCAGTGAGACCCAGACTGTCCTAGTGAGACCCCGTGTTCCCAGACTGTCCCAGTGAGACCCAGACTGTCCTAGTGAGACCCCGTGTTCCCAGACTGTCCCAGTGAGACCCAGACTGTCCCAGTGAGACCCAGTGTTCCCAGACTGTCCCAGTGAGACCTAGTGTTCCCAGACTGTCCCAGTGAGACCTAGTGTTCCCAGACTGTCCCAGTGAGACTCCGTGTTCCCAGACTGTCCCAGTGAGACCCAGTGTTCCCAGACTGTCCCAGTGAGACCCAGTGTTCCCAGACTGTCCCAGTGAGACCTAGTGTTCCCAGACTGTCCCAGTGAGACTCCGTGTTCCCAGACTGTCCCAGTGAGACCTAGTGTTCCCAGACTGTCCCAGTGAGACTCCGTGTTCCCAGACTGTCCCAGTGAGACTCCGTGTTCCCAGACAGTCCCAGTGAGACCTAGTGTTCCCAGACTGTCCCAGTGAGACTCCGTGTTCCCAGACAGTCCCAGTGAGACCCTGAACAGTTGAAAGATATTGTGACCTTATGAAACAAGTTTTACACTCTTTCAACCATTCTATCTCTTCCTCTTGAAAATTCTGTCTATGACCCTGCAAGTGTAGTTTTGAGAGTAGCTATGTACTCTTGTAAGAGCCTAGAGTATCTCAGGCAGACCTGAACAGTGTTGAAGAAGGCCCTACTAAGAGATGTTTTTGTGTGCACATAAAGAGATTCTTTACTCCTTAAGGCCCCTAATATTCGAGTACCGCTCACCAGTTAAGTAATTTCCATAACAATGATCTTCAGTCATACAGTATGTAAGCAGTTTCACTTGCTGGAGGTAGCATAGTATGGACATCTAGTCACCAATTACACAAAATTGTACACTTTGTTGCCATAACGGTATTACCGTAGCGGTCAATTATTTTTATACACATAGCAGTGATTACGAAGTTGCTGTTCCTAGTATAAACACTAAAAATAATGTCTATCTGGCAATCAGTGGATAAAATCTCCACGTTATTATAATTTGAGCCAAGCACACTGAAAACATTATTTTTATTCCACGTTATTATAATTTGAGCCAAGCACACTGAAAACATTATTTTTATTCCACGTTATTATAATTTGAGCCAAGCACACTGAAAACATTATTTTTATTCCACGTTATTATAATTTGAGCCAAGCACACTGAAAACATTATTTTTATTCCACGTTATTATAATTTGAGCCAAGCACACTGAAAACATTATTTTTATTCCACGTTATTATAATTTGAGCCAAGCACACTGAAAACATTATTTTTATTCCACGTTATTATAATTTGAGCCAAGCACACTGAAAACATTATTTTTATTCCATAAAAATATAGTTCACCTCCAGTGAATACAACTAGACTATAACGTCACTTTACCGATTATATCTAGGCCCTTAGGCCCCCAAAAAATATTTCAATAGCTCGCTCGCCCTTAACTAGTTACATACAAACATAAATAGAGCGAAGCAAAGCGAGCAAAGACACTATCAGGGTTTACGCGCAACTAATCGGTGCGTTCATTACTCTCATATACCTACAATTGGTTAGCTTGTACGCCGGTATTAGATGAATATCATTTACTTTGCCGTTTAATTCGTAGGATACTTTACCATATTCCAGTTTGTACATGATGGTAGCGCGAGCGGATAATAAAAGGGAAAAGGGTCGGCCACGCGAGACTAGACTAGTATACAGTTTTTAATTTTTCAAAGATGCAGTTCTTTCTGCTTCAGCATTAGTAGCTGGCATTACAGAAGAAACTTGAAACTTTAACTGGTGGTTGGATGTTCTCCAAATGACTTGTAGCCTTACAGACGACAATGTTTATATAGACAAAAAATTGTTTGAAAGTTGTTATGCTCATGTGCTTTGATTAGAAGAAGACTCAAATGCATTAAATCTCACAGTGCCATTGGACAAAGCCAACACCCAAAAGTCATGGTGTGTGCAAATCTGAGATTCAAAATATTGGCCAAACCATGCCCTCCTTCCCCCCACCCCCTCCCATCCCAGGCCTGTATAACAATATCTCTCACACATCCATCAGCACCGACACTGTGCCTCAACATTGTCAGCCATAAGGTGACAGGCTACCATACAATGAGGTTGTTACATTATAACAAACACCTTGACCTTGATCTTGAAAGGAAGCCACCCATCGAATGATGCTTCTCTGCCACAAGTGACAGACTAAATCACAGTTATTAATGTTTCTGACGAGTGGTGACACATCTGTGTCTATCAATGTCTTGCTTTCTGAATGCTCTCTCACACACACACTACACTGGTATGGCTTATCTATAACTGTACTGCTACCACTGTTCTCAACTGTCTTCCACACGTGTCCTTCTTCTCCTCTCATCCTCCTCTGCCACTCTAGCCTCAGTCACATCCTCGAGTCCTGTCCTGCAACTTCTCCTCCAACCACTCCTGTCCTGTGCCAACTGATACCACCTCCTCTCATCAATAATCCAACATTCAGTTTCTTACTACATCCACTACATCTATTATTAACCATGATTAGCTTCTCGTGTTAAAGTTACCAATGATCTTAACACTGAGGGCTAGCAAAACCACTGCAGTGTTTCAAACACAGCCTTTCACTTAGCAACTGACAAAATCAGTATGAAATACTACACACACACACACACACACACACAGGCACACACACACACACACAGTGACTGACCTATCAGTAGTTTTGTCTTGATCACTTTCTCCAACTCCACAGCAACCCTTCCATAGTGTTCCTATCATCAGCAAACAATAGTTCTGTTGCCTTCACCTTCAATGGTCTCCTCGTCCTCACACACACACACACACACAATGCAAATGCAAATTTTCTTGCTGCCGCTAGGCGGTCACGCGCACCTGGCAGAGCCAGGATGCCTGTGCACTAAGCAGGCACTGTGAGCCGTGCAAGCAAAGCTCCTGGAGCCGGGCTAGGAACTCGCAGGAGAACAGGCCTTTCCTCACAGCAAGTGGTGTGAGCACCCGAAGTCCCACCTGGACCATTGCTGTTTCATGAGAAAAGGCCTTGAATTTGCACCCCAGCAAATGCCAGGTACCCAATTACAGCTGGGTGGACCGGTGGGGCTGGTGGGAGGCAGATGGAAAATAAGATGGAAAAATTGCCTGAGTTGGGCTTGAACTCAGGACCTCGGGCCCTGAGCCCAGGACACCGGGCCCTGAGCCCAGGACACAACCACTACACCACACAGCCACCACACACACACACACACACACACACACACACACACACACACACACACACACACACACACACCTTGAACCTTGAACCTTGAAGCCGCCCACAGAAGCTCTTCTGTGATAGCAGAGCCCTAGGGAACCCTGGGCAACTAACTAGATTCTTGTGTACAGAATTTCTTATGTCTGGTGAGATCACCAGGTCTTCTAAATGATCTTCCACAATGACAAATAACATGTGTGTCGTGGGTCTGGTGATTGGCAGCACAGGTATTAGTGGCTCTACGTGTGGCTATAGTTTCAACTCCTTCCCTGCATGTCCTACGCCACTGCTGTCTGTCCTGACACCACTGGTACCATCTCCTCTCCATGCCAATGGCCTGCAGATCACGTGACACCAGATCTCTCCACTTCTTCTTGGTCCTCCTCCTCCCCCCTCCCCCCACACACACATGCACACACACACATACACACACATACACACACACACACACAGCCACTCCTGACCACTCTTATTGGTCATTCACTTGTGAAAAACACTAGCTATGTCAATTGTCTCTGTTATGTCTTTTTTTTGCATATCACCTCCTAAAATAACTAAACTGCTTAGTAAGTGCATAGCTGCTCTGACCCAAACAATTGGCAAACATGCTAAAAACTAGATTAATTCATATTATACCATATTATACTGACATTATGTTGCTAAGGACTTATCTTACATTCAGGTTCTAGTGTGGACATAGTATTCAAACTGTCATCACAATACAGTAAAAGTTGATGTATTTTTCCCCGCTGTTGAAAAGAAATTATTTTTCTTTTTTGATGCTTTCAGTGATTTATCCGGAGAGAAAGTGAAGATAATGAGTGTTGTCAAAGAGAATTAACAAGAAATACTGTGTGATAACAATATTGAAAATAAAGGTGCTAAGCTGTGAACAACAACATATTTTTAAATATTGAAGCAGATCAAAAGTAAAAAAAAAAGTGAGTTGAAAAGTGTCTAATTTGGGGTAGTACTTTAGATGTAGTTTAACTAAACGGAAAGTAGTGCCGACAGAAACTTTGCAGGGATCAGTAGATGTAGTTTATTGGACTCACAGTGGTGGCGGAAGTATTTTTTCATTGGTCAGGCAAATTCATACCTTCTATTTTCATAGCTCATTATGTATTAAAGGAACAATGTTATTAAATGTTGAATTAGAAATAATAAAAGAAAATTAATGATTAGCTCAAGTTAAAATGATCCAAAATTTTTTCCTGCGCTCACTTCCACTAATAAATTCATCTTTGCAACTTAACTGACTTCTCTGGACAGTACTGCTCCAGTACGCTACCGCTGGAGTCGCCACAGGATGCCATACCAGTTCAGGTCGAATTCAACTGGTAAGTATCGTTATATAGTTTTGTACTCAGTTCTATCACTGCGCATGCACATGAAATATAAAGAGCTACGTAGAGCGGTTAATACTCTCGCTGGCGAGACTGAAATAGTCACGCAGTTATGAAAAAGCAGTTATGAAAAAATTGGTCAGGCACTTATGAAAAATATTGGTCCGGCACTTGCCGGGTCTGCCGGGCCAGTTCCGCCGCCACTGACTCAACTAAACGGAAAGTAGTGCCGACAGAAACTTTGCAGGGATCAGCGATAGCGGGCAGGCCGCGGCTAAAAGAAGACCGGAACGCGCAATGCGGGGGCGGAGTACACCACAAAAAACTTAAATTGGAGCGCGGGTCGGGGGTGTTGCTGCGCTATAAAAGCCCGGGTGAGTTGGCACCAGCGAATTATTCGAATGGACTGTAATTCACCGGTTGCAACATTAACAATCTCCCTAATAGTTGCAGTTGGTCATGTTTCATTATTTTGGCAACCCTTTATTCGTGCTGCTGTTGCTGCTGGCTGGTGAGCGTTGGTTAGGGTTGTTAAGTTTTTGGCTGGGTGCAGTCAGCTAGGGTTTGGAGCTTCATGGTAGGTGCAATTGTTTGGCGGGTGGTATTCGAATGACTATAGTTATAACTAGCCACAGCTAATTAAAAACCTGTAGCAGTCTCTGGCTCATTTGATGGATTGTAGTTCCTTTAGGCATGCCATAAAATTATGGGTTAGAAGGTGTTAAAAGTATTCACTAGCTAGCCTAGCTAAAAGAATGGTTGGCTGACTGTAGGTTAATTGCCATACAAATAGTGCTAGTGGTTGCAATGTGACTGGGCAAAATTCTTAACATATACATAGCTAGCTATCTTGCCTTTTGTGTGTGTGAATACTATGTTCTTAGCTACCACTATAAAACAATGGCTAGCGGAGATTGTGCTGGGATAACAATTCAATTCTTGTAAAAACTACTTTTGCTCCTTTCTTTTGCTTTCATTTTTCTGAAAAGGTACTGAAGTTGCAGTCAGTGCTACCTGTTTGCCAGGAGATTCCCCTTACAGGGAGTGCACTTCGTGCCTTTCCCTGCAAGCAACTCCTCAAGACTTCGAAGAAGCACAGACTCACTGCACATCTCAACTCGGTTCTCTGTTGACCATCCCCAACCTTACTGAATTCGTGAAACTACGACGCTACCTGGAGGGTGCTCGAGAGACGAGGAAACTGTGGGTGGGCCACACCTACACAAGTTCTGGTGAAGACATGGACGTAAAAGGCGGTACAATAACGCCCTCCGTGTTCGCTGATGCCAATTTTGCAAATCGAAGTGCAGAAAGGGGAGTGGAGATTTGTGTGGCCATTAAGGCAGGTCATTTTTTCGACACTCCGTGTACTGAAGTCCTGCCGTATCTTTGCGAATATGATCGTGGAGGTGAGTGATGAGGATGATTTTATTTTACAATGCATTGGACTATTTCCTATTGTTTCATATTTATTCAAAACTTGTGTATGTAGTAGCTCTTAATTAGGCTATTATGAGGATATTAAATATTAATACAATACAAGTAAACCTATCAGTGGCTGTTGCTGGTGATGAGCACACTCTAATTATATAAAATGCCATGTATTGATTCCCTTTGGTTGTTTTTTGTTTTTATTGTTGTTTTTATTTGTTACTAAGGCTTGATACATACTCATGCTTGCAGTTACATGGTTCTATCAACCACATCTAGATTTATGTGCATTGTGTGGATGTGATCATGAGAGGGGCGAGGTCATTGAGCTATTGTATGTTCTGGTTTATGTTTAGTCTTTTGGCAATACAAGCCGGTCTATCACACCTCTGGCTTACTCCAAAATTTTCTCACCCACTAAACAAAATCTGCCAAAAAAAACATTTCTGTCACTATCCTTCATTTAGCACCTCCAAGCCAAACCAACACTTTCTCCCACTTCTCAATAGGATGAGTGGGCGTATCTGTAATTAGCCTGGTGGGTTTGGATGAAAAATGGTTAGGCGTGGTTATCCATTCAGAGTTAAAGAGACAGTAGGGACAGGGTAGTCTGCAACCTAATGTGATTAACCCTTGTCCAGCATCTATCCACCCCATTGCATAGTCATAGCAACATGAGCGGAGAGGCAGGTTGAGGCAAGTTACGCAAGAGCTTGGGTGAAGGGGGGGTGTACGGACAGAGCTGAAGAGGGCCTCATGTCTCTGCTGTTCATGAGACTGATCACTGATCAATAAGGAGATGGATATTTTAGCTGATTGATTGATTGATGCCCAATGTGCTGCCTTGGGGAGAAAGGAACATTTGCTCACTTGATTATGTTGTGTTCTTTTGGCTTTAAAATTGTTACAGTTTAAAAGCTAGTGCTGTTTTTATTTTGTCTTTTCCTATGTTGTGAATCTGTCATGCCTCTAAGTGCAGGCCCCTTTACAATGTCAATTGGATTTTGTGGGCACTCTCAGAATGTAGAACAAATTTGATTGTTTTCCTGACCAGTCTCACTTTCACAGGAGATGTAATTTAGCTAAAGATTCATGTAATCTGTCGCCCAAATTCTACAGCTAGTGCTGTGCTTGTGTGCAGTGAGTTGGCTCAATTGACGCATGAGGGCAAACAGTGACTGCTTCACCAATTTGTACCGACAACAAATTAATGGGTGGGTACTACCAGTGCCGTCTGGCTTTGATCGTGGACTGCCTTCCCTTGTATCTTATCCATGCCCTTCATCTCCTTCATTCTCCTCTCTCTCTTTCTCTTTCCTCCTTTCCTAACACACATGCACACACACACACATGTACACACAGGTGCTGCTGCTATGCATACAGGCCACGCCTCTCTATGCAGAGTCAGCAGGCTAGTTGTTATAATTCACTCGCAGACCAAGCTGCACCTCCGACTCTATAACATCCCCAATATCTCCAAGAAATGTACGACTGTTAAGTGAGCCCAGAACATGAAATACCAATGAAATTACAGAGAATGTTTTGAGTTGAAGCCACAGTACTGTAGATCTGGTGATCTGGTGCATGTTATACTTATCAACATATACATCGTCATGAAATTACAGAGAATGTTTTGAGTTGAAGCCACAGTACTGTAGGTCTGGTAATCTGGTGCATGTTATACTTATCAACATATACATCGTCATGAAATTACAGAGAATGTTGAGTTGAAGCCACAGTACTCCTTTCACCAGATCACCAGATGTAGATCTGGTGATCTGGTGCATGTTATACTTATCAACATATCAACATATCAACATATACATCGTCACGAAATTACAGAGAATGTTTTGAGTTGAAGCCACAGTTCTGTAGATCTGGTGATGGTGCATGTTATACTTATCATCATATACATCGTCATGAAATTACATCCGCAGACAAAGGCTCCATCCAGCTTTGGTATGTGTACCATAGGTACCTGGATAAAGGTCCCAGTCTCTATGCTCTGGTTCCCTTGTTAAAGATTATCTATGCATGGCCAGAAACGTTACCAGACTTAGACAATTTTATATTGCCTCAACGTTCTGTCCATAGTGGGAATGTGTAGATATTTCACTTCCTCTTTTGATATTTGGTAACTAAGGAAGTGTGCCATTTTAGCCTTAGCAACAATTAAAAGAAGGCAAAAGTAGCTATGTAGAATGTCTAGACAGTGAAGAGGTAAACTATCGTAACCATGTGGCTCTCTGGGTATCAGTTTCATGCATTGATCAACTCAACTTATTTTAAAAATTGAATGATTTTTTTATCGACTAATTTTATTTGGAAGTTAGAAACAATACCCACCTGTCCAATTTGGTGGTAACAAGTGGTTGGTACATTAGAAATTGTTGTTAGTTTGTGTGTAAACATGCCCCAGTTTGTAGTACCATTGTTACTGTATTTACACTTCCTCTGACATTACACGGAGTAAGGACCACACGTGCAAGGTCAATGGAGGCTAATTCAATATTTTTAGCTTAGCTAGTAGCATTAAAATTTTGATATAATATTCACAAAACATTTCGGCTCGTAAGCCTTCAGTTGTGAGGTGAGGGGTATGACCGTTTGTATGAGTAATAGCACGGGTAACTGTGCTATTCGGGATTAATAGCACGAGTAACGCGATTGAAATAGCATGAGGCGAAGCCGAGTGTTATTTCAATTGCTTTACGAGTGCTATTGACCCCTAATAGCACAGGTTACCTTGTAAAACAGTCCGTCTAATACGGGTAGAGGTTCTGTGGTAAAGAAGGACATTGTCTTCAGCTAGAAACTACTGGAAATGTATGTTTCCAAGGTTAATGCTCTATGCGTGCGCACTTACCCGTACTATTTCACTTAACTACCGAGGTATTTCACTTAGTTTCCACTTAGATATTTCAATTAGTTACGAGCTGTTTCACTTTCCTCGTGCGATTTCAATTGAACAGCGATTTTTCCCATACATTTTTTAATGGGCAGTTTATGCGCCATACTATTAAAAATAAAATAAAAATTATTATTATTTTTTTTAATTTTTTTTTTAATTATTATTATTTTTTATTTTTTTTAACGCCCTCACCTCACAACTGAAGGCTTACGAGCCGAAACGTTTTGTGAATATTATATCAAAATTTTAATGCTACTAGCTAAGCTAAAAATATTGAATTACTAGAAATAGAGTAGCAATGAAAATCTATGGCATTAATATCTTTACCATTTTTTTTGTGTGTATTTCTTTTCTTTTTTTGTGGGATGATATGCCACATAAATATGTCGCATGCCATATTTTATTCATGTACTGTATTGCTATTGTAGCTATGACATTGTTAACAATTTTTAAAAGAATTCTCAAAATAAACAGCTGGTATTATTTGTATTGTATTTCACAGTGCCCCAAGTCACCACTAATCCAAGCTCCAGTCTAATCACGTACTTCCAGCGCAACTCAAGCTCCGCCCTCACTGCAAGTATCGCCAGCTCCCGCGTGACCAGTGCTGAGTGGCGTCACAACGAGGCCAGCGCCAATGGCCGATCTGGTGTCTCCTTCTCCAACTCTACCAATGGCAGCAGTGCTAATTTTACTCTCACCATCGACGCATTCTCATCTTCTCTGGACTCCGGTACGTGGAGTCTCATAGTCATTGATTGGTCTGGGACGTTTGTGGCCGCTACCTGGCTGGTTCGACAAGCTGGTGAGTATGTGTGTGGGTGTGTGCATGTGTGTAGTGTGTGTGTGTATGTGTGTGTGTGTGTGTTTGCTTATGAAAGTATACAGACAAAAATGTCTTCAAATTAATTAAACTGGTACTTAAAAAAAAAACAGAATAAATAAATGACTATTTTTATTATTTAATGACGACCAGCATCCCTGCATGTAGCCGGGTGCCGAAAGTTAATTAACTGCCACACTTGAAAAAATAAATTATTGGAGAAGTTTTCTCCCCATCAGCTGAAATTTTAACATAGTTTGCTAATAGAAGATTCAAATAAAGATGACGCAATGGTTATGTCTATGCTATTCAATTTTATATCATCACAACACAACAGTCGATTTTCTCATAACTGATAATTATGTAATTGTCCTGACCAATATTTCAATGCTATCACTCGAATAGCTAATACAGCTGAGACTATAAACTACTAATTAATATCCCGACTAACTTTCTGGGGCATTGTTCCAACTAGGGTGGAGAGGCCATGGTTTATCTCACTGACTCACGCACAAACTATTCCTCTAATGAAGATGCCAGCTTACCACAGACAAGGTTTGGAATCTTCAACTTGGTGGTCTTGACGAGGTGACACAGTAAACTCAAAGGAGTGCAGAAATCTTTGGGCAAAGAGAGATGTCAAGTGTGCAAGAAGCTAGTAAAGCATCTTCTCGTGCTATATTGCTGAAGTTTGCTATCCTGGCTCCCAGTCCCACGGGACGTGTTAACGTCAATATTCCCCTCGCACTGCCACAATCTCGCTCTGAATCTCAGACCAAATTCAGCCATTGTGTCATTACCTCTGACAAATAGCCCACCTCGAATGGAGAGTGCTAAATTGTTATTTCCTGCGCAACTTTTCCAGCATAACAACCAACTGGAAGTGAGACTTCACTCCCACAATACCTCCAGACTGATCTGCCTGGCGATAGAATTACTACACAAGGACAGAAATGGAGAGTTTGTTTATAATAAATATTCACACACAGAACATGTTAAAAAATATTAAATACCGTTGCTATATTGTTGTCAGGTGTAATAACTTGGCAAGTGTGCAATAACACTTGCCCGGTATTTAAACTAGTTAAAGCATGAGCGCTTAGTGCCTAGTACATTTATCGCACTCAGTCCTCGGGCCTACGGCCCTCGGGCTGTCGTGCAATAAATCGACTAGAAACTAAGCGCTCATGCTTTAACTATAACATAATGCATGAGTCCAATAGTGCTGTCTGTTGTGGTCTTAACACACCAACGTCAGTATTACCCACCTCACACTCTCTTAATCTGTCCTGTCCAAGTTTAGCGGTGCACCATTACCTCAGACAAACAGCCTACCAGGTAGTCATGTTATTCATTCCAATAGGTGTGACAATTTTTAAGAATTCCCAATCCTGACCTACAGTAGAGGTCAAAAAAAAGTTCCCATAGCGACCAGAACATGTTAAAAAATAATAATGCATGAGTCCAATAGTGCTGTCTGTTGTGGTCTTGACACCTAGCTGGTGTGTTAAGGTCAGTATTACCCACCTCACAGTCTCTTAATCTGTCCTGTCCAAGTTTAGCCGGTGCACCATTACCTCAGACAAACAGCCTACCAGGTAGTCATTCCAATAGATGTGACAATTTTTAAGAATTCCCAATCCTGACCTACAGTAGAGGTCAAAAAAAAGTTCCCAAAGCGACCAGAAATGCCGACTACACAAGTCACCAGCTGCTGAACCGACTTTAGCCTAGTTTTAATCTGATTTTGCAGCTAGCTGCTACACACCAAGCAGGTGCTGCCCTGTATTTGTTTAACCTCAATAACTGACCCCTACTGTACTTGGAGGAAATTACTATACAAGGACAACAGAATTAGAGGATTTGTTTATTACTAAAAATATACACACATTCAACATCTGAAAGAAATACAGAGATAGTGCAATCACCAGACATGCCCAGATTTGGTTTGAAAAATTAACTTCTTTTACAATACAATAATGTAGTTGCGGTTGTTGCCAGACAGAACTCCACACTGCTTGTGTTTACTGATGCTCAACTTTATCTTCCAAACGTTCAATAGAGTTATAATATCTGTGGAAACATCAGGAAGTACAGTGTAAACTCAAGCTTGTTCTGACTACTGGTAGTCTTAAAACAAAAATTCTTACCAACTAATTTTCCACAGAGTATTGGACAGGCAAACTCCCGGTAGTGTCATATATTCTCAAGAATTTCTTATAAACACTGTGTAATAGTATAGCAGACCACTCACGAAAGTCACTCTTAAAGCGTCAAATGCAATTTTCTCTAGATTTAACTTTTATGATGCTGTTGTGTCAGGTCATCCTTAGTGTGTTTGTTTGTACATCCCATGGAGACTCCTGCGGTATACAAGTAGGCGTTTATTCCTCGTTTGGACTAGCTACTGAATTATCTCAAATTTGATTTCTTGAATTTTGTTCTTATGATTTGTTGCTTCTTTTTTTTTTCCATATCAGGTCTCAAATAATGATTATAAATTCCTTTGAAGCGTCCACACTAGATTGCACGAGAGATTAGGTTTTCTGTTCACATCTAAAGATATTTGTAAGTACATAACACTGTGATTGCATCTTTGACCTTTAACACTTTCAAGTGTCTTATTTGAACAACTGGAAGGTTAAAGGTCATTATGAGCTTCGGAAGTGATACGGTTCTTCTGTTTGTCGTAGCTGTATGTTAATTAGAGTTTGTCATTCAACCAATAGACTATCGCAAGTAGCTAGTGACGTAATTTAGCAACAGTACGAGTTCATGCAGTAACTTGATAAGCACAAGGGAGTTAAACTCGATATCAAATGTTGAAGAACGAAATGAATTAAAGTCTGCAGAAATGCTGACTGCAAACGACAGAGCAATGACTTTAACCATTCCTTTGTTGTAAAGATGATTATTCAACTATTGCAGCTATAGATTTATGGAGTGAGAAGATTGCCAAGAATTTCCTAAGACTCTTTCGATTACAACCTCAAAACTCTGGAAATGATTCTCACTCTATAACTCTATACCATAGCTAAGGTCATCTTCACAACTTAAAGGAATGCTTTAAATCATTGCTCAGCCATCAGCATTTCTGCAGCGTCATATTAAATGCCGTTGTTGGACTAACCACAGCTATTTCATACTATCTCCATACCTGGATTACTCAATGCTGTTTGGTCTACCTGTAACACACTGCCTAGCACATTCCTCTTCAGTTAATCCACCATCTATTAATTCAGCAGTAGAGATGCTGAAAAGAAAGAATAGAGCCGTAAATAAAAGAAGAGAGTAAGAATGTGTTTGTGTTACCTAGGTAACCACAGCTAGTATCTATGTATGTATTATGTGACTGCATGAATGTATAGGGAAAATTACCTAAAAATGTCCTATATCAATTTGTTTATGAAGGAGGAGTAGCACATGCTTTGGCATGTGGATACAGACATTTGATAACGTGAAATAAATAGTTCCCTCTAAACATTGTGGTGTGACACCACAGGGATGAGTAGGGGTCCAGTACTCACAGGGACGAGTAGGGGTCCAGTACTCACAGGATGAGTAGGGGTCCAGTACTCACAGGATGAGTAGGGGTCCAGTACTCACAGGGACGAGTAGGGGTCCAGTACTCACAGGGAACAAGATCAGTTTATTGTTGCTGGGAGTAAACAAGAAGGAGGACAGACGTTTGTATTGGAATCTGAAAGATCTACGTTGGAGAAGTTTACCATATGTATTAGTCACCTTATACAACAGCAGGAGAAATAGATGTGTATTATAATTAGACGTGTGTGTGTGTGTGTATTTTTGTGTTTGTGTGTTATTAACAAAGCACCACATCTTGTCTCCCAGTTCTAGGTACCATTTCTTCTCCGCCGCAGAATCTAACTATTGCCCCTTCTCAGCTAGCCGGCTTCCAGTGCGGAGTCCGCGACTTTTCTCCACCTTACCGGTTCACCTGGTACAAGGACTCGGCAGAGCTGCAAGTTGCCGGTGACGCTCGAATGTACGTCGTGGTGGAGACAGGTACTTTGTTCATACGCCAGGCGACAGTGGCCGACTCCGGGAGTTATCACTGCACCGTCAGCAGCGACGAAGGAACTCTCACCAGTCGACCTGCCCAGCTTGCCATAGTGTCACCGGAATCTATTGGTAAAGGGTGGATACTGGTGCACACTTTGTTTGTTTAGTGGAGAAACTATGTGGCATGAGTAGGGAATAGCCGTAACTCCTCTCCCATCCCGCCCCGCCCCTAGTCCTGTATTATAAATGAAAAGTGCAACGTCTATTTTTAAAATCATTTTTGCCTTCTTTTTTTTTTCTCTCCATTTCCTGGCCTTGTAAATGGAATTAAGTTAAAAAAAAAAAAGGGGGGGGGGGGGGATGAAATTGTTATACTTTGATGTGAACATGTAGCTATGTGCAACATGAAGAATGAGGAGTCAACATTTGGTGAAGGGAAATATGTTTTGTTTTGTTAGTGTCATTGAATTAACTCTGCATTACTTTGCATAACTCTGTGTTACACGATGTAGCGGCAGCCTGTTTTGTGTTATTAGTGTCACTGACTTTACATTGCATAACTCTGTGTTACTCCAGGTAATCGTAGCCTATCCTTAGCCTTTAAAGCCACCAATCCTCTGCTGCTAGCGGGCGATACGCTAGTGGTGGATGTGTTGCATCTAAGTAACAAAGTAGCCAGTGAGCTCACGGAGCTGGTGTCTTTGGGCGGAGGAGCTCGGAGTAATGTCTTAGTGGGATTGAGTTACATCTATCCAGATGACCCAGACATTCCTTCCTTCAGATACGACAATGTCACAGCCAAAGATTGGCGTTTCAGAATCATCTATAGTCTCTCTGAAAAACCCCAGAGTCCGGTCTATAATTTTACGACTTTTAGTGTTCAAGGTAGGATGTATGTGTGTGTGTGTGTATATGTGTGCGTGTATATGTGTGTTTGTGTGTGTGTATATGTGTGTGTGTGTGTGTGTATATGTGTGTGTGTGTGTGTATATGTGTGTGTGTGTGTGAATATGTGCATATAGGTACGTATGTATTATGCATGGATGTTGTGTTTAATGTATGTTCACGTATATACAGCTAAGCTATGATTTTATTACTACAAGTGGGAGTCTATGAAATTAAAAAAAATGAGGAAAAAAGCAAGAACAAAATGACTAGTTGGTTGAGTGTTGTGTGCATTTAAAGACGCCCTGGCTAGTCATCCTTTCTAGCTAGTCACAATCAACTCAGTAGCTATCATGTGGTATGTATTTATCCCGCATCCGTTCCGTGGTGAAGTATTTGAGAGATACGATCATTTCTAGTGGAGGTCGTGCTCTACAGCCAGTAGTAGCTAGCTCCAGTGGATGTTCATTTCCATACTTCATCAATTACAAATTGTTATATACGTGTAATCTAGCTTCTGCTAGCATCAGTTCGCTCGCTGTAATCCAGAACGGTATGGAGTCTTCTGGCAGTCTTCATTCCATCCCAGAAGGAACTTCGGTGACCCTTAAGTGCACTTTCAGAGGACGCCCCGCCCCTAATGTGGAATGGTATCGTGATGGTGTGCTCGTCACCGAGAACATAAACTCTAACCTCTCGCAGAGCTATCTTGAAGTCACTAATGTGCAGTCGTCGCATTCCTACCAATGTGGCGCCACGAACCAGTATGGGAGTCACATGGCATCTGTGCTGATCTGCAGCATGCCATCAGGTAAGCCAGCCCACATGTGTCAGTCCGCCCCCATTCAACCCCCCCCCCCCTCGTGGCGAGTATAGACGACACTATGTAACCCTGGCTAGTTAGGAAACTGTTCTCACAGCATCAATGCCGTAGTGGTTGGTTTTGCTGGGAGCAGCATGCATGCATGAGTGATTGTATTCATAGCCCGGGGGCGACATGCTGTAGGCATGCAGTGTCGATCCATTGAGATGATGGTTTAATGGCTTCTCTAATAGTTCGTGAAGTTTTGCACTGCTTGCTGTGAGAAATTCTCACACCACAATGTGAAACAAATAAACAATTTATAAATGTAAGATGAGATTTTCCCATGACATTGAAAGATAATATGTTTTTACAGAGTTGTTAGTCTACCCGGGAATCCATTTATAACTAGCTACTTTTACCTAATCCTTTTTTTTTTATACTCCAGCCCAACCTCCTATGGTTAGATGGTAGGTTTTGAAGACACAGTAACAAAAAGATATTTACCCATGTGCACAGCAATATGAAGCCAATTTCAGCTAGCTTCCTTGCGTCCATTTAATCTGAGCATTTGCAGCGAGGGAATGATTACATATGACGTACTGTACTGTGTACTTCACAAGCTTCCCAGCTCCAAACAAGCTATGAAATAACAACATCCCGAGGTGTTAATTGTCAGGTAAATGCTAGGTTACAGAGACAACACTTCCAGCGTTCGTTCTCTCACAAACGGTGCTACCTTGCACCTTCTCACCAATTTACAAGTCCAGTGGTGAGAATATCAGCATGCCCTCCCAGAGCCCCCAGGCTATCTTGCAACTCCAGTTTTGGACTAGTCATACAATTGTTTCCATATTAGAAATTTGTGTGCAAATTCTCAGTTTCAAGTCCTCTTAAATTACAGGGTACATAGGATCCCTTACCATTTAGCACCCACGACTACATTAATACTTCCATTTCTCCCTTACATAGATCCCATTCCAGATCCAGTTATGTTCACCGTGGAGCCTGATTCCAATTCCAGCCTGTACGTCTCCTGGAATGAAGTTTCATTAAAAGGCACTGTGCCAGAATTGCTCCGTTATGACATCCAGTACCTGTCCGTCTCGACGGGCCAATCAGGCGGGAGCACCGAGCTCTTTGGGACACGGAGCATTCTGCTGACTGGACTAGAAAGTAACATTGACTACAGAGTGACTATATCGGCCAGCTTTCTGACCGGCAGAGGACCATCGACCAGCAAGGCTGTGTCCACGTTTGCAAATGGTATATATGAAATACGTGATAGAGGGCGATGTGACGAGAGGGGGAGGGGCATTTAAAGTATTTGTTCCATATTAGTAAGAAGAGGTCCTGTATTTAACCAACGGTTGAGTCAGTAGAGAGTGTGTGGTGGGGTTGTGATAAAATATGAAACCAGGAATTGGAAATTCACTTTTAAAAATTAGCCAATTGGATAAGTTACTGTAAGCTGACAACATTTATTATTATTATAATTATTATTATTATTATTTTGTCTTTCATGCTGATAGCAGAATGTTCTAGAAGCATGCAGCTGTAATACCTTTTTAAATCTACATTTGGTAAGTCTTGCATAGTATCAAAAGGTAAAATTTGCTAACATATGAGTAAGTTTCTCTACCAGCTGGAATGCTCACACATCTTCTCTACCACCTGGAATGCTTACACATCTTCTCTCACCCCTTCCCTCTCTCTCTCTCTTGTCTTGTCTTGTCTTGTTTGGAGCTCACCGGGACATGTTCCCACTGTCCTGGTGTTTCTTAAAATGGAGGTCGTGGGAATTCTCACGTACGTGATGTGCCACTCACTTTACCGAAGGACTGATGGAATTCTGGTAGTCTTGTCAGCGAGTCTTAGTGCTTGTGTTCGTAAACTCCACTTCCACTTTTTATTTCTTCTATCTTCTTCTTTTTTTTTTTTTCTTTTTTTTCCTTTTTTTTTGTCCCTCCTCCACACATCTTCTAACTTTGTTCTTACCTAGCTAAATGCTCATTAAATGTTGAACTCTGAGAAAGTTTGAATTACACAGTCCTACTTTAATGGGCGTGGCATGAACAGGAGAGTGAGAGATGCATATGTAGGATGAAGATTTGACAAGGCAATCAGAATGTGATAGTCATAAGTGTAGAGTAGGGCAGTGCACGGGTTTCCATGAAACACCCACCAACACACGGACACATGAGCTCATAGCCTCAGGGTCACACACATAGCCCGTATAGAGGAGCTTGTGATAGCTGCTAGTGTGAGAATGATTAATTTGCACGTGTGTGTGTGTGTGTGCGTGTGTGTGTGAATTTTTGCCGGTTCTTCATTCCTTATCCATATTATGTGTGTGTGATGGGTGCTGTAGTTTCAGAGTCCCATTCCAGATTATTCATACATTCACTTCACTATCTTCATTCTGATAATTGTCCACCAAATTCGAGACGAGATATTTTAATAACATTCATACTATTATACCAATCCATAATGTACGTATGTGTGTGCACATGTTTAAGAGTGTACGTATGTGTGTTTATACTTGAACCCACACCTTCTTCTAATCTCTCCTGTTCATTTCAGTCCCCACCTCACCTCTTCCTGCATCAAACATCACAGTATCCGTCACTGCCGACAGAGAGAGTATAGCGGTCCAATGGACAAACTATGTAGATGATCATCAATACCTCCTGGTGGCGGCCACTTACCAGATCCAGTATCGGGAGTTGGAGAAGGAGGATGCGGGCAAGATTATCACTGTGTCCGGAGAAACCTCCATAGCTGTCATCAATAACCTGAGTGATGCACAAAACTATGAGGTAAAGGGTTACACACACGAAATGAGGTGGGTGGGCTGCACGAAGATCTTTCAAATGCATGTTTTTCAACATTTCAACTGCTACTTTGAGAAAGTGTGAGAACAGAATTAACAAAAAAAAAAAAAAATACGTAGCTTGTAATTTAGTCGTGACCTCATGACCTCTCACACCGTCCATGAAAGTCAATGAAAATAGTCGTTTATTTTTTAGGACTTCTTCCCCTCACCAATATAAATAAGCACACATGAATAGCACATGATTATAAATGTTTGGACCAGGTCGAATTAAAGTCCAAGTGAAATTAGAGATTAAACGAGATAAGTTATTGATTTGAGTGATTCAGGGATATCGGGTAATCTGGAACACATGGAAGTATGTCAGGCATGTCTGTCTGTGTATAATCACATGTATAAGCATGCAAGTGCATGCATGTGTAATGTAATATAGTTACACACTTCCATAGAATTTGGATTATTATGTTAAACCCAACATCTGGTTTTATGGGGGTGTGTTTAAGATATATATTTCTTACATTTCATTCTGTGTGTAAAATAATACCACGTGACTTTACTGAGTTACTGTGCAGGCTCGAGTGCGTGTGAGGGTTCAAACAAAGAGGAGCCCCCCAGAGTTTATGGTCAGTCCTTGGAGTGCGTACGTGAAGGTCAGTGGCATCATCCTGTTACCAAAGACCGATCCAATGTCTACTGGTGTCAACCTGGCAACAGGGGGTGTGGCACCATCTAAGAGTATACCTAAGACCATCATCATCATAGTTGCTGCGGTTGTGTGCGTCATTGTGCTGGTGGGTGTGGTCCTTGTGGGCATTGTCTGCTGCTTCTGTTGCTATAGAAGGTAAAGCGGTAGGGAATACAGTGCTTGCAATCTAAAGAGCAAATATTTATATTACAAAAATTGCGTAGGTTGTCATGGAAACAGGGTGCATGAGTGAGTTAATCTTGTAGCATGTGTGACTATGAAGGTGTATTTGTGAAGATCTTTAGCTGTACAAATTGAAGCAACATCATTAACTCTTTCAATTTCTCCCTGGACAGATTTAACATCTCTGATCTTCCAGTTCTGCCTCTCCAAGCACGCTGCCATTTTCCCAGCACTGAGTCCATTACTTAGTCAGTCGTAGAAGTAGAAGTAAAGCCAGCCAAGAATGGCAGGTCAAGTGTTTCAACCATCAAAACCTCTCATTTCATAGCTACTGACTACATACAGCTTACTCTGTGCTTGATGAAAGAATACAGGCATAATCAACAATTCCATTCCAATCTATAGACTTTTACCACTTAAATATTTTTAAGTACTTGATTAAAAAAAAAAGAAGAAGCTTGAATCACTCTTTGCAAGTCATACCTCACCTGAGTAATTGTTGTTAAAAGTATTTGTTAATAACTTGTTTGACTATTAAACTGTGACTTTCACGCACTATCCAATATTCCTGGTAGATATCTAGACATAAAAAAGGTAATAAATTCTCTATCAAAACAGAAACCATGTCTTCAAAACAGATTGTTCCATCACAATTACAATATTAACAAATACAAACACGAGTAATGGGTTTATTGGTGGTGTGTGGAAAACATACCTGCATAATAAGCTATCTTGGAGCAATCTAAGTTGGTAAGCTCCCAAGCCTTAGCCATACTGCTTTCAATTATCCATCTCAATATACTACCAGCCATATATATTTATATTTATATTATATATATAATATATATATATATATATATATACCATGGAATCAAATTGTGCTAGTGGCATGTTTGATTTATTGCTAATGACTAGTGCTAATATGTGGCTGACTGATTGGGGAGAACTGTGGCTTGCAGTTTGGATAAAGTATACTGAGTAGTGGGAAACAAAAAAAAAAGCACTATAGAAGAAACTTGGATTGTGTGAGCTGCAATTTGTTACTTTCGACAAAAGTTTAATGTATACCTATAATTGAATAAAATGCCTGCTTGGTCAATTGAAGCGCACAGGCTATATGTCAGTAAGATAGAGAGCAAACCATCTACACATGATTTAGGTATTAATATTTTGTGTTGTGTACTAGACGTGGAGGCGTGTATTCAATTCCTACTGCCGAGCAGAAGAGATCCAAGTCCATCGTGTCATACGACGACTACAGCACCAACACGAGTGTATACACGCACACGAGTCCAACTGCCAACCCTTCCACCATAGCCCCTCCCACCTTGTCCTCAGGCAGCCAGGAGAACCTGATCGACTCTGGCGATGGGGCCACGTCCTCCAATCACAAGGTGACGATAGCAGTGGTGGACACTTCTTCTCTGGAGGAGACAAAGAAGCGTCTCTCAAATTCTGATTCTTGGGCAGAGGAGTTCGACCAGCTCGAAGGTCTTGTGAACACTCTCCAAGACACAGTTACTTCGATGGGTTCTCCTCCCCAGAGCAGCCCTTCTCCTTCTCCTCTCCCCCCGCCCAAAACCACACCCCCATCTGTGACGTTGGGTAATAGCGTCCCACTTGGAGCTGTCGTTATAGGCAACATGGCCACAGCATGTGCCAACTATGATAGCACTGATGGAGGTCACATGATCTTGAACCAAATCACCAGTGACGATAATGGCGAGAGTGACGATTACAACATAAATACCTCGTCTGAGGAAGGCAGTGGCCCCTTTGCCCACGAGCAGTGTGGAAGTGCGAAGAGAGAGGACAGCTTTACTCCAAGAATGTATGATGACAAAATCCTATATCCGCTGCACGACTCTGAGACATCGAGCTCCGGTAGCCAGGATTCTGCCACCAGGTTCAAGAACTCACTCAGCAATGGCGGTCTAATGGAGGAGGAGGAGGATGGAGAGATTCAGGCAAACTTTATGGAGCTACTGCAGTATGGGGACAAGGAGGATTTGAGCATGGTTTGAGTGGGTGGACATATCAACTTCTGTTCCCAAGGCAACCAAGGCACCATATTTCGCAGACACTATTTATGTCATTTGTCTTCAACATGATTGTCAAATAATCAGAACTTAAAAGACACCATCATGAACCCAAACATATTTTTCTTATGTCAGTTGTGCATTTTTCTGTTGCCTTGTACATGAAATACATGCCTTTGGTTTCACTTTTAGTATTATATTAGACTTGTAAATTACTCCTTGTTTTATGTGAAAACTATATGCTCTAGTAGGAGAGAAGCTTGGTTGAAAAGATGAAGTAATGTTGGCAAATTTATAAACATTGGAATCGTAGTGCTTAGTCAAATTAATACATTGCTGATAGCTATTATGCAAGAGTGCTCTAAATTAGGTAGTACTTCTGGACCTGTTGTGTTACAAAGAAAAAGAAACCTTCCATATTTAGCTCTTAATGCTATACATATACTTGTATTAATAATAGTAACTGGTCAAAATCGTACCACAAAACCTCTTGGTGACTGACAATTTGACTGTCCAGCATCTGCTGCCTGCGGGTCCAGTGAGTGCATTTAAAATGGTAAGTGATGGTCAAGCTAGTAAATGCAAACCGCTTCTCTAAATATATTCATACAAAACCTAATTGGTTTAAAGTTTCTCTGCTATCTTATAAACTAAAATTGCCCAATTGTATCCCGCTGCCACCAGAGCACCCGTTCGTGAATACCGACGCAACATACTGTTCGTCGGTCCCGCGACGCGAGCACGTGTTTTTGGTGAATTTTTGGAGGATTTCTGGGAGATAGAAATCCGAGTACAGTACTTTGAATCTATGACTACGGTGGAGAGGTTGAACTGTGAAGTTGTTACGCCACTGCATGCAATGAGTTCCATAGTTGTCACCCAGATGGAGGTTGCACCCATGATGTAATAGAGGGAGAGGGGTATAAATTGTCGGTCATTACTTGCAAAAGGTTATTCTGCTGATTAATTGAGATATACCATGCCACAACAATGCATAATACACACAGGCTACTTTTTTTTTAACTTTTTTTTATTTATAGAATTTCAACCTGGAACTTGGTGATGAACGTTTGTACCAACAGTCACTATAAGGTGCAAGACCCTTTACCCAACCTCTCAAGCTGGGACTACAATCCACTAGCTACTAGCTGTGAAACCGAAACCACAAGTTATGTGGTAACAAGTACTGTAGGATTTCAGGTATTTAATCATCCGAACACCCAAAATCTAATAGCACATGCAGACATGAAGAATTGTTTGACCACTCCCCTTCTTTATAATACACTTTCTATAGTTACTGAAGATGCCACTTATCCAAACACCATTTAGTCTCAAAGTGTTCGAAAATATGTGGGTGAAACACTGTACCAGACTACGTGTCTATGTTCCTACAAAGATCTGATTCCACTATAAACATAATTGCTACATTCATCATGTTCAGAAAAGAGGCATAAAATATGACAGCCATCAGAAGAGAGGACTGACTGTCTGCAGATAAAATATGACAGTTCTGGTGTCAATGAGAGATTGAAGGAGGAGGAGAGAATAGAAAGAACACAAATGAGAGAAAGTAATGGTGAGAAGAAGGCTGCTACTGCTGGGCACAGCTAGATTTACTGTTGAATCTCTTCACTCTGCTGGTTTTCCGACTGGATTTCTTTGAGTTCTTTTCTGTCATTTGAGGATTTAATTTCCCCAAACCATCCACACTCCTTGACATGGGAAACAAAACTATAGATGGAGAGGGAGAGGGAAGTTACCATACATACAAACAAAAAAATCAAACAAAAATAATGAACAAACCTTCTCTATAACTTATGTCCAAATATGTACGTATGTACCCATCTATGAATGTATTGATAATGGAATGCTTAGATGGTAATGCACATTTAGTGAAACTGTTCACCAGAACAAATTATGCTGCATGTATATATATATGTGTGCATATTATTGTGTATGTATGTGTGTATGTATAATGAATGGATACACTAAAATTTATACCATTTTCTTGGGACGACACTCTGGATTTGAGCTGGATGATGTTGTCAGCTGATCTGTCACCAGGCCTGTCCATTGACTGTATAGAGTTCATACTGGGAGCTTCACACTGATCAAACAGCTCATGCTCACTGGGCCAGTTGCCATGGGCACCATCTAAAACAACAACAACATAGTTCAATATTTACAAAACTCTGATAAGAGATCAAATTACGTCTGACACGTGTGTAATTAAAGGGCACCGTATTGGTCATTAAAATAGGTTCAGTCAATGAAGTCTTCCTCCGGATCTGTAGTACAAGGAGTTTCACTTCAAGCTATAGGTAATGGCCGCAAGTTTTAGAAGAAGGCAAAGCATGTACATAAATCATTAAAGAAGAATAATGGAGCCTCAGCTCCCAACTCTGTATGTTACATCGTACTGGTTTTATTGGGCGAGCAAAGCGAGACTCTCACTAACGAGTCTCAATTGAGATTTTGGTATATACAGTGGAACCTTACTTAACGGCCACCTGTCATTGGCGGCCACACTGTCTTAAGCGGCCACTTGGATTGGTCCAGACCGCACGACTATTGCTTTTAGTACTATAGAAACCCCTGCAATACGGCCACTTCTCTACTCCGTATTACGGCCACTACTGTTAACACCATAGTACAGCGGGACCTGCTTACAACGGACAGTTAGCTCCACCCCCAACACAGCCTTCGGTATTTCATATACATGCATTCATTCAATAACAATAACACAATGAAAACTACAACAATCCATCAGAACGCTGCTTGTCCCACAATAATTTTTAGTCTTTCTATATACAAGGACGATCCAAAGAAGTGGTACTTGCATGGAATCTCCAACCCGTAGCCAGCTCCACGATTCACTCTGTTTCCTGTCACCTCAGCCATTCCCTTGTTTATAGGCCTCCTCAGAAACACTGACATAATAGGAGCTAAGTTGAAGGGTACATGACCGACTATTCCACTAGCATTGATTATCGCTACAGCATTGATGTCCTCCTGGTTGGTTGGATCTCGCTCCAAACGTAGCACCTCCCCTACCCAGGGCTCCCACTGCTCTCTATAAAGCATGATAGCCACGTATGAACGATTCAAAACTGAAGCTAACAACCTCTGTACTGGCTATGGGCTGGCTACTCATCGCTCCGGTTGAGATAGCGGTGGGTGGAGCTTGACCACATTGTGAAGTCTCGTGGCATCGACCCTTTACTCTCTATGGGTTGCCTGTTGTGCTGCTAAATCCATACTTCTGGAAGGAGCCATGTCTTCGACAAAGAAAGCGAGAAATGCTCTTAGCTTGAAGAAGAAATATGATTTGATTGAAATGAGGAAGAAGAACCCACACATAACTAGCAGGATTCTGGCTGATAAGTTCAATTGTGGAAAGACACAAGTTAACACTATTTTAGCCCATCAAGATAACATTAGAGAGCAATATGAATCCAATATTTCAAATGATAGTGTTGTGCTAGGCAAAAGATCACGTACTTGTGAGTTTGGTGAAATCAATGAATTGCTTTACAAATGGTATTCTATTGCCACTGCCAGAAATATTTATCCTTCCAGTCCACAGTTGTGTGAGAAGGCAAGGTTAATTGCTGAGCAATTGTCTTTCCATAATTTTAAAGCTTCCAATGGGTGGCTAGACTGTTGGGAAAAGCGATATGATGTTCACAGGATGAAAGTTTGTGGTGAATCCGGTGATGTGTCTGGAGAAACCATAGATTCTTGGAAGGAACGACTTCCCGAGTTAGTTCATGGGTATTCAGCTGAAAACATCTGGAATCTTGATGAAACAGGATGCTTCTGGCGTGCTCTACCCGAGTATGGTTTTGGAAAGAAGGGGTCTCAGTGTAAAGGAGGAAAAAAGGCAAAACAACGCTTTACTATTGGCTTTATAGCTAATGCTGCTGGTGGTAAAGAAGTTGTCTGTGTAATTTGGAAATAAAAAAAACCTAGGTGTTTTAAAGGAATTGATGTATCAAAGCTTCCAGTACAATATTTCAGTCAACCCAATGCATGGATGACTGGCGAAATATTAGACGAGTTGCTTTCGCAAGTTAATCGCCGTTTGTCATCTTCCTCTAGATATATTGTTCTTCTCATGGACAACATCCTTACGAGCTGAAGGAAAAATACTCTAATATTAAGATCATTTTTCTCCCTCCAAACACTACATCGCATCTACAGCCACTAGATTTAGGTATTATACATAATTTTAAAGTGTTTTATCGAAAGCTTTTTCTAAGATTTGTGCTTTCAAAGATTGACCAAACCACAGCAGCATCCCAACTAGTACAATCAGTCAATGTTCTTCAGGCCATTCGTTGGGTAGCTCAAGACCAGCTCGCTCGCCATATGTGCTGAAGCACATCACTAGTCTACCGTCCAAAAAGCAAGCTTCGTCTGATTTGTATCCAGCAGAGCCAGAATTGTTAGTTGTAGAAGTTATAGTCCAAGTAACCATTCTGCTATTCACTGGGCAAAGTGTCTGATTAAAGGTGTGGTGAACAAATGCAAACAGTTAATCGGCACTTTCCGGTGGCCAACTGTCTTAAGTACTCCTGCATTTACAACCAGAGCACTATTAGAGAGAGAGAGAGAGAGAGACTAAGACAGCACCAAACACGGGTATGACTCCATGGATACTCTCAGTATAGCCAATGGTAACATGATTGTCACCTTTAGAACATCCAACACACATTACGAGAAAATGTTAGTTGTTTTATTTTCAAGCCATACACAAACATACACACAATACTCACAACAAAAACAACAAAAAGCATTGAACTGGTTGAACACTACTGGTAGACCGTAGGAAGCTGTACATTTCAGTTTCAAATGAATGAATAAAGGACATGCCAGACTGTTGATAACACACACGCACACTGAGGGCTTAATTAACAGACGATGTATTATACCTCTATCTATGATTGGAGCTGGAGCATCTTCACTGGAGCCATACTGGTAGTAGTTCTCTAGATAAGGCAGCACAGTAGTCCCTCTGTATACATCATCACTGTCATCATAAGGTGTGAAACGAACCAGGTCACGCGAGAGAGGACGGCCATGTTTAAACACAAACCACCTACACAAACACACGCACAATACTTAAATGCACTCACACACATACATTATCTGGAGTATAATTCTGACACAACACTGATGGGGCATTGGTCAGCCCAAAAGGCATACGCCTAAACCTAAATTTCCCAAAGGGACAAACGAAGCAGGTTTTGTCCCTGTCCTCCACTGCTACCTCCACCTGATGGAATCCCTTTGACAAATCAACCTTGGATAACACCTTCCCCATGCCAACCATCTCAATCATCTCCACTATTGTGTGTATCTCCTAGTTCAGCTAGTAAGTGTGGCTAGAATTTCTGAAATCAAATTCTAAAACAGCTAGCTAGTATTAGCCAACCCAGCAGGAGTTGATGAGCTTTCTTTTAGTGAAATGATAGAAGTTGAAACTCGAGCCTAATAACCAAGAAGTCAAAATGTCGGGTTAAGTTTTAATTAATATAATATTGGCTGTTACAATGAGAAAAATTTGTTAATATTATAATTATTTCAGCCAAGAATGACTGAAACAGCAACAACAATGATGACAATTATAGTAACAAATAATGATGATTATAATTGTGGTAATAATAACAATAACAATAATAACAACAACACAGCAATAACTAGACTGCTATTTTTAACTTTGCTCCTTATGATCTGGTGAACAGAGAACACACTCCTAATACTATGCTGTCACTAGTTGCTGTTATAGTCATTGATATAGTTGCAGAAAGTAATACAAGACTTACAAAACGTCAAGGCTAAGGTAACAATTTCCCTCCAACTCACGCGTGAGATCGTATCTGCTGAATGGTGAGACGCTCATTGGCGTCTTTTCTGAGCATCCCTTGTAGCAGATCTTTGAGATGGAAAGAGAGGTCCGAGGGTATTTCAAACACGCCCGTAGATATAGCACCAAACAGTTTGTACACATTTTCACCCTCAAAAGGAAATTTTCCAGTTGTAAAATGAAATCTGTAGATAAAGAGGAGAAAACTAAATCAGGTAAAGGGTAGATGACTACAACAAAGATTTGGCCTAATAATGTATACAGATAAGTTTCGAGATTTAATAGTGTCTCAGTCATTTCTCTTACTCATTCTGGTTTCATACAGACTATGGGAGCCCTGGGATTTTTTCTCCCCTAAATTTTGTTTACCCCAATTGAATTAAAAAGAAAAAAGAAAAAAAAAAGCATTACTGATGAGTATAAGACATGATAACTTATAGCCTTACTCTACTGTTAGTTTGTTTGAAGATGTACAACTCTTCTTCAAAATCATGACTTCCTGATCCTTCAAAAGCAATTAGTAATAGTTTGTGTAAGTTTTCACCCGACATTCTGTTCATAGTTGTGACTTCACAGTTTTCTAAATGTTTTTGTTTGACTTTACAAAACGTCCTCCCCTAGCATAAAATCCTATGTATATGAATCCCTGTCAGTAATGCCAACACTCCTCAAGAAATAGAAAGAGAGCTGAGCTTGCACTAGATAATAAATGTTAGTTAGGAAGGTTAACTAATGACTGACCATAAGAACATTTATGCCAGACAAGCTCAGTTGATAAGATACAAGTTAGTAAGGTATGGAAGTTGGTAAGGTGTCATCTTGTGTACTTAACTGCATAACTCACAATGTCACTCCAGATGCCCATATGTCTGCTTTGAATCCAGACCAACTCTCATCTGAACCAGAGGCTATTTCTGGCGGCTGGAAGGCGGGGCTTCCTTGGCATGTTTGACACAGGTCATTCAGCTCATATCTATCCAGCTCCTAGTAACCATAGCAACATTGTTAACTTCATGATTTCCTCCTCAAATCAATAACAAATGAAGTTCTTACGGTCTCGTAGCCGTCATGGCAACACTAAATAAGTGCAAAACACAACTTTGGATCTCACCTCCGCCACTCCAAAGTCTGTTATCTTGACTTCATCACTAGCTGTGAGTAGTAAGTTGCCAGGTTTAATGTCCTTGTGAACGATACCTTGACTGTGAATGTACTCTAGACCTTCTATCAACTGAACAAAATACCTGTATGCACACACACACACACACACGTACAACTTTGGGAAATGAATCTATGTCATCTATACCATGGTGTGTTGAAACTGTCCAATCAGATTGCTCAATTTGCAGTGAATATATTTTATACCCGCCTCCTAGGAGGTGAATAAGTGAACCGTTTAATCAAAAATTAAGTTTTTATGAGTTTTCTATATAGCCTAGAGCCATAGTACAAGCCGGTTGCACCACTCTGTTCGGTAGGTACAGGATATACACTGTCCTCATGCTTTTAGCCCTCGGTCATGTAAATCCCTTACCCAATTCATGACGTAACCTATAGCTATTGTTAACCCTCTGAGTGAGAGGGTTACAGTACTCAGTCTGTCTGTCAGTCAGTCATTCTGTCACACAACAAAAAATGGATCTCGAAGATGCAAAGATTGAAACAAGCATTAAAATGTTACAATGGACATTTAAAGTCTCTTTAATGCGCCAGAATGTTTTGTTTCGACTTATTCTTTCTGAAAAAGTTGGTTATTTAGAGGCCGTATAATCACAAACGATTGCTGGTAATACCCCTATAATCACACCGTACTCACGTGAGCCAAATAATTTCTTTGCTGCACGCGGTAGTTTCGCATTACACTGTATTTTCAGCAGCTTACCGGAGTGCTGGAGTTTCCCATTGAATCTATAGTGAGGTGAGTGTCGCTTGTATCTAAGCTTCTCTTATGAAGACAGCATTAACGTCAACAGTTTCATTTCACGTGCCCGAGCATTACATATCGACTACATGAGCTACACATTGGCATATATATTCATATTGATACTACTCCTAATAAATTATTCTTTTGGTCTTTGTAATAGCTAACTAGTGTATAGTAACGCTGAGGGTTCACACCCTTGGTGCTTCATTTCCACCAGTAAAAATGTTCAAGTGGTATGTTGCACTAGTTACAATAATCAATACACTGGTAACTCACTTGTGTGCCTGCCAGACTGGAAATTTGTTGAGGGGGGCTTTATCCAACATTTCCTGCAGCCCCCCGACACAATACTCCAACACCACATATGTGTTGAGAGAGTCAAGGAAGAACCCAGTCAATAAACAACAACAAATCAACCCAACCCAACCATGGTAGAGGTCAAACTATAATTTCTCATTAAAAACAAAAAAACCCCACAGATTTCAGGATGGAGTGGTAAGGAACACATGAATCAACTTCACAAATAAGGATATAGTTTTTGCTTCTCTGTATCTTCGAAGGTCTCTATCAAGTTGACAATGTTCTTGTGCTTTAATCTCTTCAAAATCTTGATCTCTCTGCCAGAAACAATAACAACAATAATAACAACAACAAGAGGCAATTGAAAAAAGAAGAAGCTAAATGGGGTAAGGATCTAATTAAGCTGATCCAAGCTACCCACCCACCTCTGCACATTGGTCTCTCCATTGGGTATTCTTCTCAGCCTCCTTTGCTTCATGATCTTCACTGCTCTCCTGCACAAAGTCTGCAAATCCAGCATCTCCTTCACCCTCGAGTATGATCCCTCCCCGAGCATCTCCCCCTTCAAGTACTTATCTCCTACGATCTTCACCCGCCTCTGGGGCTGTTCGTATATTATATCCTGTGAATTGTAGTGGTGGAAAGGGAGGAGCTCCTCCACCGAGTTTTCCAGCCCCCTCAAGGTGTTGCCTTCCCCCGGGGGTATCATGGGAGACAGTAGTTGTAGGCCAGAGAAGGGTTCATTGTCATTTCTCAGCGGTTCATTTTCAGGGATGCTTTGGCAAGTTCCCAGGGGAGCCAGGGATGGGGCGTTGTGATGGCGGGGGGAAGGAGATCCTGATGCTATGGGAACCATATGGGGGGTACAGCGAGCGGAGCCTGTACTGCCCATGCCCACTGAGTAGGAAGACGAGGAGGGAGTGGAGATCTGGCTTATGGAGCTGTGCGGACTGCTAACGAGGTTTCTCGCCATGATGAAGGGGTGTGTCTAGGGGGAAGGGCTACGAGGGGCAGAGATAAGAGAACAGAGAGAGAGAGAGAGAGAGAAAAGACACATTATCATGACATCATAAGGGAAGTATATGCTAATTTAGTACATTATGTTGACACACAAAAAAAAAAACCCCGAAAGTATATCAATATCAAATTCATGGTAAGGTATTAAAACTTACTATAGATCACTCAGTAAATATATCGCAAAAGACCCATAATAAAAAATGGGCTGAATTAACTGTTAAAATAACACGTACTGCCGTACTTAAACTCTGACTGTCTGAAACTTTCAAGGACAAAGACTGGATATGATGAATAAATGGAATTGCAGCCTTGATCTCTTATTATGTGTTATTATTTTAATCATCTCTTGCACCAGCTAACTGGACAACTTCCACAGCTAACATCTTAAACACTACTACAAGTTGCACTGACAGTACAAAATGTTTCTAGGACACTTTTCATTGTTGCTCAATCATCCATTCTCAAAACAAGCTACACACACACACACACACACACACACACACACACACACACACCTATGAATATGCACACAGTTGGTGGTTGCCATGCGAAGGCACTTATGTTACTCTGGTAACAGGCACACACGTGTACGTGAGTGTGATTGCATGGGGTAAACATTTCCCCTCATGAAGAACTCAATAGTAGGCTAAAGACTTTGCTTACGCAAATTGAAAACCTTCTTACTGTCTCAAAGGAACTTCAAAAACAGAAGTACTCAAAGATGAGTATTTCACACCATACACATCACCAACACCAGCTGCCTTCAAACACACATGAATGCATCATAGGCAGTCTATTTACTCACTCTACCCATAATGGGCTGATGCTATACTGATAATATGGTAAATAAAGTAGACTCAAAAAGTTCTGGTGCAATAAAGGCTCATTGTTTAGTCATCCTAGTACTAGCTGTCTAGTGTTTGAAATTTTGTCTGCTTTAAGATCTGCAACCAACAGACGGGCAATCATATCACTATAACCCTCACTACATTAGTGCTGAGGAACTACATTACTCACCAACACACTGCCACTAACAGGAGACATACGTACATACAAGATCAAACCATTTCACGCCATAGAAATATCTTTACGAGAATTGAGAACCTGTTTCCCCACCATGACTGTGATTACAGCAACTGAACTGAGTCTTCCTGTGCTCTGTGGACAGTTCATGTGCACAAGAATTGATAGCACTAGAGAAAGCCTAACACATATCCACAGAGCTGATTGTTTCAAGAAAAACAATCTTATATTTTTTAAAAAGTCAAGACACTGGACTGTGTTTAACAAAGGCATACACAAAGAGAGTCCCAAATGATTGTTCCATCTTTAGTTGGGGTTTACTCTGCTTGTCTGGGACTATAGCCAGTGGTGATCACAGATACCCATATCCTGCTCCAAATGAAAGAAGGGTTTCTTACAATTTCAGTCAACATGCTCCAAACATCCCATAGAGCCCATTACCCTGTGGACAAACATGGGCCCTTCTCACCAGCCCCCACTACACTACCAGGCCTGAAGAGTGCATAACTCGATTAGCTGACCAACCAGTACAAAGCAAAGGAGAGGTGACCATATGGTCAGTTGCTAGGATACATTAGCTGCAGTAAGTGGCATACACACCATACCAGTCAGAATGGAGTAACCACAAAAAAAAATACAAATGTTCAGGTATACACACAGCAATGACCGACCAGGTCTGTTCCTAGCAAAGAGTAGTACATTACATACCTATGTAACTAATTGAGGCAAAGAGAGTTAGCCAGCAGCATTAATAGATTAGTGAACTTGTGCGAGCTCGATGGATATATCGACTCCATAATTTTACCTTCCATAAGCTTCATGGAAAATTGCTTTGAAGTTGTGGTGGTGCGATCATACTGTAAACTTAACAAGTCAATTTATACTGTGAAGTAAAAGAAAGATTAGTTGTTATTTTTTTTCCATCCTCTTCGTGGGGAACTTATGATATTAAACACTAAGTTCCCAGATCACCAACACTTGCACTGAAGTCAGCTACAACCCGAACAGAAAATAATCCACAAATAAAAATTACTTAACAGCCAGCAAACAGTGAGATGGCCAGCAACTGGCATTGGCTTCGCTTAACAACTCTATATATCTAAACTCTCTTAAACTGCACAAAAGTCGTGCATGCAGACAATACGGAAATCTCCATGCAGTGTAATAATATTTCTTAGTAACCTGTGCAGAATAGATGGTAACACCGTGCCTCTATTCTTCAATTCTCACACATAGTCACTTCACAAAATCCGACATATATTTTTACTTTCTGTTTTAGCTCTGAGCGTGCTCACCACACAAGGAACATGTTTCTCAGTGTAAACACAACTAGATGGTATGAATGGAGGGCATCAAAATATTTAGACAGCAGGTCAGTGTTGATGGAACTATTGCACGTGCCAGTACCTTCATACATACAAACACTCACACGCAGCACATTGCTTTCACAACACACACACACACACACACACACACACGCCTGTTTTGGTCAACACCAAGTAAAATAATTTCCTCAATTAAATTGTGCATCAAAATCCACATTCACGTAATTATAAAACAATTTTACAAATTATTTCCCAGTTCAATGAAAGACACAGGGAAGGAAAAGAAAAGAAAAGCAGCTGAACACGAGATCTCCACTGGTTCATTGCTAATCCAGTGGGTCCTCCAATGATGCTCAAACATGTGATCTACTTATACTGCAGGATATAATGGATAATGAATGGTCACAACATCACATCTGTTCCATATTGGAAGTAGTTATTAATCTTGTCACTCTATTACATCTAACCACTGGCTGTCTCGTTTGCGACAAACACTTGAAGGACCTAGCACATAAATCTATATCTATTAACAAAAAACAAATAACAAAACAGCTCCACCCACTTATTATATCAGTGTTATTGAATCGTCACATACATACCCCAATAAACACTATCCACAGTTAACACTCCACAGAGTCGTGCCTGCTTCCTAACGTTCCTACAGTCAGCAAAAGCTCTGCCAACTTCCAAGGCTACACAGGTCACGATGCTAATCTCCTCTCCTTCTCCCCAACATAATTGGGCATTACCACATTACCAGCTGTTATTCTGTCAACAACAGGAACACAAGTCAGCTAAGGATGTGTGACACACAAGTTGAAACAACACTAATTCGTAATGTGAGAGCAAAACAATCCATTACTAGAGGTGTACGAAACTTGAGCCAATGGTGCGTATATGCCAAAACATCTTCAGAACTTTGTGTACTACATTAGTAGCACATGTAAATATGAAATAGATGACCACTGGGTAAAAACTTTCGAGCCTGAAGTAAGCTAACCTTGGGTCAGAACCCAATGATAGACCTCTGTCATTAACTTTTTCAACTGTCCTAATGCAATGCATCACAGGAACTACAAGTACTTTTCTCTTCAGCACACCATTAAAAACAACAATAACACTTTGATGTGTTGTTGTTCCCTATTTTGGGGGGGTTGAAGAAAAACTAGAGTTTATAAACTATGGAATTAAACCTGCTCATCAGTACTTTTGCACAGCAAGCTTCCTTAGCTCCTTGCTCCTGCATAACTAATGTGGATAAAACCATAATTGCATTCCAACATGAATCCTTCGCTGTTTATGCTGTGAGATATGGCCAGTCTAGCTCGCTAGCTAGTGGTGCCAAGTTCACCTCAAGTATTACTACATAGTTACTTTGGTTACGTATTTAACAAACCTTATATGGTAGCATTAGCTTTAAAGAACCAAATATTGACTCCACCATGACAAAATATGACTTAAGAATCTCTCCACAGTGTTAAACAATGTGATTTCATATGCTCGACCTGGGCAACAGAAACCCATACAAACTGTATGAGACACAGTCTTCTGGGAAGTGGATCAATAATAAAAATTTAACTTTTTAAAACCTCACACTGGTAAGCATAGAATTGCTAAGGTGTAGAAACTGTGCTCTATTGGTGGCCTTTTTTTTTTAAATATCAATGACAGCGTATTATACTAAACAATTAATTGTCAACTAGAGAAACTACAAGTTCGACAAAGCAGCTGCTTCCTAAAACACTATACAGACATGGGATAGGAGACAACCAATTCGATGAAAGTAAGATGCCCAGACATTTTCTTGCAAACTTTATTTACAGAAGTTTGAGTTCTAATCAACTCAGGAGCAGGACCATATTTACTCATAGTCACCACGTGAAGCTGCTCAACAGGACACAGTAACTTTCACACTCAAGTAATGGCACTTGGGAAACAAAACAAGCACCAGGAAATATATTTTGGAAACTTGATATGCAAGATCTTGGTATCCTTCAAATAACTCGGGCATCTGAATTCACACATAAGCAATCCAAACAGGAAGTCACATACACAAATATATCCTGTGTTCACCAGAAGGTCCCCAAAAACATTTGAGGAATGCAATCAATTAGTGGAATTACAGACTCTGTCTGGGGCTAGCCTCGAGCACAGAGTTATCACTAATTAAATGGATGAATCAATGCCTCATCAGAAAACATAAAAATTGTTGACATATACCAAAGTTGTTTATGCCAGTGACAGTGTCGTTACGACTTGTGAAAGATAATTTGTGAACAAAACTAAAAAAAAAAAACGTAATAAAATATCAAAAACTTCAGTTTGAAAAACACAGTATTAGTGCACGTTAGAGAGAGGTTAACATGCTGAGAGTGATAATTAAATTCCAAGTGGCCACTAACTGATAAAATAGTGAACACTCGCCATTACACTTCCGAGTCATACAACTCTTATTAACACTATTAATAACTCACAGCAAATAAATACATAAATGCTTTCCTCATGGGTCAAGTAGCAATGCTTTAAACTTGAATGGGATATGGTAAGGCATGATGCCAGCAAAGGCTGGTTAGTCAGACTCCTTGCCGGCTCATTTGGCCCCCATGTGGTGTAGTGCACTCTGCCATACCCTCACTGATAGACGGCAGGAAGCTAAATCAGCATGAGCACTTCTATTGCAGTAATGAAACATGTTCTTGTATACAAAGAGACATTCGAAGGCATTTAACACTATTATTACTACTATTACTATTATTATCACTATTATTATTTGCCTTCATTTAATACCCCAGTTCAATACATTTAGTCTTCAAATCTTAATGATCTTATAATACAAGATATATAAACAAGATTATATTATTATATTATATAAACATGATTTACTGACACATACACACATCATTTCTAGCCCTAAGTGCCACAACTAGGCACCTCTTAATGAAATTTGGCTATAAAATTACTATCTGATTAGATCTCTCTTAATTTCCCATTTTTCTTCCCTTTGTACAACCTCTCACACACACACCGACCCACCAAGGTCAATGAAACTTTCTCAGCCTGTGGCATCATACTCTGAAGCCAGTTCCACTTTCTTGCTATTCTACAACCACTTTGTGAAACTTGTGGAAGGGTGTTTCAAAAACTAAATTGCAAATAGTGCATCAATGTGTTGATTTCATGTATGCACTTGGAGAATTGAACAAGCTAACTGCTCTAGCCACTATTAAGTGGAGCATAAATGTCCATCCATTCTCTAAACCTTTCTACAAGAGCTGAACATCGCAGCATAACGGCTGCAAACAGCCATGGCCTGTTAAGTTGCAGAATAAGTATCTAAACTTACACAAGCGACGAGGACAGGATAGACTTGACTCTGTGCTAGCGGACGAAAAAATATCCCAAACTTCCTCCATTAACTTAACAGCACCACTAGAGCCATTTGGATTTACAATAATAAGTTATCTCTCTCATTTCATTTCAGAACAGAATTTTGTTTTTCTCAGGTATTATAATTACTTCCACACGTTTGTCACGTGATATAAATTATTGACCTTTGCACTCAGGAAAAAAAAGTTTAAGTTCTTTGTTCAGTTTGGTTACATATCGGTACATCAGTGATGTCTGAGCTGTTGCGCGCCCTGACTTGGAGTGCTAGTGAAAACTAAATTGGGCTACAACTAGGACCCACAGATTTTTTGATAGTTTACCAATCGCAATGCGGGAAAGATATCGACTTAATACTTAAAAATCATGCACCTGTTTAGATAGAGGCACAAGTAACAGCTAAATTTACTTGACCTGACATTTCCACTTTGTATACTAAATTCTCTTTACTCCTGATAAGGACTTTGGGCACCTAAGATTTGGGCTACTTGATTGAGTTGGAGTGAGAAAGACTGACTGCTCATTGGTGTGAGCAAACAGCCACTATCACAGTGTAGACGAAATATTAAAGTTGGCACTCTTACATACAAAAGCGACGAGAAATTAAGCACAACAAGCAGTGTTAATTGAAGTGAGGGTCAGTAATCACTACAGCATCTTGTCTTGGCCATTGTATGTGACGGGGAGTGTAAGGTACTAGCTATGAGAGAAGAAACTTATTGCTGCATTTGTTATAATGTAATATTCTTAATAATGGAATAAAATGCAACAGTCACCTGAAGGAGGACTGCCTGCACATAAATAAATGACTGAAGGAGAGTTTTTGCTGGTTGTGAGAATGGAAGGTAAAAAGAATGAAAGAACATAGCTTTGGAATAATGGTGAGACAGAAGGCTGCTACTGCTGGACACAGCTAGATTTACTGTTGAATCTCTTCACTCTGCTGGTTTTCCGACTCAATTTCTTCTCCTTTGTTTCTGTCATTTGAGGACTTATATTCCCCAAACCATCCACACTCCTCGACATGGGAAACAAAACTATAGAATTAGGAGAAAGTAATCATTTTACAGTGTGCTATATACAGTATATGGAGTGCAAGTATTAACAACAAGTTAATGTGATTGGTAGCATTAAATATTACGGCGTACCATTTTCTTGGGACGATACTCTAGATCGTAGTCGAAGGATATTAGCAGATTTGTCTGCAGGCTTGTCCATTGACTGCACCGAGTTCATACTGGGAGATTCACACTGGTCAAACAGCTCGTGCTCACTAGGCCAGTTGCCATGGGCACCATCTTAGGCAAACAAAACAACAACCAATATAAATTAGTTATATCAAATTGGGCGATAAGCAATACATCTGCGAAAATAACATGCCAGTTTTTTGTGGTATCTTTGTTTCCCAGTAAGATCTCACTCCTTGACCTATTGTACCCAATGAAAAATACTACAAGGTTTCATGTGTTATTTTATAATTAGCAGGGAGTAGGAAGCCAGATAGACTTGGTGTAGCCATTATAACCACACCCACTTAATCATACCCACTCAATTATTCAAGTAATGAGTTTGAATAATAGAAAAGACAACACAGTGGTTTGTTTTTTTTTACCAAAGATTTTTTGTTTATGCTCTGTGTATTCAAATGCCACTCTAATCACACCAAACAATTCAGAACAAGCCATTTTTATTATAATTACAAAGCAAATGATTTTTATAAACAACCATAGTTCATGTCAAATAAATAATAATGTTAAATTATAATTGTAGCTATTATGTAGAGTGAATATTATTGTAGAGCTAAAGTTACTTGGACATGTAAAGAAAACAACAAAATGACAACAACAACAAAAAACACTTAAAAAACTGAATCCACCATAATTAGCTAGAACTTACAAATGCTTGCCTTTTGTAGCAGTCATAGCTTTATTCTCTTCAAGTATGTGTGGCAAATAACTAAATGGGAAGACTCCTAGTAGTGCAAAAATGGCTATTTTGCAAACCAAGAATGCAAAGACCTCTGAACTGTGTTTGTTTTTCCAGAAAATCGCTTTGGAATAGTAACGAAGGACCAGGCTGGTTCGGAGTTTCCTAAAGATCTTCCAAAAGGCTCAATATGAATCCCAGCAGAAGTCATTTCGACCGCTCGATTTCAAACGCCCAAGTACGGCAATGACCACCGCGAGATCGAGACCAGGTAAAGAGTAGAAAAATTAATTGACATGCTCCTTTTTGTTAAAATATTGGTGCGGCCATGGCCACATGGCCGTACCCGTTCTGACATACCTGATTAGCAAGTACCCTGCCACACACTGTCCCTTGATGTACTAAATAGTGCAAATTAGGAATGCAGTAGTACAAGAAACTTCCATCCATTGCACTATGGTTTAGTTGCATCAGTCCACATTTTTCCTCAAGTTTTTTTACCATCACTGCTACCCCGACTCAAATATACATACCACTATTAGCATGTCTGACAACGTTTTACCTACCAGGATCAGCTAATAACACATATCATCGTCTTCACTCTTCTCTCACTTTACGAACCCAATTTAAGCTTTCTTAATGGTGCTGGCACACTCTTTGAACACGAAAAAACCCGCCAAATAGGTCATTGGTTGGTAGGGCGTGTTAAACTTACTTCTGATTTTCCCCGAGTTATTTTATCTATGAAGGCTAGCAAGTACTACTAGGAGAAAGCACCTACCAGGAATGAAGACTGGAAGTCAATTGCATCTCAAGAAATACCCCCGTCACCATTTTGGACTTCACGGCAGTACTGCACGCCGTAGTTTAGAAGCTGATATTTTGTATATCACTTTCTTACCCTTGTGTGTATGCCATAACGTTGAGTTTTTGTTGAATTCTATTTTACTTTTCTATTTACTCACCTTATCACGTGAACTATTGTCAATTATTTCTATAAAATTTCGTAAATTAAAAATATCTCAATGTTATTGTGGCCCTATACCCTGGCAAAGTTGAACCATAGCTGTTCGTCCATTCCTGAGCAGTACACGAGAGAAGATTCTGGATCCATTACTTTAGAGCGCGAGGATTTTAAAAATTGTAAGTTGACTCCACCCCGCCCTATCAGTACGTGCATAATTGTGAGTGAGGCACAGCTGCATTTCACGGGAACTAATTTGTTACAAAGCGGGGCATGTCTTTGTGGTAGATAACGTGCGACTATTCTTGAGTGCGCTAAGGCGCCCAGGCGTTGCTATGTGCCAGCACCCTTATACACCACCACTGTAGTCTTTGCTGATGACACTTTACCAATCCAGCTCAGCTAATCAATTATTCACACACTGTTGTCATCATTGTTACTGACAGACAAGCGTATTATTGTTAAGATTATTATTATTCCTTATTATACCTCTATCTATGATTGGAGCTAGAGCATCTTCACTGGAGCCATACTGGTAGTAGTTCTCTAGATAAGGCAGCACAGTAGTCCCTCTGTATACATCATCACTGTCATCATAAGGTGTGAAACGAACCAGGTCACATGAGAGAGGAAGGCCATGTTTAAACACAAACCACCTGCACAGACATACACATAGCACGCTGACTCACTAAAAATCAGAATTTAAATGTGTTGAGTTGACTAAACAACCAAGAGAAATCATTCATGACTACTTTATATATGATAGTAGAATGTCTTATAATGGCTAGTTTTAGTATGTCCAGTCTTTAAAGCCTTTGGCCATATCGAATGTGCCAATAGAAATTTTTTATTTAAATTTAAGTTCCATCGTTGTTGAATCTAAAGTAATGTTTTTCCCATAATAACAAGTACTCCTCAGTAGTGTACATGTGGCAAGTTTGCTGGACCCATTTGTTCAGTCCATTTAATAGCTGGCATAACAGTTAGACATAACAATATTCCCAAGTTTTACTTTTTTAAGTTAATGGAGAGAAGCACCTCTTTCATATTCATGTGACCTAATGTTAGACCCCCAACCAAGGAGATTTAAAAAAAAAGTTGATTAATGGTAAATGGAGCATATCATCATAGTTTTTATGTGGAGGCATGCTATCAAATTTAGTAGTCAACTTGCAATATATAATGTAGTGTTGGCCCCACCACTAAACACTATCCACTGTCAAATAAATATTTAGCAGTTTAAGAGGCTCATGATTTTCCTCCTGACCTGTCCACCATAAACTGTTGACATCAAGTACATTTTCAATATTTTTTATGTCTTGGGGAAATAATCTCATTTATAAATAAAAAAAAAGGATCAGAAAGCCTTTATAGACCACACCCTTTTCCTACTTACGTGTGAGATCGTATCTGCTGAATGCTGAATCTTTCACTGGTACCTTTTCTGAGCATCCCTTGTAACAGATCTTTGAGATTTATAGAGAGATCTGAGGGTATTTCAAATACTCCTGTTGATATTGCATTAAATAGTTTAAATACATTTTCACCCTCAAAGGGAAATTTTCCAGTTGTAAAATGATACCTGCACCAAAAGGAAAAAATATATCAATATTTAACTTGTAAATTCATTTATTGAAGAAGAGAAACAGCAGCTAACACTCTAGTCTTTTTTTATACATGAAGAACTTACAATGTTACTCCGGACGCCCAGATATCTGCCTTGAATCCCGACCAGCGCTCATTTGTACCAGAAGCTATCTCTGGCGGCTGGAAGGCAAAGGTTCCTTGACCTGCTTGACACAGGTCACTCAGTTCGTATCTATCCAGCTCCTAGTAACAGCAAAATTTATATATGGCTTTAGATATCCAGTTATTTGTTTGTAGTTCCTATAATTTATAAATTTTTAACTCCAAGTAGAATCAGCTACTACTATGAGAGAGAATGGGTATATATGTTTAGATATTGCAATTTAAAAATCGAATTATTAACTTTTAATCACGTTACGTGTAGGGGGAAGCAATTCTCATTTGTCTGTCATCTGACAGTGTAGTATTGGACTGTGTTATTAATATGCCTTTCTCAAAATTTAGTGAAGCTATAGCAATTAGCTGTTTATTTGTTTATAGCTAGCTGGCTGGTTACAGTTTTTTCTCACTATAATTTAGGAATCTATCTTGATATCCAACTGTTTGCTAGCCCAGAAGGTTTAAGTTCAGGATGGAGAATGTTGTCTCATAAAAATGTGTCACAGATGGTTTAGCTACATTTATCTTTCCATTTCAGTAGCTTACAGAAGTTATGGGTTGCATGAGCACTCAATACCAAACGGTTATGAAATAAAATTCTAAAGTCCTTTTTTAAGAATGTTTCAAACATTTTTATTCTGATGGTGTATACAGAAGACAGTAGATCAGTTCTCACCTCCGCCATGCCAAAGTCTGTTATCTTGACTTCGTCACTAGATGTGAGTAGTAAGTTGCCAGGTTTAATGTCTTTGTGAACGATACCTTGACTGTGAATGTACTCTAAGCCTTCTATCAACTGAACAAAATACCTGTAAGTATTATGCAAAAATTACATTAAATAAAATCTTGACACTGTAAAAACTAAGCAAATAGCATTGATAATTATTTGTTTGTATGATGTCTTTTTGATAAAGAATTGTGACATTCCAATTATTTTTAGTAATATCTGAATCTTCTGTTGAATAAACCATAAAAGATGCCAAGAGAGATCCTCACCAACTCATTGAAGAGTTCAAATAATGGGATAAGAATCGATAGAACAAAAACAGAGCCTCAAGCAGAGGTAGCACCAGTTCAACTATAGCTAAAAGCTTGAGTCACAATCAATCATAGCAGCAATCTTAACTTTATCCAAGTGTTAAGTATCTAGCTATCAAAGGGATTCTGTGTTGTTTTTCTCATCGTCAAGACTTACTAAACCTCAGTGTGCATGCACGAGAGGGTTATAGTAGTCATCCTGTTCTGTCTGTCTGTCTGTCACGCTCTGATTTTGGAGATTGCTGACAATTACCTATTGAGGCATGAACTTACTCAGAACGATGGTTTAAGACCTTTTATTGTGCTACATTTTCGAATTTCGGGCTGATTTTTGAGTAAAAGCAAGCTGTCAGCTCCACATAGGTACAAGCATTTTGTGGGTAATGCCCCCTGTCTCCACGTCGCAATCACGTGAGCAAATAATTTCTTTCTGCCTATGGTATGTTTTTGCTTCATGTGAAAAGTTAACTGAGTGCTGGAATTGGAGTTTCGAATTGAAACTATATACCGGTGAGTGCCTCCTGCATGTGCAGCAACTTCTTTTATGAAGACAGCACTGTTTTCATTGCTTGAGCCATATTGATACCTGATTAAGGATAGCCAAATACATTATTCTTTCGGGCCAAGAAATGATTTTGTTATAGCTAGCTAGTGTAATAGGTATCAGGAAGAATTTGTTGATATTTATTTAGGGTGTGTTTTAATTTGAACTGAGAAATCTGTTATAAATTTTGTGAACAGAGAAGCTTTTTATGGCTTTTGTGCATGAAAACAGGTACATCACAAATAAATGATAGAATATTTGAGTGTATTCAGTTTGGTACTCCAAGGTGTCTTTACTTTTGATGTGCTGGTAGGCTGCATTGTTGACAGAACAGTTGGTGATCTTACCCCAAGTCCAATTGGTCATAGCATAATAAAAGTATAATGTCATAGGGCTCCCTGCAGTCTCACCTGTTGTATAACAATATTTATTATTACTTATTGCTATAAAGAATGTGGTTAAAATTCCTGTAGAAATCGCTATTTCAGAATCATCAATTCCGTTCTCTCGTCAGAGTCCTTGACCATCTAGTAACTGCTACAGTCACTACACCCATCAGTAGTGAAGTCGTCATTCTTGCTGTCATCAAACTCCTCGTCACTACCATCAGAGTTACTGCCATCCTGGTCACTGCCATCCTTGTCACTGCCATGCTGTGCCAGGTCAAGAATATTGTCTTCATCACTAGGATGCTGAAGTGCCAGTGTTCCACTTGCCAAGATAGCTTTCTACTTGTCATATAATGAGCAGTTATAGCTAAAGCAATATTGCTTTGTAAAAAATTATTCTGTGTACCTTTATGAAATATATTTTCAATTTATACTTTATCAGAAAGAAGTCTTATTGTTGTGACAAAATTTACTCAACAGTTTCTTATGGCAGTCTATGTATTTTATAAGCCTAAAATATACTTACAACAATATAGAATCGTCTGCAATTGTGATTGGTGGCTTCCTTGACTCCACAAAGCTCCAGGGCGAAGTGGACGCAAAGACGCATTTTTGACGCATTTTCGCGTCCTCCGCGGTTATCGATTTTTCTTAATTGACGCGTATTTGCGTCTTCCGCGATTAATCGGTTAAAAGGGTAAAACGTGTATCGCTGCTTTTAGCTTTGGAGAGAGGAAGGTTGCAGTTTCTTGTAGCATGCTTCATTAGAAGTAAAGCACTGTGCGTTGCTTCTGAAGTAACTGAGCTGCACTATAAAAAAAGGTTTACTTTTTGTTTTTTAATTTGCGAGTGTCTTTTGGCTTGAAAAATGATGGCGGAGGAGCATACGGAGAATGGGCACATCAATCAGGAAGGAAGGGAGGTAATGGATACCGGCGATGCGGAAGACGTGAAGCTAAATATAGACTCGGATAATACCAAACCTCAAGAGTCACCAGGCATAAACAGTCCCAGGCACTATCTGCCCAACCCTTCCTCTGCCACTGCTGCAGCTGGAATTTCTCCTGAGGAAGATATGGAGCCTCAGATGGAATTTTTTGATCGCAAGAGGCAAGATTCAGATGGAGAGGCGGGTGGGGAAGGGGATTCATCACCAGGGCAGCTCAGAGATAATGACTCGTATCACTCTAGGGGCTTTGCAACGATATCTCCATCACACAGTCCTGGTAAGGGGTTGGATGAAGGGAGAGGCAAGATGCTATGGTGAAAATTAGAATTAGTGTGTGATGGTTGAATGTGGCTAAACTCTGTTGAACAGTGGGTGTTCTTGGTCACATGACCTAATAGTACTGCAGTAGTTCATTAGGATAGAGTTGGGAGGCTACCAGTCTGTCACAAGTATCTCCAAGTACTACTTTCACCTTCCTTGTATTGGGTCATGAGGTAGTAGCAATATGAAATTGTTATTGTACTAGCTATTTGTGTGACCAGACTATGGTAATGTACATGTATAATCATGTGTAATACAAGAATAATGAGTAACCTTGTTCACTTTCTTCCTATCTGGCACCAGAGATCACACAGTTTTACGACTCTGATCGCCAGACTCATCTCAGTGAAGTGACCATTGGCTATGTAAGAATACATTCATTTATATATATATATATATATATATATATATATATATATATATATATATATATATATATATATATATTGTGGTCAGTGTGCTATAGTACAAATACTACAGTACTGTTGTTAATATTGTATTTTCCAGGTCAGCTGTGGATCCTTGACCACCTTGTGAATTTAGTGTTTTATAATTTTTTGCATTGGCTGAATGTCTTAAGTTTAAACTGTTTTGTGACAAGAAACGTCATTTTGTCTTGAAGATTACATCAAACCAACCATAATAGTGCACCATAGTTCACGTTATATCAGTTTTGAGTGTAATGAGGAATACTAACTATTCTTGGGGAGGCAAAAGTGAATGTATAATAGTCTCGTTGTCACGGTCAGGGCGGGTTTGGCAGGGTTTCTGTCTTTCCCACTCAGTGTGCACAGTGATGACAGCAAAAGTAGATTGCTGCCACCAGGGTTGATGCAAGATTTGAGTAACTACCACAATGTACTAGCCCAACAATTCCCTTCACACTGGCAAAGTTGAGTTTTACAAAGTAACAATTAACCAGCACTTGATCATCGAAATGAAGGAAGGTACATCAACTGAAATCTGGACATGTGCTCCAGCCATATATTTTAAACTCTTGCACATGCCCAGTGGGTGATACAAAAATAGCACGTCCTAAATATACATAGTTTAACATAGTGCACCTATGTGTGACCTGCCACCTCCCAGCACAGTTTCTGGTTACTTGCAACCTGGCATCCAAACATTGGTTGTGCCCGAAAGTTCCAAGAGGGGGGGCGTGGCTCGCTGCACGGCTGCCGAGGGGTTTGGCTTCAGCGGGGCTAGTGACTTGTCATAGCCCACTCTGAAGCCGGACTTTATGCCTCATAGTAACTCATCCACCAGCGCCTTGTCAGGATGACCAGCCAGCTCCTGCGCCCAGACAGTCTCTCTCATTGGGGAGACAATACTTGCCAGGCGACCCGACAGTGCTTGCCCATCTGGCCCACTGCACCTTGCCAACGCCTGCATCTGCTTGCCTTGGACCGTGTACGACCCTTCACTTGCACCTGCATTACATGCATGACACAGCACCCTTGTGAACCACAGCCCGCTGCTATGCCCTTGCATTTGATATGGCACATTCACTGTGACCCATGTGCAGATCCCCCCCTCACACCCTAATGGCATTATCCCCCCCCCCCCCCCCCCCTTCGTACTAATTACCCCCTAACTACCCAACGGCCAGCTCTGCCCAGTCTACCCGGTGCCCAACCATAGCCCATTGTCAGATCCAGCACAATTAGCATTCAGCAACATTGAATAAGAATAACAGCATGAACAACACAATATATGACTATCAAACAGCTGTGGGTCCTTGCGCCCGGTAGAGTTAAGCTTCGTCCATCCTGCCCAGCGCCGCCTTGCCACCTGCCCTGCATTTTGACACTGGGTGTGGTCCCTTGCAACTTGAACAAGCGTGCAAAAACTTGCATTCTTTTCCAAACTTGCAATCTCCACCGTATTTGTTAAACTTGATGCAGAGTTGTTGGTCACGCCCTCCTGTTGCTGCTGCCCCTTGGCTGTGAGACACTCGCTGCACCTGGGCCACCGCTCCAAGTGCGTTTTCTGCTCCCGTACGGACAGTCTGCCGACTGATGATCCACGCCATGGCACCTGCTGCACCAATTCTCCTTGGATATTTCTTGGCCCATAAAACATTGGGCGTACAAGCTGGGCTCAGCTTTCGCCCACTGCAGTGACGTATTTCCAGCTGCTTCTTGCCTAAAATTCTGATCGTATACCAACCATGACGGCCACTTAAATTTCTTGCTGGCCCTTGCAATCAACGACTGATAGCCCATCAGATCTGCCAGCTTGTCGGGCTGATGAGGCCCCAGCACAGCCACATACACAGCAAAGCATTGAAGCCACGTCGCTAAATCAGGTATGACTTTCCTTGTAGTCATCAAATCGGCAGCTTGAATCACCATAATCTGGCCGTCGCCCTGCAGGGTAGGCACTCTGCTTCTGCCACCAGCTGGAATTAGGTCTGCAAACTCCACGTACTTATTTGCTTGTATCTTTCCACCAGCTTCCGCGTAATTGACGAGAGACCTGCACCAATGCAAACGGTTTGGCTCCTTGCTGGAGCTCTGCTGCTAGCACCTGCCAACTCCAAGCTAGGTCTGGAGCCAACCCCTGCTTCTCTGTTGCGTGGCGCTGCCACCGCATCATCAGTTTCCATTTCTCTGATGCCGCACCCAGCTAAATCCCTGCTGCTTGGGGGCCTTGCCATATCACCTGCCCAGCACGTAATAAACACACCTCATGACACCACATCCTCTGAATTACCTTTTTTCACTAATTAAAAACAACAACAACAACAACAACAGCAAAAACAAACCTCCAGGCCCCCTTTTAATAAACCCAGCCACCTAACTACCCCAATTCCACCCTAGTAGACAACTCTCTGTATTATCCCGTTCCCGTATTGTGTAATGACACCTTTTCTTGTTCCTGTATTTGCGACAAATACCTTGCCATCGTGCTCAGCTTCATGCTCTTGCTTCTAGCTATGGTACCTTGCTGTCGTGCCCTGCTATGTGTTCTCGCTTTAAGACTAAAACTGCTTGTTCCTGTATCTGGCTCAGCCTGGCTTTGTGATACTGGCGCGCGTCTTGGTATGCTCACGTGCCGCTTACAGCACGTGGTCTTGCCTCTCAACTCCGCCCACCCTCCTACAACCTGTTTTAGCCTACCCACCTAGTTATTACTCGTCCCATGCTCCGCCCTTTTCTTTCCCGCCTTATTTCGGTGCCTCTGTTAACCCTGGTTAACAATGGGGTGTTAACCTCCATTCCTAGAACAGACGTGTTGTCATGGATGACGTGTCAATTGTGTGTCATGGATGACTTGTCAATTGTGTGACATTAAAAACAATAATAATGTGTTATATAATTGATAATGATTAAATCACTTGTTCTGAATGTGTCATATAATTAAGTTACATTGATTATTGCTCTTTCTACCATTGGGGCCTTCTTGGGAATGTATTAGACAGGTGTGACATGACTTACAGTGATTCATTATGTCTTCTTTCATGCCTGGCCATGCAAACCTCTCTTTCACCATCATCCAAACTTTTTCACTTCCCAGGTGACCTGTCTTATCATGGGCTATGTTCATGATCTTGCTTCTAAAACTCACAGGCACTGCTACTACTTCCTTAAACTCTTCCCAATCTACCTTCTTGTTTTGTACAACCACCCCATTCTTCCACCTGTACCTTGTAAATTTTTCCCAGCTAACCCTCTCCATACCTTGAGAGCAGAATCAAGTTCTGTCTCCTTCCGGAACTCCTGCTGCTCCTCGCCTCTGCCAACTGGTTCCAACTTCCTCAGAGGTTCCTCCTCCTTCAGAACGACTTCCTCCTCCAGTGCAGTGGCTTCCTGAGCTGCTTCCGGGCTAACGTCCTCTTCTGCTGCTTCTGCTGCAGATTCTCCTTTGGTCTCTGTCTCACCCAGCTGTTGGGTTTCTGCCAACTGCTGCTCTTCTTGCTGCTGTGGCTCTGTCCTTTCTGTGATTGTGGCTGCCATTGTCTGCTGCTCACTAACACCTTGGGACTCTTCCTCTTGTGCTCTCTCTGGCACAACTGCTTGTTCACCTTCCAAGCTCCCTGCTACTTTGACTGCCGCCTTGGGATTTGCTTTCTGTTTCCTCTTGTATTTGGGCTTATGCTGCTGAACTGCTACTCCTTCCTCAAGACCTTCTTCCTCAAACAAAGCTGTAGCCTTGGCTTTCTTGCCACCTGACCTGCCTTCTTCTTCCTCAGCCTTGCTCATACTCCTGGTCACCACATTAACACTACACTTCTCCACCTGTGACACAATTCTGTAAGCTAGCTCTACTTCCTCTAGATTTTTAAAGTCAACGTCGAAAAGGCAACTTGGGAAATCATCACCCCCAGTTGTCACCACTGGTTCCCTTTTGAAGTGTTTGCCCTCAAATTCAAAATCAACTACAGCCACTGCTTTTATACCTCTAACAGCACCCTCACACATGGCTAATTTGCCAGTATATGCAGTTGGAGCCACCAACTCCTGGGGCACTACTGCTTTATCAGCCCCACTGTCTATAAGAATCTACCTGGCTTTCCCGTTACAGTTCCCTATTCTTCCTTCCTTTTCCATTTAACACTATATTGATTGACCCAGTGCGGACACTTTCCACCTCTTTCTTCACTTGTTTGGTTCCTTTCCCTTTCTCACGGCAGTCTGGACTTTTGTGTCCAGGTTGGCCACAAATAAAACATGTTATGGGTGTACTCTGAGCTGGCTGCACCACTACTGCTATTACCACTACTGCTATTACCACTACTGCTATTACTGCTGGGCTTCTCCACACCTCACTCTTATGGCCAATCTTCCCACACATTCCACAACTGGGCTTGCCCTCACCTCTAAAGTGTGAACTACTGCTAACTGGCTTGTCCTTCTTGTCAGCCTTCACAGACTGACCTGGGATTTTCGTAAAATCCCCATCCCATGCCTCTAACACCTTCCTCAACTGTTCTAAATTGTTCACTTTTTTCCCTTCCAGAAACACTATCCCATTATGTGGTAAACAATGCCTCACCATCATCTTTACCAAAACAAACATCACATCTTTCAAATCCTTAGCTTCTTGCATTAAACCTTGAGCAATACCTGACAAGTGCTCAATCATCTGATCTGAATGGCTGTCATAGCCTTCACACTTTCCGTTGTCACCTCATACAATTTCTTACCATAGGTAACAACTGTTGCCCCTACAGATTCTAATAGCAGAGTTTTCACAACTCCATACTCAGCTCCTCCATCCAACATAGGCTTCATTCTAGAACACAATGTAATATTAAGCCTGGAATACAAATTTGTAGTCCGTAAGTCCTCCTCCACCTCACAAGACTTCATTACATGTTGTTCAAATCTAGCCAGAAAAGCGTTCAAGTCATCTCCCTCCTTAAAGCTACTAAAGCTCATCCACCTATCCTTCAGCTCATCCTGCTTCTTCCTATACTTCCTCTCTTCTTCCTTATTTAGCCTTGTTCTCTCATCCCTTTCTCTTTCTGCATCTGCTCTGGAAGTCCTTGACCTTTCCTCCCTTTGTCTCTCTGCCTCTAACCTAACTTCTTCCCTTACTCTTTCTGCCTCTAGTCTGGCTTCCTCTCTCACTCTATCTGCCTCAATCCTGGCCAAATTGTCCCTGCTCTGTCTTTCTGCTAGGGACTCAATTAATTTGTTCTGCTGTTCAGTCATGGTCTTCATTACACTCTGCATCATTGCCTGCATAGCCATCAATGGATTTTTCACTGGGGTTCACCTGATGCTCCCTCCTGTCATGTTTACCTCTTCTCCTTGGGTTTCACTGCTTATTTGTAAGCTTTCTTCCTCACTGACCACCTCACTCACTCCTTCCTCTACTCTACCTTCTACCTCAGCTCTCACCTCACCCTCTGTTGGTGAAGCTGCTGTGGGAGAGAAAATGGCTGCAGACGGATTCAACCTCCTATTTGTGGTGAAAGAGAATCCTGGAGTAGAAGCTGCTGCAAGATGCTGCTCTGGAGATCTCGGGAATCAAGCGACGGTCGTAACAATCAACGAGATCCCACCGCTGCCACCACTTTGTCACGGTCAGGGCGGGTTTGGCAGGGTTTCTGTCTTTCCCACTCAGTGTGCACAGTGATGACAGCAAAAGTAGATTGCTTCCACCAGGGTTGATGCAAGATTTGAGTAACTACCACAATGTACTAGCCCAACAATTCCCTTCACACTGGCAAAGTTGAGTTTTACAAAGTAACAATTAACCAGCACTTGATCATCGAAATGAAGGAAGGTACATCAACTGAAATCTGGACATGTGCTCCAGCCATATATTTTAAACTCTTGCACATGCCCAGTGGGTGATACAAAAAATAGCACGTCCTAAATATACATAGTTCCTAGAACAGATGAGTTGTCATGAATGACGTGTCAATTGTGTGTCATGGATGACTTGTCAATTGTGTGTCATGGATGACTTGTCAATTGTGTGTCATGGATGACTTGTCAATTGTGTGTCATGGATGACTTGTCAATTGTGTGTCATGGATGACTTGTCAATTGTGTGTCATGAATGACGTGTCAATTGTGTGTCATGGATGACTTGTCAATTGTGTGTCATGGATGACTTGTCAATTGTGTGTCATGGATGACTTGTCAATTGTGTGTCATGGATGACTTGTCAATTGTGTGTCATGGATGACTTGTCAATTGTGTGTCATGAATGACGTGTCAATTGTGTGTCATGGATGACTTGTCAATTGTGTGTCATGGATGACTTGTCAATTGTGTGTCATGGATGACTTGTCAATTGTGTGACATTAAAAACAATAATAATAACGTGTTATATAATTGATAATGATTAAATCACTTGTTCTGAATGTGTCATATAATTAAGTTGTTTGTTCTGAATGTGTCATATAATTAAGTTACTTGTTCTGAATGTGGGTTTGGATCCCACAGTGCACAAGTTGAACCTTTCATTTTGTTTTGTAGTTTTTGGAAGCCCTATACTAGATTCTGTGTTGTCTAACACATTGTGAAGCCTTGAGCTAAATTAGACATGCACTGTGGTGGAGCATTAGCGTCAGGTGGAACTTCATTGCTCAAGTAAATTTTTGGATTCAATGAATTTGTTTTGTTTTTTGTTTGGCTTTTTTTGTTCTGGTATTTGTTCATGTAGGCAGGTGGGAGGCAGGTGGGAGGTAGGTGGGAGGTAGGTGGGAGGTAGGTGAGAGGTAGGTGAGAGGTAGGTGGGAGGTAGGTGGGAGGTAGGTGAGAGGTAGGTGGGAGGCAGGTGTTATGAGGTAAGGTGGTGAGGCAAAAGACCGGGTGGGAGGGTTATGTTTGTGGTGTGTTTTTCTGTTTAGTGTGTTCTTTACGTGACGCTTTCGGGTGTTTATGTCGTGGTGTTCTTCATTTTTTCGTTCTTGATTATGTGGTGATGATTTTAGACTTGTGCGCTTTGATTTTCTTTCCGTGGATTCGCGGGTCTTTGTGCGGCCGGTTTTCTTCTGTTGCTGTTCTGTTGTCCGGTCCGTGGGCTTGTCTTTGTTCTGCCTGGTCTTGGCTCTTTATGTGGCTGTGGTCTTTTCCTTGGTTTAGTTGTTCTTTCTTGAGTTTATGCTCCGTTTATGTATAACGTTTTTTTATTGAGATTTTCTTTTTTTTTCTTTCTGTTCTGCTCTCTTTTTTTTTTCACTCCTCCCCCCCTTTGTTATATCCACTGGTTTCTTATGAGGTTTTGTTTACCAGAGGGTGTATTTTAGAGTATCATAGCCACTCTTTTTGTCTTATGGTTGTCTGTTATCATCGTATTTTATGAAGAGAGTTACTAATGTATATTCCTTATTATTAAAATAAGAAACGAAATAAAAAATTCTCATTGTTACCTTCAGAGTTTCAGATTTTTTAAAATTTTATTTATTTATTTATTTTATTTTATTTGGGGGGGGGGGGTATGCATCTGTTCCATCATTTATCTGTGTGTGTGTGTGTGTGTGCTATGTTATACTGTATGGTGTGTTGCAGCTGTGGCTCTATCGTCTGCCAGTGCTGATTTGTTTGGTGAGGATGAAGACACCCGTGAGCAGTTGCGTAATCTAACTATGGAAGGCAGTGATGAAGTCGTCAAGTCCAAGCCCAACCCCACCCACAGGGACAGTCCCAGGACGGGGAATAGGGAGGCTAGTACAGCCAGGGCTCAACTGAGCATGCTCAAGGAGAAAAGTGAGGACCTGGAGGTGGATATTGTATCTAGGGAGAAAGTGGAAGAGAAGGAGTCTTACATCCAGTATCAAGTTGCTGTCAAGGTGGGCGTGGTTGGGATAAAAAGTGGCAAGATATTTTTGTGATTGATACAAAATCCTGTAAACTAGCAAATATTGGCCACATGATGAGCTCAGGTTGGCGAATTATAAATTTTAGAATGTTTTCAGCGTCATTTCCTTGGTTGTGGATTTAGAACTTTTATAAGTTCAGTGTCGTCTTCCTCACCAATTTCACTCACTTTCTTCTCCTTTTTTTTCCCCCTTGATGATTTGCTTTCTTATCATTACTGATGTAATGCAATTTTAGCAGCTGGAAGTAATGATCCTTTACCAATTCATGAATTATGCATAAATATGGACACCATCATAACTGGCAGACTAGTGTATTGTATGTAGAATGTACTGGACTTGTTTGAAAGGTCATGTGGAAACTGGTATTTTGTAAATTAATTAATGGCAGCAGTGAATGCAAGCTGAATAGTTCGCAGTATATTGCTATTTATATTGTGTAGGAGTAGTGTTAGTCCCAGTCTGCTACGTGGTCTTTGTCCATCTTGTACCGTGGTACATTCAAACCATCCAATCAGATTGCTCTATTTGCGGTGAATATATTCCATACCCGCCTCCTAGGAGGTGAAGAAGTGAACCGTCCAATCAAAAATTAATTTTCATGCGTTTCCTATAGCTTAGAGCCAATGGTACAAGTCGGTTGCACCACTCCATTCAAACTGTACAGTATTTACACTATCTTCAGGCCTTTGGCTCTCGGTTGTGTAAATCGCATGCCGACCTCCATGTCGTGGTGTAACCAATCCATGTCTCCATGCTCTCTCAAACAGAACTACATACAGCTAATCCAATTCACATGTTCCCCTTCAACTCCAACGGTACTACTGTTTCAATTTCCTGGACTACTTCCATGTAACATCAATCCTCCTACGATACATAGCTTACATGACATCACATTTTGTGTAGCACGTGAGCTATTCCAGTACCTGCAGCCTTCCACTAGTTTCACTAAGATTCCTTGTTTACTACGTAAAATATACTCACTGTAAAATAACAATAATGTTCTAACTTTTTGTGGTAATGATATAGTAAAATAATAGTTTATACAAAAGCTGAATTATTTAGTACATTCACTACTAAAAGTTTGAAATACAATTATTTTACAGTTAGCTTTCTTACTATGCAAGTAATGCAAAATTATTGTTCATACGGTTTATTTTTATTGTTTAGGATCTGCTGTTAGTAAACTATCGTATCAGAGACCATTAGAGTTATTTGGGGTAATAATTGTGAATATAATACTATAGTGACAGGGATGATCAGTTGACTGTGTGAAGGATTTATTATTGGTATAATTAAAACTTAACCCAACGTTTCCACTTCCTGCCGAAGTCCTCTTCAGGGGTCAATGAGGTCAAACCCATTGACCCCTGAAGAGGACTTGGATGTCTGGTTGAGTTTTAATTCAACACATATTTGCTGTTAGAACTGAGAAAATTTGTTATTATAATTATTTCAGATGTGGTTTGTGTTATGTCTTGTTGTCCAGTCTTCCAGGTTCGAGGAGTCACACTACAAGGTTTGGCGGAGGTACAGAGACTTTGAGTGGCTGAGAGACGTCACGGTCAAGACACACCCCACACTCATTGTGCCGGTAAGGGGTAGATCTTGTCAGAGTGCGTACACGTTGTTATACATCAATATTGTACGTAGGAATGACAGATTTTTTTTTTGGATTGATGTTAAGTTAAGAAGTATTATGTGGGTAAGGCGTTGAATGCGACACTTAAGAATAGATGTTTAGCAGCAAGAAGTTGACGTAATGAACTGTCAATTTGGAGAAGAATATAATATTTAGTAAGGAATCATGAATAAATGTAAAGATGAGGGAGGGGGGAGGAGGTGAAGCACCAAAGGTGCGAACCCTCAGCGCTACTATATACTAGCTAGCTAATTACAAAATCATCTCACACCAAAACAATAATTTATTGGCTATTCTAATCAGGTATTAATGAAAAAGATAGACGTAAATGCTGTCTTCATAAGAGAAGCTAAAAAGGCCAGAGACACTACCGGTATATATTTTCTATGCGAAACTTCACTTCCAGCAACTCCATTGACTTCCTAGCATAAAGAAAAACTACCTCAGGCAGCAAGAAATTATTTGCTCACGTGATTACACCATGATGATAGGGGGCGTTACCCGCCAAAGCTTGTACCTATGCTTTGTGTTTTCTCAAAAATCAGCTCGAAATAACTAAAGTAGCCCAATAAAGTCTTAAATCATCATTCTGAGTAAGTTCCATACCTAAATCAACAGTTAATTGTCAGTCTCCACTAAGCTACATCAATCACACACACATACACACATACACACACACACACACACACACACACTGTTCATGCTCACCAATGTCTCCAGGTCAATCTGCTCATTCTGAAAACAAGCTCTCCAAACCCAACTGAGCTCAGAACATGACAGACAGACAAACAAACAGATAGGACCACTATTATAACTCTCTTGTGCGTGCGCGCTACGGGTTAAAATTTGATTCATTTTGGTACGTAAGATAGCTTTATGTCTAGTTGGCGATGTTACTAAACTTTGATAACATTCTTCCCTATATGGTTATTGTTATTTATCTGCAGCCATTACCAGGAAAGCAACTGTCTCGCTATTTTGACCAGAAGAGCGAGGCCTTCCTTGAAGAGCGTCAACATGCACTGTGTCGGTTCCTGCAGCGTATGTGTGTCCACCCGTACTTTACCTTCGACAAACACCTCAAAGTCTTCCTCACAGCGGAGCCTGAGGTGAGCTTAAGTGGGTGTGGTTATGTCCAGGGTGTGGCTATAGCATTTGCAAGTGTGGCAAGTATTGCATCCTTGCTTATCCCATCTTTCTAACCTTGTGTGCACACTAAATGTTTGGAAAGCGGGAATTTAAAAAAAAAGTGAATACTGTTTCCCGTGGTAACATGGAGCAGATGTGTGTCCTCTAGTCCAGTATTCTACAGCTTTATGCTAATATTTTAGTAGCTTTTATTGCTTCTTTTTACTCTGGATCAGCTATTGGGGGTTGAAAGTGACTATTCTTCATCTTAACATCTGAAATAGAGCTTTTCTTGATACCATGTGCTCCATTTACGCAATATTTACTTTCAATGAATGAGAGGCTTTGTCCACATTACACCACCTGTACCCCCTCCCATTGGTAGGTAAGGGTCATCCTAGATAAGGGTCATCCTAGGTAAGGGTCATCCAGGTAGGACAATTTAGCTTTCTTGTGTGGCTGCAGAAATTCAGTAAGAGAAAAGTCTGCAATTATGTGACTACGAATACCTAGGAACATCCTCATGAGTTATTTCTTTCTGTCTTATTTTTAACACTGTTACTGTACAGTTTACTGGTCCTATTAAGGTTCAGTCTTTCATTATCAATATCAGGTATCTCGTTGAGTAACACTAGGATATAAATAATAATAAAATAATAATACTGTAAGTTAGATTTTTTAAACCATATTTTTATTACTGACTGGCTGTGATGTGATGCAGGATTTTGCCTCTTATGTGGTTGAAATGACGGGAGCTAACCGTATTCTGGGAGCCGTCACTTCGTCGGTGAAATTTGCTGCCAACTCGTTGCGGCTGAAAGACCCAGATCCTGAATTTGTGGCAGCTGCTAAGTATTTTGAAGGTAAGTATGTGGGTGAAGTCTGAATATACGGAGTTAGAAAACAAAGAAAGGCATTTGCATTCAATCCAGCCTACTGGTCCTACCAGTTTGATTGTAGTGTTGGGGCTAGTAGTTTTATACGTCCTCAAGTACTTACCACATGCAAATTTCTTGTATCCAATACCGCTCTAGTACCCAATTTATAAAATCCTACGGAAGTGTAAAGTTTCGTTGAGCATTAACCACACCTACTCCAACCTCCCCTTACCTCTATCTATAATACAACCTTAGATATACTATACCACCTCCTAAACAACCTTAGATATACTATACCACCTCCTAAATAACCTTAGATATACTATACCACCTCCTAAACAGCTAAAAGCTTGGCTTCATGTGTATTGAGTTCATTCTATCACTTTGGGAGGAACTGTTGTATCATCCTGGATAATGTTCTTTCGCTATTGACCTTTCCTACTACTTTTAGCTGGATAGCATTTGAGCTGTCTGTGTATTTGGTAAGGTGTAGTTAACATTCACCACTTGACATGCTCATTTTGTAGATCTTGGCAGCAAACTGGGCGTGGTGGAGCGTATTGCCACGCGCATTCACACAGAGAGGGATGAGCTTGCAGCAGACTTGGATGACTTTGGTGCAGCTGTTAAACAATGGTCTTTGAATGAGAGTGATCTGGTAGCTCCTATTCAACAGATGGGGACGTGTCTGGACAATTGTAGTATTGCCACAAACCAACTGGTGGGTGGGTGGGTGGAGCACGCTGGAGTGGGTGGAGCACGCTGGAGTGGGTGGAAAGCCACTAGGGCGTCCAGATGAGCGTGTGAGATTGTGTGCATGTACTAAGTTGCATTTTTGTTTTATAGAATGATGCGAATGCTTACTCATTACTGATGTCGGTGAAGGAGTACCAGCTGTATTGTGCAGCAGGCGTGGTAAGTGGTGAGGTTTGTCAGTCATGGTTGTATTGGCTGTTAATGTATGTATGTGTGTTTGTGTGACTCAGTCTGCAGTGCGTCATAGAGATGGGATCCAATTAGAGAGAGATAAGATGTCAGATGACAGGGAGAAGAAGAAGAAAGTTCATGACGTGGTAATATTCAGTTGGTCCAACACCTTGCATTATTCGCGAGCGAGCGTAGCGAGCGAGACACTTACAGGGGTAACACAATTGAAAATCGGGGATGTTTGTTAATTTATTTGTATATATGTATGGACGTACGTAAGGCATTTTTGTACTTTGACCTTCGCGTTTTTGTGTTAGTTTGGTTGTCGACCCCGTCCCAAACTTCACTAAACAGAATCCTCTGTTTATCGATCAGTACCGTATCACCCTAGAAATTGAATTGTTTACCTTTTTGAATTCTTTTACTGGTGCAGTTAAAACGTGAAAACTTACAGGACTTCCATTTCTATTCGAGTTAGTGGCGGTGGTAAGTCAATGCGCTCTTTGTCATGGTTATAAGCCGTGCGCAACAGTATTTACTTGAAAATACATTGTCCACTATACTACTGCGAAGGTAAGTCTGTGTAGGTGCATGTCCAGTTGTGTCAAAGCATTGTGTGTTACAACCACTACTTAGCTAAAGAATATCACAAAGAAAACTTTTAAATAACGTGTATTGTTTTGTTGTTGTTTTTTTCCTTCAATTCAAGCAGTTGCAGAGAGTTGTTACTATGGCACTGAAATCCCTTTACCGTGTATGCGAAATTAAAAAACTGGACCTTATTTTCAGTAGCTTCAGTGTTAGAAGTCAAAATCATTCATATAAAAATAGTATAGTCTTTAGGCTCGCTCGCCATTTGTGCTCAAGCACATCACTAGTCTCCTTGTTTGTATATGTGGTTTCATTAATTGTTGTTGTTGTATAGGCTGCTGGTGCCGGAAATTGCAGAAATTACCAAGTTAGCGGAATACTTGCACAAAAAAAGAAAAGAAGAAAAAAAAAAAAAACAAAAAAAAAAAAAAAAAAAAAAAAAAAAAAAGAAAAAAAAAAAAAAAAAAAAAAAACAAAAAAAAAAGAAAAAAGGTGTTTGGAGTTGGCACTAATAAATACAACATGACTGGGTGAGATGCTTAACATGTAGCAACAGTGATATCAGGTAAATTGAGGCAGGGTGAAGTGATTGCAGGGTGAGTGAATGGCAGGGTGAAGTATGGCAGGGTGAAGTATGGTCAGGGTGAAGTGATGGAGGGTGAGTGATTGGCAGGGTGTATGTATTGGCAGGGTGAAGTGATGGCAGGGTGAAGTGATGGCAGGGTGAAGTGATGGCAGGGTGAAGTGATGGCAGGGTGAAGTGATGGCAGGGTGAAGTGATGGCAGGGTGTAGTGATGGCAGGGTGAAGTGATGGCAGGGTGAAGTGATGGCAGGGTGAAGTGATGGCAGGGTGAAGTGATGGCAGGGTGAAGTGATGGCAGGGTGAGTGATGGCAGGGTGAAGTGATGGCAGGGTGTAGTGATGGCAGGGTGAAGTGATGGCAGGGTGAAGTGATGGCAGGGTGAAGTGATGGCAGGGTGTAGTGATGGCAGGGTGTAGTGATGGCAGGGTGAAGTGATGGCAGGGTGAAGTGATGGCAGGGTGAAGTGATGGCAGGGTGTAGTGATGGCAGGGTGATGAGGGGGGGGGTTATGTAGTCCCGGGGGGATCGAGGCCAGTGTAGGGTAGTTCTCTTCTAAATGGCTAGCCACCCATCAGTTGGGTAAAGGTATACACAGTTTGGACGTGAAGTAATCACACATACTTGGGCTAGAAGAGAATTACACTTAATTGGAGCAAGTCTGTCAAGTAGAATTGGTCCTCCTGTGAGTGATAGTTGACAGTCTTCCTCTTATTCTGCTGCCGTGTAAGTTCTGTTCACTTGGCAATGTCCGTGCCTTGTCCCTCCCGCAGGTGGGCGTGGAGGCGGAGAGGTCTCTGGATGAGCTGTCGGTGGCCAATGAAAAGTTGAGGGTTGACATTGAGAAGTGGAGTGATGCCAAAGACAAGGAGCTCAAAGATATCATGACTCACTGGGCACAGAACCACGTCGACTTCCACAACAAGGTTGGTTTGCTATGTAGGCTGGTTGAGTGTGTGGTGGGAGTTGACGTGCTCGTGGGACAGGCAAAGTAATTATTTATATAGAAAATGTTTTCCCATGTGATTTCAGTGAAGCAAGCTATGGGGGCTAGGCTAAAAGAAAGCTATAGTGCTTTTGATATAAATATCTACCACATGTCTTACCAGCTTGTTTATGTAGCTTCATGGAGCCCAGTCTCTTTCTTTAACTTTCCTTTTTTCTTCTTCTTCTTCTCACCAGTTTTCCTTCTCCTGATTGGGAAGCTCTGTGTGCCCTTTTTCTAGAATTTTTAACACCCCTAGTTTTTTTTGTTTTTGTTTTTTCCCCTGCTGATTGTTTCTATTGTGTTCAACAACTACCTCGCAATAAAGTGTTGTTAGTGTCATAGGATTTCAGAAATAAGTACTGGTACATATGCCTGTGGCAAAAAAATGGTACACATACACATACACCTACGCGAATTGATCTGAAGGCATATATCTCAAACTCATTAGTAATAGCTTCGCTGAATAGTACTTGTCCGAGATAGCGTGCTTTTTTAAACTGTCGCTACGTTCTAAATCCTGTGATTTCACTTTCAAAAACTATATTGTGTTTAGATGTAAAATTTGGTCATTTTTTTTTCTCACACACACAAAAAAATAATAATCAATAAATCAAAATTAATTTTATTTATTTGTTCATTTTTGCTAGTGTTTTGACGAGTGGGAGAAAGTTCTGCGGATGTTACGCCAACCGGCGCAGGTCTCAGGGTCTTCAGCGACCGGTCAAAGTGAAGGCTTCTACGATCCTGTGGTCCCTGGGGGCGTGTCTTCTGCAGATGAGTCTCCGCAGCCGCTTAGAACAATAAGAAATAACAATGTGGTCAAAGAACCCTCACCTGATCTTTTTAGTTGAATTATTGTGTGAAATATTTGATGTTTGGTGTGCTGTGGGAGTTTGTAATCATGTTTTATCATTTTGCACTGAATGTAAAAATTGTGTAATATATTTTAATTCTTTCTTAATTTATTTAATTGTATGGATGCACCACCTTTTTTACACCAGTGAGTGAACCAGCTGAACACCTAGTCTGGTGCAGCGATTAGGTAAAGGGTCTGGCTGCACCAGACTACTCAACACCAGGGGGTAGCAATTGAAACTACCAGGATTGAACTAGTTGGAATGATATATTTTGTACGCAATGGTGAAGAGACGTTTACTCGGTTGAGAAACCGTCTAAACATAATGTTCATGATCAGAATAAGAACATGAACATGAAAGATGTAAGTGGAGAATTTAAAAATTATGATTGAGATTCAGTATTAGAGAGAGTCAATGTGGGACTCGGCAGCAGTATGTCTACAAATACTGCTGAGGCTTCACATCATCAGTGAGGACTTCTTATGGTGCTCCGTTATTGACGATCCTTTACCGAAGCCAAGGATTTACTTCGCCGAACCCTTTACCAAACCTTAGTCGTTAGGTGAACCGAGACCTATTCGTTGGTATGGAAGCTGCAAGAAATCATGAAAAATTTGAAGTTGCCACTGATAGACCGTCGTACAGAGATTCTAGATGGGAGAAAGCTGTGAAGGTATATTAAATTTTCTAGCTATTAGTAATCCTTCATTGGGCGATTTGCTCTATCCTATACCTTTTGCTGTTTTCTTTTTTTCCGAGAAAGAGATTAACCACATGCTAGCTAGTGGAACTCTTATTATTATTACTACTACTGTAGTAGTAGTAGTAGTAATAATAATAATAATAATAATAATAATAACTAGTGGTGTGCTTGAGCACAAATGGCGAGCGAGCCTAAAGACTAGACTATTTTTATTGACTTCTAACACTGAAGCTACTGAAAATAAGGTCAAGTTTTTAAATTTAGCATACAGGGTAAAGGGATTTCAGTGCCATAGTAACAACTCTCTGCAACTGCTTGAATTGAAGGAAAAAACAACAACAACAAAACAATACACGTTATTTAAAAGTTTTCTTTGTGATATTCTTTAGCTAAGTAGTGGTTGTAACACACAATGCTTTGACACAGCTGGACATGCACCTACACAGACTTACCTTCGCAGTAGTCTAGTGGACAATGTATTTTCAGGTAAATACTGTGCGCACGGCTTATAACCATGACAAAGAGCGCATTGACTTACCACCGCCACTAACTCGAATAGAAATGGAAGTCCCTTAAGTTGTCAAGTTTTAACTGCACCGGCAAAAGAATTCAAAACGGTAAACAATTCAATTTCTAGGGTGATACGGGTACTGATCGATAAACCAGAGGATTCTGATGAAAATTGTTGGGTCCAATTTGGAAGACAGTTTTTGGTAAGGGGTTTCATGGTTACTATTACACACTATTACTGTTATTATTATTACAATTATTTTATTATGGCATACATGCCTTTATATTATATTTTTAGTGATTTAGAGATATTTAGGCATGCAGTGAGTATTACATGGATTTCCCGTGGTTACCGTCTCTTGGGATATATTTAATATTCGTATGTTTACGTATGTGGATATTATATATAAAATTTATAATACATGTAATTTATAAACACGCCAAGTAGTAGTAATAGTAGTAGTAATAAATATCATTTGTTCTGTTATGTTTATTTAAAAGGTTTCCTTAATTTAAGTACTGGACACACCCACACATGTAGCCATGCATACGCACACATGTACATGTTGTCTGCATGTGTTTGTTCAGGTGTATACAGTGAACCAGGAGAGTCGGTACCTGGTGGTACAGAACGTCCATGCACTGGGCGTGGCCGATGAGCTGGTAGCAAAACTCTCAGTCTATGGAGACATTGAAGAGTGAGTCACTATAGTCACTGGCAGAGCTTCATAACGTACAGAAAACAGATCTAGGAGGGGCAGAAACAACTATCTTAGATTGTAGGAGGAGCAATGAGAGTAAATGTAGTCTCGTTGTGTAGAGACTGGCTAAGTCCTCCCCTTTATTAAGTGTACCAGTCATGTGACTACAAACACAAAAGGCAAGCATGTCTATTCAACCACAAGGAGGAGTTCTGTGCAGTAAAAGTAACAACTTCAATAAATCCCAAATTTTAAGAGATGTCCCATGGGACTTTTCTATTGTGCCAGAAGTTAATTGGCGAGCGAGCGTAGCGAGCGAGACACTTACAGGGGTAACACAATTGAAAATCGGGGATGTTTGTTTATCAGTATATATGGACGTACGTATGTCATTTTGTACTTTGACCATCTGTATTTTTGTGTTCGCTCCGCGTTCGACCCCGTCCCAAACTTCACCAAACAGCATCCTCTGGTTTAGCGACCATTACCCGTATCACCTTAGAAATTGAATTGTGTACCGCTTTGAATTATTTTGCGTGTGCAGTTAAAACTCTAAAACTTATGGGAATTCCATTTCTATTCAAGTTAGTCGCTATTTGTCACAGTTATAAGCCCTACTCAACAGCATTTACTGGAAAATTCATTGTCCACTAGATGAACCACGAAGGTAAGTCTTGCGTAGGTATGTTCAGTTGTGTGAAAGTATTGTGCGTTACAACTACTATTAAGAATATCACAAAGAAATTTTTAAATAACGTGACTTGATTTTGTTGCTTCTTTTTCAATTCAAACAGTTGAGGGGAGTGGTTACTATGGCATTGAATCCCCTTTATCGTATATGCGTAATTTAACAACTCGACTTTATTTTAGTAGTTTGAATAACAATAGTGTAGTTTAAGGCTCGCTCGCCATTTGTGCTCAAGCACACCACTAGTTTTAATATGCAACACTTCTATTTCCACATCACAGGCATCGTCTCCTGGAAGACTTTCCATCCGAACCGTACACAGAAGTCCACAGGGTCAAGTATTCCAGTATCGACAGTGCAAGGTTTGCCAAAAGGAAAGTGGACAATCGATCTTTTTATGGTAAGGATCTCCACGTGTCTTATGGTCCAGAGTATGAGAGCGTTCAAGACACCAGAGATAAGCTGAGACAGAGAAGAGAAGTCATAGCAAAGAAGACAAGAGGTGTGTGTGTGTATGTGTGTGCGTGTGCATATGTTTGCATGTGGTGTGTATATTTGTGTGTGTGTGTGATGTGTATATTCGTGTGTGTGTGTGTGGTGTATATATTTGTGTGTGTGTGGTGTGTATATTCGTGTGTGTGTGTGTGATGTGTGTGTGTGTGTGATGTGTGTGTGTGTGATGTGTATATTCGTGTGTGTGTGTGTGTGGTGTATATATTTGTGTGTGTGTGTGGTGTGTATATTCGTGTGTGTGTGTGTGTGGTGCAGTTGGAGGGAGTTTACCAGATGTAATATATGCTACTTTCTAAACCATTCATTTATGAAAAGTCCTTTAGTGTATTAAGTGGGAGGTGCCATTTGTTTTAGTGGGTGTGTTCTTTTCTTACTATATCATTCTCTCTCCTGTGTGGTCTCAAACTGTTTATGTAACCTTGACAACATCCATAACAACAACCTTGTTTATCCATGCTTGTGACTAATTTCTAAATTGTGGCTGTTTTAATTTTAGAAGATGGTAGTTGGGTGAGACTAGTCCTGTTTTGTGTTCTATTAACCAAAAAAAAACCATAACGGAGACATTGCTTGAATCCAGACTTCAATTAAGTACTGTATTTCTAATCTGAATTAGCACTAAGCTCTCCACCTCGTGATGTAACATTACATATACTAGAAAGTGGCTCCCATTGAAGTCAGCGGAGTGAGCGAAGGGGCTCGGCTCTCAGAAAAGCTATAGCTACAGCTACAGATAATGTAAGACTGAGAGCCAAAGACTTGAGGACACCACACTGACTGAACAGTTGTTTTGTACCACGGCTCTAGGCTATAGGAAACACATAGCAACCATATCTACTTCCTAGGAGGTGGGCATGATATTATTATAATGTAGTTTTTGATATTAATAGCTACTACATATCTTACCTGCTCTACAAAAAGCAGCTCTTTTTTGCTTTTCTTGAGTCTAGTCTTCTTCATTTTTTTTTTTTATTCCCATCAGTTTTTCTTTTGCTGTTTGGGAAGCTCTGTGTGCCTGTTCTAGCAGTTTTGACCTCAATATCTATCTATTTCTGCTAATCATTTCTGTTGTGTTCTAGGAGTATTCAAATTCATACAAGAAATAACCCAACATCTTCAATAAAGTTTTTAAAACTTTTGTCTTTAATAAGATGCACTTTTTCTAATCTTCTCTTCCTAAGAACTTATTGTCTCTGCAGACAATGAGACCATATAAGTAGCTTCAATACTACAACAGCCAGGCAGACGAGGCTGCAATTGCTCGTCTTATAGCTATGTCCAGTGTACAATTATTATTATTATAGTTGTTGTTGTTGTTGTTGTTGTTGTTGTAAACTCTATTGGTTAACCTTATTTGAATTATAATGCAACTGTGAGGAGGGATATGGTAGGCTGGAGGAGAAGAGAGTCACAGGATACATGATTATATTATGTATGTATACTTCGTGATAATATACTGCAGGCAAAACATCTCGAACCACTGAGTCATCTGCTACTCCATCATCTAACCAAACCACCACTGCTGCTAATTCACTAAGTCACATGACTACCACACCTCCAGGATCATCTCTACCTCCAGGATTATCCCCAGGATCATCTCTACCTCCAGGATCATCTCTACCTCCAGGATCATCTCTACCTCCAGGATCATCTCTACCTCCATCGTCTCCACCTCCAGGATCATCTCCACCTCCAGGATCATCTCTACCTCCAAGATCGTCTCTACCTCCAGGATCATCTCTACCTCCAGGATCATCTCTACCTCCAAGATCGTCTCTACTTCCAAGATCGTCTCTACCTCCAGGATCATCTCTACCTCCAGGATTATCCAGTCCTCCACATCCTCTTTTCCCCTCTCTTCCTCCTCCGGCATGCTCCCTCTTCTCTACTCATCTCCTTTCATCTTCGTATCCATCCACAGATCCATCTTCCTCATATGCTAGTAGCATGCGGGCATTGCCATCCTCCAAATCATCTCACTCACACCAAACTTCTAAAACTCATGGATCGTCACTGTGTAGTGAAAGTATCGTCACAACGATATCACATGATGAAGGACTCAGTAGAGACGAGAGAATTGCTGCTTACTGGAGTGGGGACACTGTGGCTGGCTGTGCTAGAGATGGGGGTGTGGCTGTGACAACTGGGCGTGGCAAAATAGGTAGAGGAAGTAAACTTAGTGGGGCAAGTGAGAGATCAGGTGAAAGTGGGCGTGGTGCACAGCTGTATCATGGTAGTGGGCGTGGCACTGGTGGCGATCACGAGTCCTCTGGTTCACATGGGTCCAGCACTAGTCATCGCCATGGTGACAGAAACTCTTTTTCTCCAGTTGCTGGGAGTTGGAGTCATGCTGATAGCAACATAACTGGTGACACCTTGACCGAAACAGCGAAACCACGCCCCATCTATCCCTCATCGCCGATGGTAAGAGTGCATGCATTTATAATGTATTAGCAGACTCTGCCGGTATTGTAGCATGTGACATAATTGAAGATGTCACTTTATTTTCAGAGTGGCGATGTATCTGTGGACAAGTCCGTCTCATTGGCGAGAGAAAGACTTGGCAAGGTGAAGTATGTCTCTCTTATAGTGCGGCTCACCAATGACTATTTCTCCCATTTTGTTGGTTCAGGTGTTTGATTCTCCACAAGACTCTTCTCTGACAAAATTCAAGCAGAAGCCAAAGAAACGGAAAAGAATATAAACATTCACTTTTCAAAGTCTCAGTAATAATAATAATAGATGTATTCTCTCTGTTTCAGTCTTTTCTTCTTTTTTTAACAATACAGAAATGTTAAAAAAGAGACTGTGCATATTATTTAAGTTGTCGTTATCAGTGCTAAGAATACGTCTTCAGCCAAGAATAACTGAAAAGGCTACCACAAAAATAAATTGAATTAAGCGCGGTTTGTGGTCCTTTGCAAATCGCCACGATAGTGACGTCACTGGTGGCGTGAGAATAGCTGATTATTTTGTATCTGGGGAGCTGCCGAATCAATTAACGAATTCATTGTTTGCCCTCTTTTTGGAGCTAAGCTGGGTGGAATTGAGTGATGGTGGGTCCATTTCTTCTCTCCGGCGTGCTAACGGTCCTGTTGCTCTGCGCGTTGTTACGTTCCAGTAAGTTGGATAGATATGTCCGTGTTGTAGCAACAGCTGATTATTTTCTATGCGCAATGTTTGTGATTAGCTACAGTTGCAGGTATGAATGCAGTTAAGAAATTATAGACAAACAACAACAGCATAAATAATTACTATTGAGGATAGGTAGCTAATTAAAAGAGTATTACATTTATTTAGAACAGCATGGCTATGTATCCTTCTGCAGTCAACTGTTTATTTTAAAGCAATTTACTCACTCACTATTTCTATGACAAGTTGCCTTCAGAGGCTTCAGAGGTGTTAATGTCAGAGCTGCAGGTGCTCAGTAAAGAATGTATTGTTTTGACGTCTGCTGAAGGTGTGGTTTTATTGGGAGAGGTGGGAAGTGTATATAGTACAGTGCTTCCAACTTAAAGAGTGGATTTTTTTTAACTACAGTATAGACCCTCACTACAGTCATTTAACATACACATACCTTTTCTTCATCATCCCAATAATGTTTACAATAGTAAAACTGCCTGTTTAGAGAATGGAAAACGGAGAACAGCACTTTTCTCATTCACTCTAATACATTTTGCGCCATTTTTTTTGACGTCAAGATTTTGCGGTAGTTCGTCATTTAACGTAGCTAGTTAACGAGCTAAGGTCGAACGGTTATTTCCCTGAGCGGTATGAGGACTTTCCCTAACTGCAAGCGGCTGTATGGATTCTCATCGTTCTACTAGCAGCAGTAAACGAAGTCGAAATCAGTCAGAATTGTTGGCTGGTATTACTAACTTGGAGCCAAGCCTATCCAAGAGGTCCTCTTTTTCAAGAGCTGAAGAAAAGCTGAAGGAGTTAAATACTCCCAAGGCTCCCAGCATTCGGTATTCTGACAACATCAGGGCGATGCAGTTGGAGACGGGTTGTGCAACTCCTGACGGAAGCTAAAACGCTGGCCGTGATAGGCAGTAACGCCGTAAAACTTGATACCTATGGCCTGAGATACAACCATAGCTAAATCAGCCATACCCGTGCAACAATTAGCGGTAAACTGGCGCCCTCGCGCCTTTATGACACAAATACGCATGCGCTGTTTTGTGACGTCGCGTTTACGTGTACTAAAGGCCCACAACCCGCTCTAAACGTCATCATTTGATGACCCTTACCGTGCGTAATATTTTTTTGGTGAAAAACAGCCACAACTCACTTAATTTTCAAGGTATAGCTACCAAAGTTATACATAATAATTTTAAGGCAATTTTACATCATGTGTCAAAAAATTTGAGATATAACTCAATAAATTCAAAAATCCTGGCTTAAACACTTTTTTTCTTAAAATTTAAAATAGTTCGAGATTCAAATTTCGTGTGCCCACAAAATCTGGCTCATATGAAACTTCAGGTATTAAAGTATCAGTATACCAAGTTATAGAGATAAGGAAAAATAATTTCTCTTTTTTCAGCTTAAACACTTCCAAATTCACTGTCTTGAAGCTCTTAGCTAGTGGGTGTGGCTAAATGGAATACATCTGTTTAGCAGGTGTGACTATAAGTGTGCATGTGAGTTATCTGGTGAGGCCAGATGTATGCATGGAATCATTTATATATATATGGCTGTTTTGTGAAAAATATTAGCTAAGAGTTGGTAGTAGCTTCTAACAAAGATAGGTTTCCAGAGATAATTATTTGGGAATGCCCTTCTAGCTGTTAGTAAGAGCTCCTGTCATTTAAATTCATAAGTATTAACTTGAATCTGAACATTTGGAGGCTAACTGTTGCATACTGATAGTTAGTGGTCAACTTCACTAGCAATATATAAATTATAAAATTAATGTTTGCTGTAACTGAAGTAGTGCAAAGTCATCATTTTGTAAAAACCAACACAGATAAATGGGACATCATTCAAAGGGGTGTGGCAGAGGTGCCTCTTGAGCGGTGGCTTAGGCACATGCCCTAGAGGCTAAAGTGCAGGAGCTGATAAGGAGGTTCTCCTGGTCAAGTCATCTCAGATCAATCTGCCTAGTGCCTATCTTGTGGTACCACATGTGAGGAGGTGAGAGTTTGTGGTGAGGAGCTAGCTGCAATGTTTACACACCCCATACAGGCACATCCCCCAAATCACTTCTCTTCTCAGCTACTTACTGTGCCGCCCTCCAAAACTTCAAAATTTGCTTTGAAGCAGTCACATATGAAGAAGGTGTGTGCTTAAGATTAGGGGTTGTTCTGCATCAGAGGCTTAGAGAGAGAGAGAGAGAGAGTGAGAGAGAGAGAGAGAGTGCTGTTTGCCCTCAGGCAACTGACAAATTAAAAAGGATGGAACAGTCCCACCTAGATTCAGGAAGATAAGGAGGGAGATGAGACTATTCTTATCTTCAAGTGAATTGTTGCAATCTTGTACTTTGCAGTGTTTTCTTGCGCCATGATGTATGTGTTGAATTACAACCATAAGTCTGGTTCTACTATTGGGAAAATAAGTTGAAAATGTCATCTTTTCAGTGGGCAACTCATGTGCATGCTGCAGCCGGTGTATGATGGGGCTGTTGGCATAGCAACCTGACGGGTATCAAATTTCTGGTCATCAGCGAAAATCATTGTACATTATTGTTATATTTCTGAATGCAAGTATCAATTTACTATCAGTAGTACTCTTTCAAAGAATGTCTGTCAGACTAAGTTCTTTTTAATATAGTGTGTGGGTGTGTGCAAGTGAATCATTTAACCTTAGCTCTGTTGACCTGGTCTCCCTTCATTAATCATTGGTTGCCCTAGTACCAACACTGGTGGGTTATCTAGTGCATTCATATACCCCATAACTACAATACCAATGGCTACCTGAGACACATAGCCTGGCAAAGTCATGCACATAGCACTATTTGTTAACTACGTTCTTTAAAAGCATTAGGAGAAGCTGCTGAGCAGAAGCTAGTGCACTTTCCGTCTTTGGCTGTAATCATCTCATTTTATACATACAATATCTAGTAGAGGTATAGAAATTATTAGCTATTTAAAATATTACTTTATTAATTGTTATGATTATATTTATTATGTTCATTTATGGTATTTGTGGGTGTATTTATTTATTTATAATATGCTTTAAGTTCATTAATTTATTTATTATTTTTATTATTCATTTCTCCATCATTTCCTCCCCCCATGTGGCAATATGTCTGTCTCCCTCAAGCTACCAACACCAGCTGTGTTGTGGTGCTCAGTGGCTTCCTATTCCTGCACTCTCTGACTAGCAATTCCCTCCACTACTCGCTACTAATTCCACGCTACCTTCTCTACTGCCTTACAAGTGGCTTGGAGTTCACTTTGTAGCGGGAGATGAAACAAAATGTCGGGGAGGGAGGGGAAGGGGGAGGGTGGGGCTTCTCTCTGCAGGTAGGACTAAGCGAGTAATTCCTACCTGTACGTGTGGTGTACTGGATTACAGAATAAACTGATGCAGATGTAAATACATGATAGAAATGAGTTTGTATAGAGATATATATTTTTTAAATACAGTCTATTGGGTGGTAAGGTTAGGAGATAACTGTGTTGTCAACTTTGCTATTGGCCTTAACAGGTGCGCAAATAGTTATGAACTAGTAGCTTGAGCTGCACCGTGAGTAGATACATATTGTGTGTTCACTTGAGCTGATTAAGAAATGTATCGTCTTTTCAGCTAACGTCAACTCACTCATATTGTCCAGTTCATTTAGATCAATGATTGACTGCCATTGCGTGTATCTTATGAGAGAGAGAGAGAGAGAGAGAGAGTGCATTCTTGCTGCCAGCGATGAAGTGGACACATCTTAGCTGTTGGGATTGTTGTCTTCTTCTGATTTATACCTCTCATATAATGTCACTCTTACTTCTCCTCTGCAGGTGAGCCCGCCCTCATCATATCTCTGACAGAACTGGGACAGTCCCCCTTCGTCATGTCCACCAAACTGAACCAAACTCGCATTCTGAACCTGGTCACTAACCACACCTACCACCTGAGCTGCATGGACAGCTCCACCAGCGGAATATTTGATATTTCTACCAGCGACATCTGGTGGCACAATGATCAGCCAGTTCAAAAAATCTTCTCCGCTTTCCCTCCTCCTGATCATCCGGCAGTGTTTTCGTCGTCGACCTTTGATCTCCGCACCAGCAACGAGTGGACCCTCGTTATTCAGAGACTGGGCGTGGCCAATACGGGAGAGGGTGTGGCCAATATGGGAGTGGGCGTGTTCTCTTGTCGCGGATTGAATGGAGAGTTGGAAACATTTGATATCAGAGAAAGTAAGATTCATGAGAAATGTGAGGTGTTTTATTAACTTCACCACTATTCCCTTCTTCTTCCGTGGTTACATCACTCGTGTGTTACAGACAAACACACACACACACACACGAACAGACAGTAACTTGCTCTGGGTTTTTTGTTGTTGTTTTTTTCTTTTTAAAGCAAATAATTCACAAGTCAGTCATCATCTTATCTATAGGATGTGATAATAGTGTGGGTCTGAGATTGTATCAATTATTTCAACAGATTATGTAACAATACTAGCTAGTGAGTTTACGTCTTTCATTACACAATGCCCTCACTCCACTCTTGAACAGATATTATGCCACCCACGTACACAAACGCACATCACAACACACACATCTACACACACACACACACACACACACACACACTCTAATGTGTTCATCTTCTGTTGTCCAGCGTCCCATACAGTGATAGCCAGCTCTCCTGAAGTCTTCATAATGGAAGGGAAGGCGGCATACACAGTGAGCTTGAGTCCGTTCATATCTCCTCCTCCTGCTGCGGTGCAGTGGCTCTACAATGGTAGCCCCGCCCCCCAGTCCTTCCCTGAGGGCGTGTCCCAAAATCAGTTTGAGGTGCTATTCAGTCGAACTATCACACCCAGTATGAGTGGGAATTACACGTGTGTGGCGATGTTTGGAGGTGTGGTCTCTCCGAGTGACAGCTTTATTGTCACTGTATACAGTAAGTGAAAAGTAGGTAAAGGATCTCCATTTATACTGGCCTCTAGCTGTCTATGGCCCATTGTGTTGTTTACTGTCTACTTGGTGCATCTCAAACACAATACTGACATTATTTCAGTTCAAACAAATTATTTATTGGTAATAGCAATAGCATTAGCTCAGCTAATCACGGAGCTGGAACTGGTTGGAATTAAAAATACTAGAACAAGAGTATCGGAATATGCCAATTCTGTGATTTTGAAATCCTTGCCATGTGTATCTTAGAATATTATTCCATCATATTATTTGGTGTGGACTATAAATTGCATGTATCTCCCAACGTTAGATGTTTGAATATTTACACTGTTGATGTACCAGGTATTGGTTTCTTTGTTTATTATTATTGTTAGTTCGTCCCCGTGGAGACCTCTGGCCGTTAGCTCGCACCAACAGCCGTGCCTTCAATGGCACTAGATTTACCTTGAGCTGCACGGATAGAACTGGAGTGCCTTCATCACATTCCATGAATTGGTACTGGAATGGGACGCCTCTGGTTCCAGGTGAGGGTGAACAAGCTTAAACTAGTGTTTTGGGATCGTGCTGTCTTTTAATTGATTAAAAAAAGCCAAAGTATACATTACATTTTGGAAGTATCCTAGCAAGTTAATATGTCAGATACTTAATTTATGGGCTTAAAATGAATCACTTGAGATAAGAGAGCTAAAGACTAAATAAACTGGTATTGTGTAATAGACCCAAATAGTCAGCAGATTTCCTATTTAGCCTCAGGCTGGACTGACTGTTCAATTACACAGAGTCAATGACAGGACAATGGCTCTGGGCTAACTGACAATATTATTCCCTGTAGGAATATTCATAGCATTCTATAAGTAGAAAAATATGGACTTGGAAGTTCTTCACCAGTTCTAAACATTAAGACAGAATAATATTATTTGTAGTAATTATTATGAATGATATCAGGAACTTATTCAAATATTGGACACATTATTTTTATTTTTATGTTATTACCACTTCATTTGGTTAGACTCGCGTGTGGGCGTGTCATTCATGAGGAACTCCAGTCTAGCCATGTCCGTCCTGGTCATTGACCCGCTACGCCCTGGGGATGTGGGCAATATCTCTTGTAGTACTTCAAACTTGGCCGGTTACTATCAAGTATCGTTCCCTCTTTCGCATATTATCGGTGAGGGTGTGGCAAATGTTGGCATGATAAAATGATAATTGATGTTATTACAATGTTGTTGTTGTTGTTGGTTGTTTTTCTTTTTGTTTACTTTAATAAATGCAATAAGACAAAATTGTGGAGATAACTTCTAATCGTGAACAATAATTAGATATACAAAACAAGAAAATACTTACCATCATTATAGTTTAAAATAAAATAAAAGTTCATAATAATAAAAATAAAAAAAATAGTAGATTGCATTAGATGCTCTGGTATACTATAAGATATTTCTAAGTGAATTTATAGCCTCCATTTATGTTTCTTACAGTCGTCTCCAAGTTAGACCACAGCACAGTGTATCTTGAAGGGTCGACCATCACTCTGCAGGTTCACGTTCCTGGCTCATCATCTGCTTCGTCGTCAAGTGAAACTCTGCAGTACACCTGGAGGAGAGACGGTCGAGTTCTGTCGGACTCTTCTGCCAGCCATTCCATCAGTCCAAGTCTCCTTCCTGATGGAGGATCTATTTATGGTCTAAATGTGTCAGATGTTCGTGGCAAAGACTCTGGAGTGTACTCATGTGAGCTCTCAAACGACATCAGCACCAAAATGGTGACCTTTGACTATGTGGGTGTGGTCAGTGTTGCCATCTCAAGTTCTCTGAACATCCTGTCGGGTGGCGCTGTGAAAGAAGGTAACAACATTTCTCTCCAATGTGTGGCCGAGTTTACCAACGTTCCTTCATCCTCTGACTCACTGGAAGTGTCCGTGATGTGGGCGCGGTCTGGCCGCTCGCCCCTGGGCAATCATGTGATAACTTTTGGTTCCACAGCAGTGATGAGTTCTGAGGCTTCCCATCGCATGTACAGGAGTGGCTTGATGTTTTCTCCGGCAATGAGAGGAGATGGAGGAAGGTACGTGTGCACTGTGAGTTACAGGCTGACTACTGGCAGTGAGGTCAGAGTTCATCACCATGACAACATCTTGGATATAGAGAGTGAGTTGGTGAATTAAAGCATGTTATTCCGATAGTTCAAGAATTCTAGCATTAAAAACAAAATATAATAATAATAATAATAATTCTAAATAAATAAATTGATTTATTATTAATTAATCAGCCCTGTTGTATTTTTTTTTATGTGTACCAAAGTTGTTGTTTTCCACATTGAGACTCAGCTACGCTTTGTGCAGGAACACATTTTCATGTATTGTGGAGCAGAAGTGCTCAGTCTCTTTACTCCTGACGTATGCTGGAGCGAGAGACTGTCATTGGTTTCCAGTGGCATGAACCAAACAGTTTTGATCATGTTGTATGTAATTGTAGGGGCTGTCACTCGCAGTGCAAAGTTGAATAGACTCACTATAGGAAACACATAAGAACTAATTTTTGATTAGATGGTTCACTTATTCACCTCATAGAAGATGTGTATGAAATATATTGACCGTGAATTGAGCAATCTGATTGTATAAGTGTATGATGTCCTCACACCTTCACTCACGTGTGCACTTACGATTTGGAGACTCTTTAAAAGTAAAAGATTTGATTTACTGAAATTTGTGCCATAAATTGAAGATATACATCGCCCCCATTTTGTTTTTTCTGCATTGCTTGTGCTCTTCAATGTGGTAATGGTCACCTTCAACATGCATCTGCACAGCCACCAACAATTCTTGCTGTGGTCTTTATTAGATTTGCGGTAGGACCGACATCAACATTTTTGCCTCTAAGCAACTTTCATAGTGGCAATGTATTTTCAATAGAATTGTTTGAACTCTATTATAGTTGACCTCGTTTATTTTACACCCTTCTTTATAGTAGTAGCAACAGGAGTCAGCTTGAATAAAGATTCCATGAAACTACTTAGTAGTTGTATTACACAAGTTTGTCAGGATTTCAGAGGAGATTGATTAATCAGTTCATCAACTCATTATAATAATCTAATACAATACAATTTTCTTTCCTTTAGGCGTTTTGTTTCAGCTTCGATTGTTAGACATTGAAAGCAGCTGTCAGGAATGGAAGGTATGGACTAACTGATATTTGTATTACTGTACGCGTACGATGTCTGATGTATTTTTCGGACATTATACACACATTCGTACGCTTGACTCTAGTCTTCAGGTTCAGAGTTTAAACTAATCTCCATAAGGAATGCCACACTCCGTCATGTCAACAAACTCTGTCCTGATTGCACTCTGACCTCCAGTCACATAACATCAGCAAGATTCCTCTGTTTCCCGGAGAGCCCTCAGGCCATCACGTACAGAGCCAAGCTCCACGGCACTAGCTCTGCCTCCAGCTCCACATTGCTGGCACACATTCATGCATGGACCAGACAAGATGGGACTCTCCAGTTGGGGTCTGCGGAAGCTTCGCTGGACGCGTCTTGTTCTCTCGAGATATCCTCTCTAGACGCTGCCGAATGCAGTGAGGGAGAGAGCACTGTCCAGGCGTCTGGGGAAACCATGGTGATAGTGATCAGTGTGGGTGTGGCAGCGAGTGTTGTGCTGTTGATACTTATGGTTCTGGTCTCTTCCCTCGTAATCTGCAGCTTGTGGAAAAGGAGGCGTGGTGCTAGTACCATGGACACCGAAAAAAAGTGAGTTGAAATAAAAAAATAGTTGTGTATACAAACTTCATTCACTCACAAGTTGTATTAGAGAAATATTAGATAGTAAGAAAAAGTGACCACTTCTGAACGAAGGCTGTAATAAACTTAACAAAGCTAAAGCTCATTGAACTCACACTCTATAGCACATTTTTTAGTTGATCAAGCAATATAATATGTAGCTCATTCACACATGTGCAAAGATCCACTAGCATGTCAATGCTTTTAGTCTTTCTCTGACAGTGATCCATACTACAAGTATCAGAAGAACTTGCTTGCTAGAGAATTTACATAGAATCTGTTTTTTCACTGGTCCATACCCTTTTTATCAATGCCTGTGGTTTACCATGTATTAAGAGTATGCAATATTAGGACTTGTGATGAAGTATTCTATCTTGCTTTTCTTTGGGTGTTATTTTGCTGTCTTCCAGGCATGCCCCTAGTTCTTCCAGTGATCAAGAGAAAGCAGTAGATCCAGTTCTTGCCTCATCAAAGCCTCTGCAAGGAGAAGAGCCCGAGTACGAAGATATCGATAAATTTGCAGCAATCAAAACGGCTTACAATGTTCCAAACCCTGCCTACATTCACATGTCCTCACTGAAAGTCCCTGATTACGATGGTGGTCATGAGACTAATCTGACTTATGACTATGCTGCTGTATGAGGTCATACATTCATAGAATGATTGTAATGTTCAGAGCCATCTCATTTTATATCATTTTTATTGTTGTTTGTTGAAAAAGAAAAAAAATGAAGAAAAGGAATGCACATTTTCAAATAGTTTATTCTTTTTTAAATGAAATCTTCAGCGATAACTATACTTGTCTAAGTTAATTGTACCAGTTCTTGTGTATGAATATAGACACAAAAAAAACAACAAAAAAACAAAAACAAAAAAACTACAATCAAAAAGTTGTTAGCCATACCGCTGAGAACAAAAACTACATATAGTGAAAAGTGAGGGGGCACCATTAGGCCCTACCTGATTATGCTAGCATTTTTCTGGAATAATAGATATGAAATTGTATAGTGGAATAATTCTAATATAATATAATCCATAATTATAAGAACATAGTGTTTTTTTATTATATAAAACATTTAGAAAGTGGATATAAGGTAGATCTTCATGACTTGATTAAAGCAGCTGGGTTGTGTTGGCCACTCTATTATTGTACTTCTAAAATGGGAAAAGTTTGAAATACTGAATGCATTATCTGATCAACGCTCAGAGTCAGCAAGTCATCTAGAGGATCATGCTAAAAGTTTCTCTTTTTGCATCAGAATTGACAAGAAAATGTAAATGATTACCAACCAACCTGCAAACTTGATTAAAGAGAAGGTATACCTACTGAGCATAATAAATTGTTTGAGTGATTCAGTGAACAGTGAGACTGATATTTTTACTCATTCATTTCATAACGTACCAACTTTATAGAGCTACTGCAATTGTCCCTATTTCACTTATTTCTAATTGGAATAATAAGGAATAGCTAATAACAAAATTTATGGAATAATATTATCATTCTTCTGGAATAATAACACAATTTTTTAGACTAAAAAAAAAGGAAAAAAAAAAGAATAATTCTAAAAATTTCGGGCATAATCTGGCAGGCCCTAACCAGCACTTAGTGTCCTCCTGCTTCCTATTCCACTATAACTTCTAGAGGCACTTAGTGTCCTCCTGCTTCCTATTCCACTATAACTTCTAGAGGCACTTAGTGTCCTCCTGCTTCCTATTCCACTATAACTTCTAGAGGCACTTAGTGTCCTCCTGCTTCCTATTCCACTATAACTTCTAGAGGCACTTAGTGTCCTCCTACTTCCTATTCCACTATAACTTCTAGAGGCACTTAGTGTCCTCCTGCTTCCTATTCCACTATAACTTCTAGAGGCACTTTGAGCAGGTTGTCAGATTATATATATATAATTGGTGAGTTCATCAAAGAAGACTCGGTATCATTCTATTTGAGCATTTAATTCTGTACATCACCAAGTCCACCTCTTGTCCATGTAGCTATAGCTAATTAATTTTGAGGGCTTTTAGTTCATTAAGTGGAATTGATCTATGTGTTGGTTGAATCATGCTGACATTATTCTTGTTCAGAAACATTCTTTACTTCACTTGATTGTGATAGCAGCTAACCCTGACAGAATCAACTTCACATCACAGAATATTCTCTTTTCTCAAAACCTATCTTTTGACATTAATTAGCTAGTTTATGTGTCACCCCACCTCCCTTGCAGTGGTGTACTGAAGTCCCCTCAAACAAGATGGTAATCCTTTGAATTGGCCTTCAGGTTCCTTCCCTTAACTATACACCTGGAACCAAGGGTGTATGCAGGGGGAGGGGGAGGAGTCAGGGAGTTACCTGTAATTCCCCCCTTCAAATTAATAATGGAGGCTAGTGTAATTCATGGTGAATATTTCAATTAGCTACTTTCTGCTGTTTTTCCTTTTACTGAAATAAGATCAAATATTTTTAAACTGCCTTTTCACTTGAACACAATGGAATATAATTAATTGGCCAGTTACAATCTCACCTGTTAGCACTATCACAACACCACAATGCTATAGCTACTAACATGACATGAAGTGAATGAAGCTAAGCTGAAAGAGGAAGACGAATCAATATTTTGGCTTCTATAATATTAGTAAAAGAGCAGTAAAAAAAAAAAGAAGAAAAAAAAAAGACAGTCAGTAAAGTATAGCTAGGACTGGTTCACTAAATGAGATTATTGATTATCAGCAAAAGCTATGGGACTGAAATTATCTCTCACTTGAAACAGAAAAGTTGATGTAGATAACTAGTGTTTAATGGACAAATATGAATGTAGCTATACAGAATTGAATGTGCCAGCTTTTCTGTTTCAAATGATTATTGCCCTTGTTTGTATATAATACTTATGGTCTGGGTGTAGTTGAGGTAGCTATAGCCCACTAAGAGTGACCTCCCTTTTAAAAATCCTGCCAACATCCCCCCCCCCCCCCCCCCCCCCCATAACAATTCAGAATAACGTGATCTGCAATACTAACAATATAAACAATAGTTGACTGTGTAATTCAGTAGCTGTAATTCTAAATGCCAGGGTGATGGACTACGATTTATTCACATTGGCTTAAGAAGTTTGTATAAATTTATAAACTACAATGAATTAAATTCAGTCTAATAAAATACTCTTAATTAAGTGTAGTTAAAAATTACCTGGCAGCTATGTTTCCATAGTTACTAGGTATTTATTAGTTTACTTGACAGTGATTTTATAAAAGTTAACAAATGCATAAAGTGTATGTAATGTTTATACATGAAGAACTTTTGTGCTATTTGAACCAACAAGTGTAGCAAATAGCTAGCAGCCAATACCATAGATAGGGATCATAATAATTATGTTTGCAAGCTTTTAAAGATTGATACTAAATTGTTAGCTATTATTTTTTATAATTTTAAAATTGCAACATAGTTATATCAGGAAATGATAAAAGTTAATTTGATGAACATGACTTGCATAAATCGTGTAGATTCTTGGTTGATACGTTGACTTTCATTTCCAGCAAGAACTAGGAGTCCCTATGAATAAAAAGTTTGATAAGGCTGAAAAAGGGGAGTGGGAGGGGGAACCTTATCTTACGAATGGGGGCCTATAATACTGGTATTTTGGGTCTGGAGGGACCTAAAATTATGGGGGGCCAAAAATGTTATGACAAGTCCATGTGCACGCACATGTACACTGACCGAAAGTCGAAGTCATCAGTGAACGTCATGTAGTCAGTAGCTCACCGAGCACACCAGCTCCAGAGCTGAATGAAACTCTGTCATGTTAACACCCTCCTGCAAGCTCTATTGGAGCTTTAGAGCAGTATACCCCCACAGCTCTCCAGAACAATAGTAGCTGCTGTGACCCCTCCCAGGTGCCAGGTAAGCAGAGTTGTATGGTAAAGGGTATCTAAAGAAGAGAAAGTGGAATCCCTAGTTGTGAAGCTATTATATATATATATATATATATATATATATATATACATGTATATATATATATATATACATATAATATAAGAATGTTTGAAAACTTTGATTTTTGTACCCGCCTACACTAATTTCATGATTCATGTAAGTTTAAACTTTGAGAGCCAGAAAGATTCTTACTTACTCATAGTGAATATAGACATTTTTAGTCATCAACAACAACAACAACAAACAAAAAAATTCACAAGTTGAAACAAACATTGAAAAACGCAAATTATGTTCTTAGATCTGCTAAATTCCATTTGTCATCTTTCACAAAGTGCTGATGACAGAAGTGAAATCGACTGAGGTCTTTAATCTGATCTAGACTAAGCATTTCTTCAAGACCAGAATTATTCACTCCAGCTTGTGACAAGACTGTAGGAATATCTCGAATCATACTCATTAAATGACTGCAGGCTCGTCTTGTGAACTGTTTTTTCAGTCCACCTGAATGTCGCTTCTTAATTTCAACTTCAATAAGTCTGAGACCTCTTAAGACAATCCTACCACACTCGACATAGTCTGATACATTCTTCTTAATATCAGCATACACTACTTCCATACGAAGAGTTGAGAGACAAAATAGTTCATCTGCTATTTCTCTAGCTAGAGCTATCATTGCCAATTCATTTATGCTCATAGAAGATTTAGCAAAAGAGAACATGAAATAATTTGATGACTGAGAATGAAGATTTTTCTTGATCAATTTTAGTTTTCCAGGAATCGACAGACCATAAACAGTAGCTATAATAACTTGGCCATAATTGCTACCAAGAGAAATATGACTGTAATTGAATGACGTGTCAACTCCCTCAAAATTATCTATGCCATCTAAAACTAGAAACTTTGAAGACTTCAATATTGGCAATAAACGAATGTCTACAGATCCATAACTGTACAGTGTCCTATTTCGATTCAAAGGAGTCATCATAAACTGGCGGGCAAAAACTACAGCTGCTTGAGAATTAGTTGAATCTTCTATTTCCTTTAAAAGATTTTTCTCGCAGCTAATGTATATTGGCTGGTGAGTCACGTTACTTTTAGGAGATGGTTTACCTCCATACTTACCCGAAGCAATTGGCTGTGTAGAACTTTCAGAAGCTAAATATTTCAGCACCGAATTCTCATTATGAATGGATTGTGGCATGAAGAGAACTAAGCTAGACTGGAGTTCAGACAGAGGCATCTGATGGAAACTTTCTGCATGAAAGTGATATGCTATATCTTTTCCTGTCAAAACTTGCAAATCAGAGCACTGAGGGAAAAGGATCATTTTACCGGTGTACTTGCCGCACCAAGTCCTGCTGTGCTGCTTGCCAGTACGACTGTCTATAAACAAGCCACAGTACCGTGTGATGTCCCAAATATCATAGGACATGCCAAGAAGGTCGAATATACGATGCCAAAATTTATACTCTGTAGGAGTCATGGATTTACTGGTAATAAAGAGAGCATCAGATAAAGGCTTAAACTCGTAAGTGGGGACTATGCGCATTCTTTTCTGTTCATATTGAATGAGTTTATCTCGAAGGAGAAGGTCGACTTGCCAGAAGCACACATCAAAGATTTCTGCCTTTTGCTCCATTAGCATTTTGATATTTACAGTGATGGTGCTTTCTGGAGGTAGTTGTAAAAGTTCTACCACAGTACTGTCAGTACGGCCATGGTCGTAGGAGATCAGGTATGGCAGGTCTGCATCAGAACTAATTGGACCCAAAGGAATCAACCTGGAATCAAAATGGAGGTGTAGTATTACTCTGCCAACACTGGTTTGGCAGTTACCGTACGGCAATTTGGACATGTTTTTAAGTTCAATACTGAATACAGCCACTTCTCCAGAGTCCATCACTGAAGGACTGTGAACATGGCGAATCTGAATAGGATATTGAACTGTAATGTTCTTTGTAACTATTGAATTTTCGAAAGGTCTTCCCAGTAACTCTATCCGTGTTTTGAAAGATGCTGTGAAGGTTTGAAGACCTGGCTTGTTAGGAGGAGCTTGATCAGAGAGTCGTCCAAAGAATTTGAATGGTATAGAAAAGGTCTGGTTGGGCGGAAGGACGTTAGGAGGAATTTCGTATTGCGATGATTCAAAGTTAATTTCATGTGATGAATGAATTGAAACTAATGCTCCACCAGGAAGTTGTAAGCCACCGATGTTCTGAATGACCAATTTGGTCACAGCTAATCTTTCATTAGGCTCAAATACTTCACTGCCATTGAGTTCTGAAGCATATTTTATATCAATGACCTTAAGGTCATACTTGAGACTGGACCGCTCCATTGGGCCACCGTGTTCTGGTTCTACGATCCATAATATGCCACCAGTTTTTCCTTTTGTTCCATGGTGCCCATCTTTACCTGACGCACCATGTCTGCCATTGGGACTAGATAACTTGTCTTCTGAATCCATGTTTGTAGTGACACCACCACAACCACCTAATCCACCTGTTCCTCCTTTACCTGCCTGGCCTGTTTCTCCTGACATGCAGTCTACTTCAACAAGCATTAGCAGCTTTGAGTCAGCAGTTTTGACCAAGCACTTGCCTCCATTACCGCCATTTCCACCATTTCCACCGTCTCCTCCAGTGCCCCCTTCACCACCCGAGCCCATTTCATACCATTTAGGTTGCATTTGTGATTTTTTATTTCCACCATTTCCACCTTTACCTCCTTCTCCTCCTCTACCTCCATTTCCTCCGCGACAGTCTATAAGCAATATCTGCTCGGAGTCAAGACCACCGAGAAAAATATCGTATTCCTTTATGCCTTTAACAGTCAGTTGCTCTGCTGAGCCGCTTAAGACAAGCATTGCTTCTCCTCCTGCTTGACCCGAGATTCCGAAGTCACCACCAAAACCAGGACCACCGGGAGAACCCCAGTAATTGTTATTCATATATGCACTACCATTCTGTCCGGAATTTCCAACGTTTCCATGGTGTCCATCTTGCCCACGGAATGACAGAATACAGCCAATGGGTTTGGATCGAGCCCTACTTGCAGTATTGATGATAATATTGTATTCAAAACACAGATCAGAAGGCGTCTTTGGGTCAGACACAACATCAGCAGGAATAGTAATTTGTTGAATTGATATTTTTTGAGGCTTTGTTAGGCGATTAACTTCAACAATTTCAAAATTATTGTGATCAAGAATGATGTTTTTCTTAGCGAGAGGGTCATAAATTTCCTGCATACCTTTGGTAAGACCAACTTCTTTACCATATCCTACACTAGTCAGATAGAGCACTGGAGGTCCATGAGGTGGTCTAAATGTATCGTGGTCATCCCGTCGATGAAGGCTGTCATCATTCACTGGAAAACCTGAACTTTGTACAGGTCTTTGCTTAACAAAATCTCCTGTTAGAATAATGCCGGTTGTAGCATTGAGATAAAATGCTATTGGAAGACGAAAAATTGCCTTTTTATAATTTTCAATTTCTTTTTCAACTGGAAAGGTAAACAATCGAGAATTGGAAAACATTGGAGGTCGTCCTTTAGGAAATTCAAAGGGCACTGTAAAAGGAGAAAGAGCAAACCAAACTGAGGCACCATTAGAGGTGTAAAATTCAAGCAATGGCGCATGTGTGTGTATGTAAGTATGTATATATGTGTGTATGTATGTATGCATGCATGTAAGTTTATATTAATGTATGTGTACAGCCCCTATGTATGTACATGTACTATGTGGTGGCTTCCAGGCTATCTCCTGTCGGTAAAAATTGGAAGTATTTTGCATTTACCTCACTGACGTAATGAATTAATATACCTTGCAAGACAGAAAACTGATTGTGCAACTATCTTCTTAATGAAATATATAGATTAAGTATAATGCATTATGAATGAATTCCATTCATGAGGTTGCATGGCGATTCTTACCTTTATAGGGCAATGTTTCCATTGAGAACAAACAGGAAAGATTTTCTGGAAGTCCAGAGATGATATCTAATTCAGCTGAAGCTGTCAAATCTTTAATCTCTTTTAAAAAACTTTGAGTATCCTTTAAAGAACTGTCAACGACAGCATTTTTCAGAAAATCATGACAGCTTATCAGTTGTGATTTGATTACTTTAAATTTATTTTGTTGTTTCTCAATTCCCTTGGATCTTGAGAAATACATTCGATTATTTTGGTTCATGAATATTTCCTTCCGGTTGTCGGAGTCAATCAACTCTCTGAGAGTCTCTTGATTTTCACCCATTTTATGTTGGAGGTCATGAAGCCTCTGTAAAGTGCCTTCCACGCTTTCGATTTGTTTTTCGAGCTTTTCTTGTAAAACAATCATTTCCTGCTTTAATATCTGTGTTACTTCTTCCAGCAGGCAATTGGCATGGTTATAATGTGCTCCACTGCTAGATGTGCAAACAAGGCATACCAATTCCTCACATACCTTACAATAAAGCTCTTTTTCCTTGTCTTCATGAGTTGCGCAAAGGTTTCTTCTTCTCTTGGGAAGTTGTCCTTCTGTTTCTCCGACAATGTCTAAGAAGCGCACTATCTGGAAAGCAGCCTTAAGATCAGTTACTCCTGTTTCAGGCACTAGCGTCTTCATAGCGCACAATGGACAGGATATAGTTCGTTTGCTATGTTGATCTTCGCGTACTAACTTCGTGAGGCAGCGTTTGCAATAGACGTGGCAACAGCTGAGGAGTTTTGGATCATTGTAAGTGTCAAGACACACCGGGCAGTTCAACTCCTCTTGAATTTTCTGGAGTTTACCTTCAAAATTGGCCATAACTAATCAAATCACCAACCAGCGGTGGTTGTTCGTTCCCGTTTCTCCGCCGCCGTTGCAGAAACGGTGGGCGTTCCAGAAATATAACGTGATATCCTGAAGCGCATGCGTGAAATCATACCGGTCGCTCTCTCTCTAGACTGCTACATCACGCGATGAGGGTAGGTGGTGTGTAGAGAAGCTTGCAGAAGTTCAAAGTGCTGACTTTTAATTCTGGTTAGTATTTTACAGATTTTGGCTACTAGCTACAAGTTGTAGTAATTTTGCGTAAAGTAGAATTTATCACTTACAGTAAAAAAAATTCTTCCATCTTTAATATGCAGGATTAGGCTTCTACTTAAATGGCTGAAAGAAAAATTGAGAGAATCAAAGAGGAGCTGAACTGTCCAGTGTGTCTCGGGACGTACGATGATCCTAAACTTCTGAAATGTTACCACGTGTATTGCAAACGCTGCCTTATAAAATTAGCTAGTGCGCGAAGAACGTCGTGGCGAACGGATTATACCCTGTCCGCTATGTGCCAGAAAGACAGAAGTGCCAGAAACGGGAGTAACCGATCTTGACCCTGCTTTCCAGATAGTGCGCTTGATAGACATCGTGGGACCTGAAGATGATCAGATTCCAACGAGCGTAAAGAACCTTTGCTCTATTCATAAAGAGAAGGAAACGGAGTTTTACTGCAAATTATGTGAGGAGCCAGTTTGTTTTTCGTGCATATCTAGCAATGGAGCACATCACAACCATGAGAATTGTCTGCTCAAAGAATTGATTGAAAATTTTAAAGAGGAAATAGCATTGTTACAAGCTAAGCTAGTAACACAGCTACGAAGTGTGGAAAGTCTATTTCAAGAATTACACCAACATCACAATAAAATTGCTAGTGCACAAAAATCCCTCAAGGAATTAATTATCTCGGACAGTAGGAATGAAATATTGACAAGTCAACGTCAGAAACTTGCTGATTCAACAATTAGAAGCCTCGAGCAAGAAGAAATCAAGTTCAAGGTTATAAAATCTCAACTTGTAACCTGTCAAGATTTCTTGAACAATACCATAGACATTAATGGTTCTATTGAGACAACACGGAGTCTTTTAATGAAAATAAAAGACTTAACAGCTTCATCTGACTCAAATATCTGCGGACTTCAAGGACACTTGTCTTCTATATTCTCAATGGACATAATGCATTATAAAGGTAATGAATACATTCCCATGCACGCATCCATACATATAATGGCATATGAATTAAGTTAATTCACAATATAAGGCAAAGTTGCATTCAAACATATTTATATTCATTACATGCATGACACCTTTCCTCCTTTCTTCCTCTTTTTAGTAATACCATTCATATGTGGCCTAGGAAAATATTTGCAATGAATATCTAGTAGTATATTTACCTCGCCTAGTGACGAACTAATATGGAGGATTGTTTTTAATTAATTGTTCAATCTATAATTTGTCCAATGCATGTCAATTACTAACTGTGTATGTTTGGGTCATATATAATATTTTTTTTAATTAAATACTTATACAGTAAAATACAACTATTTGTGTGTTCAGTGACACAGGTAGTTGAAGTTCACCATTTACAACCCTCAATGTGTGCGCAAAAGGGTTATAGTAATCACTCTGTTGATTTTGTCTGTCTGTCTGTCTCTCACGAACTGATTTTTCGAGATTACTGACAATTAACTGCTGGTTTAGATATGAACTTACTCAGAATGACCGACAAAGACCTTTTATTAAGCTTTTTTTTTTTTCCGAGCTAATTTTTGAGTAAACACAAAGCTGCAGCTACACACAGATACTAGCTTTAAGGGGTTAATGCCCCCTGTCATCATGTTGTAATCACATGAGCAAATAATTTCTTGCTGCTTGCTGTAGTTTTGCTATACAGTGAACAGTACCGAGTGCTTTGAAAATACTGGTAAGTGTTTCTTGCACGTTTAGCTTCTTCTCTTATAAAGACTGCGTTTACATCTACCATATTTATTACTCGAGGTATATTGATATCTGATTAGGAATAGCCAAATAAGTCATTCTTTTGGTCTGGGAAATAATTTTGTAATAGCTAGCTGGTTTATAGTAGTGCTGAGGGTCGCACCTTTGCTGCTTCATTTTTTTTTAGCAAGTCACACAGATGCATTAACTTATCAATACATACACATGCTTACATATGTGACCGTCTACAGGAAAACCGGGCACAACGCGGCGTGCGTAAATATCGAGAAAAGATCGATCGATTTCTTAAAAATGTATTGTTTCAAGCCGACGGAAGGGAACGGTTAGGTCTATTATAGTGGGAACGACTTAAGCTACGACGATAAAACTTGGAGAGCTCAATATCTGGACGCCGACAACTCTGTAAGTGCAAAAAAAAGTTTTTCGAAGGGTGCCGCGTTGTGCCCGGTTTTCCTGTAGACGGTCACATATGGTATAGATGTACTGTCAATTGAAAATTACTTATAGCACAGGCCTTAACTTTAACCACACCCAAAGCCACACCCACTTTCATGGTCATAATGTAATAATTATACTTATTATGTAACTATGTACAGTATCTTTTTCTTAGCTAGATAGTAGTTAGATTGACACTTACTGCAGTATTGATGACGGTAACACTAGACTGCCATCAAAGAGAGAAGCGCAGACTGCTTTAGAGTAAAGTGCTGATTAGTGTGAATTGTCCTCAGAATAGAGAATTCTTGATCACTGTAGCTAATGACCATACATTAATAAGAAGGCCCACATTTTTCTAGGACCATTATGAGGGTCTTGAGGGACCCAGGGCCATGGCCGTAAATGACTGTCCTAGCAATTTGGAGACCTTGGGGCCTATGCTGTCACTGTATGTGTGGGAATTGTGGTAAATTATATTGAATTATGATAACTGATTTGTAACCTGATAACTTGTGAACTGAGTGCATTATTCAACTTGCAAAAATACATCATGACACCTGTCGGTTTATTTATTTATATTTTATGCAGTGTCCATTTTGTTGCCTGAAGGACGACCTCCAACTTTTTCCAATTCTCGATTGTTTACCTTTCCAGTTGAAAAAGAAATTGAAAATTATAAAAAGGCAATTTTTCGTCTTCCAATAGCATTTTATTTCAATGCTACAACCGGCATTATTCTAACAGGAGATTTTGTTAAGCAAAGACCTGTACAAAGTTCAGGTTTTCCAGTGAATGATGACAGCCTTCATCGACGGGATGACCACGATACATTTAGACCACCTCATGGACCTCCAGTGCTCTATCTGACTAGTGTAGGATACGGTAAAGAAGTAGGCCTTCCCATTGAGATGCAGGAAATTTATGACCCTTGCTCTAAGAAAAAAATCATTCTTGATCATAAATATTGTGAAATTGTTCAAGTTTATCGCTCACAAAAGCCTCAGAAAACATCAGTTCAGCCTATCGCAATTTCTGCTAGTGCTGTGTCTGACCCAAAGATGCCTTCTGATTTGTGTTTCCAGGGAAATATCACTATCAATACTGCTGGTAGGGCACGATCAAAACCCGTAGGCTGTATTGTATCATTTCGTGGGCAAGATGGGTGCCATGGAAATGTTGGACCTTCTGGACTGAATGGGGGCTGGGCTGAGACTTCTGTGAGTTATAGGAGCCCTCAAGGTAGTGCTGGTTTTCATGGAAACAGTGGGGGATCAGGCCAAGCAGGAGGAGAAGCTTTGCTTGCCTTAAGCGGCTCAGTAGAGCAGCTGACAGTTAAAGGCCTAAAAAAATGCAACATTTTTCTTGGTGGTCTAGACTCTGAGCAGATATTGCTTATAGACTGTCGTGGAGGAAATGGAGGTAGAGGGGGAGATGGAGGTAAAGGCGGAGATGGTATACATGGAAATTCACAACTGCCACTCCAAATGTATGCAATGAATTCTGGTGGTGATGGAGGTTCTGGGGGAGATGGTGGAAATGGTGGAAATGGCGGTAATGGAGGCAAGTGCTTGGTCAAAACTGCTGACTCAAAGCTGCTAATGCTTGTTGAAGTAGACTGCATGTCAGGAGAACCAGGCCATGCAGGTAAAGGAGGGACGGGTGGATTAGGTGGTTATGGTGGTGTCACCTCTAATGAAACTTTAGGAACCCAGTTAACTGGTCCTGCAGGAAGGCCTGGCTCAACAGGTAAGAATGGTCAACAGGGAACAAAAGGAAAACCTGGTGGTATATTATGGGTAGTGGAGGAAGCTGATGGTCGAAGAGAACAATCCGGTACCAGATATGACCTTATAGTACTGGAAATAACAGCTGGTCCAGTTCTAAGCAGTGATGACATTTTAGAGCCAAATGGGAGAATAGCTGTATCAGGTATTGTCCTTAAGAATATCGGTGGCTTACAGCTTCCTGGTGGAGCATTAGTTTCAATGCATTCATCACATGGAATTAACTTTGAATCATCACAATACGAAATTCCTCCTAACGTCCTTCCGCCCAACCAGACCTTTTCTATACCATTCAAATTCTTTGGACGACTCTCTGATCAAGCTCCTCCTAACAAGCCAGGTCTTCAAACCTTCACAGCATCTTTCAAAACACGGATAGAGTTACTGGGAAGACCTTTCGAAAATTCAATAGTTACAAAGAACATTACAGTTCAATATCCTATTCAGATTCGCCATGTTCACAGTCCTTCAGTGATGGACTCTGGAGAAGTGGCTGTATTCAGTATTGAACTTAAAAACATGTCCAAATTGCCGTACGGTAACTGCCAAACCAGTGTTGGCAGAGTAATACTACACCTCCATTTTGATTCCAGGTTGATTCCTTTGGGTCCAATTAGTTCTGATGCAGACCTGCCATACCTGATCTCCTACGACCACGGCCATACTGACAGTACTGTGGTAGAACTTTTACAACTACCTCCAGAAAGCACCATCACTGTAAATATCAAAATGCTAATGGAGCAAAAGGCAGAAATCTTTGATGTGTGCTTCTGGCAAGTCGACCTTCTCCTTCGAGATAAACTCATTCAATATGAACAGAAAAGAATGCGCATAGTCCCCACTTACGAGTTTAAGCCTTCATCTGATGCTCTCTTTATTACCAGTAAATCCATGACTCCTACAGAGTATAAATTTTGGCATCGTATATTCGACCTTCTTGGCATGTCCTATGATATTTGGGATATCATTCGGTACTGTGGCTTGTCTATAGACAGTCGTACTGGCAAGCAGCACAGCAGGACTTGGTGCGGCAAGTACACCGGTAAAATGATCCTTTTCCCTCAGTGCTCTGATTTGCAAGTTTTGGCAGGAAAAGACATAGCATATCACTTTCATGCAGAAAGTTTCCATCAGATGCCTCTGTCTGAACTCCAGTCTAGCTTAGTTCTCTTCATGCCACAATCAATGCAGTATAAGGATTTTCTGAAGCATCTTGCCACAGTATGTCCAACTGTCCCCTATACTAAACATTACGGTGGAGTAAGGTTGGGCGATATACCGGTATATAGTCATGATCGCGGTATCTGTCAATAACCGTCTGGCGGTATCGTGTTGGCTAGCAATATTGAAATATTGAAAATCTAGAAAAACCGCCGAAACTTACCTGCGCGCGCATAATGCGCGGGAAGCGACGCGCACGCAATAGTCGAGCAGCTGTATTTTTATTCTCTTGCAAGAAGTAAATACGGCAGACCCTGCGACGAGAGTACGGGAGCTACACAAGGAGCCTGGAAGCAAGAGTCAAGTGTGGAACTATTTTGGCTTGGAGAAAAAGGATGGAGAGTTTCAGAAGGAGACTGCAATTTGTCGCACTTGTTATCGAAGAGTGGCAACCAAGAATGGGAACGCTAGTAACTTGCTTGCACATTTGCGTACTACCCATAGCAATCTTCACTTGCATTTAAAGGAGGCTATGATGAAAGAATCGCTAGCAACACTAGGAGCATCAACTTCAAGGAAGAGGCCTGCTGATCAACTGTCACTTGCAGAGTCAGTGGATAGAGTACAGAGGTATCCATTTTTTCCTCATAATTCAAAGTTTCAATAATTTCTTTTCCCATCCTTCAAAGTTTCCGTAATTTTTTTTCTTTTCCCCCTCATCATTCAAATTTTTAATGATCTTTTTTTATAATTTTTTTCCTCATCATTTCACAGTTTGGCTTGCCATTAGATGCTATCATCATTAAAAATTCTTGCTGTTATTTTTTTCCTAAATAATTAATAATATAAAAATATTCAATATATAGTCATATCACAATATTGTCCTGCCAAAATATCGTGATACAATATACCCCAATATCGCCCAACCTTACGGTGGAGCACATTTTTCAATGCCCAATCTACACAGCCACCCACCTGTGTTTGCCAGCTCTGAGCTACGTATTATGCAAGAAATGGAAGAATTAAACATGTCCCAAGCTACTGTAATTATAGCACGTCATACAAGCATCACTCAAATGAAAAATGACAAGTTTATGTTCAATTATGGTTCTGTGGATGCTCGTTATCTACCTGTGTTGAAGTCGTCAAAGCTAGCCTTGTTAAATGGTATTGATAATCTGGCAGGTGTGGGCGTGACTCCTTATGATGATGATTATGTTATTCCTCTTGGTAGCAATTATGGCCAAGCTATTATAGCTACTCTTTATGCTCTGTCGATTTCTGGAAAACTAAAATTGATCAAGAAAGATTCCTCTGTTCTCCAATCGCCATATTATGTAATGTTTTCTTTTTCCACATTTTCTATAGGCATAGAAGAATTAGCTATGATAGCTCTAGCTAAAGAAATAGCAGATGAACTATTTTGTCTCTCAACTCTTCGTATGGAAGTAGTGTATGCTGATACTAAGAAGAATGTATCGGACTATGTCGAGTGTGGTAGGATTGTCTTGAGAGGTCTCAGACTCATTGAAGTTGAAATTAAGAAGCGACATTCAGCTGGACTGAAAAACAGTTCACAAGACGAGCCTGCAGTCTTTTAATGAGTATGATTGGAGATATTCGTACGGTCTTGTCACAAGCTGGAGTGAACAATTCTGGTCTTGAAGAAATGCTTAGTCTAGATCAGATTAAAGACCTCAGTCGATTTCACTTCTGTCATCAGCACTTTGTGAAAGATGGGAAATGGAATTTAGTAAATACGAAACATTAACTTCCTAATTATTCTATTGTGTTTTCTTACTCTTGTAATTGTGTTGTGTTTTTTTTTTCCTTTGTAAAAAATTTGAAAGCTAGCAATCACATAGTAAAGTAATGGCAAGCATTAACAGCCACCAATAATATACCACACTACCACTTACAAGTCTACAATACAACACACATACATGTGTACACACTTGTTTACACATGCACACATTTGCAATAGCACCATACCTGGTAAAGCCAGAATGCCTATGCACTAAGCAGGCACAATGAGGCATGCAAGCAAAGCTCCTGGGGCTTGAACTCAGGACCTACAGGCTCACACAACCACTACCACACAGCCACCACCCAATACATGTGCAAAATTTAAAATTCTCTTGCTGCCACTAGCGGGTCATGTGCACCAGGCTCTAGAATACCTCTGCACTAAGCAGCCATATGAGCCGGGCTAAGAGCTCACAAGAGAATAGACCTTTCCTCACAGCAAGTGGTGTGGGCACCCGAAATCCCACCTGGACCATTGCTGTTTCATGAGTAAATGCCAGGTACCCAATCACAGCAGGGTGGACTGGTGGGGCTGGTGAGAGGCAAAGGAAGAAAAGTAGATGGAAAGTAACCAGAGTGGGGCTTGAACTCATGACCTACCTACAGGCTCGACACAACCACTACACCACACACCTGTCCTGTCCCATCATATACGCGGTCACACAAGCCCAATTGGGCAGCAAGTCTTAGGATCTCCAAGTCTCTCTCACTGGCTTCCTCCTTTCCTCAATGCACTCGCTTGTCACTCTCCTTTCTAATCTTCTTTCCACATGTTTCACATGCCACTTCTCTCTCAATAATGCTGACTGTCTGTTCATCTGCTGGGTCTCCATCATCTCCTCCATCCCAAGTCTGAACAACACCCTCCATCCTGACCTGGACCTCCTTGCCACTTCATACTAATCCTTCTCACTGACATTCACTTCCTTAAAATCCTTCCTTACTACGTCTCTCCATCTTCTGCGTGGTCCCCCCTGGGGGCGTGGATGACTCAGCCATCCAAACAACATGGATTTGGGGATCCTGTGATCAGGCATGCTTGCCACATGGCCTAGCCACTCCAGCCTTCTCCTCCTCCTCATCTCTTCCTCAACTTCTACCATACTGACTCATTCTCCCCCCATTGCTGCTTGTTGCTGACTTCCAGGATGGTCAGAATGCATCTGTAGTGGAAGGAGTTCAACTTGTTGACTGGCTTATTCAATGGTGTCCAACAATCTGACCCATACAGGATTATTGACAAGATATACAAGCCTGGTAGATCTTCTTCTTGGTAGTCTAGGTCAGATTCTTACCTAAGAACTGCCTTCCTCAAAGCTCCAAAAGCTCTACTAGATGCTAGACCTATCCACACTTGACACAAACCTATCCTTGGGTAACTCTCTTCCCTCCTCATCCATGCAGTGCCCTTCTAGTTTGGCCACATCAAATCTCTTCACTTTCTCCTTCTTGCCACTCCAACAGAACCTCTTCCCAACCTTCAGCTTCACCCACAGCATCCTATGAAGAAGGCCTTGAATGTTCACCCCCAAAAATGCCAGGTGTCCAATAGCTGGGTAGACACAGAGGAAGAAAAACTATAGATGAAAAGAAAAGTCTGCCGAAAAAGTCTGGAACTCAGGACCTACAGGCTCTGAGCCAAAGCCACAACCACTACACTTAAGCAATCACACTCACCTGGCAGTAAAGTTAGGATGCCTGTGCCCTAAACAAGCACTATGAGTCATGCAAGAAAAACTCCTGGAGCCAGGTTAGGAGAACAAGCCATTCATCACAGCAAGTGGTGTGGGCACCTATATCTGTGTTCATGAGAAAAGGTCTTGAATTTGCATCCCAGCAAAAGAAAGGTAAATAGCTGGGTGGAATGTAAGACCAGTGGGTGGCAGAGAAAGAAAACCAGCGGGAAAGAAAAGAGTTGGTCACTCAGTGTGGTATGTACACTTGTGCACAACAAGCTTCTAAAACACCTCAGGCATCTCTTAACTGCACAGCTCCTTGCTGCTCTCTTGACACTTGAGCCTCTTCAAATCACTTGGCCTGATAAACCTCCTATCACACACACACACACACACACACACACACACACACACTACGCTGCACTCCATTATTTGCAGGAGTTGGTGCCTGTGTCTCAACAGCTGTTGCATCCTCTGGTACATTTAGTAGACCACCTGTGAATTGTTAGACCTCGTTGATTCTGAAATAGCGTTGGCTCACACAGAAGAACCTTCCGAACACATCACACTCAACAGTTTTAACTCTTCACTCTTTCTTCTTCCGTTGCTTGAAGAGCTTCTGTGCCCCTTCACTACATACACTCTGTACCACTCCCTCCAATCCTATACCAACTCACTCAGTGGTCTTGGGCTTGCGGTAGTCTGTCATTCTGGCAAAACATGGCATAGCCACTCCAGTCACAGCATCAGAAACCGGCTACTCTGTCTCGTTACCTTCCCAGCAATACTATGTCTTGCCAATTATCACAGCTCCAGAGGTTTTCCTTCCTTGAAATTAGGATAATAACTGCATCTGCCCACTCATAGAACTGCTTTTTATCCCAGATTGACCTCATGACATCCATCCAGAAGTGTCAAAAAACTCAGTTTCTTTTACCAGCTTTTTACCACATAAGGCAAGATAATGCCTTGCCATTCTTCAGCAGCCTGCCTAACCTCCCTTACTCTCTGCCTTCATTCATTCTGCCCTCCTGATGGGTTACCTTGCTGTGTCTCTGGCTACCCTAAACTCCACTCACTCTCTATCAGCAATGACTCTTGTCTCCCCAGACACTCCTTCCTCCTCAAGACATCCACTTAGCTGCACATTCAAATCTTCAAACATCACATATGAGTCGCTCTCTAGTATGCTAGTAAGTGCAGCACATCGTAAGATTCTCCCTGTGAGCTGATCTAGTGGGTGCTCAACACCACATGAAATGAGGCTTCCTCTCCTCCAAACTACCTGATACAATCCGGAGCTCCAAGCTCCACTGACGTCAAACTGAAGCTAGTCCCTCACCTCGCTGTCAGCAATGGCAGGTCCCTTCCAGCTACAGCAGCAACACACGTGGCCTAACCTCTTTGTTCCTGCCACCTTCAATTGCATGCATCTCCTTCACAACTAAATCTACCACCCTCCTATACCCACCTCTCTGCCTATCTTGTCTTCTATTTGCTATAACAATTGGACCTTCATCAGTATCTATCATAAAATGTACTTTCTAATTACTTATACACCACATTCAGGACCTTTTATTTTGTAGTTTGCTTTGTGCATGTCTATAACTCTGCGAGGATTGAAAGTTTAATTATGTACACACAAACAAGCCCGTAGCTGGTTTCAGCCAGTTAAATACACAAGGGGGTTCACTTCCCAGGAGTCACCATGTATAGTCCATCTCCAGATCACTAGAGTTAGCTACAAAAATGTTGTGCATGGTAATTAATTCCATGATGGCAGTTTCAAGTGATCCACTAGCTATAGCTGTAATCACACTGCAAACTTTGGGCTTTTTGACAGTGTGGCTGTTCAATGTAGGAATGCCATTGGGTGAATACTTCAACTACAAGAAAGAGAATATTAGTAATGATGTTTGCCTTGTTAGCTAGTTCTTCGTTCTGTATTGAATATAATTCTGTAAATTCAAAATCGTTGAAACTATACCGTTTAAATACTCGATGAATTAGCGATTGCCAATTAATTCACAAATATTCTTTGCTGGTGATTTCAATTAAAATAAAATACACACTTAACAATATCACAGACACACACAAAAGAGCCACATCGCTAATTGAATGAGATGAAATCAACAGTCAGTATAAAAAGTGGAAAATTCGAAATGAAGCACACTTTTGTAAATAAAAACCATATGAATAATGTAATGTGTAGATAAATAGGTGCAATTGTGGAAACCAAAGTTCTACATTTTCTGGTTTGCTTGTTTCTTTACACATATTGTGGAGTGCGCTGGCGTTTTTTTTGGTTCTTTGGATTTTTCATTCCACTTCCATCGGCCTGTGCCACATAGCCGTATGCAAGCAGTGCTGGGTTGCTTTTCTTTTCAGGCTCACCAGCTATTCCCTTGCCAACTTCAGAGCCCTTGTAGGACAGGTGTGGAGAAGAATGTCCATGATTGCCAGTTCTTTTTCTTTTCATTTTGTCAAGAAACATTTTGCTTCTAGATTTCTGCTTGCTGCTTTCTGGCACCACAACAAGACCTCCTATCTTTGTTTCTCCAGAATGTTCTTCTTCAAATTCCTCTTCATTGTCCAGTTCGACATCCAAGATATCTTCTGAACTACGTGATCTGCGCAGGACCACATTTGACGAGCGCTGCATGGTCTTATCTTCAACTGCCTCAGGACTGACCATCCTCACTCTCATTCTACTGCCTGTACCTACTTGCTCAAAACTCTGAAAATGTGATGGGGTAGACTTTGTAGAAGACACCAAGTTGTCTGTGCTCCCATCCTCATCTTCTTCCAAAGGAGGCGTGTGTTCCAGTATCTCTGAAGACGTCAGATTTGAGGCTCCTGATGTAATTTTGAAGACACGCAGAGCAGGCTTCAGTTTATTTTTCAATCCTTTGCCAAGTTTATTTTTTCTCTTGCCCACTGGACTGCAGGCTGGAGATGACGACAGAAATGGGTTTTCTGTCGAGAGAGGAGTGGACGGAGCAGACTGTATGCTGGAGGGATGGAGGGAGTGAGAAGGCGAGGTCTCAGGAGTGGTAGATTCTGGAGGCGAGTTTACACAGTACCTGGCATTAGGATGCCCGTCAATGGACGGGGCCGCCTTCTCAGACATAGCTCCACCCACTAAAGGGCCAAGTGATTGAGAAGGAAAGTGATAAGGAACAAAAGAGGCGCTCATGCTGCTTGGGAGACTTGGGGTTTTCCCTCCAGCAATACTTCGCCGTTTGGGTTCCCAACCGCTCTCACCACTTACATTCTGCCTGAGGTTCTCTCCAACTTCCAAAGACTTGCTACTCTCCATGTATAAAGTTGGTATTTTATCCATGCTCACTGAGCGATAGCGCAGTCCACTACTCAAACCATCTGATGTTCTGAGTAGTAGCTTACTATCTCTGATTGGTGTTCGTGCATAGCGGCTGAAAGTGGGGCTCTCTAAGCTTCGCGGCACTGAGCTACCTCGATCGCGTTCAGTAGAGAAACTGCTGTGCACTCTCCGTCTCACAGTTGGTGTGATTGTGTCAGAGACATTGTCACTTTCTTCAGGTACTATAATTTCTATGCAAGAAGAATGGCGAGGTGTTTCTGGATGTGTTGGAGACGTCATCTTACTTGGTTCTGAGGAGCTGTTGGGTTTGCCATTTGGGCTAGTTAGAGGAATATCCACATCCTCTTCTAACTTACCATCTTCCACTTCCTCTTCATCGTTGATTGAACCATCTTGCTGCAGAGAACTGGAGTGATGTTGTTGGAGAGGAGTTTTCTGTAGTTTAGGGAACACTGAATCATCAGAGAGCATATCAGGAACAGGAGAGTCAGATATACCAGACTCACGGCTGGCAAATGCAGCCACATGTGATAGTGGTTTATCATCAGTCATTTGAACATCTTCTCCTGATGGAGGCATAGACAGTCTCCTCACTTCATCTTTGAAAGATTTTGAAGAATCAGGAGTGTCGTCAATGCCACTGTCACACTGCTTGGTCGTAGAGCTGAGTTCTCTAACTTCTAGCAACCTCTTGTTCTGCAATTCTGAACCAACAAAAGAGTTATCTTTGATCTTCTCTTTCAAGTCTTCTTCATCACTACCATGTCCATCCTCACTGCCATGACTCACACCATCTCCAACCTCGTCTATAACTCTGCTTTCTTCTTCCGTCAAATCCTCTTCAGTGTTTTTTAACAACTGCAATGGCTCTTCCTTCTGTTTTTCCTCAGAGCTCTCTGCCGCACTGCTAAAGAGCTCTTTCTCAGAGCGACATCGCTCATACTTGGCATACTTCTCACTAATACTGTATTTCTTCTTGGAGTTGCTTCGCTCTGAAAAGGAAGCACTGCCTGTGTTGAGGAAGGAGTAGCTGTTGGAGGAAGTGGGTTGTGGGTGCTGCTGAACACCTCCAGAGTATCTACCACGCAAAGATTGGGATTTCTGAGGACTACCTCCTCCCCTAGTTGTTCGTTGAAAGGGAGAAGGGACCTCAGAGGTGGACAGTACAGAGTGTCTCTGTCTGCCATAGTCAAGGCTATTTTGCTGTGGTGTTTCTTGAGCAGAAGTGGCAATTTCAGTAAGCATGGGTCTCATGTGATCTGGTATGTTTTCTTCAAACGCATTCGAGTCTTCACTGCTCTGTGAAGACAACTCCTTTGGGTCTTCCAGAGACTGATTCTCTCTGTTCTTCTTGCCTTCTAAGCTTCTTTCCTGCCATGTGGCCTCTTTCTCTGCATCCATAAAGAAAGTTGGACCCGGGGTAGATATAGTGGACCCGGATCGACTCAGAGGATTGTCGAGTTTATTGCAAGATGAAGAAAAAATCAAATTATCATCTTCATCGTCTGATGGTGGAACACTGTGGTCGTTGTCATGCTCAGCAGCTGGTCGCTCTTCTACCGGGGTGAGCATCTTTTCCATAGGATTGGGCGTGGTGGCTGCTGGTGAGCTGCGGAGGTAGCGGCTCAGACTGGCCAGAGTTGACTCTTCAGTGGTAGATCCAGTGCTCTTAGTGAGGGACAGGAGTGGGGAGAAGTTTGGGAGAGAAGCTGACATCGGTTGGTCTTCACGCAGACTTCCCACGGGAGAATTGGGTTCATCCTAGAACAATGAGAAATTAATTATTATTAAATATAAAAAAAATCTCCTCACACATATGATATATGTATATGTTCATAGGAAAAAGCAGGGCATAGCTAAATGCCTACTAATTCTACTCCTCCTCAACCCCCACCCTTTAATCTGATTGAATATACAGTATATACAGTAATTCTCAATAAATAACTCTAAAATAACTCCATACAACATCTGCCAAGACACCTTACTAACACCTAATGGAGAGAAATGCCACCCCAACTAGAGGCAATCAAGAGGGGATTTATCCATTCAATGGTGCTTGCAGCTTACAAAAAAAGAACAGCTACAACAACTATGCTAAGAGGTCCACAACATCAGAATAGTCAACATACTTTTCCCTCAAAAACAGTTGACTGGACCTATGTATCTGAAATATGTCCTGAATGTGTTATTGCAAACACTGTGGCTACTGTGGGGTGATTGGCTCCATGAGATTACACAGCCTAGGTATTGGTCTTCAACTCTGAACTAAATAAAGCACCAAAGGTACGAACCCTCAATGCTACTAAACACTACCTAGCTATTACAATATAATCTCAGACCAAAAGAACAAGCAATGTATTAGCTTTTTTAATCAGGCATCAATATAGCTTGAGTAATGGTACATGGAAGCCTGTCTTAATAAGAGAAGAAGCTAAACAGGTGAGAAACACTCGCCGGTATACATTTTCTACGCGAAGCTTACTTCTTTCAACTCCATTAACTTCCCCGAGCATAAAGCAAACTACATCATGGGCTGCAAGAAATTATTTGCTCACGTGATTATGACGTGACGCTAGGGGGTGTTACCCACAAAAGCTGGTACCTATGCGGATCTGAAAACTTTGTGCATTTTCTCAACAATTAGCCCGAAATTTAAAAAAGTAGCACAATGAATGGTCCTAAATCTTTGTTCTGAGTAAGTTCATACCTAAATCAACGGCTAATTGTCAGTAATCTCCAAATCAGAGTGTGACAGACAGACAGACAGACAGGACGACTACTATAACTCTCTCGCATGCGTGCTGAGGGTTAATAACTATAGACACACCTCACTGTTCTTCTTGCCCACAGACTGCAGTGCTTCAAGCACCTCCCCCAGCTCATACAAGTTCTCCCGCCTCCTCTCCGGCGGTGTGTTATAGGGAGTTCTGGATCCGGCAGTCATGTAGTCATCAACATCTAGCAGAGCTGCACATGACAAACAATGAAATATATCTTTTGAAAGACCCACTTAAGTTGGGGACTTTATTAATAAACTCATATGCAAATGCAGAGAAAAATGGCGTAATAACTATTGCACGTTCATGCTGGCCATTGGACTTGCAATGTGCAATAAGGTTGGCACATGTACAAACATGACATCTCATTGTGTCACACTCAGTTCTAACCAAGCATGGAATATAACAATTATGCAATTTTTTCAGATATTTTTGAAAAGCATTTTTAAAAATGAATTAGTCAAGCATTAGTGTAACTCACGCGATTTAATGGGTTCAGGAGGGTCGAAGATCTCTTTATCCACCAACACCTGGAACAATACAATGACTATCAACATGCACAGAAAAACAACAACAACAAAAATTCATTGCAGCTTATAGACCAATAAAACTGGTAAGGGGTTGTTGCCATATTTTGTGCTCTTTCAAATCTATTTTACCTCTTGTGTGAAATTGTCATCATCCCTCTCATGCTCATGCTCCTTGATCTTCTCCTCTGTCATTTGGAACAACTATAAGTACACAAGTATAGAATGAGTGGTAATGTTGGTCTGTGCAGGGCAACAACTCACATCATAAGCGTGGGAAATCATGATCTCAATCGCCTTTGCTTGGGCTGTCATGTCTGCCAGTAGAGCTAGAGAAGCCACCATTTCCCTACAAGGACAACAACAACAACACTATACTTCAAACTATCCTTCACAAAATACCAACAATTACTACACTGTTGCAATAAACCAAATAAGCTGAAAAAAATTTCCCCTCCCCCCACACCATTAGACTTAAGTTTAATGCCTTGGTCACAACTAAGAACTGACCTTTGTCTGAGCAGGTTAGGCCCAAACACTATCCCCAGGTTGCTAGGAGGCATGGAGTTGTGCTTCACATGCTCAGGAGCAGACACTCTAAACGACACATGCAAACAAATCAAAGTAAACCGTAAGTAGTCGCTGTGCTTTTAACTTACTTTTTCAAGTGATACAGGAGTCTGGCCAAGGTGATGTAATTCTCAAAGGGGAGGTTCTGTAGAAGCCCCCTCAATCTGTTCAACATCTCAAGAGCTCTCTCTTTCTTCTCCCCACTCACCGTCTCCAGGTTACATGGCAACACGTATGCACATTCCTGCAGAATATTAACCAACGGATTGATAATTAGTGTGTGGAATACGTGTGTTTGTATGCATGGTTAAGATGAGAAAACTGTACCCTTGCGAAAGTGATGAAGGAGTGATAATACTGGAAGGTTAGAAGAGGCTCTGGAAGCTACAATAGAAAGTGATACACACATTTGTAGATCACAAAATTGTAAAAGAATAACTAAAGTTTACCACAGGAATCAAAGGCTGCCCTACAGGAGGTTATATGTACAACTTTTTAAGCTAATACAAGGTATGTATTAGCAGCTTACGGTGATTTTTAATAGCTGTCTTATAATAGTAAACAATGCACGTTATTTCATCCTCCACGGCTGCTCTTTCCTCCCTCCCTCCCTCTCCCCAGATTCTGCCACCACCACTGGTTAGAATATTTAGCTGAAATGCAAAACAAACGTGGGAGATGAACCTTTGACCGCTTGCCAGAGACCGCACTTGCAATACACGTCAGTGCATGTCCATGGGCCGGTATGATGTGGCAGAGATCACAGAACATGCAGGTCACTTCCCCTCATGTGTTCAATAACTACCACATGCCTACAAATTGAGCTTGAAACCATGGGCCAACTTGAGGCTGAGCAGTGCGGTACAGATGTGCCTGCCACCTGCTCTAGAGCTTGTCCCTCCACATGTACACTAGTTCACCCAGCCAGCCAACTTAAGACTGGACACTGAGCACAGATACGCCACCTGCTCCACAACTATGCTAGCTTACTATGATTTAAGTGGTACAAAATAAAGGACAATTTTGAATAGGAACACACACACACACCACTTTACCATTCATGGTAAATCGAGCTTTGAAATATTCTATGTTTACAATACGAGATATTAAAGACTAACTTTAACGGGGCAGAAGGAATCAGTTATTGCAACACAGATTGTTCCCTTACTTGTCTGAAGTAGAGTTTGAGGCAGGAGCCGATCAAATGGCAGGGTCTCTCCGACAGATCCACCCTGTCAGTTCCTGACTCAAACAGCTGACACAGGTGCTCTAGCTTGGTCTTGGCACTGGATATACGATACAACCCTCTAGTATCGAGAGCTCTTTCGTCTATCTCTTCGATGCATTTGGTGACGATAATCGGGATGCAGCGATTGGTGGCCTTCAGGTGCTTGTGGAAGTCAACACCAAATAAGTTCATCTTCCTGGCCAGTCTCTGTAGGGGACATTAGTAGAATGAATTATTGCCCAAGATGGGGGTGGCAGAGGGGAAGGGAAGGGGGAGGTGGCATGGAGTATTGACTTACCTTGTTACCACAGCGAATAGCAAGATTCTCCAAGCATTTCTTGTGACATGCAAGCCCACACTACACACACACACACACACACACACACACACACACACACACACACACATGTATTTGTAACAATACTTCACTTCATAAGCATCCCATTAGATATATCAGCAGACCAAGTAACTGTATATCACACACATGTACACATTGCTTTCAAACTTAAAGACATCAAATAAACTCACAACTTCGCACTCGTGTCCGTGAAAGTAGACGTAGGTATCGCACTCGCGGCATCGAGCTGGTCCTCTCAACTTCTTGAAAGTGTGAGTGAGAGCATTTTTGGAGTATATTTGATCTGGAGCTTGAGGCTGCTGCTGTTGAGATAGTTGCTGCTGAGGGTTGGATTGGGAGACGTTAGCTGATGGTGGAGACAAGCTGTCCTTAGTGCTAGCCTGGATGCTATTGTGATCACTATCTGTATGTGGGGAAAAAAAAATTTTGACTTGTGCACAATTCTTATAATATACATTATGTTAGTCTTATCAGGCAGATATATAGTGCATGTGTGAACATTATTTATTGCACACACAGACTTGTACAGCTGCTATCAATTGTAAGTCTCAGAGTTCCAGTTGTATGAATGCATGTTCACTGCATCAAACTTCATTATGTCTTGAAACACTGGCGGGTAGTTGTTAAGTTGTTTTAAGTGATGTTACCAACACTGGGTGTTGAATAGAAACAGGGAGTACCTCCCACATTCTCATAGTTTCCCCTTCACCACATTGTTCAACCATACACACACAAGTGAGTTTAGCATCCACAGTAACAAATTCCTTGAGAGCTGAGGGTCTAGATGATAAGACTGTACGGACATTGCCCAAAAGAATCCTTGCTTTGTGCTTGTCATTTAAGCCATTGGAGACAAGTTGGTCATAGGTATCTTCAGTTATGAGTCCAATACTGTAGCAGTGATCAGCTACTGTCATAACACAAGGCTTCACTGACTCAGCAAAACTGTGATGAATTGGTTGGTTTTTAAAACAATTCAACAGGATGGGTTTTGTAGCTGGAACAGAGTACAAGTCCCTTAGGAGACACAATCATCAACTGTATACAATACTATACAGTTAGTTGGTACAAACTGCCTCACATGTTCAAACAATCATTCCACATTTAGCTCTTACTCCCAGGCCATGTACATGGCACATATGCCCCCAGTTCATATGACAGCACCAATACACACACACACACACACACACACACGACATACTTCTCCTGGTGAGGGGGTTCTTATCTCCCAGTGTTGTAGCCTCCATGAGCTCTGAGTGAGGACGATTGCTTCTCTTCTTACTCATTCTTGGGGAAGATGCGTTCAGACCAGACCCTGCTCCTTTAACTAGGTCAGTGGAGGAAGATGGGTAGCGTGTGGGCGTGACAGCATCTGCTTGTCCTGCTGAATATGGGGAGGGACTAGAAGCACGCTCTTGTGCATCCTCTGCTCCGGGATTCAGGAAAGTGGAGTCTGTAGAAGTGGAATTGGGCAGGCTGCTGCTCTCCATGTAATTCTCATTGGCTTCCATCAGATTTCTGAGTGAGGATGAGTCAGAGCACAAGGTATGTGTCAGAAAGAATGAAATGGGAAAAGGCAATAGACAGAAATTTAAAATTGTTTCAATCAATACTCTCCGCCTCCCCCTCCTCATATGTTGCTATCTTGACTCCACCCACTAATCTACCCTCCTCCCCACTCACTCAGATTCTGGATCAAACTCCTCAAACAAGTAATCCTCAGGTTCCTCCCTCTGCTCTGGGTGTTTGCGGACGTACGACATGAACTCTGACCCTATCTGATACTCGCCCGCTTCCTCCAGCAAATTGTACACTGGCTCCGGTAAAGATTGAAAGCAGTCTCGCTGCAGGCGGAAATACGCCTCGAGACCCTTTACATAGTTTCAAACACCACCCACACATAATTATCATAAGATGAATACAATTGAAAGAGGGATGTTTGTCATACTCACAGATTGCAGTTGAATATCACAATCAATGACAAGTCTTCGATAAGCACACAAGATGGATTTCTAAAATAAAAAATAAAAAGTAAAAACAAACTCTGATCATGGGTAGACATGCCTGTCAAATGTGCATGCTTGCCTTATATGTGACTGCCTATCAAAAAAATTGGGCACAACTCCGGCCCCCCCCCCCTTTTTTTTTTTTTACTATTACACTCAGATTGACCTCTCCATAGCCATAGCTTCAACCGCTAGGCAATGCACTCGTACTAACCGTTTAAATCCAAAAGGTTTCTTATACATTTTTCAAAATTCAATCAATCTATTCCTGATATTTACATGTGCCACGCTGTGCCTGATTCTCCTGTCCGCAGTGTCACATGCGAGTGCACATGTACTATGATCATGTATGTGTGTTAGCACACAAGTGCCACGTACATGCATGTCAGTCATGTCCGTGTGTGTGTGTGTGTGTGTGTGTCCCCTCCTCACCTGTGCTGCTATGTGGACTTGGTACTGGCAGTCATTGCAGTCTGCCACTGCCTTCTTGTACGTCTGCTCAGCTTCTTGCCACTACAAACATAGACATATGTATACACACCTGGTGAAACACAATGGTATACATACATTCAACTAGTATGGGCTAAAAGTTTTGGAGCCAACAATTAATAGGAAAAAGGACTTAGAGAGATATTGACTAGTTAAATTAATAACTCCCGATTTTGCCAATGTAGTAGGACTTGTTATCCGAACACGTTGGGACCGAGAGGTGTTTGGATAACTGAAATGTTCAGATAACTGAGCCCCATAGGAAATGCATTACAAAGCACTAATGTCAAGCAATTTGTCGTGTGTTCACATGCTACTATTAGATTTTGGGTGGTTAACTAAAGTGTACGGATAATTGAAGTTCGGATAATTGAAGTTGTACGTACAGTATCTTCAGTTAAAAAAGAAAGAAAGAAGAGAAAACAAAAACAAGAACAACAGCAAACCACACCCCCCCACCCCTCGCACAAACCAATTTAATAAACAATACTGGTTGAATATGATCTCATGCATAGCTACATAGTTCTACAACAATGTTAATCCCAGTGGTATGGGGAGGGAGCCACATTATAGTCACTGCATGTTATGGGGTCAGGTGATTGAAATGGTAGAGACATTATACACATTGAAACAATGGCCTCCCTAGCTCGTGATAGAACCGCAATTCAATAAAATGCAAGCGCGACTAAACATTGATTTAAATGAAGAAAGCACACAAACACCTCCCTCAGCCTGACATAACACATGTATATACATGTACATCCACTCTAAGCCTCACAGAGACCCTCTTATCAACACCACACATTGGGATACTCACAAGGAAGCAAGAAATGTTTCGCTGAGTCAAGCAATACATAACTGAACACAGTTAAAGGGCAACCCATCACCATGGCAAATTGCACCCATGCATGGTAAGGCCAGAGACATGCTATGGCTTGGGCCATATGGTTAATAGAATTACTGACAGACACATTGCGTGGAATGAGTGACACTGTGTCAACTGGGCGGCGGCTATTCCCACAGGGTTGAGTGGAGACAAAATCTATATATGGACATACGTGGATTACATCACAATACTGCCAGCTAGTGCCTGGTCACACTACTCTAATGAACGGATATGCTTAAAATACAACAACAACAACAAAAATATAGACAGAACAAAAAATTCTGTATAGCAATAAATAAGTAATTAACCTTACAAGTACCCTCCTTTCCCACTCCATTTCTTCAACAGGAACCATCATTATTTCATGATACCCAATCAATCTTGCCATGTTAGCACATGTACATACGTATATGACCCACATGAGCAATTTTAGAATACCCAGTAAGGGTGCCACACCCCCTTCTGACATGCCACACCCCCTTCTGGCCTGCCCTATTCTGTATATCGTCTCATAATCCACCATCACCCCTCACGACTGTCCTGTGGTTCAACTCCTTCCACCAATATAAGTGTATAAAAGAGTTCTTTTTCTAGCGTTCACTTCACACCTTGTTCTCCAAGTCTGATACTTCTTTTTTCCGTTTCTCTGCTTGTTTGCCGTATGGATCCAGAGCAAGGAGGTTCTTAACCTACATGCCCACACAATACATGTAGTGTATAATATTTACATACTCATACAATACATGCAGATACAAATATATTTACATGTACTGTATGTGTCCTGTCAGGGATGATCAAGTAGCACAGATATGAAACATCTATATTACGCTACCTAAACCATAATATGTATGTTATTCCCTTTTACCCTAGCTAGATCTCACCCAGACAGACTTACCCTAGCTAGATCTCACCCAGACAGACTTACCCTAGCTAGATCTCACCCAGACAGACTTACCCTAGCTAGATCTCACCCAGACAGACTTACCATAGCTAGATCTCACCCAGACAGACTTACCCTAGCTAGATCTCACCCAGATAGACTTACCCTAGCTAGATCTCACCCAGACAGACTTACCCTAGCTAGATCTCACCCAGACAGACTTATCCTAGCTAGATCTCACCCAGACAGACTTACCCTAGCTAAATCTCACCCAGACAGACTTACCATAGCTAGATCTCACCCAGACAGACTTACCCTAGCTAGATCTCACCCAGACAGACTTACCCTAGCTAGATCTCACCCAGACAGACTTACCCTAGCTAAATCTCACCCAGACAGACTTACCATAGCTAGATCTCACCCAGACAGACTTACCCTAGCTAGATCTCACCCCACAGACTTACCCTAGCTAAAGCTCACCCGACAGACTTACTCTAGTTAGATCTCACCCACACACTTACCCAGCTAGATCTCACCCAGACAGACTTACCCTAGCTATTTTCACCCAGACAGACTTACCCTAGCTAATCTCACCCAGACAGACTTACCATAGCGAGATCTAGATCTCACCCAGACAGACTTACCCTATTCTAGATCTCCACCCAGACAGACCTTTACCCAGCTATATCTCCACCGCGACAGACTACCTAGCTAGATCTCACCCAGACAGACTTACCCTAGCTAGATCTCACCCAGACAGACTTACCCTAGCTAGATCTCACCCAGACAGCCTTACCCTAGCTAGATCTCACCCAGACAGACTTACCCTAGCTAGATCTCACCCAGACAGACTTACCCTAGCTAGATCTCACCCAGACAGACTTACCCTAGCTAGATCTCACCCAGACAGACTTACCCTAGCTAGATTTCACCCAGACAGACTTACCCTAGCTAGATCTCACCCAGACAGACTTACCATAGCTAGATCTCACCCAGACAGACTTACCCTAGCTAGATCTCACCCAGACAGACTTACCCTAGCTAGATCTCACCCAGACAGACTTACCCTAGCTAGATCTCACCCAGACAGACTTACCCTAGCTAAATCTCACCCAGACAGACTTACCATAGCTAGATCTCACCCAGACAGACTTACCCTAGCTAGATCTCACCCCACAGACTTACCCTAGATAGATCTTGCCCCAGGAATGTGTATCTGGACATAGCATTTCTCATTGCTGTCTTGGCCTCATTCTAAAAGTTAATACATATAATACCAAACATAATGTATAGGGTGAATATAGTTAACAACTCCAAGTAGTGATATTTCTACGTACATGTACATGGCAAATAATTTAGTTGCCTATGAAGGCGCATGTAATGGTAAGTTTAGGAGTGACATGGAAATAGCTTCAATTATATGCTAAGTGTTTCAGCTTGACTACTAATGCGAGGATATACTCATTTCACAAAACTGCATGCATACATGCAATGTTAGTGTTCTATAGGAAATATCGCTTGACATAATCCAACACAACTCCAGACTACAATACAGAACATACACACACAACACAAACACCACAGAGCCAAAACTTTCCTGCAAGCAGCCAATTACAGCTTCAAGGAGCCATGACCAACATTACTCTAGACACGGTAGACTAGAGGTTTTGTTTGAGGGGGCACCAACATATATATGTATGACCTGGCTAAAGTTTTGGGGTGTGTCCATGGATGCTGCAACTCTCTTAAACCAATAAGCCTACGGTAACTTACAATTTGAATTCAGTACGGATCGAGTTGCCAAGGCAGTACTAATAGACAATGTCCGGTATATAATATTTCAATGCGCACTTAATAAGCCCATTGCCATATTTAGAATCAAGATATTAAACCAATCAATAGCCTGAATAAAACAAGTCTTTCTTTTAAAGCTTCATATCAAGCCACGGCTAATAACTTGCACACAATGCGTCCTCTGCTTGCACGTGCAGTGCAGGTTCAATTGAAATGTGAGAGGAACAACAATTCCTTGAACACACTCATTGAAGTCACATACCAAGCTGTGAAGTGCTTGTAATGTGTCACTAGAAATGCTTTCATGAGAACTTGTTCAACAGAAAGATGGCATTACTGAGAAATTCAATGTCAAAAACTTCTAAAAGTAACAGCTACAAAGTAACATGCACCAGGCAGGGTGAACCCAGGGTGAACCCAGGGTGAACCATTAGTATTAGCTAGCTATGATTCAGAGAGTCAATAAAAAATATACGTCAGAAAAAATGTACTCCCCTGCACTTGTGATAGAAGACAGAACCCTTCACGCTGTGTCTGACTAACACTCATTCTGTGTCTTCAAAAAGCTTTGTATGTGCATGAAATAAGTGTGGTCAAAGAAACTAATCTTGCATGTAAAATGAAGGCCCTTTGGCTAGAATGACTAAAAAAAAATTAAATAAATATCATTGCCCACAGTTTTTCAGGACTGAACGACTAATATACAGAGATAGAACAATTGCAATATCTCCCTATACATTGACAATGCCACAATTCATCAATGAAAGGACCCGTTTACAATTGATTTCATAGAGAAACATTACCAGCTTCTTTTTCTCTTTGTTCCAGGTTGTGCTCATTTCCTTCTTCTTCTTCTCACATTCCTGCATCTTGGACTCCATGGGCTAAAAGTATAACATACCACAACCATGTTCAACTTTTCTCACACCGACCCAGTGCGACTAGCTAGGCCAATACATCAGTATTTTAGTGCATCCTACCTCTGCACAACTTCACCACTGCCACTCCCCTGCCCAACTCCACACCCCCTCCCACTCTCTTGTCCAACTCCACCCCCTGCCACTCCCCTGGACTTGTGGTAAAAGTCTCACCTCAATAAGTGCACTGCTAACTTTCTGGTTGAAGGTAAGGTTGAAGCGGGCCGACAACTTCATGTCCTGCAATCATAAATACAGCTGGACTTATGTATGTATGTATGTATGTGTACACATATGCAGGAATGTATGCCCTCACTTCACACTTTACTGTAGTGCCCAATGATCCCTTAATTACGGGATGTCCCCTACACTTAACGAAGCTAACAGAAACAGGTGTCGTAGGCATGCTCAGTGATGTCTAGCTGGCGCGGTCAAGGAGGTACCCATAGAGATGCAATCCTTCTATTAATTGCCTGCACAGAATGATTTAACAGTGTGACGATATCTTCACAAAGAATGTGTGACTAAGGATGTGTGGGCATGTGTATTGAGTGTGCAGGTATGCACATGGGCTTGTGTACATGTTATGTGCATACTAAGACCAGACTTGTATTGTCCTGCTATACACAAACAAAAATTAAAACTGGGATGGAGTTTAGTCTTATACAGTAGGTAAGCTAGAGAACCAGGTAATACACTAACTTAACTACAGTAGGTAAGCTAGAGAACCAGGTAATACACTAACTTAACTACAGTAGGTAAGCTAGAGAACCAGGTAATACACTAACTTAACTACAGTAGGTAAGCTAGAGAACCAGGTAATACACTAACTTAACTACACATGGATAAGCAACTTCTGGTTATAAAGTGATGCGCAACAAGCGACCAGAGTGGGAATTGCAAGTGAGATTGAACATTCGGGAGGTCTCACCTCTTCTACGGACTTCATGAAGATATCAGAGAGAGGCGGAGGATGCTCCTCCTTCATCTCGACGAGAGATCCAAGTGTCTTCTTACCAAGACTCACCATATTGTTCATGTACCGTTGTTCTAACACACACATACAGTACATAAGGATCCGGTGAAAAAAAGGTGTGAACAATAATGGAGGGAGACATATAAGACAAACATCACTTTACCTATCTGAGCTCTTTTGGTCAAGTATAATACAATCTCCTTGTGATATTTCATCCTCATCTTAATATACTAGAATATCAGTAATAAGATATTAGCAATGAACACACACACACACACACACACACACACACACACACAATGTACCTTGGCAGCCACATCCGTGCTATTTTCAATTCCAAACAAGGCGTGGTCAATGTCCTCTAGAACTGTACAAGAAAGCAACAATCGTAAATGAATAATTTGTTGAGGACTAATAATTATATTATTTATTTCATGAACTAGTCCATGGGAATTATTAGATCGCACATCTGATACAGTATACATGTACAACTTGACGGTTAAATTAGTTCTATGCCACCTTTTTAGTGAACACTTAGGACAGAGAGTTGTTGAAATAGTTGTTGTTGTTTTTTGTGGCTATGCGAAATAAGAAACTAAATCCAATGAAATTAATACTATTGATCTGAAGTGTATAGGTTAAGATGGAGTGAGAATCTACAACAATCCCAAGAATACTACAATGTGAACACTATGCAACCACTGTATGGTAAAGTTGTTCAAATATGAACTCTGTATGGTTGAAAACAATACCTTTATTGAATAACACCAAACAAACAAAATTACAACTTTGTAATTTCGTTTTAACTCACTCCATTCTCTCAATCTCCACCTTCACTGAGTCCAAACATTACCTCCTCTACTTACTGGGTTCGCTGAACGGTTGAGCCAGATCCACGAAACTGCTGTACTTGGGAGAGAGATTGTCGTGGGATTTGGACAGCCCCTTCAGGTTGGGTCGATCCAGTCCTCCTTTGCGTGATGCAGGCAGGTCTCTAGAAGGCGGAGGGTAAGACTCGTTGGTGGGGCTCTCACCCGTCAGGTACTCTGACACGCTGTTGGTGAAGGCTGTGATGAGGGCCTCCAGGCAAGAGGTACAAGTTTGACACGTAGCTGGAGATTCGTGCTTGCATTCTGTGCATGCCAGACATGGGGAAAATGAAAACGCATTAGATATGCAAAAAAGGGTGTGAAAGAATTTGAACAATGGTGCTGGTATTTTAAGGGTCATTTATTGGGTGTGTAAAAAAAATCCTTGTAATCTTAAGCGGTATTGAATGTGTTGTCCTTCATGAAGAACATCAGTGAGCAAACTTCACACACACACACACACACACACACACACACACACACACACACACACACACACACACACACACACATGAAAGAGAGTATGTAGCTACTGCTATTAACTTTGTTATCGGACCTTCAGCAACGATATTGGGCAGTTTGGAAAACACTGCATTTAAGTACAATTCCCAAAATCCCCATAATCTGCTTAAGGTTTGATCTTTGGAAGGTTTCCGAGATAAGTTTGGAAGGCTTTATTGACCCTCAGTATGCTGCATTGAAGATGCAGGTAGAAACAAGAGTTATGTCCTAGTAGACAGTGTGTTTGGGTAGTACTAACTAAAACGGGAAGAAAACATGAAGTGCTAATGAGTCCTTCGACAACTAAACTTAGACATAAGGATTTTTACCGCTTCATTGAAGCAACATACATGTACATACACTAATTGCATGCCCTTGTAGTTAATGCTCACATTGGGTATAAAGGGAGAGAGGGAAGGTAGAAGCCAAATTAAGAGGCTTTTTTTCTGGCCACTGGCAGAAAAAATAAGTGTCAAAATGGCCTCCCCCACTCGTCAGTCCTTCTCCACACACACACACACACACACTTGGTTGAACTCACCTCTGATAATCTCTGACAGTGCCTTGGCTGCATCCCTGATCTCTGTGGACTGCATAGCACTGTGCTCACTCAGACAAGTCTGCACAACTTCTATCAGGTCCGTCAGATGTTCCAGGATGTCACTACCTTCAGACGACTCTCCTTCTGCCTCAGAGTTGGTTAGAGAGTCTGGACTTTGGGTGGAAGCTGAAGACACAAAGTTAGGTCTCATTTCAATATGTATTTATGCAAGCACAAGTACAAGATGGAATAGAAATTCTCCTAACTGAGGGCCTCTAGATTATATTGCACTAGCAAGTACCCTGCCACACAGCGGCGCTTGATGTACTAACTCATACAAATTAGGAATGCAGTAGCATATGGCATTTTTATCCATCATTGGTCTGGTTACATCAGTCTGCTTTTTTTCTCATTGACCTTTGTATTCAAGACACACCACAGTCATCCTGACATACACACAACCGGCGGCGATACTGATAACGCTTTACCAACCGGGCTTAGCTAATGAATTATTCATGAAAACACACCTTCGTAGTTACTGACAAACAAGTGAATTATAATATAGATGCCCAAAATAAGAGCTGATATATTATGTCTATATGTCAGGATCAATGAAACAAACAATTATATCAAAACAAAACAACAACAAACAATACAGCAGTGTACACTAAAGCAAGGAATTCTATCTGTGTTCCCCACAGGTTTAACAAGGTTAGGTGTGAACATGTGTGATAGCAGCAGCCAATCATATCATTCCAAGTGTAATGAATGCCCTCTTCTAGAATTACCGCCGAGTTCCCGGGCCTCTCAACTGTCAAGCAACACTAAAATCCAGCCAGCATGGACTGGTCTCAACTGGAATTCAAATTTAAAGGTAGAAATGTATGTCAAATCTGCGTCCATTCACAGGCAATTATGGCATGAAATATACGTGCTTAGCCATCAGCCGTAGGGCCGGAACAAGTTGTTAAAAAAAAAGTATTTATCTGGATACTAAACTTTATCTAGTAGTATAAAAATAAACATACAAAGCTATCTGCTAAATAGTTCCAGCAGGATATGCTCAGGGGGTCATAGAATTATACTCTTAATGCTTCTTGAAAACTTCAGAGTGCTAAAGCAATTGTCACCTATCCTGCTTTATTATTCACTAATATCTATCCCCTTGGGGTTAAAAAAAAAAAAAAAAAAAGACAAATAAGGTTAATAGTGATTGATCAGCCATCTGCATGAGTTACTGCTGTATGCACAAGTGGTATGTATGCATATTACATGGATATTAAGTAGCTGCACTATAGGGGGAAAACCACAGCAATGTAGCTATAGGCTCTGTAATCTATTTAGACTTGCAGGGATGAGCTAGGAATTTGTGGGAGATGGGAAGAGAAGGAAGGCAGGGAAGAAACGAAGGATGATGACAGACGGTGGTGTATTTAAGACAAGATGGAAAATATTCTCATGGTGAGCTCAAGATAGTGCTTGGGGAGTGAAATAATCCTTGGCAATAGTACACACTCTCGTGTGCTTATGACTGTACTGTTGTCCCTGCACATGTATGCAGTCACATGTACATGTTGCTCACACATGTATGTAAACACATGCATGTCTACGTATAATCCCCTTGAAGTTACATTATATTCAGAGCTACCACAATCCCAGGAAAGAAAGAAGAAAGAAAGGAAGCTCTACATCACAGGAACTTGTTCATTACCAATAGACAAACATAGCAGGAAATGTCCAAAGTTGACATTTGCAGGGGCACAGGAGAGACTGTTCGGATACCATCACCCACACCCCAAATGCTATACACTTTTTATTTTTTATTCACACTTCAATATGTTTGATCTGTCAGTGCTATAAAGTCAATGTACATCTCCTTCACACGCACACACACATACAAACACATGTGCAAACACATTACACCAGATAATATTTCCCACAGTAACTGAAATGTAGGGGAGCAGTAGGAAAAGGATACAATGGAGGAAAAGGCAAGCAATTAGAATTAAAGAGTTCATGACATAATACATTCACGGACACAGCTGCTGTAAAGCTTAATGAGAGACATCTTTGAAACAAGGAAGCACATGTAACAGCAACCCTTAGGTAATCACACACACACACACACGCACCTATCCACACCATATTAAATGGGCAGGGTATACGCATGTGAGGTATGCATGTGTATTGAGTGCATGTTGCCATGGTTGCAGGGCAGCCACTGAGGGAGGGAGGGAGGGTATAGGTGCCGGGTAAGTGGACTGGAATTGGACTTTGCTGCTAATGGTTAATGAAGTAGACCACAGTTCACGCGGTGAGCCGGATGGCACTCGGTCTGATGATCTCTCTACACCAAGTACACACAGTACCTGGAGTTTCAGCTTGGACAGGATAAATGACAGCCAGAGTGAAGCAAGAGATACAACTTTTGTCAACACATTCATAATTCCTACTCCTATTTTCTTCAACATTGCGACTCTTCACATCCATCAAGCACCCCGCCCCCTCCGTTGCACACATCACAGAACATTTAGATAAGCGGCATCATTACAGTGAAGTTGTAGCACTAGAAGTGAGGTACTGAATACATCAACTAATCCACCACTACTGGATTAGACATTCAGGTAACTAGGAATGTGACACACACACACGGACACAAGGAGCCATAGACCCTATAACCTCCATATATAGGCTTGTCACACATTTATTAATGAATTTTGTGAGGTCATTGCCTTTATTGTGAGCAAAACCCTGCCCACAATCTGTACTCTCATGCTGTCACCCTGTCCAGAGCATGTCCTGCAGGATGTCTGGCGTACATGGCTAGCAGGTGGCTACAGGCAGCTCCAGTAAGGATGCTCACCAACAGGTATGTGCATGGAAAATGTTATGACTGGTGCAATAATGTCCAAATTGAAGTCCAGTATTTACAGGTATGTACATATAATCCATCATCTCTCCAGACCTTGATTATCTGCATAGAGACCCTTCCAGCCAATGAAAACCCTTCTAGAATCTTCTTCTCACTGAGAACCTTCCAGCCCTTACTTTTCACTGAGAACCTTCCAGTCCCTCTTTCTCACTGAAAACTTTTATGAGACCCATTCCAACCCCTCGTTCTCACTAACTTTCCAGCCGTGAAAACCATTCCAGCCGTGAAAACCATTCCAGCACCTCCTCAACGAGAACCCTTACAGTCTCCTTTTATCTCTAAAAACCCTTACAGACCTTCCTTCTCGCTGAGAACCTTGTAAACCTTTATCTCACTAAGAACCCTTCCAGCCCCTTCGTCTGACAATGAAACGTTCAGTGTTTTCTTTCCAATGCAAACCTGTCTCCATTTCTTTCCTACTATTGTTGTCTCCATCATCCTACTATTACTCTAGGAAGCCAACACTTCCCAGCTCCACCCCTCCAGGCTCACTTTCATGATTCACTTCCCAGCTCCACCCCTCCCAGCATGATCCTAGCAGCCTGACTTGAAGCCATTTACGATTCATTCCATTAGCCATTCAATTAGTATAAACATCCGATTACCCAGACGAGGAGGGTCGGCACCCAACGGCCCCAACTCTTCAATATAAGAGAGAGAGCGGAACAGACTGACTGACATACACTGTCACATAGGTATGTACCATGCCACTAGCCGTCACCACTGGGGCATAATAACACCCATCCACTGTTGGTGTAGGTGCCACTACTTACCTCTAATTATGGACACTCGATGGAGTATGGGGAGACCTTATAATGCCAGTGTCATGCGAAGGAATGCGCTGGGTTTATTCAAGCCCAAGCATTCATTTACATACCTACATTTATACCCAGTCCCACGCTGACCATGCAATGGCTGTTTAGCTGCAGTGTTTTTATAGGATCAAGGCAGATCGATGACATTTTCCTTTTATTAAAGTCAGCTTTGTATTCCCTAGTCAGTTGGAACAGCTTGCATTACATGGCCTGTAGGCTAGTGCAAGTTTGTGCATGATGGCAATTGTTACATATTCAGATGATGATCAACTGTGCAGATTACAAATACAAAACATTTGGTCAATTTAAACTTACGGCTGCTGAGTAATTATTTCTATAGTCGTGCATAAATCCATCCATAGAATAATGGCAAGTCAGGTAAAGATAAAGTGGAACAAACAAACAATATAAAAACCTAACAGAAAATTTCTAGAATATTTATTACATTTTCCTACATTATTCCCCCCCCCCCCCCGGTCAACCTCCTCTTCTGTAATGTATTACTACACTTACTTCTCTGGACATCTGGTGCATCGGCCATTGCCTTCTTGAGTTTACTGATGGCAGCCATGAAGCTTTGGATGTTCACTGTGATATCGATGATTCCCTGCCGATCCAGGGGGGCATCCTCCATGGCAATATTCACCTTGGGGAGAGACGTGGAAAACACTGTCCCCCCGTTGGAGGTTCCCACCGTCATAGAGCTGCTCAGGGGGTCGCTGCGGAGAGGGACCAGCCCTCCCGACTGCTTGGCATTGACCAGTGGAGAAGTAGGGGTGGAGCGATTAGAGGCATGAATGGGGGACTCGGCAGTGAGAGATACTTTGCGAGGCTACGGAGAGAAAGAGATATGTCAAATGTAATGAGATGGAGAACAAGAAAGTGGGAGGAGAAGGCTTAAAATGTCTTTTTTGAGGGGGAGGAGAGGGAGGAGGGGTCAACAGTGCTCATCCATCTATTCTTAATAATGCATATACGTTCATCCCAACCCCCACTGTGTGAAACTCGTAGATTTCACTCGCTATCCACAACCCTGAACAAACCCCCACAAGTATTTAAGGATTAGGTACACAGATACAAAAAAAGTCAACAACTATAAATGGAATGGAGCAAAGAAAAGATGTGAATGGGAGTGACACAGGACAAATACTGGAAGTTTTTCTGAAAACATTTCATGTAGTCACAATCGCTGCCTCAGAAGTATTCCTGTATAAGTCTGTCAGAAATGTGCAGCATTGCGTTAACCGCTCACCTCAAATACCAGCTCATCCATCATAAACAAAACAAAGCCAGCTGGAATTCATACCAACAATCATCTCACCTCCATTCCTCCTCCTTCTTCACCACCCCGCCTCCTCCCCCCACACACACACCTCCCTACTTCCTCCAGCACTGCTATAGACTTGAATAACATGCCATAAATGGAATAAAGCATATATTAACTACACAAACACATAGCTACACACTGAATACACACATAGTTACATACCAACAAGTTTTAGGCACACACTTCATCTATACACAAGTTACATGTACTGAAATGTACATTTGTACGCACAGGAGTAACACAAAACAAAGACAATACTTTAAAGAAAGGAATTAAAACTATATTTTTTTTTTGCTATCTCCACAACATACCAGGCTAATATCAATCCCCAAGGTTAGCTTCCTTCTCTGAAATTGTTTGTCAATTGTATATTTACTAACTTTCACAAAAATGATGAAAATCCGTTATCCTTCAATTCTTAAAATGGTTACCTATCCAATGATATAAGTACATTTTTGTGCAGAACAACAGGGGGAGGAAGGCACTACCCGCAAGGAGCACACCAATAACACCGTACACGTCATCACAGCACACACATACATATCCTTTACGGCAGACTTAATTCATTGTCTAACTCGTGTTTATGAGTCACTTCGGAATGCCGGCATCGTGTAGCGATAAAGTCCAACCATTGTCGTAGCTCAACGGAAAACATGCAGAGACTGAAAGTGGGCCACTTAATGAATTCTGACGGCCTCACCAGGCCCAAGGGCAGCTTGTTACATGTCCAGCCTCAATTGTAACCAACACACACTCACTCACACACACACACACACACACACACACACACACACACATACCAAAGAAGGAAATCAACAAATTTATCATCCACTGTCTGGAATGCTGTTTGTGTCACAGCTAGTAACAGTAACTAAACTTCAAACTCATCACTGCACCATACATTTCATGGGTTGATGGACTAGAAACTGCAAGATAATGGTAAGTGTCAATGAATCAGAAAGTCTAGCTGTACTAATGATGGGTGTGGCTTACTACTTTTTGGAAAACTAGAAAGAGGGAGAAAGTAATCAGTAAATATTTCCTTTGCCTCTCTCAGCAACTCTATACTGAAGTGCTGGAGGGATGGGAGGAGGAGACAGTAAGGACATGGTTAATCCACTAGCCAGGTTTAAACAAACATTTCAAAATGTACTATGTCCACCAAAGGACAAAACCATAAGAGTTAAAAAAAAAAAAAAATCATATGCCTAAAAATAATTCAGCGAAGTGAGCGGAGCTGGAGCTGACTTATTAATGAGTCTGCGATATATATATATATTTAGGTCTAGGAATTGTTTTTATTCTTGCGTGGGCGTACATGTGCACATTTTCTCCTACGCGCTTGCGCCGGCCGGGTAACCTTCTTAGCAACATTTTGTTTTGTTTACCCGCCGTACGAAGTAGCGATGCCCGGTGAAACAAATTCTGCGAAAGAGAGACAAAACGTTAGAAACGCTCGGTCAAGAGCTTTGAGGGCGTTAGAAACTCCAGAAGAAAAATTAGTAAGGAGAGAGATAAGAAATGAAAAAGACAGGGCAAGGAGGAGGAGAGCTAAAACGAAACAGGTAGCAAAGTAAAGAATCATTCTTTTTGAAAAGCCATTAAATTTTATTTATTAGACTATTCCTGAGGATTACAGTACCAATCAACTTGATACAGCTGTAGACTCAACTACTCTTGAAGACACTGAAAATGCATAGAAAAAAGCTACCACTATTGTTTTCTCACTTTGACAGTATTTTGTAGCCACACCAAGCATGCATGGAATAGCTGCAATTACAGGGAACATGCATCGCTCGCTTCGCTATTTTGTGCTATTAGAGCGCATCACTAGTTTAAAATCAAACTATATCTCCGCCATCACATACACACACACACACACCTGTCCTGTCTTACAAGTGCCCATGGAGAGTCACATATCCCTCCATGGGCAGTTGTAAAACAGGACAAGACAGGTGTGACAGCTTTGATCACAGATCTCTGCATGGACAGACAGACAGACAGACACACACACACACACACACACACACACACACACACACACACACACACACACACACACACACACACACACATTGTTTAGAAATAGTCACACACAGCTGGGAAGATATCTCTAGTTTGTTTTTGTCCAGTGTGTGTGTGTGTGTGTGTGTGTGGTCCAGTTCTCCAGTCAATGGTCCAACTTTACAAGTCGGAGTAGATAGTGAGATTTAAACTTTGCTAGATCCACAGACTATGTGAAGATATCGTCCCCATGATAGTCATGTGATAGCAGTCACAGCATTACCTTATATATAGCTAGGCCTCACTTTTAAACCTTCACAATTCACACCTTTTACACCATCACAATCTGGCATAGATTGACAACCGATCGAAGCATCACGGAAGACACATAACTTGTAGTGTATTGCCATTCTAAACTTAGCAAATGTTTAACTATGACTCTGTAAATAGCCAGAGTACAGTCCCAGTGTGAATCAACCAACATCAATCCATTCTGATGCCCCTCAATCACAACAACAATCATACAGAGAAAAAAATAGTGACTTTACAAACGGGTGCAGAACATTGAATGAGAAAAAAAAAAGTTTCGGCCAGAGATTGACATCTTGTACCTACTACACTGGGGAAGACATAACTACATGATGAAGCTACGTATGTATCTGCAATTGTTCTAGGGTCATTCACAAAATGTATACACACACATGTACAGATGCCATTTAGCCCCACCCACCAAGGATGCCCCTTTAGTTATCAACTCCAAGTTTCTCACACATTTCTTCTTCACTAACAAAATAGCAGTCATAACACAGACAGACACACACACACACGCATGCATACACACTGGGCCACGTATCCAACTCTTTCTAATGAGTCTACCGGGCACCACCCCACACTCTGCACATCCCGGGGGATGTAGCTTCATTGAAGGGAAACTAATTTTCTGAAGAGTTACAAGTGTGTGGGGAAGCAAGATCACAAATGACTTCTTTTGTTTGGCTCCATAAGTGACGGAAGCCAGGTGATATAAAAACATACTCCCAGAACACAGCTTTGTGTCTCGTGAATTCCTGCCACATTACAAAACCCTAGCCTCATCGTACCACCTCTACCAACAAAGGGCTACTCTAGAAGAAAATTAACAAATAAGACAAGAGAAAGAAAGAACTTGATACTAACTAGTCTTGTGCATTCATTTTAAAACAGTTATTCCAATTTCAATATCCACATAACGTCACATCTGCTCACAAATCTTTGTGTAGGTGAATTCTTGATTCAGTTCACTCTTGAATACATGCTTGTGCGTATACAGTACCAACATTATCTTCTAAAAAGGCTTCCAAGACAAAACAACATTTAAGCCCCAAATCCTGCATCATGTACACAATCTCAATACATCAAAATATAACTTCCTCTTCCCTATAATTTACCCCCCCCCCCCCCCCTTTTTTTTTTTTAGAATATCCAGCACTGTTTGTAAAGAACCAATATAGACCTTTGGTAGCAAAAAAATAAACAGTAGTTTTGCCATTGGGAATGACAGTCCCAAAGACGTATAGCCAAGGCACCGTTGGCTCATGCTATGAGGGTTCCACTACTCATTTACCTCTCTAATCACAGGGATCACAACACCCCACCCCTTCCTCTCTCTTCCTTCTCTCTCACAGCACCTGATTCACATAATTTAAAGGCCTGCTGGTTAGGGACACAGGTCATTGGGTATAGTTTATGGAGGCCAGCCCTCTGCACATATACAGTACCACACTTCACCTCAGCCAATAATTCTCAAAACTTTGACATATTTCACAAACCCTAATTTGTTCCAAAGCATCCACAACTAATGACCCCTACGATGATGGATGGACAATTCAATGGCAAACATCTTTGAACATGTTGACGGCCACTCTTTCTATAAGACAGTCGTTCTTATTTTTTGTTATGTAATTATCAATGGCTTCAATATAATCAATTTGTTTATGACTAACTGAGGAGCCTTTCCGATCAGGACTCACCAGCAACTAATATGACACTCACATGATCCGATGATAAATCACTACCAAATTAATTAGAAAAGGGGTGGGACAGTGTTTTAATGATCAATTCTGAATAGATCTTGAGTTACGAGCCCCTCAGGGAACGAAGTAATTAGAAGTCAATTGTACTATGGAAATACACTAAAGTGTGTGAATAGTGAAAAAGGGAGAATACATGTCCAATGAGAAAATCTATGATCTTCCAATATCTCTTGGTTCAGCAATGAGACTGATCCTCCCGCTTTGTGTGTATATGTGTGTGTGTGTGTGATGACATAATTACTTCACCATCTCCATGTGTGGTCTACACGCTCTGTAATTAACTACTTCACACTAACTGCGGAGAAACCACACCAGACTGTAAAATCATGAACTAACCTACCTGACTACACGCTCACCACACACACTACAAAAAAAAAAAGTGGCACAGAAATTAAACTCCCTTTAGCCTTAGGCAGAATTTATTAGTGTGATTCAATGCCATTAATTTCAGCATCAATTTCAAATTACCAGTAATTATTCAGACAAGCTCTAATATTCTGATGCTCGGTCACCTGAAATCACCCAACTAAGCACTTTACATAGTATTTGAGGGGGGAAATTGTTTTCTGCACCTCAAACCAAACCAGAGTCCAAGTAGCTGTGTTGACTTAGGGAACACACTAATGACACAAGGGCTGCATAATAAAACCACAGCTATGAATCTCTCCCTCCACACCACAAAAAAACAATTACTATTCCCAATTCAGACTGTTCAGAAGATAGATGCAAATATATGTAAATGACTTACCTGATGAGAGGGTGAAGATGATAGGTCAGGCTGAGTGGTGACCGAGGTAGGTTTTCGCTTGGGCTCCGCTGGACCTACTATTTGAACATGAGCGCCCATATCGCTGTTGTGGCCCGAACCTCCCATAGCTTTCTTTTTCTTAATTTTAATCCTGAAGATATTCGACATTTTATCTCTGTTACGGTAGACAACGTCGTCAAGTATAGAAACCGTTCAACCTAACCAGCTGGAACCTGGGGTCCTCCTGGGAGAACTGACACACATACAGAGGTGTTGTGTCGTTGTCAGCAGCGATTGAGCAGTTTTTCCTCCACTAAAGGTGTGGTCAAAAACCGAAGACTTTCCCCCCCTGACTATTGTACAGAGTCGGCCACTGACGTAGCCATAGATGCCAATAGTTACGCGCTAGAAGTTCGTACGACGACGTACCCTCAAGAAGACACCAAGCGGAATGACAGTCTACCCTTTGCCTTTCACAGTGCTGGAGTTGAATATTGCCCGGCGTTGTACGCACTCCCACCTGAAAAGCACATTCCATGCATATTTTATCACTCTGGAGGTACATACATCGAACCACAGCTAGTATTGACTGTATTTTGCAGTACAATTGCTGGCAAAACCAAGGTAATTCAAGTGGTATTGAAAACGTATTCATGTGAAAGAGAAAGCCAATGCATAGGGAATATTCTTTATAGTGGTTTAGTTATCTAAGGAATGTGGTAAGTGGTTGTAACTGGCTTGTTTACGTAAAACATTCTGAGTGGTTTTTTTAAATTCATGCGAAATCTGAAAAAAAAAAAAAAAAAAAATAGCTGAAGGTCAAAGGGCATTATTATGAGTTGCACTTCTCATCAATCTCATTGATAGAGAATAGTAAGGTTGTCAGTTTTGTTGTAAAGGAGAAGCTGGCTCCGCATTTCTAATGGCGCTAAAGCTCTTTCAAACAAGGACTATAGCTTCAAGGGTGAATTATTGTCTAGTCGTTTAGTGGGCTCCATTTGAAGCTTTGTTTTCATTCATACATTACAGGCTGCCGGTGTTTTTCAGGCGCGATACCAGCAAACAGCCTCCAGTGCAGCACCCAGTCAACAGCCACTTAACAAGAAATTCCTCATCTACAGATGGGTGAGACTTTTATATATATATGGTTTAAAGTAAACAGCAGGTGAAAGAAAATATAGCATCAAACATCCATGTGCTTGTCTCTGGGTGCAATATTTGCTGGCAGACTAGATAGAAGAGGCCAATAATTGCTCTTAAATCTTGCTGGGGGGGGGGGGGGGGGGGAATAGGGGGTTAAGTAGAGTTTGTAACGGTATCCAGTGCACTATTTGTGCCTGGATTTGAATACAGTGTTTTTATCAATAAAAGCCAGCAATACAAAGCATGACGTTATTGAAAATTTGAAGTAGTTGATGAATATTGAAGTGTGTGTCTTAAAGTCGGACTATAAGGAGGATGAAGTGAATTCTGTTTTGTTTCACACACACACAGCTATGTTTGCTGTGCACTACTAGCTCAGATAATGCATATTCATGTCATTATACTTCATTAGATAATACCATCCTGTATTACACCATGCAAGAGCTGAGCGTGAAGTTGAGCTTCTTGAAGTTACCCATTTGTGTGTAACTCATTGAATGCATGAGAAAGTAGGTATCTAGGCTGTGCTTGGCATTGTTCTCTGTATTTACCACACCTGTTTTCTTCTTTGAAGTGCACTTGAAAATTAGTTTCAATTTTGTGCAGTCATTTTGTAATTGAGATATTCTTACTGCAGTAACTCCAGTAGGCAAGACACTCTTAAATTAGGTAGAGCTATGATGTGAGAAAAGCAAACAAGAAAGTTACAATGTCAGTGTAGCTGAGCTGGGTTGGTACAGCATTGTGAGTAACGATGATGGTGATGAGTGTGTATTCATGAATATGTCAGTCAAGAGAGGTGAAGTGGACTAATAGAACTATAAACTAAAATATAAAAATACCTTTTCATGCGATAGTACATCAGGTGCCACTGTGTGGTAGGGTATTTGTTGGTAACTAATGAAGCTCCAAAGGTGCGAACCCTCAGCGCTACTAAACACTACCTAGCTATTACAATATAATCTCGGCCTAAAAGAACAAGTAATCTGTTAGCTATTTTAATGAGCCATCAATATAGCTCGAGCAATGAAAATGGTACATGGAAACGCTGTCTTCATAAGAGAAGAAGCTAAACTGGCCAGAAGAACTCACTGGTATACATTTTCAACACGGAAACTTCACTTCTTTCAACTCTGTTAACTTCGCATAAAGCAAACTACACCTCTGGCTGCAAGAAATTATTTGCTAATGTGATTATGATGTGACGCTAGAGGGCGTTACCCACAAAAACTGGTACCTACATGGAGCTGAAAGCTTTGCATTTTCTCAACAATTAGCCCGAAATTTAAAAAATTAGCGCAACGAAAGGTCCTAAATCTTTGTTCTGAGTAAGTTCATACCTAAATCAACAGTTAATTGTCAGTAATCTCCAAAATCAGAGCATGACAGACAGACTGACAATCAGGACGACTACTATAAGGTCCTCTCACGCATGCGTGCTGAGAATTAATAAAAAACGAAGTATTCACAACAAAACTCTGCAACTACCAGAACTACTTCAGAAGTGGACAGTGAGCAACTTAACTACTGCTAATGAACATCTTTGTTCATGTGAAGTCAGCTGGTGATGCTTAAAACTGGTTAATTAATTTACACAGCAGATATGTCCATTTAGTTGTCTAACTTACTTACCATTATGGTGGTACACACTACTAGTTATTTATAGTGTTGGTGATCATTTGTCATGTTATTTGTGTGTGTGTGTGTGTGTGTGTGTGTGTGTGTGTGTGTGTGTGTGTGTGTGTGTGCACATAATTGTATTTCAGGACCCAGACAAGCCAGGTGACAAGCCTCATATGCAGGAGTATGTGGTGGACATGAATACTTGTGGTCCCATGGTATTGGATGCTCTAATCAAGATCAAGAATGAGATAGACCCCACTCTCACTTTCAGGAGGTCTTGCAGGGAAGGTGAGGCATAGAATTAGGTGGGGGAGAGGGGTGGGTTTTATATTGAGGTCAAAGGTCACTTTTAACTTACCTAAGGTTAAAGGTCCTTTGGGGGGTGGAGGTTACGCGCTATCTTAGTACATGCAGAAATCATTTAGTGTTGCACCTATTGTGGGGTCATAGGCCTAAATTTTGCAAAATGGTTTGACTAGTCATAGTTCGTCTAAATGTAATTTGGAGTCAGAGTCTCATCTGAGGTCGTAGGTTCAACACCTTTTCATAAGGTCATGAAGTCCAACACCTTTTTAGAGAGTAATGTATAGGTTGTGCAGTTACAGGTAATGCAGTGTGGTGGTGCTTTCTTTGAGGATTCAACGTATCCATGCGGTCAATGACAAAGTGTGGATGACAGCTTATTTATCTCTAGATCAACAAATTCTGAAATTAATTAAAGTGTGTGTGTGTATTTGCACATATGTATACATGTAGGCATATGTGTGTGTGTTTGTATGTATACATATAGGCATATATGTGTGTGTTTGTATGTATACATGTAGGCATATGTGTGTGTGTTTGTATGTATACATGTAGGCATATGTGTGTGTGTTTGTATGTACACATGTAGGCATATGTGGTTCATGTTCTATGAACATTGGTGGAGAGAACACGCTGGCATGCATCAGGTACGTGCATGTCTGTGGTGGGTGTGGCTCGTTATATAGGATTGCACATTATGGTTAGTTAGTTTGTTTGTTTATAAGTTATGATGCCAAGGTATTATTCTGTAAAATGGCATTTTTAAGTTAATGCAGTAGAGCTAGTAGGTGTACTAGGTTAAAGTATGTCTTGTGTTTTAACCTTTGTTTATTATTCCATTTGTTTGTTTGTTTGTTTGGTTGTTGTTGTTGTTGCTTTTGTAGTCGTATAGATATAAGTAACCTGAAGAAGCCTGTCAAGATTTACCCACTACCACACATGTATGTGGTGAAAGATTTGGTGCCGGTAAGTTATACACACACACATACACACGTACACACGTGCACACATATGCCACACACACATGGGCGCACACACACATTTATACAGTTAGTGATGGAATAGAGGGATAAATGCCAAGATTGTATGATGTGTGTGTAAGAAGGAGTGTGTTTGTGTGTATGAATGTATGTGTGTGTGTGCATATGAGTGGATGTTTGTGTGTGTTAATTGAAATTAAGTCACAAGATGGAGTATTTGATGGACCAATATGAACCACAGTGTTTCTTAAAGTCCACTGAAGGCTCTATGTTATTCCAAGTTCATGTTAGTAGGTGAACTACATGGGGGGGGGGGGGGGGGGGGGGGGGGGGGGGAGCTCTTGGTTACAAGTAAAGTTGTTGTTTTTTTATTGAGGAGGTGTGTAGTAATTATGTTTAGGGGAATAGTGTCAGGGAACATTATAGATGCAGGATTAGATTAATTAAAAGTTTTGTGCCGAATGCAATTCTTGCCAGGCATAAGTGCCAAATGTATAACATCATTGGGTAAAGGGACAAGATTCAGCTAGGCCTCCAGCTGCTTTTATAATCACTATAATATACACACTAATTGTACATACACAAGCATAGCTATGCCAAGTGTGAGAGTTGTACACTTCTTTTGCTTGTTGTGATGTTCTTTACGATTTATTCTTGCAATATTTTATACGCGAAATGAATAATTCATTGATTCCCTCTAAATGTATTTTATGTCACTTGTTTTAGCTGATGACTTGCCTCTCTCCCCCACCCCCTTTCCCCAACTATATAGCTCAAAAATATATTTTCTTAGCTTATTTGACAAGCATGGCAAATTTTTTGCACACTTTTTAAGTTCCCTGACTGTTCTCTAATAAAAATTGGAGTCATTCTTTTAACTCCTAAGTAATTTTCGTATCAAGTTATCATGCTTGGTTTGAACTATACTAAAAATTATTTCATTTGTAATTCTGTAGCCAAGACCACTGGCAATATATATATATATCGTGTCCAACATTAAAAAAAGAATTTATTTCAAATTTTTTTTCAACTTGAGCTGAGGCTGATAGTTCCTTAAACACGACAGTCTATTTGTTTTCATAATGGATCTATGTTTGTGCCTCACTCTGTGCTATCACATACTTACAAATTGTTAGATGAGTGTCCATAACGGTCATCGTTTTGCTGCCCCAGGCTTCAAAGCTTCTCTGAGAATGCTGTTGGCCGTGACTCCAGGCTCTCTCTCTCTCCCGTGACGATCAGCCTTGATGTCTGTGTTTTCCCTTAGAAATATCGTGCTAGTGGACATTGCTTAAAATTTCTAATACATTTTTGTTGGTTAATTTTTTTATTAATTTTAGTATTGGTGATTGGGAGCCCCAATAACGTTACTCCCAACCGTGGCAGAATTGGCCCCGTTAAGTCCTAATGTATGGAAATCTAGGGAAATCTAGCTGTTCGCGTGACCTCTGATACGCAAGGTCTACTACTACACTAGCCCAAAAGCACGCACTCCCCTCTTTGACAACAAGCGAGGTTTAGGATACTTAACGACAGAAAATAGAGTAATTACATTTACTTAAGTAGACTGCACAATGATATAGAACCAGTGGTTTTCAGGCTTATGAATAACATTATGTGTGGAAAGGGTCGACACTAAATGATAAGTCTGTGTATGCATTGTGAGGTGACAATTAGAGGTAATGATTGAGTTCAATTAACAGTTCTGACTTTGTTCTTCTACTGTTCTTGGACGTAGTCCTGAACAATTGGTCTGTTATACATACAATATGTGTTATGTTACTTGTAGGACCTGAACAACCTATATGACCAGTATAAGTCCATAGAGCCTTGGCTGCAGAAGAAAGAGGCAGTGAGCCCGGAGAAACAAACAACAGAATATCTTCAGTCTATGGAGGACAGGAAGAAGCTGGTGTGTTAAAAGTGTTAACTTGTGGCGGGTTACATTTGGTGACAATATTACTATAATCCCTCACAGATTTTTATTACTTTTTTTTCTTTTAAATCTGAGATGGCTATGGTGTACATGAGCCATACTGGTAATGTGTATGTGTATCTGGTGACAGTATAGTTTAGAAAGGGAAATGTGAGTAAGAAGAGATATCGAGGTTTGGAATAGAACCAGCCGAGTTATGAAGACATTATGAGTGATTACACAATACCTCTCTTCATCTCCCAGCAGGTGTCCAAGTGCTCTTTCTCTCTCTTTCTCCCCCCCCCCCCCCCTCCCCCCCCCCTCCCCCCCTCCCTTCTAACTCCACCCATTACCTCCTCCTCTTTCTTTCTCTTTTCTTCCTCTGTCCATTACCACCTCCTCTCTTCCCCTCCTCCCACCCCCCACATTGCTCTTCCTTTCTATCAACATAGCTAGCTGTTATTCTAACAGCTGTAACTGCTTTGTTCATTGAAGTTATGGTGGAAGGTATATAGCAGCATTACAATATTCATTACAATATTCTCAGGTTGGATTGCACAGTGAAGAGTCACTTACTTCCTAACTTGTTTGGCCTGACAGGTGTTCTAATAACCAGAATGTATTGCTTGGTATGAGAGGGAGTGGCCTAACATTGTTTTAATTTTTCCATGTGCATATTAGCAGTGCTCAGTGCACAGGCATCCTGGCTCTGTGTGTGTGTGTGTGTGTGTGTGTGTGTGTGTGTGTGTGTGTGTGTGTGTGTGTGTGTGTGTGTGTGTGTGTTGGCTGTGTGGTGTAGTGGTTGTGTCCTTGGCTCAGGGCCTGAGGTCCTAGAGTTCAAGCCCCACTATGGCACTTTTTCCATCTAGTTTTTCCGACCAGTCCACCCAGCTGTGATTGGGTACCTGGCATTTGCGGGGTGCCAATTCAAGGCCTTTTCTCATGAAACAGCAATGGTCCAGGTGGGACTTCGGGTGCCCACACCACTTGCAGTGAGGAAAGGCCTGTTCTCCTGCGAGTTCCTAGCCTGGCTCCAGGAGATTTGCTTGCACAGCTCACAGTGCCTGCTCAGTGCACAGGCATCCTGGCTCTGCCAAGTGCGCGTGCCTGCGAATTTGCATTGTGTGTGTGTGTGTGTGTGTGTGTGTGTGTAAGCTAGTGCGTGGGTGTATAATTCTTTACTGTAGTGAAGTTTCTGTGACCCAGTTTAATCATGTCTTAAACTGCTGGTGTGTGTGTGTGTGTGTGTGTGTGTGTGTGTTACAGGACGGTCTATATGAGTGCATCTTGTGTTTCTGCTGCAGTTCGTCGTGCCCGTCCTACTGGTGGCACCCAGAGAAGTACCTAGGACCTGCTGTACTCATGCAGGCCTATCGCTGGATGGTGGACAGCAGGGTGGGTGTGGTCTAATTAGAATAGCTATGTAATCACGAGTGGTTAAAAAAGTATTAAATTTGGCAGAAGCAAGATGGTATAATCTTGCGTGAAAGTTTGAAATGGTACATTTCACCACCTTACTTATAAGCTGTATGGAAATCACACAAGGAGGGTTTTTAAATTAGTCCACAGCAGGGAAATTCCTGTTTCTCATCCACCTCCCTCCCTCACACAATGTCACCACAACCCCCACTGAACAAACACAGTGTATGTTGATATTAATATTTTCGCATTGAATTTTTCTTTTTGAACTAAAGGTGAAAATATAAAAGGACACTAACGTATGTTAAAGAAACACTTTTCAAAGCAGAATCCTCTAGTTTCCTTGCAGAATTGACACAGTCACGTACATAGCAGACTAGCTATGGATCAGGTTCTATACTTCTACAGCATATGATACTAGAAAAAGAAGATTCTGTGACCCGTGTTTTCACGGCTGTGTTTTGTAATTGTAGCTTGCGCGCATTGAATTTCAAATTTTCCTGGATGACAAACAGAAAATTTCCCTGTTGTGGATTTATCTCCCTCCGACGTACAAATTTGAATGAGTGGAAGTTAAATTTGTGTGGCATAGAGTCCCAGTAGTCAGCCGCCATTGATGTCTGGTGTGTGTACCACTCAGCTATGGTGGCTGTTGGTAGGACAAGCTGTTAGCATGTATCTGCGTAGAGAACTCGTGGTGCAGTGATGGCGGAGTGAATTAGCCAAGCAAACTGAATTCAATTGGATAATTATGAAGGGTTAGCACACCAACTGGCCTCTTAATGATGTAAAGAGTTACAAGTAAATTAAGTTCCTTAGTATCTTTCATTGTCTTAACTGACAATATATTGCCAGTGGGAAGCAAGTCAGAAAGCAGTGATGATAGGGAATTTAAGAGTAATCATATGATACTGTTTTATTCCACTGAGGAAAATACAAAAGAAAACGTTTAAAAAACAACAACAATGACTAAAAAATCCTTAAATCCACTTAAAAAATAAGGGATTTACCAAACCCATTGAAGTTATATTAATTCAGAGATTCATTTGTTGGTATTAAGAATTAAAGTTGTAATAGGTAGAGGAGATATGTATTTATATGTAAGTAAACCTGAGATTGCTTCTATGAAATGTTGTGTGTGCTAGGATGAGGCTCAAAAGGAGCGATTGCAGAAATTGTCTGATCCCTTCTCCGTGTTTCGTTGCCACACTATTATGAACTGTACCAAGACTTGCCCCAAGGTAAAACCAACAGAAATATGTGTGTAAATCATTATAATATGCATGCTTGTGTGTGTGTGTGTGCGTGCATGTGTGTGTGTGCGTGCATGTGTGTGTGTGCGCATGCATGTGTGCGTGTGTGTAGGGTTTAAATCCTGCCAAGGCTATTGCAGAAATCAAGAAGATGTTGGCATAGTAACAGACATTCTGACATCACACCTGTTTTATGTACTTCAAGTTTTTGTTCTGTTTATATTTTCTAAATAAGTAGTATTATCAACAGAAGCTAATATTATTTATTCTCTCTAATGAGTTATGAAAAAAAATTTAATTTGCAAAATGGGGTTAAAACCCGCAAAATTTAGTGTACATAATTCAGCGAAGCGAGCGAAGCGAGCGGAGCTGACTCTCTAATGAGTTCGCGATATATATATATATTTAGGTCTAGAAATAGTTTTTGTTCATGCGTGGGCGTACGTGTGTACCCTTTCTCCTACGCGCTTGCGCGGGCCGGGTAACCTTCTTAGCAACATTTTGTTTTGTTTACCCGCTGTACGAAGTAGCGATGCCCAGTAGACAAAACGTTCCCTTTATCCTACGCGCTTGCGCGGGACGGGTAACCTTCTTAGCAACATTTTGTTTTGTTTACCCGCCGTACGAAGTAGCGATGCCCAGTAGACAAAACGTTAGAAACGCTCGGTCAAGAGCTTTGAGGGCGTTAGGAACTCCAGAAGAAAAAATAGTAAGGAGAGAGATAAGAAATGAAAAGGACAGGGCAAGGAGGAGGAGAGCTAAAACGAAACAGAAACAGGTAGCAAAGTAAAGAATCTTTCTTTTTGAAAAGCCATTAAATGTTCCTAATTTATTTATTAGACTATTCCTGAGGATTACTGTACCAATCAACTTTATACAGCTGTAGACTCAACTACTCTTGAAGACACTGAAAATGCAGCCACACCATCTGAACCAGAAGCTAATATCCCCACTACTTTTTGTACTGCAAGAGGAAGGAAAAGACATCTATCAGAGGACATCCATTCTCATATACACCCAAAGCAGCAAAAAAGTTGCAGAAAATATAACTCAAACAATTTTGATACCGCAAAGCCTTTCAGCTTATCAGCAACGAATGCAAGAGGTAAATATAAAATAAAATATATACTTCAATAAGTTAATACGAGACATATTTTCGTTTAGGAAACCATTATGCAGAGAGCAACGTCTACAACTAATGTCACAAAAACAGCAAGTCACACATTTGTTTGAAAGTGATAGTGAAAGAGATCACAGGCTCCACTGTTTGTCCACTAACCAACTGTTGAGAACAGCAAATGAATCTTCATTACAAAATTCCTCTACATTAGAGCAGTTGTCAACTAACCAACAGCAGAGATTGGCTGATGAAACACCACTTCAACTGGAGACTAGATTGTCTCAAGTTAGGGGGAACAGGTCAAGACAACATCCCCAGGTTCCATTGCACCATATTATTCCAGCATTTGATGATCCTCAAGTTCACACAGCAATGCGTAATTTTCATGCTAAAATCTCATCGATTACTATCACAGTCTGCATAACGTGTATGGAGAAGTTTCCAGGCACCAAAATGAAATTTAAGTCATTGGAATGTTGTCAATGTAGCCGGGATAAACATATCCCTAAGCTCTATTCAGCTCAAAATAACATGCATCCTGGAAACATTCCTCCACTTGCAGGTTAAATTTAATGTAAAACTATAAAAATTTACCTAACTCTATTATCAAACTATGTAGTCTAAGATCTACATCCCTTTAACATACTCTGCTCTCCCTCTGAATATGTTATAGTACCCAAACAAACTCTTTTATTTTTTATTTTTATTAAACCACAAAGTTTACATCAGCTATAACTGTAATGATGTATGACATTTTTAATTAAATAGCGGTATATTCTGTCTAAAACACCAGCCAATAACTTTGATGGTAAAATAATTCATTATTCTTATATTATCACAAATAATATAACACTTAAACTTTATTATATAAAGCAATACTATGTAGCTGATTACGAATTACATTAATAAAAATAAATAATAAAATAATTCATTACTTTTGTTTTACTACATAGCCTAAATTTTATAACCTTCATCATACAGTGGTATAGAATAGAAGCACCAATGATTCTATATGAAACAACAGACAGACATAACATTAACAACATCAAAATAAATAACTGTATCTATAGCTGCAATTACAGGGAACATGCATCGCTCGCTTCGCTATTTTGCGCTATTCGAGCGCACCACTAGTTTATGCTTGGCATTGCTGGTAAAGGAGCGTTAATCCCAGAGTGTGCTGTAAAAAGAATTTGCACTGCCAGAAAGATGTCGTCTGGTCCCGGTACGTCTTCTATTGTTTATCAGTTTGACATTTAATTTATGGTGTTCTGAATAATCTAGACGCACAAAGCCGTCGTAACATTTTACAGGGACTTCAACAGACGAGGTCGAGACTACAGAAGCAGCACAATGAGGATTCTCACAAGTACGAAACGAGCTTGGTCACTTGGTATTTATGCGGTCCTTGGTTTGGATATTATAATGTTACCCTACTCTATCGCTCAGCTCTGACGAGATTGTTGAGGCGTTTAAAATGTTTCAGGTTTAGGTTGAATTACTATCTGTATTGACTACCAAGGACAAGCATGTCTGCTTCAAAAATTGGAATAGGTCATCTTCAGAAATGGAAGCAGACATTATATTGGAAGGTTTTTTAGAGGCAGAGAAGGTGCATGGAGTTAGGTATATGAGTTTTGTGGGAGACGGGGATAGTTCAGTATACCCAACTCTTGTTCAGAATGTGCCAGTTTTGGGACAAGCCATTAAGAAGCTGGAATGCGCTAATCACTATAATTCAGGCTGCAGTTCTCGAGCCAATGAACACCGCATCATGCTATGGACTTACTTTAGACCTGCTCCTCTTGTCAACGTGTAGATACAAGTGTGGTACAACACTAGTCTTGTGTAGCCAGACCCTTTACCAATTACTACGCGGGAAAATGGTCTGGTAGACTGACATTGAGCAGTTTGTTCAGTTCCCCTCGCTAATTGAAGAGACCACAAACAATAGGTGACGTGATATCCTATAACATAAGACTGCTTAAACTTTTGCATAGCAATTGGTAAAGGGTCTGGCTACGCGACACTAGTACAACTCTCAACCCATTTAGCCAGGCTAGCTGACCACGAGGAATAGACAACTTCATTTATTGTAGGTGTGGCCTACTACATAACTTGCATGGCATAATTACATGTGATTGAAGGGGTGGTGTCACCATTCACTTCTCTTTCTTAGACCTCACCTTGGGACTTACACAAAATGGCAGTTGTAGATCTTGTGATGCAAATATTATTTAAAGCTCAAGATAACTTCACATATTACCTCAGTATAGGTCACTTTGTTGTTGTTATTGTTTATTATTATTATTATTATTATGAAGGGAATAAATATAGCTAGGCAACGATGTCAGGATTTAGTCGATACCTCTACCAGTAAGAGTATCAGTAGGTCGTGAGCTAGCTATCAGCCAGATAAACCTGTCTTCCACGTACGAAGACAACAGCAACAACAATCCATTTGTTTGTTTGTTTACATTTCAATGCTATTGACTGGCAAGTTATTAATCTAGAGAATTGGTAATTGTGTTAAATTGAGCAGATTACGCACATTCACTTACATAAATGACAGTAAGATGGGGGTTGTGTTGTATCTCTGGTTACTTCATTAATCACGAGTGTTAAATTAGGTCGTCACATTCACGAGGAAGCCACACCCACTCCATGTCACGTCCGTCTCCAATGTATCCCCCACAGCAGCAAAGCTTCTCCAAGTCACATTTGGTGAGCATAAAAATATCTTGAAAACAATTGTTGGTGTGTAGCCTGACTGTGGTGGCAACAACTTAAATAGTGAGTGCATGTATAGCTGCTCGAGGGGAGGGAAATAAAAAACACAATAACATACTAGTAACCAAAAAGTTGTTGAATGAAAGTGTTAGTGCGGCATGTGTTCAGCTGCAAGTTCAGGCATTTGTTGGCTAGTTTAGTAACAATCATATTATCATTGCAACATTTTCTTCTTATACACACAGTGGTAAATTCCTTGTGCTAGTTGTGAGTCCCTCCCACTCTGTTGTGTGTCTTGTAGTCGCCTTCCCCCACTCCTGGTCTACTGACTACATCAGAGCACAATCATTTGGCACAGCAGCAAAAACTTGCTATGCAGGTAAGAATGAGACTCGTTGGGCTAGGTAAAGGGTCAACATTAATAGGAGTTGACTGTTTGATGCTTTAGTTGACTTTGAATTACTATGTCTATTCGTGTGCTATGCATTAAATTGATGAACAACAAATTAATTTGTTGTGTGCTTCAGCACAAATAGTATATTCATCTACATTCTGTACAAAACCAGCATTGATTTTCTATCAGTAATTTGGTACAGGTCTTAGTCTTGATGGCACAGTGAGTTTGTTCACCTTTGCACTGCTCACTGCATACTATCAGCTCTCTAAAATACTTGTAGGCCTCTACGTTTGTTGCATTCAGTTTTTGAAAAGTGAAAAATAAAATTGAGCTCTGCAAGTTCAAGTCTTTACCTAGTGGTAGTTGTTTTCATTACACACATGTTTGTACGTACATTCTAGATTTTGGTTTAAATCGTACACCCTAATGTGGAAGCTGTCAGGCTGATCGCCCACTGACAGTGTGGCCTACTGAAGCTGTCACCAGCTTCTCATGAGAGCCCTACTTATGTAGAGTCACCAGCTGTGGGGTTTGCACATGTGTCCATCTTGTGCACACGTGCTTGTCTTGTGCACACGTGCCTGTCTTGTGCACACGTGCTTGTCTTGTGCACACGTGCCTGTCTTGTGCACACGTGCTTGTCTTGTGCACACGTGCTTGTCTTGTGCACACGTGCTTGTCTTGTGCACACGGGCTTGTCTTGTCCACAAGTGCCCGTCTTGTGCACACGTGCTTGTCTTGTGCACACTGGCTTGTCTTGTCCACAAGTGCCCGTCTTGTGCACACGTGCTTGTCTTGTGCACATGTGCTTGTCTTGTGCAACATGAGTCTGTTTTTGTCCCTTCTTCATTTGTTTAACATTCATAGCATTGAACCTCTGTCTCTAATATACCGTCTTGTCATATTTGCTGCAAATACTATTGGTATTGATTCTCTGTGTGGTATGTGGTCCTATAGCAAGTGACATCGCAGTCTTATGGTTATTTCATCTCGCAGCCATCCAGTCATAATAACGTCGTCCTCCCAGTGTTGCCAAGGTTCGATTCCTCTGGACAGTTCATCTGAACAGTACATGTGTAACGTAACTACCATTCAGAACTTGCAGTCAGAAGTTTTTAAAATGTATCATATAGACAGTCATCCTGCATGCAGTATGTGCATATAGACAGTCATCCTGCATGCAGTATGTGCGTATTACTCCATTTTATCTGAGAAATGACTTTTAGTTGTGCATATAGATGGGGGGTTATTTTGGCTAATCTGTACTTAAGGTTTGAGCCAATGATTTGGTTTAAGCAATCCATCGCGTATGTAGCTCATTGCTGAATTCCAACGCAATGCTTATCCTCAAAGGTGTACAAGGTTGTCATAGATGGTAAAGATGGCTAGTATTCAGGGTTGTCTTACAAGGTGTTCTTTCCTGCAAAACTCGAGCTGCAACCTTTGACTTGCAATATTAATTCCCCCCACAAACTTCCAACACGAGAAATCTCCTGGTTATTGAAACATCTGATGAGGTCATTAGAATGACCACAAAACAAAACAGTAGGGACAATCCAACACATCATTATATATAATCACATAATGAGCATGGCAAGGAATGGAAGTGCTGATTTACAAGAATAAATAATGACGACAAGTTTGTGATTATTCTGACGCATTCCCACGAGCATGTGTGAATACATGTACAGTATTAAAAGAATAGAACTGAAAAAAAAAAGAAAAGACATTTGGTGTTTATTAACATTGGTCTATAGACTTGACTGGAGTAATCAGAGAAATAATGGGTGTGGTCAAGTTCTCTCTTCAATAATCAAAGTCTCCTGAGGGTATAGCTTGAGGTCTTCCAATGTCAACTGAACATCCTGTTCTGACAACTGCAATTAGAGAAATAGATACCTGGTCACCATTCATCACACATATTGACCCCCCCCCCCCCCCCCCCCAATCAAGACAATATTTCCCCTTGTACCATGGTACATTCAAACTGTCCAATCAGATTGCTCAATTCGCGGTGAATATATTCCATACCCAACTCCTAGGAGGTGAAGAAGTGAACCATCCAATCAAAATTAGTTTTTATGCATTTCTTATAGCCTAAAGCCATGGTATGGTACAAGTTGGTTGCACCACTCTCCTATACCAACCTCATCGTTGTGGTGTAACCTATACTTGTATAATGCATGGTTCCATCAGATACTCACATCTTTCCGTGGAAATCCAGTCAGGATCTTGTATTTGTCTACCAAATAATTTTTAGAGCCAATGAAGTTAAAAAGATCCTACACACACACACACACACAAACACACACACACATTCACTGTCAAATAATATTGGGTGGAGGTGCTTGGCAGTGCCAAGAGCTATTCATCTAGGCATCTATGGCCACCCAAAGCTTGAAGGGTAGATTTTAGATCCTAAACAAGAGCACGCCTAGTGGTACCACAACTTAAAAAAACCCAACAACATGTACCTTTGGTTGTCCACCTCTTTCGCCTAGGAATTACAAAATTCCTGTAGGCCCCACCCCTCCATGGCTGAGATTCCGCCTCTCCTCCCAGTTTGGAAGTAGATAAATTAACAAGGTGTATATAATGTGTGTGCTAATGAGGGGGTAAATTGGCCATTTCCCCCCCTCTAGATAGAGCAGACTGAAAATACACAAGTTACAGGCTTCATAGTTGTATATGGGATACTCAAACCCTGAAGTGCCCAGATAAGACACCAAGGCTCAGGTGAGGTATGCAGGTGAGATTGTTGAGCAAGTAAGTTATATGAAACTAGTTAGGTATAAATGAGAATGCACGTAATAATCCATTGCACTACACAAGATCCACCTCAACCATAGCAGTATGCCCCCTGTACATACCTCCAGTGTGTGAGAGGCTAGGAATCTACGCTGGACCACTTCACCGTCTGGGTATCGTAGTTTGAACGTACAGACCTTCTGTTCAGAGTCCGCAGGAGGTTCCTCTGGAACACTTTCACTCAGTGCCCGCCTCACAGCCTACACACACACACACACACACCACACACACTTAGAATTAACGACAGGAAGTGCAAAGTTCAAACAAAAGCAAAAGGGAGGGGAGGATACCTTCCACATAAACGCAAATTATCTCCACAAATTAAATATAAAATCCGGTAACAATGAAATTTTCCTCTTGACTATCATAATAGCCACACCCACCTCTTTGGACTGTCTTTGCGCCTCTTCTTCTATTTCTTGTTCTATCTTCTTCCTCTCCTGTAACCATATTCAGCAGCAAATAAATTAATAAGACAATTTTGCCATACACTAGTGGTGTGCTTGAGCACAAATGGCAAGTGAGCCTAAAACTACACTATTGTTAAATGATTGATTTTAACTTCTATCATTCAAGCTACTAAAAAAAAAGTCGAGTTTTTAAATTACGCATATACGGTAAATTGGGATTCAATGCCTATAGTAACCGCTCCCCGTAAATATTTGAATTGAAAAAGAAGCAGCAAGATCAAGTCACGTATTTAAACTTTTTCTTTGTGATATTCTTAGTAGTAGTTGTAACGCACAATACTTTCACACAACTGAACATACCTACGTAAAACTTACCTTTGTGGTTAGTCTAGTGGACAATGCATTTTCAAGTAGATACTGTTGAGTAGGGCTTATAACTGTGACAAATAGCGTATTAACTTACCACAGCCACTCACTCTAATAGAAATGGAACTCCCATAAGTTTTTGAGTTTTAACCACACCCGCAAAAGAATTCAAAGCGGTAAACAATTCAATTTCTAGGGTGATACAGGTAATGATCGCTAAACCGGGGGATTCTGTTTAGTGAAGTTTGGGACTGGGTCGAACGCGGAGCGAACACAAAAATACGCGAGGGTCATAGTAGATGTCAATTGACAGTGACTTCAGAATTTTAGACAGCACTTCTAGAGGATCACAAGATGGAAAAGATACTTATATCTGCAGGAGGGATCCAGCCCTAGATTGGAAATTGCTGTGGGAAGAAGGAAACCAGACTTTTAACTACAGCTTTAGAGACAAAGCAGTTGTGAAGATTTGCATGAGGATGTAGAAGTTGTACTAGACTAAGAATTAGCTACAGACAGTCTAGTATCAGGTATTGGATAAGGTTTATATATTTGCAGTTCCTTTTTCTTTTAAAGAAATAAAAAATTCTCTGACAATTAAGCAGTGAGAGTGTATATTTTCCCTTATTTCTTGTAGAACAATAAGCCCAGTGATAATGAAAGTGTCAGGAAATGAGGTAAAAAGGTTAGTGGGCAAATAATTCATTACAACAGCTCAATATTGAAGCACTGAGATGCCATATTAACAAACCTTTTCTCTGTCTGCCATCAGGGACTCCTCAAAAGCTCTGTTCTGCTCAGCAATCATGCTGTCCCTCATATGTCTCTCATGCTAAACACCAACACATAAACACATATAACCTTATTTGTACAACTCCAATCAGCACAACAAAGAAGGATAATCATGGAGTCTGTACACAACAAACGTATTGCTGGACAGTGGATATCAAGGTCTCTGCATGACAGGGGAGGGGCATATTAGCTGAACCACAGTGGTCAGAAAAGTGGGTAAGAAGGTTATTGAACAGAGTGGTCATATTGTCAGATGAAGATGACAAAAACTAAAAACTAGATAGTGGAATAGACTCTGAAATTCTAATCTTTCCTATTAGACGAAAATAACCACACTACACAAATGATAAACTATAGCTCTTGAAACATTGTACGTAAATACTCCATTTTACTAAGTGTAATGATACATAATAATGAGAATTATCTAGTAATATAGGATTCATAAATAGTTTCATATGTAGTCAGTCACATGTCTATTTTAAATCCCACACGTTACTATAATTTAGACTCTCCTACCTCCTCTTGAACTTCTCTTTGGAGTATAAAATTGTGCTGCTCTACTATTGATATAAGAGTGGTCATGAGCTTATCTAGCGAGGTGCTACCTAAATCAAACACACAATACATCTATCCTCATACAAATACATATAAAAAAGAATATAAACAAACAGATATAAGAAAAATTATACAATGAACCATAGAATGGGAAGTAAAAATAAATCAAAGAAAAAGAGTAAAAAAAAGGGGGAAATTTTGAAGGGAAAAAAAAAAAAAAAATGAAGGGGAAAGGATGATAGAAAGAAAGAAAGAAAAGTGATAAAAAAAAGTAATAAAAGAGAAAAAAAAAAATGTCAGAAGTGGGATTCGAACCCACGCCTACAAGAGTAGACTACGACCTGAACGTAGCGCCTTAGACCACTCGGCCATCCTGACATCACACCGACAGTAAGGAATGGAACAGTACTTAATTTAGACATAGCTGGTGTACTTCTTGTACTGTGGCAGAGGGACTTATAAATTCCTTGGGCCTTTCAGGAAGGGACTGTGTGCCCCCACCTTCAGGGCAGGGCTTAACTATTTAGTAGATAGTCCTCACCTTGAACTATTTCTTTGATTCCAATTGATCCTTTCTCTTTATATGCCAGAAGTATAACCGGTAATTGCTTTTCATCTATTTCATTCACTTGAGTCTTTCCTGATGACCCCAATGTTTCTTCAATCATTTGCAGTAACCTATTTTTCAGAAAGACCACACATTCACATACAGGTTACTGATATACAAGTCCTTCTTTTTTAAATATTGTCAAGTCATGGCATTACTGTCACGATACAGGTGCTGCAACTAAACTAGAACAATGTGCTGGAACAATAGAGCACTGGAAAACACTAATCCATGTGCTATAAGCGTTCTTGAATTGTATGCTTTCTATTCCCAACCCAAGCACACAAGTCAAGTGATCGTGCTTGTTCACAATTATGTGGTTTCAGCTAATTTGCTTCTAAATTTGAATATCTTTCTTTGTCGGAAGTTTGCTTCTATTTGACTAGCTGTTCCTGAAAACTAAGCTAAAATCTTGAAGGTACCAGTTTTGTACTTAGTACCAGTTTTGTACTTAGCCACAATGTTATAGAAAAAAGTTTACAACCCAAGTTATTCAGGACAAGTGACTATGCATAAACACATACAGAGCTATAAAACTAGAAACAATGTTTGCGTCTCACTTGAGTCTGTGTGAGTAGTGAGTGAGGTCCCAGGCCCAAGAGATAAAGTTGAGGGACAGATAGCTGACCACAGACTCACTGCAGAGGAGTTGACTGCAAAACACATTGGATAGCACACTTCCATCGTGGTGAAGATACACCAACAATGGCTTCCTCTGTAGCGTATAAATAAAAATAGATACACAAACAACATCAGTAACAGACAAACGAATACGCTGATTACTAATCAAACGTAACATACATGTAGCAACACTTCAAAGAAAGTAGAGGAAAAGTAAACACTTAGTGATTTAAAGTCAATTATCATAGGAAAAGCAAACAGACAACTCCTAGTTTTCGTCAATAGTTGTTCTGGTCTCCTTTTCCCTCCTAGAGAATTCCACTTTAAAAGGAATAGTCAGAACAAGTCTCTTGACATATATAAAACCAAAAGGAGCACTCCACCCACCTCACTCCTTCCTCTCATTAGCACCCTAATCTCAGGATAATTGGCAAGGAAGATAGCAGTGAGAATGTAATTCTAAGAGTCACAATGGTGAATATTGAACTGGGACCAACTTGTAACAATGCAAGTTAGTTGCTTGACCAGTTGTAGCTCACAGTCTCAGCTCAATGGCATGTACATCATCAGCCTTTAGGAAGGTCATTACCTAGTTGTACAAGGCTGTGTAACAAAGGTTATAAAAGAAAGTCGATTAGAGTTATAGAAGACAGTGTGTAAGAGTAAAAACAAGCTTTACCAGCGAGCTGAATGTCTATTATTAGAACATATAACAGAACATTCTTTATCTCCAAATGCATATCCATGACCACTGGAATGGGTCACAAATCTAAAAATAGATCAGCTAAGTACCTTCCCATGAATATCATTAAAAGCCACATCATGCTTAGGGGCACCTTAGGATGTAAACAAATGCCAAGTTATTAGGAAAACAACAGGAAGCTAAACTAATGGCACTGATCACACACACACACACACACACTTGTATACTAGCTGCAACAACTCAATGTCCACCATATCTTCTCCCTTAAGCAACATATATGCACACACAGTCAATAGAAGTTTGACCCCAACCATGGCTTTATAAACATGAACAGTCCCTGCAGTGTTACCTTGAACAGAGTCCCCTCAAACCTTTTCTAGCCAACAACCTACCATTCCACTAGAGGCAGTTCCTATGGTGGCCTCCAGCACTGCCTCTGAGAGAGAGCCCAGCAAGAAGAGAGGATGCATGGCTCCATATCGCAGCTCAAAGGAATGTGTGAAGCACTGGAGAGCCTCATAAGGCTCCGTGCAGTCCTCTGGTACCAGTGGCTCCCTCAGTGCTGTCATGTTAGAGGGAGTGTCAACATACAGGTCCTCATCATCCACCTGAAACACACACACACACACACACACAAAACAATGCACTGATCACTGCAGCGAATCTGCACAAAAACAACTGAAAAACAAAACAAAACAAATTGGTCTTAAAGTTTCAGACCGCTATAGGCAAAATCGGAGCGTGACAGACAAACAGGATGACTACTGGGTTAATCACTTCAAGCAATTCCCCAAACCAGTTCAATTGCTCATTGTCTTTTTCTTTCTCATTCCACAGATGACCACGCCTACTCCACCTCTTGTAATCCCGCGAAAACTTACAAATTCCTGTTCGGCCTCACAGTCACTGTAGTGGGAGGAGTCAGAACCATCTGGAATCTCAATAACGTCTTCCTGCAACACGTGTGTAAATCCATCCACACATTCAAACAATACAGTAAACCTTAACTTAACACCTAGTGACCAAGGTTGTCCGCAATACCTTAGGGACCAAGGAGCCGATAAGAGGTATTTAAATTTCCCGTTCTAACTACTTATTTCTTAAAGCCTAATTGTCGCAAGGAAACAATAAGTTTAGACGAGTGGTTTGCCTAGATACTTCCAACACCCACACTAAGACCAAACTCACTTTTCTTGTGACCTTATCAGAGTTAGATATGTCCACTACTTCTGGAGCCTCCACTTCCTTCCCTTGCCTTCCTCCTTTCACTCCCTCTCCACTAACACCTTCACCAACTTCCTCAACATTGGAAGTATCATCAGTAGCACTAACATCTCCTTTCTTGGTAGGCCCATCTGATGAAATCCCCCAGCTTCCTTGGGATGACAGCTGGTCATCCACTGACCCCGGACCCACACTCATGCTACATACGTCCGACGATGTTTTGCCCTCGGGCGTGGTCTGAATTCTAGCTCCTCCTACTTCATTATCGACTGCTGACCTACCACCCTGCATTACTTCAGAATATGGAGGTGGAGGAAGCTCATTGTAGCGTTTCAGTGATTGTGGGGAGAGATGCAGAGGAGGAAGAGCGGAAAAGTGGGAGGGGGGCTGGTGGTCCATACGGATGTGGTAAATGGCCCCCACAACACCCATCTGAGCCAGAGTCATGTGATCCTGCAGAAGTTGGAAAAATAATATAATAAAAAAATGAAGAAATGAATAAATAAACCAACAACAACAGAAAGAAATTCTAATATTTTATTGGAAAGAACTGCTCAGGCCAATTTCTCAATAGTTCCTGAAGTAGTTGTGTGTGTGCATGTGCTGTGTATGTGGTGTGTGTGTGTGTGTGTGTGTGCGTGTGTGCATGTGCTGTGTGTGTGTGGTGTGTGAAAGGAATGACTTTCCCAGTATGAAGTGCAAGTGTTAAAAAAGGGGAAAAAAAAAAAAAAAAGAGAGAGAGAGAGAAAGAATGTGAAGCTCCTCGTGTTCACCACTGAAAGGAGGAATTAGATTAACAGAACAATTGTTTGGCAAGACCAGCCTGTGCTTCTTGGCAATACACACTGCAAGCAAAAGATACAAAAAAAAAAAAAGAAGTGAAAATTCCTTACTTAATTTAACCCACCCATCCTTCTAGCCCGATGAGGGTTGAATACACGAACCATACACACACACGTGCGTGCACGCACACATAGACAGCACTCACATTAGTGACAATAAGAGTACTAGTGATGTGCTTCAGCACAAATGGCGAGCGAGCCTAAAGACTATACTATTTTTATATGAATGATTTTGACGTTTAACACTGAAGTTACTGAAAATAAGGTCCAGTTTTTAAACTTAGCATACAGGGTAAAGGGATTTCAGTGCCATAGTAACAACTCTCTGCAACTGCTTGGAAGGAAAAAACAACAACAAAACAATACACGTTATTTAAAAGATTTCTTTGTGATATTCTTTAGCTAAGTAGTGGTTGTAACACACAATGCTTTGACACAACTGGACATGCACCTACACAGACTTACCTTCGCAGAAGTCTAGTGGACAATGTATTTTCGAGTAAATACTGTTGCGCACGGCTTATAACCATGACAAAGAGCGCATTGACTTACCACCGCCACTAACTCTAATAGAAAAACTGCACCCGCAAAAGAATTCAAACGGTAAACAATTCAATTTCTAGGGTGATACGGGTACTGATCGATAAACCAGAGGATTCTGTTTAGTGCAATTTGGAACGGGGTCGACCACATAACTAACACAAAAACGCGATGACATACGTACGTCCATATATATAAATAAATAAATAAATAAACAAACATCCCCGATTTTCGATTGTGTTACCCCTGTAAGTGTCTCGCTCGCTACGCTCGCTCGCCAATTAAAACATAGCCAACAGCTCTACCTGTCTTTAGGACTAATAAATATTTCAATTGAAGGGCATGAATGAAACGTATGAAATATGATATACCAACACCAAATTCTATTTACTACAAACACCTCAAAATATTAAATGGTGATTAATATCCAGGGTTCTATCTAGAAAGGCCAAGTCCACCATCTCTACACATACAAGTTACAAGGAAAAAGTGATATTTCTCATTAAATCAATGAGAGTAATTAGCATGACATGATTTTGAGCTAACCGGTGTCACTGGCTCAACCTAACCGGTGTCACTGGCTCAACCTAACCGGTGTCACTGGCTCAACCTAACCGGTGTCACTGGCTCAACCTAACCGGTGTCACTGGCTCAACCTAACCGGTGCACTGGCTCAACCTAACGGTATACTGCACATAGGGGGGAAACTGGGTGGAGGAATTTCTCCCCTCCCACCGCCACACTAGATAGACCACTGATATCATACAATTTAACTGAAAACCAAGCCAAGCCAACACACACGAGACCCTGCAACAGCTACAATGCCACGCCTACACTGAGGACAGGCAGCAATGATAGCAGACCACACACCAGTCGTCACTCACCTCCACTTGCTTCTGTGCACGCTCCGGCCATCCCGATAGAGCTTGCTCTGATGAAGGAATACCAGTTTCTGCTTGCAGGTGACTCTTTACCTATAGAGAATATTATGATAACAAACTATACCAACAAGGTCAGTGGATCTAAATCCATCGATCTGTCACCAGCTACCACACTGTGTGTGTGAGACTCCATACCTGAACAACTTTGGTATCCAAAGGCAAGTTCAGCTGAATAAGTCTCTCCTTGAAATACACTCCAAACGAACACTTACTGCCTTGTGACCTTCACACACACACACACACACACACATTATCACAATTAGCATTACTAACCAACCCATGCTACTGGCCCTGCCCTGATTGTGGGAAAACAACAACAACAAACAACAAACTCCTAAGTAATCTTTTCCAATTACACTTCCCTCCTTCAATTTCATTCCTTATCACAAACACTGTCAGGCTTAACCTGACCAGTTTCAATATCAACTGAAATGGTTTGCTGTTACCAGTTGGTGTATTTTTTTATCTTCTATTTACCGGATCTATTACATACAATAAAGACTGGAATTTCCATTGACGGACATTGTCTGGGATGTCAATGTCTAACGACTTCAGACCAAATGACAGGGACTGCCAAATAGTCAGTGTACATACACTATGCAAATACGGTACTCAAATACAGTTAAGAGACCAGCAGTAGATCTTTCTTTTAAAGTGTGCTGTGTATGTGTGTGCATTGAGTACACACGTATCACACACACACACATACACTCTCTCTCTCTCATATTGATACTTCAACCAAGTGAAACAATTGCATCCAACCTATGCCACAGAGTGAATGAACCAACAAAGTACACTTCAAAGTCAAGAATGTGAAGGGAGGGGGAAGATACCGTTTCTCTAATGCACTACACATCCATACATTATATAAGTATTGAAAAATACTAAGTGAGCCTTTTCTATAAAATAAACAACACCTTTTCCATCCAAATTAAAACAACATCATACAACCATAGTTTGTATCAAGAAAATGAATCACTGCAGTGAGGAGATACGATCTTCACTTTGACGGTTGGCAACCATGCCTACCGTAGCTATCTCCCACGTCACCAGGAACATACCGCGAAATTATTACAAATTTATATACACACAATTAACAAGAAAATGAAAAGTTGCCTCTATAATCAAGGTTGTCCTGAAACTGGGGAGGGGAAAAAAAAAAAAAAAAAAAAAAAAGCCAGTGCAAATCACTTACTCCTGAATAGGCTTGGTAAAATTACTGTCTTGTGTCAAATCAATAATTTCTCCCTGATTGTCTGCTCCACCACTCCTACATCAAAACAGAAAGAAATCACTTTACAAGTGTTTCCATTTATTGCCCACCCCCAAGATATGACTGGGGGGAAAAAAGCCTCTGAATATCTCTGAAGTACCCACTACAATAAATTAAAAAAAATTAAAAAAAGATACACCAAGTTTGTCACAAAGCTTATTAATACCATACCTTTGATAATCCATACCACATTTTACTCAAATGCAATGAACACAAACTGATGAAACTGACAACCATAGCAATCTGGTTGGTGGGCAAAAAAAGTCTCAGTCACCACAATACAGTGGTCGACCCTTACCCGACAACTACATGACAGAAATTAAATCTATCGAAGTAGCCTTCCAAATAAATCAAATGTTAACACACCGTTGTTGCGTACAAAAAATTAAAATGACTTACAATCAATAGAGAGTATAATCAATACATTAGCTAATTGTGATGCTCTTGCCAAGAAGAAACTTTAACATGCATAGTACGTAATTCGTTCAAGTAACAAATAAAGCTGTAATGACAGAGTATTAGTCTTACTGTGCCTGTGCTGGGCCATTAGATGATAAGCAGGAGAAATCATCAGGTGGCATCACTCCCTTGAGAGCTGCCTAGCAACAGAAATCTCTATTTAATGCCACTCTACCATAAGAGGAAGTAATTATAGTAACATACTGTTAGGTCCCATTCTTTCTGTTCCAGGATATCTAAACACATTGGTATATCTTCCATACCTGTAATAGCCTAGAAGAAAAATCACAGTGTACTTCGCATAGCTACATCAACAAGAAATACATTCAAATTACTTTAACACTAACGTACCTGAAAATTGAGTAGGATCTCGTCTTTGTCAGCCATGTTTGATTCCCAGTCGAAGTCCAAACCAAACTACCACCTTTACTTACATAGATTACTCACACTTCGTCCAACACTACGCCAAACAGCGGCGATACTTCTAGCCAGGGTTTTGGTTTCGTAATAAGTGCTGAGTTGGCTCTGATGTGGTCAATGGTTTTTTTTTTCCTTTTTTTTTTTTTTTTCTTTCTTTCTTTTTTTTTTTTTTTTTTGAGCAATGATTGAGCACTGTGCGTTGCCTAGGGTTACATCGTGGAGCCACTCCTCCCCTTCTTTTCGACGCAGTGAGTTGGTGTCGTCACAGGTGTTACGCTGCAGTTTATTGAGCTGCCGGACGGACCAAATGCGGCAGAATATTTGCCGGAAGGTCCCCCCCCCCCCCCCTGACCGTTCACCGCAAAAAAAGTGTGGTGTGTTTCGGTACAGGTAACGATCACATTCAATCAGGGAGGAAGGGAGGAAACGGGTCTATTAATTAGATGCATTTTCTCTCCAAGCTGTCCTGGTTTAGCTAATTGGTGACAACCAGTCTTCTTTTCCTTTTTTCATTCTGAATAGTTTGACATGTAATGAAAAAACTAATTCGTAAGTAAAAAACAACAACAGTTTGATGAGTCCTACCACCATAAGTAAAAAACAGCAACAATGAAAACGAAACTAGCTAAACAAGCCATTTCCAAGTGAGTAGGGGAATGTTGAAGAATGATGACAAAGCCTGGTTGAATGAAACGACAATTCCATAGTAGTACTGAAAAATACTTTATAGTCTTAGCTTCAGCAAATCACGTACACTGTAGCTACAATATAATGATTGAACCATTGCTTCTTTAATGATAACATACATACATACATACACATATGCATACATACTACATACATACCTACATACATACATATCTTGATAGCTGATGAATGCTGTTATAACAACAGCCTTTAAAAGTATTACATATAAAACTTATATCTATACTTTAAGTGATGTATATAATTTTGGTGTATTCAAAATTCTTTCTTAGCTTCAATTGTGAGAGCAATTAGGGAAGTTAGAAATAATAGAAATGATAGCAAGCTAAATGTTAGCCAATTGAGACTGCCTAAATATTTATGCTATTTGGTATCCCACATACTGAAAATATTTATTTGGTTTAAGCAAACTCAATAAAAGAATTAGACATTTTCTAGCTTTGATATAAGCAACTCCAAAGGTTCTTTTACAGTGAAAGATGACCTACTAACTTGCAGACAACAGAGACATGAATCTGAACAACTCAATAAAAAAATTAGCATTTTCTAGCTTTGATGTAAGCAACTCCAAAGGTTCATTTACAGTGAAAGATGACCTACTAACTTGCAGACAACAGAGACAATGAATCTGAACTAATGATGTGAAGGGTACAGTGTGTTGATGTTACTCCAGTTTGTAATACTATCGTATAAAATAAAGAAAATTTGACTATTAAAGGCGCACAACATCATGAAAATTAACGATCAAATGAAAATGGCTTTGTGGATTATTACAATCTTACTCGCTGCAGTGCTGGGTGGAGTTACTTCACAGGCACAATTACCTGTTCGTGTTTCATCGGTCAACAGCTCTGAAGCTGGTGCCTGCAAATCTCCTCCTCCTCTTTCCAAGCAAGAGGAAATACAGACTGCAATAAGGAGCAACATCAATCCATACTTGACCAAACGTTACGGACCACTTCATAACTGCGGAGGACCTGGCTGGACACAAGTAGTGTCTGTCAACATGTCTGATAGTAATAGCACATGCCCTACTGGATATACATTGCGTACATCTCCTGTCCGGAGTTGTGGACGTTCTGGAGATACCAAAAAAACTGCCGCTAATTTCATTGTAGGACAGCCATACTCTCATGTCTGTGGTAGAGTAATAGCAATACAAAAAGGCTCGACTAATGGATTTGGTCCTCAATTTTTTGATACAGATGTATCTCATTATGTTGATGGTGTTACTCTAAGACACGGCTCTCAGTATAATCGAGGTCACATATGGACTTTTGTGTCAGCATCAAGTGAAAACCCTGCTGAAAAGAGGACTGGTTGCCCTTGCTCATATGATAGCTGGAATTATCAATTGCCTAGCTTCCTAGGATCCAATTATTTCTGTGACACTGGAAACGAAGGTGCAGAATCTAATAGCAAGACATTTCTCGGTGATCCATTATGGGATGGTAAAGGGTGTCCTTCAACAAGCAATTGTTGCCAGTTCAACAACCCACCTTGGTTTTACAGAGAGTTGCCACAGCCAACATCTAACAGCCTAAAACTTACAATAGTTATAAATGCAGGAGCATCGCAAGAAAATGTTTTCATTCAAGAAATTGAACTATATGTTTCTCTCTAAAGACTTTTCAAAATTTTCAGAAAATTACTTACATTAGTAGTAGCTACACTAGCTAGTTTACTCATTAGAGTTTTTTTTATTGAAAGAATAAAAATGACAAAAATGCTCTTTTTTTAAAGCATAGGTTGCAAATTACGATATATTAGCTAATTATTGGCTGATTTAAATTACCATTCAATCCAGACCAGAGAGTAGAGCTCAGTTGAGAGTGGTTGAGAGTTCACTGGATAATCAAGGGTATGGAGGATCATAGTTGAGTATGGATAACTGAGAAAGTGACGAGTCTGTACAGCTTAGCAATTAAATCTTCAGTAATAGTGAGTACTGTAACTGCTTATTTACTAACACTACCAGTAGTTTCCAGCTGCTCATTCAGCTACCAGAGCTACTTGACTGATTTATCTTGCTTTCTTGCTTAGTTTCATCTAGCCATCCTAATCTAATCACTGCTGCCTTTCTGGTCACCATCCATACATGTTACTTATGGAAGATCAAGTGATCAAGAGGAGTGTTGTTGATGTTCTGCATTATTGAAACACCACAGTCGCTATGAGATATTCCAACAAAATGTTTACTTGCAATAATGAAATATTTGACTCGCGATTAATTTTAGTCTACGCGTTAATGATGGCCATGCCCTAAGAAAAGCCCTGAAGGCTATAATATAGAGCAAAGAAATTTCTTTAAGACTGTTAGAATAGAGACCAATAGAGACAAATGACTGCCGCAGCAATGGTGGCAGGAGGAGAACAGCCAGGAGAAGTCCTGTCCAGCTAACCAAGTGATGTGAGTGAAGGAGGAGTGGTGGCCGAGGTAGTTTGTGACAGTGGCTACAACAACGGCAACGGCGCCAACAACAACGACGAAGAAAACTCAGAAGAAGCAGCAGTGATGGACGAATAGTGGGAGGAATTCGCAAGCAAGTTGGAAAATATCAAAGATGGCAACGACAGAGAACCATGGAAAAAAAAGAATTGGAAGAAGACGACAGTTTGATAATGTGGAAGGAACTTGGAAGGCGACAAGAACAAGGCTACAAGTGGAGGCACGGATTGTTGATGCACACCAAGCTGGTGGAATATGAGCACTACTCTGACGCATTGGTGGTTCCCAAGGAATTTCAAGGACGGATTTTGAAGATTGCTCATGACAACGGAGGACATTTCAGTACTGACAAGACGGTGAAGATGATTCGCAAACGTTTTGTGTGGCCTGGAATAGTGAAGGATACGCAAGATTACTGTGCCAGTTGTAGCAAGTGTCAGAGCAACAGCAGTTACATGCCCCGGAGAGTGCCCATGGTGGCAAGGCCAGTGTTGAGTGAGCCATTTGAAAGTGTGGCACTTGATTTGGTCGGACCGATGGAAAAAGGCGAGGGAGGAAATTGCTATCTATTGACATGCATATGTTTATCGAGCAAATGGCCAGATGCCATCCCACTGCGAACAATCACTACAAGATCTGTTGCAGACGCCATGTGGCAAGTGTTTAGTCGAGTCGGGATTCCGAGACAGATTCTGATGGATTGTGGCGCACAATTCACTGCGAAGTCCATGGGTGAAGTGTGCGACATGTTGGGTATCGACAGAGTGAAGATGACGCCATATCACCCCGCCGCAAATGGCAGCATTGAACGGATGCATCGCACATTGAAATCCATCCTGAGGAAAGTGATAGAAGAAAAACGAGACTGGGTGCAGCACGTACCATACGCACTATTCACACTTCGCAATTTGCCTTTGGAAGACCACGGATATTCACCCTTTGAGCGCGTGTTCAGAGAGGAAAACAGGACGCCATTGGATGCACTATATCACGGCATAGCAGAAAGTCAAGAAAGAAGTCTCGACGTATCGACTTGGGTCGAGAGAATGGCAGACAATCTGAGAGTCATCAGAGAAGTAGCAGCACTCGAAGCTGCCAAGAGCGTCGAAGCTCGTCAGAAGCAGTATGACAAAGGAACAAGATTACGACAATTTGCGCCAGGAGATAAAGTTTTGTATCGCATTCCAGGCTTGCACGATAAACTCAGCGAGTCGTGGGAAGGCCCTTATGAAGTTGTGGCCAGAAACAGAGACATAGTGTACAGTACAGAATTCGAAAAGAAGGCAAGAAGAACGGTGGCAAGAGTATCCACATAAACAACCTCAGGAGATATGACGAAAGAAAGGACTTCAACCGGTTGGACGTAGTCATAGAGGGCGGGGATGACAATGACGAGGAAAACGCAGACAGAGAAGGAGGAAAAGGAGGAGGCAAAAATGGCAGAGTCAATCTCAGCGGAGAGTGCGAGGGATTCAATGCTGCACAATTGGAAGCACTAGTGCAAGACTTCGGCAACGTGTTTGGAGAAAACAACATGGGAAGTACCGACGTGGTGACACTCAGCATCAACACGCAAGATGCCGAGCCAGTGTCGCAGCCTCTATATTCAGTGCCACTGAATTTACGAGAGCCCGTCCGTGCAGAAATACAAGACCTCGAAGATGCCGGCATCATTGTACGATCAGATAGCCCGTGGGTATCCCCACTCGTTCCGGTATGCAATAAAAATGGCAAAGTGAGGCTGTGCGTCGATTATCACCAGCTTAATCAAGTGACGGTGCCGGAACCGTATTATATGCAGGGGCTCTAATAAACCATCAGCAATGTGGGAGAATCCGGTGTACTGTCCAAGCTCGATCTCGTGAAAGGGTTCCATCAAGTCAAAGTGGAATCCTCCGACAGACAGAAGACGGCATTTTTGTGTCCGTGGGGGAAATGGGAATACCTGCGGATGCCGTTTGGACTTCGGAACGCACCAGCTACGTTCCAAAAATTAATGGATCGAGTGTTGACAGATTGCCACGAGTACAGCAGCGTCTATATCGACGATATCCTCATATGGTCCAGCAACTGGAAGCAGCATCTCGAACATCTGAGAGGAGTTTTTGGGCAATTAGAGAAGGAAGGACTAACATGCCAAGTTGCCAAATGTGAGTTCGGCAAGAGCGAGCTCGAGTTCCTCGGTCACAGAATTGGCCATGGAAGATTGTCAGTGCCAGCAGACAGAATCACGGCTCTCACCAACTACAAGAGGCCAGTGTCAAAAAAGCAGTTACGAGCCTTCTTGGGCTACATCAATTTTTATCGAAGATTTGTACCGGGAATATATGAGATGACTTCTATACTCACACCAACCACATCGAAAGATTTGCCAACTACGGTGAAGTGGACTACATGTATGGTTGAAGCATTTGACATGCTGTGCAAGCGTTTGTGCAAGAACATAGAACTGTGCATTCCCACGACAGATGACAAACTCGTGCTGGAGACGGACGCAAGCACCACTGGCGTTGGAGCAGTATTACAAGTAGACAGAGGAGAGCAAGGAATGCTACCAGTGGCATTTTACTCAGCCCAACTGCGCGGCGCGGAATGTAATTACGCAGCACAAGAATTGGAAGCATTGGCTTTGGTAAAGGCCATCAAGCACTTCAGCTTTTATTTATACGGGAGAAATTTCGACGTACTCACTGATCATGAATCTCTCCAGTCCACCTGTCATTATCACATCATGCTCTCATTTATTGAGTTATATATCAGCACCAGAAATTGAAAGTCAGTTCAGTTGATGTTCTTCACCAGTTAATGCAATTACAACTCTAACTATTGTCAATATTCTCTCTGCGACTGCGCAAAGTCTCTAGAGGTGAGACTATCGTAAGGGAGGCTGGGAGATATCAATTCTGGTGGCAGTGATTACTACGTATCGTTGGCACTGAAGTGTTTGTGAGGAGATTAGTCTCTGATCCTCAAGAAATACATAGGACTCGCATCACACCAAGCTTAATAGACTTCTTAATAAGAAGACTAAGAGAGCAGTTACCTTCAATGAAGAGAAAGATAAGAAATGGGTTATTAATCTTTCTGACAAAACTTTAACTGAAAGCCAGGAAGATGTACTAAAGTTGGGTTTAAATTTTACACCAGCTCCTACGAAACTCCCCCTTATGGACCCTGCAACTGCTGTTGAAGCTGTAACTAAGTTCCTTAGTGAGGATAAGGCAAATGATTTAAGGGGTAGAATTTGTGAAGAAGGATCCAACTAAGACTCAGGAAACTAAAATAGGTCGCATATTAAGAAAGGGAAGGTAAAATTCCTACTATGTATAACAGGTTAAGACCCACTGGATGTAGACCACCTCTTCTTTATGGTCTTCCTAAGATACACAAGTTAGGAATCCCACTTAGACCTATAGTTTCCTGCATTGGATCACCATCTTACAATTTATCAAAGTCCATATCTAAAATGATATCTCCATTGTTTGGTAAGACACAATCATACATAAAGAATTCAACACATTTCATGCAAACAGTTAATAGTGTATGCTTGAGATCTGACAAAATGATGGTGAGTTTTGATTTTGATGTGTCTTAGACGAGGCAGTATCTGTGATCAGAGATAACCTCCAGAATGATGAAAGTCTAGATGAGAGAACATGTCTATCTCCTGAGTGCATCACAGAATTATTAGAGGTCTGCCTTAGGTCAACTTACTTTAGGTACAACGGGAACTGTCATGAACAAGTAGATGGAGCAGCCATGGGTTCTTCTGTTTCCGCAGTTGTGGCCAACTTGTACATGGAATGCTTTGAGGAAGAGGCTTTAAACTCAGCTCCAGTTAAACCTGTATTATGGAAGAGATATGTAGATGACACCTTTTGCATAGTTAAGAAAGGAAGTGAAAAACATTTGTTGGACCATTTAAACTCTAAGACCTTCTATAAAATTTACCATGGAATCAGAGGAAGATGGTAAGCTACCTTTTTTGGATTGCTTATTAAAGAGAGAGGGAGTGATGGTATGCTTACATCCACTGTGTACAGAAAACCTACACACACAGATAGATACCTTCACTTTAAGTCTCGTCATCCTAATCATGTAAAGAGAGGAGTAGTGAGATGCTTGTATCAGAGAGCTAGGAGGGTAACTAACATGAGTGAAAACTTGAAGGAAGAAGAGAAACACCTACACAAAGTACTTCAAAGTAATGGTTATGACTACGCAACCATTAGGGCAGAGACTTGACATCAAAACAGCATTTAAGTCGGGTAAGACACTAAGATCACATCTTACTAAAATCAAATACCACGTACAGATTCATCCATAGTGTACAGTATACCCTGCAGTTGTGGTAAAGTATACATAGGTGATGTTGGGGTCGTAAATCCCTACACTAGGTTTCGAAATAGTAATCGAAGGACCAGCTCTGTGATAATTCACTGAGCAGTAGAAATAAAGTTTCAGATAGTAAATATAAGTGCAACATGCTAGAACAATAGTAAATGAGTAAAGTAGCGTAACTAAGGTGAATGAAAAAGTTTGTGCATTATAAACGTTCACGTTGACGACTCGAGACATCGACGAAGACATCAGCGAAGGCGACCTCGACGTTACCCATTCACGCAGGTGCCATCTGGTCTGACCTAGACATGCTGGGGGGAAGGGCTGATCCTCTACAATGAGGATTAGTCTGTTTGTAGCTCTTGTGTACATGACAGAGGAGATCGACAGTTCATGTCAGTCCATCATCACCTGGAAATATCTTTGTCACCCTTGCTAAGGGCCAGTCACGATTGAATAAGGAGTTCATCTTTTAGCAGGACTATATCTCCCACCTTATAATTGTGTGTGGGTCTCTTCCACTTATACCGAGCAGTCAGAGATTGCAAATATCGGGTTTTCCAGGCTGACCAAAGTTCCCTTTTGAGGCGTTGCATTAAGTTCCACTTTTTGAGCAAGGAAGTATGAACCTCGGCATCTTGTTCATGAACTGGAGGATAGTAGAGGACGGCTTATCAAAAAATGACCTGGTGTGAGTGCTAATGTATCATCAGCATCAGTGGAGTTGACTGGTATCAATGGACGGGAATTGAGAATAGCCTCAGCTTCTGTAAGGATAGTGTAGAGTTCATTGAAGGTGAGCAAATAGGGTGACATGCGCTTCCTGAGGAGCATCTTCATACTTTTTACCCCAGCTTCCCAAAGTACTCCATGCAGGTGTGGAGCTCTGGGAGGACTAAAATGCCATTGTAAGGATGTTCTGGTAGCTTCATGTGAAATAGCTTTGGCTATGGATGGTGACGACAGTAACTTTTTAATTTCTTTTATTTCATTGTGAGCACTGACAAAGTTTGTGCCAGAAAAGGTGTAGAGGAGTACCTCTCCAAGCTGTGAAGCAATGAAATGCAGCCATAAATTCCTCCGGGGTGAGATCGGCACAAAGTTCGATGTGAACAGCCTTAGTGGTTAGACAAATAAAAAGACAGGCATAACACTTGACTCTGGTAGGCTTGCGAACTTTTCCTTGGCGAATATAGAATGGTCCCGCGAAATCCATTCCAGTATGCTCAAATGGTGGTGCTGGTGTAGTTCTCGACAGTGGTAGCATTCCCATTCTCTGGTTTAGAGGTCGAGAGTACGCTTTTTGGCACGTAGGACAACGACGGCTAGTAAGCTTGAGAAAATTTCTTAGGCCAGAGATGTAATATGTCTCTAAAATCACAGACATGAGAGCAGATATACCAGCATGTTTATATGTAATATGTAGAGTAGAAAGGAAAAGTTTAGTGAGAGTAGAGTTAAAAAACAGGAGTATTAGAGAGCGTGAAGAGAGGGGAAAGTCAGGATCTCGAACTCTACCACTGATTCTGATGAGCTGATCAGCACCCAGTGAAATGTCAAACTTTGAGAGCGAGTGATGAACGGGTAGACTACGTCCACACCGTATAGACTCAAAGACTTCTGCATGAGTCATCCTCTGTGCCACTCGAAGAAGACATCGTTTAGCAGCTTGAAGTTCCTCTGAGGTGAGCACACTAGACAAAATATGAGATTTAGTTCGAACATTGTGAAGAAATCTCCTGATCCACGATACCACACACGTGAATTTGTCGAAAGAAGAGTAACGAGTCCAGAGAGAGAAATCGGGATCAGGTTCGATTATTTATACTGTAGCAACAATGGTAGCTTGAATGTCAGGTACTTCTTCTGAGCTTGTTGCAGGTATCTGTGGCCATGAGGGCTGAGGAAGGTGTAGCCATGGAGGGCCTTTCCACCACAAGGATGAAGAAATCAAGTTGCACGAATCCACTCCTCGACTAGCCAAGTCAGCTGGGTTGTCCTGAGTAGGAACGTGCCGCCAATGATCAGCAGGTATTATTTGTTGAATTGAGGCAACTCGATGCGAGACAAACGTCTTCAGTGTGGCTGGGTTCTTATGAAGCCAGCATAGAACTATCCTGGTATCGCTCCATGCATATATCTGAGAGAGAGGAATAGAAAGATCACGAGATACAGACCATAAAAGTTTAGACAGTAAATGTGCTGCAACCGGTTCTAGCCTAGGTATAGTTACCCTTGACTTGGAAGTTACAAGTGTGATTGATACAGTTCCATCTTCGTGCATAGTTCTAAGATACACCACAGCACCGTAGGCGGAAGTAGAGGTATCTGAAAAGCCGTGAAGAGAGTGGTTACTAATCGGAACATCCTATGGTACAAGTCGCCGTGGAATCGGATGAGAGGAGAGAGCTGATAGTGTTGAAATCCACTGCTTCCATTTTTTGGAAATTTTATCGGGAACTGGATGGTCCCAAGAGAGCTTTAACTTCCATAGTTCCTGTAGAAGAATTTTGGATGGTACCGTAGCTGGAGAATAAAATCCCATAATATCGAACACTTTGGCAGAAATAGAGGCTATTTCACGCTTGGTTACAGGAACATCATCGTTGACAAAAGGAACAGATACATGAAAGTTATCCTTGCTCACGTCCCAGTGAATACCAAGTGCTTTGGATGCTGACAAGGGAGAAGGTAAATGAAGGTCAGCTAGCTCTCTTAAATCTTCTGGTATAGTTTCCAGAAATGAGAGATCATTGCTTCGCCAATTTCTCAGAATCATTCTGGCCGATTTGAGCAAACGACAGAGCTCCTGTCTGATTTCGTCAGCTTCTTGAAGAGTAGACGCTCCTGATAAGAAATCATCAACGTAAAACGAAGTGAGAATTGAGTGAGAAGCCAAAGGATGGGTGTCTTTGTTAGATTCAGCTAAGTGGTGAAGAACTTTTGTGGCTAGGAGTGGTGATGGCTTGACACCAAATGTTAGTCTCTTCATTCGGTAGTCCCTGATCTGTTCCTGGTCATCACGTAAGAGAAAACAGTGAAGATCTTGGTCTTCAGGTTGAAGAGCTATTTCCCGAAACATCTTGCTGATGTCAGCGCTGAATGCTATTCGGTGTAAACGAAATTTCACAAGTATAGTAGTGAGGAGAGGATATAGGTTGGGAGCAGTAAGCAGTAGATCATTAAGAGAGGTACCGGAGGATGAGTTAGCAGATGCATCATCCCCATTAAATGGGAAGAGGTAAGAGTTGTAGACAGAGCCAGTAAGAATCGCGAGTTGAAGATCAAGGAAGCTCTACACATACAGATGACACCTGACAACAACAAGTTTAACAGAGAGTTTAGAGCTTCCAGGATGCTGGCTGTCCATGCTGCTTGCAAATCACCCTCCAGAAACAGTAAGCGTGCCCTCCATATTCATTTTATTTCATTTATTTACTTATTTTATTACTTATTTACTCATTTAAGGGTTTAATTTTATTGTTCTAATTACTACATTGCATGTCTAGTGTAGCAGAATAAACTAGAGACAACAACTTACAACAACGAAGTGCTGGTGGTGCATCTTTTACCAGACATCGATTATATACGCACATGAGCGTTTCGTCGGCAAGTAACCACGTGTATGTATCGTGACGCCACATTTAGTCAACTATTTCGGTAAAGGGTCTTTTGACAAGATTATTCTGCTTGGAATTACTATACGATGTTTTCACAGTCTGCTCTGCTGCAGTCGCGTCGTAGGATGAGCCTAATGTTGCGAAAGCGATTGAGCATTGGATCTTCTAAAACATTAATTGGCCAATACAAGGCGATAAAGAACAGCCACAAGGAATATATCGTACTATTACAGAGTGGAGAGTTTTATGAGATTTTTGGAGATGATGCAGGTACTGATATATCTATTCAGTTAGATAACTTCGTTATGAAATTTACCAGGGAGTAGGTTGGAAACTCTGTTCTTGTTTCCAAGATGAACAAATAGTGATTTACTTCTGTTTCATAGATTAACTGAAATTAGATAGTAGGATAGAATTGATGGTCACCCAGTTAGTTTTCATAATCAGCATCCAGTAAAGGAGCACGGGTTGACAAGAATTTTCTACCTTGATAAATAAATAGAAATTCATGTGCACTTAAAGTTTGTCGCTCTTGTTTCTGCCCCCTTTGTTGGTTAATTATTCAGATTTTTGCTTGTCTAATGTCGGAGCCACACCCACCATTTCATCTCCATGCTATTCTTCATTGAGAATTTGAAATCTCATGTTTAATACTCAGTAATAGATTAGAGGGTGTTGTTGTTTGTGGGGAATATGTATATAAGACGTAAGAAGTATTTGATTGTCACATGTAGTTTTTAGAAACTAGAAATTCTAATATTGGAAGTGTGTAAATTAGAAATAATTGCTAATATGATGACGTTAGAAATATTGCTAACCCGATGAAATTACAAATGTTTCTAATCTGATAAAATTTAAACAGGCTTTACTTGTTTGTGTTGCTATAGTGACAGTGAGTTCCAAGACGATTTTGAATCTAACAAAGAGACATGACATCCCAATGGTCGGTATTCCTGTCAAACATCTGAGTGACTGGCAGAGAATTTTTGTCCAGGCAGGTTTCCAACTCGCCATCTGCAATCAAACCAATTCTGCTCCTACAAAGTAAGATTTAGGATTAATAAATTCTATTAGCACCAGATAATAATATCTTAGGTATAGACTGTTAGCAGCCACAGCTGCTACTGATGCTGCTAAATTTTTGAAGTAGTTAAAAAGCGAAAAGTCGATTATTATTACGATCATTTTGTTCTCAGTTTAAACAGCCAATGTATGTTTAATTAAAACTTAACCTGCCAGCTGTTAAAATTGAGAAAAATGCTATTATTGGCAAGTCCAAAGAGGCCTTATCTTCTGCGATCTCTTCAGACCTGGAAAGAGGACCACTCTTGTGTTGATAATCACATACAAATGCACATAGTTCATTACAATATCATCATCTGGATCATCTATTGAAGGAGATTGAACAAACTATGAACCTCATCCAGTATACTCTAGTTCTGAACATTCGGAATATCTCCAGGCTTTTGTGGGGATTCTTTAGTCACTCTGAGGTAGGATACCACGTATCCAAGTAAATTTCGTAATCAGTGCCACATAATAACAGTCAGGCAAAAAAGGCCAGCAAAGAAGGATTGCCATTGTAACCTGTTACTTCCATGTAATGGCCTCCACACCAAGGATCACTGCAAGTAAGAACAACAACAACTGAAACGCTAATAGCAGGAATGATAAATAACAACAGCAGCAACAATAATAATAACAATGATTTTCTTTTTTTCTAATGAGAAATGTGTATATAATAATACCTAGTATGAAGCAACAAGCAGCAGAATGCAACCTCCATCATGATATGTAAACCCATACATATCAAAATATTCGCATGAAGTTTGTTTGTTTGTTTTGTTTTTAATCACATATTTGCACACACCATTTTTAACAAAATTCCAAGGCAGGCAGGAGTGTTAAAGATGCCAAATGAAGAGGCAGACAGAGTAAAATCTCACCAATAGTGGTAGAATACACTAATACCTTGTCCTTATCACTACCTCCTCCTCTGAGGACCCTCCATTCACAGTTAGTTCCTACCGTATTCACAGAGAAGCATATCTGCACTATCTGCTTGGCTGTAATTTGAACTCTAGTTCACCTCTTCTGTGGCAACACTGTTTTGCCTATTGCTCGTGGAAACATTCTGAGTGGATATTCTTTGAAGTGTCCATGTTGCCATGTACATGCACTCATAGTGCGGCTATATCTACACCATCACCATTGCTCCCGTCCCTTCTTGATGAGTTCATTGTCGTGTGCTATTCGAGGTGTTTCTACATGATGAAGCTGCAAGATTATACTCTACACCTAAATAATCAGTGCAGAGCTCACCATGCTAATGACTCACCTTCAAAGGTCACCCTCAAAATGTCCTCAGCCAAGCCACCAAGCACTTTAGCAAAAGGACCTCACAGTTTCCATGCTATTTCACTTTTACATGCTATTTCACTTTCCCCATGCAATTTCAATTGAGCAATGATTTTCCCCATACATTTTTGAATGGGCAATTTATGCACCACACTATTAGTATAATAATAATTATAATTACAATGAGTATTGTAAACGGTGTATTAAGTTGTGATATGCTTCATTTTAATGTGTCATTATTTTTACTACAAGTAGTTAAGTTATTACCAAATTATTTCTGTAAAAGGCAGTGGTATTTGTGATTATATCTTAATTTATCTTTAATATTAATTGAATTAATAAAAGTGTTCAGCAAGTTCATCAGCTTGCTAAAATGGGATACATTAAGTGACTGATGTATCTTAATGCCTTTAGAGTCTGTGATTTTTAACTCACGAATTTTGGTGGCCTGTTTAAAATTTAGCCTCCATTTGTGATTGGGTGTGTTTGATGCAAAGTCCAATCTTACAGTAATCCAAGTCTAACAAGATAGCAAAGAGTCTAATAAAAGTATAATTTCTGTATATGTAGAACTGCTGTAAGTATTATTTCATTAAGTCAAGAATGCTTCTTTATTCAGAGTATTGTATTCGTTTTTATTACTTAGTTTTATTCCTTGATGTTGGTAAGACATCAGCAAATAAAAGTATTCCTATTCGTATTTTTGGTTACAGACATTATCCTCTAGATCGTGAAGTTGTGAAACTTGTTACTAGAGGGACATTAATTGAGCCTCTTCACAACGAGGCTAATTACTTGCTGTCCATTGCTACTGGCTCTACATCCACAGTGGGGCTAGCATGGACAGACATTTCAACATCAGAGTTTCAGGTAAGGGTTGTCAATAAGTAGTTACATTGATGTTTTTAATTGATAAAAGAGGATCAGTTCATAAATTTGGGGCTATGAGTATATTTTTTTTATAATAATAGCTTTGTAATGGAGATGCTCCCAATGAACATTTTACAGAAGTTTGTAGATTAACTGTTTTTTTAACAGAAATGGACAAGTTTAATTTACCCAGTCATTTTTCTTCAACGGCATTTTTCTACAATAGCTGACTGAAGTTATTGTTGCATGATGCAATCAGAAATGGGAAAGAAATTGGTGCTAGGTTTATCACCTGTTCTGTTGATTACATTGGGTTATTATGTCCCCCCCCCCAGGGTATAATAGTGTTCATTGTGTTAATCGTACAATAACAATTGCAATAGTTTATGAGAATGACTAAGTTTTGTTTTTGTATTATACTGAGTGTGAGAAGAGTTTCCAGTTAATTAAAGATAGAGTTTCCTTTACTTGCTTGCGAGTGAGTGTATAGCCAGCCTTATTGCTTGTGTTCATGCACTTAATATTGATAGTACAATTTGAGATACTAGTTTCTTAAAACAAAACTTAGGTCTGGACAATCCAGTCACATTCGACCATTCAAACCTAAAATGTGGAACACCCCAAGCATCCAGAAGTCATTGCCAAATCAGAAAGTCTTATTATATTGAGAGCAGTTTCCATCCTTCTTTTGCCCTATCCAGCCGTCTTTGTCGTAGAAGCTCAATATGTGTGGCATATCTTGATAGTGCTTCAGTGAAGCTTGCTTGTGTGAATTCAAACTCTGAAAAGTTCTGTGACCAAACAACTAACTACATGTATGGTTTGTATGTTTGGAATATTTCCATTAGCCACTAGTATATAATCATTGTTTTTTACTAGCAGAATGATTTGCTTTCCTCCCTTGCAATGATCCTTGGGAAACTATTGTCCTCATAATCTTCCCAATTTTGTCTTTCCCATTTTCTGTCTGTTGTACCATTGTGAGTCGTCACTTGGATTGTAAGTAGAATGGAGAATTTATAGATTGCACATTTCAGGTGGTTGATTCAATGGGCAATATTCTTTTCATAGAGCAGTACAGGGAACTTTTCTGGATGCTTGGAGTGTTCCACATTTTAGGTTGTCCAGACTAAGTTTTATATCTCACTCACAACTCAATCTACCTGGAACCATCAGATGAAGATTTTAGTTCTAGATCTCTGTAGGTGAATTAGTGGCTTGTTCATCATGACCTTTTGTTTCCATGTGCGTACACAGGAGGGACCTAATGATAATTTGTAAGACCCCTAGACAACTGTAACCCAAAACACCACTATTCAAAAGGTGGTCGATTTCTACATTGCTTCAGAAGCTTTGGACCTTCTTCATTTCTCCTCCTTTTTGAGCGTTTTTGTGCAGGCTACCTATTACTGACTCGAACCAGTAAATTCTGGACCCCTATTATACTAGAAGTTTTATGACGGCCTTTGGTGAAATACCTGTCAAGACTTCTCTGAAAGAATTTAAGAATCAGGCTCATAGAAGTTTCCATCACAATGTCTGATTTTGCATAGATTCATCAAGCACTACAAATTGGTATTATTATGAAATGAATAAATTACTTTAATTATCTAGCTTTATTAACCCTCAGCGCGCATGCGCGAGAGGGTTATAGTAGTTGTCCTGTCTGTCTGTCTCTCTGTAACGCTCTGATTTTGGAGATTACTGACGATTAACCGTTGATTTAGGTATGAACTTACTCAGAATGAAGATTTAGGACCTTTCGTTGTGCTACTTTTTGAATTTCGGGCTAATTGTTGAGAAAACGTGAAGCTTTCAGCTCAGCGTAGGTGCCATCTTTTATGGGTAACCCCCCCCCCCCCCCCCCTAGCATCACATCATAATCACGTGAGCAAATAATTTCTTGCAGCCAGCGGTGTAGTTTATTTTATGCTCAGGGAAGTCAACGGAGTTGAAAGAAGTGAAGTTTCGTGTTAAAATTATATACCGGTGAGTGTTTCTGGTCTGTTTAGCTTCTTCTCTTATGAAGACAGGGTTTCCATGTACTATTTTCAATGCCTGATTAAAAATAGCTAACAGATTGCTTGTCCTTTTGGTCTGAGATTATATTGTAATGGCTAGGTAGTGTTTAGTAGCGCTGAGGGTTTGCACCTTTGGTGCTTCATTAGCTATATTAATTTAGTTTACTACAAGTCCAAGTGTTAGAATTGTAAAGATTGCAAGCTCAGAAGTATCAGTGAGGCCACAGTTAAATCTTAGTGACAATTCATCTTCTAAAGTGCCTAACACTTCTACTTTCTGACATGAGCACTCTTATAGCAACTGCTGAAGCTGATACACAGTTGTTTTTCTACTGCCAGTGGACATGTTGATGCTAAACCACAGAAGTGTGGACTCTATCCAATCTGTTTTTGAACAACAATTATACCTGACAGTCAGTATGAAAAGTCTTTCTAATAGCTGGAATGCTGGATATTTAGTCCATTCCAGACCCATTATCCAATATTTTGCTTGCCTTTCCGCCTCTTAAAGTAATGGTCTAATCTAATTCTCAAAGTAATGACTCACTCAACTAAAACAGCTATTGCTTGGAATCTGTCCATGCTTAAGAACTTACAGCCAAGACAGTTGAAACCACAGACACCAGTAGATAACAATTAGATGGAGATGAGCCAACAAGTCTTGAAGTGTTAACTCTAGGTTCTAATGGTTTAGCTGTACAATGTGACCTGCTGATTATAAGTATGGCTAAATTCAGGTTTACTACTTCACCTGTACCTTCACAATTGCTTGTTTTTTGGAGACTACATCGGTCTTTTCTTTTTGAACTAGAAAAAGCATATAAGCTGTGTTGTCATAATGTCATAATGCAGAGTGCAGCTGTAAATTGTCTCTAATCAGTGACTGATTAACGGGCGCTAGAAAAGTATTGATAGTGGCTCTTGTAGGAATGTTGGCTATGCATTGTGGGCTGGCGAAGTAAGCAAGCGTTTAGGTTTGCTCCTCCTAGCCTTCTTTTCATTTCAGGCACAGAAGTCATTATGGTAGACAACTTCTTTACTCAGTTTAGTTAATTCTATAAGACTCTATACTAACTTACAATCTGGAAACAATGGGGTGGGGGATGCCCCTGGGGGGGGGGGGGGGGCCTTGTTCTTATGCCAGTGAGAGATGTTCTTCTCGGTTGCATAATTGCAAAGACAACTCATTTTTCACTTTTAGTTCATACCCCTCTGTCTCTTTGTTATTACATAGGAGCTGTAAAAACTAGCTATAGTGGGTGGTTGTCTTCATTTCTTAATATTCTGTAATTGGACATCACATGACCTGCGTGGTAGTGTTGCCAAATTTGTGGCCCAATCCAATAGTGGCCAACAAAAGACATAAAATTGGTGATAATTTTAATAACTTATTTGAATTTATATTTTCTTTCAGGTTTCTTCTGTGGATATCAACGATGTGGATGAAAGCCTTGAGAGAATTAAACCTTCAGAGGTCAATAAAGCTTTATATATCATACAGATCCAATTTAAACTATTACATTGAGTATCAGTATTATTTTTTTCACATTCAGGTATTACTCAATAGAGATATTTTGGACAGTGTGAAATCTTACGTTGATTTGAAGAGAAGTTGTCGTAGTTCGTATTCGCAGTTGGAAAAATTGATTTGCTCTCCGGTTCTCAAGGAATGCTATCTCACGGGCGTGCCTGCATCGTGGTTTGCCGATACATCAGAATGTTTGGAAAAAAGTTCCAGAGAGCAGAGTGAGAGTGATGGAATGCTGGGAGTCCATTTTGTCAGTGAAAGGTACATGAGAGAGTGCAGGAGGTGTCTTCACGTCCCCTGTGCCTATTAGCAAGTACTGTGAAGTCCTTCTTTGTTTGATTTCAGCTAAAATCGCAGGATTTGTAGCAAAAAACAAACAAAAACATTTAGAAGTGTATATGTATTCAGTATAGTAATAATTAGATGTATTCTCTCTCTTTCACAGACTTTTTTTTAAACAATACAGAATTAAAAATATTTGGTCGCCATCAGGAATTGAACCCAGGACCGCTTGTATAACGCACAAGCGCTCTGCCACTGAGCTACGACAACCAGCCAGCAAACAAGCACTCCAATTCTGTATTTATACTGTTATGGGGTACTGCTATGCTACAGTCTCACTCTCCACAAACCAATGAAAATTCTCTTTTATCAAAGATTCTTATTATTTGTTGAATTTTTTACTCATCTAATTTATCACTTCACAATTTCTTTAAAAAAAAGCCTGTGAAAGAGAGAGAATACATCTAATGAGTAAAAGAAGGCTGAGAGAGAAATTGTGAAATAATAATAATGATTTTTTTTTATAATAACACTGTAGACTCAGGTTGTTAAGTGCCCTTGCTTGTAACTCCAAAGGGTAAGGAAATGAAAAAATGGGCGCTTAACAGCGAGTGTGGTATCCTAACAACTTGAGCTGAGCGCCAGTAGCAGTAGATGGAAAGTATGGAGCGCTTAATAAAAAGTGCTAAAGACTGGGAAGAAAACAGGCGCGTAACAAAAAGCAGCACTAACAAAGAAGGAGAGCTTAATGTTCAGGACTCGGGAGCCTCCACCTGAACAAGGGACAAAGACTGAAAGAACAGTAAACTAGTGGTGTGCTTGAGCACAAATGGCGAGCGAGCCTTAAACTACACTATTGTTAAATGATTGATTTTAACAACTAACACTCAAGCTACTAAAATAAAGTCGAGTTTTTAAATTACGTATGCGGTAAAGGGGATTCAATACCATAGTAACCGCTCCCCACAACTGTTTGAATTGAAAAAGAAGCAACAAAATCAAATCACGTTATTTAAAGTTTTCTTTGTGACATTCTTAATAGTAGTTGTAACGCACAATACTTGCACACAACTGAACATACCTACGCAAGACTTACCTTCGTGGTTCGTCTAGTGGACAATGAATTTTCAAGTAAATGCTGTTGAGTAAGGCTTAGCGTATAAACTTACCACCACCACTAACTCGAATAGAAATGGAGCTCCCATAAGTTTTTGAGTTTTAACTACACCCACAAAAGAATTCAAAGCGGTAAACAATTCAATTTCTAAGGTGATACGGGTAATGGTCGCTAAACCGGAGGATTCTGTTTAGTGAAGTTTGGGACGGGGTCGAACGCGGAGCGAACACAAAAATACGGAGGGTCAAAGTACAAAATGACATACGTACGTCCATATGTACAAATACACAAACATCCCCGATTTTCAATTGTGTTACCCCTGTAAGTGTCTCGCTCGCTACGCTCGCTCGCCAACAATATTGAATCATACGCATGCATTGATGTAAATACCCTTTACCTATCAAACTTACATAATGATATTCATGCGTCAACCATCCGGTGTATCATTGTGCGCCTCACTATATGAAATTGTATGGGTATGCTAAAGGAATTATTAGTTAATGTTAATTCCATTGCAAGCGCTACCAAGTGCCAGCGATAGAGTTAACTTAGCTGGTAGTGTGGTCCTTCGAGTCAAGAACTACCTTAATCAATGAGCCATTATCTGAGCGGGATTTACGACCCCGTTCACTTAACAACCCAAATCTACGGTATTATTATTGTGTTTTTATTAATATTTTTATCATTAAAATAGTATTTTATTATTATTTATGTGTCACAGAGAGATTGAGGTATTCGATAACTTCAGAAAGAATTTATCTACACTTGAGGTATATTATTGAGAATTAAATATTAATTCTATATATTATAAGAACAACACAATAATGTCATGTCTATGGTAGTTGTCAATTTACTTTCAATTGGTTACTTTTAAATACTTTCTTTGATGTACTCTCACCTAGCATTTTTGAATACCTCAATACTTAGTCACCAATTTTAGAAATTGTAAAATCATTAATGATAAAAGTGCATTCATGTCTCATATCACATAAGCATCAATAAAGAGCTGAGCTCACCATTGCTAAGAACATACTAACTTGAAGAAATGAAGTCATCAGTAAATCTATACAATTCCAACTTATGTAGAGGGGAAAATATTAAAAAGAGTTGAAATTAAAACTCAAAATAGACTTCTTTTCAAAACAGATTTCATAAATTTCGTTGTAGTGAAATATCACAGACTTCCTCATAGCAAGTTGTTGTTTTTTCAGCTAGCATTTATCACCTAAAATTTCAAATTACATCGGAATATTTATGATCAATAATATGTGGTGTGTGTGGTTATTATTTCTCATTGTTTGTCTTGTCTCTGTATAGACTGGTGCTGTGAGAGCTCTTCTGCTTTTTGTGAAATATACCCTTAAAAGTTCCTTTCCACATTTCTCAACCCCTACTCAGTATCAACTGGTGGATCACATGATCATTGACCCAAACACAAGACGAGCTCTGGAATTAACTGTGTGAGTTAAAAAGTATTACTCTATAATTGTGTGGTTAATCCTAGTATAGTGTTCTTTTTTTTATATGTCTGCATATTTTAACATGGAATGGAAACAGAGTGGCTACAATACACTGTTTGGGTCTGGTTCCTGCCAATAAATTATGAGAGAGTTAAATTTTACATTTTAAAATAATAATTCATGATTTTTAGAAGGGGCATAATGACTTGGCAATGTTTTTATCTTTATAAATTGATCTTGGCCAATGGCTGGTATTGTTTTCCAGGCCCCAAAGAGGTAATTCAATGAAGACTACTCTTTTAGGTACGATTGACTGCACAAACACAGCACATGGATCCAGATTGTTGGCCAGTCGATTGGCGTGAGTTCTTTCTGTGTACGTACAACTTAGAATGTATTCTTATGTTATGTCTTCTTACTCAGTGCACCTTTAACTAATGTGCCAGATATTAACAAGTAAGTCAGTGTAAGGCCCACATTTGGGTGCAGTTGGATACCTTGACTGCCATTTTAGGAGATTGGATCTGGTTGAACTTTTCTGTGAAGATGAGTATTGCAGAAAAGGGTTGATAAGCTATCTTGAAGATTGTAAAGACCTCGAAAGAAGTGTTCAGAAGGTATTTATTAGAACTAAACTTGTGAGGGTCAAATTAATATATTGTTATTTTCGGGGAGTTTATTATTTCCATGAAACAGATGAAAATGTTGTGGCTAAATGTGTCCATGAAGGTCATAATAATTTTCAAGGAGGCAAAACCATTTTAGAGTGGGGGGAGGGGGAGGAGGAATGCCCCCTGAAAAGCCTAAAAATTCCTGTATATATCATATGTATTTTGTTCTGCCATATATTTTAGGTTGTGACTAAAGTTTGCAGTATACCTGATCTTCATGTTATTAAAAACACTTTACACAAAGCAGGTTAGAGGTCATCTTATATTATGTTTTAGGAATGTATCAATTTATAGATCTATCATACTCTGTATTATTATATAACATAGACCTATCATACTCTGTATTATATATAACATGACCTATCATACTCTGTATTATATATAACATGGGCTTTAAAAAAGCTTTGTTTTTCGTTTTTGCCAGGTCTATTGTTGGTATCTAAAAATACCCCAGCTTTTTTTGTTGTTGTTGTTGTTGCTGTTTTAATAGTAATTGTTGTTTTGTCCTCTTCTAGTATTACTCTTTCTGTCTTGTTCATTGAGTATATCTTATTTTGATCTCTTTTAGTAATCACTTCCTTTGGGTTTTCACTTGCTGTTGCTATCAGTTGCTTTGCTTTTTGTAAGTTCTTATTGCTCTTATGATAACCATCTTCAATTTGTCTTACTCTTTTGCTACTTGGTTGCTTTCGTTACAAGAAACTGCAATGGACAAAATTCGTCCTTGATGCTGTTTTACCAGCTCAATTTACTAATAGACATGCGGTTTACTAGAGTAACTATAGACTTCATTCTACACTCGTGTGTTACTGAGAATACCTGAAATTTAGTAGAGTGGGTGTGTCTTCATTGACATAATTACGGGAAGAAGATAAAAACAACATATTAAATAAGCTTAAATTATCCTATATTTATGATAATCATAAATGTGACTGGCAACGAGAAAACAAGCCATTGTGAGAATAAATTAAGTAAACATGTTGGTCAATCACTTTTTTCTTTCATATTCTGGATGCTCTAGATCCAAACTATTCAAGGTTACATTTTCAATGTATTTTTCTTAGTAGCTAAACATCAACCCTTGCCCTGGTAGCCTGCCATATGTGGAGTAAGTAGGTAACTGTTTCTATGATACCCATGGAGAGTATAGGGAAAATGGCCGAAGAAATAATAGCTCGCACACTAAACATGCTTTGGGCTGATCAAGGTCTTCTAGGTAGTTACAAAGAGACTGTGGTTTGTTTTATTTTGTCTACTACTGGTCTAACGAGACCGGCACACCAAGGAAGGCAAGTTACTCCACTCATTAATTGGCTTTATCAATGAATAGTAGTGCATTATTGTAGGTTTATCAGTTTATCAATAATTACAGGGGTAACACAATTGAAAATCACGGATGTTTGTTTGTTTATATATGTTTCAATGAACGTATGTCATTTTGTACTTTGACCCTGGCATTTTTGTGTTAGTTCGGTGGTCGACCCCGTCTCAAACTCACTAAACAGAATACTCTGGTTTATCGATCATTGTCTGTATTATCCTAGAAATTGAATTGTTTACCGTTTTTAATTCTTTTGTGGGTTCAGTTAAAGTTAAAAACTTACCTGAGTTCTAAGTTAGGCGGTGGTAAGTTAAAGTACCATTTGTCATAGTTATAAGTCATACGCAACAGTATTTACTTGAAATTCTTTGACCTTAGACTAACCACAAAGGTAGCTAAGTCTTGTGTAGGTATGTCCTGTTGTATGAAGTATTGTGTGTTAGAGCTTATATAATATGTAATAGTTATGCCATGGCCAACGAGGGGTTATGGAATATAACCATCCCGATCCCGAGGGCGAAGCCCGAGGGATAAGGAACCCCGATGTTGCCGTGGCATAACTGTTTTATACCATAGTTGCTGCTACTAGTGATGTGCTTGAGCACAAATGGCGAGCGAGCCTAGAGACTATACTATTTTTATATGAATGATTTTGACTTCTAACACTGAAGCTACTGAAAATAAGGTCCAGTTTTTAAATTTCGCATACACGGTAAAGGGATTTCAGTGCCATAGTAACAACTCTCTGCAACTGCTTGAATTGAAGGGAAAAAACAACAACAAAACAATACACGTTATTTAAAAGTTTTCTTTGTGATATTCTTTAGCTAAGTAGTGGTTGTAGCACACAATGCTTTGACACAACTGGACATGCACCTACACAGACTTACCTTCGCAGTAGTCTAGTGGACAATGTATTTTCAAGTAAATACTGTTGCGCACGGCTTATAACCATGATAAAGAGCGCATTGACTTACCACCGCCACTAACTCGAATAGAAAAACTGCACCCGCAAAAGAATTCAAACGGTAAACAATTCAATTTCTAGGGTGATACGGGTACTGATCGATAAACCAGAGGATTCCGTTTAGTGCAATTTGGGACGGGGTCGACCACATAACTAACACAAAAACGCGAGGGTCAAAGTACAAAATGACATACGTACGTCCATATATATAAATAAACTAGTGGTGTGCTTGAGCACAAATGGCGAGCGAGCCTGATAGTTAGGTAACATAAAATGTTACTATGTTTTAGCTTACTTCATGCAAACACTATAATAGCAGTTATGACATTTGATTTCAGCAAACTAATACAAAATCACTCTCTTGCCTTGGTAACTTTTATAGTATCAAACATCTGCCATTCTGATAATCTCAATCACTAGTAACGCTTGAACAAGCTCTCAGCTACGATAAAAAATAAACCAGTGTTATTATTTGTAATTTTAGCCAACAAATATGGAATTACTACTTACATCATTCTTGAGTAGTGATAACTTCTGTAGTATGAAATTGAAGTTACTTTGACCATCTGAATTACCTTGAATTCTTGACAACAAGCTCTCGCCTACAAAAACAAAAGACAATCAATTTTAGCACACAAATACAAAATTACTTTCTTACCTCATTTTCTTGAGCAGTGGTAACTTTTGTAGTACCAAATTTGAGCCAATCTGACTATTTGAATTTACCAGTCACTGTTTACAAGCTCTTACCTACAAAAAAGAAAGGCCAGAGTTAATTTTGCATATTTAGCTAACAAATATGGAATTGCGTACTTATCTCAGCTTCCCTCGAGAAGTAGTAGCTTCCATAGCATTAATACTACGGCATTCTGACTACCAACGGCTCTTGACAACCAACAAACCGGCACTCCGTATCCCCCATAAAACGGCGAAGTTTTGAAATTAAGTCTGGAAAAGGGTCTTCAATGCCATAGTAACCTGTCGAATCAACTTTTTGTGTCTTGAAAACAAGCGTTTTAGCAGGAATTTTCTCATACTTTGGAGCTTAAGTATAAAGTAAGGTTTGCTTAATGCTGTAGTTTCAGAATAAACTGTAGTCAAGCCTAAATAGCCGTGTTTTTAGGAGAAAAACGTTCCATCCATACATACATACATATATATAACATATACCCGATTTTGCATTATCCTCCCCTAATACTGTCTCGCTCGCTACGCTCGCTAGCCAATAAATAAACAAACATCCCCGATTTTTTCATTTTTACCCCTGTAAGTGTCTCGCTTGCTACGCTCGCTCGCCAACTACTACTCTCCCATATCCACCTAAATGGGACAAGCCCTACCACATATAACTCTCCTGCCTCTCATACCACAGGAATTTACCACAGCTAGCTGCTTTACTGCTTACTGCTGAGCAGCCCAGGTAGAGTTAGATCTGGAGATAACAGCTGGCAGCTACAATGCTAAAGTAAACTTGCTAAAGTAAACTTGCTAAAGTAAACTTTCTGGCGTGCTTCAATTGAATTTTAATTGAATTTTAATTTTGGGCCGGAAACACGGAAGAATTCGCTTGACACCGAACCGGGAAAATATCATAGCCCCAGGAAAAATCACCGGGAAAATATCACTTTTAATCCATGGGTGTTACCGCAGCAACCATGGTATAAATATATATATATATATATATAATATTGACAGGTTGCATGCTAGACTTACTAGTATCCATGGACTCAACACTAGATGCTACAGAATCAACACTCACTGTTGCTGGTACTGTCATCTGAAACTTCTATAGCTACAGGGTCTTCTCCCGTCATTTCCATATCTTCCTTGCAGTTGTCTGGGCCAGGATCGTCAGACTGGCTATTGCTTCTTCTTTCACTTTCATCTCTTGCCAATATTTGTCTTGATACTCCATGTAACCACCGCCTAACACCACTGGCTCACCTCTGTATGTATACACGTCTTCTCCGTTCCCTTCTCCACTGGACTTGCCGTCAGAAACCCCAAAATCATTATCAAAAATAGCGATTTAAAACCTTTTCGGTCGCAAATATTCTAATCACCATATTGACATGAGGACGCCAGTTTTTACTGTGCCAGTTTCCTTAGCAACCAATGGTTTGGCACCGCGTAAAGCTAGGAATTGATTCAGTAACTGTAAAGCTAAACAAAATACAGTGAGTTGTTCCAGTACCTTCTCTGTCGATCAAGAAATTCGTGATTGTTTGGGGTCTGCTGGATATGGCTATGATGGGGAAAGGGTTAAGGTCAGTTTTTTCATAGCTGGTCATATTCAAGGAATATCGATGAAACCATCTTTTGACATGGACTAATTAACATATAAAGTCCCAAGCCTATTTGCTGAGGGTTAAATATTTAGTCTATTCTTGTTTGTTTGTTCATTTTTTTAAATCTGTATTTCAATTTGCAGGGAGTATAAAAGAATTCATTAAAAAGAATCTTCAAAAGAATTCTATTTTGCGTAACATTTTGGCTGGTAAGCATATATCATAAAGCTTCTACTTAGCTGAATTTATTGAAGCAAGTTCTTCTCCCACAGATTTAGGAGATTACACAACTTTTGTTGATGAACTGGACAGAGCTCTGGCTACAGATGTCTTATTTGATTACATTGCTGATGGTAAGCCATCACTGTACGAGTATCAAGCAATCCTTGTCCAAAATGTTACCTTTATATATCAAGACATGAGTTTCTAAGGCTATTGTGTATGTATATTTATTGTACATTTGGTATTTTTCCTTGAGTATTTCTGTACCACGTGAGCGTTCAACATTCTCTGGTATTGCACACTGCATATTTGAAAGATCCAACATGCCCATTTGTAGTTCTGGACAACTGTATTTTTAAATGTATGACGGAGTTACCGCTGAAAAACGAGGCTTTGAAGCACAGCCATTTTACTGTTTTGGAAAAAAATATCCAATATCCCGTATAGTATGGGCATGATACTTCACTCTCACAATCATATTTTCATTTACTTACATGCTATATCATCTCCTTTTATTATACGCTGACTTGGTGTAATAAGGACTATTTATTGATGATAATATAATATATATAGCTGTGGTGGGATCAGGTCACTGTTAGCCTAAGAGACGCAGTTGCGCTGCCACCAGAGTTTCAGGCTAGCACCCAGCAAGCTAAGTCACACAGCAAAGCTAGGCTCTTGAATTCTCCAACCCAGGGTTTAGCTAGCAAGGCCCTAACCCCAGTTTCTCGATGTAGTCAGAGTTTTAAGGAGATCTTTCAAGTTATGCTAAAACTGAGAACTGAGGAAAAAAGGAAGTGAATGAATGATATATGTATAGGTGAATGGTGAGTGAGTGGTGTGTATTTAGTCTATACATAGCACGAGAAGATGTAATGTGAGTAAGTTAATTTTGTATACAGCAATAGGTAAACAGATGTAGCTAATGGTACAGAAAGTATTAATTAGTTAATATTGTTAATGTGGGGTGGTGTCACACCACAATAGGTGTGTGTGTATATATATATATATATACACATATACAATTGTGGGCTGATTTCAGTGCCATAACACACTTTTGACATTTTACTAAAACATGCGCACATTTACCTGTATAAGTCGCCTTTCTACGCATTAGCCCACTCACTGGCAAATAAAATTCAGTGATTTTCTTTTTTAGATGAATGATGTTTAAAAATTAATATAATATCAGGAGTTCATAAAAAAGCACCTAGCAACCATATATCAAGTGAAAGTACATATTGTTCAACATTTTGTGGTCAAATTAGGTTGCATAGCAGCAAACCACAAAGTCGTAATTGTGACCAAAATTTAGCTATATCACAGCATGTGACCTGATACAGTCTGGGATTGGATTTCAATAGGATGGTTTTCCCAATGGGTTGACTCAGTTCAGGCCACTTAATGAAGTCACTGCAATACAGTAGTCCTTTGTTAACTACCGAATACTGACTAACAGAAGAAACTCTTAACATTCATTTTAGGCTACTCACAAAATCTTGATGTCTTGAAGGACAAAACCAGACAGAAATATCACGAAATTTTGGATTTTGTTAGCACGATTGGGGAAGAAGCAGGTGTTCGGTTCTCTGTGATTACTTACAAAGGAATCATGAAAGTAATGGAAGTTACTAAGTCTAAAGTAGCTAAAGCTAACACTTGCCCTCAAATTATCAGGTACGTACCTGGCACACTGGCTGTTGTTTGCTTGTTGTTGTTGTTATTGTTGTTTTAACAAATATAATTAGTGGTGTACTTGAAATGGGCGAGTTTGTTAACTGTAGACTGTTCAATAACCTGGTAAAAATGCTTTCATGTACTCCTTTTTAAAGAAATAAAAGAATGAATTGTGATGTTGTTACCATATGGAGGTAAGTAAGGAATAACTAGTGATGTGCTTCAGCACAAATGGCAAGCGAGTTGGTTTGACTGAAATGCAAATTTGAATTCTATCCATCTAATATTTCTTTGTTAGTTAATGTTGTTTTTGTTTAATTTATTTGTGCTATTATTTAGCAACACACTTTACACACACATACACACTTGTTCACAGGATGTTACAGCACAAGACTTACTTTGTATTCTCTTCACGACTTAACTATTGGACCATTGATTTTCAAGGGAAAGCAATCAAATTTCCGCAGAGCTCTAGTAGATAACATCGTATTGTATTCTCGTAGTTTTATTGCAAAATGGATTTTCAAGTAAGAAAAAAACTGTTACGCAAGGCGTTAGGACAAACAGCGCATTAACCATGGTAACTTACCACCGCCGCTAGTAGATTTAAAATGAAGTCTGCTAAGTTTGTAACTAACTTGAACGTCTGTCTCTGTAGCTCTTTGCTGTTTTTTTCCCCTGGCATATTTTGAAGTATTTCTCGCACCCGCATAAATGTTAATGTTTTAAAGTAGCTTCCAGGGGTGGGCACTTGAACTTTGCCATATATATATATATATCCCAAAGTCTCAATTGAGAAAACTCGTTAGTGAGGGTCTCACTTCACTCGCCTAATTAAATTTTTGAGCATAATTTAAAAAGCGATAGTATTCGCCACTGATAATGGCAGAATAAATCTAATTGTCTCGCTTGCCATCTGTGCACTAAAAGGTGTGTAAGTATCGCTAATTGTTAATTCTTTATAAGTAAAATATTGGACAATATTTCAGAGTGTGCTCAGATCTTTATGAATTGAAGGTGAATACAATACATATTGTAATGGAAATAGCACAATTATTTGCTTATGTGGTTTGTTGGGCTCTGTATAATTTATAATTTAATTAATTGTGTTAGCAATTTTTATTAATTTTACTATTATTTATTACATATAATACATACATATTTACATACACTGATTAAATTTTCATTTATAGATTAGATGGTACACTTTCTAAAGCAAGATATACGTAAGTTTTCTACACGTACACTCACTAGTAATTGGTGTTTAAATTGCCTGTACTCAGACATTCGGTTCATGTGCCAAAAGATAAATGCCTACTATGTCTAGCAATATTTTCACAACCCAGTCATATGACGTATTTGCACTCAATTAAATGCTGCAATTGCAAAGTGAGTTGGTACCAAGTTAAGACAGTTTTATTAGAATTAATTGCTCACGTGAATTATTGGATAATAAATGGTTGTTTAATTGTTGGAGTTACACTTGCAAATTTCACTTGAGTTATGAATGAAGACGGTCATTCTTCAGAACTACTTAATAAATTTGGAGACTATCTTGTCGAATTTTTAGTCCACATCTACAGACTATTTTTAGAACGCTATTCGAGGCTCAAATCAAAATGCACTGACTCACTTACCACAATTATACTGTCACAGTCACTGGTTAGCTAATGGACATGTGCAGTTGGGATAAAACTTGCAGTATAGAATTATACCATGATATAGTGGCGATTAGATATATTATTATATACTCATCCAATGTTTAAATGTATGAGCCAATGGGAAATATTTCATGTGCATACTTGGTATTTCACATGCCACAAGCAAATGAAAAATAGTGAGTGGGGTTCAATATCAATGTTATGTTGAGTTTTAATTGTTTGCTTATGTAGTTAGTAGTTATGCATTTGATTAGCCACCCACAGTTGCAGAAGTTAAATGCAGAGATGACAGCGTTGGAAGGGAAGTACTCACAGATGCAGTCAGCCATATTCAAAGATCTGTGTGAGAAGGTATTTCCTTTCTATGCACATTCAGTTACTGTATTTCCTCGAAAAATTAATGTTTTGGAGTTTCTGATAACTTGTAATAGGTATTATGCTTTGGGCTGATGCCTGTTCCTTTAATTATGACGGGTAACCATGCTATTGACCCCTAATAGCACAGGTTACCCTTGCTATCACTCACTAATAGTAGGCGAGCTTTTTAAAAAGTCATTTGCAATTGTAACTATACTGTATCGTTCACTCACTATCTCCTTACTTCAGGATTAGCTTCTGCTGGAACTTCGTTTTCAACCTGCGGCTCCTCCTAATCGGTTGAAAAACATTCCGTCTAATACCGGTAGAGCTTCTGCGGTAAAGAATGACACTGTCTCCAATTAGAAACTACTCGAACTGTACATTTCCAAGGTTAACTCTGCACGCGTGCGCACTTACCTGTGCTATTTCACTTAGCTACCGAGGTACTTAGTTTCCACTTAGTTATTGAGGTATTTCAATTAGTTACGTGCTATTTCACTTTCCCCGTGCTATTTCAATGAACAGCGATTTTTCCTATACATTTTTGAATGTGCAACTTACGCGCCGTACTATTAGTAAAAAAAAATTGTTTGGAAATGAAAACGGTAGGGGTCAAAATATAAAGAACGTGAATCCAGCCTTCTCTGCTCTGAGCAGTTTACTCTACCTTTATAGGGGATACGACAATTTTTCATATCAAAACTTCTGTCAAATATGCTGTACAAAAAATTACAAGCCTTTTGTAGCTGCACCAACCACAGAAATGTACTGTTGTCAATTGCAAGTCAGGCCAAGTATAGATAATTTATATGGTTTTTTTCAATTCTTTCTTATTAGGTCTCAAAACATCAATCAATACGGTTAGATTCTTGTTTTTTACCTTCTATTCTTGCCTATGATACCCAGCACATTTGGAGCAAATCCACTACACCGCCGCATTTTATCGTTTTAGTCGAGTTCTCCGAATTTAGCCTAATAGAATTTGTATTGCAATTTGCCGACTCAGCAAACAACTTGCAAAAAATCTTTTACTGCAATGGGAAAATCCCTTCATTACGGGAAGCATTAAATAGAGGTGGTTTTTAGCTGCACATTGATATAATAGTTATCCGTTGAATTGGACCGCTAACCACCGCACTTTGGCAAAATCGCTAGCTATATAAGGGAAAGCTGTGAACCTGCGTGGGATGACTCTGACATACAATATCAACAAGTAAGTTAAAGCTAAGTGGCATGATTGTTAAAGTTAAGCCTAAAAAAGGTAATATATTAGGCTGGGTATAAGACTAGGTGAGTACCAATGTAGCTAAACTAGAACAACAGCAGTCTCTATACTGTCTACACTCAATTACAAATGTTTGAGAAAAGCTTAGTATTATAATTATTAGTAAGATGATTAAATTATTGTTGTAGCTATTTTCTTTGGAGTATCTCTCATCCTGGCAAGACTGGAGTAGCTACCGTCTTTTGATTTATCCCAAGACAAGGATGCTATTGTTGTCAAGTCTAACGAATTAACTCAAATCCAGTTGAACTATGAATGTGTTATTATGAAACTATTTAATCATTATTCAATACTTATTGAAGTGACTGGCGACATTCGGGCAACAGTAAAAACTAAGTTATGGAGGATGGGAAAGTTGTATTCAAGCTATGGGGGAGCCAAGGTAAGCAACAGCTGTTGAAATGGCCGAGCACTTCATGGAAATTTGAAGTCAGTGAGGTGAAAGTAAATCATCAGTTCATAAACAGAAAAAGAAAACTGGAAAGCCAGTTGGAAGAAGAAAATAGCAAGAGAAGGAGACTTGAGAGTGAATTGAAGAATCTGAAAAAAAAGTACAAAGGAACAGGCAACAGTTATTGCTCGACTGAAAACTGGACGATTGGAGAAAAGCAAAGGATCTTCATTACGACCATGGAATGAATGTAGTAGACATCAGCAGTATAACAGAAAGAAAAATATAGCCAATGGAGTTAAGGCTGCTTTAAGTTTTTGTAGTGACAAGGGATTCGAGCCGTGTTCAATCAAAATTCTAAATGTTGACACAGGGATTCATGAAACGCTACAAATTAAGAAAGCAATGTTTTCACACAAAGACAATTCTGTAAAATCAGTTGGTGGTGAACTTCATTCCAGTCTTTATATAAAGGATAAATTTTGTATATCAGATGAAGCATTTCATGAAATATGTATGATTCCCAGCCTTCCCAAGTCAGGTCAAGTGAAAAGGCTAGCACATGAAATGAATTCAAAATATGAAATACTTAACACACCGAATGGGACCATTGGAGTTCAGCAGTCACTGAAAAGTCGCATAGAAATTCGAATGCCTTACCTTGCAGACAAATATCAAAGAGAAAAACGGGCATTGACTTGTAGTAAATGGAAAGAGTTGGTCACAATCGTCGCACTTGTAACTAAAGTAGTTTGCATCAAATCATTATTACACACATTATTGGTCACTAACATAGTTTGTATTCATTCATGTTTTACAAAATAAAATCAATTTACACATAAACTAATCAAAATGTTTGCTTCACTCCATGATTTGATTCTGTTTTCTTTAAAGGTGGTAGATATGTATCCTTCTCTGTGTATTCCAGGTAACTATGTCTGACTATCTTGAGGACATTCTGCAACTTCAAAAACATTTATAAAGAGCACACCTACTTAATGATATTCATCAGCTGTATTTACTGGGAGCACCTCAGCCAAACTACACGCTAGTTGCAAAAGCAGCTGCTGCATGACTATTGTACCATTTGACATTTTGCCTAGAATAGTTTTGATATGTTACCAGTGCAAATTGTGATTCTTATTTACAGAAGTTTGTTGATGTTGAATTACTTAAATTTCACTTCACATAAGCATGTCCTTCAAAACACTACATCTCAGGTTTAATTTTCCCATACCATGTTACGGGTTGTTTTTTCTGAGATGTGACCTGTGCCCAGTCTTAAGGTGCCCAGTCTTAAGGTGCCCAGTCTTAAGGTGCCCAGTCTTAAGGTGCCCAGTCTTAAGGTGCCCCGGATCAGAGTGGGTTGAGTGTACTATCATTAGCTATTTAAGCTACTGAAAAAACAAGAAAGAGCACACCATCATATTTTCTTGATACTGCACTCTTTGATTAATCCAGGCACACTATAAATGCTATGTACTGCTTAATAATTAATCTAAGTAATACGGGAGAAAAATTAATGAAATTCAGAATTGTTTTCTTGTTTACTTGTTTATCAAAACCATTTTTAGTTGTCAAGAAATTATTCTAATATTGTTATCCTGGCAGACTATTGCCAGAGTGGATGACATCATGAAGACAGCCAGTGCCTTAGCACAGTTGGATGTGGCCACGAGTCTGTCAAAGCTGGCCATAGAGAAGGTATGTGTGTGTGTGTGTGTGTGTGTGTTCAATTATGTTAAATAAACTCTTTGTATGCTTTTTTTTTTTTTTTTTTTTTTTTGCATAGCAATGTGATACCTTTCAATAGATAACAATTGCTCTATTACTGGTGGTGTTGGCAAGTGATTTCTGTGCATCTAATATGTCACAACAACATTATAATATATATATACACAATACTGTTAATTTAAATTATTTATTATTATTATTGTTATTATTACTACTACTACTACTACTACTACTACTACTACTACTACTACTACTACTACTACTACTACTACTACTACTACTACTATTCCTGTAGAACTATTGTAGACCCATCCTAACTGAGGATCTGAAGTTCAACATCACTGAAGGTCTCCATCCAGTGGTGTCCAGTCTCAACACTACTAACTTCACCAGTAACACATGCAACCTCAATGACAAGTTCATGTGGCTTATCACAGGACCCAACATGGGAGGTGGGGAAAAAAAGGATGAAGTAATATTTAAGCATGTTCAGATTGTTTACCAAATGAAATATGACTGATTAGCGGTGTGTCATACTAAGGTACAATATGTTAATTGTTTTTCTTTGGGTGGAGTGAAGGATAGGGGTATGTAAGGGGAGTGGGTAGGGGGCAAGAATGAAACTTGAGGAGTCGTAAGTAATTACACATAAAATAAGTGAATTTTGATTGTTTATCTGTGGCTATCTGAACTGATTGAGAATTACTAAAATGCTGAACAGAATCTCAGACCAGAGATTTACATTCTGTAGTCATACTGTCATTGTAATGTATTTTTTATAATGCTTACTAAATAAATGGGATGATTCAGAATTGGAAAGACAACAACTATTAAAATAGAAACAAAGATATAATAATATGGACTAATTGGTTGTTGTTTTTTAAATATATTTTCATACTTAAAAATCACTGAACTTCTATTCCAGTATCTTTCTCCATTTTCCAGTATCTTTCTCCATTTTCCAGTATCTTTCTCCACTGTTCAGGGCCTTAACATTATATATCAGCTTCATGATACCTCAATCGTTGTATTATTTTTATTTTAGGAAAGAGCACTTTTTTGCGCCAAAATGCCATCATACCCATATTGGCACAGGTTTGTTGGTGTCCTTAATTAGAGGGGAAAAAATTTGTTACACTTTTCCAATGTTTGTGCACAGATGGGAAGTTTTGTTCCAGCACAAAGAGCAGAAATGGGAGTGGTTGATCGGATGTTTGCTAGAGTTGGGGCCAGTGACAATGTCTCTAAAAATATGTCCACCTTTCAAGTGGAGATGTCAGAAATGGCGCACATTTTGCTCAACGCAACCTCTCGATCATTTGTCGTTATTGATGAATTAGGTCAGTACATTATATATATATAACAGGTCATTGGAATGCTACTAACAAAAAAAAAACACTATTAAAAGTATAGTGTCCACTTCTATTTATTGTATGTCTGGGCATAAGTGCCTTATTAGGTAATGGAAGATGATTGTCTAAAATTGGAAGATAATGATGTCATTAATAAATTGTTTTGTGTCAGGTCGAGGCACTGCTTTCAATGAAGGACTGGCCATCGCAGGAGCAGTCTTGCAATACATTCATGACAAAATACGTATGCTAGTATAGACTTAAAGTATAAGTACATTAAATAGTGCTGTGATAACAAGCAAGCATTCATATGTGCAAGTTTAGTGAATCACTTCTCTTTATATCAATAATGGCATAGTTATATGTGATGCTTTTGTTTCTAGTAGTAATGAAATGATATTGTAGCCATTATTTGCACAGTATAAAGTTAGACCGAATTTAATATTTTTTAACATGATGAATACTTAGTAGTATAACATGATTAGAAGTGTTTATTATCACCAATTGCAATCTTGTTATTCTCAATCATTCAACAAATTCTTTGTAGGTTGCTCTAGTGTAGGGTATTTAGTCTTTTAGTTAGCAGTACTGAAAGATCACCTCTTATTGAAACAAGTGGTGGAGGAATAAATAAATGTTTGCATTTGAATGGTTTCTAGACTGTCGTTGTTTAATGGCCTCTCACTTTCACCAACTGGAGCATGTGGTATTTCTGCCAAATGTTGCAAACTTTAAATTCACAGCCAAGAAATTTGACAACCACCTCGTGTTTTTGTACAAAATTCAAGTAAGTGTATAGTAGAGTATTATTATTATTATTATTATTATTATTATTATTATTATTATTATTATTATTGAGATTTTGGTTAGATATCTTCACAATGATATTTTTAGGTACATGACCCATGAAATAACTCAAGATATTTCATGCTGTTATTTCACCTATACTGGGCAAGCTCATTACACCTGTAGTTATAGCAACCAGCCAAACTTTTCAATTTTCTCAGTTTTACAGCTACCTTCCCCTGGTGTACCTTGCTCTTTACCTGCTCAACAGGGTTAGAGCAGCTGCTAAAATATCAGCTGGGGGTGTGGGTAGCCCCTATAACCAACTTTACTGTGAGTTTCCCTTCCTCTCAGTACTAACTACATAGTGAAGATAACTAGTGTGGAATAAACCACTTATTGCACTTGTCAGAATGTTATGGCAAGATATTTCACTCTCAGGCTTTATTTTCACTCGCCTCTGGCTCATGAAAATAAATTAGCCTGCTCAGTGAAATATTTTGCCATATCACACTCTGACTCATGTAATAAGTATTATATATATATATATATATATATGTGTCTACCCCTGGAGGCTACTCAAAAACGTAAGCATTTGCACGGGCGCAAGAAATTTGGGAGAAAAGACTTTGGAATAATGCTAGGAATAGAAAAAGAAAGGCAAAGAGCTACGGACACAGAATGGGAGAGACATTCGTAGTTAGGTCTTCCAAAGTTAGCCGAGTTCATTTATTCTTTTAGTGGCGGTGGTAAGTTAACTTCGTCATAGTGCGCTGTTCGTAACAGATCATTTCTTACTTGAAAATCCGTTTTCTAATGGTCAAGTCACTAAGAGAATACGACGTAATGCTATATCTACTAGAGCTCTGATACAATAGAGCATTTTGAACGAAGCGTACTTTGTAAAGGCAACTAGCTTAAAAAGAAAACTGTTAGTTTATCGATCCTTACCCGTATCATCATTGGAAATTTGATTGCTGCTTACCCCTTGAAAATCCTTTGTCCAATAGTCAAGTCACGAAGAGAATACAACGCAAGTTTTGCGCTGGTATATCCAGTGAACAAGTATGTATAAAAGTGTTGTGTGTTGCTAAAGAATAGCAATAAACTAAACAAAAATATTACAAAAATTATTAGCAGCTAGCATTCAAATTTAAATTTCAGTCAGACCAGCTCGCTCACCATTTGTGCTGAAGCACATCAGTTATTATTATTATTATTACTGACTTTATTTAGCCAGGGATAGTGAAACATTCCTATGCACTAGAAGTTGCAAGCCTTTCAGGGATTCCTAGAGAAGTAATTACTAAAGCTCAAGTAAGTGCATAAAAAAATTAGATTATAGCAATTTTTTCTCGTTCTAACAGCCAATATTGTTAATTAAAACTTAACCCGATTAGATGTTTGTTTATTGTTGTTGTTCCAAAGTTACAGTTATATTTATACCAGATTATGTATCACTATAGTAGGACTTAGTGTACTGGTACTGGTATAGTCAAACAGATATTGTCATTTATTCAAAAATGATGTGATCGTGTGAAAAATGCATAATCTCTTATGATGCTAAAAATAGTATGTTGATAGATTAGTTATGGTAACACTTCCTTTCATTGAGTACTTTTAATTCGGCTAATTAAACTCAGTTTTATTCTTGCTGGTATTTACTTGTTTGTGTGAATGACAAATTTGGTAAAGTCGTAAAATAGTTCAAGGAAGGAGTGAGCTGAAATATGACTGTTGACAACGAGGTTAGTAGTTCTTCTCTGATTATTTTAAATACTTTTCAGGAACTATTACATGCTCAGTCTACCAATCTGTCTGAAAAACCAGAACACCTAAACTCAGTTGAGGTTTCTTGTTTAAATAGAACTGCTAATCTTCCCCATGAAGAACAGCAGACAACCTATTTGTTGAACAACCAGGAGAAAGCCATCTTAGTAGGTATACAATTATCAACCTATAATGATCTTGGATTCTTATTTGCTTTCTGATTATTTCCAGATCTGATCAAGTGTCAAGCAGAAACAGCTATGCCACAGGAAGCTTATCAGTTGCTGACACAATTGCAACACAAGTTTTATGTGGGCAAAGAGGACTATTCATTACCACATCAAGTTAGAGACAGACTAGACTGATAACTATCAGCTCCGAGACTCCATTTTTGTTTATTTTCTTAAGTTTGTAACGTTGAAATTCAATCATGTCATGTTTTGCACGCTTTGATTCACTTCTGTCCAATCAATCACTTGATAATAATACAACTTGAGAGATACTTGTGGAAGTGTTCTTCAGATTAACATGGTGGCTAGCACTCTCTTTATCTCTCATTAGATTAATAAGTCATTTTTATAATTAGGAATAGGTAAACAATCCAATAAGCTGTTTGCATCAGACTTGGCTGCTATGGATTATCTAGTAAAGACTCTGTATCTATATTACAACTGTATCAGTTTGAAGATGGTGAAATTTTTAGGAGCTTTTTTACACACTTTCAGGTGTTTTTATATTTATTACATTAATTTTGTTTAATTAGATGGGGTTTTCCTAAAAAAGTTACTTAATATCTTAGTGAGATTATTACAATTTTGTAATTAGCTATAGCTACTTATTTGGGACGAGTATATAGTAACCTGCAGGCATACCCACATGTACTGATGAACTGTTGCTTTTAATGTATTTAAATTCAGTTATACATACTAACAAGTACCCTGCCACATTGTAACGCTTGTAATAAATTTTGCAAATTAAGAATATTGTAGCATAAGCGCTTTTTTTTATTTATTTATTTTATTTTTTTAAATCTATGGTTTCATTCTCTCTTTCTTGAGCAAACTGCAGTGCTAAGTCCCTCTGCTTGTGGACTAACTATAGCTATTTTGCATGATTACAATAATAATCGGGCACTTTGTATTAACACAGTACATTTTACCTGTCAAGATCGTCACAATCACAATAGTATAGCTCAACTTGTGCATGATAGGTTAGCAACAAGCTCTTAGTACTACATGCTCGATGGTAAGGTTCTAATTCCGCTGCTACTGGATGTTAGGTCTCAGTTAATCCAAGTGGCTGCCACCAGTTCTCTTCCCTCTCAGTTATGGTACTCCCTGCACTATACTACTCCTGTTCCAGTTGGTATATTGGATCTTTGTGATAGCAACAGGAGGAAGTACAAATATAAGAGGAAGAAGAGACCCAGAGAACTCAGAGGACCAGCCTTATATAGTCCAGGCCTCTGAGATCACCAGAGAATCACATGAAAATAAACTGACCAATAAGACAACACATAGGGCACATGCATGAAGAGAAAGTTATGAATAATGGCAAGGAGATGAAATGGTGTGCCTGGACATTGCACACCATAGTAAGCACAAAACTTAATAATTAAAGGGGACAGAAACAACAGCAAATTTGAAGAGCTCATAGCATTTCTATTATTTCTTTGTCAAGGTAAAAATTATTATCAACCCGTGCTCCTTTAGCTATAGCTACTGGATGTTGCTTATGAAATTAATGAGGTGACAAACAATTCTATCCTACTATTTTATTTCAGTTATTATGATTAAATTTTTTTAATCCTTCGCTTTTCTTGGAATAAGTTTCAACGACCAGGCAAATTTCATAACCAAGTGATCTAACTGAATATCAGTACCTGAATCATCTCCATATATCTCATAAACTCCATTCTGTAATAGCACGAATTCCTTGTGGCTATTCTTTATGGCCTCGTATTGGCCAATTAATATTTTAGAAGACCCAATGCTCAATCTTTTTCGCAACATTGTGCTCATTCTATAAAGTGACTGCAGCAGAGCAGCTGGTAGAAACGTCATATAGATAGAAGTCTCCAGACACTGGAGTTGTTCCAAGCAGATTTAATCTTAGATGTATTCTCTCTCTTTCACAAGCTTTTTACAATACAGAATTAAAAATATTTGGTCGCCACCGGGAATCGAACCCAGGATCGCTTGTATAGCTTAAGCAGTCCTGGGTTCGATTCCCGGTGGCGACCAAATAATTTTTAATTCTGTATTGTTTAAAAAAGCCTGTGAAAGAGAGAGAATACATCTAATGAGTAAAAGAAGGCTGAGAAAGAAATGTGAAGAGATTTAATCTTGCTCTATGACTCTTTACCTAAAACTTCTACTTAGCATCACATAATTCTGGCGTGTCATACTTGCAGATACAATGCTCATGTGCACATAATGTCAGGTAGAAGGCGAGTTTGTTGTTGTAGTTGTTTATGTCGTTATTTGCTTAATTATTTTAACTTTGTTTTTATTTTGGTTGATTTTTAATATTTTTATTTAATTATTTATCAATCAATAAAATTATTTATTCGTTTATTTATTTTATTATAATATTGTTCTAATAATGCAAATTGACTGGTTCTAACGGCCAATAACTTTGTGTTCATTAAAACTTAACCCAACAGACTTTTCTACTTGCCAAAGTCCAAATGTTGTTTCAGTGTATCAGAATAAACTAATGATGACCTCCAGCACAAGTAGCTAGCTAATCTGTACACTCTTCCTCAATTATCCTTACTTTAATTATACATTTAATTATCCAAATAACACAGAAAGCATCTTAACCATCTCTATTCTCTGCAAATCACTCAACAATTGTAATTTATGGGCTTTTTAAAAAGAAAAACATGTATTGTGATCGTCTCTTACTTGATACAAGACTGGTAGCCCAGATTGTTGGGTAATGCTATAGGTTAATTGTGCTGTTATCAATAACATGGTCATAGCAGCAAAACCCATACTTACAACATCTGCCATTATTATGAAAAGCCTTTTATACATTATGCCGAAGCTGTTTGGTTTTATGAAATTATGTTCATCGTAAACATTTCAGAAGATAAAACAGTCTTAATTAATGTTCCTAGCTATAAAAAGTCGTTATGAATGCAGTTTTACAAACAAACTAAATAATGTCTTGTAATCTACTACAGTGTTATCATTATGTCAGCAATTGTGATATTCTTTCTGATATAAGACAGGTGTTCTGGGTTGTTAAGTAATCCTTTGATGTTTTGTACACAACATTAACAGGTGATGTTGGGTTTTATGAAATTATGTCGAGTAATTAAACATTTCTGAAGTTCATATTATTGTAATTAAACTATATAACTGGTTTTGTTATTTGTTTAATATATGTTATTGTAAAAATATAAAGAAGAAAACCATGCAGTTCATTGAAGTGTAATCTACAAACAAAAGAAACAATGTCCTGACACAGTGAGTTATATAGAACACTTGATAGCTAGATGGCGGGGTAATAGCTATAATGTTTACTATGGTATTGAAGACATCACAATAAATTTGAAGAGTACATTTGTGAGTTTTTAAGAAGATATCTGAATCTATAAATTTATGATGTGTATTCATTATAATAGCCAAAGTTCTTTTTACACCAACATCAAAATAGAGACATAGAAGTCAATTTCTTAACTGAAGACATTTTCATGGGATGCTCCTGCATTGTAAGCTTCAGGCTATCTGTGGTGGCTCTGTCAACTCCCTGTAAAACCAAGGGGGCCAGTTGTTGCTGTTAAAGAGAACTAAGAGAATTTAGTTCCTCCAGATTAAAGCTGGAACAAATAATGTGCATTCTAGTGCCTGTTATTTGTTCCAGCTTTAATCTGGAGGAACTAAATTCTCTTAGTTCTCTTTAATTGACAGTAATAACTGCCTTCATTATTAAAATTGTATACTTGTATAAACTTGAAATTAATGCTCCAAAGAAATATATTTTTAATGATAACTGATCAATAAATTGTGCAGTTGCGTAGCGAACACAAAAATGTGAGGGTCAAAGTACAAAATGACATATGTACGTCCATACATACATACAAATTAGTGGTGTGCTTGAGCACAAATATCGAGCAAGCCTGCCTAGTTAAAACTACAGTATTGTTACTACATAATTATTATATTTTAGCTTAATGGTAACTTCTGTAGTAAATAACTTGAGCTATTATGGCTACCTCAATTATACCAGTAACTCTTGAACAAGCTCTCAGCTACAAACACAATAGGCCTTACTATCTGAATTACCAATAATTCTTGACAACAAGCTCTCAGCTACAAAACTAATGACTATTAATTATAGCAAACTAATACAAAATAACTATCTTCTCAGCTACATAAAAAGAAAGGCCAGAGTTATTTTTGTAATTTTAACTAACAAATATGGAATTAAATACTTATCTCAGTTTCTCCCGAGAGTAGCGGTAGCATCCTTAGCATTGTATTAAGGCATTCTGACTACCAGTGGCTCTTAACAATCAACAATCAACACTTCGCAGCCTCCCAAAACGGCGAAGTTTTGAAAAGTACGTCTGGTAAAGGGTTTTCAATGCCCACAGCCATTTTTGTGACTTGAAAAACAAGTGTTTTCATAGGAATTTTCTCACAATTTTGAGCCTAGTAAGACTTGTTTAGTGTTGTACTGGGGTTAAGCCTAAAAAGCCCTAGGAGAAAAAAATCCATACGTGAGAGGCATACGTACCATCCATACTAGTCTTGCGAACCAGACCCATTACCTAACACCCGCACGCGGTGTTAGGTAAAGGGTCTGGTTCGCGAGACTACATCCATACATACATATATACTAGTGGTGCGCTCGAATAGCGCAAATGCATGGCGAGCGAGCAGACTCTTTTTACAGAAAAATAGTAGGACAGAAATTACATCTAACTGATTAGGCATGAAGAGTTAACAATAACAGAATTACCAGAATAAACTTAGAAAGCAGTGGCAAAGAAGCGCAGCTTGACAAAGACTTCACAATTGGTTCAAGAAGAGAGTAGCTATAAACGTTTTGGTTGAAACAGAGTTGCCTAAGCAGTGCAGCAGGATTCTCCGAGTGAACGCTTTACCTAACTTACGTAACTAGTGGTGCGCTCGAATAGCGCAAATGCATGGCGAGCGAGCAGACTCTTTTTACAGAAAAATAGGACAGAAATTACATCTAACTGTAGTGCACAGTGTAACCCTTTCCATTCCATTCTCGGTTAGCATCAGAGAATAGTAACAATAACAGAATAACAGAATTACCTGAATAAACTTCGAAAGCAGTGACAAAGAAGCACAGCTTGACAAAGACTTCACAATTGTTTCAAGAAGAGAGTAGCTATAAACTCTTTGGTTGAAACAAAGTTGCGTAAGGCAGTGCAGCAGGATTCTCCGCGCTAGTTAATTGAAAAATACTGGAACTGTGAACGCTTTACCTAACTTACGTAATTAGAAGCGCGGGCGAATTATTTTGACGTACGTATACATACATATAATATCTGAAATCTCAATTGAACACGACTGATAGTCAGCTCGCTTCGCTCGCTCGCTGAACTAGTGGTGTGCTTGAGCACCAAGCAAGCCTGCCTAGGTTACATAAAATCACTGTATTGTTACATAATATACTTTAGCTTAGTTCATGCAATAAAAGTATACAGTAGTTGACCATTAATATTACCAATCAGATACAGAATCACTCTCTTACCTCAATTTCCTGAGTGATAACTTCTGTAGTATCCAATTTTAAGCCAATCTGACTGCCTCAATTACCAGAAACTGGTGAACAAGCTCGTAACTCTACCAAAAAACATAGCCAGAGGTTAATCGTAGCTAACAAATATGGAACTACGTAATTACTTCAGTTTTCTCCCAAGTAATGGTGGCAAGTTCAGCAGCCCCCCCAAAACGACGAAGTTTTGAATTTACGTTTGGTAAAGGGATTTAATGCCTTTAGTAACCGCTTGCAGCAGTAACTGTGTGGGAATTAATTTTCGCAGGAGAAAGTGGGGTCAAGCCTACAGACAGAGCCGTGTTTTTTAGGAGAAGAATGGCACCCACATGCGCGGTTTAAGGGTGCCCTGCCACCGGAAACCGAGGCCCGTAACCGCAAATTGACTGTTTTTGCTATGTCTTTATATTTCTTTTTCTGTGTACTGTGGGCTTACTTTGTTGTTACAGATGGAATGAGCACCAATAGAGGACTCCAGCAAGCCAAATTTGAAGAATGAAGACCCGTCTGGTACGGCGATACAGCTCTGCACACCGGCTACTATTCGGTGTTATTTCGAAGCGGCCGAAGGAACTAGCGTGCTCATTTTTTTTCCAGCGGTAGCTAGCGGGCTTCTTCGCAACATTACAGAGCCATTATTTCTAATATCTATATTTCTCTTTTTGTAAATAGTAAAATTTTCGTGCCGTTTTACTCCTGCGTTATTCTAAAAAAATCTCTGTAACTTTATTCTAAGGGGGGTATGCTGCTTGTGCGCAAAATTTGGATTCAATTCAATGATACAATTCCACGAAATATCGATTTATATTTTCAAGTTCACTAAAGATTCGCTATTTTACCCCGCCCCCCATAACGTTGAGCTCCGCGAACGCGCAATTTATTGGTAAGAGCATAATCAATTGACTTGTGGTAGCTCTAAAAAGAGCCCATTTGTAAACAAAAATAAGAAATACAATAATGAGCCGCGAGATGACCGTTGTAACTTTGCAAAAGGTTAGTCCCCGAGCAGAAGTGACGGCTTATTCCCAATGTTGCTTGGAGTTGGTTGCTCATTAGTGAGAGCGGGGTAGTTCAGCACAAATTTCAGAGCTGGCCATGCACGCGTGAATAGATTGCATGCGGGGGTTGGGTTACGGGCGGTCATTTCAATAGAATATATCGGTCCATTTCTAAAAGTATAAGTGCGTAGCCGTTGTGACCTCAAGTGAACAAGTACGAATAAAAGTGTTATGCGTTGCTAAAGAATAGCAAAAAAAAAAAAAAAGACTAAACGAAAATATTTGACTAACAAAAATTACAGCACATCACTAGTTTAGAACGTAGCGACCGCTCCTAACAACTGGACACAGCGCAATCGGTCGAGAACACTAAATAACCCCTCTTTGAAGGACCTCTAAGCAGTTTAAAGTACCTCTCGTAAGTTTTAGGTAAAGCGTTCAATGGGGGGATAAGAACACTGGTATGCACGGAATATTTCAGCTAAGCAGCTTTCTGATTCAGACCTGAGCCCTTAAAATTGTTCATCATAATGGGTGAACTTGCGCTACTTTTCTAGCGCCATTTGGGAAGACAGTTGGACCAAGTCAAATTCTACTTAGTCTTGTGTTAGGTAAAGGGTCTAAAAGCTAGCTGAAGGGGTTTTTTTCGTTTATTCTTTAAAAAGCGAAGAAGAAGGGGGGGAGGGGGTTCTTAGAAATGCAAGAAAGCCACACCTACTTTTGTTTTTTCCCGTTTATTCTTTAAAAAGCGAAGAAGAAGGGGGGAAATATGCCAAACTAATAATTTGTCTGACGTTCTATTGTTCTATTAATAAATTCATTGAACACTGCTGACTATCAGCAATAAGGTAAACTGCTAATGCTATATCGTTCTTGTGTATCCAGGCTTCTATAACCGCTGTACACAAACAGTGAACCATTAATAGGCCTTTCGTACTATAAGTTATATAAATAAGTACATTACGGCACACCATAAAAAGAATAGTTTGTAGCGTAGCTTGCTTTATCAGTGCCACAACGAGAGCGATGTTTTGTAGTCAAGGAGCTCATTGAAAGCTTGGAATCAGACTAGGCCTTCCAATAGAGTATGAAGTATATCTGGGGATATATAGCAGAATATTCCATTGCAATTTAGACAGATCAACCAGAAGTCGACATACCATGTGTGGCTAAATAATTTACTTCCGGTCACTCAAAAGGGGGGTTCTACCGAACCCAACCCCCCCTGGCTACGGGTATGGGGGGGGGGGGGGGGGGGGGGTGGGGGGGGGATGTTGTGAGAAGTTTTCTTTAAGAGAGAGGAAAAAATTTTTTAATTGTGTTTAGCAGACAATAATTGTAGCTGGCAGAATGTATCTTATAATAGTAGTATACATGTATGCCATGCAGCTAATTAACCCCCCCCCCCCCCCCCCCCCCCACACTTACATGGTACCTGGCCATTATAGTCAACCCCCTTAAAATATGGGATAGCTGGGCTATCTCTCACCATTGTACAATGTGAAGCCCAAATGATGGGAGGTTGACTATGACTGGTCACTTTTAATCGGGCATAATGACTAGCCAGTCTAACTAACCTTGCTCCATCACACTATTAGACCACAATGCTGTACACAGGAGCTTCCATTACACATTATAAATGCTTAGCTATGTAGACTAGATTTAGACAAATACATCAATCAAAAAATGAAGTTCATACACAATACATATCACAGCACTGAAAGGCTGAAGTGGTACTAAAGAAATAGTGTAAGATAGAGAGAAACGGTGATACTGAAAATGACCAGGTGGTCTGAACATGACAGAGGAGGTTATTCCCCCTTGAGAATTTTTTTTGAATACATTGAACAAATTTGTGCAGTTTGATACTTTGATATGCAAGGGTTTCTTGTTGATGAATGAACGAGTTATGTCACAGTGGGCACGCTCAGTGCAGCAGTTTGACGAACATACTTGACAGCACTGCCAATAATAGTATTAACAACGAAACTGAGCCACTCACCGGCGTGCATCCAGATAGTCTCGCACCTTTCACTGTGGCATCGTATCTAGGTGAATCTGAAGTTGGTATTCCAATAGTGTCAGTATCGTCTGATAGAGAATCCTTGAACTCAGTGGAAATAACTACTTCATTCACAGTAATTCCCTCGCCTGATCCGCTGTTCATGGTGTTTGTGGCTGTGTACTGGGTGCTGACATATTTAGGCACCAGTGACAGACCCCTCCCCTCCAAATCATCGGCTGACGTGAAACTGTTTGTCATTATGGCCACGTCTTCCCCAGACCTGTTGAAGCGCTCCTCAATTTTGCGTAGGATGTGCGTAACAGGGTAGTGACTTGAGGCCCATTCTTGAATGTTTGCTCTGAAGTAAAGTTTGTGCTCGCTGCAGGAGACGGCAATTTGTTCCAAGTTGTCGTTCTCAAATGGGCACTCTTCACAGTCTCTCCTGATGCCGTCTGCGATATCATTCTGCAGCCTGTAAGTCAAGCTGCCAATCTGTAGTTTTGCATAATGGATTAAATAAACTGAGAGAGGCTAGCATGTTAAAACAACACAGTGGAGAATTGAGGTTCTTTACTAATTGCAACATGTAGTTTTCATGATTAAACAAAAAGCAATTCTTAGAAAATCCGGAAAGTTTACACGTAAAGAAGAAAACACTAATAATGGTCTCTCAAAATATTAACACACACACACACACACACACACACACACAATGTGTATGGGAGCGACTAAACCTAACAGAACAGAATCAAGGCACAAAAAGCAATGCTAAAATTCATGTAACTATGAATTAATATCAGAAGACATTATTGCACACACCCCAATCTCCTATAAAATAAATAAATAAAATTCAAAGGTAGATATAATAAGTAGGTATGAATTGTGGCGAATGAATGACAGAAGTAGATTAGAATGGCTGCCATTTGTAGTAGCCACATTCTACAATACAAGCCTAACCCTCTACTCATTTCATCCACATGCATTCAACCTATTTGTCACAACCACATACACACACACACACAAAAACTCATATGACCACACAATGCAGCCATGAGTCTGGGGTTTTTGTAAGTTACAAATAGACCTGGACCACCTAAGACAGGGCAGACAAGAGGACAGGGGAAGAAAATGGAACCAGAGAGGAAGGGAGTTATGAGATTTGCATACTTTACTAGTCCCTACATGGAAAACAACACTAAAATTGTATCCAAATATTTTTAATTCAGTCTTTCTCATATGGGTCACCAGTGCTCTTGGGAAGTCTGATTACCAGCCCAGAAGTCACACACACACACACACACACACACACATACACACACACACACACTGTCGGCATAACAACCCCACCTATCACAACAAACAAGTTCTGGTTTTTCTGTCGCTATTCTGATCCACAGAAGTAACTCTACTCTACATGCATGCACAGGTGTTTGCCTCTCCATTACTGACATCGTCATAAACAACACCATCTTCCCCTCATGACTAGCCTCCATGTACTGGCACTTTCATCTTTCTCCTTTGACATCAGCACTGAGGAACAGGGTTGTGAGTTTAACTATTTGAGTAGGCCAATTAGAACTGCTTGTGAAAACTTTCCATTTGCCACTACACGGTTTTACGAGCCAGTTTGTGGAGCCAGATTAATTAAAACCTAACGTTTGGAGTCATCTGAATTTATTCACCCCATAGAAACATTTTTTGGGGGGAAGATAGAAAATGACATAAAATGTAGATTTGCATTACTACCAATCTGGCATAAGAAATAATAATCATAACAACAATAATAGTAATACTAATAGTAATAATAACAACAACATGAATAAATTATAGTAATAATACTGTCATTGATCCTTATTACATCACACCTTTCAGCTCCCCCAAGGCCTCCACAAGCCACACTTAGCCAGCAATTCATCCCACTCAACTTCAGACTAGGATATTGCACAACAAAGTAAAAGCCATCCCCCCCCCCCCCCCCCCCCCCCAAACTGCTATTTCTGCCACTAAACTGTTAACAAAACAATTATTTTTTAAGCATAATTATCGTGTGTAGCACAACAAAAGTATTTGGTGTTTTGAGCCAGTTCCAAATGGTTAAATGTATTTATGCCAAAGGATCAAGATGATGTCTACTACTATGGCAGTGTCCATGCACCAATAGCGAGATAGTGACAGTATAGCTCATAATTTACCACCTCCTTTCCACGAAATGATGCTCCTTCATCCCAATACTTCTGCTACCAACAACCAACACACAGTAAGGTTAACATCCTGCACCATTGCACTGGGTACACCAACCAAACTCATGCGTCTCTGATAACTTAATGGTGCCTTACTTGCTTCACTTGCAAGGAACAGAAAAATAATGCCATAGAATTTAAGTATTCAGTATTCTTTATATAAGTCTCATGAAGAATAATACATAAACAGCAATAAATATAGGTAATTATATAATATAATGGTTTTATTATAGTATGTCTAAGTTGAGTTGGCACGACCGCAAGCGCGGTAAACGAGGAATGTACTTGGTAAAAAAACCGGAAGCAATTTAGTCATGTGAACTAATTGGAATTGATGCGTGAGTAAATCAACGTTCACGTGAAAAAGGGGCGGTTACTCGGTTGCGCATTATTAATGCAATAACTTTTGCTAGAGTTTAGTCAAGGCCGTCTTGCAGTTCTAAATAGTTATTTCCTGGCGCTGTTCTGTTCACAGGTACGCACCTAGAGAGTAGAACCTGAAGGAGTGAAATGTCCAGCCACAGAAGGCTAAGGCGGCCCAGTACTGTAAGCTTTTTGCGAGTATTGAAACTTCCGCGGTGTCTACCTGTGAGAATTCTGCTGTAGTTCACAAGGATGACACTATTGTTCTTGTTTGAAAGCTGTGCTATTGTTTAGCTTAACTTTTATTGTCAATTACATTTATATGTATTCACTGATCACAATATTACAATTGAATTATCACAACCATTAATATTAATACTGATCACAATATTACAATTGAATTATCACAACCATTAATATTTACAGAACAAATAGTACAGAAATAAGAATGATAATGAAAAGCTTATTTAGTAGCTAACCCCGAAGTGAAGGTGGAGTTACTCAGAATAGCCACAATAAATTTAAAAGGAAAAAAAACATTAGTGGAAGGGCAAGAAATCTGCATATTTCGTCATCTCTACAGAAGTCATCCTCAGTGAAATATTATGAATAGTATTTTATACTATAACATCTCTAGAGATTTAGAAGTGCAAGTGGTTCTCAATAAAAGTATAACAACAGTAATGGGGTATTCCTATAAGAGCAGATTATAAATAGGTACGCACACACACACACACACACATGCACACACACACACACAAATAGTACCACCTTACTCTAATGCTCAACTTTAATTTAGCTGCCAAAAATTTATCGTAGCAACTCAACCTCAACTGCCAAAACCAGCCCACTACACATTGATTGTTGACACTGTCGCTGTTTGCATACAATTTTGGTTCTGTTTTCAATTTTAAGGACATTATTTCATCTTATACCCAAAGACAGCCATTGCAGCTTTAAATAGGTACAATTCTCCAAACATAATTGTTGAAGCAAAGTCCTTCTCCCTTACCAGGAAATCACAGACAAGCTGGGAGAGACACTAAAATGTCAACACCATAGCGTCTCATCTTTGAGCTTCTTAACAAATGATTCACAAAATTCCAAAATAGGAAGAAGCAGTCCTTACATATTAGAATGGAGGAGATAACACTCAGGCAAGTATGATAAGCTTGCACACTTTCTTGCTAAGAACTCATCATAGGTTTGATTAAACTACATCACGCAACGTCCCCATTAGCTACAATACTACTTAGTGTTTCCCAAAAAGGCTTGCTGAAATCATCAAAAAAAATTATCTTATTGGGTCAAAGTACTAAACACAACCCAAACTAAACCACGACCAAACTGTAAGCAAAGTCGGATGTGTTTTAAGCTAAAATCATTCGTGCAAAACAAACAACAAAAAAGTTGCATGGTGAGGGGGTGGTATGCCCAAGGAGGATTCCTTGTATGCTAGGGGATATGTACATTTGAAAAAAACAAAAACACGAACCACCTGCTAGATAAGTTACCTGATTTGGTACAAAAATATACACACACATCACATGCACACACACACACACACATACATACAGAGTTCATTTGCGCTCTCATTAGCCACGTCACATTTTCCTCTGCATATCATTATTAAAAACACTCTTCGCATTGGATATGTTTATGAAATGCTTTGAAGTCTGTGGCAAGACCAACAACCACTTCTATTTATCCGAAACTCCATCATTTAAAACTTGATCATTAATTAAATAACCACAAATGGACGCTGGCAGTACAAAACACAAAATAACTGCACAGTATCAGCTCAACAGGGAGTACGAATCCTTCCAACTAAGTGGCCATCCCTAATAGTCCCTTGAATTGGTGTATACTTGAGTTCTACAGACTATACAACTACTCGTATTATGAGAAACTACACAATTGATGTGGATGTAGACCTCGGACAGATTTATTGCATTTCCTATTACCAATCGATCACCACGCTATGGCTACACACTCATCATCCCCCTAATCTCTTGTCCACCCAAGGGATGTACCTAGTTGGCTCCTATCCAAAAATTTTTTTACTATTGCTATGATTATAGTTAATAGTTATTATTTCTATTATTAATATAACTTACATTTTCAGAGTACCAATTCCCAGTGTTGCAACTGACATTGATATGGAATTCAACATAGAAACTTCCAACTGGAAACAACAATATATAACTGTTAGAGCATTTGGTTGACTATTGTTTCATTACATAATGGTAGCCCCACTGCTGAAAGTGCAGCCCAACTGTGGGCAACAATTCAAACACTAGCAAAATGTTTCAATTTTTGGTTTCAGTGATTACCCTACAATCAGGATTACCATCCGAAGACTTACCTATATAATTGTCTTCGTCGTCTTCCAGTCCAACGCCTGCAAAAAGAAAGAGATATTCTTCATTTTAGCCTCTAATAAATTGATAAGGTAGCTAAACGTTCGGGGTGACAATTCGATACATTCCGAACGTAATTCTAGCCTAGCTACAGTTAGTTACGGCTGCAGACATAGTAAACAAACACGCTAGGCGGCTAATGCTCGGCAGAGAGTAGTAAACTATGGGAGGGGGGCCCAACTTACTCTCAGTCGCTGCGGCCGAGGCGTTGCAAAAAGCCATCAGGAGCAACAAGAAAGTTGCAGGAAAATGCATACCACGAGCTTTCCAGGACACCATACTCGTCAAAATTCTCCAAGCTAATAATCTCTATTCTCTGCCTCTCTCTATACCGCGCCCTAATTTCCAGCGTAGTTACCGCGCAACAAGCAAGCACCTGCAAAAAAAATCTGCTCGATGCACTTGCTTTTATTGTGACTGTCCACATCGCCCCCCCCCCCCCCCCCCCCCCCCCATATACACCCACAACCACAACAGGAAATAAATATTTGTAGTAAGCTAATATTCATTTCCTGTGCACGTTCGCATAATTAACGCGCGTTGTCTTTCTTGAAACTGTCCCTTGAATAAACAAGATTAAACTATAAACATTTACAACAGCAACACATTAGCTGCATAAACAAATAAAACAACTATACATTATACTGGTATATTGTAAGCAATATATATTATAGTGAACTAAAAACAAAACAAAAACAAAAGAAGGAATTAGAGGCTGATTATTCCAGTGTTCTCAAGAGTTCATTTTCTCAAGTGGGAGTGATATGCAATGTTACTCTGGATACCAATTGGCTTATCCTTCACTTTGGGTTTTGGTTTCTTTGGAGACGAGCCTTGAGCATGCCCACTTGTTCCTGGAACATTGCTGGCAGAGGGAGGTGGTATAGCCCTGCAGAGAAAACAACCAGAATAAAGTCACACACTCAACTAGTGATGTCTTGGTTAATTTGTGTCCACTTTGACAACATATTTATATCTCTGTTTTCATGCATCCCTTTCCCCATCTACCATTACCCATTGTGGCACATGAACAGATTAATTAACTG